>ERZ779880.2-NODE-2-length-483750-cov-17.215373_pt1 | contig 483750 bp, 404 predicted proteins | sample MGYA00511555_ERZ779880 | MGnify/ENA primary metagenome ERZ779880 (study PRJEB29588, sample SAMEA2145815) | human gut metagenome | biome: human gut; feature: human-associated habitat; material: faeces | place: Denmark | collected 2008/2010 ... | reverse complement strand
ACAAGGACGGCGTAAAAGAAATGCGTGACTACCTACTCAGCTATAAAGAGCAGGGAAAGACTATTCTTATCTGTTCCCACTCGGCGGAGGACATCTCCGTGCTGTGCGACACTGTGCATGAAATGGATAAGGGAGTCATTGAGGGGGTAAGGTGACATAGACTGAATAAGTATGGATTCGTACAAACAGATATCAGGAGCCGATATTGATAGGTTAAAATTAGAACTATTCTAAATAGGATAAGCTGCCACAGATTTTTCTGTAGCAGCTTATTTTTGTTTGTGCTATTTCTTCTTGCGAAGATATCCGTCATCATCATTTTTTTTTAGCTATATGCTGTGCAGCTTGCCAAACGCCCCATTTGTCTACAGCCTTATTCCAAATTGTCATATATTACAACATGTTTTCTGAAAAAGTTTACATTTATCAACATGGAAGTTGAAATAGCCTACTTTTTTTATAATTATTTTTAAATTACGCTGAAATGGTGCGTAATAATTGGCTTTATTTACATTGGGTTTTACATACGCTGATGAAGGGTGATAAGGCGGTCGAGGTGGGTGAACCATTCTCCTATTCGCAACTGTTCTTCATATTTGGGAAGTAAAAAGGTGTATTCACCGTACTCTTGAGCATTAACACCTGGCTGACCTGAACGTTGTGAAGTAATTCTGATGTACTTGTTATAGTTATCAGTAAGAGTGTTCTGAAAGACAAATACATCATCGTATTTTGACTTTATTTTCGCTCGAATCAAAAAACCTGCAAAGTATATCAAGCCGTCTTTTTCTCGGTATAGATAGGTCTTTCCAACGCTTGCTCCTGTTCTTGCAAAGAGAATATCACCTTTTCTCAGTATATAATTATCAGATAAACTAAAGTCAGTATCAGGTGATGTAATATCCTCAGTAGAAAACTCTCGGCTTTCATCGTCTATATCGGTAATTCTTATATATTTATGCTTTCCGTCATATTCTTTTGCAGCGGCGTTCAGACCATATTCAAAAGAAGCAGTAACTTCGGATAGCTCACGCTGTTCCCAAGTATGTTTAAAAGTAAATATAGACTAACATAGTGTATATTTCAAAATTCTTGTTTATTTTTTAGATTTTTAGCTGTGTAGTATTGAAATTTTGTACAAATTGTAGTATAATATTCCTTGCGGGAGTTTACACAGGTTTCAAGTGTAAGTCATAATCAAGCAAGAATATTTAGGAGAAGTTATATATGAACAAACAACAGTTGGCAAATAAAATTTGGGAATCCGCTAATAAAATGCGTTCAAAAATAGAGGCGAATGAATATAAAGACTATATTTTAGGTTTCATTTTTTACAAGTACCTGTCCGATAAGGAAGTAAAATTCTTGAAAGACGAGGGGTATGATGATGAATTACTCAAAACCGTCACCGAGGAAGATGAGGAAACGGTCGAGTACGTTCAAAAGAATATTGGATATTTTATTGGCTATAATGACCTTTTTTCAACGTGGCTCGATATGGGCAAGGACTTTAGCGTAGACAATGTTACTACCGCTCTTTCTGCATTTAGCAGACTAATTTCAAGCACTCACAAAAAGGTTTTTGATAAAGTATTTGATACTCTTGAAACGGGTCTTTCAAAGCTTGGAGATACTTCTGGTGCAAGAACTAAGGCTATCAGCGGGCTTTTACAGCTTATCAAAGATATTCCTATGGACGGAAAACAGGACTATGATGTTCTTGGCTTTGTATATGAATATTTGATCGAAAAGTTTGCCTCAAATGCTGGCAAAAAGGCAGGCGAGTTTTATACACCTCACGAAGTGTCTGTGCTTATGTCTGAAATAGTTGCTGATCATCTCAAGGGCAAGGACGAAATAAAGATCTACGACCCGACAAGCGGTTCTGGTTCGCTGCTGATAAACATTGGCAAGAGCGTTTCAAAGTATGTTACAAATTCTGATAATATCAAATATTACGCACAGGAACTCAAAGAAAATACATACAATCTCACTCGTATGAACCTTGTTATGAGAGGAATCAAACCGTCAAACATAACTACACGCTGTGGTGATACATTAGAGGAGGACTGGCCGTATTTTGATGACAGCAATCCGGCAGAAACTTATGAGCCACTTTATGTAGATGCTGTTGTTTCAAACCCACCTTATTCACAGCCTTGGGACCCGTCAGGAAAAGAGGCAGACCCTCGTTATGCAAGGTTTGGTCTAGCTCCAAAGGGTAAAGCCGATTATGCGTTCTTGCTGCACGACCTTTATCATATTCGTCCTGAGGGTATTATGACTATCGTTCTTCCACACGGAGTGCTGTTCAGAGGCGGGGAGGAAGGCACAATCAGAAAAAATCTTATTGAGAATAATCATATTGATACCATTATCGGACTTCCGGCAAATATATTTTTTGGAACTGGTATACCGACAATTATTATGATACTGAAACAAATGCGTGATAACAACGATGTACTTATTATAGACGCATCCAAAGGATTTGTGAAAGACGGCAAGAACAATAAGCTTAGAGCGTCTGATATCAAACGTATTGTTGATACGGTGTCTGCAAGAATAAGCGTACCGAAGTTCTCAAAGGTCGTTTCTCGTGATGAGATAAGACAAAATGTCTACAATCTCAATATTCCAAGATATGTTGACTCTTCTGAAAGTGCGGAGACTTGGGATATTTACGCCTCTATGTTTGGCGGTATCCCAGTGAATGAAGTTGACAGCCTTGCAGAATATTGGAACGCTTTTCCGAATTTAAGAGCTGAACTATTCAAGACGAGCGATACACCATATCTTCAGCTTGCCTGTGATGATATCAAATCAGCTATTTGCAATAACAATGATGTAATAAAATATGAGCAGGCATATCAGCAGGCATTTAACGGATTTGAAGATCATCTGCGTAAAGAGCTTATTGAAAATGCTGAGACTGTTGAGGTATCAAAAGAGGAAACCGCAATAAGCGAGAATATCTTTGCACGACTTGCAGACATTCAGTTAGTCGATAAGTATGAGGCATATCAGCTTCTTGATGATGAATGGGGAAAAATAGCCGTTGACCTTGAAATAATCCAAACAGAGGGCTTTGAGGCAACCAGAAAGGTTGACCCGAACATTGTGATAAAGAAAAAAGACGGCAAGGAACAGGAAACGCAAGAAGGTTGGGTAGGACACGTTATTCCTTTTGAGCTTGTTCAGACAACGCTATTGTGCGATGAGTATAACGCTCTTAAAGCCAAGGAACGCCGACTTGCTGAGATCCCGTCAGAGTATGAGCAAATTCTTGAGGATATGACGGAAGATGAAAAAGAAACCTGCAAAGAACAGTTGAATGAGGACAATAGTGCATTTATCATCAAGGAAATTTCCAAAAAGATAAAGGCTTTGAAGAGCGAACCTAAGTCAGATGAAACTCTTGCACTGATTGAAAAGCTTTCAAAGGTCGAGGCTTTTTCTAAAGAAGAAAAGGCGTTGAAATCGCAGATAAAGACCGAAACTGCGGAACTTCACGCAAAAATCAAAACCACTATCGAGGGGCTTTCTGACGAGGAGGTCAAAACACTGCTTGAGATAAAATGGATAAAGAGCCTTGTCGATAACCTTTATTCTATCCCTTCGACGATCGTTAACGGCCTTGTTTCTAAGATCACGGCTCTTGCTAAAAAATATGATACCACATATTTTGATATTGAAACTGAGATATCAGAAACGGAAAAAGAGCTGTGTTTTATGATTGACGATCTGTGCGGAAATGAATTTGATATGAAAGGTCTTGGTGAGTTCAAGAAACTGTTGGGAGGTGTGCAAAATGACTAAAGAAAAAGGCATACCTCAGATAAGATTTTCGGGTTTTACTGATACTTGGGAACAGCGTGAGCTGGGTGAGTGTGCTGAATTCAATCCTAAATCTGAGTTGCCTGATATATTTGAGTACGTTGATTTAGAGTCGGTAGTTGGAACTGATATATTATCGCACAGGACAGAAAGCAAATCTTCCGCACCGTCAAGGGCACAACGATTAGCACAAAAAGGCGATGTGTTTTATCAAACAGTTAGACCATATCAAAAGAATAACTGTATCTTTGAAAATGACGAAAACAACTGGGTTTTCTCAACTGGATACGCTCAATTAAGACCTGTAAATGACGGCTATTTTTTACTCACACTTTTACAGAATGAAGATTTTGTCAAGCTCGTTTTAGATAGATGCACAGGAACAAGTTATCCTGCTATCAATTCAAATGACCTTGCTGATATTGATGTAAATATCCCCATTAATAACTTAGAACAGCAGAGAATCGGAGACTATTTCCGTAATCTTGATTCCCTTATCACCCTTCATCAGCGTAAGTATGACAAATTGACCAAAGTCAAAAAGGCTATGCTTGAAAAAATGTTTCCGAAAAATGGCAGCCTATATCCCGAGATTCGTTTTAAGGGATTTACTGACGCTTGGGAACAGCGTAAGTTGTCCGATACCCTTGATTTTCTCTCAAATAACACTCTGTCAAGAGCAGAATTAAGCGAGGATACAGGCACTTATAAGAATGTCCATTACGGTGATGTTCTTATAAAATTTGGTGAGTATATTGATGCGCAGAGTACCAATCTTCCATACATTTCCGATGATGAAAAAGCGAAGAAATTTGAATCATCAAAATTGCAGGACGGAGATATAATTATTGCCGATACTGCAGAAGATGAAGCTGTCGGAAAGTGCGCAGAAATAGGCAATATCGGGGATTTGAGCATTGTATCAGGTCTGCATACAATACCGTGTAGACCAAAGGTGAAATTTGCTCCTGCGTATCTTGGATTCTACCTTAATTCGGCATCGTATCATGACAAACTGATACCGCTTATGCAAGGAATAAAAGTAACCTCGATTTCAAAATCTGCTATCTCTGACACTATGATTTCAGCACCAACAAATCTAAGTGAACAAGGTAAAATCGGACAGTTCTTCATACGGCTTGACCGCCTTATCACCCTTCATCAGCGTAAGCTTGAAAAGCTTAAAAATATCAAAAAAGCGTGCCTTGAAAAGATGTTTGTATAGGAGGTATTTGTATGATCTTCAAAAAAGAGGCAGAATTTGAAGATGCTTTGATAAAAGTCCTATTTAATAAGGGCTGGTCTTCGGAAGTTATTATGTATCCAACAGAGGAAGATCTGATACAGAATTGGGCAAATATTCTCTTTGACAATAATCAGAGCATTGATCGTCTCAATGGCTGTCCGCTGACAAGCGGAGAAATGCAGCAGATAATGGAGCAGATAAAAACTTTGCGTACTCCGCTTATGCTCAATAAATTCATAAATGGCAAAACTATCTCGATCACTCGTGATAATGTTGATGATAAACTTCACTTTGGCAAAGAAGTTTCACTTAAGATATACGACCGCAAGGAGATCGCCGCAGGTCAGAGCCGTTATCAGATAGCAAGACAGCCAAAATTTAAGGCGTCCTCTAAGATATTGAATGACCGCAGAGGGGATATAATGCTTTTGATAAATGGTATGCCTGTTATACATATCGAACTCAAACGCAGCGGTGTTCCTGTAAGTGAGGCGTGCAATCAAATTCAAAAGTATTCTCACGAGGGCGTTTTTTCAGGACTGTTTTCCCTTGTTCAGATATTTGTTGCAATGACACCCGATGAAACGCTGTACTTTGCCAACCCCGGCAGTTGGGACGCATTTAATCCCGATTATTATTTTCATTGGGCAGACTTTAATAATGAGGTCATAAATGATTGGAAGGGTATTGCGTCAAATCTTATCTCGATCCCTATGGCACACCAGCTTATCGGTTTTTACACCGTTGCTGATGATACGGACGGTGTTCTGAAAGTTATGAGAAGTTATCAGTACTATGCCGCAAGTGCGATCTCTGATAAGGTATCAAAAACTAAATGGGGCGAGGGCAATCAGCGTGGTGGATTCATTTGGCATACAACAGGTTCGGGAAAAACTATGACGAGCTTTAAGTCTGCTCAGCTTATTGCAAACTCTAAGGATGCAGATAAAGTAGTTTTTCTTACTGATAGGATAGAACTCGGAAATCAGTCATATATTGAATACAATAATTTTACTGATGATGGCGAAAGCGTACAGAAAACTGAGGATACCTATGTTCTTATCACAAAGCTGAAAAGCTCAGCTCCTGCTGATACTTTGATAGTGACATCTATTCAGAAAATGAGCAATATCAAGAATGATGAAAACGGTCTGAACGCTCATGATATTGAAGAAATAGGCAAAAAGCGTATCGTTTTTATTGTTGATGAATGTCACCGCTCAACTTTTGGTGAAATGCTTTCTACTATCAAAAGTACGTTCCCAAATGCTATATTCTTTGGTTTTACCGGAACACCTATATTTGAAGAAAATCAGAAGAAAATGAGCCAGACATCTACGATATTTGGCGGAGAACTTCATAGATATGTACTTGCGGACGGGATCAGAGATAAAAATGTTCTAGGATTTGACCCTAGAATGGTACAGACTTTTAAAGAAAACGACGTTCGTAAACAGGTTGCACTTGCTGAGGCAAAAGCAAACAACGTGGAGGAGGCTTTTGCTGATGAAAAGAAACGAGAAGTTTTCAATAAATATATGAATGATGTTCCAATGGCAGGATACGAAAATGATGACGGAAAGTATGTCAAGGGCGTTGAAGACTATCTTCCTAATTCACAGTATATAGAACCTGAACATCAGAATGCAGTTGTTAATGATATTTGCGATAATTGGAGCATTCTCAGTGTAAACAAGAAATTCCACGCTATTTTTGCTACAAGCAGTATTCCTGAAGCTATTGAGTATTACGGGCTTTTTAAAGATAAAATGCCAAGCTTAAAAGTGACCTGTCTTTTTGACCCTCATATCAGCAACGAGGATGGAGAATACAAAAATACTTACAAGGGCAAACCTGTGGCGTTATTTAAAGAGGACGGGCTTGTAAAGATCCTTAACGATTACAATGATATGTTTGGACAAGATTTTACTATACCTACTCACGCAAGTTTCAAAAAAGACGTGTCTTTAAGACTTGCCCATAAAGAGAAATATTCAACGATTACACGCACACCTGAGAAAATGCTTGATCTTCTTATTGTAGTTGATCAGATGCTTACAGGTTTTGACTCAAAGTGGGTAAACACGCTCTATATGGATAAGATACTCCAGTATGAAAATCTTATTCAAGCAATGTCAAGAACAAATCGACTTTTCAAAAGCAATGAAAAGCCTTATGGTGTGATAAAATATTACCGCAGACCATTTACAATGAAAGCTTATATTGATGAAGCGGTAAAGACTTATTCAGGTGACAAGCCTACGGTTCTGTTTGTCGAGAAACTGCCGTATAATCTTAAAAAGCTTAATGTGATCTATATGGATATTTCAGAAGTTTTTAAATCTTCGGGAGTATCTGATTTCACAAAGTTGCCTAATGATCACGCAGAAAAAGCTAAATTTGCACAGCTTTTTAAAGAATTCAATCATCATCTTGATGCTGCTAAGCTGCAAGGTTTTAATTGGGAGCAAGGCACTTATACATTTAATGATGAGGAAACCGGCTTAAATGAAACGATCAACTTAGACTTTGGCAGCAACGATTTTATGGCATTGGTACAGCGTTATAAAGAACTCTCCAACGGAAATGACGACGAAAACGGTAATGGTGGTTCAGACGGCGATGATGTTCCATTTGATCTTGTCGGTTATATTACTGAAATTGACACAGGCAGGATAGATGCAGCTTATATGAACAGCAGATTTGAAAAATATCTGAAAAATCTTCATCAAGCTGATGTTACAGAGGAGCAGCTGCAAGCATCGCTCGATGAACTGCACAAGTCCTTTGCTACGCTTACACAAGACGAGCAAAAGTATGCTGAGATCTTTCTGCACGATGTTCAGCGTGGAGAAGTTGTTGTCGAAGACGGAAAGACACTTCGTGACTACATAACAGAATACCAGTATAAGGCTAAAAACGATCAGATACATAGTTTCGCTGTTGCTTTCGGATTGGACGAAGATTTGCTTAAAAATATGATGCAGTTAAATCTTACAGAGGCTAATATTGATGAATTTGGTAGATTTGATAAGCTGAAACAGTCAGTAGACAAAGCTGCTGCTAAAGCTTTTCTTGAAAAAATCGAGGGAAAAGCTATCATTCCGCCAAAAGTAAATATGAAAGTCGATAAAATCCTCAGAAAATTCATTTTAACAGGTGGCTTTGATCCTGATGAGGGATAAACGGTAATTAATACCCTATAAATATACGTTTTATAAAAGAGTTAAGGTTTTTTCCTTAGCTCTTTTACTTTTCCTTGGGAACAGCGTAAGTTGTCTGATATGGTCGAGAGAGTGACGAGAAAGAACGAAAACCGTGAATCAGAGCTGCCACTTACTATATCAGCACAGTATGGCTTGATAGATCAAAACGAGTTCTTCGATAAGCGTATAGCAAGCCGAGATGTAAGCGGTTACTACCTGTTGAAGAAAGGTGAATTTGCCTACAATAAGAGTACATCATCTGATGCTCCGTGGGGTGCAGTTAAGAGACTTGATAGGTACGAAATGGGCGTATTATCGACACTTTACATTGTTTTCGCTTTGAAAGAGAACGGAAATATTGACTCTAATTTTCTTGTTTCGTATTATGATACCGACTGTTGGCATAAGGGAGTTCAAGCTATTGCTGCCGAGGGTGCAAGAAATCATGGACTACTCAATATCACTCCTGCCGATTACTTTGAAACAGTCCTTACAGTACCGTCCGACGTAAAGGAACAGCACCAAATCGGATCTTTCTTTGCAAAGCTCGACACCCTTATTACCCTTCATCAGCGTAAGCCGTTTTGTTGAAATGGAGGTAATGTAATGTTAAATAACGTTAAACATACAGACTTGTTCTGTGATTACTATGAAAAGTGGGTCGCAGTATATAAAGAAGGGGCAATTAGAAAGGTTACATTGGATAAGTACAAAATGACAATATCCTGGCTGAAAAGGCTTGTGCCTGAACTTGTTTTGCGTGATCTAAACAGAATTGCTTATCAGCAGCTGCTTAATGATTATGCGCGGTATCACGAAAGACAAACAACAATGGACTTTCATCATCAGCTTAAAGGAGCGATACTTGATGCGGTTGATGAAGGGCTTATTGAGCGTGATCCGACGAGAAAAGCAATAATAAAAGGTAAAACGCCGTCGGTCAAGAAAATCAAGTATCTTAATCAGTTTGAACTGCACACGCTGCTGACTTCGCTTGATCTTAAGTCCGGAGTGAACTGGGATTGGTTTATTCTTTTGGTCGCAAAAACAGGTATGCGTTTTTCCGAGGCACTTGCTTTGACCCCTCGTGATTTTGATTTTTCACATCAAATGCTTTCTATAAGCAAAACCTGGGACTATAAAGGCAACAGCGGTTTTCTTCCAACAAAGAATAATTCATCGGTAAGGAAAATACAAATAGATTGGCAAACGGTTATTCAATTTGCTGAATTGGTAAAGGGGCTGCCTGAGGACAAACCAATATTCGTAAAAGGCAAAGTCTATAACTCCACTGTAAATGATATACTCAGCCGTCATTGCAAAAGGTTGAATCTGTCTGAAATATCTATTCACGGTTTAAGACATACTCACGCATCGCTGCTGCTGTTCGCAGGAGTGTCTATTGCCAGTGTTGCTCGCAGGCTTGGTCACGCCAGTATGACGACAACACAAAAAACATATCTGCATATCATTCAGGAACTTGAAAATCAAGACGTTGATCTGGTAATGCGTTCTTTATCGGGACTAAGTTAATTATATAAACGTAAATTACGGCTTGCGTTGATGAAGGGTGATAAGGCGAGAAACAGTTTTAGAATACAAAAGCCATAGTAAATATAAAAAATACAACAAACCGCCGCGGGTCACATAGATTTGTGACCCGCGGCGGCTTTGCATAAAAAAATATTTTATTTCCCACAGCATTTTTTATACTTTTTTCCGCTGCCGCAAGGGCAGGGATCGTTTCTGCCGACTTTTTTCGGAGTTGTATTCTTACCCTCGATTTGAGAAAGCTGACGGAGCATATCCATTTTGAACTTCTCGGGCAGTTCGCTCATAAGGATACCTTTTCTGTATTCTTCAATATCTGCCTCTCCGCTTTTAAATGCCGCAGTTATATTTGGCCCAAAGGAAATGCTGTTGATAACTTTTTGACCGCCACGATTTGCCGATAACTCGAGGGGAGTAAAGCCTCTGTTTTGCGGCATTCGAGTATTGTTGCTCAAATCGGTGAACAGTTTGATAAAATCTTCAAGCTGACTTTTTGTCATTAGGATATTCTTTCTATCGAGCATTTTAGATACTGCGTCAAAAGGTTTGTCATCACAGGTTATTATCAGTATAAAATCGGAAATTGTATAGTTGATCTCATCTTCGGACATTTTTAGTCTTGTGCGTAAAAAGTTCGTCATTGCTCTTACATACGTAGTATCGGCAATGTACATTTCCTCTTTGTATTTAAGAAGTTCCTGTTTTGGAAGAATTTTAAGAGGTTTACCTGCCTGATGATCGGCCATATTATAATAATCTTCATAATCAATATCAACCAAGCAGGAATGAACTATCTCTCGGTCGATAGGCTTTTCCTTAGGTGCGTTAAGATACAGTTCGTCTTTAGCAAGAATGTAGTAAAAATGATCTTCGTGGCGTGCTATCTCAGAAAATGCAATGAACTCGTCCAAGGTTATCAAGCCTTTATTTTGCCTGCTGATTATTTTGTAAGCGTCTTTTAGCGGCAACAACTGATATAAATTGGCAAAAGCTTCAAAGTAATCATAAAGGAGCGACATTGTTTCCTGCGGCAGGGCAAGCTTTTTATTCATCCTTGCTATTGTACTTTCAGCGTATACTCTAGGGAATCTACTCATTGTGATCTTACCTCGATATTTTTATACTTTACTTGATTATACATTAGATCAGAATGTTAGTCAAGTGGAGCGGTAAAAATCTATTTTTTTGACATTGTCGGCGATGAACCATATAACATTTCAGAACTACTCTATCATCCAAAAATCCTATGTAACACCCCTATCACATCATCATTTTCTAACCCATAGCTTTTCAAAGAATTGCTGTCAAATGGTTCTTGCTCTAGCGTGCCGATAAAAGCGTCAATATCTGCTTTTACTGTTGCAGGTAATTCTGATATGCTTTCAAGTACAAGTTCAGCAGCTATTCTCAAAATGTCCTTTTTGTGTTTCTTGATATCGCTGGAATCAACAGATTCACCATTATCTTTTCTCTCCTTTAAGTCAAGAAATGCCTTTGCTTTAAATAAAATAAGATACTCGGGACGGAGAACGGATAAACCATTTCGCACAACTCTTCCGTCCATCAAGGCTTTGTAATACTCATCATCAAGCAGTATTGCTGATAGGCTTGAAACAGAATCATCTATGTGAATCGGCGTTATCCCTGTCATCTCACGGAGTTCAAAATCATTCCTGCAAAAAAGTTCTATCATTTTCGGATATGTGTCATCTTCAGGTTTATCAAATCTGTAAAACTGCGGCTTTTGACCATTCGTGGCCTTGTTTCTGTATCTGCCGATCTCAATAAACTCCCAAAGCTTTTCTCCAAATTCAGGCGTGAGAGCCTCAACGATAAGAACCATATCAAGATCTCTTGTCGCCCTAAAAGATGCGTCGTTGCTTTCAAATACAATATCACAGGCAGCACCGCCTATAAGCACATACTGTTCTTCATATCCAGCAAAATGATTTCTGAAAGTGTCTAATCCTTTTACCACACATATTCCTCCAACATTTCATTTATAGATATCATTACTCTTTCGTCCTGCTTTTCTTCATCGGTCAATGATAAAGCTATGCTCAAGGGGTCTTGTATCGACTTCTGTCCATAGTCAATGAAATAGCCAAGCTCAAGAACTACACAGCCAATTTCTTCTCCTCTGCGGATTTGTTTAAGCTTTTTTATTTCTGTGTCAGCCAGCTCTTTTTTCATCACCCCATAGGTAGGAAAGTCATTATCTGACAACAATGAATACTCACACAAAGCAGTAATGCCGGCCTTTTTCTCCAAGTGAATGTCGCTTGGAAAAGCATATCTTCTGATAACAGGTTTTCTCAAAATATGCTGTATCTGTTTCCACAACTGCTTTACATCAGGCGGAATGGTAATAGCTCTTGACTTGCCTTTTGTGTCGAGAATATTCACATTCAGGTATTCTATTTCATCAAAACATCTGCTTGCTGACGTTTTTGATACCCCCAATTTTTCGGCAGCTGTTGATACTGTTACTTTATCCCACTTTTCATATATCGCAGTAAGTATCAGCTTTTGCGTCAGAAATGAAATAAGCTCGACAGGTGCGATATCACGTTCGCCCGAATTTGAAAGCAGACAGCCAATGAACGGCAAATATATTTGCTTGTCTTTCAGCACAAAAGGGATACCGTCCTCAATAAGTTTTTCCTTTATATAAGGGGTGGTGGATCTAAGAAATATGGCACAGTTCAGTCCTGAAATATTCTGAACTTTAGCCCTGTCCTTTCGGAGAGCAACAAGTCCGATATCGTTCTTTGGTTGAATTGCAAGCCAGCCCATTCCGTTGGTTTCGACATTTAAGATATCATATCGTCCCTTAAAAGCCAGCGGAAGTTTATCGTACAAGTCGTTGTTTTCTTTGATCGTAACTATTTGTCTTAAAGTTTTTTCTAAGTATTTTTTCATATGCTCACCTTTTTATATTTGTAACGTATTTTAAGTTACAAATATAAAATAACATATTTTTATCAATGTGTCAAGCCACTTACATATTTTTCTCACATTATTTTATGTATAGCCTATCCGCTAATCTGAGAAAGGCAAGCAGGAAATCAAAGTCAGTTTTCAACGTTGTCTGCAACGGGTCGCCCTCACGGATACGCATGGTGCGCCTTATTTCTTTAGGTATGACAACTCTGCCGAGATCGTCGATCCTGCGGACAATTCCTGTTGCTTTCATATTTATGACCTCCGTTGTTTTTTCAAAATTGCAGTAATATTATTTGCAGAGGTGGGGAATTTATGCAGGAAAAAAGCAAATAACGTGACTTGCGGTCGTTGACAAGCTTTTTTTGTTGGGAGATATAGCCTACACCATGTAATAGATCACACGAAAAGACCCGAAACTTGAAGCTCGGGACATATATTTATTGGAGAGAAGACATATAGATATCAAAATACATTTAAAACGTCATAATAACATTACGATTTTTACACGAATATTAAAATTATGATATAATTTCCGGCCATATAGTGCTACGATATAGCTGTAAGCAAAACTAGAATCAGAAAGGACGGTTAAAAATATGAGAAGATTTAATGGCTATATGCACGGCATCGATATCGGAGGCTGGCTGTCACAATGCGATTACAGTAAGGAACATCTTGATAATTTTATTACAGAGGAGGACATCAAGCGTATAAAGGGCTGGGGCTGCGACCACGTTAGAGTGCCTGTGGATTATAATATCTTTCAGGACGAAAACGGCTTTATAGAGAGCGGTTTTGACTATGTTCAGAAGTGTATCGATTGGTGCGGAAATAATGGTATCAATATGATACTTGACCTCCATAAGACAATGGGCTTTTTCTTTGACAAGGCTCAGGCTGAAAGCGGGTTCTTTGATAACGCTGAGCTTCAGCAGAAATTCTATGACCTTTGGGAAGAGTTTGCAAAGCGTTTCAGCAAATATTCTGACAGGGTCTCTTTTGAACTTCTCAATGAGGTAACTGACCCGAAATTCAGTGCAAAATGGAATGCTATCGTTGAAAATGCCATAAAGCTTATTAGAAAATACAGCTCTGACATAAATATTATTGTGGGCAGCTACTGGAACAACTCTATTGATTCAATGAAAGATCTTGATAAACCTTATGACGAGCATATAGTTTATACTTTCCATTGCTATGACCCATTTCTTTTCACTCATCAGGCTGCCTATTGGGTAGATGAGATGCCGAGAGATTTCAGGATCGATTATCCGGGAAGCGTCCCAAAATACAGAAGTGAGATAAAGCGTCTTGGTCTTGAATATATGCAGACATACGAGGAGGTCAAGACAGAGAAGTTTACGCCTGATTATTTTATGGGAAGATTTGCTGAGGCTGTAAGGGTCGCAGAGGAAAGAAATGTTCCTATGTATTGTGGCGAATACGGTGTTATAAATCTTGCATCTGCTGAAAATACTCTTAACTGGTACAAGGATATAAGCAGTGCCTTTGAGAAATGTTCTATCGGAAGAGCGGCTTGGTCATACAAGGGCGTTGACTATGGCTTTATTGACGGACATCTTGACGGCGTTCTTGATGAACTGGTAAAGTATCTTTAATAGATCATTTCTTAATATAACTCCATTTTTGGACAAGCTCGGTCACGTTTGCCGAGCTTGTTTTTTTATGCTTAGTTTCATAAATTGATGTTTGCTCATAAAATTCTATTTACGATAATTATTTGATATAAATAATTGAATATTGATATAATAATTTTAAAACAAAGCGTATAATATAAACATAATAATTCATAGTCACTTTCTTATAATAACTTCCGAATAAACAGATCTGCTTGAATATCAAGTGGGTCTGTTTTCATATATTTATAATCTTTCATAAATTCGATATTAAACACTTTTATGATATTTATGTTACGTTTTTGATATAAACAAAACGATTACATAGTTATAATATATACAGAAACAACAAAATAAATTGCTTTTAGCAAAAAAATTTATTGAAAAATAGGAGGAAAAGGTTATGAAGATCAAAAAATTTGTAGCAGGTCTTTCAGTAGCGGTTCTCGCAGCAACAATGATGTCAGTTTCTGTTTCGGCAGCAAAGCTTGGCGATGTTGTTCACCCGTCAGAGGAGGACTCAAAAATGAATGACTCATATTACTCTATCGGAGCAATGGGTTTTTATATGGGTCAGGACTGGACCTGGAATCAGGGCGACTGGGTAGGCATTGATGATGCCGGCAAGATAACTGTTGAATATAAGATAAGCAAAGTTATCGCTGATAAGACAATGTCAGGAAAGGGAACTCTTGGAGATATGGGCGTTATGGTGGCAAATCTGCCTGATGGTATTTATCCTGTGGACGTTAAGATCTCTGACGCAAAGTTCGTTGCCGAGGACGGCACAACAACGGTTTTTGATTCGATTAATTCTATCACTTCATTGGACGAGGACCCAGAGGGTGGAATAAGAATACATATCAGACCAACTGACGAGGTCGATGAGGAAACAGGCGAGGTAACAAAGAAGGCTTGCCCTGATGTCGCAGGCTGGGAGAAGGAAGGCGCTTTCAACGGCGGCACACTTTCAATGACGCTTGATTTCGGTGTTGCATCTGCCGAGGGCGGAGAGTCAAAAACAGATGCTTCAAAGGCAGATTCAAAGTCTGATGCTTCAAACTCAAAGGCTGATACGTCAAAGAAAGACGTTTCTTCATCTAAGGCAGATGCAGGCAAGACTTCTGCAGCAGCGGCTACATCTTCAAAAGCATCTGACGATACATCTAAGGCAGCAGAAACAGGTGCGGCTGTTGGCGGAGCACTTGCTGTTATCGCTCTTGCAGGCACAGCAGTGATCGTTGCAAAGAGAAGAAAGTAATATTCGGAGGTATGGCTATGAATAATGCAAAAAGAGTTTTGACATTTGCCCTTGCTGTTTGCTCGCTTTCAGCATTTGCATCTTGCGGAAGTTCAAGCGATTCATCAAGCAAGGTAGTTGACAAAAAGCTTAAGGAAGATCAGCAGCAGATAGTTCAAAGACTTGCTGATGATATGAAAGATGTGAGAGATCTCAAGAGCAACGAAATAAAGTGGTTTTCACATTGGGATATCAACCCTACTGAGGCAGAGGACAAGGAGATAGGCGCTGATCTTGCTTTGTTCAAGACAAAGTATAATGGTAAGATAAACTGGGTGCAGACCACTTGGGAAACTAAGTTTGACGATCTTGCGGCACTTGTAATGTCAAATGATTCACCTGATTTCATCGGTGCTGATGATATGGACGTTTTCCCTAAGGGTGCTATAAAGTCAATGATAGAGCCTATCGACGATTATATCGATCTTTCAAAGCCTCTTTGGACAGACATAAAGGGTGCGACAGATCAGTTTATGCTTGGCGACAAGCATTATGTGAGCGTTATCAGAACAGACCCTGCATATGTTTTTGTATACAACAAGCAGACAATGGAAGATAACGGCTATGACGATCCTGCTGAGCTTTTCAAAGAAGGCAAGTGGAACTGGGATACATTCACAGAAATGTGTCTTGATTTTACTGACGCTGAAAGCGATAAATACGCACTTGACGGCTGGTATTATGAAAAGGCTTTGCAGCAGTCTTCAGGTGTGCCGCTCATCGGTATAACAGACGGCAAGCTTGTAAATAATATTTCAGACCCTATGATAGCAAAGGCTCAGAATATGATGTATGAGCTGCAGAAGAACAATGTTGTTTATCCAAAGCACGAGAATAACTGGAAGCTCAGAGGCGACGCAGAGGGAAGCGGAATGGCAACAGGTCTGACGCTTTTCTATCCTATCGGACTTTGGGCACTTGAGAATGCTCCGTCAACAACTGTAAACTATGGCGATGTATCAAAGGGAGAGGTAATGTTCGTTCCTGTTCCTTGCTCGGCTGATAGCGATAAACAGTATATCCCTTCAAGAGTACACGGCTTTAGCATTGTAAGAAACGCTCAAAATCCTGAGGGCGTGGCAGCTTTCCTTGAATGCTGCCGTTATGCAGAGCTTGACGAGGCTGCACATCAGATAACCCTTGATCAGTACAAGGACGATTACGGCTGGTCTGATGAAATGCTTGAAATGAGAGATACTATATATGATCTTTCCGCACAGAACCCTGTGTTCGACTTTGAACAGGGCGTATCTGCCGACCTTAACTCTATTTGCGATACTGCAATAAGAGGAACAATGAATCCGCAGGAGTCAAAGAGCTGGTCACAGGTCGTTCAGGAAAATGAAAAGGCTATAGATTATCTTATCGACGAGGCTATGGCTTCAATGAAAGAGGCTAAATAATATCTAATTATCAGAAAAAAGGGCGGCAGGGTGATTTGCCGTCCTTTTTCTATAAATATGAAGCTTTACTTGTGTCTGTAAATATGATATAATAAGCTAAAAAGCAGGGGGTGAAAGCTATGGAAATAAACAGAGAATTGTCTAAGCGGCAGTTTATGCAAAAGGAAAATGACTATCATCATTCACCATATGAAACGGAACTGGAATTTTATTCTGCGGTGCGGGCGGGCGATCTTGAAACGGTCAAACGTTTGTATACGCCGCTGGATACAAACGGAAAGGGCAGGCTCAGCAAGGATGACCTTAGAAACGTAAAGTATCATCTTGTCATAACCATAGCTATGCTGTGCAGGTTTTGCATCGAGGGTGGACTTGACCCGGAAACTGCGTATACCATAAGCGATATATACATTAATAAATGTGATGAGTGCCGCAATGAAGAAAGCGTTATGGCTGTACACAAAGAAGTCATCGTTTATTATACAAAGCAAATGAAAAAGGCTGCGTCACAGAACGTTTACTCAAAGCATATCCTTATGTGCTTTGACTGCATTTTCGATAATATTTACAAGGGCGTGACCGTCAATCAGATAGCTGATGAACTGAACATAACGCCTCAGTATCTTTCAAAGCTTTTCAGAGAGGAAGTTGGCGTAAAGATCTCTGATTTCATTATGTCAAAAAGGATACAAGCGGCTGAAAATATGCTGAGATATTCTGAATATAGTCCGCTTGATATAGCCAATTATCTTGCTTTCAGCTCGCACAGCCATTTTATTGCCTGCTTTAAGAAACAGACAGGACTTACGCCGAAACAGTATAGAGATCAGTTTTTCCGTGCAAACTGGAACAAGCATAGCACAAGCAGATCGAAAATATAAGTTGATGTTAATAATCTGATATTTGCATTACTTTTCTGATATAAATATCACATCTGTTGATTTATAATACTTATAGAAGATAAAATTCTGATATTTATTCGGAGGTAATGAAAAATGAAAAAAGTTTTGGCTATGTCGATTCTCACAATGATAGTTATGTCTATGGGTGGCTGCGGTGCTTCATCTGACAGCAGTTCTTCGCAAGATGTCAGCAGCAAGGCGGAAACGAAAAGCAATTCTCCATACACGGTTGAGGCAGATTTCAGCAAAGGTGCGTCAAATGATTTTTCCATTTCAGCAGGCTGGTCAAATGGTGATCCGTTCAACTGTTCGTGGAGCGAAGATAACGTAACTTTCAATGACGGAAAAATGCAGCTTATCATTGACAGTATGGGTGATTCCGAAGCGTACAGAGGCGGCGAGTATCGTTCAAAGGAAAACTATGGCTATGGACTTTATGAGGTTTCAATGAAAGCCATAAAGAATGACGGCGTTGTATCATCGTTCTTTACATACACAGGTCCATCGGAGGATAATCCTTGGGACGAAATAGATGTTGAAGTCCTTGGCAAGGACACAACAAAGGTGCAGTTCAATTACTACACCAATGGTGTTGGCAAGCACGAATATATGTATGATCTTGGTTTTGACGCTTCTGAGGATTTTCACACTTACGCATTTGAGTGGAAAGAGGACGGCATAACTTGGTATGTTGACGGAAAGGAAGCATACAAGGCTACTGAAAATCTGCCTGTTACGCCTGGTAAAATAATGATGAATGCGTGGAACGGCATTGGCGTTGACAGCTGGCTGAAAGCCTTTGACGGCACAGTTCCGCTGACGGCGGAATATGAGTGGGCAAGGTTTACGGCAGAAAAGTAAAGCGATCCGCATATTACGCTTGCTTTTATGTTTTGATTTTTTTAGTTAATGATATTGATATTTGAACCGACCCCATTTGCTAGGTCAAAAAGTCTAGCGAATGGGGTCGGTTTATTTTACAAAGATAAACTCATATATTCATTCTTCTCAGAGCCTGACTATTTATGATTTCATGAGTATATTTCTGTATAGGGGTGTTTTTTTGCTATAATTTTCATTTATATTCTCACATCTCAACTTCTCGGTTATACGCCTCAGCCCCCTCGACATACAGCGTTCTCATTTCTTCAAACGAGTCGCTTGGGGATATGATAACGCCGTCTTTGCCGAACTTATTGAAATAGTATTTGACTTGGATAGGCGGGGAGATGAACTCGTTGACAGCGTTGGGCTTGGGCTTTTCATTGCCTTTCAGTATGGGGCGCTGATAGAGTATTTTGCCGAACATTTCAACGCCTTTTTCGGTGAGGTACACTTTGGAGATATCGCTCTCATCACTGCCAAAACGTGGGTCGCTGAGTAGGTGCTTCACGGACTTGACGTGACCCTCTTTCAGCCGTTCGTATTCGGTGACGGAGGAGTATTCCTTTTGGCTGAGCTTTTCTGCGATGCTTAGTCCGCTCAATCTGCTTATGCGATAGCTGTCGGCTTTGAACTCTTTGCCTGCGCTTTTTTCGTCGGACAGGCAGACAAGATAATTATACATCTTATATTCGTCGCTGACGATACGGTAGGGGATAAGCCTTATGCGGCGCTTTTCACGGCTGTACATATTAGAATATGCGTAAATGAAGCTGTAATATCTGCTGCCGTTTTGTTTGATAACTTCATTTATTTTTATGATATTGTCGGCGAAAAGGAGCCTTTCACGTTCGCAATCTGACAGCAGGGCATAGTCCTCATACACGGCTTTCAGAAATCTTCTTAGGGTCGAGCTGTACACCTTGTTTTCATAATAAAGGTCATCACTGCTCAGTGTATCGTAAAGGTCACGGCATATGCTGAGCCTTACTCGCACTGCATTTTCGGTCTTGGTCTTTTCGTATTTTGCAGAGAGTTTTGAGATAAGATAGCTTTTTATTATATCCTTGCTTTTATCATCAAGGCCGTCATCGATCTCCTCGATCTGCCATTTTACGAATGCGTTCAGAAGTGGGATACCAATATATTTATAGTTATCGTCACTTTTGTATTTTAATGATGCGATATATGCTGAATCAAATATACTTGTGAGAAATGAGGACATTGATACGCTGCCGTTAGGGGAAAGGCTTGTTTCAAATATGGACTTGTCCTTGATAATGACGGAATATGCAGAGGGTGAGAGGGGTATGGATTGCACCTCTGCGATATATGGTACGCCGCCCTCACGCTTGGGCAGAAATGTGCTTGGGGGTATGAGCATTTTTATCACCTCTTGTATCCATTATATCACAAATGTACTTTTTGTCAATATCATAGAAAATTATTTTGCTGAAATTGTGATATAAATGCCGTAAAAACGTGATAAATGTGTAAAAACATAGATAAAAAAGTTTTTGAAAATTACACTTTTGTTGACGATGATAAGGTGGTATAATGTATACAGAACAAAGGACAGGAGGTGATAAAAATGGGAAAGACGATCCTTACGGCTATCCTTGTAGCTGTACTTGACTGCGCTATCTCAGCTGTCAAGGAGATTGGGGAATGAGATGAAATAACAACAGACGGGAGGTGATGAAAATGCTTTATGTAAAACAGCCACTTTCTATTGACATTTGTGTCTGAAAATGGTATAATATTTATGTATTAAAGCGTCGATAAGATAAGTTTGGTGTTTTATCACAGAATATCATTGATTATTTTGTCAACTTTGACCTACTACACTGGTGCAAATTTGAACTAGTCTAAAACCCATATCACTTCATCCTGATGTTTATGCGGCTACTAGACTAGTGCGAATTTGCACTAGTCTAAAACCGTCCCCTATTTTTCTTATATTTTTACCTATCTACTACACTAGTGCGAATTTGCACTAGTCTAAAACAACGCATATGGTGTTGTATCGAGATAATAACTACTACACTAGTGCGAATTTGCACTAGTCTAAAACCATAGACCTTAGCATTGTCATAGACTTTAGCCTACTACACTGGTGCGAATTTGCACCAATTGACAAAATTTAACACTAAAACCAATAAATAAAAAATCCCTTAACGCTCAATGCGCTAAGGGATAACTAATATAAGGAGTGATATTTATGGCAAAAAAGAATAAAATGAAGCCTAGAGAGCTGCGTGAGGCTCAGAAAAAAGCCAGACAGCTCAAAGCGGCTGAGATAAATAATAACGCTGCTCCTGCGATCGCTGCCATGCCTGCTGCAGAGGTCATTGCACCTGCGGCAGAGAAGAAAAAATCCTCCGTAAAGGCGGCAGGAATGAAGTCTATTCTTGTCAGCGAAAATAAAATGTACATAACCTCTTTCGGCAAGGGCAATTCTGCTGTGCTTGAATATGAGGTGGATAAGGTGGATAATAATAACTACAACAAAACTCAGCTTTCTTCAAAGGACAACAGCAATATCGAGCTTGGTGATGTAAACGAGGTAAACATCACTTTTTCAAGCAAGCGTGGCAATGAGAGCGGAGTGGAGATAAATACTTCAAACCCTACTCACAGAAGCGGTGAAAGCTCGCCTGTAAGATGGGATATGCTGGGGCTTAAATCGGAGCTTGAAAAGCGCTTTTTCGGCAAAACTTTTGATGATAATATACATATCCAGCTTATTTACAACATTCTGGATATAGAAAAGATACTTGCGGTGTATGTAACGAATATCGTTTATGCGCTGAATAATATGCTTGGTATAAAGAAGTCTGAAAGTTATGATGATTTTATGGGGTATCTTTCTGCAAGAAATACTTATGAAGTTTTTACTCACCCTGATAAAAGCAATCTTTCCGATAAGGCAAAGGGTAATATCAAGAAAAGCTTTAGCACGTTCAATGACCTGCTGAAAACTAAGCGTCTTGGCTATTTCGGTCTTGAAGAGCCAAAGACAAAGGATACAAGAGTTTCGCAAGCTTACAAAAAGCGTGTTTATCATATGCTTGCAATTGTGGGGCAGATAAGGCAGAGTGTTTTCCATGATAAGTCAAGTAAGCTTGATGAAGACCTTTACAGCTTTATTGACATTATTGATTCCGAATACAGAGAAACCCTCGACTATCTTGTAGATGAGAGATTTGATTCTATAAATAAGGGCTTTATCCAGGGCAACAAGGTCAATATCAGCTTGCTTATTGATATGATGAAAGGCTATGAGACTGATGATATCATACGCCTTTATTACGATTTCATTGTGCTTAAATCTCAGAAAAATCTCGGTTTTTCTATCAAAAAGCTTCGTGAGAAAATGCTGGACGAATACGGCTTCAGATTTAAGGACAAGCAATATGACTCTGTGCGCTCAAAGATGTACAAGCTTATGGATTTTCTGCTTTTCTGCAACTACTACAGAAATGACGTTGTCGCAGGCGAAGCTCTTGTGCGCAAACTGCGTTTTTCAATGACCGATGATGAAAAAGAGGGGACATATGCTGATGAAGCGGAAAAGCTTTGGGGCAAATTCAGAAATGATTTTGAAAATATCGCCGACCACATGAACGGTGACGCTATCAAGGAGCTTGGCAAGGCTGACATGGATTTTGATGAGAAAATTCTTGACAGCGAAAAGAAGAATGCGTCTGACCTTTTGTATTTCTCCAAAATGATATATATGCTCACATATTTTCTTGACGGCAAGGAGATAAACGATCTTCTTACAACGCTTATCAGCAAGTTTGATAACATCAAGGAGTTTTTGAAGATAATGAAAAGCTCTGCTGTTGATGTTGAGTGTGAGCTTACGGCTGGCTACAAGCTGTTCAATGACAGCCAGAGGATAACCAACGAGCTTTTTATCGTAAAGAACATTGCTTCCATGAGAAAGCCTGCGGCTTCGGCGAAGCTTACGATGTTCCGTGACGCACTGACTATACTCGGTATAGACGACAATATCACGGACGATAGGATAAGCGAGATCTTAAAACTTAAAGAAAAAGGCAAGGGCATACATGGTCTGAGAAATTTCATAACAAACAATGTTATCGAGTCCTCTCGGTTTGTATACCTTATCAAGTATGCGAACGCTCAGAAGATAAGAGAAGTGGCTAAGAATGAGAAAGTTGTCATGTTTGTTCTTGGGGGTATCCCTGACACGCAGATAGAGCGTTATTACAAGAGTTGTGTGGAATTTCCTGACATGAACAGTTCTTTGGAAGCAAAGCGCAGTGAGCTTGCGAGAATGATAAAGAACATCAGCTTTGATGATTTCAAAAATGTGAAACAGCAGGCAAAGGGCAGAGAAAACGTGGCTAAGGAGAGGGCAAAGGCTGTTATCGGGCTTTATCTTACGGTCATGTATCTGCTGGTGAAAAATCTTGTAAATGTCAATGCAAGGTATGTTATTGCGATACACTGCCTTGAACGTGATTTTGGGCTGTATAAGGAGATAATTCCTGAGTTGGCTTCAAAGAACTTGAAAAATGACTACAGGATACTTTCACAGACGCTTTGTGAACTTTGTGATAAGTCGCCGAATTTGTTCTTGAAAAAGAACGAGCGGCTGCGCAAGTGCGTTGAAGTTGATATCAATAATGCAGACAGCAGCATGACAAGAAAATACCGCAACTGTATTGCTCATCTTACTGTAGTTCGTGAACTGAAAGAATACATAGGAGATATTCGTACAGTGGATTCTTACTTCTCCATTTATCATTATGTTATGCAGCGCTGTATCACGAAAAGGGAAAATGACACAAAGCAAGAAGATAAAATAAAGTATGAGGACGATCTTTTAAAAAATCACGGCTATACGAAAGACTTTGTAAAGGCTCTCAACTCGCCGTTTGGATACAACATTCCGAGGTTTAAAAATCTTTCAATTGAGCAGTTGTTTGACAGAAATGAATATCTTACTGAAAAGTAGCGTGGTGTAGATACCGCCGCTCTCTTGGGGGACAGGAGGCGGCGGTGATATTCATTCTTGTAAAAGACGTGGTGGATATTCTGTTTGATCTGTTTTTTGGAAAGAAGAAGTAGGACAAGTGATAATCAGAGCGCTGTATGCAATGTGGTGCGGATATCTACAAACGCTTAGCAGCATAAAGCTGTTGGATAAAGACGGCGAGATATCTAAAGATGTAACAACTCATATCACAAAAGAAGAAGCCAAAAAGCTGATGAAGCTCCTTAAAAAATTGAATATTTTTCGATTTTCTACCTCATCAGCGTCATTAGGGGAATAGCCCCAATCGTCTGTAGAAGCGATAACAACAGTATCGTTCTTAAAGTCAACTATAGCGCCAACACCATATGTAGTGATAAGCTGAGTTTTTCTTATATCTCCAACGGAGATCTTTTTGTCTGAATATGTTGATATTCCATTCTTCTGCATAATCTCTTATTCTAGGCTCGATACTTTCGACACGTTCAAGCATGGTTCGTTTTATCTGATCTATATCTTTATCATCAGCAGTTTTTCGACGATGGCAGCAAAAATCCTGCTCTCACACAGAAGATCGTGGACAGCGTATCGAGGCTTTCTGAGAAGGATCAGAAGCTTGTCTTGGAGATTTCGGAGAGGTTGGGGAAAGATTGAATCGATAAAGTGCCTTAATGCTAGTCATAAGGCACTTTTGCTATGTGGAGAATACAAAAAAAGAGAACTGCAACCACAATTCTCTCTTTACATTATCTGGTCGAGGTGACGGGACTTGAACCCACGGCCTCTGCGTCCCGAACGCAGCGCTCTACCAAACTGAGCCACACCTCGAAATACCACTGTAATATTATATCACACCCATCAAACCTTGTCAAGGCGTTTTTTTCTGTTTTGTATCCTCTTTGCTTTTTTTACTGCGTTGACCTTTGGTGCATGACGAATTTATTGAAATCATTCTCATTGTAACTTATTTTCATTGACATACGCCTTGCGTTGTGATATTATATATATAAAGGTGTTCTCGTTTAAAAGTTTTTGTATGAGGTGATGAAATCGATGAATATGAAGAAAAGAATGTTGAGCATTGTCCTGTCTGGCGCAATGGCTGTTTCTACTGCTGTGTCTGCTGGATCGTTCAGTGCCTTTGCCGTGGCGCAATGTGTTGCGTATTCAGGCTCTAATGTGAATGCTCAGGACTATGTGCAATGGTCTGACACAGTGAAATCTTACCTGACAGTGTGCGACAACGGCAATTATATGCGTGTTCAGTCAGGCGCTATCGAGGGCAAGCTCCTTGTGGAATATTACAGCTCTGATTTTGAACCGCTCAGCACTAAGCTTATCGACAACGAGCTGCCTATCTTTGGTGCTTTCTATGACTCCGGCAATAATTATTATGTACTTAGCGGTCAGGAAAATCCGAAACAAAACGACTCCCTCGAGGTTTTCCGTATCACGAAGTATGATAAGAATTGGAACAAAATAAAGTCCTGCGGTCTGTATGGAGCTAACACTACAGTTCCATTCGATGCAGGCTCGGCAAGAATGACCCATAGCGGTGACCACCTGCTTGTGAGAACCTGCCACAAAATGTATAAATCAAGCGACGGCAATAATCATCAGGCTAATGTTACCATTGAAGTGGATATGCCTTCAATGACTATCACTGATTCGTATACCGGCGTCATGAACGTTGATTATGGCTATGTGAGCCACTCATTCAATCAGTTTATAAAAACTGACGGCAACCATATAGTCGCCCTCGACCATGGTGACGCCCATCCACGTTCTGCCGTTCTGGTGAAGTATAATTCTGATTTTACTACAGGCAAATTCTTCCCAAGCTATTTTGAACAGGTCAGCAATATCGACGTTGTAACATACCCTGAATATACCTCCGGTCACTATAACTATACAGGTGCGGCTATAGGCGGCTTTGATGTGTCATCATCAAGCTATATAGTGGCACAGAGTACAGTTGACCTTGATTATATCAATACGTCAAAAACACGAAACGTCTATGTTTCCGCTGTTTCAAAGGACCTTTCCACAAACAAGCTCAATAAGATAACTTCTTATGCAGAGGGTACAGACTCAGCTTCTGCCCCACAGCTTGTGAAGATAAATAATAACAGCTTTTTGCTGTTGTGGAGCAGAGATACAAAGGTAAGCTGTGTGAAGCTAAACGCTGACGGCACAGTAAACGGTAGTATACACACCTTTGAGGGAAGCCTTTCAGATTGCCAGCCTGTTATCAAAAACGGCAGAGCAGTTTGGTATGTTTACGATAAAAATAACGTGACCTTCAACTCCCTGAACCTTTCAAATCTTGACGATATCAAGACAGTTGACGTCAAGACAGGCCATGACTATGAAACAAAGTACGCATCAAAAACTGACGGCACTGTAACACAGACCTGTAAGTCTTGCGGCTATGTGAATAAGTTCACAGTTCCGACCTCTACCACTGTTTATTGGCGCACAGACCTTTCGAATACGTCCTTTTCAAGCGTATTGAGCAAAACTCAGTTCAGTGTGGGCGACAGCATTGATTTCTGGCTTTATGACGATACAGACTACACAGTTGAATTTTCTGATCGCAGTATGGTAAGTGTAAATAAGCTTGAAAACTATGCTAATGATATCAGACGTATCACATTCAAAAACGGCGGTTCACTCACTGTAAAAATTTATCCTACATACAATCCGTCTGTAGCAAAGACATACAAACTCACCTGCGGATGCACGAGCCACACATATGGCAGTGCTGTTATCACAAAACAGCCTACCTGCACATCAGAGGGTACAAAAACAAAAACTTGTACACAGTGCGGAGCAACAGTAACAGAAACAATTGCAAAGCTTTCCCACAGCTACACAACCACAGTTGTTGCACCTACTTGCACAGTTGACGGCTACACTCTCCACAAGTGTTCTGTTTGCGGTACTTCATACAAGGACAACACAACAAAAGCAACAGGTCACAGCTACGGAAATTCTGTTGTAACAAAACAGCCGACCTGCACATCAGAGGGTACTGCTATAAAGACGTGTACAAAGTGCAATGCGACAGTTACAGAAACTATACCAAAGACTTCACACAAATATGCTGACACAGTTGTTGCACCTACTTGCACTGCTGACGGCTACACACTCCACAAGTGTTCTGTTTGCGGTACTTCATACAAGGACAGCACAACTAAAGCAACAGGTCACAGCTACGGAAATTCTGTTGTAACAAAACAATCGACCTGCACATCAGAGGGTACTGCTATAAAGACTTGCACAAAGTGCAATGCGACAGTTACAGAAAAGCTTCCTGCAAAGGGTCACACCGCAGTTACCGACAAGGGCTGCCCTGCTACTTGCACCACCGCAGGCAAAACAGACGGCTCACATTGCTCAGTTTGCAATACTGTTATCAAGGTTCAGACAGTGATAAATGCCACAGGTCACAAGTCAAGCGGTTGGATAACTGACAAAGCGGCTTCTATCGGAGTTAAAGGCTCAAAGCACAAGGAATGTACAGTCTGCAAGAAAGTTCTTGAAACGGCTGAAATCCCTGCACTTTCAAGAATTAGCATTTCAAAGGCAAGCGTGACACTTTCCACTTCGACCTACGCTTATGATGGCAAAGCAAAGAAGCCTGGTGTAATGGTCAAGCTAAATGGCAAAACTTTGAAGAATGGTACAGATTACACAGTTTCCTATTCAAACAACACCAAGGTAGGCACAGCAAAGGTCACTATCACGGGCAAGGGCAATTACACTGGCTCAGTTTCTAAGACCTACAGTATCAAAAATAACTTCAAGAAAGCCACAGTTTCGGGCATTTCCACAAAGGCTTTCACTGGCAAGAACATCACTCAGAGCATTACTGTTAAATACAATGGCAAAACTCTAAAGAATGGCACTGACTACACAGTTTCGTACTCAAACAACAAGAAAATAGGCACTGCCACTGTAAAAATCGCAGGAAAAGGCTCTTACACAGGCACTATCACAAAGACGTTCAAGATAAATCCTGCCAAGCAGGAGATACAGAAGCTCACAGCTAAGAGCAAGGCATTCTTTGTGGATTGGGCGCAGAAAGGCTCGGCTACCGGATATGAAATTCAGTATGCTACCAACTCAAAGTTCACAAGAGCAAAGAAAGTTACCATAACAAACAACAAGACCGACAAGACCACTGTTTCAAAGCTTTCAGGCAAAAAGAAATATTATGTACGTGTTCGTTCGTACACAACTGTAAAGGGTACGAAATACTACGGCGCTTGGTCGGCTTCAAAGAGTGTGACTACTAAGAAGTAATTTTATATGAGAACAGCGTATCGCAGGGGATTGCGATACGCTGTTTTATTTTTACTTTGATATTGCAGTTCGAGGCCTCAAAAATTATTCTTTTCCTAGTCTTTCAGAAACTTCAAGCACCAATCGTTGGTCTTTTTCCGAAAGTTTCGACCCTGCACCCAATTTCCGTCTTACTTTGGGTAGGACGAATTTTTTTGTTCCCGGTGAGATAGAATTGCGTTATGATAAATTTTGAAATCACTCGCCGTGACGGGCATTTTATGTACTCATGTCCCTTGTGCATATGTGCTAAGCCCACAAGATCGCAATTGTATGTAATGTCGAAAAGGTGCATATAGTCTTGACAAAAGACCGGACGTCTGTTAAACTTATCCTAAGCAAAGACCGGGGACGACACCCATAGAAAATAACAGCGTCGGAGCTAAACGCAAGCCTGTGTAATACAGGTGCTAATTTAATATAGCTGTGCAAGGGGGAGATACCCATAGAAAAAAACGTTATTGTTACAGACATAAACGGAAAACGAATCGGAGCTACCTATCCCAAAAGGGCTAAGGGGCTTGTTAAGAACGGTCGGGCAGAGTATGCAAGCGACTGTGAAAAATGTACTATAAGAATGTTGGATACTCATAAGCCGACCGTGGATGTTACGGAGGTAAATAATATGAGTAAAGTAATAGATTTTGATCCTAGAGATTTTAAGGCAGATAAGTCCTGCGAAAACAATGTCATAGCTAAATATTTTGTGACCGATAAGGACGGCGAAAACGTTATTGCCTATTCTATTGGAAACTGGAATTGGGATTGGACGCAGATATGCTGTGACAAAAAGCTTGAGAAAAATACCGACTATGTTTTCAGATTTGTGATAGTCGGAGGCTATTGCAATACGTGCAATGAAACTTCTCGTTTTGAGATCGTGCCTATGCCAGACGGCAGCTTAACCGATGAAGCTTACGAAGACAGATACACCTACGATTTGGCTCAGAACAGATATAAGCCTGTTTTATGCAAAAAGACTGACGAGGGTATGCTGAGGCTTTTTGAGATACCTTTCAGCACCTTTGATTGCGAGGATTTCAGGTTTGTATTCATTGCTATGCACGCTGTTGCAACGCTTTATGCGCCAAAAGAGTTTTCAGCTTATGCAGACCTTGAGGATACGAATTTTGACCAGCTTCGTGATGAGATCAACAGCAAAAACAGCGAGGATAATTCTGCAAATGTGGTGATGGATTTCACAGGCGCTCATGTCACACGCTCGACTGTTACCGATTTGCTGACAATGGCTCGTTTTGGCAAAAGTGAGAATGTTTGCATTGATTTTACAGGAGCTGTCATAGAGGACGATAAGCCGGACGATATTCAGGCTGATGCAGATGATACCGGGTCTGACGATATTGCTGCTGAGCTTCTGGACGTTACAGACAACTGAGCTTCGCAGGAAGATATACTTTACTAAGATATTATGATTTAATACAGCAAAAAGAGGCAGAGAAACCCATTGATCGGGTTTCTCTGTTTTTTGTTTTAACACAAAAAACCACCCACAGCCAAATCAGCCGTGGGTGGCAATATTATTTTAAATATACACTATTCTTTATTTTCCCAGCGCTATCTTGCCCATTGCGTCTGCCTGCATGATAGCGTCATAAAGCTCGATAGGCTGTACGTCGCCTGCAAGATTGTGGATAGTTTCGCCTGGGATACAAGCGTTCTTTGCGATAGTTTCTACCTGCTCAGGTGTAGTTACACCTATCTCCTCAAGTGTGACAGGAAGTCCCACTTCAAGGCAGAAGTTCTGTACCTCTTCAAACTCTTCCTTTGGCGCACCCTCAAGTACAAGCTGAACCAGTGTACCAAGGGCTACACAACAGCCGTGGTCTGCGTGCTTGATTCCCAATGATGTTACGCCATTGTAGAACGAGTGTGCGGCCGCACAGTTTACGTTGTCTGCTCCAACGCCTGAAAGATATACGTTAGCCTCGCAGATAGCTTCAAGGGCAGGTGTAACTGCGTGTACCTTGCAAGCCTCAACTGCCTGCTTGCCGTATGTTTTCAGCGTGTCATAGCAAAGTCTTGCAAGTGCCTGTCCTGCTCTTGTGATGCCTGTGCCTTCAAGGCTTGCGGACTCTGTTCTTATGGAAGCTCTGCCCTCAAAATATGTACCAAGTGCATCGCCCATGCCTGCAATAAGGAACTTTACAGGTGCGTTTGCGATAACTGTTGTGTCTACCATTACTGCGTCTGGATTGGTAGGATAGAAAAGATATTTGTCAAAGCTGTGGTCATCATTGTATATTACCGACAGACCTGTACATGGCGCATCTGTTGCCGCAACTGTAGGCACGATAACAATGTGCTTGCCTGTATAGTATGCTGTAGCTTTTGCAGTATCAACTGCGCTTCCGCCGCCAACTGCAACTACTGTGTCGATGTTGTCAGCCTTTACTATCTCTTCCATTTTGGCTATCTCGCCCTTGCTTGATATACCACCAAATACTTCATAGCGTCTGTAATCGTCAAGCTCGCCAAAGCTTTTCTCTATCTTGTCATGACAGGCTTTGTAGCCACTGTTTGAACATACAAACAGCCACCTTTTGCCCATATAGCCCATTTCTTCATGAAACTTAAGTGTAGCATCTCTGCCCTGAACATATTTGAGCGGCTCACGCATTGCTCTGAGTCTTCCCATCATAATGAATTACCTCCGATTTGTTTGATTTATTAACTTTATACGGAATTCTCTCCGTATTTTCAATTAGATTATAGCATTTTGCACAAAAGATGCAAGGAACATTTTATTAATGGTATGTGAATTATCTATTATGGCAAGTTTTGAAAAATAGTTGCTTAATATACATAAATATAGTATAATGAGTATTAAGACAGTATGCGTCATAAGGTTGTGTATTTTTCATAGGCTGTGGGGTGCGTTTTTGTGCAGATATACAAAAGTGTGATGTTATGATAACCATATCGGGATAACTGCAACTAAGTATATGAAAGGGCAAAAACGAGAGAGCATGAAACGGAGATAAAAATGAAAAATGCAAAGCTTGGAGATGTCATCGCCTTTGTCCTAAGGTCCATGAACGAGGAAACTCGTCAGACAGACGAGGAGGCAGAGGCGCAGATGAAAAGGTTGATACGCATACTTGTCTTGGAGGGATATGTGAATGAACAAGAATGAATTGAGAGCCGTTGTAGAAAAGGCTCAGAATGGCGAAAAGACAGCTTTTGAGAAGCTGTACAAAGAGTTCCACGAGAAGCTTTATTTCTTCGTGCTGAAAAACGTTGGGGATAAGCATACCGCAGAGGATATCACCGAGGACAGCTTTTTGGCTTCAATGGAGGGGATAGGGTCGCTGAAAGAGCCTGAGCATTATGAAACGTGGCTTCACTCTATCGCTTTCAACAAGTGCAGAATGTATTTCAGACAAAAGGGCAGAGAGGGTAACATAAGCCTTGATGACGAAAACCTCAGCGAGGATATCCATGCTGACGATACTGTTATGCTCCCTGAGGATTATGCCGACAGCAAGGAGCTTAAACGCTGTCTGAAAAAGGTCATAGAGGGGCTGAACCCTGAGCAGAGGTCGGCGGTGATACTTTATTATTATGACGGCATGCCGCTGAAAAAAGTGTCCGAGATTTTGGAGATAAGCGAGAATGCCGCCAAGCAGAAGCTTTTTAAGGCGAGGGCAAAGATAAAGAAAGAGATAGAGCGTATCTTTGATGGCGGCGCATTTGCGGCTGTGCCTATGAGCGCAATGATGAGAGCGGCTCTGCCGAAAAAGTATGCAATGACAGCGGCTTCACCTGTTACAGCGTTGAAAACCTCTTCCGCTGCTATAAAGATAGTGGGAACTGCGGCGGCTGTGGTGGTGGCAGTGAGCATACCATTGGCTCTCCGTGGAGTGAACAACAACGGCTTCGGCGTTCACGATGACAGCAGTGTTTCAGACAGCTTAAATGACGATAGCCTTGACCTTTCTGACAGCAGTATGGCAGACGCTTCATCAGAGAAGATACCTGAAATCAGTTCGTCAAAAGCTGAAACAGACAGCATATCTGAGCCGTCAAGCGAGCCTGAAAAGGTAACAGACACCGCCGTGACAACTGCACCTGCACCTGTGCAAACCGATACTCCTGTTACAGATACGCAAGGCGAAAATACAAGCGCTGTCCTCCCAAGTGCAGACAACCCAGGCGAGGAGCTGTTTTCAAATACAGTGTGGGATATGCTCAAAATGGCAGACAACAACTATGAGTTTGTTTATCCAACATTCGTTCAAAACGGCTATGATTCTATGTATCAGTGCTCGGCTTTTCCGCAGTATCACTTCGGCAGGGCGGCTTTGAATACCGAAACAGGCAAGGGCTATGTTGACGAAAGCCTGCCTATCACAAGGGTGGAGCTTTACAATGGTGCATACATCACAAAGAATATCTATGTGGGCATGACATACAACGAGCTTTGCAACGCTCTGGGTGAAAAGCCACTTATGTATCTTTCAAATACAGACAGAAACCGAATCGTATCAGCGACAATAAACGGCAGAACATGGTGGTTCGGCTTTGACCTCACTGACGAACAGCTTGATGAAACATATAAAAGAATGCAGGCTCAGACGGACAGCGAGACTTTTGAACTCAACCCATATCAATACGGCGTTGACATCTCTGACATTGACCCTGTTACAAGCGTGGCAGTGTGTGATATAAGCGACAATTAAGAACAGCAAAACGGATATACTATATATAACAGAAAAAGCGGAGGCTCTTTGCGAGCTTTCCGCTTTTTTCATATGTTCAGCATTACGGAAGCGTAAAACATTCCGTCACCGTATTCAAATTTAGCTACGCCATTGTATTTGGCGGCAATGTTCTTGACAGACTCTGTGCCGATCCCTTTGCCTTTGCGTTTTGAGGAAAGGAAACCGCCTTCTGGGTCGGTGAGGATAGTTCCGGTGAAGGTGTTGTCCACCGCCAGGCATAGGGAATAGCTGTCAGCCTTTGCTCTGATTATTATTTTTTTATTCTTTGCACTGTCAGACACGCAGCCGTGAATGGCGTTTTCGATAAGATTTCCGAAAAGCACAGAGAGGTCGGTTATGTCTATTTTTATATCATCTGGGATGTCAGCGCTCACCTTGTATTCAATGCCGCTGCTTTCCGCTATTTGAGCAAAATATGCAAGAAGTGCGCTTACAGATGTGTTTTTGCAGTAAATGTGTTCTGATATATCGGGCATAGAATCCCTGAAAGCGTTGAGATATTCCGAAAGCTTATCATATTCGCCCTTTTTCAGAAGCTCCTGCATAAGAGCGATATGATGTCTGACATCATGCTTATAGCGTCTTGTTTCTTTTATCTTATCCTGCAAATAGTCATATTGCAGGTTCTGCATTTCAAGCAGGTGGTTATTTTCCTGAAGCCGCAGATTTTTCTGCTGCTCGATGACCAGCCGTGCCACGATGTAATACACCAGAAATGCTCCTGCGTTTATAAAGAACAGAGCTATGGTGTTCTTTGGCTCCAGAGCAAGCTCTAAGCTGCTTTTCGCAGAGTTGCCGTAGAGAGTATAGTACCATATTATATAGAACGTAAATGGGATAAGCCAAAGATAGCGCCACTCCAGACCTGACGGCTCTCTTTCCACCGCAGGTGTGTAGACCTTTTTCATGTAGATAAAAAGAGGCCCCCATACCACGGCTTCTGTCATAAGCATACAAAGGGAAAACGACCAGCGGTATGACTCATAGGCAAGTGACGGGAACAGAATGCCCTCCAGACATTTTGAGGTAATGACGATAAAGCTTGCGTTATTTGAAAGCAGAAGCAGTGTGAAGCCTGTTTTGCCGACCTTGACCTTCACAGCGAAAAAGTAAAAAGCCGCATAGAGCAGGGTGCTGACTGCACTCAGCAGACCTGCATTTGTGCTGAAAAATGCCGCCTGCCAGCCTAAGAAGATCTGCACCAGTGAAAGAGCCACAACAAGTCCCACAGTAGCTGTTTTGGAAAAGCGAAGCCTATGCCGGAAGGGATAAAGGGCAAGCACCATAAGTGGCAGAAAATTCAGAAGGGAATATATGCCCACTTCCACAAGGCGGTACAAAGGAGGCATTACTGCTCACCGCCTTTTCGCAGATCACTGAAGCGAAACTGAGCGAAGGCGTCTAATGTTTCTCTGGATTTTCGGCGACTTATGGGGATATGTGTGCCGTCGCTCATTATGAAAAGGTCGCTTTTTTGCTGGGCTATCTCATAGAAATTCACGATGACGCCTTTGGTGGAGGTGTAAAAGTATGAATGACTGCAAAAAATGCTCTCGATCTCAGCGAAAGAATTTCTTGAAACTATGTTTTCACCGTCTGTGCAATGGATAGTCACGATATGTGACGCACAGTCTATGTAGATAACATTTCTGAGTATCACGTTCTGACCGTCGGGAAGCTTAACGGAACGCATACGATCAATTTCATCAGAACCGATCCGGTCAAGCATGGCTTTTACTTTGTCAGCCTGAAAGGGCTTGCAAAGATAGTAGCAGGCGTTGAGGTCGTAGCTTTCGCTTGCAAACTCGTTGCTTGAAGTGCCGAATGCGATATGGACGTTTTTGTCTGTTTCACGAAGCTTTTCTGCGACCTCTATCCCAGTCATTTTCCCCATGAATATATCAAGCACCACCAGATCATAAGCTCCCATCTGCCAACATGACAAAAAGCTTTCTCCGCTTGAAAACGTATCTATCTGACAGCTGTGAGCGGTTTGTTCGGAAATATATTCATGAAGATGTGCAAGGTCGTTTTTATTATCGTCTACCAATGCCACTCTCATACTGTAAAAATCCTTTCTTATACATGATTTCTTAATATATAATAACACACATCAAAGCAAAATTCAAGCATTATTCATTTATTTTGTTACCGCTTGTGCAGATTTTTGACCGTTTGTGCTAAATTTATTGACAAAGTGTGTAGCCTGTGTTAAAATAATCGTGTAAAGTTATGTTCTTAGTAAAAAAGAAATATCAACAACGAAAAATATTATGGAGGAATTAGAATGAAAAAGAAAATTTTAAGTCTTTTGGTGACGGGCTGTCTTTTGTTTGTGCCGACAACGGCATTTGCAGACGATAATAAGACGGTAATAAAAACTGTTGACGACCTGTTGGCGTTTTCAAAAGCGGTAAACAACGGAGATTATGACAAGAATAAAGACGCAGTTGTTGTTCTTGAAAATGACCTTGACTTGACAGGTGTTGTATGGACGCCTATCGGAAACGTTTTCGATGAAAACGGCTATATTGAACATTGTTTCAGCGGCAAATTCTACGGAAACGGTCATACTATTTCAAACATTGATTTTACGTCTATTTATGGTAAAGATTTGTTGGTCGGTTTCTTTGGCGATATCGAGGAAGCAGAGGTATCAGGTCTGACTATAGAGGGAAATCTGGATGTGACAAATACTGATAACGAATATACTGTTTATGGTACTATTGCAGGATTTGCAGGTGATTGTACTATTTCTGATTGTGTGTCAAACGTATCGTTCAACAATAACGGCAAATATGTTTATGGCTTCATAGGCATGGTAGGTCAGGCATACGGCACAACTTTTGAATATTGTGAGAACACAGCAGACATAACTATCTCAGGCGACAACGGAAGTGTTTATGTCGGCGGTATAGTTGGATATGCGCAGATTGGAACGGAAGTCCGCTATTGTTCAAGCACAGGCGATATGGTATATGCTGCACCAAACGCCGGCGGTATCGTAGGACGTTTGTATGGCGATTCCAAGGTTATAAACAGCTATGTTACAGGAAAACTCACGCCGGTTGGCAACGGAACCACAGATGTAGGCGGTATCGTTGGTTCAGTAGCCGGCGGTTCTGTAAGTGATTGCTATTTTGCAGGAGAAATTGACCTTTCACAGTACTCAGCCAAAAAGCCATATACACGTTTCGGCGGAATAGTGGGGAAGGATTCCTCGTCTACAACTGACTTTAAAAACAACTATTTCACAGAAACAGAAGATGTTGAAGCTTGCGGTTCAAATAAAGAAGCAGGCAAGGCTAAAGCTTATGACTATATGACAACAAAAGAATTTTATGACGAGCTGACAGCCGACGGTGCAAAGTATCAGTATGTTGAGGGAAAAACGCCTGTACTGCCAACTAAGGAATATGCAGTTGATTTTGAAGTAACACCTGCTGACCTGAAAAATGTTGTAATAAAGGTAGACGGAAAAGAGATAACAGGCAACACTGCAATGCTTACAGCAGGTACTTACACAGTAGAGGTAACTGCTGACGATTGCGAGCTTCTCAGCAAGAAAATAACTATTTCAGCAGATATCGCAACACATACACAGGCTTTTGAACTTGCATACAAGTCAGCAGACTATACAGAGCTTGACAAGGCAGAGAAAGCCGCAAAGGCTCTCAACAAGGACGATTATGAGGACTTCTCAGCAGTCGAAAAGGCTCTTGCCGCTATTGACAGAACAAAGAACATCACAGAGCAGGCTGACGTGGACGCTATGGCAAAGGCTATAAACGATGCTGTGGCAAACCTTGTAAAGAAAGCACCTGCTTCTTCACAGCCTGACAGCGTAAGCAGTTCCGCTTCTGACAGCTCATCTTCTGACAGCAAGTCAGACAGCAGCTCAAAGGCAGCTTCAAACGCTTCAAACACAAACCCATCGACCGGCGTTGCAGGCGGAGCATTCGCTCTTGCACTTCTGAGTGGTGCGGCTGTGGTCATGGCTAAGAAGAAAAAGTAATATATCCATTAAATAGATATATAAAGGAAGTAAGTGGGACTTTCATACATTATTTGTTTAAATGAATACCGCTTGTGCTGATTTTTGACCGTTTGTGTCAAAATAGTTGAAAAATTATTACCGCTCTGCTATCATAATTATAAGCAGGGCGGTTTTATATCGCAATGCAAATATGATATGAAGTCTTATATTTCGGGAGGATAAAATATGAAAAAGACAAGAATTTTTAGCACAATGCTCGCAACGGTCATATGTATGGCATCTTTGCCTGCAATAAATGTTTTTGCGGCAAATCAGCAGAGAACTACAACTCTTGACCTTACAGTGGCAGGATTTCAGAACGATCAGAAAAATGAAGACGAGGGCTGGAGCTGGGACGCTGATACTCTGACGCTTACTCTTGACAATGTTGATTTTTCGACGGCGAAAAAGTCTTGTGTCATTGTTGACGGAGAAAAAGTTACTAATATAGTTTTCTCAGGAGATAACAAGATGACCTCAGGCACTACAGTTATTTCGAGAAAAGGAAGCGCAAAAGATACCGGTGTAGTACTAAGTGGAAAGACTAAGGACAGTGTGCTTAATCTTGAAGAAACAGGCAATCTTCCTTCAATGGATCAGCCAAATATCACCTTTGAGTCAGGTACAGTTGATATTCAGGGCGGTGCAGCCATTACTTTGTATACCATAAAAGTAATGGAAGCGGCTGTGAATATTGATACAACTATGGCAGACCCTGAAGATGGTTGGAACGATGGTCTGTATGCTAACGGTTCTATCGAGATATACGGTGGAGAGGTCAATGTTAAGGCTGGAAGAATAGGTCTGTTTGTTGTTGGCATAGGCGCTCCTGAGCCTAAGACAGGCTTGATCATAGAGGACGGAAAGTTAGATATCAATGGTAAACTTGCAGATATCTATGTTGGTTCAGGCAATACTAAGAATGCGGTAATTTCCGGCGGAGATATCACACTCGGTGGTAACATCGGAATTTTCCTTTACGATTGCGAAAAGTGCGAGATAAAGGGCGGTACATTCCATACTGATGAATGTGAAAAACCATTCGCAGTTCATAGAGACAGTTCGGCTGTATTTGAGTATGCAAAGGCAGATTATACAGAGCTTGACAAGGCAGAAGAAACTGCAAAGGCTCTTAATAAGGACAACTATGTGGACTTTACAGCCGTAGAAAAGGCACTTGAAGCTATCGACAGAACTAAAAACCTTACACAGCAGTCAGATGTTGACAAAATGACGAAAGACATAAACGATGCCGTTGCAGCACTTGTTTACAAGTCAGCAGACTACACAGAGCTTGACAAGGCAGAGAAAGCCGCAAAGGCTCTCAACAAAGACGATTATGAGGACTTCTCAGAAGTCGAAAAGGCTCTTGCCGCTATCGACAGAACAAAGAACATCACAGAGCAGGCTGACGTGGAGGCTATGGTAAAGGCTATAAATGATGCTGTGGCAAACCTTGTAAAGAAAACACCTGCTTCTTCACAGCCTGACAGCGTAAGCAGTTCTGATGCTTCGTCAGATACGAGCAGTTCTGCTTCCGACAGCTCATCTTCTGACAGCAAGGCAACTGACAGCAAGTCAGACAGCAGCTCAAAGGCGGCTTCAAACGCTTCAAACACAAACCCATCGACCGGCGTTGCAGGCGGAGCTTTCGCCCTTGCACTTCTGAGCGGTGCGGCTGTGATCATGGCTAAGAAGAAAAAGTAATATATCCATTAAATAGATATATAAAGCAATCAAGTGGGACTTTCATACATTATTTGTTTAAATGAATACCGCTTGTGCTAAAATTATTAACAAAGTGTGTAGTGTGTATTAAAACGAATGCGAAAAATTATGTTCTGAGTAAAAAAGAAATATCAGCAACGAAAAATACTATGGAGGAATTAGAATGAAAAAGAAGATTTTAAGCCTTTTGGTGACGATGGGTCTTGCGGCAAGCTTAGTGCCTGTTTCTGTTTTTGCTGACGGTACAGAGGTCTGGGACGGCTCTGTAGCGGAATCTTTTGCAGGCGGAAAAGGCACAAAAGACGACCCTTATCAAATAGCTACTGGCTCACAGCTTGCGTATTTTGCGGAAAGAGTGAACGCAGAGGAATATGGTGAAAAATATGCGGACACATACTTTGAGCTTACAGAGGATATCGACCTCGGTGGAAAAGAGTGGACTCCAATAGGAGAAACTGTGGCGGATCTTATTATGGGTGGTCATGAATATTTTGTTTTCTCTGGCAACTTTGACGGAAATGGTTATACTATCAAAAATCTTACCATTGGAACAGAAACATCGCCATACAGTGGCGATGTATGCGGCTTGTTCGGTGCGACCAGCGGCACTATCGAGGACGTAGTTCTTGAAAATGTTTCTATAAACTATGTTGGCGGAAATCACAGCAGTGGATATGGCTTCCGCATGGGAGGTGCGCTTGTAGGTTATTCTATGGGCGATATAGTAAATTGTACTGTTATCGGTCTTGACATGAAAGCAGGCTCTGACGGCAGCTATGTTGCTCTTAACAGCATAGGCGGATTAGTAGGCATTCAGGACGGAGGTACAACAGTGAGCCACAGCCGTGTTTCCGGAAAGATAGAGGAATCAACAAAAAAGGGCAATGTTGGTGGCTTTGTTGGTACGCTCGCAAAAGGCTCATCTGCTAAATATTGCGGTGCAGACGTTTCTGTTGAGGTAACAGGAAATGGTCGTGGTATCGCAGTAGGTGGCTTCGTTGGAATAGGTAATGGAGTGACAATTGATGAAACTTTGATAGAAAATTGCTATGCCACAGGCAATATAACAGGTGCAGAATATGCAGGCGGCTTTGTTGGAAACATCTCAGGTCTTAACATCAGCAACTGCTATGCAAAGGGCGATGTAAGCAACTGTTTTGTTGGTGCGTCATTCATGGGTACTGACGCTGCAAGCAATAACTATTATGGCACTGTAAAGAATTGCTATGCAACAGGTCTTGTATCTGATATTTCTTCTTTCGCTTATGCTTTTGCAATGCAGAGCACCATGGAGAGAAGCAAGTTTGAAAATTGTTACTATAATGCAGAAAATACAGCAGATGCTGCTGAAAGTGCTTTGCCGTACGCCATAGATGATATGAAAAAAGACGAGTTTGTTGATAAGCTTGGTGGTGAAGCCTGGACAAAGCTTGATAACGATACTCCTGCCTGCGGTGCTGAGCCTGCTGACTACAGCAATGTTTATGAAGTGCTGGGTAATATTCCTGCCGACCTTTCTATCTACACAGATGAAAGCGTTGCAAACTTGTACAGTGCAGTTGAGGCTTTAAGAGGGTATAGAGATCTTGCACAGCAGTCAGATGTTGACAAAATGACAAATGATATAAACGACGCTGTTGAGGCACTTGTTTACAAGTCAGCAGATTATACAGAGCTTGACAAGGCAGAGAAAGCCGCAAAGGCTCTCAACAAGGACGATTATGAGGACTTCTCAGCAGTCGAAAAGGCTCTTGCCGCTATTGACAGAACAAAGAACATCACAGAGCAGGCTGACGTGGACGCTATGGCAAAGGCTATAAACGATGCTGTGGCAAACCTTGTAAAGAAAGCACCTGCTTCTTCACAGCCTGACAGCGTAAGCAGTTCCGCTTCTGACAGCTCATCTTCTGACAGCAAGTCAGACAGCAGCTCAAAGGCAGCTTCAAACGCTTCAAACACAAACCCATCGACCGGCGTTGCAGGCGGAGCATTCGCTCTTGCACTTCTGAGTGGTGCGGCTGTGGTCATGGCTAAGAAGAAAAAGTAATATATCCATTAAATAGATATATAAAGGAAGTAAGTGGGACTTTCATACATTATTTGTTTAAATGAATACCGCTTGTGCTGATTTTTGACCGTTTGTGTCAAAATAGTTGAAAAATTATTACCGCTCTGCTATCATAATTATAAGCAGGGCGGTTTTATATCGCAATGCAAATATGATATGAAGTCTTATATTTCGGGAGGATAAAATATGAAAAAGACAAGAATTTTTAGCACAATGCTCGCAACGGTCATATGTATGGCATCTTTGCCTGCAATAAATGTTTTTGCGGCAAATCAGCAGAGAACTACAACTCTTGACCTTACAGTGGCAGGATTTCAGAACGATCAGAAAAATGAAGACGAGGGCTGGAGCTGGGACGCTGATACTCTGACGCTTACTCTTGACAATGTTGATTTTTCGACGGCGAAAAAGTCTTGTGTCATTGTTGACGGAGAAAAAGTTACTAATATAGTTTTCTCAGGAGATAACAAGATGACCTCAGGCACTACAGTTATTTCGAGAAAAGGAAGCGCAAAAGATACCGGTGTAGTACTAAGTGGAAAGACTAAGGACAGTGTGCTTAATCTTGAAGAAACAGGCAATCTTCCTTCAATGGATCAGCCAAATATCACCTTTGAGTCAGGTACAGTTGATATTCAGGGCGGTGCAGCCATTACTTTGTATACCATAAAAGTAATGGAAGCGGCTGTGAATATTGATACAACTATGGCAGACCCTGAAGATGGTTGGAACGATGGTCTGTATGCTAACGGTTCTATCGAGATATACGGTGGAGAGGTCAATGTTAAGGCTGGAAGAATAGGTCTGTTTGTTGTTGGCATAGGCGCTCCTGAGCCTAAGACAGGCTTGATCATAGAGGACGGAAAGTTAGATATCAATGGTAAACTTGCAGATATCTATGTTGGTTCAGGCAATACTAAGAATGCGGTAATTTCCGGCGGAGATATCACACTCGGTGGTAACATCGGAATTTTCCTTTACGATTGCGAAAAGTGCGAGATAAAGGGCGGTACATTCCATACTGATGAATGTGAAAAACCATTCGCAGTTCATAGAGACAGTTCGGCTGTATTTGAGTATGCAAAGGCAGATTATACAGAGCTTGACAAGGCAGAAGAAACTGCAAAGGCTCTTAATAAGGACAACTATGTGGACTTTACAGCCGTAGAAAAGGCACTTGAAGCTATCGACAGAACTAAAAACCTTACACAGCAGTCAGATGTTGACAAAATGACGAAAGACATAAACGATGCCGTTGCAGCACTTGTTTACAAGTCAGCAGACTACACAGAGCTTGACAAGGCAGAGAAAGCCGCAAAGGCTCTCAACAAAGACGATTATGAGGACTTCTCAGAAGTCGAAAAGGCTCTTGCCGCTATCGACAGAACAAAGAACATCACAGAGCAGGCTGACGTGGAGGCTATGGTAAAGGCTATAAATGATGCTGTGGCAAACCTTGTAAAGAAAACACCTGCTTCTTCACAGCCTGACAGCGTAAGCAGTTCTGATGCTTCGTCAGATACGAGCAGTTCTGCTTCCGACAGCTCATCTTCTGACAGCAAGGCAACTGACAGCAAGTCAGACAGCAGCTCAAAGGCGGCTTCAAACGCTTCAAACACAAACCCATCGACCGGCGTTGCTGGAGGAGCATTCGCTCTTGCGCTTCTGAGCGGTGCGGCTGTGGTCATGGCTAAGAAGAAAAAGTAAATAAGATCTCCCCTATTGTTGATATTTCGGAGAAGGGCAGTTCCTTGTGGACTGCCTTTTTTCTGTTTGCAGGAAAGCGGGATTTGCCTGCATAATTTGGGGCGTTTTTTTGCAAGGAAGCATAAAAATGCAATTATTTTATATGGATACTGCAAAATCGTCCGCGCAAGCTTAGACTAACTATTGATAATAGTCAATATCTTTTATTATCTATTTTATACCATGAAATTACATTTATTCATAAAAAATCGTTATAGATTTAAGCGAAATGTAAAAAATCAGCTCACAAAATCTGCGTTTACCCTTGCAATTCAGAAAAATATGTGGTATAATTATATTGCTGTAATAGGAGCACAGCATGAAATGCTGACAGTGTGTTTTCAATTGTCAGATGAATTTCTGTATAGCTTATGCTTAATAATAAGGAAAGAAAATGAATGCGTCAGCGTGTGCTGTTTCATTATGGCGCCTATTAACGATATTTTTTTGAAAAGGAGTTATTGCAACATGTCAAAGATCGATTTGAGCAAGTACGGTATCACCGGAACTACAGAAGTTGTTTACAACCCTTCTTACGAGCAGCTGTTCGAGGAAGAAACAAAGCCAACACTCGAAGGCTATGAAAAGGGTCAGGAAAGTGAGCTTGGCGCAGTAAACGTTATGACAGGCGTTTATACAGGCCGTTCACCTAAAGATAAGTTCATCGTTATGGACGAAAATTCTAAGGACACTGTTTGGTGGACTTCTGACGAGTACAAGAACGACAACCACCCAGCTTCACAGGAGGCTTGGAAGTCTGTTAAGGAACTCGCTATCAAGGAACTTTCAAATAAGAGACTTTTCGTAGTTGACGCATTCTGCGGCGCTAACAAGGATACAAGAATGGCTATCCGTTTCATCGTTGAGGTTGCTTGGCAGGCTCACTTTGTAACAAATATGTTCATCAAGCCAACTGCTGAGGAGCTTGAGAACTTTGAGCCTGACTTCGTTGTATACAACGCTTCAAAGGCTAAGGTAGAGAACTATAAGGAGCTTGGTCTTAACTCTGAGACAGCAGTTATGTTCAACATCACAAGCCGTGAGCAGGTTATCATCAACACTTGGTACGGCGGAGAGATGAAGAAGGGTATGTTCTCAATGATGAACTACTTCCTTCCACTCAAGGGCATGGCTTCAATGCACTGCTCAGCTAACACAGACAAGAACGGTGAGAACACAGCTATCTTCTTTGGTCTGTCCGGTACAGGTAAGACAACACTTTCTACAGACCCTAAGAGACTTCTTATCGGTGACGACGAGCACGGCTGGGACGACAATGGAGTATTCAACTTCGAGGGCGGCTGCTATGCTAAGGTAATCAACCTTGATAAGGAATCTGAGCCTGATATCTACAACGCTATCAGAAGAGATGCTCTTCTTGAGAACGTAACTCTTGACGAGAACGGCAAGATCGATTTTGCTGATAAGAGCGTTACAGAGAACACTCGTGTATCTTATCCTATCGACCATATCAAGAACATTGTAAGACCTATTTCTTCTGCACCTGCTGCAAAGAACGTTATCTTCCTTTCAGCAGACGCATTTGGCGTACTGCCTCCAGTATCTATCCTCACACCAGAGCAGACACAGTATTACTTCCTCTCTGGCTTTACTGCAAAGCTTGCAGGTACAGAGCGTGGAATCACTGAGCCTACACCAACATTCTCAGCTTGCTTCGGTCAGGCTTTCCTTGAGCTTCACCCAACAAAGTATGCTGAAGAGCTTGTTAAGAAGATGGAGAAGAGCGGTGCTAAGGCATACCTGGTAAACACAGGCTGGAACGGCACAGGCAAGAGAATCTCTATCAAGGATACTCGTGGAATCATCGACGCTATCCTTAGCGGTGATATCCTCAACGCACCTACAAAGAAGATACCACACTTTGACTTTGAAGTTCCAACAGAGCTTCCAGGCGTTGATCCTGCAATTCTCGATCCTCGTGACACATATGCTGACGCTTCCGAGTGGGAGACAAAGGCTAAGGATCTTTCAAGCAGATTTGTTAAGAACTTTGCTAAGTATGAGGGCAACCCAGCAGGTAAGGCTCTTGTATCAGCAGGTCCAAAGGAATAATCAATAACTCTGATACTATTATATAGTATAAAAGCTGCTGTGCCTTTTGGTACGGCAGCTTTTTTGTGCAAAAAAAATACCGTAGAGGACAAAGCTTCTCTGCGGTATTTTTGTATTTATGCAATAAAAAATCCGCCTTACTTAATGTAAAGCGGATACAAGCAAAAGCTTAAGCTTTTGCTGGCGCGGATTGAGAGATTTGAACTCTCGCGCCCGTTTCCAGACCTACTCCCTTAGCAGGGGAGCCCCTTCACCACTTGGGTAAATCCGCAAACCTGTATATATAAAAAATGTGGCGGACAGGGTGGGATTCGAACCCACGGTACGTTGCCGTATCACTGGTTTTCAAGACCAGCTCCTTAAACCACTCGGACACCTGTCCACATTAATTATTTGTTTTTGTGTCGTTCTCTCTCAGCGACTTAATTATTATAGCACAGTTCATCTGTCTTGTCAACCCCTTTTTCAAATTTTTTTCGAGAAATTTTTTAAAGCATAAATATTCCTTCGTATGCTAACGATACTTGACGAAATCTTATAAATATGGTATAATAAATCACAGCTTTGTATGTTTTATCACTTTATATGATAATTTATACAGAAAATTTTTTATGGAGGCGACTTTATTATGAAAATGACTGTAAGTCAGGCTATGGTTGAATGTTTGAAAGCTGAGAACGTAAAAGTCGTCTTTGGCTATCCCGGAGCTGCTATCTGTCCTTTCTATGACGCTTTGCTGGATGCTGAAAACGACATCAGGCAGGTGCTCGTGAGACAGGAAGCTAACGGTGGTCATGCGGCTAACGGCTATGCACGAATTTCAGGCAAGCCTGCGGTATGTATAGCAACGTCAGGTCCGGGCGCTACGAATCTTATTACTGCTATTGCTACCGCTTATGCGGATTCTATACCTATCGTGTGCATAACAGGTCAGGTGAATACCGACCAGATAGGATCTGACGTTTTTCAGGAGGCTGACATTACAGGCTCGGCTGAGCCGTTCGTTAAGCACAGCTATCTTCTCAAAGACCCTGAGGACACTGCAAGAGTTTTCAAGGAAGCTTTCTATATAGCAGGCACCGGCAGACCGGGCCCTGTGCTTATAGATATCCCTATGGACGTTCAGAAGTCTGTTATCGACTTTGAGTACCCTGAAAAGTGCGAGATAAGAAGCTATAAGCCTACCACAAAGGGCAACTACGTTCAGGTAAGACGTGTAATGGCGGCATTGGAAGAAGCTGAGAAGCCGCTTATCTGTATTGGCGGAGGTGTTTTTGCCGCTCACGCTGAGAACGAGATAAGAAAGCTTGCCGACCTTATGCAGATACCTGTTATCACAACTATGATGGGTATTTCTGTTTTCCCTGATGACGATCAGCTTTTCTGCGGCATGATAGGAACTCATGGTGTTAAAATGGCAAATGCCGCTGTGAACGAGTGCGACGTGCTGTTCCTTGTGGGCGCAAGAGTTGGCGACAGAGCCGTTAAAACACCTTTGGCTCTGGAGAAAACTACTAAGATAATACATATAGATATCGACCCTGCGGAGATAGGCAAGAATATTGGTGCTGACCTGCCTCTCGTTGGCGACGCAAAGCTTGTTTTACAGCAAATGACGGAGCTTGCAAAGCCTATGAAGCACGATGAGTGGATAGCACACATAAAGACCCTTGGTGGCGAGAGAAAGTATGTTGAGCCTGCAAAGGGTACTGTCAATCCTAGGGTGTTTATCGACAGGCTTGCAAAGAAAATGCCTGCCAATGTTACTGTTGTGGCAGACGTTGGACAAAATCAGATATGGACCTGCACTGAATATAAGTTCCGCAAAGAGGGCAGACTTCTTACCTCAGGCGGCATGGGTACGATGGGTTATTCTGTGCCTGCGGCGATAGGTGCAAAAATGGCTGACGACAGCAGAGCAACAGTTGCTATATGCGGTGACGGAGCTTTTCAGATGTCGTTCATGGAGCTTGCAACAGCCGTTCAGTTCGGCGTTGATATAAAGGTGGTAGTAATGACAAACAACCGCCTTGGCATGGTAAGAGAGCTTCAGACAAACGGCTATCATGACAGGCAGACAGCAGTTTTTCTTGACGGTTCTCCTGACTTTATCAAGCTTGCGGAGGCTTACGGCATACCTGCAATGAGAGTTTATGACGATGATACTATGGAAAAGGGCGTCGAAATGCTTGCTGAACATAAGGGTATATGCCTTGTTGAAGTCGTTGTGGATAAGGATATGCCAACATTATAAGGTCGATATTTTAACTATCTGTAGCGTTTACAGTATATAGCGTTTACGTTCAAGAAATCTTAATAATAAACTGATATAATTAAAAATCAAGGAAAGGTTTCCTTATGGAGGTTGATTTATGAAACATACGATCTCAGTTCTTGTAGAAAACCACAGCGGTGTTCTATCAAGAATTTCCGGACTGTTTTCAAGACGTGGGTTCAATATCGAGAGCCTTGCAGTGGGTCCGACTCATGACCCTGACGTTTCAAGAATAACGATAGTTGCTGACGGTGACGAGCATACAGTTGAGCAGATCGAAAAACAGCTCAATAAGCTTATAGAGGTCATCAAGGTAAAGACATTTGAGGCTAATGAGTATCTCGCAAGAGAGCTTATGATAGTCAAGGTGTCTGCGGTCGCAAACAGACGCAGTGAGATAATGACTATTGCGGATATCACAGGGGCTAAGGTCATGGATATAACGCTTACGACAATGACATTGGAGCTTTGCGACACTTACGCTCACCTTTGCAGATTTGAGGAGGTCATAGCACCTTACGGAATAATCGAAATGGTAAGAACAGGCACTATCGCAATAGAGAAAGGCTCTGACACATTCAACGCAGGCAAATAAACTTTGATTATATAGCCGAAAGGCTACATAAAATAAATCTTAAATTTCTGAATTTGGAGGAATTAACAATGGCACAGGCAAGAATATTCTATCAGCAGGATTGCGACATTAACGTACTCAAGGGTAAGAGAGTTGCCATTATCGGTTACGGTTCACAGGGTCACGCTCATGCACTCAACCTTAAGGAGAGCGGTGTTGACGTAGTAGTAGGTCTTTACGAAGGTTCTAAGAGCTGGGCAAAGGCTGAGCAGCAGGGTCTTACAGTTATGACAACTGAGGAAGCTGCAAAGACATCTGACATCATCATGATCCTTATTCCTGATGAGAAGCAGGCTGCACTTTATAAGAAATCTATCGAGCCATACCTCACAGAGGGTAAGACTCTTGCATTCGCACACGGCTTTAACATTCACTTCGGCTGCATCGTACCACCAAAGAATGTCAATGTTATCATGATCGCACCTAAGGCTCCTGGTCACACAGTACGTTCTGAGTATCAGGCTGGTAAGGGTACACCTTGCCTTATCGCAGTTGAGCAGGATGCAACAGGCAACGCACAGGATATCGGACTTGCATATGCACTTGGTATCGGCGGAGCAAGAGCAGGTGTTCTTGAGACAACATTCAGAACAGAAACAGAAACAGACCTCTTCGGTGAGCAGGCAGTTCTCTGCGGTGGTGTTTGTGCACTTATGCAGGCTGGTTTTGAAACACTTTGTGAAGCTGGTTATGACCCAAGAAACGCATACTTTGAGTGTATCCATGAGATGAAGCTTATCGTTGACCTTATCTATCAGTCAGGTTTCGAGGGCATGAGATATTCTATCTCTAACACAGCTGAGTACGGCGACTACATCACAGGTCCAAAGATCGTTACTGAGGATACTAAGAAGGCTATGAAGAAGGTTCTGTCTGACATTCAGGACGGTACATTCGCTAAGGACTTCCTCCTTGATATGTCTGACGCTGGTTCACAGGTACACTTCAAGGCTATGAGAAAGCTCCACGCTGAGCATCCTTCTGAGAAGGTTGGTAAGGAGATCAGAAAGCTCTACAGCTGGAACAATGATGACGAGAAGCTCATCAACAACTAATTTGCAGAATTAATATTATTGCATAAAGAAAAGACGACTTGCAAACGTAAGTCGTCTTTTTTCTTTTTAATTCGCTTTTTCAACATCGCTACTCTATGTTTGTTAATAGCTGTACGTTAGTCGCCCGATAACGTTACTGCACTTGTCGAGCAATGGGACGTCGAGGACGCCGTCCCCTACATATTAAATGCAGGGGACTCCTATGGTCGTCCGTTGTTTTGTCAAGATAATGCGCTGTCCTTTGCATCATAAGTTTCAACGCTGTCGTGCTCATCGGTGGTATATGAATAGACCGTATCTCCCTCGATCGTGACATCGACCTGCTTCACATCATAAGCGCTGCCGTCCTTATCCTTTTCAAAGTATACCGAAAAATCAATGGTCGACAGGTCAAGATCGCCGTATTCTCTATCGTGTGACAGCATATCGAGCCAAAGCTCATATGCAAAAAGCTGCGCCGTGACGTTATCTGAACTATCAATATCGGGCACATTAGACAGCGCAAGCTCCTTCGAAAGGTCAAGTGAGTTTACAGTATCAAAGTGAAGCTTCTTGCCGCTGGTGTTATACTTTGTTACCAGCGCCTGCGCCTTTTCAAAAATATACTGCGCCGTGGCTGACGGGTCAGCTTCCACAGTGCTGGTGCTTGAAAACGGAGCGGAATCATACACCGCCCAGCTTCCGTCATTGGCGTAGCTATACAGAGTAAATCTGTTTGTGAACATATCCACAGTGAAATAATCTGTCGCCATATTGAACTGTATGTCCGAATCGTTGACGATATTCAGGGTCAGGAGGTTCAGACTTTCGTTTGTGATATATCCATTTTGCGCATAGTCTGACTTTACATATTCTGTTGTATTGTTGCTGTTCATGATATCGTTGTAATAATTATAGTCAGCAGGGGAGTAGCTAAAAATGGCATTGTCTGGGTTTTTCATAGAGCTTTCGTCATAGATATCCAGCAGGTCATTTTTGAGGGTTTGAGCTATAATTCTGGCATTTTCAGTGAAGCTTTCGCCGCTTCCGTATTTGAGAGAAACGCTGTTATCGCTGTCTGAAATGGTTATCTTGCAGTTGTTATTCTCAATATGGGCTTCTATTCTGCAATTCACCGCCTTGTTAAAAGCGTCCTCATCAAGGGTTTTTATCTCCGACAGGATATCGATTATCAAAGAATTTGTCTCATAGCTGTTATCATCTGTCAAAAAATCCACGCTTGGAAGTCCGCTGTCGGTTTTCTCCAGCAGGTCAACGTAATACCTTGTGCTGTGTTCCTTGCCCTCGATATTTTCGTCATAGTTGCCGCTGTAGACTATATCGCAGTATGCAGGGCTGTTTTGTATTATGTCGAGATTTCCTACCGTAGAATTTGCGCTTTCAAGCACTGTGTCTGCAAGCTTTATAAAGTCTGCTGAACACAACTGCAGTGTACCTGTATCGCCGGATACACTGCTGTTTGCAGGTGGAGCTGTGCCTGCGTTCGGCTCGTAGTCATGGATATTTCTTGTCATGTAAATTCCGCCTGACATTACAAGCGCCATTGCCGCCGCTGCCGCAACTACCTTTGCACCCTTGTGTCTTGCGACTATGGCAGGCTGTGTCGGCTCGGTTTGTGGTGTGAAAGTATCCGTATTTATATCTCCGTTTTGTTGTGGAAAACGCTTTTTGAGCGTTTCTTTGAGCTGATCTTTCTTTTTTTCCGATAGGCTTGCGTTTGCAAAATAATTCTTTATATATCTTTCGTTCATACGCTCATCTCCTTTTCGTAGTCTGAAAGTGAAAGCTTTAGTTTTTCTCTTGCTCTTTTCAGCCTTGATGTGACCGTGCCCTTGCTTGTTCCCAAAATGTCGGCTATCTCATCGGTCTTGCAGCCTTGATAATAAAAAAGATAAAGCACTATCCTGTATTTTTTATCCAGCCTGTTTATAGCGTTTTGCACATCTATCTGCATATCAGGTGATGAAAAATCGCTGCTTGCACTTACCTCATTTTCTGCACGCAGACGTCTGCCGGCCGACCTTAGCAGGTCTTTGGATAGATTTATCGCCGTTCTCAGCAGCCACGCTTTAAGATGCTCGTCATCATTGAAGAAAAGCTCACCCTGCCTTGTGAAATATTTTATTATGACCTCGCTGACTATATCCTCCGCCTCGTGAACGCTGCCTGTGACTGCCAGTGCCGCTCGGTAGATATCGTCTGAAAATTTGTCAACTATGTAGTCAATATCTCTTGTCAAAGCTGTCACCTCCTTTGTTGTTTTGAAAAGCCTTTCATCTATAACACGAATGTAAAGACCGTTTGATTGCATAAAAAATGGACGAAAAAAATTTTTCGTCCATAAAAAAATCAGCTTTTACTTGTTTTTACATAAGACCACCCGTCACCGAGGTTATCCTCGCCCCCTGATGAGCTTATGGGTGAGCGGTAAATATAGTAATGGTCATAAATGGTATAGAATTTCACTGTCAAGCCGTCGCTGTCGATGTATGTAACGTTCCTGCGCTCCAGCTCCTCAAGCTCTTTCTTCACAGACTTGCAGGCATTGTTTTCAGTGAGCGATTTAATGGAGCATTTGCCCTTTGGTAGTGTCGGCTTTTCGCATGAAATGCTTTCTATCATAAATTCCGCAGTGGTCTGAAAGATAGCCTTATTGTCATTGAAAACGGCTTTTATCTGGCTGTCGGAGCGCATATAGTGCTGATGCCAGAAGCCGAGTGCTACTGCTAAGATTATGACTATCCAAATTATCAACTTGGCTTTTCTGCCTGTTGACCATTTGCGAAGCTTGCCGTCAGCACCCATATCTTTCTCGCTGACAATTGGATTTATCTGCTCGCTCATTATTTTACGAACGCCTCCAATCTGTAGATAGGCATACCCATGTCTGAGAATTTCTTCTCATATTCCGTTACGATATTGCCCTCGAAGCCGCTGTTGTGAAGGTCGAGAGAAATGTTTTTAAGTCCGTAATTTGCCGCAGAGAACTCCTCCAAGGAGAACTCAAAGAAGTGCATATTGTCGGTCTTTTGGTATATCTCGCCTTTGTCCACAAGAATACGTCTGTATATTTCAAGAAAAGCTCGGTATGTGAGCCTATGACGTGCATATGTATTTTTAGGATACGGACAGCTAAAGTTAAGATAGATACACTCCACTGACTTTTCAGGGATAAAGCAATCCAGATATTCAGCCTCGCCCCTTGCAAATCTCAGGTTCGGTATGCCCTCGTCTATAGCCATTTGTGCGGCGTCAACTATAACGTTACTGCTTTTTTCTACTGCAAGGAAATTCTTGTCAGGATTTGTCTTTGCTATCTCTCTTGCAAACTGACCCTTTCCACAGCCTATCTCCAGCACAAGGGGATTGCTGTTTCCGAATATCTTCTCAAAGTCAATGAGCTGTTTGTTTGATTTGTCCTGAAAATTCTTCTCGTCACGGTCAAGATATAAAATATAATCTCCGCAGGCTTCAAGACGTGCCTCAAGATTTTTCTTTCTTCTCATTCTCATATGGGATAAACTCTCCTGTTATTTATTAGAATATTTGTGCAGAAAATAGTCCTTGTCAGACGTGACCTTTAGCCACTGCACAGCCGACCCTGTGAGCATATTTTCATAAGGATAAACTGTGAGCATGACTTCGGGTGTGTCCTCACCGCTGAAATGAGGTGTCACCTTAAAAGCTATCTCGCAGTTGAGCCGTTGGACGACCTCTTCCTCGGTGAGCTTTCTGAAAAGCACTGAGGTGTCCTTTTCGGTGATAGGTATTTTGGTAAACTTCGCCTGATAAATTTTCTTGCCGTCCTTTTTGGTGACAAGTGAAAAGCCATGCTTCACAAGGGTTATCTTTCCGCCATGGTTTTCGTAGTATTCAAGGTTTGAAAAGGTAACACGTCCGTCATTGACAGCTTCACCGGATATCGAAACGCAAAGCCCTTTGTCTGACGCTTTCCCTGCACTCTCCACTCCGAAAGCAAAGGGAAGTCCGTCTATCATTATCTCTCCGCAGGTGGAAAACTGCAACTTCACCTGCTTTTTCTTCAAGCCTGCAAATGGATTTTTCATGACAACTCCTATATTAAAGGTCAATCTGCACGCCGCCGACAGGTCTTATGGACAGCACATAGCATGAGCCTTCACCGAATACTCTCTCCATTTCAGCCTTGAAAGCTTCAAGCTTCTTTTCAGGTACGAACGCTTGGATAGTTCCTGCAAAGCCACCGCCGTGTACTCTGCAAGCACCCTCACCGCCAAGAGCCTGCTTTGCAAGATACAGAGCAAGTGAAAGACCCTGCTCGTTTGGGGCAGAAGAAGCATAGATGTTCTGAAGATATTTGAATGATGAATCTCCTGATTCATTGATAAGGTTAAGGAAAGCGTCAAAGTCGCCTTCTGAAAGTGCGGAAGCTTCCTTGCCAACTCTCTCGTTATCGTCAAAGAAGTGGAGCGCTCTAAGCACAGCTCTGTCACTGCACTTTTCTCTAACAGCACAGATGTTTTCAAGAAGCTGTTCCTTTGTTATTTCTCTCAGCACCTTTTTGCCGAAGAAAGCCGCAACAGACTTCATTTCCGCAGGGATAGCCGCATACTCAGGGGTGAGGTCGGCATGGTTGCCCTTTGTGTCAACGATACACAGTGCGTGACCGCTTTTTGTGAAATCGAACTTTACAGAGTCGATAACAGGGTGCTTTTCGTCAGCAAAGTCGATAGTGATAAATCCGCCTACTGATGAAGCCATTTGGTCCATAAGACCTGACGGCTTGCCAAAATATACATTTTCCGCAAACTGAGCTATCTGAGCTATTTCCACAGCAGAAACCTCGCCCTCGTTGTAAAGACCATTGAGGATAGTGCCGATAAGCACTTCATAAGCCGCAGATGAAGAAAGTCCGGAGCCTTTGAGCACGTTTGAAGTAGCATAAGCCTTGAAGCCCCCGGCATTGTGACCATTCTTTTTAAAGCCTGCGGACATACCTCTTATAAGTGCCGCTGATGTGTTTTTCTGCTCCTCGTAGATCGTATCGTCATCAACGTTCACAGTGTCCATTGGGAAGCCCTCGGACTTTATTGTAATAACGTTCTCTTCGTTGTCAGGAGCGACAGCAGCGATAACGTCAAGTGAAACGCCTGCCGCAAGAACGCAGCCGAAGTTGTGGTCGGTGTGGTTGCCGCCTACCTCAGTTCTGCCTGGAGCTGAGAAGAAAGCAGTTGGCTTTTCACCGAAAAGCTTTTCAAACTCATCTGCAACTCTGTTATATCTTTCTCTCTGAAACGCCGTCATATCGGCTGTGTAGACCTCGTCAAGTGTGTATTTTTTCATTATGTATATCCTCCGAACGTAAATTTAAGTATACTTTGTTATTATACAACATTTATGCTCTTTTTTCAAGTACAATTTTTTAAACAAGTGAGGAGGTGAGAATGAGAAATGAGGAGTGTTAAGAATGAGGAGTGTTAAGAATGAGGAGTGTTAAGAATGAGGAATGAGGAATTATGGTATCGCCTGTCGGCAATCTATTTTTTGTTGCTCAAATCGTGCGCTGCACGTTTCATGTGTGCGTGTATGTGTGCCAAGTGTGCCTGTAGGTGAATTTTTGCACAGAAGCTCCCTTGATATTTTATGCAAACTGACAAAATTGCCGTAAGCAAACTTTTTATAACACTCTATTGGTGCTTTAAATCAAAAAAGCTGTTGCATTTTGGTGAAATTTGTGGTATAATTACTTGTGTCTATTTTAATTATTGTTTATTTTTACCGACCACGAAAAAATGGTCGGTGCAGTGAAAGGAAAGATTTATTGTATGAAAAAACTAATGCTTGGAAACGAGGCGTTTGCAAGAGGTCTGTATGAGGCAGGCTGTAAGGTGGTATCATCTTACCCCGGCACTCCGTCAACTGAGATAACAGAAGCTGTTGCAAAATATGACGAGGTATATGCTGAATGGGCGCCTAATGAAAAGGTGGCAATGGAAGTGGCTCTTGGTGCTTCTATAGGCGGTGCAAGAAGCTTCTGCGGAATGAAGCACGTTGGTCTTAACGTTGCTGCTGACCCTCTTTACACAGCAGGCTACACAGGCGTAACGGCAGGTATGGTAATAGCTGTCGCTGATGACCCTGGTATGCACTCGTCACAGAACGAGCAGGATTCACGTCACCATGCAATCGCTTCTAAGACAATGATGATAGAGCCTTCCGATTCAGGAGAGTGCAAGGAGTTTGCTAAGGCTGCTTTCGAGCTTTCTGAAAAGTTCGATGTTCCTGTTATCGTAAGACTGTCCACCAGAGTTTCTCACTCTCAGTCAGCCGTTGAACTTTGCGAGAGAGAGGAAAGGGAGAATATCCCATATGAAAAGAATATCCAGAAGTATGTTATGATGCCTGGTAACGCTATCCGTCGTCACCCTGTTGTTGAGGCAAGAATGAAAGCTATCGCTGATTATGCCGAAACTTCACCGCTCAATAAGGTAGAGATGAACGATACAAAGATAGGCGTTATCACAAGCGGTATCTCATATCAGTATGCTAAAGAAGCTCTGGGCGACAAGGCTTCATATCTCAAACTCGGTATTGTAAACCCAATGCCAATTCAGATAATAAAAGACTTTGCCGCAAAGTGCGAAAAGGTCTATGTAATCGAGGAGCTTGACGATGTTATCGAAACACACTGCAAAAAGAACGGCGTGAACGTTATCGGCAAGGAGCTTTTCAGCCTTATGGGCGAGATATCACAGACTATCGTTGCCGAAAAGATACTTGGTGAGAAGCCTGAGTATATCACATTTGAGGATAACGTGCCTGTAAGACCTCCTGTTATGTGTCCGGGATGTCCTCACAGAGGTCTGTTCTATTGCCTGCATAAGCTGGGCGTTATGGTATCAGGCGATATCGGCTGTTACACTCTTGGCGCAACAGCACCGCTTTGTGCTATGGATTCAACTATCTGCATGGGTGCGTCTATCAGCGGACTTCACGGCTTCAACAAGGCAAGAGGTGCAGAGGCTGAGAAGAAGTCTGTTGCCGTTATCGGTGACTCTACATTCATGCACAGCGGTATGACAGGTCTTGTGAACGTTGCATATAACTCCACAAATTCAACTGTTATCATTCTCGATAACTCTATCACAGGTATGACGGGTCATCAGCAGAACCCTACAACTGGTAAAAACCTCAAGGGCGACCCTGCTTATGCCGTTGACCTTGAAATGCTCTGCCATTCACTTGGTATCAAGAGCGTAAGAGTCGTTGACCCATATCACATGGCTGAAACAGAGGCTGTTATCAAGGAAGAGCTTGCCAAGGAAGAACCAAGCGTTATTATTTCAAGACGTCCATGCGCACTTCTTAAATATGTAAAGCACAATCCACCGCTCAAGGTAAACAAGGATAAGTGCGTTGGCTGTAAGCAGTGCTTGAAGATAGGCTGTCCTGCTATATCTATCCATGACGGCAAGTGCGTTATCGACCATACACAGTGCGTAGGCTGCGGCATATGCAAGGAAATGTGTAAGCTGGGTGCGATATGCGACTAATGATAACATATATTTCGAGGTGTAAATAATGAAAACAAGATCAATTATGATAGTGGGCGTAGGCGGACAGGGCTCTCTGCTTGCGTCAAGAATAATAGGAAACGTGCTTCTCTCACAGGGCTTTGATGTAAAGGTCAGCGAGGTACACGGTATGAGCCAGCGTGGCGGCTCTGTTGTTACATACGTTAAGTACGGCAGCGAGGTATGCTCGCCTGTAGTTGAAAAAGGCGAGGCAGATATCATCATCAGCTTTGAACAGCTTGAGGCAGCAAGATATGTTTCATATCTCAAAAAGGGCGGACATATCATCACTTCAACTCAGCAGATAGACCCAATGCCTGTTATCACAGGTGCGGCTGTTTATCCTGAGGATATCATAGGCAAGCTTAAAGCAGAGGGCGTTGACGTTATCGCTGTTGATGCACTGGCACTTGCAGAGCAGGCTGGTACTGCAAAGGCTTCAAACGTTGTTCTCATGGGCGTTGTGTCAACTAAAATGGCTTTTGACGAGGATGTTTGGCAGAAGGCTCTTGAAAACTGTGTTCCTGCAAAGTTCCTTGAACTGAATAAAAAGGCGTTCGCTCTCGGCAGAGAGGTAAAATAATGGACGAGATAAGCGGTCTTATCATAAAAATGACTGAGTTTTTCGGCGGCGACCCTAAGCGTATACAGCACTTTATAAAGGTGCATACCTTTGCCCGTGTTATCGGCAGGGCAGAGGGGCTTGATATCCGCACTATGTACTGTCTTGACGTTGCGTCGGTGGTGCATGATATAGGCATAAAGCCTGCGGAGGAGAGATACGGCAAGGGTCACTGCGGCGGAAAGCTTCAGGAACAGTTAGGTCCTGAGCCTGCACGGAAAATGCTCACAGAGCTTGACTTTGACGAGGATATCATAGACAGGGTGTGCTTTCTTATCGCACATCATCACACCTATGAGGGTGCCCAGGGGCTTGACTGGCAGATACTCTTGGAAGCAGATTTCCTTGTGAACGCTTTCGAGGACAGCCTTTCCAAAGAGAGCATAAAAAGCTTCCGTGACAAGGTGTTCAAAACGAAAACAGGCATAAAAATGCTTGAAGATATGTACGGCGTATGATACTTGTGCAAAGTTGATACCCGAGTAATATGACCGAAACCATTTTAACAGGAGGTGTGTTCCAATGGGAAAATATTGGAACGAAGAGATCGAGTGCATGGCGCACGAGGACATGAAAAAGCTCCAGAGTGAAAGACTTGTCAAGCAGGTCAAGCACGTCTGGGACAATGTGCCATACTACAAGAAGCTTATGGAAGAAAAGGGCGTAACGCCTGATGATATCCACGGCATTGAGGACCTGCACAAGCTGCCGTTCCTTTCAAAGGCTGATCTTCGTGAGGCTTATCCTTACGGTCTGCTTGCAAAGCCGCTTTCAGAGTGTGTGAGAATACATTCCACAAGCGGAACCACAGGTAAGAGAGTTGTGGCTTTCTACACTCAGCATGATATCGACCTTTGGGAAAATTGCTGTGCAAGAGCTATAGTTGCCGCAGGCGGAACAAAAGACGACGTTTGCCACGTTGCATATGGCTATGGACTTTTTACAGGCGGAGCAGGTCTTAACGGCGGCTCTCATAAGGTGGGCTGTCTTACTCTGCCGATGTCATCAGGAAACACAGAAAGACAGATACAGTTCATGCAGGATCTAGGTTCTACTATCCTGTGCTGTACTCCGTCATATGCCGCATATATTGGCGAAACTGTAAAGGAAATGGGCATAAAGCCAGAGGAGCTTACACTTAAAGCTGGTATCTTCGGTGCTGAGCCTTGGACGGAGGAAATGCGTCACGAGATAGAGAATCTTCTTGGTATCAAGGCTTACGATATCTATGGTCTGACAGAAACAAGCGGTCCCGGCGTAGCTTTCGAGTGCGAAGCACAGTCTGGTATGCACATCAATGAGGACAACTTTATTGCAGAGATAATCGACCCTGACACAGGCGAGGTGCTTCCTGAAGGCTCAAAGGGCGAGCTTGTATTCACAAGTATCACAAAGGAAGCTTTCCCTCTGCTGAGATACAGAACAAGAGATATTTGTATTCTTACAAGAGAGAAATGCTCATGTGGCAGAACTCTCGTCAAAATGTGCAAGCCAATGGGCAGAAGCGACGATATGCTTATCATTAAGGGCGTAAACGTGTTCCCATCGCAGATAGAGTCAGTGCTTCTTAAGATATCAAAGGCAAGCCCTAACTATCAGATAGTCGTTGACAGGGTGAACAATTCTGATACTTTCGAGATAAGAGTCGAGCTTAATGACGATATGTTCTCTGATACTGTCAAGTCTATCGAGGATCTTGAAAAGAAGATATCCAACGATATCCATAATATCCTTGGCATCAAGGCGAAGATAAGACTTGTTGAGCCAAAGAGCATTCCACGTTCTGAGGGCAAGGCAGTAAGAGTTATCGACAAGAGAAAGCTTGTCTAAAAGACAGGGGGTAATTTTATGACAGTAAAACAGCTTTCGGTTTTTATTGAAAACAGACCTGGCAGATTGTCTGCCGTTACAAAAATACTTGGGGATAATGATGTGAATATCCGTGCAATGTCCCTTGCTGACACAAAGGATTTCGGTATTCTCAGACTTATCGTTGACGATTTTGAAAAAGCAGTTTCAGCCTTGAAAACAGAGGGCTTTTCCGTTACCACCACTCAGGTGCTTGCAGTGGAGATAAACGACCGTCCGGGCGGACTTTCAGAAGCAATGAAGGCTCTCTACAATGATAACATCAGCGTTGAGTATATGTATTCTGCATTCATAAACACTAAGGAAAACACGGCTTATCTTATCCTTAGAGTAGAGAACGTTACAGCCGCTCTGGAAGCTTTGAGTGAAGCAGGATTTGCACTTATCTCACAGCAGGAATTGGCAAGCATCTAGCTGATTAGTAAATACTAACCGAAAAATCACTTAAAATCTATGTGAAATTTTTATGAAATGCCGAAAACCTCTTGATTTTTTCAGAAAATGTGTTATTATATAAGTATAGTATTTGATATGATACTTGTAGAATTTATGCAAGGAGGTCTGTGAAAATGGCTTATAAGATTAGTGATGAGTGCATCGGCTGCGGCGCTTGCATGGACGCATGTCCAGTAGGAGCTATCTCCGAGGCTGATGGTAAGTGTGTTATTAACGCTGACGAGTGCATCGACTGCGGTTCTTGTGCAGGTACTTGCCCTGTAGGAGCACCTCAGGCTGAGTAATTTACTTAAACTAAGAGAAAACGTCTGTCATATGGCAGGCGTTTTTTTGCACTTATTTTTTGTGTATTAGTTTTCAGCACACTATCATAAAACTGTCACATTGGCGGAGTATCATATAATCAAGATAAGAGAAAGACAAAAAGATGAAATTTACACATATACTTTTTTCTCCATATATACTTCATATACTTCAAAAAGGGAACGCTGGCTTGTGTCGGCGTTCTTTTTTTTGCGTGGGTGATTTTGTGGATAGATATGTAAAATATCGTGGAAAATATGGGCTTTTGTAACGCAGGTGTCCGTTTTTCGGTATTATTAATAAAAGTTTTGCGAAATTTGTTAAAAGTGATAAAAATAGAACTCTTATTGTAGTTCCTGGGATATAAAATGTACAATGGTTGTAACCTGACGTTCATATAAACTTCATAAACGAGCGAAAAAACGGCTTGAAAATTACAATTTGATTACAATGCCCCTTGACTTTTGTAACCTTATTCATTATAATATGGTGTAGTTTATCACATTTGAAAGGAGCGTTCTGAATTGGGTTATTTGAAGTCGGGAATATCCCGCTGTGTGGCTGTGCTTTCTGCCTGCGGAGTTGTGACAGTATCTGCTGTGACTTTTGCGACACTTGATAAAAACGTTATCCAGCCATGTGCGGTCATGCCGCCTGAAAATGCAAAGGTCATTTCTGCTGTTTCTGACAAGGAAACATCTGAGCAGATCGGGGATATCACAACTGTTCTTACAACATCAGCCGTCAAGGAAACTGCGAAAAATTCTCAGACCGAGGCTGTAAAGGCTGTAAAAACTGCAAAAAGCGAAACAACAAAGGCAACAAAGTCAGCTTCCGAAACAGCTTTGAGATCAGAGAGCGTAACGACCTCTGTAATATCACAGAAGCCAGCGTCAGTGTCCGCAGTGCAGAGCGTGACTTCCGCTGACACAAAGCTTAGCATATCAGTAAGCCTTGTGACAAAGAAAACTCAGCAGGCTTCAAAGTCTGAAACAAAGGTTTCTGCTGTTACTTCCGCCCCTGTCAGCACTACTGACAGCGATACTGTTGCCTCAAAGGCTACAAAAAAGACTACAACAGTGAAAACTACTACTGCAAAAACTACTACCGCTGCAAAGACAACAACTGCCCCTGTTACGACCACAACGCCTGCGGTGACTACTACCAAGAAAAAGACCACCACAACTAAGGTGACAACAACTAAAAAGCCTGTTACAACTACAACCACTGTGCCTGTTGTCGACAACGGCAAGACCCCTGCACAGCGACTTAATTCTGCAGTGCTTGATCCAAAGGCGACGCTCAGCGCAAAGGAAGAAAAGATACTTCTGAAATATCTTGATAAGATAATATCAGATGATATGACAAACTACGAAAAGGCTGTGGCTTGCTACGATTATATTATAAAGAACACGGTCTACGATTACGGCGGCTGGGCAAATCCTGTCAAGGCTGTTCTTGAGGACGGCTACGGCACTTGCACAGAGTATTCTTACGTTTACGCCGCAATGCTCAACTACATAGGCTTTGATGCAAAGACTGTTGACGGCAAGACCGCTATGGCGGCAGGCGGTTACGGCTATCATATGTGGGTGGAGGTAACGATAAACGGTCAGGTATATGTTATGGACCCTCAGGTGGACGATAACATGAGCTGGGGAGCGTATATCTCCCATGACCGCTTCTGCAAGACCTACAGCGAGGTCAAGAACAAGTATATAAAAGACTGATATTGTATCGGGTGGAGTTATCTGCCCGATATTTTTTTACGGTGTTTGCGTGTGGCTTGTTTGCAGTACGTTTATTTGTACATTAAATAAGAATATCCGGCACTCTTTTTGTGACAAATTTTTCAGCCTATCCTATAGACAAAAGGAAAAAAGCATGATATAATTATTCTTGATACATTGTCGGCAAATGCCGAACGTCATTTTGTACAGGAGGATAATTGATGACGGAAAATTCCACAACAATAAAGAAAAAGCCTGCGACATCAGTGAAGAAAAACAGCTCTGTCAAAGGTTCGTCAAAGAATAAGAAAAGAAAGAAAAAACGCAACAATATCGGCATTATCTGCGGCACTGCGGCAGCGGCTATCGTGATAGTTGTGGGCGGAGGATATTTCATTGGAAGAGCTTACTATAGCAACAGATTTCTGAGCGGCACAACAGTGAATGGCGTTGACGTGGGCGGAAGGACATTTGAACAGGCTTGCGACCTGCTCGGGGTGAACGATATGCCTTATGAGCTTACGGTCAAAACTATCGACGGCACGCCTGTTGTTTTCAAGACGGCTGATTTTGATTACAGACTAAGCGGCAAGGACGAGCTTCAGAAGATCTATGACAGCGTGAACAGAAAAACATGGTTCTCTGGATTTATACAGAACTCCATCTATAGCTTTAATGAGGACATCACATTTGATGTTGAGAAGCTTCAGAAGCTTGTGGAGAAAGCAAACTGGGGCGATGTTGAAACTGCCGATGCAAAGCTTGGCCTTAACGAGGATAAGACGGCTTATGTTATCACCCCTGAGGTGCAGGGAAACAAGATAACCGATATGAAAAAGCTTGAAGCTTATGTTACGCAAAGCGTGGCGGCAGGTGAGCTTAGCGTTGAGCTTGACAAGGACACAGGTTGTTATTCTCTTCCAAAGGTGAAGAGCGCAGACCTTGAGGATGATTGCAAGAAACGAAATGACGTTTTCCAGCTTTCTGTCACATACGATTTTGACTACACCACAGAAACTCTCACGGGCGAGGAGCTTATGAAGATTATAAAGCTCAAAGATGACGGAAGCTACACTGTGGACAGAAAGAAAGCCATGGAGTATGTGGAAAAGCTCGCAAAGAAGTATGATACATATAATACTAAGAGAAAATTCCACGCAACTTTGCAGGGCGACATAATCGTGCCGACAAGCTCTGATGCTAAATACGGCTGGTGGATAGATCAGGAAAAGACTTGTGACGATCTTGTGGATATGCTTGAAAAGGGCGAGAGCGTTGACAAGGTAGACCCTATCTATTACAGTACCGGTTATTATGACTTTACAGGCGTTGAGTCTGCGAGAAGCAAGGACGATGATATAGGCGACACTTATATTGAGATAGACCTTACCGACCAGCACTTGTGGTATTATGAAAAGGGCAAGAAAAAGCTCGATACCTATATAGTTTCAGGTCAGACCACATCTAAGGCGAGAACAACTCTCCCCGGTGTTTATAAGCTGTGGTCAAAGGAGACCAACAAGCGTATGAAAGACACAAATGCCGACGGCGACGAGTGGGATACAAAGTGTAATTTCTGGAACAATGTTTCTCTCTGCGGAATAGGTCTTCACGATTCAACGTGGCGAGGCGGATATTTCGGCGGTGAGATATACAAATACAACGGCTCTCATGGCTGTATAAATATGAGCTATGACGACGCCAAATATGTTTATGACAACGTGCCTTACGGTACGCCTGTTGTTATGTACTACAAGTCTGCGGATAAATAATAAGGACGGTCAAGGTATCATGCCTTGACCGCTTTTTGTAAGGAGTGTTTTTTATGGAAAAGATATTATACAGAGAGGGCTTTACGGCTGAGGAGCTTCCAAATGAGGTGATCGAGCGTATCAAAGGCGTTTCCTATAAGGAAAATCCTTATGTGAAGCTGGGCGACCTTGCCTATCTGCGTGTGAGATATTATGACTTTGAGCATAAGGTGCAGTCGGGGGAGCTTATCGTGGCGAGGAAGCTTGCGCAGGAGGTTCTGGATATCTTCTATGAGCTTTTCGAGGGCGGTTATGAGATAGAAAAAATCAGGCTCGTGGACGAGTATGACGCTGATGATGAAAGGTCAATGGCGGATAACAATTCCTCTGCCTTCAACTATAGGGTGGTGGCTGATACCAACACTATTTCGGCTCACAGCTACGGCAGGGCGATAGACATAAACCCTCTTATAAATCCTTATATAGTGGGGAATAAGGTCATGCCTGCCAATGCTGCAGAGTATGCAGACCGTGACAAGGCTTTTGATCACAAGATTGACAGAACAGACCTTTGCTATTGCATTTTCAGGCGCCACGGCTGGAAATGGGGCGGTGACTGGAACAATTCTAAGGATTATCAGCATTTTTACAAAGAGTACGATTCTCCACTGAAAATGGCTGTAAATAAGCTGAAAAGAGCGTTGTTACGTTAGTTTGCAAGGTTTACCCAGGAAAACGATATGAAATCATAAGTTATATATGTATACTGATTAACTAAAAATTAATAGTGATTTTATGCAAGTTTTATCATTCGCTCTTGCATTTTGCCGTAATGTGTGTTATAATGATTAAGCCGTCAAAAAAGACGGCAAAAGGCTATTTTCTTGCGTTTGTGCGAAAAACCACGCTTTGAGTTTGTTTGCACTTATGCAGGATTGCAGGATTTTAATTTCTTCCTGCATAAAGTTTTGTTAAAAACAGCTAAAATCGGCTATGAGCCGTGAAATAACATACGTTGCTGAACGATAAGCTATAATTTTTTTACAGTTTGGCAGGAAAGGGTGATAAAAATGGAACGCATGGAGGATATGACTAATGTAAAAAGCCTGTATTCACCGAAATTCGAGCATGATAACTGCGGAATAGGTGCTGTTGTGAACATTAAGGGCAAAAAGAGCCACGATACTGTTGCAAATGCGCTGACTATCGTTGAAACGCTTGAGCATCGTGCTGGTAAGGACGCAGAGGGCAAAACAGGTGACGGAGTAGGTATCCTGCTTCAGATCTCACATAAATTCTTCAAGAAGATCGCCGCCGCTGAGCTTGGGATCACGCTTGGCGAGGAGAGAGATTATGCTGTTGGTATGTTCTTCTTCCCACAGAACGAGCTTGCGAGAAATCAGGCAAAGAAGATGTTTGAGATAATCGCTGAAAAAGAGGGTCTGGAGATCCTTGGCTGGAGAGTCGTTCCTGCAAAGCCTGAGGTGCTTGGCAAGAGAGCTGCCCAGTGTATGCCTGCCATAATGCAGTGCTTCATCAAGCGTCCAAAGGGCGTTAAAAAGGGTCTTGACTTTGACCGCAAGCTATATGTTGCAAGACGTGTGTTCGAGCAGTCAAATGAGGACACCTACGTTGTATCGCTTTCAAGCAGAACTATAGTATATAAAGGAATGTTCCTTGTGCAGGATCTCAGAAAGTTCTTCCCTGACCTTCAGGATAAGGACTACGAGTCTGCTATCGCTATGGTACATTCAAGATTTTCTACCAACACAAATCCAAGCTGGCAGAGGGCGCATCCTAACAGAATGATCGTTCACAACGGTGAGATAAACACTATCAGAGGCAATGCTGATAAAATGCTCGCTCGTGAGGAAACGATGAAGTCTGAGCATTTAAAGGGCGATCTTGATAAGGTCACACCTGTTGTAAACACGGAAGGCTCTGACTCTGCAATGCTTGACAACACACTTGAATTTTTGGTCATGAGTGGAATGGATCTGCCGCTGGCTGTCATGATAACGATCCCTGAGCCATGGGATAACAACGGCACGATGAGTCAGGCTAAGAAAGACTTCTATCAGTATTACGCAACTATGATGGAGCCATGGGATGGACCTGCTTCTATCCTTTTCTCTGACGGAGATATCATGGGCGCAGTGCTTGACAGAAACGGTCTGCGTCCGTCAAGATATTATATCACAAAGGACGGCAATCTTATCCTTTCATCTGAGGTTGGCGCACTTCCTATCCCGTCAGACAATATCGTTGAAAAGGAAAGACTTCGCCCGGGCAAAATGCTTCTTGTTGATACTGTTCAGGGAAGAGTTATCGACGATGACGAGCTTAAGGAATACTATGCTTCAAAGCAGCCTTACGGCGAGTGGCTGGACAGCAACCTTGTCAGACTTAAAGACCTTAAGATACCAAACATCAAGGTAGAGGAACACGGCTATGAGGAAAGACAAAGACTTCAGAAAGCCTTTGGCTATACCTATGAGGACGTTATGACATCTATCCTGCCAATGGCAAAGAACGGCTCTGAGTCTATTGCCGCTATGGGTACAGACAGCCCGCTTGCGGTGCTTTCAAAAGAGCCTCAGCCACTGTTCAACTACTTCAAACAGCTCTTTGCACAGGTAACAAATCCGCCTATAGACGCTATCAGAGAGGAAATAGTTACCTCCACAACTGTCTATATCGGTGAGGACGGCAACATTCTTGAAGAAAAGCCTGAAAACTGCAAGGTAATGAAGATACACGATCCTATCCTTACCTCAACAGATATCCTTAAAATAAAGAATATGCACATTCCCGGCTTTAAGGTAGCTGTTATCCCTATACTTTATTATAAGAACACAAGACTTGAAAAGGCTATAAACAGACTTTATATAGAAGCGGACAAGGCGTTCAGCGAGGGCGCAAATATCCTTATCCTTTCAGACAGGGGAGTTGACGAGAACCACCTTGCTATCCCGTCACTGCTTGCAGTATCAGCACTTCATCAGCACCTTGTTGTTACAAAGAAGAGAACATCTCTTGCTATTATCCTTGAAAGCGGCGAGCCTAGAGAAGTTCATCACTTTGCAACACTGCTTGGCTATGGTGCTTCCGCTATCAACCCTTATCTTGCTCAGGAAACTATCCACGAGCTTATTGCTGACGACCTTCTCGATAAGGACTACTATGCCGCTGTTGACGATTATAATGCGGCTGTTCTCCATGGTATCGTAAAGATAGCTTCAAAAATGGGTATCTCTACTATACAGTCATATCAAGGCTCACAGATATTCGAGGCTATCGGTATCGGCGAGGACGTTATAAACAAGTATTTCACAGGCACTGTCAGCAGAATAGGCGGTATCACTATCTCTGATATCGAAAAGAACGTTGACAGACTTCATACATCAGCCTTTGACCCTCTTGGACTTGGCACAGACACAGAGCTTGAATCAAGAGGAAGCCACAAGTTCAGAAGCGGCAAGGAGGAGCATCTCTACAATCCTCAGTCTATCTATCTGCTCCAGCAGGCTGCAAGGACCGGCGACTATGAAACATACAAGAAGTATTCAAAGCTTATCTCTGAGGAAATGGACCCTGTGAACATCAGAGGTCTTATGGATTTCAACTTTGCTGAAAAGCCTGTTCCGCTGGAGGAAGTTGAGAGCGTTGACTCTATTGTAAGAAGATTTAAGACGGGCGCTATGTCCTACGGCTCTATCTCGCAGGAAGCTCATGAAGCACTTGCTATCGCAATGAACAGACTTCACGGCAAGTCAAACTCAGGCGAGGGCGGTGAGAGCCTTGACAGACTTCTCACAAAGGGCACTTCTGAGGACAGATGTTCAGCTATCAAGCAGGTGGCTTCGGGACGTTTTGGTGTAACTTCAAGATACCTCACATCTGCTGATGAGATACAGATAAAAATGGCACAGGGCGCAAAGCCTGGCGAGGGCGGTCATCTCCCTGGCAAAAAGGTTTATCCATGGATAGCTAAAACAAGACACTCCACACCTGGCGTGTCGCTTATCTCACCTCCGCCACACCACGATATCTACTCTATCGAGGACTTGGCTCAGCTTATCTATGACCTGAAAAACGCAAACAAGAACGCAAGAATTTCTGTAAAGCTCGTTTCTGAGTGCGGTGTTGGTACAGTTGCGGCAGGCGTTGCAAAGGCTGGCGCAGGTGTTATCCTTATCTCAGGCTATGACGGCGGTACAGGTGCGGCTCCGAGAAACTCTATCTACAATGCAGGACTTCCATGGGAACTTGGACTTGCAGAAGCACATCAGACCCTTATCAAGAACGGTCTTAGAAACAAGGTCGTTATCGAAACAGACGGAAAGCTCATGACAGGCCGTGATGTTGTTATCGCAGCGATCCTTGGCGCAGAGGAGTTCGGCTTTGCAACAGCTCCGCTGATAACACTCGGCTGTGCAATGATGAGAGTATGTAATCTTGATACTTGCCCATTTGGTGTTGCAACACAGAACCCGGAGCTTAGAAAGAAGTTCCCCGGCAAGCCTGAATATGTAATGAACTTTATGATATTCGTGGCTTCCGAGCTTAGAGAATATATGTCAAAGCTTGGCGTAAGAACAGTTGACGAGCTTGTGGGAAGAATTGACCTTATCAAGCCAAAGGCTGGTATCACAGGCACTGCGGCACAAGTTGACCTTTCTAATATCATCAACTCTGATTACGTTTCAGAAAAGGTAGAATACAACAAGAAATCCAAGTATGACTTCAAGCTTGAAAACACTCTTGATGAAAAGGTACTCATGAAGGAGTTCGAGAAAAATCTGGGTAGTGGTGAGAAGAAGTCTATCACAGTAAATGTCAAGAACACAGACCGTTCATTCGGTACTATCTTCGGCTCAGAGATAACAAGAAAGTATTACAACACACTTGCTGACGATACATACAAGATAGTCTGCAACGGTTCAGGCGGACAGAGCTTCGGCGCATTTATCCCGAATGGTTTGACCCTCGAGCTTGTGGGCGACTCTAACGATTATTTCGGCAAGGGACTTTCAGGCGGTAAGCTCGTTGTTTATCCTCCGAAGGATTCCACTTTCAAAGCCGAGGACAATATCATTATCGGTAACGTTGCACTTTACGGCGCAACAAGCGGTAAGGCGTTCATCAACGGTGTTGCAGGCGAGCGTTTCTGCGTAAGAAACTCAGGCGCAGTGGCAGTTGTCGAGGGCGTTGGCGACCACGGCTGTGAGTATATGACAGGCGGCTGTGTGGTAGTTATCGGCAAGACGGGCAAAAACTTTGCGGCAGGAATGTCGGGCGGTGTAGCTTACGTTCTTGACGAGGACAGACACCTTTACACAAGACTCAACAAGGAAATGGTACTTTTCTCTGAGGTCAAGGAGAAGTACGATATAATTCAGCTCAAAGACCTTATCCAGCAGCACGTTGACGCAACAGGCTCTGAAAAGGGCAAGCGTATTCTTGATAACTTTGAGGAATATCTGCCTAAGTTCAAGAAGATAATCCCTCACGATTACAAGAAGATGATGTCTGCCATAGCTTCAATGGAAGAAAAGGGCATGAGCAGTGATCAGGCGCAGATAGAAGCATTCTATCAGATCATCAACGGCAAGCAGTAAGCCTGCGCACATGAGATATTGTACTTTTAAAATCGAAAGGAGGATATACTTGCCGTGAAAGCAAGTATAGTTGAGATATGGGAAAGCCAACTGGTTTTATGGACTATAAGCGTGAGGACGCAGCAGCGTTCTCCGTTGAGGAACGTATAAAGAATTTTAATGAATTTCACACTCCCCTTTCAAAGGAGGAGCAGCAGAAGCAGGGAGCAAGATGTATGGACTGCGGTGTGCCGTTCTGTCAGGCAGGAATGAAGATAGGCAACGCATTTTCAGGCTGTCCGCTTAACAATCTTATCCCTGAATGGAACGACCTTATATACAAGGGCAACTGGGAGCAGGCATATTACAGACTTCATATGACGAACAATTTTCCTGAGTTCACATCAAGAGTTTGTCCTGCACTTTGCGAAAAAGCCTGCACCTGCGGAGCTAATGGCGACGCTGTTACCACAAAGGCTAACGAATACGGCATCATCGAAAATGCCTATGCCTGCGGATATGCTTCAGCAAGAGTGCCAAAGGTAAGAACAGGAAAGACTATCGCTGTTATAGGCTCAGGCCCGTCAGGTCTTGCTGCCGCTGACCAACTCAATCAGAGAGGTCACAGTGTAACAGTTTTCGAGCGTGAGGACAGAGTGGGCGGACTGCTTATGTACGGCATACCGAACATGAAGCTTGAAAAGCAGATAATCGAGCGCAAGATAAACATAATGAAAGAAGAGGGCATCGAGTTCCGCACAGGCGTTAATGTTGGCAAGGATATCACAGCGGCTGAGCTTCTCAAGAATTTCGACAGAGTAATACTTTGTTGTGGTGCTTCAAACCCTAGAGATATCAAAGCCGAGGGCAGAGATGCAAAGGGTATCTATTTTGCAGTGGATTTTCTGAAATCCACAACTAAGGCGCTGCTGAACGGCGGTCTTACGGATAAAAACCACATTTCCGCAAAGGGCAAGAACGTCATGGTAATAGGTGGCGGAGATACAGGAAATGACTGCGTTGGTACAAGCGTAAGACATGGCGCAAAGAGCGTTTTGCAGCTTGAAATGATGCCAAAGCTTCCTGACACGAGAGCCGAGAACAACCCATGGCCGCAGTGGCCAATGGTCTGCAAGACAGATTACGGTCAGGAAGAAGCTATCGGTGTGTTCGGTCATGACCCGAGAGTTTATCAGACAACTGTCAAGGAGTTTCTCAAAGACAAAAAGGGCAATCTTAAGGGCGCAGTGCTTGTAAAGCTCTCCCCGGAGAAAGACCCTAAGTCAGGCAGAACGATAATGAAGCCTGTTGAGGGCAGCGAATACAAGGTAGAAACCGAGCTTGTTCTTATTGCGGCAGGCTTTCTGGGATCTGAAAGCTATCTCACAAAGGCTTTTGGCGTTGAGGTAGACGGCAGAACGAATATCGCAACAGCCGACGGCACACATCAGACGAACGTGAAGAACGTCTTTGCCGCAGGCGACGTGCGCAGAGGACAGTCACTTGTAGTATGGGCTATCAGAGAGGGCAGAGATGTTGCCCGTGAGGTGGATAAGAGCCTTATGGAGTATACAAATCTGTAATACGAGATAAAAATATAACACCGTCCGAGGAGTTCGGGCGGTGTTTTTTGTGTGTAGGGTATCGTACCCATGGGCGGCGACAAAAAAACGCTACCATAAATGATAGCGGATCTGGGTGCAGGGACACGTCCTGCTTTGTACGATTTATGCGCAAAGTATAGGAGCGGTGTCTTGGTTTGTTACATAAAAAAGCCGTGGTGGGAGATACCCGTCACGGCGAACATAGTACCTTCCCAGCGTATCGTACCCATGGGCGGCGACAAAAAATCCGCTACCATAAATGATAGCGGATTTGGGTGCAGGTGCAAGCACCTGCTGGAGCTGCTAACCGGGCTTGAACCGGTGACCTCGTCCTTACCAAGGACGTGCTCTACCTACTGAGCCATAGCAGCAAACCAATTACAGTAATATATTATACACTATCTCTGCCGCTTTGTCAAGCCCTTTTCACAATTTTTTTGCTCTGTTTTACTCTATCCCCTCATCATCATCGTCATCTGCCTGAACGCTTGGGTCGTAATCATCATATGTGTCCATAAAATTGTACTTCTTGCCCTTGTATTCGTATTGTATCACAGTGCGCAGATTGACGTTATAAACGCTCTTGAAAATATTGTTTTCAATGTTGGGATTGGTGGCACGAAACTTTGCTATAAGCTCCTTCATTTCTTGCCGCTTTGATACCTCACCCTTTTTCTCTGACCCCTCGTAGCTCTCAGTGAAACGGCAGGCACAGCGGATAAAATGCAGATCGTTCTGCTCCACCCAGCGGATAATGTCCGCCTCTTTCACCATGTACAGTGGTCTGATAAGCTCCATGCCTGCGTAGTTCCTCGAGTGTAGCTTCGGCATCATAGTCTGAATCTGTCCTCCGTATACCATGCTCATGAGTATGGTTTCTATAACATCATCAAAATGATGTCCCAAAGCTATCTTGTTGCACCCAAGATCCTGCGCAAATTTGTAAAGCCAGCCACGTCTCATTCTTGCACACAAATAGCATGGGTTGCGTTTTGTGTTGTATGCAATGTCAAAAACTTTCGTCTCAAACATCTTTATGGGTATTCCCATAAGCGCCGCATTGTCGATTATCCTCTGCCTGTTTGCGTCGCTGTAACCGGGGTTCATTACAATAAACTCCAGCCCTATGTCCATGCCCTGATATTTCTGCAAATGCTGCATACACTTAGCAAGAAGCATTGAGTCCTTGCCGCCTGATATGCACACCGCTATTTTGTCGCCGGGCTTTATCATATCGTAACGCTCATATCCCATTACGAACTTGTTCCATATATCTCTGCGAAAATCAGTAACGATGCTCCGCTCTATCTTCTGCTGTGGCGTCAATATTCTTGACATCTCAAACTCTCCTTAAAATAATCAAATTACTAATTAAATTCTACTATTTTTATGGGATTTTGTCAACCTTTTACGCCAGTTGACTTTAGGGCATGATACTGCTATAATATAGTAAAATGATAATATATTCAGGAGGCTGCCATGAGCGAAAATATAGAACGAGAGATAAAAATTTCTCTCACACAGGAGCAGTACAAGACCGCTGAAAAGCTTTTTCAGTGGGGCAAAATAATAGAGCAGACCAATTTTTATTATATTCCACAGCAGGATACGGGCATGACAAGTATCCGTGTCAGGCAGATAGGGGATAGGTATTTTTTACAGCTTAAAGCACCTATCTCCGAAAACGGTGCACTTCATGTGAAAAAAGAGTATGAACAACAGCTTGACAGCCTGCCTGAAAAGCTCACCGCACAGGAGCTTTCACAGCTTGTGGGGAGAGATTTCCCTGCCGCTGACCTTGCAGGCTCTTTGTATACTCAGCGCAAGCTCTGCACCGATTTCGACCATGTTGAGATATGCCTTGACAAAAGCGAATATCTCGGCTTGACAGACTATGAGTTGGAGCTTGAATATACAGCCGACTATCCCGAAAAGCCTTTGGAGATACTGAAAAATGCAGGTATCACACAGGGAGAAGCGGTCATAGGCAAGTATGCAAGGTTCATGGAAAGAGCGAAAAAGCTTGGCAAGTGCTGATTTTTCCACTGCCTGCGGTCATTTTCTATGAAAAAGCACCCACAGCCTGCAAAGGTTTGGGCAATAATGATAATTGACAGTGACGTTATAATATGTTATTATATTAAAGTGTTAAAACGTATGAAATGGTATTTTGACGATACCCGAAAGGAAGTTAATAATGAAAAGATCTATTTTTAAGACTATCGCATCACTTTCCGCTGCTGCCATGATGCTTTTGGCTGTAGGCTGCGGAAGCACATCTGATTCTTCATCATCAGCAGGTGCAAACAGCACAGCCGCTGCAACAGGCGAGGATAACTCACTTCAGAAGGTTCTTGATTCAGGCAAGCTTGTGCTTGGTCTTGACCCAACATTCAAGCCAATGGGCTACACAGACGAGAACGACAACATCGTAGGCTTTGATATCGACGTTGCAAAGGAAGTTTGCTCAAGACTTGGTGTAGAGCTTGAAACTTACTCTGTAAACTGGGATACAAAGGAGCAGGACCTTAATGCAGGCACAATAGATTGTATCTGGAACGGCCTTTCTGTCAGCGATGAGAGAAAGAAAGTAATGCTCATGAGCGAGCCTTACATGAAGAATGAAATGGTGTTCGTTGTAAACGGCTCAAGCGACGTTGCTTCACAGGCTGATCTTGCAGGCAAGAACATTGCCGTGCAGAACGGCTCAACAGCACAGGAAACACTTCTTGCATCTGACGTTGTAGCAAATGGTGCGACAACAACAGAGCTTGCAACAAATGTTGAAGCTCTCCAGCAGTTGGAGCTTAACATGGTAGACGCAGCGTTCCTTGACTCAGTAGTTGCAAACTACGAGATATCCACATCAGGCAAGGATTACAAGGTGCTTCCTGACGGCCTTGACCCAGAGGAGTACGCTATCGGCTTCAGACTTGGTGATCAGGCACTTTGCGACAAGATCGAGGAGATCCTTCACGAAATGAAGCAGGACGGCAAGCTTGCTGAGATATCAACAACTTGGTTCGGAAGCGACATCACGACCATAGAATAATCACAAAACATTCAATCGGACAGTCTTCGGGCTGTCCGATTTTTTGCTTTATGAAGTTTTTTGCGTGTCATATCTTTAGAAAATAAAAAGTCTCGCAAACAACGTGTTTACGAGATTTTTTGGCGGAGAAGGAGGGATTCGAACCCTCGATGAGCTATTAACCCATACACGAGTTCCAGTCGTGCGACAGCAGTTTGAAGATGTTTTATTATTATTTAGATTTATTTTACCTTATTTAATGTTGTCTGTCAATTATTTTTTTGTGTTCTTATGGTGCCTTGATCGTTCTGATTCAGAATTTATTTTATTCTGTCGCCACAGGTCGCACAGCAGAACTTGACTTTTTGAAATTATTATGGTATAATTAAGCCATAGTAAGATATAAGGAGATGTCATATATGCCAAAAATCATTCCTATCAAAGATTTAAAAAACACAAGCGGAATATCTGAGCTTTGTCACAGTACTGACGAACCTGTTTTTATCACTAAGAATGGTTATAGTGATATGGTAGTTATGTCCAATCAAGCTTATGACAAACTTATTGAGCAAATTCATCTCTATCAGCTCGTTGCAGAAGCCGAACAGGATGTAGAAGAGGGCAATGTATTTGACGGTGAGGAAGTCCTTTCTGAAATGAGGGCAAAATATGGCTACTGATATATACAGCATTAAGTTCACCGCCCACGCAAGGAAAGACCTTGATAGGATTTTTTCCTATATTGCAAGTGAATTGTACGCTCCACAAGCGGCTAATCGTATTATGAAGATGATAGACCAATCTATCAGCAATCTTTCTACACAGCCTTTTATTGCACCTCTTATCAATGATGAATTCCTTTCAAAGAAAGGTCTGCGAAAGCTTGTTGCAGAAGATTATATCATTCTTTATAAGGTTCAGACAACTGTGAACAATGTTCTGATTTACAGAATCGTCAATGGTCGAACGAATTACATAAGCCTTTTTAAGAGTTAGAAAAAGGAACAGTTCATTGTGGACTGTTCCTTTGTTATTAGCCTAGCTTTTTATTTATGTCTGAAAATACGTTCTCTTCAAGTGCGTCAGCAGATTTCTTCTGCATTTTTGAATCAACGTGGGAATATGTGTTCAGCGTTACTTGTGTGTTAGCGTGTCCTGCACTTTTAGACACTATTGTGACTGGAATATTCAGGTCGTTCAAAAGTATTGAGCAGTAGGAATGTCTTAGGTCGTGCAGACGAATATGTCTTAGATTATGTTTCTTTAATAGCTGTGAAAATTTTGCTGAAAGTGTGGCAGGATTCAAATAGTCGCCATTATATTTGCAGACTATCAGATCTCTGTCTATATATTCCTCTTTGCAATACATTCTCTCTTTGATTTGGTATCTTCTGTATTCGCCCAGTAGATTTATTATTGTGGGTGGTACTTGTATTTGCCTTTTTGATGATTCTGTTTTACAGTCTCCGATTATATACTCGCCATTTATGTAGACAAGATTTTTATTCACCGAGATCACATTGTTTTGAAAGTCAATATCGCTCCAAGTCAAAGCACACATTTCAGAACGTCTGAGTGACATTAAGCCTAGATAGACAACTGGTCTTAATCTATCGTTCTGAACAGCCTGCATAAGCGTTTTTATCTCATCTATGGAATAGAAACTGCTTATAGGCTTTTGCTTCTTTTTAGGTACTTTAACAAAATCGCACTCGTTTGTTGACAGCATTTTCTTGAACGTGAAATATTTCAAACAGCTATGCAGGTTATCGCAAATATACTTCATAGACCTATGAGACAAGTTCTTCTCCTTATCAAGAGCATTCAAAAAGTTCTGTATCTGCATTGCTGTGAGCTTTTGGAGCTGAATAGTTCCCAATGCTGGACGAATGTGATTTTTGATATTATATTGATACGATTTTACTGTTGCAGGGGCTAGTGTAGGTTTGACCTGTGTTTCGAGCCACTCGTCAAGTGCCTGTGAGACAGTCATTTTATTAGGCTCTATGTATGTGCCGTTGAGTATGTGGCTCTTTGTCTGATTGATGTAGGCTTCGGCTTCTTTCTTCGTCTTGAATGTTTTGGTGTCTCTTAGTCTTTTGCCTGTGGAACTCTCACCTCTCTCAACTACTGCTTGATAGCCAGTTATTTTTCCTTCTTTGTTTCTTCTTGTTCTTATACTCATTGATTGTCACCTCATTATAATTGAAAACGACCCAAGCAAAATGATTTTGCTTAGGTCGGAATAGTCTTTATTTATGTTTGTTATTTATTGATTGTTGCCTGTGACGGTGTTAATGTTTGTAGAAATTTGAGAAAGTTCTCCTTTGTGACTCTGTATCTAGAGCCTAGTTTTAAATAGACCATATTATATTTTATAAGTTTGAGGGCTGAGTTATAGGAAATACCTAAGAACTCTGAGATTTCTTGAGGTGTGAGTATATCACATAGATTTTCAATTTTGTTCGTCATAATAATTTGCTCCTTTTATATAAAGTAGTACGTCTTTCACCACGCAATATTATAATATATATCTGAAAGAGTTTTTACTACGTTTTTAGTAAGTGATTTTTAGGCAAAGGGTAGAACAAAAAATTCTGCCCTTTGAATTTTGAAGTTAGGCTATGAAGTTCACATAAGCAAACTTCTCGTTCGTGTTATCATCAGTTTCCAATTTTGCCGAAAAGCTCCTTGAGGAAACTCCTGAGTAGTCGATCTTGAACTTTTCTGTTATTGTGAGGACTGAATTTGTATTGTATATAATACCTCCGTCACATATTTTTATTCCATTCTCATCTGGAACAAAATAAGCGTTCTTGTCATCTATCAGAATGTTAATGTTCGTTGGACAGTCAAGTGCCTGCCAAAGTGCAGGGGAAAGCTTTATCCTTCTGCCATTAGTCTTTGTGTTCACGATAGATATACTGTATGTACCTTTACCGTGCGAGCTATTGTTTGATGAGTCAATTACTGTAAGATTATCTTTGTTTGGTATAACCATTATTATTCATTTCCTTTCAAATTTTTTGTTTCGTTGATTTCATTCTTTTTTTGTACTCTTCTTCCTGGGAACTTAGGTGGTTCTCTTATTTTAGGTTCGGGATTGTCATCAATTTGCAATATCTCGTATACTTTTACGGAGACACCTGATATTGTTCTTTTCAGATAGTACTTTCCAGACTGCTTTTTAAGATAGCCTTCTTTGTACAGCCACTTTACAGCCATTTTCATATCTGTGAAGTTATTTGCATAGATTATTTTTTGCAAGACAGATTCAATTAAGAGTACTGATGTCTCAGTCGTTATACCCTCGCAAGGACTAGATTTGTCGTATCTTAATTCCTCTGCTTCTGGAAATAGCTTTTTATGCGTGACTATATACTCACATATCGCATTGTGCAGGCTTTCAGCTGTCTTGGTTTCATCACGCAAGTATTCGTGCTGTTTAACAAGGACGTTGATTATTGAATGAGTATCAATATACAAGCCTATCCTCAATGTGTATAGAGCCGTTTGTAGAAGAACAGCATAGTGTTTTATTACTCTGTCTGTTATCTGACAAGCTTTGTCTTGAAGTTTCCTCGACAAATATTTTTGACATAGCTTGAAGTCATTGAACACGATACGAGGTTGTTTACTATAAAGATAGCTTACAAAATCTTCTCCTACTATCCCATTTTTATGTGAGATGAGTCTGTCGATTTTTTCTGCGTGTTCAGCTGTCTGAGTTATGTGCAAGTTGTCGAACTCCAAACATCTCGCACGAATCCCATTGTTCTTTTTGGTTTTCGTGAGCAGAGATTCCTCTGCCGTTGAGATGATCGTTGTTGACCACGTCTTGGACTCTCTCAGACTTGAGTCTTTGTTGCACCTTGCCTTGTCTCTTCCGTGTGAGAGGTTGTATATCAGCGTGGAATAGTCGAGTGCGGAGCAGCTTGCTTCATCAAAGCCAACTGTTATGCCTTGATTGTTGGACAATGCAGCATATATGGCGTTCGTTGTCGAGTTCCACTCGTTGAAGAGCGGTGGCTCGTTTGGATTGCCCCACATTGAAAGTGCAAGCTTCAAAAAGGTGCTTTTTCCGCTTGAACTGTCTCCATAGATGTGTATCAAGATGTTCTCCATTGAGTATGTGAGCTTTAAGTAGCTCAAGAGAGCTGATGATAGACCTGCGACTACTGCGAACATACTTCCGTCTGTTGTCAGCAAATTATTTAGTGCGTTCAGGTAGGTTGATTTTGAGGATATTTTATTGTCAAGTTTCAAATCTCCTGCATATTGAAATTGGCTTGCAAGTTCCTTGTTATGAAGAACCCTATTTGTTCTAAAATAGAGGTTATTCTTATATTGAAACCAGCCTATGCTCTTGTAGAGTATTACACGGGGAGCTTGTTCAGAAGCTTGTATCAGATATCTTATCAAGATGTCTGAATATGCTTCATTGAAGAACCACTTCTTTTGAAGTTCGGTAATATCTTTTTTATTCAGACAGTCTGCAGATATTACTTCCTCTTCTAAGCCGAATGGTGTTTTAGCTGTTATATTAAGAAACTTTTCATTGGTATCCTCGTCTTTTAAGTATTGTGTTACTTCAAGCTGTACGGATATCCAGATCTTTATATAACGGCTGTTGTCTTTATCAGACCTTTTTACAAGCCACAAGGAGTCATTTTCAATTATGACAGGAAAGAAAGGATTCTCTTGGTAGGAATTGTATTCCTCTTGAGTTATCCTTTCAATTTTATAGGAGTCCATAAAATATCCACCTCCTTTCTCAAAAAATTGGATTTTTAGTCCATATAGTATTGTTCTTTTGCAAACTTGAAAAAGAAACTTTTTGTATCAAGGAGATGTAATTTTGCTCTGCTGAGTCCTCAAAGCTCGTTTTTTCCCACTTGCCGCATAGGAAAGTTCTATCTTTATGATTCAAAAAAATTCTGCTGAGTAGTTGCGGCAAGTTTTGAAAAACTCGCCACGGACTCAGCAGAAAAGAACAACTGTATGTAGTAGATTATTTGAACTCAGCAATATAGAAATCTTTTCTTACTGAAGGTGTCAAAGGGTGTACGTTCATATGTCCTAGATTATCAGTTACGCACAACAATTTTTTACTGGACTTGTGAAGCATATCAAGAACATGCTCTTCTCGCTTTTTCAAAGTCTTGTTGGTTAGTGTACCCCAAGCAATAATCACTTCATTGACAGACTTCAAATATTTCTTGATTATTATGTCTGTATCTTTATCATAGAGTTGTTCAGCTTTACTATCTATGGCAGAGCATAGGTTGACCGCATAGAAACCGCCATATCCAAGCTTGTATAGATTAGATGAGATTATATTTGTGGTTAGGTCTAGCAGAACGCCATTAGCTTGTCCTGCTGTTTTAGTTATGAACAACGGGACTTCCTTTGAAGTGTTCCATATTCTTGATAGTAAATATCTATGTGTATTATCATCTGAGAATATTACAGTATTCTCGATTTTACTGTTTTCTGTTATCATCTGCATACCTCTTTTCGGAACATATAAAGGGACTCACATAAGCAAGCCCCTATGTTTTGAATTTATTTTCTTCTTACTGATTTGCCCTTTTTGGCGGCATAGAATGTAGTTATTGCAAGTGCAGAACCTTCTATGAGCATTGCAACACTTTCAGTTGCAGCAATGGAGCTTATAAGTCCAAGTATCATTATCTCACCTCCAATCACAATGAAAATTTTTTACAGTACTGTATCAACAACAACAAGAACTGTGAGAGTAGCGAAAAAGCCTGCCACAAAATAGCCCATTAGAAAAACCTCCTTTCAAAGAAAAAGACCGGCTCATTATTTATCTGAGTTGGTCTAACAAGCTTGTTTTTATGTATGCAACAATGGCATAGTCGGAACTTATGATGAATAGCTTTTTTATGTATCCGTCTATTTCCAAGGTCACTTCGCTTATATCGTTGAGTATATCAACGTTCCACCTATCAAGCAAAAATTTTATATCTTCTTCTTTTGAGACTATGCAGCAGAAACCGCCGAGATCGTTATATACATCTCTGTCAACTCCGTATGCTGTATTCAGAATTGATATTGACTGAGATATATCCGATTTTAGTCTGTCTGTTATAGTGTCGATATTATCTAGTTGATTGATTTTTGTTAGTATTATCATATGTTTGCTCCTAAATAAAAAATCCCTATCTCACATTGCTGTAAGATAGGGAAATCTTTGTTATTTAATCATCATCGCCGTTGTCTACATCATCTGATGACCAGCCATAGTCATCAACTCTTCTGTTGTACTCATAATCAGAAAATGAAACACCTTCATCTCTTGCTTCTGAACTTAGGTAATCTTCTAAGTATTCATTGTCAGCAAAATTTGAATCGTTGTAGTAATCATTATCGTCTTCGTATTCTGGACCATTATATTTCATAACAAGCACCTCTTCTTTATTTACCCTTTGGCTTCTGGGGCTTAGGAAAAGGAGTTCCTTTGCCTTTACTCTTTCCTTTAGGTGTGTCGGAATATGGGTGGTCATTGCCTATTATTGCATTGTCAAATCGTGTCATTGTTATCAACCTCTACTTTCTTTTCTTCATTTTCATCAGGAAACTATAGCACTTAGGACAAACATATCCTTCACCGTCAGGATTTTTCTTTTTGTGAGTATTACAAACCCATTTTTGGCAGTATGCACAACATTCAACTTGTGATAAATCAAAGTTCTTTTTGCATACTATACATTTGCATTTTCCATTTTCTGAAACATCATAAGTAGTTACGCCCATAATTTGTACCTCCGACTATTCTTTTTCCTCATAAAGATCGTGTGCAGCATGACGTTCAATGCTTGAACGTCTAGTATCTCGGAAAATTTTCTCAAGCTCTTCCTTCGACTTATGCTTATGAATGTTATAGAACTTATCATAACTATCATACGCTTTTGCAGTCATCTCATCTTTTTTTTCAACAGCTTTTTCTACTAAGTTGACAACAGTTGATAAAAATCCCACTTTTAATACCTCCTTGATTCTGTTACAAATTTTATATTAATGCTAATTCTATCACAGATTTACTTTCTGTAAATATATCATACCACTAAAATTACTATTTGTCAAGTGTAATATTACTATAAGAAAAGAAATACACTAAGAAAAAATGTTAAAATTATATATAAGATAGGTGGTGTGTTATGAACAGCATAGGAAGCAGAATACGAAATGCTCGAAAGCAGGCAGGACTTACACAAGCTCAGCTTGCCGAACGTGCTTTTATAAGTGAAAGCTATATGGCACTTATTGAGTTGGACAAAAGAAATCCAAGTACTGACGTTGTTATAAGAATTGCAGAGATATTACAAGTGAGTTCAGACCATTTGCTGTTTGGCGAATTGCCAAAGAATGAGCTTGTTCTTTTTAATGAATGGAAGAAACTTATGCAGGGACGTTCGACTAAGGAGATTGAGTCTGCTCAGAATATTGTGAAGTGCTTTTTTGAAAATTTAGATGAACGTTGTGATGTAGATGATTGAATTCCCAAATTCCTTTTTTCCTCACTTTTTTAATAATCAACTATATAAAGAATTACATTCAGTAGATAGAACATCTCGGTGAGCAGTTCAACGGTCACGTTGGACTGCTTGTACGAGTGGAGCAGACTTGCTTGACAAGGCTGCTCCTTTCCATATTCCTCTGCGAGTCCAATTTGGACGAGCAGCATAGAGCAAATGCGGCGATTTGACAAAATCGCCGCATTTCTGCTATGACAATCGTGTTATGTTCCTGATATTTCAGCCTAAAAACGAAATACGGCAGGGAGTATTTTACTTCCTGCCGTATTTTAGTGTATCCTGCCTATATTTTATTTATCCTATTACGTCGCCTTTCCGTCGCCAATTCGATTTTTCAAGAGTATTTTATCCTATCTTCTGCATATAAGAAAAAGTCTCGCAAACAACGTGTTTACGAGACTTTTGGCGGAGAAGGAGGGATTCGAACCCTCGATGAGCTATTAACCCATACACGAGTTCCAGTCGTGCGCCATAAACCGGGCTAGGCGACTTCTCCAGTTTATCATTTTTTTATATGTGTCACACTATCCAAGCGACTTTAATATTATACCATATGATCTTTTACTTGTCAAGACATTTTTGAAACTTTTTTTGTTCTTTTCTTGCTCGATATTACCGTGTAAAAAAGATCTCTCTGTGATGTTTTATTTATTAACAATATTCTTGAAAGTTTTTATTTTGTTGTCTATATGAACATGCTACCGAAAATTTTCGCAATTTGGAAAACGATTAAGTGAATTATTTAGTTTATTTGCAACAAATTTAATCAAATAAACGGTATTGATAATATTGAAAATAGCTTAATAATTTTATCACAAAAATAAAAAAGTCGTTAAAATATTTACGAAAATTCACAAAACAACTTTGACAAATCAAACCAAATGTGGTATAATATCTGAACAAAGGTAGGGTGCAGTGCGTCTAAATGCGACATTATGGAGAAGGTGAGACATTTTGGGAAGAAAACGCATTGGAGTGATATTGTCTGAGGCAGAAAGCTATTATCAGGAAAGATTGCTGAAAGGCGTAATGACAAAGGCTTTTCAGCTTGACTATGATGTGCTTATCTTCACAAGCTTTGTCAAAGAGTCATTCTTAAAAGCAGTGTCTGTTGGAGAAATGCAGATATATGACGCTATAAATTATGATAAGCTCGATGGCGTCATCGTTCTGGCAGATACATTAAAAATGCCTGGGCTTTTTGACAAAATATGCAGGGATATAGATGAGAAATGTCATGTTCCTGTGGTTTTTATAGATGGAAGCTATAAGGACTATGAAAGTATTTATACCCGTGACGAAAAACCCTTTATGCAATTGACAGAACATCTTATCGAGGTCCATGGATGCAGGAAGATACTTTTTTTGAGCGGTCCGCTGGAGACTGCCACCACTCGTGAACGGCTTGCGGGATATAAGCGTGCCCTTGAAAAGCATGGCATAGAGTATGATCCGGACTTTGTCTGCTTTGACGGAGGCTTCTGGTATGATAAAGCGGCAGAGGTGGCAAATAATATCATCTATGGCAGACGTAAAAAGCCAGACGCTATTGTTTGCTGTGGAGATTATATGGCTATAGGCGTTGTTCATGAATATCAGAAAAATGGTCTGAGCGTGCCTGAGGATATGATAGTTGCAGGTTATGACGCAATAGACGAGGCTATCCATTGCGTGCCAGCTATAACATCGTGCTCACCGCCGATCTTTGAAACTGGCGTGAACGCAGTAATGACCATTGAGGCAAGGATCAAAGGCGTTGAACCGCAGGGCCTTATGGAGGACGGCGGCAAGGTGGAGATAGGTGCTTCCTGCGGCTGTCATGAGGATTACAGCTATACAAAGCGTGATCTTTTATCATCTCAGAACAAGATGAATTATCATGACTTTTTGGACAGCAGTATGAGCGATATAATGGCTTGCTCTAAAGATCCCGATGATCTGATGGCCAGGATACAATATTTTCTCTATCTTATCATTGGTCATAAAAGGTATTATCTCTGCCTTAATGAGGATTGCCTTGGAGAGCATGAGATAGTCGGTGAGATCTCCACTGTTCCAAAGGAATATACAGAAAATATGGTGCTTTATATAAGAAACGTTGACGGCAAAAGCAGAACTCTTCATGATTCTTTTGAACTCAAAGAGATATTTCCTGATCTGGATGAAGAACGAGAAAGCCCTTGTGCATTCTTTATCACCCCGGTACATTTTATAGATCGGTGCTATGGCTATGCCGTATTGTCTTACGGTGACGAAATAAAAACGATAGATATCACTTATCGTAATTGGACAAATCATGTAAGCAATGCTCTGGAATCAATGCGGATACAAAACTCCATAGCTAATCTTGCAGTCCGTGACGCTTTGACGGGCGTTTATTCGAGAATTGGAGTCGAGAGAAATATTCAGTTTGTTATTGACAGAATGTCAGATCCGAAAAATAAGGCTTTTATTGCTGTCTGCGATCTGGACTGCCTTAAAAAGATAAATGATAATTTTGGCCATAACTGCGGTGATATTGCAATAAAAGCGATTGCAGACGCAGTTTTGGCATCGACAAAAAATCATGAGATATGTGCAAGGGTAGGCGGCGATGAGTTTGTGGTGATAGGCTGTAACGACTATAACGACAACTATCCTGAACGATTTTCTGCAAGGGTCAACGACCGCCTTAAAGTATATAACAGGTTTGCAGATAACGAATTTGAGGTCAGCGTTAGTATAGGCGGTGTATGCAAACATATAACAGATATCCACGAGCTTGAAGATATGTTTACACAGGCGGATAAGATAATGTATGCAAATAAATTGGAAAGACATAAAAACAGGAAATAGCAATAGATAAAATATCAGTGAATTACAACGGACGGTCAGTGATCGTCCGTTTTTGCGTGTAAGAGACACATATCCACTTGACTTATAGGCTCAAATGTAGTATAATGTAAAAGTTAAGGCGGTTTTCTGACTGTTAGTAAGACAATTTTTTCGGAAAGGAAATGGATAATAAAATGGCTAAAGCTAAAAAAATAACGGCTGCTCTTACTGCCGCATTGCTTTGTACTGCGAGCCTTACCGCTTGTTCGGACACAAGCTATGTGATGACAGTAGGTGACAGCAAGATAAACGCAGGTATCTACATTTATAATGAGCTTACAGAAATGTCCTATCAAATGACGATGATGTATTATCAGAAAGGCATCAAAAAAGACTATTTCGATCAGAAGGTAGACGGAAAGGCATTTGACGAGTATCTTTCAGACTATGCTCTCACTGCAACTAAGGAGTATGCGGCTGTAGTTGACAAGTTCAACGAGCTTGGACTTACTCTTTCAGATGAGGATATAAAGTCCATTAATAACAGCATAAGCAGCACATGGGATTCTCAGGGTGAGTTTTACGAGTCGGAGGGTATCTCAAAGGAATCTGTAAAGCTTGCGCTCAAAGGCTCGAAAATGAGAGAAGAGCTTTTTGATCACTACTATGCAGAGGGCGGCGAGGAAGCCGTTTCAGACGATGAAATGGTGAAGTATCTTGATGATAACTACCTGAGATATAAATCCATTTCCTTTGCAAAAACTAAAGCATCAACTGATTCTTCATCATCAGCCACCGATTCTTCTACAGACTCAGCAGACGCTGCAAATGAGGAAGCCAAGGCAAAAAGAGATGAGTTCCTTGAAAAGGCTCAGGGAGTTTCGTTTGACGATTTCGACAGAATTATAGACGAGTACAACGACTATGTTGCTTCGAAGAAAGCCTCAGATTCAAGCTCCGCCACTGACAGCGATTCATCAGCCTCAGACAGCTCAACAGCGTCAGACGACACATCTTCTGTAGCAGAGAGCGACACAAGCTCCACAGCAAGCGATGACACATCTTCAGTTTCTGACAGCACAGCAGATTCAAGCACAGCAGCGTCAGACACAGATTCTTCCACAGACAGCTCATCATCAGAGCCTGACCCATATGCAAATGAGAAAATGATGAACTACGGTGCTATGGACGATTCACAGAAAGACACTACAAACGGCAAGATACTCAAAGAAGTAAGCGGTATGAGCACAGACGTTGCAACAGCTTATGAGGACGATAACGCATATTACATTCTTATCAAGGGCGATGTTAAGGACAGAGATACAGAATATGCCAAGGACAATCATGAAGATCTTCTAAAAGAAATGAAGAGCGATGAATTTCAGAAGAAATTAACAAGCTGGGTAGAAAAGCTTGACATCAAGGTGAACAACAAGGCCATAAAGCGTTACACTCCGAAAGTGGTCTACGATAAGCAGACAGAGTATTACAGCAAGAACAATAATTCATAGCAGATAAAATTACCGCCGCAACCGAGTTTGGTTGCGGCGGTTTTGTCATATCCGAAATTCATTTATGATACCTAGTATTAGCACTTATCTGAAACGCCCTGTAAATCTGCTCCAAAAGCATTATCCTTGCAAGCTGGTGCGGAAATGTCATTTCTGACATTGATAAGCGTAGGTCAGCTTTCGCCTTTATCTCAGGGGCAATGCCGAATGACGAGCCTATTATGAAATTCACTGTGCTGAATCCGTTCAGACCACATTCGCTGAGCTTTCTGGATAGCTTTTCGCTTGAAAGCTGCTTGCCCTCAATGCACATTGCAATATTGTATGCACCCTTGATGTCAGTGTAGCTTTTCGTGGCTTTTGCTTCGTTTTCAAGCGCCGCCGCTATCTCCTTTTCGGAGGGGTTGTCAGATAACCTCGACTCGTTCAGCTCAACTATTTCAAGCTTGCAGAACGCCCCCAACCGCTTTGAGTATTCCGCCGCAGCGTCACGCCAGTATTTTTCTTTCAGCTTTCCAACTGTAATAAGATTTATCCTTATCAAAATGCCACCGCCATTCCGCTGCCCTCAGGCTTTGCTATATGTAAAATATAGTCGCTGTTGCGCTCGTAATCTCCAAGTGCTCCCACAGCCGAGTTTTCAGCCTGCAAAGGCGTGTTGTTTTCCTGACTTAAATGCCCTAAAATAAATTTATATGTACCTGCTGTCATAAGCTTTTTTAGCTGTTCTCCGCAGGCAGAGTTTGAAAGGTGACCATGGTCTGAAGCGATGCGCCTTTTCAGCTCATATGGATAAGGTCCATTTTTCAACATTGACTCATCATAATTTGACTCCAGCAAAACAAGGTCAGAACCGTTCAGGTGCATATCGACCTCATTTGTAACAGTGCCAAGGTCGGTGCATACGCATACCTGCTTGCCGTCAGGGGTCTTTATCTGATATCCACAGCTTGCAGGGGTATCATGAAATGTGGCAAAACCTTTTACGGCATAATCTCCTATGCACACTTCATTGCCGTCCACCTCGTTGACATCACAGGCAGGGTCTATTTTGCCGTCAGATACAAGTATCTCAAGATTGGTCTTTTGGGCAAATACAGGGATATGATATTTCTTCGTGAGAACTTTAAGCCCCGAAACATGGTCTGAATGTGTGTGTGTGATAAAAATTCCCTGTATCACAGCAGGGTCGATCTCGTTAGCTTTCAAAGCCTCACAAAGACGTTTGCAGGAAACTCCTGCGTCAACAAGTATCCCGCCGTCACTGTTGCCGATAAAAGAGCTGTTGCCCTTGCTTGATGAAAAAAGTGGATATATCCTTGCCATAACTAATTCCTTTCAAAAGTTTTCAGAAGATAATCTGCAACACCGTCTTCTTCATTTGTGCCTGTCACCTCGTCACAGCCTTCAAGCACCTCTTTGCATGCGTTTTTTACCGCCACTCTTTTATCAGCCGCCTTGAACATAGGCAGATCGTTGGTGTTGTCGCCAAAAGCCGTGACAAAGTCAAAGCCGTAATTCTCACGAAGATACCTCACGCCTTGCTCTTTAGAAGCCGCCGAAGAGAACACTTCAAGATACCAAAGCTTGGGGTCATAAACATCATAATAGTATGTGATGTTCAGCTTTTCATTTTCTTTAAGAGCGTCATACAGCGGTACAAGTTTTTCTTTTTCTGCAATAAATGTGAAGTATATCACATTGTCGATGTACTGAGAAAGGTCACTGACCTGCGTGAAAGACTTGTAATATTTCTCTCTGCGTTCGTTGTAAAAGCTCTTCATTGCAGGTGAAATAAGTCTCTCATATCTTGTGGAAAGCTGGTTATCTGAAACCGAGTACATAAAAGGCTCTAAACCAAGCCCTTTTGAAAGACCTATGATAAGACTGCAAAGCTCCCTGGAAAGGCTGTTTATCTTGACGTATTTTTTCTCCGCCATATCATAAATAAGCACGCCGTTCATAAGTATAACGGGAAGCTTCAGGTCAAGCCCCGAAAGTATTTTTCCTGCGGAAGCAAGCGTCCTTGCAGTGGCGGCAGTGAAGTTAAGCCCCTTTGCCATGAGCCTGTTCAAAGTGTCTCTTGTGAACTCCGTCACCTCTGCATTGCCGTTAAGCAACGTTCCGTCAAGGTCGGAAATAAAAAGCTCCATATCATGTCCTCTCAAATGCTGTAAAAAACGGCGGCAAATAATATGCCGCCGCAGTGTTTTTAATATTTATCAGCCGCTAAGCTCCATTTCGTTAGCGTCAGGCTTGTAAACACGCTGAATGTCAGCTCCAAGCCCTCTGAGCTTCTCGTCTATCTTTTCATATCCTCTTTCGATGTAGAAAATATTGTCTATCTCAGTAGTGCCCTCTGCGGCAAGTCCTGCTATCACCATGGCAGCACCTGCTCTCAGGTCAGTTGCTACAACAGGAGCGCCTTTGAGCTTGCCAACGCCCTGTATAACAGCCACCTTGCCGTCAACAGAAATGTCAGCGCCCATTCTTCTAAGCTCAGCCACATATCTGAATCTGTTGTCAAAAATATCGTCTGTAACGATGCTCGTACCCTCTGCAAGCGTCAGCAGTGTTGAGAACTGCGGCTGCATATCAGTAGGGAAGCCAGGGTGAGGCATTGTCTTTATAGAAGTTTTCATTAGCGGACCGTCCACCCAAACATGAACGCTCTCGTCGCTTTCCTCAACGTTTACGCCTACCTTGCGTAGCTTTGCCGTGATAGACTCAAGGTGTTTAGGGATAACATTTGCGATAACAACGTCGCCCTTTGTGGCCGCCGCTACCATATAAGTGCCTGCCTCTATCTGGTCAGGGATAGTCGCATAGGTAACGCCTTTGAGGTAATCAACGCCTCTTATCTTGATAACGTCAGTACCTGCGCCTCTGATATCAGCACCCATTGAGTTAAGGAAGTTCGCAAGGTCAACGATATGAGGCTCTTTCGCCGCATTTTCGATTATAGTAAGCCCCTTTGCCTTTACAGAGGCAAATATTGCATTCATAGTTGCGCCAACAGTAACAAAGTCAAAGTATATCTGATTGCCCACAAGCTCGTCTGCTGTGACATGATTAGCTCCGTTCACTATCTCGTCAGACGCACCAAGCGCCTTGAAAGCTTTCAAATGCTGATCTATAGGTCTGTCGCCAAGGTCACAGCCGCCCGGCATCGGAACAAAAGCCTCGTGAAATCTTCCAAGCAGCGTGCCAAGAAAATAGCATGACGCTCTCATGGTTCTTGCAAGCTCATATGGCACTTCAGGCTTTTCAATACCCTTTGTGTCAAAATATATAGTATTTTTATCTAAAAGTCTGACCTCTGCGCCCATTTCACGCAGGATCTTCATGCACTTAGTTATATCGCTTATCTCAGGCACGTTCTCAAGAACGCACGGCTCGTCGCACAGGATAGTTGCCGCAACCAATGCAACAGCAGCGTTTTTTGCACCGCTTATCTGCACAGTACCATGCAGCGGCTTACCTCCATGTATAACAAACTTCTCCAAGTTTACACACTCCTTAACGAGATTGTCGGCTTCTCTCTCTGCCGACGCTCAGATTATTATACCACAGCCACAGGCAAAATAAAAGCAAAAAGCAAGAATTTCAACGATTTGGTTAAAATCATTTAACATACATCCAAGCAATCGTTAAATCTGCCCATATAATGCAGGCTATGGCGGTCTATAAAAAGAACAAATGTTCACATACTCTTAACAATAGAATATTCAACTCTTATATTTTAACACACCCCATTCAAAAAATCAATAGTGAATAAAGATATTTTGATAAATTTTCGACAATTTTTTCGGCTTTTTCGGTGAAAATTACAGCAATGTTACAACTGTACGAAATCTTGTACCTTATTGTAACCTTGGTGTAATATTTAAGTACAAAAAATCAGACACTTGCCGTTTGTCTTGACGAAAAAGAACGGCTGTGGTATACTCATAACAACAGATATACTGTAAAAAGGGGAGTGTTGCAGTGGTAAAAAGAAAGAATCTCATATGGGCGGCAGTTTTTGCGGCTGTTATCGCTGCGTGCCTGATATTTATTTTCCTCACAGGTGGAAAGAGCGGAGAAAATTCTGCCGAGATATATGAAAACGGCAAGCTCATAAAGACTGTTTCTGACCTTTCCCCCGATAAGGAGTATTCCTTTGATATAAAAACAGAAAACGGCACTAATACCATAACCGTTGGCGAGGGAAGAATTTGGGTGTCTGTCGCAGATTGCTCGAATCAGACCTGTGTTCATGCAGGAAAGATATCCCACGCAGGACAGACCGTCATTTGTGCACCGCACAAGCTTGTGATAAAAATAGTCGGTGAGACCTCTGCCGACGCTGTGATATAGGGGTGGAAACATGAAAATATCAGTACAAAAAATAACCCTTATAGGAATTTTTACCGCCTTGTCACTTATCATTTTCATGGTTGAAGCACAATTTTCTGTCATGCCCATAGGCGGCATGAAGCTTGGGCTTGCCAATATCGTCACAATGGCAGCAATGCTTTTTATCGGCAGAAAAGAGGCAGGCTTGGTGCTGCTTTTGAGGATAGTCCTTGCGGCAGGGCTTTACGGAACTGTGGTGAGCTTTGCATTCTCACTCACAGGCGGAATTTTAGCGTATCTCGCCATGTACATTGCGGTTTCGAGAGTTGGTGAAAACCAGCTTTGGGTGACATCAGTCTTTGGTGGCTTTTTCCATAACATAGGTCAGCTTTGTGCGGCGGCAGTGATATCAGGCACATGGGCGGTGTTCAGCCTTTTGCCTTATCTCATAATAAGCGGCATTCTCACAGGCACGCTCAATGGTCTTATCCTCCAAAGATTGTGGAAGTCGCCACTTAGAAAATACAGCATAAAAAGATAACAGCGGTGTCAGGGGCATACCTGATGACCGCTGTTTTGTTCTATAGTCAGTTTAGCCAAAAACAGACTTTTCACAAAGTGGCATTTCTACATTTTCGCCTTGTGAGAAATAGGTGAAAACTCAGCGTTTTGCTTGCATTTGACCGAAAAATATGGTATAATTAGTTGTTATAATAGGGTCATTATAGGATAGCGTTGAAATTGAACGGAGGAGTGGATTTGAGAATACTTGGTATCGACCCGGGCTATGCCATTGTGGGATTCGGAGTGCTTGAATACAACAGCGGAAAATTCACTGTTGTTGACTACGGTGCAATAACCACTTCTTCGGATATGGATTTCAACAGACGGCTGAAAGTCATCTATGATGATATGACTGAGATAATAACCACCTATAAGCCTGACGAAATGGGAATAGAAAAGCTGTTTTTCAATACCAATGAAAAGACCGCCATTGACGTTGCACAGGCAAGGGGAGTGACCCTGCTTCCTGCCATAATACGAAATATTCCCATTTATGAATATACGCCTTTGCAGGTGAAATGCTCCATAGTCGGCTATGGACGTGCCGAGAAAAAGCAGGTGCAGGAAATGACAAAGACCATGCTTCATCTTAAAGCTATCCCAAAGCCTGACGATACAGCGGACGCAGTGGCTATCGCTATAACTCACGGACTTTCAGTGAACACAAGGCGTGTTATGAAAAATTTTGAGGAGAAATAATATGATATATTCACTTAGCGGAAAGCTCGTTCATACCGAGAGCGACCTTGCCGTAATAGAATGTGCAGGCGTGGGCTATGCCTGCAAAACAACATTTTCTACCTTGCAGCAGATAGCAGGAAAAAGCGAGGTCAAGCTTTACACTCACCTCTCCGTAAGGGAGGACGCCGTTGAGCTTTTCGGCTTTGCAACTAAGGAGGAACTTAAAAGCTTCCGTATGCTCATATCTGTCAGCGGAGTAGGTCCGAAGGCAGGTCTTGCCATACTTTCAGCCTGCACTCCGTCACAGTTTGCGCTTGCGGTTGCAACAGGGGATTCAAAGGCTTTCACAAAGATAAAGGGTATCGGTACAAAGATAGCACAAAGGATAGTCCTGGAGCTTAAGGACAAGGTGGCAAAAGAGAATACAATATCCGTCAGAGGAAATGGGGCTCAGGGCTTTGCGGCTGTTCCGAGCGGAGCTGTCGAAGAAGCTGTCACAGCCCTTGTGGTGCTTGGATATACAGAGGGCGAAGCAATGTCAGTGATATCAAAGCTTGACCCGAATTTGAGCGTTGAAGAGCTTATAAAGAAAGCCCTTATCGGACTTGCGAAATTTTGAGAGGAGAACTCCATAAATGATCGAAAAAGGAGATTTTGATATAGACAGGATAGTCACCCCGAAAGAAACTCAGGCGGAAACAACTGACGATTTCGAGGTGAGCCTTAGACCTAAAACACTTGACGAGTATATCGGTCAGGAAAAGGTCAAGGAGAACCTGAAAATATATATACAAGCGGCAAAAAACAGGGGCGACAGCCTTGACCATGTTCTGCTTTACGGTCCGCCTGGTCTGGGCAAGACCACTCTTTCTGCCATAATCGCTCACGAGATGGGAGTGAATATCAGGATAACATCAGGGCCTGCCATTGAAAAGCCGGGCGACCTTGCAGCACTTCTCACAAACCTTGAAAAAGGCGACGTGCTTTTTATTGATGAGATACACCGCCTTTCAAGACAGGTGGAGGAAGTTCTTTATCCTGCCCTTGAAGATTATGCCTTGGATATAATCATGGGCAAAGGTCCTGCGGCAAGGTCTATAAGGATCGAGCTTAACAAATTCACTCTTATCGGAGCGACCACAAGAGCAGGCTCGCTTTCTGCACCGCTGAGAGATCGTTTTGGTGTTATCCAGCGTTTGGAGCTTTACAATACAGAACAGCTTTCCGATATCGTAAAGCGTTCTGCAGTTTTGCTTGGCGTGGCTTGTGATGATGACGGTGCAGAGGAGATAGCGAAGCGTTCAAGAGGAACTCCAAGAATAGCAAACCGCTTTTTAAGGCGTGTGCGTGATTTTGCCGAAGTCATGGGTGACGGCAGGATAACCGCAGACATTGCAAAGATAGCACTCAACAGAATGGACGTTGACAAGTTGGGACTTGACTCTCTCGACAAACGTCTGCTGACAATGATAATAAAAGGCTATGACGGCGGTCCCGTGGGACTTGAAACCCTTGCGGCGGCTATCGGCGAGGAGTCTGTCACCATTGAGGACGTTTGTGAGCCGTATCTTATGCAGTTAGGTTTCCTCTCAAAGACCCCAAGGGGACGTGTGGCGACACAGCTTGCTTACGATCATTTGGGATTTCTCAAGGACGGACAAACGCACCTGTGAGCTTAGTGAGGAATGAGGAGTGAGAAATGAGGAATTAAGGTATCGCCTGCGGCGATGAATTTCTTGTTCTGTAGGGGCGAACACTGTTCGCCTGCCACTGCACTTTCTATCTTTGGAAAAATTTTATTATCGGATAAATTTAATATGTGTGTTAATATAGAGTTTACATAAATAAAAAATAATATAGAGGTATGACCTCGAAAAGGAGCTAATTATTATGGGAAGATTATTTGGAACTGACGGCGCAAGAGGAGTAGCTATTACAGAGCTTACCTGCGAGCTTGCTATGCAGATAGGCAGAGCTGCCGCAATGGTACTCACGAAGGAAACAAACCACAAGGCTAAGATAATCATAGGCAAGGATACCCGTATCTCAGGCGACATTCTGGAGTCCGCACTGGTGGCAGGTATCTGCTCAGTTGGCGCAGACGCTCATATACTCGGTGTTGTTCCTACCCCTGCCGTTGCAATGCTTGTAAAGAAATACAACGCAGACGCAGGCGTTATGATATCCGCTTCACACAATTCTGTTGAGTTTAACGGCATAAAGCTTTTCTCTGGCACAGGCTTCAAGCTTTCTGACGAGATAGAAAACGAGATAGAAGCACTTATCCTTGACACACCTGAGAAGATAGAGCTGAAAGACGGCTGTGATATAGGTCACGTTTATTACGAAAAGGACGCAGCTTGGGATTATATCCGCTACGTTATGAAAACAGTTCAGACAGATTTCAACGGTATCCGTGTGGCGCTTGATTGTGCAAATGGCTCAGCTTCTGTGTGCGCACAGAGAATTTTCGAGGGACTTGGGGCAAAGTGCATAATGCTCAACGATAAGCCTGACGGAACGAATATAAATAAGGATTGCGGCTCAACACATATCGAGGGTCTGCAAAAGGCAGTTGTTGATAACCATTGCGATATCGGTCTTGCCTTTGACGGCGACGCTGACAGATGTCTTGCAGTTGACGAAAAGGGCGAGCTTATCGACGGTGACAAGATACTTGCTATCTTCTCAAAATATATGAAGAACATGGGTATACTCAAAAACAACACCTGCGTTGTTACAGTTATGACAAACCTCGGCTTCTTCAAGTATGCAAAGGCAAACGGCATCGTTGCCGCTACCACAAAGGTGGGCGACAGATACGTTCTTGAAGAAATGCTCAAGGGCGGTTATAATATCGGCGGTGAGCAGTCAGGCCATATCATTCTTCTTGACTATGCAAACACAGGCGACGGTGAGCTGACAGGTACAAAGCTTCTGACAGTCCTCAAATGTACAGGCGAAAAGGCAAGCGAGCTTGCTTCCTGCATGGAGTGCTACCCACAGGTGCTTGTGAACGTTAAGATAACAGCAGACAAAAAGGGTATGTGGGATAAAGTCCCTGAGATAACAGACGCTATCAAGATGTATTCCGAAAAGCTTGGGGACGAGGGCAGGATACTTGTCCGTGAGTCAGGCACAGAGCCTCTCGTTCGTGTTATGATAGAGGGCAAGAGAACAGGCATAATCACAGAATATGCACACAAGATAGCGGAGCTTATCGAAAAAATGTAAGGTGATATTTTGAAAATAGCTTTGATAAACGGTCAAAACCATAAAGGCTCTACATATCATATAGGCAAAATGTTAGCCGATAAACTTGGCGGCGAGGTGACAGAGTTCTTCCTGCCGAGAGATTTCGGCGAGTTCTGCTGCGGCTGTACCAATTGCTTTATGAAAGGCGAAGAAAAGTGTCCTCACTATGAGAAGCTCGACCCTATCACCAAAGCGGTGGACGAAGCAGACGTGCTGATACTCACTTCCCCTGTGTATGTCTACCACTGCACAGGCTCGATGAAAGCATGGCTCGACCATTACGGTTGGCGTTGGATAGTCCACAGACCTGAGGAGAAAATGTTCTCAAAACGTGCCGTGGTGATATCCACAGCCGCAGGTGCAGGCATGAAAAGCACTAACAAGGATATGGCTGACAGCCTTTCTTTCTGGGGCGTGCCGAAGATATATAAGATAGGTTTCGGCGTGCACGCAACGAGCTGGAGCAAGGTTTCCGACAAAATGCTTGCAAAGATAGAGAAAAAGACCGACAGCATTGCCGCAAAGCTTAAAAACGACAGCTTTGAGCCAAAGGTCAGTGCTAAGGGCAGAATGTATTTCACCATTTTCCACTTTGCAAACAAAAAGGGCTGGAACCCTGCGGATAGTTCATATTGGCAGGCAAAGGGCTGGACGGAAAATAAAAGGCCGTGGAAAAAGTAAATTTTATATAAGGATAAAAAATATGAGAATTGCAGAAAACTGGAAAGACTATAAGATAATAGACACCTCAAGCGGAGATAAGCTTGAAAGCTGGGGCGGAAAGGTGCTTGTAAGACCTGACCCTCAGATAATCTGGAAGTCACCGAAGCGTTCTGACCTTTGGACAAAGGCAGACGGCATATATCACCGTTCCTCAAAGGGCGGCGGCGAATGGGAATACAGAAAGCGCCTGCCTGAAAGCTGGAACATAGGCTATAAGAATTTGAAGTTTATAATCAGACCAACGGGCTTCAAGCACACAGGTCTTTTCCCTGAACAGGCTGTGAACTGGGACTTCATGGCTGATAAAATAAGAAACGCAGACAGAGAGATAAAGGTGTTAAACCTCTTTGCATACACAGGCGGAGCTACCCTTGCCTGTGCCGAAGCAGGTGCAAGCGTTTCACACGTTGACGCATCAAAGGGCATGGTGCAGTGGGCAAGAGAGAACGCCACTGTGTCAGGGCTTTCCGATAAGCCTATTCGCTGGCTTGTAGACGATTGCGAAAAGTTCGTTCAGCGTGAGATACGCCGTGGCAAGACCTATGACGCTATCGTTATGGATCCTCCGTCCTACGGCAGAGGACCTGGCGGAGAGATATGGAAGCTTGAAGATTGTATTTATGACCTTGTAAAGACCTGCTCAGGCGTTTTGAGCGACGAGCCGCTTTTCTTCCTGCTCAACAGCTATACCACAGGACTTTCACCCTCAGTTATGGCATATATCCTGAGAGATGTCCTCGGAACGAGGTTTGGCGGAAACGTCACGGCTGATGAGATAGGATTGCCTGTGGAGGCAACAGGCGGTGTGCTTCCATGCGGTTCAACGGCAATTTGGCAGAAATAGCTTTGCTATAGTAAGGTATGGTGTTCACATGAAATATACTGAGAATTATGTTTATATGTACGGCCAAATGATCTCTACCTGTTCGTTTCTTCTTGACGGTGATTTTCCAAAGGCAGACGGAACGGCAGAGATAAAGGAAAAATATCACCTTGTCGGTGGTGAGACCGGAACAGCGGCGGCTGTTCTTTGCAGTCTGAATGTGCCTGTAAAGCTTGGCGGTACTCACCTTGGAAGCGGCAATGAAAAGCTTATAAAGGATTATTTTTCAGACAAGACTGCTGACCTTTCGGAGCTTGTTACAGAGGATTTCGAGGGCGTGACCGACTATGTTATCATAGATAAAAATACACGCACCTGTTTTGGCGAGTGGGATAAGCTTTATTCACGTCCGAAGGCTTTTTATGAACAGCCCTCGGAGGAGTCAGTGAAAAATTCAGCCTGCGTTGCGGCTGACCCTTATTTTGGTGATAAGATAGCTGAGTATTGCGTAAAATATGGCAAGAAATACGTCACCATAGATTGTGCCTATGACAGCTATATACATAAGCATTGTGCAGTAAATTGCATATCTCATCAGCACCTTGATGAATATTATCCGGATAAAAGCTATGATGAGCTTTTCATGCTTTATACAGATAATACAGACGGGCTTGTGATATTTACCCTTGGTGAAATGGGTGCGATGTATGGCAGGAAGGGTGCTGTGCCAAAGATGTGCCCTGCATTTAAAGTAGACGTAGTGTCAACACTTGGTGCTGGGGACAGCTTTAAGGCGGGCGCTGTATATGGGCTTTATAAAGGTCTTGATGACGATACATTGGTGAAAACAGCTTGTGCTGTGGCAGGTGCGGCGGTGGAAAAGTTTCCTATCGCACTTTATCCGCCAACAGTAAAAGATATTGAAAAGCTTATGGGTAATATGTAGGGGCGAACAGCGTTCGCATACCCATATATTATAATAAGGTATAAACCGAAATTTCAGACAGGAGGAAAGGTTATGTCTTTTGATTTTGATGAACTTAAACACAAGGCAGGAAATATGCTTGAAAAGGGCAAAGAAAAAGCTCACGAGGCTGCTGAAAGTGAAAAGGGGCAGAAGATAAAGAGCAAGGCAGGAGAGCTGTTTGAAAAGGGCAAGGAAAAAGCCCATGAGTTCGTAGAGAGCGAAACGGGCAAAAAGGTAAAGAACAAGGCTGAAAAGCTCCTTGATAAAGGAATAGATAAAGCCGAAAATGTTTACGAAAAGCATAAGGAAAGAAAGGCTGAACAGAAAGAACAGCCTGAAGATAAGGAATAAACTAAATTTGGTAAGGAAAGTAAAATGAGCAGTTTTATTGAAATAAAGGATCTGCACTTTTCCTATGTGAACGACCTTGAAGAGCCACCTGTTAAAACGGAGGTGCTTAAAGGCATAAATCTGAACATAGAAAAAGGCGAGTTTGTGGCAGTGCTTGGTCATAACGGCTCAGGCAAATCTACACTTGCAAAGTGCATAAACGCTATAAATCTTCCTGAGTCGGGGGCTGTCTATGTGAACGGCATGGACACTTTGGACGAAAATAACCTCTTGCCTATAAGAGAAAAGGTGGGCATGGTATTCCAAAACCCTGATAACCAGATAGTTGCAACTATCGTGGAGGAGGACGTGGCTTTCGCCCTTGAAAATATGGGCGTCGAGCCGAATGAGATACGCAGGCGTGTTGACGAGGCTCTTAAAACCGTCGGTATGTATGAATACAGACTTCATGCACCCCATAAGCTTTCAGGCGGACAGAAACAGCGTGTGGCTATCGCAGGCATAATCGCAATGAAGCCGGATTGTATACTTCTTGACGAGCCTACCGCCATGCTCGATCCTCACGGCAGGGACGAGGTAATGAAAACTGTCAAAATGCTCAACGAGCAGGGCGTTACTATCGTGCTTATCACCCACTATATGGAAGAGGCCGCACAGGCACAGCGTGTTGTTGTAATAGACGGTGGCGAGGTCATAATGGATAACGTTCCGAAGAAGATATTCTCAAATGTGGAAACCATGAAAAATCTGGGACTTGACGTGCCGCAGGTGACAGAGCTTTGCTGGGAGCTTAAAAGGGCAGGCTATGACATCTCCACCGAGATAATCCACGAGGACGAGTGCGTTCAGAAGCTTTATGAAATGCTTAAATGATAGGGAGTAACAATGGCAGTAATTAAAACGGAAAACTTGACTTATGTTTACGGCGAGGGTACGCCCTTTCGCAAAACAGCCGTAGACAATGTTAATATAGAGATAAATGACGGCGAAATGGTGGGTATAATAGGACATACAGGCTCAGGCAAATCTACCCTTATCCAGCATTTCAACGGCCTTTTGAAGCCCACGAGCGGAAGCGTCTATATAGACGGAGAAAGGCTGTGGGACGATAAATCAAGACTTCGCCCTATAAGATTTAAGGTGGGTCTTGTGTTTCAGTATCCTGAGTATCAGCTCTTTGAGGAGACCTGTTATAAGGATATCGCATTCGGACCTAAGAATATGGGTATCAAGGAAGATCAGATAGACAAGTATGTCAAAGAAGCCGCAAGAATGGTAGGGCTAAGCCCTGAGATACTTGATAAGTCGCCTTTTGAGCTTTCGGGCGGACAGAAAAGGCGTGTGGCAATAGCAGGCGTTATGGCAATGAACCCAAAGGTGCTTATCCTTGACGAACCTGCTTCGGGTCTTGATCCTAAGGGCAGAGAGCAGATACTTGGTCTTATAAGAGAGTATCATGAGCAGATGAAAAACACTGTTTTGCTGGTATCCCATTCTATGGAAGATATCGCAAAGAACGTTTCAAAGATACTCGTCATGAACGAATCGAAGCTTTTCTGCTATGATGATACAGTAAAGGTGTTCCACCGCGCTGAGGAGCTTGTGTCGATGGGACTTGCAGTGCCGCAGATAACAAGAGTTATAAACAGGCTCAAAGCCATGGGCATAGATATTAAGGACGATGTGTATACAGTTGGCTATGCGAAAAAGGTCATCCTTGAAATGCTGGAGCAGAAAAAGAATAAGTAAGCAGCGGACTGCCTTTGACCCATATGAGCAGAGAGCAGGACTGTGTAAGTTGAGATAGAAAATTGGAGGAATATACCTTGATAAAGGATATTACTATAGGACAGTATTTTCCCGGAAATTCTGTCATTCACCGAATGGACGCACGAATAAAGATAATAATGACGGCGGTTTTCATAGTAATGCTTTTCGCCGCAAACAGCGTGTGGGGACTTCTTGTGGGCATAGCTTTTACTATTCTCACTTTTATCATATCGAAAATACCCGGCAAACTAATGCTAAAAAGCTTGAAACCTATCGTGCCGATAATAATATTCACGGCGATACTCAATCTGCTTTTTATCAGAACGGGCAAAGCATATTTTGAGTGGAAATTTTTGAAGATAACGGAAGAGGGAGTTGATACGGCAGTGTTCATGATGATAAGGATAATCTGCCTTATTGTCGGCACTTCGCTTCTCACCTACACCACCTCGCCTATCGATCTGACAGACGCTATCGAAAGATTGCTTTCACCGCTGAAAAAGATAAAAGTGCCTGTCCATGAGCTTGCAATGATGATGACTATTGCCCTGAGATTTATCCCTACTCTTATCGAGGAAACAGACAAGATAATGTCAGCCCAGAAAGCAAGAGGAGCGGATATGGAAACAGGCTCACTGATACAGAAAGCCAAAGCCCTTATCCCAGTGCTCATACCGCTTTTCGTGGCATCGTTCAGACACGCCGAGGAGCTTGCCCTCGCAATGGAGTGCCGTTGCTATCACGGCGGAGAGGGCAGAACAAGAATGAAACAGCTCCATATGAGCATAGTCGACCTCTACGGCTCGGTGTTCTGCGTGCTGTTCCTTGCAGGCGTTATCGTCATAAATATAGTCGTTTAGGAGGGGTATTATGAGCAGTGTTTTTAAAGATATGGACCAAGATGACAGACTTAACACTTTGGAAAGAAAAGTCAAGAAACTTGAGAGAAATGTAAATGGGGGAAGTAAAATGTCAGGCATTATAAAAGACCTTATCGGTATGGAATGTACCATTGACGGCGATGGCTATTATAATACAAGATGCACAGTTCTTGATGCAGACGACGAGTGGGTGAAGCTTATCATCCACGAAAAGAAAAGCGACAGCACCATGATAGTAAGACTTGACAATATAGATTCCATAACACTCGACTAAAGAAACGGGATATACTCATGACAAATTTCAGGATAATACTTGCCTATAACGGCACAGCTTATCATGGGTGGCAAAGGCAGAACAACGCCCTTGCCGTCCAGCAGGTGCTTGAAGAAGCTATCCTCTCGCTGACGGGACAGACAGTCACAGTGAACGGCTGTTCACGAACAGACGCAGGAGTACACGCAAGAAGATTTTGTGCAAGCTTTCTTATAGAGTCCACAATAACCTGCCGTGGGATAGTTTTCGGACTTAATTCAAAGCTGCCGGACGATATTTCAGTGCTGGAGTGCGAAAAAGCTCCCCTTGATTTTCACGCAAGATATATGTGCAGCGGCAAGGAGTATGAGTATATTATACATAACAGCGAGATAAAAAATCCTTTTTATAGGGATACAGCCTACCGCAGTTGGTTTCCAATAGACGAGAAAAAGCTTGATAAGGCGGCACAGGATTTTGTGGGAACGCACGATTTCAAAGCCATGTGTTCCACCGATTGCACAAAGGAGAATACAGTTAGGACTATATTCTCTTTTCATGTAAGGCGTGAGGGCGAGCTTGTGATATTCACAGTTTCGGGAGACGGCTTTCTGTACAATATGGTAAGGATAATGGTAGGCACGCTTATTTTTATAAATGAGGGCAAGATAGGAGAAACTCAAATACCAGATATACTTGCGTCAAAGGACAGAACAAGAGGCGGAAAGACCGTTCCGCCGCAGGGATTGTATCTTAACGAAGTGTATTATGATAAAGATAAAGGATCTGAACAAGGTGAATGATAAAAGATCAAAGAGCAGGCGGAGAAAGAAAAATCCGCCTACCAAAGAAGAAAAAACAATAAGAATAACCAAGCAGACGGATTTTGTTCAGCGTGACGAGTTTCACGGTGCAGAAGAGCCTATGCCGAACGTTACTTTCAGAGAGATAAAGCGTCAGAAAAAGGCGGCTCAGAAAGCGGCGGAACGTGAGCAGGAAGAACAGCTCCGAAAAGAAGCGGAAGAAGCCGAGGAGTCACGAAGCAGAATAGAGCTGACGAACACCGAGGATAAAGCCGAGGAGGAAAAGCCTGAAAAAGCTGATGAAAGCAAGATAACAGTATCAGGCGGTGAAAATAAAGAGCAGGCTTCAGAAAGCAAAGAGGAAAAATCCGAGCATAAAAGCAGAAAAGAGAAAAAGGCTGAGAAAGCCGAGAGGTCTGACGAGGAGATATCCAACGTCACCGATATAAGGGCGGCAAGAAAGAAAGAGAAAAACAAAAAGCTCTATAAAAAGATAGCCGCCATAGCAGTGGTGGTCGCTTTCGGCGTTGGCGTTTACGCTTCAAGAGGAGTGTGGGTGCCGAAGCTTGAGGGCATTTTGGACAGACCTCATGCCACTATAGTAAACGACGGCAAAAAGCAAAGCGGAAATTTCCCGCTGACCTTTGATGAAAGCTCCGTTAACGTTATAAAACAGCTTTCCGACGGTATAGTTCGAGTTGACGACAGAAACATTGCTTTTTATGACGAGTCGGGCAATAAGATATCGGATAATTCTCACAACTTTGCAAACCCTGTTGTAAGAACATCCGGAAAGCGTGTGCTTGTTTACGATAACGGTGGAAATTCTTTCAGAGTGCTGAATAAAAAGGGCGAGCTGCTCTCAAAGGATATAGACCAGTCTATACTTTTGGCGGAGATAGCCCCTGACAGCACAGTTGCAGTGGTCACCCAGACTGAGAAATATGCCGCAGTGCTGACAGTTTATGACTCCTCGGGAGCAGAGATATATCAGTGGTCAAGCTCACGAAGAATACTTGATATAAGCTTTGATAAGGACGGAAGCGGCTGTTGTATCTCAACATTTTCCAGCAGTGACGGAGCGTTACGCTCGGTCATCTATTATGTGACCTTTGACAGCACAGAGGAGAAGATGAAGAGCGAACAGCTTGAAACTCTCGCAGTTGCCGTTCAGCGAAACGATAACGGCGATTATTGGGTAGTGGGCGATACCTGCTTCTACAAGCTTGACAGCAATGGTAAAATACTTATGCAGTATGAATATCCTGAGGAGCTTTCAGACTATGCCCTGACGGACACCACTGCCGCAGTAGCATTTGACGGCATACAGCGTAAAACAGGAACTCTTGCGGTGTTCCGTTCGGACTCTGACGGAGATAAGCCTGACAGCGTTGTTTATACTCAAAGCGGCAAGCCTAAGAAAATGACCGCAGAGAACAAGAAGGTGATCCTTCTCGGTGAGGATAATATAGAAGCCTATGACAGTGCAGGAAATCTACTTGCAACAGCGGCAGTGTCCTCTGAGTATCTTGACTTTGTTTACCTCAACGACAGCGTTTATTTCCTGGGTCTGCATGAGATAAACAAAATAGCTTTCGAGACCTGACGAAAGGCAGGAAAATATGGCATATTTTTTTGACGGAGCAGTTATAATGATCCTTATCGTGACCGCTCTGACAGGATACTGTAAGGGCTTTGTGAGATATGTCATCACAATGCTCGGAACAGTGGCAGCCGTTCTTGTGGCTTTTCTTATAGCCAATATGTCGGCTGAAAATGTATATAACAAATATTTCAAAACACAGCTTATAACGAGCCTTGAAAACGCTGCTGAACAGACGGATCTTTCAAAGCTTGTGAGCAATGAACTGAAAAACGAGGGCGTTGATATCGACCTTTCAGATGAGGAGATAAAAAACGTCCTGTCAGGGGCAGGCACTCTTGCGGAGAATACCGAAAAGTTGCTTGTTTCAAAGGGAACAGACCTTGATACCGCTCAGCAAAAGGGCGAGGAGCTTTCAGAGTATATCCACAGCGTTATGCCCCAAAAGCTCAGCGAAAAGCTGGAGGGCAATAAGCTTGGAAAAAGTCTGTCTAAGGCGGTGAAGTTCACTGCCGAGCAGATAGACGAAGCCGTCAAGGCTCTCTCTGAGGGTGGCAGAACTGGTGCTGAGTATCTGGAAAAGAACATTTTCCGACCGATCGCCCTGACTTTTATAAGGCTTTGCGTGTTCATGACGGTGTATGTGCTTATGGAGATAGTCATAAGGCTTATCCTGCGTCTGTCGGGAGTTTTTACCCGAATGGCAGGTCTGACAGCGGCAAACCGTTTCGCAGGCATGGCGCTTGGTCTTTGCAAAGGCGGTCTGTATCTGGTGTTGATAGCCTTTATGGTCTGCACTGTGATAAATGCCACCGAGAACAAGCTTCCAAAGTTCAACAGCGCTGTTTTTGAAAATACCTATCTGTTCAGTTACTTCTTTGATATTCTGTATAAATGATCACCGAAAGGTGTATCAGTAAGGAAAGGAGCAAATAAAAATGTTAATGTGTTCAAGATGTAAAAAGCGTCCTGCTGTGGTGTTCATCTCACAGATGAACGCCAAGGACCCTCAACACAAGAAGAACGAGGGACTTTGCCTTGTTTGTGCCAAGGAGCTTGGCATTTCGCAGGTGGACGATTATATGAAGGCAATGGGCATCTCAGACGATGACCTTGAAGCAATGTCAAATCAGCTTATGGAGGCTTCCGACGGGGACGATTTTGAGCCGGGCGGAACGAACTTCCTGAGCAATCTTTTCGGCGGTGACGCAGCCAATCTTTTCAGCAACCTCGCAGGAGGTATGCCTAAAGCCACCGATGAGGATGGAGATAAAAAGCCAAAGGATAAAAAGAAAAAGCTTAAATTTCTCAACAACTATTGCACAAATCTTACTCAGAAAGCAAGAGAGGGCAAGCTTGATAACGTTGTGGGCAGAGATAAGGAGATATCAAGAGTTATCCATATCCTGTCAAGACGTCAGAAGAACAACCCATGCCTTATAGGCGAACCTGGCGTTGGTAAAACAGCCATTGCCGAGGGTATCGCACAGAGGATAGTTGGCGGAGATGTGCCGTTCCATATCAAGGATAAGGAGCTTTACCTCCTCGACCTTACCGCACTTGTTGCAGGCACTCAGTTCAGAGGACAGTTCGAGAGCCGCTGCAAAGGTCTTGTAGAGGAAGTAAAAGAGCAGGGCAACGTTATCCTCTTTATCGACGAGGTGCATACCCTTGTTGGCACAGGCGACAATGAGGGAACAATGAACGCAGCTAATATCCTGAAGCCGTCCCTTTCAAGAGGCGAGATACAGGTAATAGGCGCAACGACTTTCAAGGAGTACAGAAAGTATATCGAAAAGGACTCTGCACTTGAAAGACGTTTCCAGCCTGTAACAGTTTCCGAGCCGACAGTTGAGGACACTATCACGGTTCTTGAGGGCATAAAGCAGTATTACGAGAATTTCCATAGAGTAAAGATTTCAGACGATATGCTCAGAGAGTGTGCAGTGCTTTCTGAAAGATATATCAACGACAGATTTCTCCCTGACAAGGCGATAGACCTTCTTGACGAAGCCTGCGCCTGCACAAGTATCAGAACACCTGAAATAGAGGAGTTCGACGCACTTAACGAGGAGCTTAAAAAGCATGAAAAGCTCGTTGAGGATTACGAACAGAAGTCAGACCCTGACTATGAGATAATCGCAAAGGAAAAGGGCGAGATACTCAGGATCCAGAACAGACTTAAAGAGGTGGAAGAAACTCTTAAAAACGTTCAGGTCACAGAGGAAGATATTTCAAAGGTAATAGAGCTTTGGACAGGTATCCCTGCCAATAAGATAGCTCAGACCGAGTATGACAAGATAAAGCATCTGAAAGAAGCCCTTTCAAAGCGTGTTATCGGCCAGGACGAAGCCGTTGATAAGGTGGCAAAGGCAATAAAGCGTACAAGAGTTCAGCTTTCTAAACGCCGCAGACCGGCTTCGTTTATTTTCGTCGGCCCAACAGGCGTTGGAAAAACAGAGCTGGTGAAAGTCCTTGGAGAAGAGCTTTTTGACGCCACCGAGCCGCTTATCAGAGTTGACATGACCGAGTATATGGAGAAGCACTCAGTATCAAAGCTTATCGGCTCACCTCCGGGATATGTAGGCTTTGATGAAGCAGGTCAGCTCACCGAAAAGGTGCGTCGCAGACCATATTCAGTGGTGCTTTTTGACGAGATAGAAAAGGCTCACCCTGACGTTATGAACATACTTCTCCAGATACTTGACGAGGGGCGTATCAACGATTCACAGGGCAGAAGCGTTTCATTTGAGAACACAGTTATCGTCATGACCTCAAATGCAGGCTCGACCGACAGAGATACAGGTGTGGGCTTCAATAAGACCGACAGTGATATCGCCAAGGATAAGGCAATGAAAGCCCTGAGAGATTTCCTGAGACCTGAGTTTCTTGGAAGAATAGACGAGATAGTTGTGTTCAATCCGCTCACAGAGGAGAATTTCGCGGGCATAGCAGGTCTTATGCTGGACGAGATGAAGTCGCCGCTGGAGGAGAAACATATCAGCCTGAGATATACAGATGAAGCTCTGAAAACTATCGCACATAAGGCATACGGTCAGAAGCTTGGCGCAAGAGATATCCGCCGCGTCATAAGAAACGAGGTGGAGGATAAGATAGCCGAACTGCTTATAGACAAGGGCGAGGGAGCGGTGTCCGCCGTGGCAATATCCGCTGACAACGGAGAGATAAAGGTGGACGCACTTTAAAAGCCTGAAGTTATAAAATCAGGGTAAAAATTATAAAAAAATACTTGATTTTTATGGCGGTATGTTATATAATAAAGGTAAGGTTGTTAGTTTTTTAACAACGTGAATTAAAAAATTAAATTGAGAGGTGTCTTTAAAATGGCAGGTTTAAACAAAGTTACTGTTGATGACATTAATGTAAAGGGCAAAAAGGTACTCGTAAGAGTTGACTTTAACGTTCCTCTTAAGGACGGCGTTATTACAAACGATAACAGAATAACAGCTGCTCTCCCAACTATCAAGAAGCTGGTAGCTGACGGCGGCAAGGTAGTTCTGTGTTCACATCTTGGCAAGCCAAAGAACGGTCCAGAGGCTAAGTTCTCACTTGCACCAGCTGCTGCAAGACTTGCAGAGCTTCTTCCTGAAACAAAGGTAACATTCGCTGCTGACGATACAGTAGTTGGCGACAACGCTAAGAAGGCAGTTGCTGAAATGGCTGACGGTGATATCGTTGTTCTTGAGAACACAAGATTCAGAGGCGCAGAGGAAACAAAGAACGGCGAAGCTTTCGCTAAGGAACTTGCTGACCTCGTTGACGACGAAGTATTCGTAATGGACGCTTTCGGTTCAGCTCACAGAGCTCATGCTTCTACAGCAGGCGTTACAAAGTTCGTTAAGGAAACAGCAGTTGGTTACCTCATGCAGAAAGAGATCAACTATCTCGGAAATGCAGTTGAAACACCTGTTAGACCATTCGTTGCTATCCTCGGCGGCGCAAAGGTAGCAGATAAGCTCAACGTTATCTCAAACCTCCTCGAGAAGTGCGATACACTTATCATCGGCGGCGGTATGGCATATACATTCCTTAAGGCACAGGGCAAGGAAGTTGGTCTTTCCCTCGTTGACGATACAAAGATCGACTACTGCAAGGAAATGATGGCAAAGGCTGAAAAGCTCGGCAAGAAGCTTCTTCTCCCTATCGACACAACAGTTGCAGCAGGTTTCCCTGATCCTATCGACGCTCCTATCGATGTAGAAGTTGTTGATTCTGATAAGATCCCAGCTGACAAGGAAGGCCTTGATATCGGCACAAAGACACAGGCTCTCTTCGGCGAGGCTGTTAAGTCTGCAAAGACAGTTGTTTGGAACGGTCCTATGGGCGTGTTCGAGAACCCAACACTTGCAAAGGGCACTATCGCAGTTGCAAAGGCACTTGCTGAAACAGACGCTACAACTATCATCGGCGGCGGCGACTCAGCAGCAGCAGTTATCCAGCTCGGTTTTGCTGATAAGATGTCACACATCTCAACAGGCGGCGGAGCTTCTCTTGAATATCTCGAGGGCAAGGTTCTTCCGGGTATCGACGTTATTGCCGACAAGTAATTTATATATTTGCTCGACTTAAAAGCTGGGGCAGGCAGTCATTTGCCTGCCCCTTTTTAATTATGGGGGTATCAATGATTTACCGTGAACCTTTGGTTTTGACAGTATACTATTCACAAAGCAGTATTACTGCGGCATTTGTTTTTGCCTGTATATTGGCTGTTGCGTCGGCACTGGCGGCAGTTGGATTTGTAAAGATCGGCTGTAAGCGTTACGGAAATTCAGAAAGTTCCGATGATTGCAGTAAATATGTTAAAACGTTTGCTAAGGTAGTAGGGGAAAGCAGATCCGAATATGAGGATTTTTCCGAAAGCAGGGGAGCGTATACTTCCTATGTAAACCAGCTTGAAATCGAATATACAGATCAAAGCGGCATAGTTTACCGCAAATTTATCGAAAACATTCTTAACGACGGCTATGTAAATATATGTTATGGTGAGAATGATCCCGACGATTTTTACCTTTCGGATTATGCAGACGGTATCGCCGAAATTGAAAATGAATGCCGCGGCGAATTTGTTTACGGGATAAGCATGAGAATTTTTTTCGGAGCTTTTGCAGCGGTGTTTGCTGTAATCTCTATAATGACTTTCATACATACTTTTAATATGAAAACCTTCGAGGACAGCGGGTCGGAAAGCGGACATATTGTCATTATCTCGCCCGATTCCTCTGAAAGAAACGAGGTGACGGAATGAACGAATTAATGCTTTTAGCTGAAAATTTCAAGGTCAGTGTTTTGGCAGGCGTTAACCTTGGCTGGCAGGGAATCGGAGGGATAATTCTGTTCCTTACAGGAATAGGGCTGATATATTTCGGTATCAAGGCGCTTAAAGGCTATCGGTTTTTCCCGGATCAAGAACAGAATATTCCCGAAGAAGACCATTATGAGCCAATGCAGGCAAAGGCTTTGCAGAAGGTAAAAACAACAATGCCGTCTTTTAGCGGCGGTGAAGATCAGGTCTTTGTTGAATGGAAAATAGGTTATACTGTGAACGGAGAAAAGTATACCCAGATAGTTACAGACAACGGTTATAATAAAGGGGATATGATCGATATAAAGTATAATCCTGAGAATCCGCAGGAGTTTTATCTTGACGACGAAAAATCAAAGGTAGAAGTCACTGAGGAGGAAAAGGAAGCCGAGGAAAAAGAGGAGAAAACGCCTTTCGGCTATGCGGCTATCGCTATCGGTGTCCTGCTTGGCGTTTTCGGTGTCGTTATGCTTATAGACAAGCTGTAATAAGCAGATAAAATAAGTCCAAGCCTTTGTTAATTAGTTGACAAATACGAGGGAATGTTGTATAATAGACTTGGAAAACTAGCAGGAGCAGTTTTTCTGTTCCCTATAAAAAATAAAGGAGTTTTTTATCATGAAAAAAGCTGTAAGAAAAGCAATTATTGCAGGAAACTGGAAAATGAACAAGACAAGACCTGAGGCTAAGGAGCTTCTCGAAGCTATCAAGCCACTGGTTGCAAACGCTGAGGGCAAGGTAGAAGTTATCGCTTGCGTACCTTTCACAAACCTTGAAACTGCTATCAACGCAACAGCAGGTTCAAACGTAAAGATCGGCGCAGAGAACGTTCACTTTGAGAAGAGCGGTGCTTTCACAGGCGAGATCTCAGCAGATATGCTCGTTGAGCTTGGCGTTGAGTACGTTGTTATCGGTCATTCAGAGAGAAGACAGTATTTCGGTGAAACAGACGAAACAGTAAACAAGAGAACAAAGGCAGCTCTTGCAGCTGGTCTTAAGCCTATCGTTTGCGTTGGCGAGCTTCTTTGGGAGCGTGAGTGCAACATCACAGAGGAAGTTATCGCAAGACAGGTAAAGCTTGATTTCTTCGGCGTATCAGCAGAGGACGTTAAGAAGTCCGTTATCGCTTACGAGCCAGTTTGGGCTATCGGTACAGGCAAGACAGCTACAGCAGATCAGGCAGAGGAAGTTTGCGCATTCATCAGAGCAACACTTGCTAAGATCTATGACGAGGCTACAGCAGAGGCAGTTACAATTCAGTACGGCGGCTCAATGAACGCTAAGAACTGCGCAGAACTTCTTTCTAAGGAGAACGTAGACGGCGGTCTTATCGGCGGCGCTTCACTGAAGGCTGCTGACTTCAACACTATCGTTCAGGCTGCTGTTGAGGGCTAATTAACAGACGGATATCTAGGGGCAAAATATCATTCGTCACAAGAACAAACAAATAAAAAGTTCCGCAGGGGACGGCTGCGGCTGTCCTCTGCTTTTTTTGAACATGGGGACGCAACTATGAAAAAATTAATATTTGCAGCATTAGTATTATCTATGTGTATGTCATTTGCAGCTTGCGGAAGCGTTGACGAAAGCAGCGCAACGGCGGCAGAAAGCTCTCAGACAACATCTGAGGCTCAGCTTGAAAATGTAACTATCAAAATGGACTCTAGTAAGCTCCTTAGCGGCGTTGAGTTTACAGACAGCGAGTTGCTCGACAAGATAACAGAGTTCCGCACGAAAGTCATGGAAAACGCAGAAGAAAAAGAGCCGGATTCAAAGGAGTACGTTGTTGGCGGCGATTGGCTGGATATAAAATGTTCAGAAGGTCCAGCTATCTACTATGAGTCAGGAGAGAGTAACTTTGTCCGTATCGGCGCAAAGACCTATTACACAAGCGACGATACCGCCAAGGAATTTAAGGAATATGTCCTGAGTTTCCTTGAAAATGGCGGTTATTGGGGATAATACGAATATAAATGATGTTGAAAGGACTAAGAAATATGTCAAAGAAACCCATAGCACTTATCATTATGGACGGCTTCGGCTATAATCACAAGGATTACGGCAACGCTATCAGAGCTGCCAAAACACCTAATATCGACAGACTTCTTGCCAACTATCCGCACACTCTTATCGGTGCAAGCGGCATGGACGTTGGACTTCCTGATGGACAGATGGGTAACTCAGAGGTAGGCCATACAAATATCGGTGCAGGAAGAATAGTTTATCAGGAACTTACAAGGATCACAAAGTCTATCAAGGACGGCGAATTCTTCTCAAACGAAGCTTTCACAGCAGCCGTTGAGAACTGCAAGAAGAATGACAGCGCACTCCACCTGTTCGGACTTCTTTCAAACGGCGGCGTTCATTCACATAATTCACACCTCTATGGTCTTTTGGAACTTGCTAAGAAAGCAGGTCTTACAAAGGTATACGTTCATTGCTTCATGGACGGCAGAGATGTTCCTCCTACAAGCGGTGCTGACTTCGTAGCTGAGCTTGAAGAAAAGCTCAAGGAAATTGGTGTCGGCAAGATAGCAACAGTAATGGGACGTTACTATGCAATGGACAGAGATAACCGTTGGGAGCGTGTAGGCAAGGCTTATGACGCAATGGTATACGGCGAGGGCAATAAGGCTGATAACGCAGTTGACGCTATCAAGGCTTCCTATGCCGCTGACGTTACAGACGAGTTCGTTGTTCCTACAGTTATCGATGAAAACGGCAAGATATCCGCAAACGACAGCGTTATCTTCTTCAACTTCCGTCCTGACAGAGCAAGAGAGATAACAAGAACTCTCGTTGACGACGACTTCACAGGCTTTGAAAGAAGAAACGGCAGATTCCCACTTTACTATGTCTGCATGACACAGTATGACGCAACAATGCCAAACGTTGACGTTGCATTCAAGCCAGCAAGCCTTGAAAATACTTTCGGCGAGTATATCGCAAAGAAGGGTCTTTCACAGCTTAGAATCGCTGAAACAGAGAAGTATGCTCACGTTACATTCTTCTTTAACGGCGGTGTAGAAGCTCCTTTTGAGAACGAGGACAGAGCCCTCATCAATTCACCAAAGGTAGCAACTTATGACCTCCAGCCTGAAATGAGCGCATATCTTGTTTGTGACGAAGTTCTCAAGAGAATTGAGTCTGATAAGTATGACGCAATTATCCTCAACTATGCAAACTGCGACATGGTAGGTCACACAGGCGTGTTTGATGCAGCCGTAGCAGCAGTAGAAGCAGTTGACGAGTGCGTAGGCAAAACGGTTGACGCAGTTCTTGCAAAGGGCGGCATAGCACTTATCACAGCAGACCACGGCAACGCAGATAAGATGATGGAAGAGGACGGCTCTCCGTTCACAGCCCACACAACAAACCTTGTACCTCTTATTATCGCAGGCGCAGGCAATGTTCTTATCAGAGAGGGTGGCGTGCTTGCTGACCTTTCACCAACAATGCTCAAACTCATGGGTCTGGAGCAGCCAAAGGAAATGACAGGTAAGTCTATCATCAAGGACTAATCGTATAAAATCCAAGTGTGCGTACAGCTATGTTGTGCGCACATTTTTTGTGAGGTGTGTATACTATGGACGAAAAAATCACAGCCGAAAAATTTGCAAAAGATTTTTGTGACAAAGCCAAAGACCATTCGGAATGTTACCACAACAATTCAGCGTGGACAAATGTTGTATTGGGGCATGGCGGAATTATTAATCAAATTTTTGGCAATGAATTGACATATTGCCGAGAGTATTATAATATTGATGCAATTGGCTGGTCTGATATCTCAAAAGATAAAATTATAGATAATTGTAATAAAGTTGATTTAAGACCTGAATTATGGAATCTTGAAGTAGCGATCGAACATGAAAACAGCAAGAAGTTATGGCTTGATGAAGTCTGCAAACTTGCGTATATAAACTGCCCATTGAGGGTTGTCATTGCATATGCTAAAAAAGAAAATGACGATAAAGAAATAAAGAAAATAGTTAAAGAAATTCTTAAAACAACAAATGCAATAAGAGATGACCAAGAATTTCTGCTGATGTTAGGCGATTGCGGCGCAAATTCACAGCCAGACTATAGGTCATATGTGTTCGCTTATGACAGCGTTAAAAAATCTGTCGAGCCTAAGAAATAACAAAAAGGCAGTGCCGAAAACCCAGTACTGCCTTTTCTTATCATATTTGTAGGTACGAACAGCGTTCGCCCGCTTGTTTGATCGCTCAGTATATTGTCAAAACCCTACTTCAGCGGGTCAAGCCCTTTAGCCATTATGCAGTAGGTACTGCCGTATGGGTTCGGTATGGGTGGCATTCTGCTCACATGGAACTCTTTCGGCAAACCACGGCTGTCACATGGGAAACTCATGGTCACACAAGTGCCTTTGCCGATCTCGCTGCGATAACTTAGTTCACCGTCAAAACGGTCGCAAAAGCATTTTGCCAGTGCAAGCCCCAACGCCTCGCTGCTACTGTATTTCTGGAATGTGCCAAAGGGCGTGATAGCCGCCTGCCATACATCGTCTGTCATGCCGTTGCCGTTATCACTTACTGACAGTATTATCCTGTCGTCCTCAGTTTTTAGGATAAACTCCACCTGCCGTTGTTCCTTGTCATTGTACATATATGCGTTCACAAGCAGATTTACAAGCACATTTTTAATAAGGCTTTTGTTTGTTTCAAAATAAATGCACGGGTCAATGGAGTATCTGAAAATACAGCCGTCCTCCTCAAGTAAATTGCCTTCTTCGTCGCACACCTCACCACATATGTCTGATAGGCTCTGATATTCAGTTGTGAAATTGCCACTGAAATATTTTGCAAGTTCTGTCATGTTCACCGTTGCGGAAAAAGTCTTCAGTATACGAAGTCTTGCCTCATGGTCAAAATGCTCATATTCAGTGCCGGCTTTTGAAGAAAAGGATTCCTTTTGGCTGTCAAGCATCGCTAACATTTTAGAAAGCTCCATCCTTATGTTGCCAAGAAAATTCGATTTGAAACGTAAATACCCAGACTTGTCCGAAAGACGTTCTATGTCCATGCAGGAGTAATAGTGTATGAGATAATTCGTTATAATGCCATTATCTCTCAGTGGTTCAAACCGCATTGCCGCCGAGTCTGCAAACCTGCCCTTATATTCAAAGGTAGCTGTCTTTTCAACAGGCAGAATGAAAGCGTTTTCCGGAGTATCGCATAAAGCAGAAATATCTATAACATCAGGCAGATCGCCATGATTTTTCCAAATGACATTAAGCTCAGCGTCAGTGAGGATAATGTTTTCCTCAGACTGAGCATATATCTCTTTCACAGAAGATGTCAGTTCCACTTTGTTAGCCTGCCTTTCATAAAGATCTCATGTAAATATTATAACCTAAACTGTCGGGGTAGTCAATAAAAAATCATCAATATTTGATCACATTTTAAAGAATTTAGCAGTGCTTTGACGAATCAGGACGCAGGTGGCTTTGCGGTATTGCCTTAAAGAAAAAAAGTTCTAAGTTTTTTGTAAAAACACTTGCAATGTATAGAAAAATGTAGTATAATAAATACAGAAAAATTTTTAGGAGGTAAATTAATTATGGCAGTTAAAGTCGCAATTAATGGTTTTGGACGTATTGGACGTCTTGCATTCAGACAGATGTTTGGCGCAGAGGGCTACGAGGTAGTTGCAATCAACGACCTGACAAAGCCTTCAATGCTCGCTGATCTTCTTAAGTATGATACAGCTCAGGGCGGTTACTGTGGTAAGATCGGTGAGAATCTCCACACAGTATCAGCTGACGATGAGGCTAATACTATCACTGTTGACGGCAAGACTCTTCAGATTTATGCAGAAAAGGACGCTAAGGATTGTCCTTGGGGCAAGCTTGGTGTAGACGTAGTTCTCGAGTGCACAGGCTTCTATACATCAAAGGCTAAGAGCCAGGCTCACCTCGATGCTGGCGCTAAGAAGGTAGTTATCTCAGCTCCTGCTGGTAACGACCTCAAGACTATCGTTTACTCAGTAAACGAGAAGACACTTACAGCTGACGATACAATCATTTCAGCTGCATCTTGCACAACAAACTGTCTTGCTCCTATGGCTAATGCTCTTAACAAGTATGCTCCTATCCAGAGCGGTATCATGAGCACTATCCATGCTTACACAGGCGACCAGATGATCCTCGACGGTCCTCACAGAAAGGGTGACCTGAGAAGAGCAAGAGCTGGTGCTGCTAACATCGTTCCTAACTCAACAGGTGCTGCAAAGGCTATCGGTCTTGTAATCCCAGAGCTTAACGGCAAGCTCATCGGTTCTGCACAGAGAGTTCCAGTTCCAACTGGTTCAACAACAATCCTTACAGCAGTTGTAAAGGGTGCTGACGTAACAGTTGAAGGCATCAACGCTGCTATGAAGGCTGCATCTTCTGAGTCATTTGGCTACAACGAGGATCCAATCGTTTCTTCTGACGTTATCGGCATGAGATTTGGTTCACTCTTCGATGCTACTCAGACAATGGTATCTAAGATCGCTGATGACCTCTATGAGGTACAGGTAGTTTCTTGGTACGACAACGAGAACTCTTACACATCACAGATGGTAAGAACAATCAAGTACTTTGCTGAGCTTGCATAATCTGCACAGCTAAAACTAAATTGCTTACTAAAGACCGCTTCATCATGAGGCGGTCTTTTTTTGTATCAGTTTATAGCAATGGTGGGTAATCAACGGGCGAACAGTGTTTGCCCGTTGATCATAATTACACAAAATGTATATACCGGGTCAGTTGTTTCAATTATTTTTTCAATTTCTATTGAAAATTTTAATTAATATGGTGTATAATATTCTTGTGGTTGGTTATTCATGATACTTTAATTATACCACAAAAAAGACTGCTGTCTTGCTTTTTTGCAAGATCGCAGCCTTTTTTCTTGGGGACTTTTTTTACAGTCCCTTTTGTCGTTCCTATCAGAAACCACGTCCTCCGCCATGACCACCGCCAAAGTTCTTTCCCGAGGAGTTAGAAGTAACAATGCCGTCAATAGTCACAGTTTCCGACTGCGATCCTGCCGTAATGGTGTAAGTTTCGCCTTCTTTCAGGTCAGCGCTTGTAAACACCACGCTCTGCCAAGTCTTTGTAGGGGTAAAGCTTAAGATCTCCTTGCCGTCGCTGTCAGTGATAGTCAGTTTTTCGTTTGCTGAAACTGTCGAACCAAGATCGTGCAGAACACTGTATTGTGTGGAGTTGTCACCGAAGCCTTCTTCCATTCCAACTGCACCACAGGCGATGAGCGTTCCCCCTGTTACAGTTGCAGTGCCGTTGTAGTCAAGTGCACCATTGCCACCGTTAGTAGGTCCGCAAACGCAAACTGTACCGCCTGCCATAGTGAAGTTGCCATTTGAGTCAAGTCCGTCGCCGTCAGCGTCAATGGTTACAGTTCCCCCGTTGATGTTAAGTTCAACACCGTCCTGTGACGAGAATTGGTCAGCACCCATTCTGTCTGTTGATCCAGTGTCGCTTCCGCCTGCGCAGTTTATTCCGTCATCGCTTGCTACCACTGATATTGTGCCACCGTCTATTGTAACGATAGAACCCTCGATGCCCTCATAGCTCTTTGTGATGTCTACAGTGCCGTCGGATATGGTCAGATTTCCGTTAGCGTGCATTCCGTTGTCACCCGACGCCACAGAAATGTTTCCCCCTGTTATAACAATGTTACCGTTGCTGTGTACTGAATCGTCTGCCGAATCTATCTTGAACTCGCCGCCGCTTATGTTCACCTCGTTGCCTGCCTTTAAAGCCTTTGCAGATGTTGAAGTGCTGTCCGTTGTATCTGTGCTGTCGCTGTCTGTAGTAGTGTTGGACGTAGTCTTGATAGTCAGACCTGTGTTGTCAGCCGTAGGCATTGCAGGCGGTTCGCCTCCCGTGCCGTTTCCGTTATCGTCTGGTCTGCCCATTCCGTTCGGACCACCACCACCGTTGCCCATGTTGTTCTGCCAATTTCTGTTTGGCGTGCCGTCAGACTTCATAGAAGCGTTTGCACTTCCACCTCCTGTGGTGATGTCAAAGCTTCCGCTCTCGATAGAAAGCACAGTTTCCGCCTCGAATGCGTCATTGTTTGCGACTACTGTGAAGCTTCCCCCTGTCACGCTTATAAAGCCTTTGTCAGAAGCCTCTGTGTTAGTGGATTTTATGCCGTTCGTGCCTGCGGAAATGTTGAATGTTCCGCCAGATATCTTAACGCTGTCCTTGCCCTCCATAGCAGTTGAAGCCGAGGTCACATTGATATTTCCGTCAGTGATAACAAGATCGTCCTTTGAAACTATGCCGTGCTTGTTGTTTGCATTCACAGTAAGTGTACCGCTGCCGTTTATAGTAAGGTCGGCTTTGGAGAAAATAGCACCGTCTGTGTTGCTGTCATCTTCTCCTAAAGAGTAGCTTGCACTGTCCGTCAAAACGTTCTCCGTGCCGTCCTCCAGCACGATATAAACTTTTTTAGCTTTGCTCACGAGCAGGGGAGCGTTGTCAGCACAAGTTATGTCAACTCCATTGAAAATAAGCTTTATTTCAGCCGTCTTGTCCGCTGAAACGATTATCCTGCCGTTGTTTGCCGTGCCTGAAAGAATGTAAGTGCCTGCCTGCGAAATGGTAACAGTTTCCCCCTCAGCGGTCGCACCCTCGCTGTCTATAGCCGCACTGCCATCAGAAAATGTAATCCCTACTGAGCTTTCCTCGTCATATCCAACGTCAATGTCCTCTGCCGCAATGCTTGCGTCAATGTCAGACTTTGCTGCCTGAGAAACACTGCTTGTGGTCTGTGAAGAACTTGCACTCTCTGAACAGCCTGAAAAAGCTGTGACCGTGATAAAAAATGCCGCCGTGATAGCTGCCAGCTTTTTAGTGTCCGAAATTTTCATGAAAAATACCCCCTTGTATGGTAAAAAAGGTTGAAAAAAACCGCACAAGACCGCTTTAGCCTTGTGCGGTTTTGCTTATGGATACTTTTGTTATTTTGTCAGAATGATTGTTCCTCAATGTCTGCTGCCACTGCACACATTATCTCAAGGTTGCCGTTTCTGCATCTAAGTTCGTCAATAAGCTTCTTTTCGTTAGCGTCACTCTTTAGCTCTATGCGATATCTCAGCTTGAAAAGGCTTCCCATATTTGTGGTCTTTACCGAAACAAGCTCACATTCTGAAAGATACTTTTCAAATATATCGTCAAATACCTCGGTGTAATCAAGGCTTTCAGGGATAGTGATACTAAGCTCCTTGTGACCCGACTTCTTTTTGCCAATAGGCAGAAGCGTGTAAATAATGTTCAGCAGGCTCACGCACACAGCAAGCATAAGAGCAAGTGCCAAGTGGTTCGTGCCCGTTGCAAGACCTACTGCCATTGAAAGGAAGATAGCGCATATGTCCATGGCACTTCCCGGTACAGAACGGAATCTTACCAAGCTGAATGCACCCATAACAGCCACGCCAGTACCGATGTTTCCGTTTACAAGCATTATCACTACCTGTACTATCACAGGCAGCAAAGCAAGCGTCATCATAAAGCTCTTTGTCTTTTTCTGCTTGAAGTTGAAAGCAAACGCTATTATAAGACCAAGCACCAACGAAGCCGCAGTGCAGAAAATAAATTCGTTTGTAGTTATCGCCGCCACGGTCGTTTCAGTGGTGGTCACAGTAGTAGCCGCAAGAGTAGTTGAATTAAGCACAGCTTATCACCTTACCTTTATGTATTTTTTCAGAAAATTCATTAAGATACGCAGTTCCGTATTTTGAGAATGACGCAGGATATATCTCCAGTTCATCAAGTATAGCCGATAACCAAAGAGGCATAGCGTTCGGTATCTTTATTTCCATTACCCTCATGCCGGCAGGCAGAAGCTCTTTTCCCCAAATGCCCTTGTCAAGCTCCTTTTGCTCCTCACGGTAAAGAATGTGCGTGTCAAAGGTCAGCCTAAGGGACGGGTCTTCAGCACCGCAGTAAGCAAGCCTGTCATAACTCAGATACATTGCAGGAGCAATGCCCTCATAGAATTTGAGAAAATATTTCAGCTCGTTCTCTATCTGCGGATTATCATGAGGTACCTCTTTGCCTGCAAAGAAATCACGGGTCTGTGCAAGGGTCATTTCAATACGCCTCTTGTAGACCACGCCCTTGTATTTCTTTTTAAGCTCCACAAAGACCATGTCTTCATCATTAGGTACGCCGTAGCTCCTCACCCTCAGCTTTTCCTTGTAAACAGGCTTTTCAATAGAGTTTCTCACAAGCTGATGACTTGGTGTGTCATAATATATGTTGCAGATAGTGCTTTTGTAATATCTGTCTTTGACAAAATGCCCATCGAGCTTTTTTATAAGCTTTTCATAAGTCGGTTCATCAACGATATATTTTTTCTCGATTCGTCTGAACACTTCCTGACTGCCATTCATATCCACGCCTCTTTTCGTGATTTTTTCGTATGTCTTGTGTAAACTTTCCTTTGATTAAAAGTATATATGAATAACTTTAAATATAGCTAAACCTTATATGTATTTTGTGTAAAAGTTTATGAATATTGCAAAATACCTTATATTTATATACAAAAAACGGGTGAACTTCTGTCCACCCGTGGAAATTATTTTGCACTATATTATTCCGCAATAGCCTTGTGGAAGATCTTCTTACCCTTTTTGATAACAACAGGCTCAGAGAGATCAACAAGACCCTTAGGGTCAGTGAACTTCTCGCCATTCACCGCAATGCCATTCTGTGTAACAAGACGTCTAGCCTCGCCATTTGAAGGGCAAAGTCCGCACTTAACAAGAAGCGTAAGAATACCTATCTTGCCGTCAGTCAGATCAGCCGCCGCAATAGTCGTGCTAGGCATATCGTCGCTGTTTCCACCGCCTGCAAAAATAGCCTTTGCCGCAGCGTCAGCCTTGTCAGCCTCCTCCTTGCCGTGAACAAGCTTTGTCAGCTCGTAAGCCAAAAGTTCCTTAGCCTTGTTGTATTCAGCACCCTCCATGTGTTTCTCCATTTCCTCTATCTCCTCGATAGGAACGAATGTGAGCATCTTCAGGCACTTGATAACATCAGCGTCACCAACGTTTCTCCAGTACTGATAGAACTCGTATGGAGAAGTTTTTTCAGGGTCGAGCCATACCGCACCCTTTTCTGTCTTGCCCATTTTCTTGCCCTCAGAGTTGAGCAGGAGAGTGATAGTCATAGCATAAGCGTCCTTGCCAAGCTTCTTTCTGATAAGCTCAGTACCGCCCAGCATATTAGCCCACTGATCGTCACCGCCGAACTGCATATTACAGCCGTAATCCTGGAAAAGTCTGTAGAAATCGTAGGACTGCATTATCATGTAGTTGAACTCAAGGAAAGTCAGTCCTCTTTCCATTCTCTGCTTGTAGCACTCGAATGTAAGCATCTTGTTTACAGAGAAGCAAGCACCAACATCACGAAGCACGTCGATGTAGTTAAGGTCCATGAGCCAGTCAGCGTTGTTTACCACAAGAGCCTTGCCGTCAGAGAAATCAATGAAACGGCTCATCTGCTTTTTAAAGCAAGCAACGTTGTGCTCGATAGTTTCCTTTGTGAGCATCTTTCTCATGTCAGACTTGCCCGAAGGGTCGCCTATCATGCCTGTTCCGCCGCCTAGCAGAGCGATAGGCTTGTTGCCTGCCATTTGCAAACGCTTCATAAGGCAAAGTGCCATAAAGTGACCAACGTGCAGCGAGTCAGCGGTTGGGTCAAAACCAATGTAGAAAGTAGCCTTACCAGCGTTGATAAGCTCCTTTATTTCCTCCTCATCAGTAAGCTGAGCGAGAAGACCTCTTCTTTTCAGTTCTTCAAATACTGTCATTTTTCATACCTCCGTATTATTTTTTTGCGGTACATAAATAAAAAACCCTCTGACAGAATATCTGTCAGAGGACGAATTATCGTGGTACCACCTCAGTTTATCGGGGAAACTCCCGACCTTACAGGCTCAGCAGAAAGCGAAGCCATAGCACGATAACGTGTGCAAAACGTTTCGCCTTACGCAAAAGCTTTCTCGGCGAACAGCTCAGGAATGTATTCACACTCTCTTGAAATGCTTTCTCGCACCGACCGAAAGCTCTCTGAAATTTCGCAAAAGGCTACTTATTTCCGTCATAGCATTTAAACCTATTGATATGACTATAGCACACTTTCACCCTTTTGTCAACCCCCTTTTTTAGAAGTGAGGAATGAGGAGTGAGGAATGAGGAATGAAGGTATCGCCTGCGTCGATGATTATTGTAGGGGACGACGTCCTCGGCGTCCCGCTCGGAGGTGCGAGGCTTGAATTATCACAAACCATGCCGGCGTACAAAGACGGGTGAACACTGTTCGCATCTACATTATCCCTGCTTTTTAAAGAATTAACTTATTCGTCTATAAATGTACAAAAACATATGCTACAATAAACTTTGTATAATTTTATTTAGTTGGGAGAAAGAAAAATGCTGAAGCTTTTTAGGTATCTGAAAAACTATAAAAAAGAAAGCATAATCGGTCCACTGTTTAAGCTTATCGAAGCCTGCTTCGAGCTTGCAGTGCCACTTGTTATGGCAAATATCATTGACGTGGGTATAAAAAATCAAGATAAGCCCTACATCTATAAAATGGGTGGCGTGCTTGTCCTCCTCGCCTTCTGTGGTCTGGCTTGTTCGCTGACTGCTCAGTATTTTGCTGCAAAAGCGTCATTGGGCTTTGGAACAGCCCTCCGACGTGACCTTTTCAAGCATATCAATTCACTGTCCTATGCGGAAATAGACAGCGTTGGAAGCCATACCCTCGTCACAAGAATGACAGCGGATATCAATACCGCTCAGCAGGGCGTGAATATCCTCCTTCGTCTGTTTCTTCGTTCGCCTTTTATCGTGCTTGGTTCTATCATAATGGCATTCTCTATCTCAGTGAAGCTTACCCTTATCTTCCTGATAATCGCCCCTTGCCTTGCCTATGTTATCTACCTTATAATGCACATCACTATACCGCAGTATAAGAATATCCAGAAAAAGCTGGATAAAACTAACCTTATGACAAGCGAAACTCTCACAGGTGCCAGAGTTATAAGAGCATTCTCCCGTCAGAAAGATGAGGAGAAAGAGTTTGCTGATAATACCGAGGAGCTCAAACGCCAGCAGATTATCGCAGGAAGAATTTCCGCCCTTATGAACCCTGCCACCTATGTTATCGTAAACTTTGCTATCATCGCTATCATTTGGTTTGGCGGAAAAACAGTTTATTCAGGCTCTATCTCACAGGGCGAAGTGATAGCCCTTGTAAACTATATGAACCAGATACTCTTGGCACTCCTTGCTATGGCGATACTCGTTACAAATATCACCAAAATGCAGGCTTCCGCTATCAGAATAAATGACGTTTTCGCTGTGGAGCCAAGTGTATCCGATAAGGATAATAAGCCTGTCACAACTGACGGTAACGCTCCATGCGTTGAGTTCAGAAACTGCTTCTTCTCATACGCATCAGCCGAAGCCGATTCCCTTTCGGATATAAGCTTCAAAGCCATGAAAGGCGAAACTATCGGTATAATTGGCGGTACAGGCTCAGGCAAGACCTCTCTTATCAACCTTATACCAAGATTTTATGACGTCCGTCAGGGCGAAGTCCTCATTGACGGCGTTGACGTAAAAGAGTACCCATTCTCACAGCTCAGAGGTATGATAGGCATTGTTCCTCAGAAAGCCGTCCTCTTTAAGGGTACTATAAGACACAATATGCAGTGGCGTGATAAAAACGCCACGGACGAGGATATCTGGAACGCTCTTGATATCGCTCAGGCAAAAGACTTTGTAGAGAAAAAGCCTGATAGGCTTGACGAAATGATCTTGCAGGAGGGCAAAAACCTCTCAGGCGGTCAACGTCAAAGACTTACCATTGCAAGAGCATTGGTTGGTGATCCTGAGATACTCATTCTTGATGACTCAGCCTCCGCCCTTGACCTTGCCACAGATGCAAGACTAAGAAAAGCTATCCACGAAAAAACAAGCGGTATGACCGTTTTCATAGTTTCACAGAGGATCTCATCTATAAAAAGTGCCGATAAGATAATCGTTCTTGACGATGGCAAAATAGCAGGTATCGGCACTCATTCAGAGCTTTATAACGGCTGCGAGGTATATAAAGAAATATGCCTTTCACAGCTTTCAGAAAAGGAGGCGCAGGCAAATGGCTAAACAAAGCACAAAAAACAAGCTTGATACCTCAGCTCTCAGACCGCTTCTCAAATACGCAAAACCGCATATGTGGCTGTTCATACTGTCCATGGTCTTTGCGGTCATAACCGTTGCCACCACACTTTATGCACCTATACTCGTGGGAAATGCCGTTGACCTTATCGTAGAAATGGGCTTTGTTGATTTTGACGGCATCATTAATATAATAATAAAGCTTGGCGTAACAGTCGCCGTAACAGGCATTGCCCAGTGGCTCATGTCACTTTGTACAAATAAGATAACCTATTGCGTGGTAAGAGATATCCGAAATGACGCCTTTGCAAAACTGCAAAAGCTACCCCTTTCTTATATCGACTCCCACCCCCACGGTGATATAATCAGCCGTATAATCTCCGACTTGGAGCAGGTGTCAGACGGACTTCTCATGGGCTTTTCACAGCTCTTTACAGGCGTATGTACAATTTTTGGTACACTTGGCTTCATGCTCTCCATAAACGTGAAAATAACCCTTATCGTGGTTATCCTAACTCCGCTTTCCCTATTTGTCGCAAGATTTATCGCCAAGAACACATTCAAGCTTTTCCACCAGCAATCAGTTGCAAGAGGCGACATGACCAGCCTTGTTGAGGAAATGACAGGCAATCAGAAGGTAGTAACAGCATTCGGCTATCAGGAAGAAGCTGAGGAGCAGTTTGAAGAAGTAAACCTCAAGCTTCAAAAGGTGGGACTTAACGCCACATTCTTCTCCTCACTCACCAACCCATGCACACGTTTTGTAAACAACCTTGTCTACATGGCTGTCGGTATCGTAGGCGCATTCTCCGTAATAAAAGGCGTTGGCTTCACAGTTGGTAACCTCAGCTGTTTCCTCACCTATGCAAATCAGTATACAAAGCCTTTCAATGAAATATCAGGAGTTATCACCGAGCTTCAAAGTGCATTCGCTTCTGCAAAGCGTGTCTTTGAGGTCATAGACGAAACAGAGGAGATACCTGACAGCTCTAACGCTACTGTTCTTACCTCCGTTGACGGCACATTAGACGTCGACAACGTGTCATTTAGCTATGTGCCTGATGTGAAGCTTATCGAGAATTTTAACCTCCATGTAAAGAGCGGTCAGCGTACAGCTATCGTAGGACCAACAGGCTGCGGAAAGACCACCATGATAAACCTCCTTATGAGGTTCTACGATACCGACAGCGGCGAGATACGCATAAGCGGCGAGCCTATAAAGGATTGTACCCGTGACTCCATGAGAAGTATGTACGGCATGGTCTTGCAGGAAACGTGGCTGAAAACAGGCACTATAAGAGAGAACCTCTGCTACGGCAAGCCTGACGCCACCGAGGAAGAAATGATAGCCGCCGCCAAGTCAGCCCATTGTCACGGCTTTATAAAGCGTCTGCCAAAGGGCTATGATACCGTTATTTCAGACAGCTACAGCACTATCTCTGCAGGACAGAAACAGCTTCTCTGTATCGCACGAGTAATGCTCTCCCTGCCGCCAATGCTCATTCTGGACGAAGCTACATCGTCTATAGATACCCGTACAGAGATATTGGTACAGCGTGCCTTTGAGAAAATGATGCAGGGCAGAACGAGCTTTATAATCGCCCATAGACTTTCTACTATCAAGAACGCAGATACTATCATAGTAATGGATTCGGGACACATAGTAGAGCAGGGAAGTCATGATGAGCTTATGGCAAAGAACGGATTCTATGCCGATCTCTATAACTCACAGTTTGCTGTGACCTGATCCCAGCGTTTGTTTATAAAAACCTGATGTAGGGGCGGCCTTTGGTCGCCCTTTTGTATTTTGCCATATTTTTTTATCCCGTCCGTCTTTTCGATCCCTCCATTACCCCACCCTTATTTTTATCATAAAAATTATTGACTTTTATCTTAAAATTGTTGTATAATGTTATATATTTCACGGGATATACACAATCGTGTTTTATAATGTATAGTAACGAAAATCTAAGGAGTGCCTATGTTCGGATATGTCCGCCCTTTCAAACCCTATATGCGAATGTTTGAATATGATATCTATAAAGCTGTCTACTGCGGACTCTGTAAGGATATGGGCAGGCGCTATGGCTTTGTGACACGCTTTACCCTTAGCTACGATTTCGCATTTCTCTCCCTTATGGATCTCTCTGTGAGGGGAGTGAAGCTTGACGCAGAAAAGCAACGCTGTATCGCACACCCTTTCAAAAAAACAATGTGTGCAAAATGTACCTGCGACTTGGAATATACGTCCTCAGCCGCCGTGATACTCACATATCATAAGCTCCGTGACGATATAGCCGATAAAGGGCTAAAAGGCAAGCTTGCCGCATTTGCATTTCTGCCTTTTTTCAAAAAGCCCTATAATAAAGCGGCTCGCCTTTATCCGGATCTTGCCCCTGCCGTTGAAAACGCAATGGAATTGCAAAATAAAATAGAGCGTGAAAAAACAGCAGGCATCGATCTTGCCTGCGAGCCTACCGCACTTATGATGCAAGCCGTTGCAGGCGGACTTACAAGCAAGCATGACCAACGCCGACCGCTCCTTGAACGATTCGGCTATCTGCTTGGCAGATTTATCTATATCTGCGACGCTCTTGACGACCTGCCCGACGACCACGAGAGTGAAAGCTACAATCCGCTCCTTGCAAAATTTCCAACCACCGAGGGCATAAATGCGGACTATCTCAAAAAAGTTCACGCCTTTTGCGATGATAGCATAAACTTCACACTGGGGGAAATGGCAGATATCTATGTGAAGCTCGATCTTAAAAGATATCGTGATATACTTGATAATATCGTGTATCTTGGACTTAAAAATGTCTATACTCAAATAAGAAGCGGAAAATTCCGCAATAACAGGAAAGGAAATAAAGATCAATGATCTCAAAAGACCCATACAAAATATTAGGCGTTTCACCAACAGCTTCAGACGCTGAAATAAAATCAGCTTATAAAGAGCTTGTGAAAAAATATCACCCCGACCAGTATCAGGATAACCCCCTGGCTGACGTAGCTGAGGAGAAAATGTCCGAGATAAACGCCGCCTATGACCAGATCATGACTTCAAGACGTGGGGGAGGATACCAGTCCGCAGAAAGCGGCTATGACGGCTATGCCTCCTCACAGGGCTTTGACTCAGGCTATATCAGAAGTCTTATCCAAAGCGGCAGCTACACACAGGCAGACCAGATACTTGATAATGTGTCCTCCTCGGAAAGAAATGCCGAGTGGTATTTCCTCAAAGGCACTATCTGCCACCGCAGAGGCTGGCTCAACGAGGCTTATAACAACTTCACAAGAGCCGTCCAGCTCGACCCAAATAACATGGAGTATCAAAGCGTGTTAGCCCAGATGAACAGACAGCGAAGCGGATATATGAGCGGCAACCCAACTCAGGGCTACCGAGCAGGCGGCATGAGCGGCCCTGACTGCTGTTCCTCCCTTTGCTGTGCAGACTGCTGCTGTGAAATGATGGGCGGCGACCTTATACCGTGCTGCTAAAGACCCATGAGAAATAAAATAGCTTTTCGAGTGGCGCTTGGCGGCATATGCTCTGCTGTCTGCCTGCTTTTGATGTTTTCAAGCAGCTTTTTGCCCATGCTCGATTATACTATCCCTACCTTCGCAGGCTTCATGATGGTTGTGATGATAGTGGAGGTGGATAAAAACTGGGCGATAGCCACCTATTGCGCAGTGAGCCTGCTGAGCATTTTCGTGACCCCAAATTACGAAGCAACCCTGCTTTTCATACTGTTCATGGGGTATTATCCAATACTTAAATATTATCTCGACCAAAAGAAAAACCGCCTGTTGGTGTGGGCAATAAAGCTTGCAGTGTTCAATGTGGCGATAGTCATATTCTTTTTGGCTTTTCAGTATATCTTTACTTCGGTGGATATGCTCGAGGGCATGGAGATGTTTGGCAAGTATGCCGTGCTTGTTCTGTGGGCGGCGGCAAACCTGTTTTTCTTTATCTATGACTATGCCCTCACACAGTTGACAGATATGTACATAAATTGGTTTAGGAAAAAAATACTCAGAAGAAAATGACGGTGACGTTTTTATGAACGAAGAACAAGAGAAAGAAATATTAAACGAGGCGAAAATACAAACTGCAAGGCACAAGAAAAAAATACAGATAATAAGCCTTGTTGCAATAATAGCGGTCATAGCAATGGCTACAGTGGCGTGTATACCTCTTATAAAAGCGCTTCACAGCAAGGCAGGCATTGCAGCCTTGGAGCGTAAGCTTGATAACTACAGTGGCATTGTGGGAGTGCTTATCTTTACTTTCATACAAGCTCTTCAAGTGGTCATAGCGGTCATACCGCCTATACAAGTGGTGGGTGGAGTGCTGTTCGGCTGGTTCTGGGGTGGATTGCTATCATTCTTAGGTACGCTCCTTGGCACAATGGCAATATTCGTGCTTGTGAAAAAATTTGGCAGACCGATAGTGGAAGCCTTTGTTGACGAGAAACAGCTAAAAAAATTCAAATTCCTGCAAAATGAGAAAAAGCTAACCGTTATCCTTATAATCCTCTATCTCATACCGGGAATACCCAAGGACGTTATCTCATATATCGTCCCCCTGACTCCCATAAGCAAGAAGGATTTTTTCTATTATGTCATGCCTTGCAGACTTCCAGCAATAATGCTCTCAACGATTTTGGGGAGCAATGTAAAAAGCGGCAACTTCACAGTTGCACTTGTGGTGCTTGGAGTAGCTCTCGTAGCAGGTATCGTTGGCTTTTTGTTCAAAGATGTTATAGTGAATAAAATGAAACAACATAAGAAGAACAAATAAGTAAAGTTGCACAAAGTTGAGTTTAGATGAAAAAAATATAAAAAAGTGCTTGACAAAAGGCTCTTGTAGTGGTATAATAAATATCGTTGATTGAGCGGTAAGCTTGAAAGACCACCAAAAACGCCTGGTCAGGCAGTATGCGGGTGTAGTTCAGTGGTAGAACTCCAGCCTTCCAAGCTGGTCATGTGGGTTCGATTCCCATCACCCGCTCCAATATATCTTAAACTTTTATCCGAGTTTGAGATATTAATGAGTACAGTATGCGTCATTAGCTCAGTTGGATAGAGCAACCGCCTTCTAAGCGGTAGGTCACTGGTTCGAATCCAGTATGGCGTACCATTAAACTCGTTCCAGATGAAAATCTGCTGCGAGTATTTTCTTCTAATATGTATGGTGGGTATAGCGTAGCTGGCCTAACGCGTCAGTTTGTGGCACTGAAGACCGTGAGTTCGAATCTCACTACCCACCCCACTGAATACGTTCTGCGTTAAGCAGAGCGTATTTTTTTGTTTACATATCGCAGGGCGACCTTTGGTCGCTCGTTTTTTATGTACCACCGACAATGACCTATATCCTACCGACTTGGATCATTATATCCCACCTGCAAATAGAAAGAAAAAGGGCGGCAACTTAAAAGCTGCCGCCCCGATCCAGAGGTTATATATTTTATAAAGCGAAATTTTTGTTGTAAACAGCTTCGGCTATCCTGAATGTTTCGTCATCAAGTGCAGGAACAGCGTCAGCAGTGATCAAGGCGGCACCTCTCTCAAAAGCGTCCTCCGCAATGCCATCGGCACCATGCTGAATAACAACGCTTCTTAACTCAGAGCAATCCACGAAAGCCTTTGCACCAAGCTTCTTCACAGATGATGGGATAACAACTTCTCTCAAAGTCTTACAGCCACGGAAAGCCTCGCTTCCAACATAAGCGATCTTGCCTGATATTCTCACCGTCTTAACTACAGTATTCTGAGCAAACGCTCTCTTGCCTATCCTGCTAACGGAATCAGGAAGATAAACGCTCTCGAGCTTCTCACAAAGTGCAAATGCACACTCGCCTATCTTTCTTACAGATCCTGCGAACTCAACCTTTTTCAGAGCAGAGCAGCCGAAGAATGCGTAGTCGCCAACAGCCTCGATCCCAAATGGTATAGAGATCGCTTCCAGACCTGAGCAGAATGTGAAAGCATTCTCTGCGATCTCGATCATAGCTGCCGGTATCTCAAGCTCTCTCAGAGAAATGCAGTTCTGGAAAGCTCCGTTTCCTATGGAAATTATATTTTCATTAAGATAAATTTCTTTCATTGAAGAGCAGAAACCGAATGCAGACTCACCGATCTCTCTTACGCTCTCGGGTAGGTCAGCTCTCTCCAAACTGTCGCAATTGTAGAATGTGAATGGCAGTATCCTTTCCACACCATCAGGTATAGTCGCAAATCTCAGAGATTCACAACCGCAGAATGCCATCTCACCAATAAACCTTACGCTCTCAGGTATAGTCACATTCACCAGTGAACAGCATTTGTAAAATGCTTTTCTTCCGATGATAACAACGTCCTTTGAGATAACAGCACATTTAAGGTCGTAAAGATGTTCGAAAGCACCGCCTGCAACAGCTATGACCTTTTTGCCACGAAGCTCAAAAGGAAGCTCCAGCACTTCGATATGGCTGTCACCGCAGTATCCAGTGATAATACACATATCGTCAGCCGTAACATATTTAAAACAGCCCGAGATCTTCTCGCTGCTGATACTGCTGCTTGCAGTTACACCAACGCTCTCAAGTGCTTCTTTGAAACCATTGTCGCCCATAAAATTAATGCTTTTCATCAGCGTGACCTCCATTATACCCACTATAAATATATACCTCGTAACTGAACTTAAACGTTTTCTGTATTTTCTAATGAAATTATACTACAGTAAACTATGTTTGTCAATGGTATTCGCAATATTTTATTTATAAAAAATTAATTTTCAGAACTTTTTCACTGATTGTGAACGGCTTTTTTGTCACTTTTCACAATTAATTTACGCAAAATAATTTTAGTTTTCACATATCGTTCTCAATCTTTGAGAATGCTGTAATTTTATAGCAGCAAACGTTTTCGCAAATGATACAAAAGACTAATACCAATTTATAGAATTTGCTTGATTAAATCGACCAAACCATAAGATGATGTTTTTCTTATATTTATAAGATTGTCATAAATTATATTTATATAATATTAATAAAAAATGATATGATGTTCATAATAATGCAAGAAAACGCTAATAACTGAATTAAAATAGGAGATTTGTATACTAACAATAAACAGAAACGTATAATACTGCCATAAGTGTTTACAAAATAGAAACTTAATTATTACAGATTGTAATAATTTACGGCGTATAATAGTATAAATGAAATCGTATAAGTACATGAATAAAAAAACTGGAAAGGACTGATCCATTATCAACATAATAAGAAAAATAACAGCAGTGATAATTTCATCAGTTATAATGATAAGCTTTGTGGCATTTGTACCGCAGGGATCCGCTAAGACTTATGTGAATGTTATAACAGCTTCTGCTGCTGACTCGATGACAAAACCTGTTTTGATAAAAAGACAAGCGTATTCAAACAAAATAGAAGCAGGAGTAAAAAATCTCACCAGCTTTTCATCAAAGACTACATTTGAGGTCTATGTAAACGGACGCTTTGTAAGAAAATATACATGGCAGGCACTTAAAAAGGATAACTATATAAATATAACCGATGATGGCAAGCTTTATCTTAAAGCTTCCACAAAATATAAAGTCACTGTCAAAGCGGTAAACGGCAGTGCCAAGTCAGAGTCATCGGTCCTCAACGTAAAGACAGAAGCAAAAACATACTATCATATAGATAAAAACGTTCAGCTTTATAGCTTTAAAAATGGTAAGTTCAAGAAATCTTCAAAAATAAAAGCCTCTGTGGCTGTGTCGGGTACTCTCACTACCGATAAAAATAAGCGTTTGGCTGGTCAGAACAAGAATGTCGGCGGAGCAAATTATGTCCTTATCAATGAAGGCGATCATAAGGGTAAGTACGTCAAGGTAGGAAAAGGCGTGAAGCGTACACCTGAGAGAAAAGCAAGAATAAAAACAGCCGTTGATTATGCCGCAAGCATGAACGGCGGAAGATATGTCTGGGGCGGAACAAAGTATAAGGCAACGGACTGCTGTGGATTGACTATGCAAGCCTATAGAAAAGCCGGTGTGAATATGTATAACAGCGTATATTCGCAGGCGAAAATGGGAAAAGCAGTGTCTTTGAAGAATATAGAAGCAGGCGACCTGATAATCTGTAATAACTATGGCCATGTAGCAATGTATATAGGCGGTGGGAAAATAGTCCATGCCATGAGTACATATTATGGGATCAGAATACAGCCTCTTGCAAATATCAAGTATTGCGGTAAGATAAACACTATCAGGAGAATACTGTAAAGCAAAGCGATCTTGCGGCATAACAAACTGTCGAATAACTGTAGGGGCTGGCGCCCTCGACAGCCCGATTTTGTTTGCTCGATAATACTTGCGATATATGCACAATTTTTCCTTGACAATCTCGCTGACCGGTGTTATAATAAAAAAGCAGAAAAACTGCGAAAAATCGAATAAAGTTTGCAGGGGGACCCAAGCAAAAAGCTGGGTTGAGAAGGTAAAACCTGACCCTTTGAACCTGTTGGTCAAGACCAGTGTAGGAAGCAAGTTTTGTGTAAATTTACCTCCTGCATGGTCAGGAGGTTTTTTTGTTTCCCCTTTTCCATAAGAAAGGAATAAAGTATGTTAAAATGTTTGTCAGTGGCAGGCTCGGATTGCTCCGGTGGCGCAGGTATACAAGCCGACCTTAAAGCATTCAGCGCTAATGAAACTTTCGGCATGAGCGTTATTACCTCTGTCGTCGCTGAAAATACTACCCGTGTGCTGTCTGTTTTCAACGTACCCGTTGAGAAGATACAAAAACAGATAGACGCTGTGTTTGAGGATATCCACGTCGATGCCGTAAAACTCGGTATGCTCCCAACTGCCGAAATTATTTCAGCAGTTGCGGATAAGCTTAATGAGTATAAACCAAGTATTATCGTCTGCGATCCCGTCATGGTCGCTACAAGCGGAGACGCTCTCTCTGAGGGCGGAACTGTTTCCACCATGAGGGAAAAGCTCTTTCCTATAGTTACGCTCCTTACACCGAATATCCCCGAAGCAGAAGCTATCTCAGGCTTGGAGATAAAGAATGAAAACCATATGGAAAAAGCCGCAAGGATAATAATGGATATGGGCGTAAAAAACGTCCTCGTCAAAGGCGGTCATCTCACCGGCGACGCTGTGGATTATCTCTGTACCCCAGAGGGCATTCATAAGCTTGCCTGCAAGCGTGTTGATTCGCCTAATACCCATGGCACTGGCTGTACTTTGTCATCTGCCATAACTGCAAACCTTGCCCACGGTATGGATATGCTCTCCGCTGTAACAAAGGCGAAAAACTATATCACCGAGGCAATAGAAAAATCATTCACAGTGGGCAAAGGACATAGCCCCGTTAATCACTTTTATGACTATTACGATTTGAAAGGAACTGTTCTATGAGAAATTATAAAACTCAAATGGAAGCCGCTAAAAAGGGTATCGTTACCCCTGAAATGGAAACAGTGGCTAAGAAAGAAAATATGGACGTAAACGAGCTTATGGCTCTTGTTGCAGCAGGTCAGGTTGCTATCCCTGCCAACGTAAACCATACTGCTCTCTCTGCCGAGGGTATCGGTAAAGGTCTTAAAACTAAGATAAACGTAAATCTCGGTATCTCAGGTGACGCTAAGAATTATGACATTGAGATGCAGAAAGTGGATATGGCTATCAAGTTCGGCGCTGAAGCTATCATGGATCTGTCAAACTACGGCAAGACCAATACTTTCAGAAAAGAGCTAGTAGCAAAGTCGCCTGCCATGATAGGCACTGTTCCTATGTATGACGCTATCGGCTACCTCGATAAAGACCTCCTTGAGATATCCGCTCAGGACTTTCTTAAGGTAGTAAAAGCTCATGCAGAAGAGGGCGTTGACTTTATGACTATCCACGCAGGTATCAACAGACGTGCAATCGAAGCTTTCAGACGTGAGGGAAGAAAAATGAATATCGTTTCCCGTGGCGGTTCACTGCTCTTCGCATGGATGATGATGACAGGCAATGAAAACCCATTCTTTGAGTATTATGACGAGGTGCTTGAAATACTCAGAGAGTATGATGTTACTATCTCACTTGGCGATGCACTCCGTCCGGGATGTCTTGCAGACGCTTCCGACGCCGCTCAGATCTCCGAGCTTATCGAGCTTGGCAACCTCACAAAGAGAGCGTGGGAAAAGGACGTTCAGGTAATGGTAGAGGGTCCTGGCCATATGGCAATGAACGAGATCGCCGCAAATATGGTAATGGAAAAGAAGATCTGCCACGGTGCACCTTTCTATGTACTTGGACCTCTGGTAACAGATATCGCACCTGGCTATGACCATATCACATCAGCTATCGGCGGAGCTATCGCCGCAGCAAGCGGTGCAGACTTTCTCTGCTATGTTACCCCTGCCGAGCATCTCAGACTTCCTGACGTTGACGACGTTAAGGAAGGCATTATCGCCAGCAAGATAGCAGCCCATGCCGCAGATATTGCAAAGGGCGTAAAGGGTGCAAGAGATATCGACGATAAAATGGCAGCGGCACGTCACAAAATGGATTGGGACGAAATGTTCGAGATAGCACTTGACGGTGAAAAGGCAAGAAGATTCTTTGAGCAGACCCCACCTGCCGACAGACATACCTGCTCAATGTGCGGCAAGATGTGTGCCGTTAGAACAACAAACATGATACTCGAGGGCAAAGAGGTTAAATTCTGCTCAGAGAAGTAGAAAACTTGTTGTAGGGGCGAACAGCGTTCGCCCGCATGAGATAAAAATTGAATGTCAGCTCGACAATTGTACGAAAAATCGGACAATTACATGAGAGCAGATATAAAAAGAATGTAATGTGCAAGAGGAGCGTCTTGCGAACTTTTTCATAAAAAGTATTCAGCGAGGGAACCCGTGTTTCGGGGTGAGAGGGTGCAATGGAGCACCGACCGAAAATAATTTACGTCAGATCGTGAGCGGATAGCATAGCCACGGTCTGCGTGCCGCTGGATAACTTGCTCTTTTTCGTTCGGCGGTGCGATACGATATGGAGGAATAAAAATGAAAAAGACAAACATTCACAAATTGGTATTCGCAGCAGTATTGGTAGCCCTTGCAGTGGTAGGCTCGCTTGTTTCGTTCCCTATCGGCGCTTCAAAGTGCGCACCTGTTCAGCACCTTGTAAACATAATCGGTGCAGTTTTCCTTGGACCTGCATGGGCAGTGGGCGTTGGATTCACAGCCGCACTTCTCAGAAATCTTCTGGGACTTGGCTCTCTCCTTGCGTTCCCGGGCTCAATGGTTGGCGCATTCGTTGCAGGTATGCTCTATAAGTACATAAAGAAGCTCCCTGCCGCTTATGTCGGCGAACTTTTCGGCACATCAGTCCTCGGTGGACTTCTTGCATATCCTGTTGCCAGATTTCTTGTTGGCGCACCAGCCGCAGCAATAACAGTTTATATCCTGCCTTTCTTTGTAAGCTGTGCAGGCGGTACAGTTCTTGCTATCGTTATCGTTACAGCTCTTAAAAAGGCAAAAGTATTTGATAATTTCCTTGGCTTCTCAAAGGAGGTAAGAGCTTAATGGGCACTATAATTGAAAGCTGTGCGAAAGCAACAGACAAGGTAAGAGATATATGCCCTTTGGTGCATTGTATCACAAATTATGTTACTGTAAATGACGTTGCAAACTGCATTCTCGCCATTGGTGCTTCACCTATCATGGCAGACGATATCGCAGAAGCAGCCGATATAACTTCTATCTCAAAGGCTCTCGTTATAAACATGGGTACTCTCAATGCAAGAACGGTCGAGTCAATGGTAGCCGCAGGAAAGAAAGCCAACGAGCTTGGCGTTCCTGTGGTTTTTGACCCGGTTGGAGCAGGCGCATCAAATTTCAGAAATGAAACTGCAAAGCGTATACTTGAAAATGTGAAGATAAGCATACTCAGAGGAAATCTTTCTGAAATGTCATATCTTGCAGGACTAGAAGTTTCCACAAAGGGTGTTGACACCTCGGAAGCTGACGAGAAAAACGACCCTGTTTCCGTTGCGAAAAAAACAGCCGCAAAGTATAACTGCGTTGCAGCTATCACAGGTGCGGTGGATACAATAACAGACGGAAAAAGAGTCGCAAGGATATCAAACGGTCACCCATATCTTTCAAAGGTAACAGGCACAGGCTGTATGACAACAGGACTTGTAGGCTCATTTGCAGGTGCTTGCGACGATATGTATACCGCCGCTGTAACAGGCATTGCAAGCATGGGCATAGCAGGTGAGTTCGCATATGAAAATGCTGGAGAGATAGGCTCAGGAAGCTTCCATATTTCTATCATTGACGCAATCAGCAAAATGAATAGTCAGGTATTTGCGGCTAAGGCTAAGATAGAAGAAGTTTAGTATTGCAATATTTCAGATCTAGTGGTATCATATCAATGTGATGCCACTAAATTTTATGTGGTGATGTTGCTTGCGGGGACGAACAGTGTTCGTCCGTTTACACTGCATATTATACTTTTTCATACAAAGGAGAATGAAAAATGACCGTAAGATTTGCTTGTGAAAAGGATATACCGCAAATGAACAGCTTGCTCTATCAGGTAGAGAGAGTTCATCAGCATGGCAGACCTGACCTTTTTAAAGAGGGTGCGAAAAAGTATACTGATAACGAGCTTAAAGCTATGCTCAAGGATAAAACTAAGCCTATATTTGCCGCAGTTGATGAAAATGATGTGATGAAGGGCTACGCTTTTTGTGTGTTTCAGGAGCATAATGGCGACAATGTTCTCACGGATATAAAGACTTTGTATATCGATGATCTGTGCGTTGATGAAAATTGCAGAGGTCAGCATATCGGCTCGGTACTTTACGAGGCAGTGAAGAAATTCGCTAAGGAGCAGGGCTGTTATAATGTTACTCTCAATGTGTGGGAGTGTAATCCATCGGCAAGACAATTTTACGAAAAGGCAGGCCTGAAGCCATACAAGACAGGTATGGAAGTTATTTTATGATAAAAGATAAGAGGGTAAAAAAATGGACAAATCGAAAATTGACTACACGCTTTATCTCTGCACTGACCGTGGACTTATGTCCTGCGAAACTATCGAGCAGTCGGTAGAGGAGGGCGTAAAAGGCGGCTGTACAGTTATCCAGCTAAGAGAAAAGGACTGCACTTCAAGAGAGTTCTATGAGCTTGCAGTCAGAGTAAAAAAGATAACGGACAAATACAATGTGCCGCTTATCATCAACGACAGACTTGATATCGCACAGGCTGTTGACTGTGCGGGCGTTCATCTGGGACAGAGCGATATGCCATGTGCAGTTGCAAGAAAAATCCTCGGTGAGGACAAGATAATAGGTATTTCTGCGGCAACTCTTGAAGAAGCTAAAAAAGCACAGGCAGACGGTGCAGATTACCTTGGCGTTGGCGCAATGTATGCCACCAACACCAAGACAGACGCAAGAGCTGTCACAAAGGAACAACTTGTAGAAATAAGAGCCGCTGTGGATATCCCTATCGTAATAATAGGCGGAGTTAATCAAAAAACTGTGCCGAACTTTAAGGGTATGGGTATTGACGGCGCTGCGGTAGTTTCTGCGGTGGTTTCCCAGCCTGATATTGAAAAGGCGGCAAAGGATCTTCGTGAGCTTTGCGAGGATTGCTTCGGAAGATAAGATGTTGAACGGCCGGTTATTTAGACCGTCCGTTTTTTGTTTTAAAACAAATGTATGATTTTGTCTTTCGATTTTACACAAATTATACATTGCGCTATTGACGATTAAGTTAAAATCGGTTATAATAAATGAAAAAGCTTTATTTTTTGGATTAAAACGCTAATGCGTTGAAATAGTAATGTATGTTAGGAGAGTAAAAATGAAAAAAACTAAGATCGTATGCACTATCGGACCTTCCACAGATGACGAAAACATTATGCGTGAGCTTATGAAAAACGGCATGGACGTTGCGAGATTCAATTTCTCACACTCTGACCACAGTGTTCATAAGGCTCGTTTTGAAACTGTATGCAAGCTAAGGGAAGAACTTGGCGTTAATATTGCAACTCTTCTTGATACAAAAGGACCTGAGGTAAGACTTAAAAACTTTAAGGATCACAAGCCTGTTACTATCAAGGACGGCGATACATTCACACTTACCACAAGAGAAGTGGAGGGTGACGAAACTATCTGCTCTATCACATTCCCACAGCTTCCAAAGGACGTTTCTGTAGGCACTAGAATACTTATCAATGACGGAAATATCGAGCTGAAAGCACTGAGAGTTGACAGCACCGATATCGTCTGCGAAGTTATCCACGGCGGAGTTGTTTCCGACCACAAGGGTATCAACGTACCTGATGTAAACCTTTCTATGCCTTACATTTCTGATGCTGATATGGCTGACCTTGAATTTGGCGCAAAAATGGGGTTTGACTATATCGCAGCTTCATTCGTAAGAACAGGCGCTGACGTTATTTATCTTAGAAAATTTACCCAGAGCCTTGGTTGGTTCAATCCTAGAATTATCGCTAAGATAGAAAACGCTCAGGGTGTTGCCAATATTGACGAGATCCTTGACGCTGCTGACGGAATAATGGTAGCAAGAGGAGATATGGGCGTTGAGATACCTTTCGAGCAGATACCTGCTATTCAGAAAGAGCTTATCAGAAAAGCCTACAACGCAGGCAAAAACGTTATCACAGCAACTCAGATGCTGGAGTCTATGATAACAAACGCACGTCCTACAAGAGCCGAGATAACCGACGTTGCAAACGCTATTTATGACGGCTCGTCTGCTATAATGCTTTCAGGGGAAACTGCCGCAGGTAAATATCCTGTTGAGGCTGTCAAGACCATGAGCCTTATCGCAGAAACGACCGAAAAGGATATCGACTATATCTCACGTTTCAAGAAAAGAGCAGACGAGAGAAATTCATCTATCACTGACGCTATCTCACACGCTACTGTTACAACTGCGCATGACCTTAATGCTGTAGCGATCCTGACAGTAACAAAAGGCGGAACAACAGCAAGAACGCTTTCAAAATTCCGTCCGAACTGTCCTATAATCGCACTTACAACTGACGATACAACATATCATCAGCTCAGCCTTTCATGGGGTATCAGGGCAGGCGTTATCGAAGAGAAAACAAACACTGACGAACTCATCAGACACGCTCTGGAGCGTTCTGTGGAGCTTGGCTATCTGAAGAAGGGTGACCTTGTCGTTATTACAGCAGGAGTACCGCTTGGAATGAGCGGAACGACAAATCTGCTCAAAGTCGAGAGAGCATAGTTTTTAAGTGAGGAGTGAGGAATGGCAGCGCCATACCGAGCAAATTACCAACACAAAGTAAAAGCACCCACGAGCGAAGCGAGCAAAAGGTCTGCGGAGAGAGCCTTAATAGGTGCAAGCCTACTAAACGGTGCAGAAAAGCAATAGAAGAATTGAAAAAAATCAATTACAAAGCGGTGTCGGAGCGGAATGCTCTGCACCGCTTTTGTTGAGAAAAATGTTTGAGCTTTTTGTAGGCGATCACTTTTTTTATTCAAATAATTTTCCGTGAATTGGGTAACCGATTCTAACATATGAAAGAAGTATGGCGTAAGAGTAATATTTCTGAATGTGACTTGACTTTGATTTTGAAGTATGTTATTATTTTAACATACGAGCGGTAGTATTATTAATAGGTATGCGATACTGAATATTGAGGTAATATGTGCTGCCCGAAATCTTATGTCAGGAGAGTATAAAATGGAAAGACAGTTTTATGACGAATGGGAAGGCTTTAAGCCCGGCAGATGGTCAAACACTTCTATCAATCTTCGTGATTTTATCCAGAAGAACTTCACACCATATGACGGTGACGACAGCTTCCTTACAGGCCCTACAGAAGCAACTACTAAGCTCTGGGAACAGGTAATGGAGCTTTCAAAGAAGGAGAGAGAAGCCGGCGGTGTTCTCGATATGGACACTAAGATCGTTTCTACTATCACCTCACACGGTCCTGGTTATCTTAACAAGGATCTTGAAAAGATCGTTGGTTTCCAGACTGACAAGCCTTTCAAGCGTTCTCTTCAGCCTTTCGGCGGTATCAGAATGGCTATGAATGCTTGCGAGCAGAACGGCTACACAGTTGATCCTGAAGTTGTAAAGATCTTTACTGAATATAGAAAAACTCACAATCAGGGCGTTTTTGACGCTTACACACCTGAGATGAAGCTTGCCAGACACGCTGCTATCATCACAGGTCTTCCGGACGCTTACGGCAGAGGAAGGATCATAGGCGACTACAGAAGAGTTGCTCTTTACGGTATAGACTATCTTGTTGAGGACAAGAAGGATCAGCTTGCTACTTCACTGGTAAGAATGACTTCTAAGAACATCAGACTCAGAGAAGAGCTTTCTGAGCAGATCAGAGCCCTTGGCGAACTCAAGAAGCTTGGCGAGATCTACGGGTACGATATCTCACGTCCTGCTAAGAACGCTAAGGAAGCTATCCAGTGGCTGTACTTCGGCTACCTTGCTGCTGTTAAGGAGCAGAACGGTGCTGCAATGTCACTTGGCAGAACTTCTACATTTATCGATATATACATCAAGAGAGATATGGATAGAGGTATCCTCACAGAGCAGGAGGCTCAGGAGCTTGTTGACCACTTCATCATGAAGCTCAGACTTGTTAAGTTCGCTAGAACACCTGAGTATAACTCACTGTTCTCAGGCGACCCAACTTGGGTAACAGAGTCTATCGGCGGCGTTTCTATCGACGGCGTTCCAATGGTAACAAAGACTTCATTCAGATATCTCCACACACTTGAGAACCTTGGTCCTGCACCAGAGCCAAACATGACAGTTCTGTGGAGCACAAAGCTTCCTTCAAACTTCAAGAAGTTCTGTGCTAAGACTTCTATCAAGACTTCTGCTATCCAGTACGAGAACGACGACCTTATGAGGGTTACACACGGCGACGACTACGCTATCGCTTGCTGTGTATCTTCAATGAGGATCGGTAAGGAAATGCAGTTCTTCGGTGCAAGAGCTAACCTTGCTAAGTGCCTGCTTTATGCTATCAACGGCGGTGTTGACGAAAGACTTAAGATACAGGTTGGTCCTAAGTATCGTCCGGTTACAGGCGATTACCTCGATTATGATGATGTAATGGCTAAGTATGACGATATGATGGAGTGGCTGGCTGGTCTTTATGTAAATACACTGAACGTTATCCACTATATGCACGATAAGTATTCTTATGAGAGAGTTCAGATGGCTCTTCATGACAGAGATGTTAAGAGATACTTCGCTACAGGTATCGCAGGTCTGTCAGTTGTTGCTGACTCACTTTCTGCTATCAAGTACGCTAAGGTAAAGTGCATCAGAGATGAGGACGGAATCGTAACTGACTACGAAGTTGAGGGCGATTTCCCTAAGTATGGCAACAACGACGAGAGAGTTGACAAGATCGCAGTTGACCTCGTCAGAACATTCATGGACAAGATCAGAAAGCACCACACATACAGAGATGGTGTTCCTACAATGTCTATCCTTACTATCACATCTAACGTTGTTTATGGTAAGAAGACCGGTTCTACACCTGACGGAAGAAAGATCGGTGTGCCTCTTGCTCCTGGTGCTAACCCAATGCACGGCAGAGATACTCACGGCGCTTCTGCATCACTTTCTTCAGTTGCTAAGCTGCCATTCAGACACGCTCAGGACGGTATCTCAAACACATTCTCTATCATTCCTGACGCTCTTGGCAAGGACGACAAGGTATTCATGGGCGACCTTGATATCGAAAGCATAGCTAAGGAGCTTAACGAAGATGGGGTTTAATGTTAAAAAGGACGAGGACGAGGCTCAGGTAAACGAGCTTGTTGACGTCATTGACAGACTTATGATGGACGGTCAGGGTCATCTTACGATAGACATTGACGAAACCGAAGAAGGTCTGAACGTTAAAACTTACAGCACTTCCGATTGTGGCGGTGACGGCAAGACGGCTTGCTGTCAGCCTACAGAAGAGGACGCTGTTGACAGAGATGAAGATTAACTCCCTATTTTAGAAAACGGCGGAGATAAATGCTCCGCTTGTTTTCCATAAATACTAAGAAAGGAATGTAATACTATGGCAAACTTTGAACCAACAGAGGCACAGGTAGACAACCTTATCGGACTTCTTGACGGATATGCTGAAAAAGGCGGTCATCACCTTAATGTAAATGTACTTAACAGAGAAACTCTTCTGGACGCTCAGGCTCACCCTGAGAAGTATCCACAGCTCACAATAAGAGTTTCAGGCTACGCTGTAAACTTCGTAAAACTTACTAAGGAGCAGCAGGACGACGTTATTTCAAGAACGTTCCACAAGAGCCTTTAATTTGAGCTTTGCCGCATAGAATGAGTTTCTTTGCGGATAATATGCACACGGGCGGTCGGCGTCGTCTTACATGGAACATCTTGTTTTATGTGGATGAGAGCTGCCGCTCGTTTGTTGCTTTTTGCGGATAGGTGTGCGGTGATATAAATTTGTGAGCGAGCAGAAACGGGACGTCGATGGCGCCGTCCCCCACAGAATGGTTTGTGCAGGCTGAAAGGGCGTGCGTTCATGCGAAATAAAAAAGGAGGGATATCCCATGGAGGGATTTATACATTCTACGGAAAGCTTTGGTACGGTGGATGGACCGGGGATAAGGTTTGTTATTTTCTTTCAGGGCTGTCCTATGAGATGTCTTTACTGCCACAATCCTGATACTTGGAAGATAGGCACGGGTACAAAGAGGACGGTTGAAAGTCTGCTGGCGGAATATGACTCGGTAAAAGAGTTCATGAAAAACGGCGGAATTACCTGCACAGGCGGTGAGCCTTTGGTACAGATAGACTTTGTGACGGAACTTTTTGAAAAGGCTAAGGAAAAGGGGATACACACTTGTCTTGACAGCTCGGGCATCACTTTTACGCCTGACAGCACGGAAAAGTTTGAAAGGCTTTGCAAATGCACTGACCTTGTTATGCTGGATATCAAGCATATTGACCGTGAGGAACACAAGAAGCTTACGGGACACTACAATGACAACATTCTTGCGTTTGCGAAGTTTTTGTCGGAGCATGGTGTGCCTATATGGATACGTCATGTTGTTGTGCCGGGTATCACGGACAAGGAAGAATATCTTTTCAGGCTGGGCGAGTTTATCTCACAGCTCAAGACATTGAAAGCGCTTGACGTTCTGCCTTATCACACCATGGGCAAGGTAAAGTATGAGCAGCTCGGTATAGATTATCCTCTTGGTGACACACCGCCTCTTGACAAGGAGGACGCTGTTAAGGCTAGAGATGTTATCATGAGAGGGCTTAAAGCGGCGTTGAAAAAGAGAAAATAGTATTTTAGACGAGTGGACTTCGGTCTGCTCGTTTTTTTTGTGTAAAAGTATATATTTTTCTCGACAAGTTTTTGAAAATATTCTGCATATTTGGATAATTGACGGCAGGCTTAAAATATGGTAAAATGAATGAGTAAGGAATACAGCAATAGAATATTGTTAGGACAGGTTTATATTGGAAACGCACATTCTCTGAATGATAACGAACAACACAGCGTCTGCGAAAGGGCTGTAGGTTTGATATCATAAGGAGGATTTTTTTTATGCCAAAGAATTTGTTTCAGGAGATAGTTTTTACGGTGCTGATGGTGTTTGTGATGGTATACGCCATGATATGCTACAACATTGCACTCAACATGGGCGGAATGTCAAATGCCGTATTTCTCAAGGCTTTTCATGAGCTTGTCATAATGGCTCCGATAGCTTTTGTTCTTGACTTTTTTGCTGTGGGAAAGATAGCAAAGAAAAAGGCTTTCAGCATTGTTGATGTGAGAAAGGATAATCCTTTTCATCTTGTGCTTGCCATATCTGTTATCTCTGTTATTTTTATGTGCCCACTCATGAGCCTTGCGGCTACGCTGCTTTTTAAGGACGCAGGCAGGGAAGTTATTGCGGTATGGTTAGAAACAACGGCTATGAACTTTCCTATGGCTCTTTGCTGGCAGCTTTTCTTTGCAGGCCCTATAGTGAGGTTTGTCTTCGGACTTATTTTCAGAGAATGTGAACAGAAAAGCGGGGCTGTTTCTGCGGCTGCGGAATAAGGTTTTTACGAGTGGACTTCAGTCTGCTCGTTTTTTATTTTACACTGAAAAATAAAAACTAAAAAAAGTGTTAAAAGCCTTTACAAAGGCAGGCGGTTGTGTTATAATAGTAATCGTAAAAATTTGCGTGAAAAAGGAGGAGCTTATAGTGCAGAAGGCGTATCTGATTTTGGAGAACGGTACTATTTTCGAGGGTAAAAGTTTCGGCGCAGCTGGCGAAGCTATTGGCGAAATTGTTTTTACTACGGCTATGACAGGCTATCTCGAAACACTTACTGACCCTAGTTACTACGGACAGATAGTTGTTCAGACATTTCCGTTAATTGGTAACTATGGTGTTATTCCTGAGGATTTTGAAAGTGAATGTCCTCATGTTAAAGCTTATATTGTTAGAGATTGGTGTCAAGAGCCTAGCAACTTCCGTTGTGAGGGTGATCTTGACACTTTTTTAAAGCAGCATAACATCGTAGGTCTTTACGGTATTGACACTCGTCAGCTCACAAAAATAGTTCGTGAGTCGGGTGTTATGAACGGAAAGATCGTTCCTGAGGGTTCAAGCTTCGGACTGACAGATCTTAAGAACTACACGATAGTTGAGGCTGTAAAGAACACGACCTGCTCGGAGGAGAAAACATTCGAGCCTGAGGGAGAGGTCAAGAGGAAGGTAGTGCTTTACGATTTCGGTGCAAAGCACAACATTGGAAGAGAGCTTGTTAAGAGAGGTTGCGAGGTAACTGTTGTTCCTGCATATACAAAGGCAGAGAGGATAAAGGAGCTTGCACCTGACGGCATAATGCTTTCAAATGGACCTGGAGATCCTGCGGAGAATGTGGAGATAATCGAGGAGCTCAAAAAGCTTTCTGAGATGAAGATACCTACATTCGGAATTTGTCTTGGGCATCAGCTTTTGGCACTGGCACATGGTGCGGTGACACACAAGCTGAAATACGGTCACAGAGGTGCAAACCAGCCTGCTGAGAACACTGAAACAGGCAGAGTTTACATAACATCACAGAACCATGGATATGCAGTAGAGAACGATTCGCTCCCTGAGGGTGAAGCAAAGGTGCTTTATGTAAATGCCAATGACGGCACTTGTGAGGGTATCAGATATCTCAACGAGCCTGCATTTTCTGTACAGTTCCACCCGGAGGCTTGTGGTGGTCCGCATGATACTGACTTCTTGTTTGATGAGTTTATTGAGCTCATTGACACTAACAAGAAATAAGCTCTGGTTTTTTGAAGTATAGAAATTATTGATCTCAGTTTCTGCAACAGTAGGGGCGAACAGTGTTCGCCCGTGGCTGACGGAATGTGTTTGATATGACTATTGTAGTGTTCATTATTCGAGCGGCTTTTATATGGGGCGGTCGTGATAGTGAACGGGCGAACGCTGTTCGCCTCTACATTATGTTTTACTGAGGTCGTTAAGCTTTAACACAGAGGGTTGCTGGGTGCGGTTTTCGAGAGTGTGAGAAGGGATAACTCCTCACTCCTCACTCATCACTTTCAGCGTTTCCCTAAACTTTTCAGAAAGGATTGAATTTAAGTGCCTTTAAATAAAGATATAAAGCGAGTTCTCGTTATCGGCTCGGGTCCTATCGTTATAGGTCAGGCTGCTGAGTTTGACTATGCAGGTACACAGGCTTGCCGTGCGCTCAAGCAGGAGGGTCTGGAGGTTATTCTTATAAACTCTAACCCTGCTACTATCATGACGGACAATGCTATGGCTGACAAGATATACATTGAGCCGCTTACTCTTGAAACTGTTAAGAGAGTTATCAAAAAAGAACGCCCTGACAGCCTGCTTTCTACCCTTGGCGGTCAGACGGGTCTTACGCTTTCTATGCAGCTTGCTAAGGAGGGATTCCTTGACAAGTATAATGTTAAGCTTCTTGGTGCTAACCCTGAAACTATCGACAAGGCTGAGGACAGACAGATGTTCAAGGACACTATGGAGTCTATCGGTCAGCCATGTATCCCTTCTAAGGTCGTTAATACTGTTGAGGACGCTGTAGACTTCGCTAATCAGCCCGGTATCGGTTATCCTCTTATCATCAGACCAGCTTTTACCCTTGGCGGTACAGGCGGAGGAATCGTTAATGACGAGGAAGAGCTCAAGGAGATCACAAGAAACGGTCTTTATCTTTCACCTATCACTCAGGTGCTTGTTGAGAAATGTATCGCAGGCTGGAAAGAGATAGAGTTCGAGGTAATGAGAGACGCTAAGGGCAACGTTATCACGGTTTGCTCAATGGAGAACTTTGACCCTGTTGGTGTTCACACAGGCGACTCTATCGTTATCGCTCCTGCTGTTACGCTGGCTGATAAGGAATATCAGATGCTCCGTTCTGCGGCTTTGAAGATAATCGATACTCTTAAAGTAGAGGGTGGCTGTAACTGTCAGTTCGCTCTTAACCCTGACAGCTTCGAGTATGCTGTTATCGAGGTAAACCCTAGAGTTTCACGTTCTTCCGCACTTGCTTCTAAGGCGACAGGTTATCCTATCGCTAAGGTCGCAGCTCAGATAGCTATCGGATATACTCTTGACGAGATAAAGAATGCTGTAACAGGCAAGACATACGCTTGCTTTGAGCCTGCCCTTGACTATGTTGTTGTTAAGCTTCCTAAGTGGCCTTTCGACAAGTTCGTTTATGCTAAGCGTGAGCTTGGTACACAGATGAAGGCTACAGGTGAAGTTATGGCTATAGGCTCAACTTTTGAGCAGGCTATAATGAAGGCTGTAAGAGGTGCTGAGATAGGTCATGACTGCCTTATCTCACCTAAGATGCTTGACCTTGATGACAAGACTATCCATGACAGACTTTCTGACTGCACAGACGAAAGACTTTTCGTTGTATACGAGGCTCTCAGACGTGGAGTTTCTGTTGATGAGATACACAGCATCACTAAGATAGACGAGTGGTTCCTCTACAAGCTCTGCAAGCTTATCGACATGGAAAAGACACTCAAAAATGACTTCAATGAGGAAACTTATCTTGAAGCTAAGAAGATAGGCTATACTGATAAGGTAATCGAGAAGATAACAGGCAAGAAGATAGAAAAGCCTGTTCATGCTGTATTTAAAATGGTTGATACCTGTGCGGCTGAGTTTGCGGCTATGACACCTTACTTCTACTCAACATATGACAACGAGGACGAGGCAAGCGAGTTCATTGCAAACAGGGGTCATGACAGAAAGACTGTTATAGTATTCGGTTCAGGTCCTATCAGAATAGGTCAGGGTATCGAGTTCGACTATGCGTCAGTTCACTGCGTATGGGCTTTGAAAGAAAAGGGCTATGACGTTGTTATCGTAAACAACAACCCTGAGACAGTTTCAACTGACTTTGACACTGCTGACAGACTTTATTTTGAACCTCTTACTGACGAGGACGTTATGAACATCATCAGAGTTGAAAAGCCTGTTGGAGTTGTTGTGGCATTCGGCGGACAGACTGCTATCAAGCTCACAAAGCATATGGCTGAACATGGTGTAAACATTCTGGGTACTCCTCCTGACGCTATCGACGCTGCTGAGGACAGAGAGAGATTTGACGAGCTGCTTGAACAGCTTAAGATAAAAAGACCGCAGGGCTTCACTGTTATGACTTGTGACGAGGCTCTTGAAGTTGCAAATAAGATACACTATCCTGTTCTTATGAGACCTTCTTACGTTCTTGGCGGACAGAACATGATAATCGCATTCAACGATGACGATATCAAGGAATACATGGCTATCATTCTCGACCAGGGAATCGAGAACCCTGTACTTATAGACAAGTATCTTATGGGTACTGAGCTTGAGATAGACGCTATCTGTGACGGCGAGGATATCCTTATCCCTGGTATCATGGAGCATATCGAGAGAACAGGTATTCACTCAGGCGACTCTATTGCGGTTTATCCTGCATGGAACGTTTCTGACAGCCTGATAAACAGAATTATCGAATGCTCAAAGAAGCTTGCTATCGCTCTTAACACTAAGGGCCTTGTAAACATTCAGTATATTGCTTACCATGACGAGATATATGTTATCGAGGTAAACCCACGTTCTTCAAGAACTATCCCTTATATCTCTAAGGTAACGGGCGTTCCTATGGTAGACCTTGCAACTAAGTGTATGCTTGGCGAAAAGCTCAAGGACATGGGCTACGGCACTGGTCTTTACAGAAATTCACCATATGTTGCCGTTAAAGTTCCTGTATTCTCATTCGAGAAGCTTATCGGCGTTGACAACCACCTTGGACCTGAGATGAAGTCAACAGGTGAGGTGCTTGCAGTTTCTAATTCTCTTGAAGAGTCACTGTATAAGGGTCTTACTGCTGCTGGCTACAAGCTTGGCAAGAAAGGCGGAGTATTCATCACTGTCAGAGATTCTGATAAGGGTGAGATACCACAGACAGCTAAGATGTTCGCTGACCTTGGATTTAAGATATACGCTACAAACGGCACTGCTAAGGTGCTTCACGAGCATGGCATTGACGCTGAGGTAGTGGCAAAGATACACGAGAACGAGGACAACAACACTCTTACACTTATCGAGAGCGGAAAGATAGCTTATGTTATCTCCACTTCTTCAAAGGGAAGAATACCTACAAGAGATTCTGTTAAGATAAGAAGAAAAACAGTTGAGTGGAATATCCCTTGTCTGACTTCTATCGACACTGCAAACGCTATTGCGGCATCTATCAGAAGTAAATACACTGAGTCAACTACTGAGATAGTTGATATCAACAACATGAGAACTGAAAAGCAGACATTTGAGTTCACAAAGATGCAGGGCTGCGGCAATGACTACATCTACTTCAACTGCTTTGACCAGAGAATAGACAATCCAGAGGGTCTGGCACTCAATTTGTCTGACAGACACTTCGGTATCGGTGGTGACGGTGTTATCCTTATCTGCCGTTCAAAGGTCGCAGACGCTAAGATGAGAATGTTCAATCTTGACGGTTCTGAGGGCAAGATGTGCGGAAACGGTATCAGATGCGTTGCTAAGTTCATGAGAGATAACGGCATTGTTGACAAGGACGAAATGACTATCGAAACACTTTCGGGTATCATGACAGTTTCACTTATCCGTCACTACGGCGAGGTAAGCGGTGCTACTGTAAACATGGGCAAGGCTATTCTTGCTCCTCACCTTGTTCCTGTTGAACTTGAGCCTGACGAGAACGGCAGGGTAGTTGACAGAAAGGTGAACATTGCAGGAAATGACTACAACATCACCTGCGTTTCAATGGGCAACCCTCACGCCGTTGTATTCATGAACAATGTTGATAGCCTTGACATTGACAAGGTAGGTCCTGAGTTCGAGCATGACAAGATATTCCCTGAGAGAGTGAACGCTGAGTTCATCAAGGTGATCGATGACCACACACTCAAGATGAGAGTATGGGAGAGAGGCTCCGGCGAAACTTGGGCTTGCGGCACCGGTGCTTGTGCAGCAGCAGTTGCGGCTGTTCTTAACGGATTCTGCAAAAAGGACGAGGAAATATCTGTTATACTTAAGGGAGGCACTCTTAAGATAAGATACACAGACGAGGCTGTATATCTTACAGGTGACGCTGTAACAGTATTCTCAGGTCACATCGTAATGTAAATTTCGCAGCGGACACTGCGTTAAAAAAGCGGCAGCCGCAGAGCGTTTTGAATGTGCTTTGCGGCTGTGTGCGTTTTATAAGTTTGACCCGTGAAACTTCGGGTCGCAAAAATGAAAAGGAGCTAGAATTATGCCAAGTATCAACGAAAATTTTCTCAAGCTGGAAAAGAACTATCTTTTTATAAACATTGCCAAGAAGGTAAAGGCCTTCACTGAGGCACACCCTGAGGCTGACATTATCAGAATGGGTATCGGCGACGTTACTCAGCCTATCGCAAAGTGCGTTGTTGAGGCAATGAAAAAGGGCGCTGACGAAATGGGCGTCAAGGAAACATTCAAGGGCTATGAGGACAGCGGTGCAGGATATGACTTCCTTAAAGAGGCTGTTGCAGGCTACTACAAGAGTTTCGGCGTTGACATTCCTGCTGACGACATCAGGATAAACGACGGTGCAAAGTCTGACTGCGGAAACATTGTTGACATTTTCGGTGACGACAATGTAGTGCTTATTACAGACCCTGCATATCCTGTTTATGTTGACACGAATCTTATGAACGGCAGAAAGGTAATTTATGCTGATTCAAACGAGGAGAACAACTTTGCGGCTATGCCTGACGAGAACGTAAAGTGCGACATTATTTATCTTTGCTCACCTAACAATCCAACGGGTTCTGTTTACACTAAGGAGCAGCTTAAAGTTTGGATAGACTATGCAAAGAAGAACAACGCTATCATCATTTACGATTCTGCATACGAGGCATTCATTACAGAAAAGGACGTACCAAGAAGTATTTTTGCTGTTGAGGGTGCAAAGGAATGTGCTATCGAGATGTGCTCACTTTCAAAGACAGCAGGCTTCACAGGAATGAGATGCGGATACACAGTTATCCCACACGAGCTTGTTGTTAAGGCGTCTGACGGCAGTGAAGTTTCTATCGCTCAGCTTTGGGGCAGACGTGAAGGCTCAAAGTTCAACGGTGTATCATATCCTGTTCAGTGTGCTGCTGCGGCTGTATTCACTGAGGAGGGTCAGAAGCAGACAAGAGCAAACATTGAATACTATCAGAACAACGCAAAGGTAATGGCTTCCACACTTGACGAGCTTGGTATCAAGTACACAGGCGGCAAGAACTCGCCATACATTTGGCTCAAGTGCCCTAACAACATGGGTTCATGGGAGTTCTTTGATTATCTTCTTGAGAATGCAAATGTTGTTGGCACACCTGGCGCAGGTTTTGGCAAGAACGGCGAAGGCTGGTTCAGACTTACTGCTTTTGGTGATAAGGACAGAACTGTTGAGGCTATGGAGAGAATAAAGAAGCTGCTTTCTAAGTAGTTAGGAGTGAGAAATTATTCTCGCTTTTACTCTGATATTCTCGGATAGGTTTTATATGATTTTAAAAGGGCGGTTTTGACCGCTCTTTTTTTTGTTCGCAAATTCTACCGCCGCAAAATCGCCTCGCTCTTTGCGTGGTGGGGTTGTAAAATGAGATAGTAAAAGCGGTGCAGAGTTTTTTACTCCGACACCGCTTTGTTATTTGCTTTAGTTTGTGTTTCTTCTACTTGGTAGTGGCTCTTTGCTAGGTTTGGCTATGCCATTCCTCACTCCTCACTTCTCACTTTGCCTACACCTTTATTCTCCGATACTCTCCCGGAGTCATATTTTCATACCTTTTGAATACCACGGAGAAATAAGATCCGTCCTGAAAGCCCGTTTCATCTGATATCTCGCCTATGGTCTTGTTGGAATACACAAGCAGATCCTTTGCGTGCTGTACCCTTACTTGCGCAAGATACTCCATAGGTCTGAGCTGAAAATTCTTCTTAAAAAGTCTGCATAAGTGCTGCTCGGATACTCCTGCGATTTTTGCAAGCTCGTTAAGCTTTATTTGCTCCGGGTAATGCTCTTCAATATACTGCAATACGTCAGCCAAGGCAACAGATTGTGCGGTATAAAATGACGAAAGCCTGTTATCAGCTATTTTACGATATTCTATAAGAAAGTCGTAAAGCTGTGCTGAAGCGTAATGATTGCCATAAAGCTTATCACTTTTCAGAGTATAATAGATGCGTGTTATGATACGGCGTAATCTGTCCATATCTACCCCTTGAATGGCGGTGAACTTATTAAGCTTCCACTGCTCCAAGAGGGGAATGACCTGTGAGCCGGAAAAGGCTATCCAATCCAGATACCACGCATCGCTTAGGGCATGATACTCATGTGGACAGAATGGGGGGATATAGAAAACAGTATCGGGCGGTATTTTGGTGGTTTCTCCGTTTATTATGACCTCGCCCTCCCCTGAGCGTGACAAAAATATTTGTGGGTACTCGTAGCCATCTGCACGTTTTATTGGAAACTGCCAGCTTTCAAGTCCCAGACCTACCACATAAAAGGGCAGGTTTTTTTCGTCGCCTATGACGGGATATATCTGTTTATACATTATTTTGCACCCCCAATTTACATATCTTTATAATACCACTGGGTTTGGGGTTTGTCAAGATAAAACTATTCTTTTGCTGAGCTTTTAAAGAAAAGCGAAAAGATAAAGGCGAATGTCATGGCTGCAGTTATGCCTGCGGCGGAGGCGGTAAGTCCCCCTGTGAAAATGCCTAGGAAGCCTATTTTATCTATCTGTTCACGGACACCATTATAGAGAAGATAGCCGAAGCCCGTGAGAGGGACAGTTGCGCCACAGCCTGCGAGGTCTATAAGTGGCTTATAAAGTCCCAGCGCACCCAGAAGCACGCCGCCTGTGACGTATGCCACCAGTATTCGTGCGGGGGTCAGTTTTGTGAAGTCCATAAGCACCTGTCCTATGGCACAAAAAAGACCTCCTATAAGAAAAGCCCATAGATAGTCCATTAGTTTGCTCCTTTCGTATCTTTTTCCCCTGACAGCCATACGAGATGTGATATAGATGGAATAGATTCCCCTTGCTGATTTACTGTTGGTGACATTAGCGCACCCGTGGCAGCAAAGAGGATATTTTTTATTTCACCTGCACGAAGCTTCGGGAGAAAATAGCCGCACAGAACGCTTCCTGCACAGCCGCAGCCGCTTCCCCCTGCGTGGATATCCTGCTCGTCAAAGTCATAGAGCATCATGCCGCAATCTTTATGATTGTCACGGATATTTATATTTTCACGCTCGAAAAGCTCACAGAGAATACGGCTTCCAACTTTGCCAAGGTCGCCTGTGACGATATAATCGAAGTCGGAGGGGGTCATGCCTGTGTCGGTGAAAAATGTGCTAATTGTGGAAAAGGCTGCAGGAGCCATGGCTGCACCCATGTTGTTGGCGTCGCTCACGCCCAAGTCAACTATTTTTCCGATAGTACAGCCCCTGATGTAGGGGGGCTTGTCCGAGGGGGCAACCACCAATGAGCCTGAGGCTGTGGCTGTCCACTGAGATGTGGGAGTACGCTGTCCACCGTAGTTGAGGGGAAAACGGTACTGTCTTTCAGCGGTGCAGAAGTGGGAAGATGTGACCGCCATTGCTTTTTTTGCGAGGCCGTTGTCAACGAAAAGAGAGGCGAGGAGAAGTCCCTCCGCCATGGTGGAGCAGGCTCCGTAAATGCCGAGAAAGGGCATTTCAAAGGCTCTTACGCCATAGGTAGTGCCGACGCACTGATTTAACAGGTCACCGCCGAAAAGCACGTCTATATCCTCGGGGGAGAGGGCGGCTTTATCCAAAGCGTGAAGCACTGCCTGCTTTTGAAGCTGACTTTCGCCCTTTTCAAAGCTGTCTGTGGAGAAATAGGGATCATCGTTTATTTTGTCAAAATAGTCGCCCAAAGGTCCTTCGTTTTCTTTCTTGCCGCCTATGGCTGCGAAAGAGATGACAGAGGGTGAGGTTTTCATAAGCTTAGTAGCTTTCATTTTATCACTCCTATTAATGAATATCGTCATTTGATGTTATTTTCTACATTGCAGATGAAAATATGCAAAAAAAGTTTGGCGTTTTAAACGTAAACTTAAAACTATCTTAAAATAGACTTGTTTTGATCTCAAAATCGTTGACATATTCACAAAAAAAAGATATAATTAAATAGTCGATTTATTGTTGATTATGTAGTGTTTTGTTAAGTGGTATGTGTGAAGGGAGGATATGTCCCGTCGGGGGCATAGTTTTAGATGAAGAATAATGAAGATAAGCCGGTGGTCATAAAGCTTGACCGAAAAAAAATAAAGCAGTCGGCTAAAGGCAGGGTGAAGCGAAATTATATCGCCTGCATAGCAGTGTGCTTCATAATGGTATTTATTGCAGGAGAATATGGCTCGACCACGCAGAATGTGTCAAGCTATGATAATTCTCACGTTGCTGATCTTAAATATGACGCCGAAGATAAGGAAGAGATCATTGAGGATATGGTTAAAAATGAGCTTACGGCAGAGCAGGTCAGTGACAAGTGGCAGATAGATAACCCTGACGCTGTAAAAAAGTGGTTGGATGCTTATAAAAAATACGGAGTTGACGGACTAAATTCAAAGGAAGTCACGTTCTTTGGTTCATCAAACGACACTTCTAATCTGGAAGCACTGGCAGACGCTTTTTCTTTTAGCCGAAATGCAAAGGAAAAGGCACAGACCTATCTTAATGACAGGCTCAATAATTTTACAGCCTCTGCTTCGGTTTATTTTGACAGTGCAACAAGCTCTAATTCCTATCAGTTTTCATTGCTTACGGCGATAATGAATGTTTTAGGAAAAAAATCCACATGGGATACTATAGTTTCATTCGTGTATTTTATTTTCCAGTTGATGTTCACCATATTCATAGTGAATGTGCTTTGGGTATGTGAGAGAAGATTTTTCCTTGAAAATCACACATACAAGAAAACGAAGATAGGCAGACTAGGCTTTCTTTTCCGCGAGAGAACGCTTCACCCCGCAAGGACTATGTTTGTAACCAGCATATATCAGACCTTATGGGCGTTTACTATCGTGGGATATCCTATAAAACATTATGCCTATTCAATGGTGCCGTTCATATGTGCGGAAAACCCTAACATCAAGACGAGAAAGGCAATAAAGCTTTCTATCGCCATGACTAGGGGATACAAGTGGCAGCTTTTCAAGGTGGATCTTTCTATGATAGGCTGGACGCTGCTTTCGAGCATATCGTTCGGTGCGGTGGGAGTGTTCTGGTCTAACCCATATACAACTGCGATAGACGCAGAGGTGTATTTACAGCTAAGGCGTGAGGCTATCAAGAACAAGATAGAGGGTTATGAGGAGCTTAATGACAAGCTGCTTGACCTTGACCTTCTGGAAGAGCTTATGGTTGAGGAAGCTGCACAAAAGGGCGAAAATCCGGACATTGTTAGAAGCATACCGATATGCACGATAAAAGTGCCTGAAAATAATGAGAATGGGGGCGGTGAATAATGGAGAGAACGCTGACGCTTGACGATCTGCGGGAATTTGAGCAATACCCAGGACTTGCGGTAGACAGAAAGGCGCATTTCAGCCGATTTGCCAACAAGACTATAGTTCACCGTGACTATCACAGAAACTATACACTCATGACGTATATACTGCTGTTTTTCATATTCGCATTTATAGGCTGGATATGGGAAGTGGGCATACACATAGTTGAGGACGGAGTTTTCGTCAATCGAGGAACTATGTTTGGTCCGTGGCTTCCTATATATGGCTTTGGCGGTGTGTGCGGTATCATACTGCTGAAGCGGTTCATAGATCACCATGTGGCGACTTTTTTCCTTGTTGTGGGGTTATGCTCGGTGGTCGAATACGCAACGAGCTGGTATCTTGAAACGTTTAAACACATGAAATATTGGGATTACACGGGATATTTCTGCAACATCAATGGCAGGATATGTCTTGAGGGTGCGTTGATATTTGGCTTTGCAGGCTGTGCAGGAATATACATCATGGCACCGTTTTTTGATGATCTTTTGAAGAAGATACCATTCAAGGCAAGGTTTGCGGCGTGTGTGATACTTGTTGTATTATTCTGTTGTGACGCTGTTTACTCAAAGGCTAATCCTAATCAGGGCAAGGGCATAACTGATTATGCGGCTTACAATCTGCCTTTTCATAGGGTCATGGTTAGTGAGGAGTTGGGTGTTAGGAGTGAGGAATTATTATTGCCGCACTCTGATATTCTCGGATAGGTTTGATATGACTATTAGAAGGGCGGTTTTTGACCGCCCCTACGGATTTTTTGGGGATAGAAAAGCGGTGCAGAGTTTCCACTCCGACACCGCTTTATTTTTTTTGTTCTTTATTTAGTGCTTGTGATTTACTCGGTTTGGCTATGCCATTCCTCATTTAACTATAGCTTTAATCCAAAGCTTATTGATAATGCCGAATTTACTGCGGACATGGAGCTTACGTCAAGTGTTCCCATTTTCTCCTTTAGCCTTTTCTTGTCCAATGTACGGATCTGTTCCAACAATACCACGGAATCTTTCGCTAGTCCGCAGGTGCCGCCGCCAACTTCTATATGTGTCGGCAGTTTCGCTTTATCAAGGCGGCTCGTTATTGCCGCTGCTATCACTGTGGGTGAATGCTTATTGCCTATGTCATTTTGTACTATCAGCACCGGTCGCATACCGCCTTGCTCTGAGCCTACCACTGGGCTGAGATCTGCATAATATATATCGCCCCTGTGTACAGTCACTTGTAAACACTCCTATTCTATGGGCTTTCGCCTTGATTTGCAGGCTTTTGCTCCTGCTTGTTCCTATTATTGCCTTATTATCGGGGTATTATACCAAAGTATCTATTTTGTTACAAGGTGCAGGGCTGTTTTATTTTATGCGGCAGCAGTGCTTTGGGTGAAAAGTCAGTATTGGTTGACTTTTCACGGTCAAAGTGATATACTTAACATAGTAAATAAAGGCGTAAATGCCTTGAAAGGAATGATTCTATGAGCGAAGGCTGCACACATGATTGCGAAAACTGTGCTTCAAAATGCTCTGATAAAAAGAGCTTGAAAGAGGAGCTTAATGCTGCGAGCTCTGTGAAAAAGGTATATGCAGTAATGAGTGGAAAGGGTGGCGTAGGCAAGTCTTTGGTGACAAGTATGCTTGCAGTAACGGCACAAAGACGTGGTTTTAAGACCGCTGTGCTGGACGCTGACATAACAGGTCCGTCTATACCGACAGCGTTTAATATCCACGAGAGAGCTAATACCAATATGTATGGCATTATCCCTGCGGTGAGCAAGACCGGTATCGAGATAATGAGCCTTAATCTGCTTCTTGAAAATGAAACTGACCCTGTTGTATGGCGTGGCCCTGTTATTGCAGGCGCAGTGAAGCAGTTCTGGACAGATGTGGCATGGAATGACGTTGACGTGATGTTTATAGATATGCCACCAGGAACAGGCGACGTGCCACTGACAGTTTTTCAATCCATTAAGGTTGACGGCATAGTTATCGTCACTTCGCCGCAGGAATTGGTTTCCATGATAGTCGAGAAAGCGGTGCATATGGCGGATATGATGAAAGTACCGGTGCTTGGAATAGTGGAGAATATGTCATATTTTGAGTGTCCTGATTGTGGAAAGAAGCATAATATCTACGGTGAGAGCCATGTGGACGAAGCGGCAGTGAAGTTTGGTATCGACGCTGTGGCGAAAATGCCTATAGACCCGAAGTTTGCGAAAGCTTGCGATAACGGTGAGATAGAGGAAGTCGAGGGCGGCTGGCTGGATACGATCGCGGATAAACTTCTCGGTTAAAGTGAGGAGTGAGGAGTGAGGAATGGCATAGCCAAACCGAGTAAATCACAAGCACTAAATAAAGAACAAAAGATAAAGCGGTGTCGGAGCACAAAACTCTGCACCGTTTTTTTCATCCCATAGCACAACGTAAAATCCGCAAAGAGCGTAGCGATTTTGCGGCACAGCGAATTTGCCTGAAACTCTGTAGGGGCTGGCGCCCTCGACAGCCCGCTCGAAGCGGTAAGGTTTGATTATTCATGAATTTGTGTAGACGTGCCGTGTGCGGAAATGTTGTGCCGTACAGTGTTTTGAAAAAATATGTCGAACGTTGTGCGGATAACGTAGAATTGGACAGGCAAACGAGAAGCGGGACGTCGCATTTCTGCTTGCAGAAATTGCGCTGCTCCCCTACATGGTTTGTGAAACGCAAAGCATTGTGTGGATATCGCAAAAAAAGCAGGCAAGTCAAAAAAACTGACTCGCCTGCTTTCGCTATATTCGGTAATTATTAGAAACCAAGAATGCCCTTGAAATCTTCAATAAGCTTTTCTTCCTGTGCCTCTGCATCAGCTCTTGTGTCGCCGATAGTTGTGTAGTATGCCTTGATCTTTGGCTCTGTGCCGGAAGGTCTGATTATTACACTTGCGCCCTGCTCAAGCTTGAATGCGATAACATCTGACTTTGGAAGTGTAAGAACTGTCTTTGCGCCTGTTTCAAGGTTTGTTTCCTCAGATGCAAGATAATCTGCTATGTCTACTACCTTGAGTCCGCCAATAGCCTTAGGTGGATTAGCTCTCAGATCTGTCATGATCTCCTTCATTCTCTCCATTCCGCTTGCACCCTCGCACTGGAATGACTTCTGGCTGTGGAGATAGTTGCCGTACTTCTTGTACATATCTTCTCTTGCCTGAAGCAGTGAGATGCCCTTTGTTCTGTAGAATGCTGCCATTTCACAAATGAGCATTGAGCCTACTACTGCGTCCTTATCTCTTACATATGAGCCTGCAAGATAACCATAGCTCTCTTCAAATCCGAAGATATATCTGTCGTCCTGTCCCTCTTTCTCAAGGAAACCGATCTGCTCGCCGATAAACTTGAAGCCTGTGAGAACTTCTCTAAGCTCTACATTGTACTCTGCTGCTATCTTCTTGCATATGTCTGTTGTTACGATAGTCTTAACAGCTACAGGGTCCTTTGGCATTGTGCCAAGAGCTGTTCTTTCCTGACAAATATATTTGAGAAGCATTGCGCCTACTTCGTTTCCGCTGAACAGTACATAGTTGCCCTCAGGGTCAGGTACTGCGATACCAACTCTGTCACAGTCTGGGTCTGTTGCAAGAAGAAGATCAGGCTTTACTGTCTTGCAAAGCTCAAGTCCCTTTGCAAGGGCTTCCTTTATCTCAGGGTTAGGGAATGGGCAGGTAGGGAAGTTTCCGTCAGGATTTTCCTGCTCAGGTACTACTGTTACTTCCTTTATGCCTATCTTCTTAAGGATAGCTCTTACAGGTTTGTTGCCTGTGCCGTTAAGAGGAGTGTATACTACCTTCAGACCGCTGTCTGCTACAAGGTCAGTATGTACGCCCTGCTGTGCTACCTTGTCAAGATACTTGTCGATAACTTCCTGCTTGATATATTCGATCTTGCCTGACTTGATACCGTCCTCAAAGTCCATTACCTTTGCACCGCCGAACATCTCAACTGCGTTGATCTTGCCGATAACTGTGTTTGCAACATCGAGTGTGATCTGACAGCCGTCCTCGCCGTAAACCTTGTAACCATTGTACTTTGCAGGATTGTGTGATGCAGTTATAACGATACCTGCCTGACATTTAAGCTCTCTTACAGCCCAAGAAAGCATTGGTGTAGGCATAAGCTCTGAATAGATGTATACCTTTATGCCGTTTGCAGCCAGAACCGCAGCAGCTTCCTTTGCGAACTTGTCAGACTTGATACGGCTGTCATATGCGATAGCTACGCTGCCGTTTTCAAATGCGCCGTTTACATAGTCTGCAAGACCCTGTGTTGCACGTCTGATAGTGTAAACATTAAGTCTGTATGCGCCTGCACCGATAACTCCTCTGAGTCCGCCTGTGCCAAATTCAAGATCTCTGTAAAATCTGTCCTGGATCGCAGCCTCGTCGCCCTCGATAGACTTAAGCTCTGTCTGGAGATCAGGATCGTCAACAGCCTTTTCACACCAAAGCTTGTAAAGTTCCATTTCTGTCATTGTTAAATCACCTCATATAAATATTTCGCTTATAAAATACATATTTCTATAGGATACATTATAGCACACTCCCCTATTTATTTCAAGAGTTGTAACAGTTATTTAACAAATTCCTGCAACTATTTACAAATGAGTTTCCGGAAACATTTTGGGGCATAATGCTAATTTCGGGACAGGGTGAATATAAATATAAAAATAGTATATGTGAGAGGTGGAAAATGTGAAAATATTAAGGAAAATATGCTCGGCAGTGTTATGTGCGGCGGTGGCAGTGTTTATGGTGTGTTCGCTGGCGGAGGGAAAAGAAAAAGCAGGTGCGCTGTCAGCGGAAGACTTTGTGCCTGCGGACACTGTGGCGGTGAGCGATATAATAGAGGGGCTTACGGCTAGGTCTGCAGTGGTGACGGAGATGACCACAGGCAGGGTGCTTTTTGAGAAAGAGCCACAGGAGCAGTGTGAGTGCGGTCACTATGCGAAGCTCATGGTGCTTTTGCTTACAGCAGAAAAGATAGACAGCGGTGAGCTTTCCATGAGCGATACGTCAGTGGTGTCGGAGTATGCCAACTCTCAGCAGGGAAGCCAGATATGGCTTGACAAGGGAGAGAAGATATCTGTGGAGGAGCTTATAAAATCAGTGTCTGCAGGCAATGCAAACGACGGCTGTGCAGCGCTTGCGGAAAAGGTGGCAGGCTCGGCAGACAAGGCGGTGGAGCTTATGAACAGCCGTGCGAAAATGCTTGGCATGAATGGTACTGTTTACACTGATTGTACTGGCATGGGAGAGGGCAATGTTACAACAGCGAAGGACACAGCTTTGCTTTGTTCGGAACTTGCAAAATACAAAAATCTCACTCCTTACCTTACCTGCTGGCTTGACACTGTGAGAGACGGCAAGGCGGAGCTTGTAAATCTTAATAGGCTTGTGCGTACTTACAAGGGCGTAACAGGCATGAAAGCGTGGGGAAGTGAAAAGGCTGGGAGCTGTATTGCGGCAACGGCTGAAAAAGGGGATATGTCAGTATGCGTAGTGCTTAACGGCTGCGATTCGCAGGAGGATATGAATGCTGAGGCGAAGAAACTTCTGAACTTGGCGTTCGATACATATGAGATATACACCCCTGAACTTCCTGAGGATATGGTAAAGGAAACTGTGGTGTGCGGAGGAGAGGAGCTTTCTGTGGAGCTTGCTCCCGAGGGGCTTTATCCTATAGTTATACCGAGGGGAACATATCTTATGGTGGAGTGCGATTTTACGGCAGAGGAGAAGCTTGACGCACCTGTGAAAAATGGCGAAACTGCGGGAGAAATAAGATACACCATGGGCGGCGAGGTGATATTAGAGGGAAAGATAGTCGCCTGCAAAGAGGTGAAGAAAATGAATTTTATCTGCGGCATAAAAAAGCTTGTGTACAATCTGCTGAGTATGCAATGAGAGATTTGTTTAAAATGCACAAAAGATGATTTCGCTTTATAAAACTCTTGAAATGTTCACAAAAATATAGTATAATTTATCTAGTATTAACGGAGAAACGTGTTTTATGGTATCACGCTCTCCGACAGGTAAGGAAAGGAAATGAAGGATAATGTCATTAAAGCTTAACACAAAGTATCTTGAGGGTTTTGTAAGTGAACATGAATACGAGGGTATGGCTGCGCAGGTAACTGCAGCTCATAACACTCTGGTGAACAGAAACGGTCTGGGAAATGATTTTCTCGGCTGGGTAACTCTCCCTGAGGATTATGATAAGGAAGAATTTGCAAGGATCAAGGCTGCTGCCGCAAGGATCAAGGAAAAGTGCGATGTTCTCATCGTTATCGGTATCGGCGGATCTTATCTTGGTGCAAGAGCTGCTATCGAGCTGCTCAAGTCGCCATTCTACAACAATCTTAAAAAGGATACTCCTGACATTTATTTTGTCGGAAACAATATCAGCTCGGCTTACCTCAACGAGGTGCTTTCAATTTGCGAGGGCAGAGATATCTGCGTAAACGTAATTTCAAAGTCGGGCACAACAACTGAGCCTGCACTTGCTTTCAGAATTTTCAAGAAGCTTCTTGAAGATAAGTATGGCAAGGAAGAGGCTAAGACAAGAATTTTTGCCACAACAGACAAGGCTAAGGGTACTCTTAAGCAGCTTTCTGACGAAGAGGGCTATGAGACATTCGTAGTTCCTGATGACGTTGGCGGAAGATTCTCAGTTCTCACAGCAGTTGGTCTTCTCCCTATCGCAGCAGCAGGCTGTGATATCGACAAGCTCATGGCCGGCGCAAGAGAGGGTATGAAGAAGTATTCTGCTGATGATAACAACGATTGCTATAAGTATGCAGCACTCAGAAACATTCTCTACAGAAAAGGCAAGAGCGTTGAGATGCTCGTTTCATATGACCCTTCATTCACAATGATGGGCGAGTGGTTCAAGCAGCTGTTCGGCGAGAGCGAGGGCAAGGACGATAAGGGTATATTCCCATCTGCCGCTACATTCTCTACAGACCTGCACTCACTTGGTCAGTTCATTCAGGACGGCTCAAAGCTTATGTTTGAGACAGTTATGCACATCAAGACACCAAAGAGCGACCTGTTCTTGGAGCCTGACAAGGATAATCTTGACGGACTTAACTTCCTCACAAATCAGAATATGTCAGTTGTAAATGAAAAGGCATATCAGGGTACTATCCTTGCTCACACTGAGGGTGGCGTTCCTAATATCGTTATAGATGTTGATAAGCTTGATGAGGAAAACCTTGGCGAGATGATCTACTTCTTTGAGAAGGCTTGTGCTATCTCAGGTTATATGCTTGGCGTAAACCCATTCAATCAGCCGGGCGTTGAGAGCTACAAGAAGAATATGTTCGCTCTTCTCGGCAAGCCTGGTTATGAGTCACAGAAGGCTGAACTCGAGGCTAAGCTGGGTTAATATCCTAAAGGCAGAACAAAAGGAAATTTTGAGCGTTTCCCCTTCGGGGGTCTGCTCTTAAAATAAATGCTTTAATAAGCGGAACGGAGAGTTTATATGATTAATTTGATTCCAGGTAAAAAGGGCACAGGCAAGACTAAGATACTTGTTGATTCTATCAAGAAGGCTGCTGAAAATGCTACAGGCAACGTTGTTTGCATCGAAAGAGGTATGCAGCTTACCTATGACCTTCCTCATAATGTAAGATTGGCTGACGCTGAAGAATACGGTATCAACAGCTTTGACAGCTTCTATGGCTTTGTTGCAGGTCTGATGGCTGGCAACTATGACATTCAGGAAGTTTTCGTTGACGGTATCCTGAAGATCGGCGGCAGAGATTATGACGCTCTTGGCAATATGCTTGAAAAGGTAGCAGTTCTCACAAAGGACGTAAACGTTACTTTCACAGTATCTGCTGACGTTGACGAGCTGCCTGCAAAGGTAAAGGCTTTCATCAAGTAAGGCTTTGCGCTTCGTTTATTGGTATTTTGATAGCAAAAACGAAAAAATTGAAAAAAAGTATTGACAAATCACGTTTCTCAGGTTATAATGGAATTTGTGATGTTTGAGGTGCAAGTATGAATGTACAGTTGAAGGAACTTTTCGATATAATCGGAGAGCGAAAAACGATCGATTATTCCATAACAGCAGACAAGCTGTCGGAGTATGGCGGATATTCTTTTGCATCGCCCGTTGCGGTAACAGGTGAGATAGAGAACAGGGCAGGGGTGGTAACGCTCAGGTTCAAGACTGTTTTTACTATGGATCACACCTGTGACAGATGTCTAAAGGAGTTCAGCAGGGAGTATGTTTATGACTTTGAACACACTCTGGTGAGAAGTGTTCAAAGCGACAGGGACGATTATGTGGTCTGCGAGAACAATACTCTTGATCTGGACGAATTAGCTATTTCGGATTTGTTGTTACAGCTGCCTACAAAAATTCTTTGCAGGGATGACTGCAAGGGTTTGTGTTACGTTTGCGGACAGGATTTGAATGAGGGCAAATGTAACTGCTCTTGACGGGAAATAGCTGAACAGACTATAATGATTTTACTGACGAGGAGGTGCCAGAATGGCAGTACCAAAGAGAAAAGTATCCAAGGCTAGACGTGACAAGAGACGTTCAGCAGTTTGGAAGCTTGACGCACCTGCACTTTGTAAATGTTCTAACTGCGGTGAGCTTACTTCACCACACAAGGTTTGCAAGAATTGCGGTTATTATAAGGGCGTAGAGGTTATCAAGAAGGAAGCATAATTTTTGATAAGCACATAGAGCAGAATGGCTTAGGCCGTTCTGCTCTTTTTTGTTGTAGCAGTGAAAAAGGCGGGCAAACGCTGTTCGCTTTTACATATTTGTAGTAAAAAAAATCTATGGAATTTGGGTGCTGTATTTCTCGTATGGTTGACAAAACGTGAGAAATTGTGTTATACTATATGATGTATCAATGTGCAAATTTATATGAAATGAGGTCGATATATATGTCATTGCCGATCGTTGCGATAGTGGGCAGACCTAATGTTGGTAAGTCTACTCTTTTTAATAAGCTTATCGGTCAAAGACTTTCTATAGTTGAAGATACTCCTGGCGTCACAAGAGATAGGATATATGCAAAGTGCGAATGGCTCGGACACGAGTTCATGCTGGTGGACACGGGCGGAATCGAGCCTGAGTCTGATGATATTATCCTTGCTCAGATGCGCAGACAGGCGGAGCTTGCTATACTGAAAGCTGATGTCACCATTCTTGTGACAGACCTTAAATGCGGCGTTACTGCCACTGATTATGAGGTGGCACAGATGCTTTTGAAATCGGGCAAGCCTATCGTGCTTTGCGTGAACAAGGTGGATAATGTGGGCGAACCGCCTATGGAGCTGTATGAGTTCTATAATCTCGGTTTGGGCGAACCGTTTCCTGTTTCTTCTGTTCATGGTCACGGAACGGGCGATCTCCTTGACGAGGTGCTGAAATATCTTCCAGAGGATAATGACGAGGGTGATGACGACGATTCTATTAAGGTCGCTGTTATCGGCAAGCCTAACGTTGGAAAGTCCTCTATAATAAACAAGATATGCGGTGAGGAACGTGTTATCGTATCAAATATTGCAGGCACTACCCGTGACGCTACTGACTCGGTTGTGGAAAATGAAAAGGGCAAGTTCGTTTTCATAGATACGGCCGGTATCAGACGTAAGTCAAAGGTGCTGGAGACTATTGAGAAATACTCTGTGCTGAGGGCTTATATGGCTGTTGACAGAGCCGATGTTGCGGTTATCGTTATTGACGCAACTGTGGGCTTTACTGAGCAGGATTCAAAGGTGGCAGGCTATGCACATGAAAAGGGCAAGGCTTGCGTCGTTGCGGTGAACAAGTGGGACGCTATCGAAAAAGAAACCAACACCATGAACGAGTTCCAGAAAAAGCTTCAGGACGATTTCAGCTTCATGAGCTATGTGCCTTTTGTGTTCATCTCTGCAAAAACAGGTCTGAGAATGGACAAGCTTTTTGATACTATCAAGTTCGTTGCAGAGCAGAACTCTATCAGAATACCGACAGGCAGACTTAACGATGTTCTCGCATATGCTACCCAGAGGGTACAGCCACCGTCTGACAAGGGCAGAAGGCTGAAGATATACTACATGACGCAGGTGTCTACCAAACCGCCTACATTCGTGTTTTTTGTAAACAGAGCCGATCTGTATCATTTTTCCTATCAGCGTTATATTGAAAATCAGATAAGAGAGACCTTCGGACTTGAAGGCACGCCTATCGTTTTCAAGATAAGAGAGCGTGACAAGGACGACGTTAAATAAAATTCTGGAGGTTATTTTGTGGACATATTTTTAAGTCTGGCATTCACTATAATTTTTTCCTATCTTTTCGGAAGTCTTAATTCTGCCATAATCGTGTGCAGAGTTTTAAAGCATAAGGATATCCGTGATTACGGAAGCAACAACGCAGGTTTGACCAATGTTCTGAGAGTATTCGGAAAAGGGCCTGCGGCGGCAACGCTGTTGTGCGATCTTGCAAAGGGCGTGCTTGCGGTAGTTATCTGCCGCCTTGTGGTGACAAACGGTTTTGGCGTGACATTTTTTCATGACGATAAGTTTATCGGATATCTTGCGGGCTTTTTTGTAATGCTTGGACATATTTTCCCGGTATTCTATGGCTTTCACGGTGGAAAGGGCGTTCTTATTGCGGCAACGACCCTTATCGCTATCGACCCTCTGACCTGTGCTTTCTCGGTGGCTGTTTTCGCTATCGTGCTTGCGGCAACAAAATACGTGTCTGTAGGTTCTATATGCGCCGCTGTCGCATATCCTGTTTTTACGCCTATCGTTCAGCTTTTTATAATCAAGGGCGACGGCGTTCTTGCAAATACTCTTATGGCAACGGCTATCGGTCTGCTTATCATTTATATGCACAGACCTAATATCAAACGCCTTATGAACGGCACCGAAAACAAATTCGGAAGCAAGAAAAAGGCGTAAGGGAGGTTTTATTATGGCAGATATTACTATACTCGGTTCAGGCGGATTTGGTCTTGCACTGGCAATAATGTGCGACAATGCAGGGCATAAAGTAACAGTATGGTCAAAGTTTCAGGACGAGATAGATGCTATCAAGAGAACAGGCGAGCTTAAAGCAAAGCTCCCTGGTGTTCAGGTAAACAAGACTATCGAGCTTACAACGGATATAAGCTGTGTTAAGGATAAAGACATGGTGATACTTGGCATACCTTCGCCTTTCCTCAGAGAGGTCTGCGAAAGCGTTGTGCCTTATCTTGAAAGCAGAACGATAGTTGTGAACACGGCAAAGGGTCTTGAGGGCGGAAGCCTTAAAACTATGTGCTGTGTGGCGAAAGAGTGCTTTCCGAACAATCATGTTGCGGTGCTTACCGGTCCGTCACACGCAGAGGAAGTGGCAAGAAAAGTTCCCACTACTGTTGTTACTGCTTCTGATGACAGGGAGGTTTCATATTATATACAGAACACCCTTTCAAACGATACGTTCAGAGTGTATGTAAATGACGACGTTATGGGCTGCGAGATAGGCGGTTCGCTGAAAAACGTCATCGCTTTGGCGGCAGGCGTTTGCGACGGCCTTGGACTTGGTGACAACACAAAGGCTGCACTTATGACAAGGGGTATCAGAGAGATATCACGCCTTGGAGTTGCAATGGGCGCAAAGCTTGAAACCTTTGGCGGACTTAGCGGCATAGGCGACCTTATCGTTACCTGCTGTTCAATGCACAGCAGAAACCGCCGTGCGGGTATCCTCATAGGCAAGGGAGTTACCCCTGAGGAGGCTGTAAGACAGGTCGGCACTGTTGAGGGCTATGTTTGCACCAAAAACGCATGGGAGCTTTCAAAGAGAATGGGAATTGAAATGCCTATCACAGAACAGCTTGCAAAGGTGCTTTTTGAGGGTGAGCCTGCGGCTAACGCTATCAAAAATCTTATGGGCAGACCGAGCAGAAATGAAACTGAGTCAACTTTCCTGAGCTAGGAAAGCGACCGTTGAAAGGACGGATACATATGCTTAAAAGATACACTATCAAGACAGAACGCAGAGGACTTTACAACATCACGAGCTATGTAAGGCAGGCTGTGACCGAATCAGGGGTTCAGGAGGGCATTGCAGTTATATTTTGTCCACACACCACGGCGGCGATAACCATAAATGAGAATGCCGACCCCGACGTAAAAACTGATCTTCTTTACGCTTTGGAGGAAACATTTCCGAACAGACCGCAGTTCCGTCACACCGAAGGGAACTCTGACGCTCATATGAAGTCAAGCTGTGTTGGTGCTTCGGAAACTGTTATCATCGACGATAACGAGCTTCTTCTGGGCACTTGGCAGGGTATCTATTTCGCTGAGTTCGACGGACCGAGAACAAGAAACTTTTTTGTGAAGATAATAAAGGGCTGATTTTGGCGTTTTTCCTCTTTACAATCTGCTGAAAATATTGTATAATTAATATGGATAATTCCAACGAAATATGTGTTAAGGAGTGCTTTGAAATATGGAACCTAAATATAAGAGAATATTGCTCAAATTAAGCGGTGAGGCTCTCGCAGGCGATAAGAAGATAGGTCTTGACTATGACGTTATCACCTCATTCGGCAAGAGCATAAAAAAATGTGTTGACGCCGGCGTTGAGGTAGGTATCGTTGTAGGCGGCGGCAATTTCTGGAGAGGCAGATCAAGCGGTGCAATGGACAGAACAAGAGCCGACCATATCGGTATGCTGGCAACTGCCATGAACGCACTTGCTGTTGCAGACGGTCTTGAGAACTGCGGTCTTGAAGTAAGAGTACAGACGGCTATTTCTATGCCACAGGTGGCTGAGCCTTACATCAGAAACAAGGCTATGCGTCATTTTGAAAAGGGCAGAGTAGTTATCTTCGGCTGCGGCACCGGTAACCCATTCTTCTCAACTGATACGGCTGCTGCACTGAGAGCGGCTGAGATAGAGGCTGACATATTCTTTAAGGCTACCATGGTAGACGGCGTTTATGATAAGGATCCTCACAAGTATCCTGACGCTGTTAAGTATGACACACTTACATTTGCTGATATTCTTGCAAAGGGTCTGCAGGTAATGGACTCAACTGCTGCGGCAATGTGTAAGGACAACAATATCCCGATACTCGTTTTCGATCTTGCAAGACCAGACAATATTTATGACGCTTGCATGGGCGAAAATATAGGCACTCTCGTAAAATAATAAAGAAATCAAGAAAGGATCGTTTGAATATGAAACAGATCAAGGAAAATGCTAAGACAAAAATGGAAAAATCCATAAACGTTATGCTTTCGGACTTTGCAGGCATCAGAGCAGGCAGAGCTAATCCGTCCGTACTCAACAAAGTCCAGGTAGAATATTATGGCGCAATGACACCTGTTACACAGATGGCGGCAGTTTCTGTTGCTGAGGCAAGAGTGCTTGTTATACAGCCATGGGATAAGTCAACTCTCAAGCCTATCGAAAAGGCTATCCAGGCTTCTGATATCGGCATCAATCCACAGAATGACGGCTCCGTTATAAGACTTACTTTCCCACAACTCACTGAGGACAGACGTAAGGAGCTTGTTAAGGACATCAAGAAAATGGGCGAGGAGTGCAAGGTCGCTATCCGTTCTATCAGACGTGACGCTATGGAAAAGTTCAAGGCAATGAAGAAGAACAACGAGATCACAGAGGACGATCTTAAGGACTGCGAGGACGAGATCCAGAAGCTTACTGACAGGTTCGTTAAGGAAGTTGACGGTCACGTTGCCGAAAAGGAAAAAGAGATACTCTCTATCTAAGCCATGGCGAAGAATGAGAAGATAAGCCTTGGAGAGAACGTGTCTGTGCCTGTTCATGTGGGCGTTATCATGGACGGCAACGGCAGGTGGGCGAAAAAGAGGGGCTTGCCCCGAAAGTTCGGACACAGAGAGGGCGCAAAGACCTTTCGTGCCATAACAAGACACGCCAAGGCGCTTGGAATACAGTATATAACTTACTATGCGTTTTCTACCGAGAACTGGAAAAGACCTAAGGACGAGGTAGACGCAATTATGGATCTTTTTGAAAAGTATCTTGACGAGGTCAGGGACTTTATCGAGGAGAATATCAGGGTGCACTTTATAGGCGACAGAACAAGGCTCAGCGAAAATCTGCAAAGGAAAATGGCTTCCGTTGAGGAGGACTCAAAGGACTTTGACTCTATGACCCTTGTGCTTGCTATCAACTACGGCGGCAGGGACGAGATTTGCCATGCGGCTAAGGCGTTGGCGCAGCAGGTGAAAGAGGGCAAGTTAGAGCCTGAGGATATCACCATGGATATGATAGAGAGAAATCTCTACACTGAGGAGATACCTCCTGTTGACCTTGTTATAAGACCTAGCGGAGAGCAAAGATTGTCAAACTTTATGATATGGCAGGCGGCTTACGCGGAGTTTTATTACACAAATATCCTATGGCCTGACTTCAAAGGCAGCGACCTTGACAAGGCTGTTATCGCATACAGCGAAAGAAACAGAAGATTTGGAGGGGTGTAAAAAATGTCTACCCGTATTAAATCTGCAGCGGTTGCCATTGTTATCGCAGTGATACTGCTTATCGCACACGGAACGTTCCTGTTCAACATTGCGGTGGGCGCAATTTCTGCACTTGCAATATATGAGATATTCAGGGCGACAAAAATGACAGAGCATAAGTATCAGACCATTGCCTGCTGTGCGTTTGCCTTTGTGGACGCTTTCATGCCTGTGTTCTACAGACACGGCTGGCTGTACTTTTTCAGCTACAAGCTTTACATGGGGCTTTTCGTTATAGCAATGTGTCTGCTTTATCTTAAAGAGCATACAAAATTCCAGTATACAGAGTTTTTCTTCATGCTGGGCGTGGGCATACTTCTGCCGTATTCATTCTCAACTTTGGTCACAATGGCAGGCTTGGGCGGCAAGGGCGTGTTTATGATAGTTCTTACTCTTGCAGCGGCTTGGCTGGCTGACAGCGGTGCTTATTTTGCAGGAACTTTCTTCGGCAAAACAAAGCTTTGCCCTGAGATAAGCCCTAAGAAAACTGTGGAGGGTCTTATAGGCGGCGTTATCTCAAATGGTATTCTTATGCTTATAATAAGCCTGTTCTATCAGTTCGTACTTAAAGGCGAGCCTATCCACTATCTAGGCGTTCTAATCGCAGGTATGCTTGCGGCTCTTATCGGACTTGTGGGCGACCTTACAGCTTCGGTGATAAAAAGACAGACAGGTATAAAGGACTATGGCAACATAATGCCGGGTCACGGTGGAATAATGGATCGCTTTGACAGCGTTCTGCTCGTTGCACCTTTTATGTACTATATGTTCACACAGGGGCTTATACTTAAATAGAAAATTATGACTTTTAGGGGCAGGCTTAGGCTTACCCCTTTTAAGCGTTATTAAGGCAACACCGCTTGCAAACCATCTTTATGCGGAATTGCCTGAATTTATTTTATATGATGAGGGACAATAAATGAAAACAATGACCATACTCGGTTCAACGGGTTCTATAGGCACGCAGGCATTAGAAGTGGCTGCAAAGCATAATATTAAAGTAAAGGCGCTTGCGGCAAATTCTGACGTTGAAAAGCTTGCGGCTCAGGCTAAGGAGCTTTTGCCTGAGCGTGTGTGTATCTACCGAGAGGACAAAAAGGCAGAGCTTGAAAAGCTTCTCAGTGGCACTGGCATAAAAATATCCACAGGCATGGAGGGACTTAAAGAGATAGCAAGAATGGACGGGGTCGATATCATGCTCAACTCAGTTGTTGGCATGGTGGGTCTTGTGCCAACCCTTACGGCTATCGAAAAAGGCACTGACATTGCCCTTGCAAATAAGGAAACACTTGTGGCAGGCGGTGAGCTTGTTATAAAGGCGGCGGCTGAAAAGGGCGTGAAGATATATCCTGTTGACAGCGAACATTCGGCTATCTTTCAGTGCCTGCAGGGAAACGAGGGCAACAAGCTCAAAGGGATAATCCTTACTGCTTCGGGCGGACCATTCTTCGGCAAAACAAAGTCTGACCTGGAGGGCGTGACAGTTGAGCAGGCTCTTAATCACCCTAATTGGTCAATGGGCAGAAAGATAACCATTGACTCTGCTACGCTTATGAACAAGGGTCTTGAATTTATCGAAGCAATGTGGCTTTTCAAGCTCAGACCTGAGCAAATAGAGATAGTTGTCCATAGACAGAGCGTTGTACATTCAGCGGTGGAGTATGAGGATAATTCTGTTATCGCACAGCTTGGCGTGCCTGATATGAAAATACCAATACAGTATGCTCTGCTTTATCCTGAGAGAGTGGAGTGTGATGTGAAAAAGCTGTCCCTTACAGACTATGGAAAGCTCACTTTCGAGAAGCCTGACTATGATACGTTCGATTGTCTTAGGGCTTGTATAAAGGCTGTCACTATCGGTGGAAATCTTCCTGCGGCAGTGAATGGAGCGAATGAGGAAGCCGTTGCGGCTTTTCTTGACGGCAGGATAGTTTTTCTTGACATTGGTAGAATAGTAATGAATGTCTGCGAGAATACACCACGGGAAGAGATAAAGTGCGTGGAAGATGTGCTGGAAGCGGATAGAAAGGCTAGGGAGAGAGCGAAGAAGCTTATCGGAGCTTAGTGAGGAGCGGCTTTTAAGTGAGGAGTGAGGAGTGAGGAATGGCAAAGCCGACCAAGCAAATCACCAGAAAAAAGTAAAATAAAGCATCGAGCAAAGCGATTTTGCGGCAAGATAAACTATCCCGAATATTTGTAGGGGCTGGCGCCCTCGACAGCCCGCTCGGAGGAGCGAGGTTTGAATTATCCAGAGCTTATGTAGAAAACATTATGTGGATAACACAAATGAGATTGTAGACGAAATGTCGGAGGGGTCGGGACGTCGGATTTATGCAAAGCAGAAATTGCGCCGCTCCCCTACAGGAGATAAATTACCACAACATCAGTAAACCAAACGCACAAAGTAATCATGCGAGGTAAAAAAATGAGTATATTATTTGCAATATTGATCTTTGAAGCTATCATAATAATACACGAGCTTGGTCACTTTATTGCGGCGAAAGCCAGCGGAGTAAAGGTCAACGAGTTCGCTATCGGTATGGGACCTGCCATTCTCAAAAAGAAAAAGGGCGATACCCTTTATGCTTGGCGTGTGTTTCCCATAGGTGGCTATTGTGCCATGGAGGGCGAGGTTAACGGAAGCGAGGACGGCGGTGCGTTTTGTAATAAAAGCCTGCCAAAAAGAATGCTTATCGTGGTGGCAGGCGTTATAATGAATCTTGTGCTTGGATATATTATCCTTTGTATCAGCACCGCAAGGTCTGACGGCATCGCAACCACCACTATATCGTGGTTTGAGGATAACGCTATGTCCCAATCGACCGGTTTGCAGGTGGGTGACGAGATAATCGAGGTCAACGGCATGAGAATTTTCACTACTATGGATATGTCCTATCAGTTTGGAAACGATGAGGACGGCAAGTTCGATATGGTGGTGAAGCGTGACGGAAAAAAGGTGGAGCTTAAAGATGTCACCTTTGCAACGGACGATAATACCATGCACATCGATTTCAAGGTCGCACCCAAAGCTGTGACCGTCGGCTCTGTGATAACTCAGTCTTTCAAGCAGGGCTGTACTGACGGCAGACTTATCTATATCTCCTTTGCCGACCTTATAAGAGGAAAGTATTCCATAAAAGACCTCAGCGGTCCTGTGGGTATCGTTGACACTATCGACAATGTTATCGACAGCGAAAGGGACAGCCAGTCAGGTAAAATAGATTGGTCGTCACTTATTGACACAATGTTGTCGCTGGGTGCGTTCATGACCATAAATATCGGCATTTTCAATCTCTTGCCATTGCCTGCACTTGACGGCGGAAGACTTTTGTTTCTTATTATCGAAGCGGTACGCCGTAAGCCTGTCAAGCCTGAGCATGAGGGAATGGTACACGCTATCGGTATGGCGGCTCTGTTGCTTCTTATGGTAGTGGTAACGGTGAGCGATATCATCAAGCTTGTTTAAAGGAGGAACTGTTTATGTCAGGTGAAAATAAGAGAAACGTAAGACCTGTCAAGGTGGGGGGACTTGTCCTTGACGGCAAAAAGATATATATCCAATCCATGCTCAATGTGCCGTCTACGGACATAGAAGGCTCTGTTAAGCAGGCTGTGGAGCTTGAAAAGGCTGGCTGTGAAATAGTAAGAGCGGCTATACCAAACATGGAAGCCGTTAAGCTTATCCCTGCTATCAAAGAGAAGATCTCTATCCCTCTTGTGGCGGATATCCACTTTGACTATCGCCTTGCCATTGCGGCGGCGGAAGCTGGTATCGACAAGATAAGGATTAACCCCGGAAATATCGGCTCTATGGATAGGGTAAAAGCGGTGGTTAAAGCCTGCCGTGAAAGAAATATCCCTATCAGGATAGGTGTGAACGGCGGCTCTCTGGAAAAGGAACTTCTTGCAAAATACGGTGCACCAACTGCGGAGGCCCTAGTGGAAAGCGCAATGGGTCATGTGAGAATTTTGGAGCAGTGCGACTTTGAGGATATCGTTATTTCTATAAAGTCATCAGACGTGCCGACTATGATAAAGGCATACAGACTGTGTGCACAGACCTGTAATTATCCTCTGCACTTGGGCGTCACTGAGGCAGGTACTGAGAGAATGGGTCTTATAAAATCATCTATCGGTATAGGTTCGCTTCTGTGCGACGGCATAGGCGAAACTATCAGAGTTTCACTTACCGACGAGCCTGTAAAAGAGATATACGCCGCAAAGGATATTTTAAAGGCTATCGGCAAGAGTGGCGGAGTAAGGATAGTTTCCTGCCCTACCTGCGGAAGAACTAGGATAGACCTTATAGGTCTTGCAAAAAAGGTTGAGGAAGCCACCAAGGATATAGACAAGGATATCAAGATAGCCGTTATGGGCTGTGTTGTGAACGGCATAGGCGAGTCGGGCAACGCTGATATCGGCATTGCAGGCGGTGACGGCTGTGCAGTGATATTCAGCCACGGTGAAAAGCTCAGAAAGGTATCAGAGGAGGAGGCTTTGCCTGCGCTTCTGGCGGAAATAGAAAAACTTTAAAAGGATATACCATAAATGAATACATACACCATTGAAAGCTTCTTTGAGAACTATAAGGAGCTTATACCCTCTGTGATAGAAAAGGGCAGGATATTAAGGCTGGGCTATAACGAAGAAAACGGCACTTTTACCTGTCAGGCGGCTTTTGACAAGCTGGTGCCTTTTGACAGCACAGTGGAATTTGAAATGAAAATGAGGGCGGCTCTCGGAGCAGGAAAGTTTATTTTGCAGCTCAAATATACCCCTGATATGCTTTGTGCGGAGTATTTTCCTGAGCTTTGCAAGTTTCTTAAAAGCAGATTCCCTCTTGTGAACGGCTTTTTTGACAACGCTGAGGCTGTTTATGAAAACGGCATTTTCACCGTGGATATAAAACACGGAGGCGAAGCGTTGCTGAAAAAGGCGGGCATAGAAACGGCTTTTCCTGCGCTCACCATGGAGCTTTTTTCCGTAAGGGCGGATATAAGGCTCACAGGTGTGCTTGAAACTGATATGGAAGAGCATCAGCGTGAGCAGGAGGAGTTTTTGAACTCCCTCCCTGTGCCGAAAATAGACCCTGCACAGCCTGAGAAAAAGGCGGCTGTTACCACTAATACTGCAAGCGGTGCTTCTGTGGATTTTCGAACTGCAAATGTGGACTTCACAAGGTTCTCGCTTCTGTGCGATGACGCTCTTGTGCTTATGGGTGCGCCAATATCAGGAAACGAGCAGGTGATGCAGATGAAAGATATCCCTGCGGATTACCGTGGACGTGTGGTGGTCTGGGGCGATATTTTCGGACCTGTGGAAACAAAGGAAACAAAGTCGGGTATGCTTATAGCACACCTGAATTTTACCGACTATACTTCCTCAAACTCTATAAAGTTCATAGGCTCAAACAAGAATTTCAGAAACATGAAAGGCTTGAAAAGGGCAGTGCTTGAGGCAATGCTGGAACACCTTAAGGCAGGCAAGACCATACTTGTGGCAGGTGAGATAGAGGAGGACGATTTCGACCACTCTATAAACATCAAGCCTGACAGCATTATGGTGGTAAAGCGTGAAAAAGAAAAGGATACCTGCGAGCATAAGCGTGTGGAGCTTCATTGCCATACCAATATGTCTATGATGGACGCTCTCACTCCTGCGGGCAAGCTTGTGGAAAGAGCCTATTCGTGGGGACACAAAGCCCTTGCCATAACAGACCATGGTGTCGTTCAGGGCTATCCTGACGCCGGAAATACCTGTATCGGCATACGCAAGGGCGGCGGTGACTTCAAGGTGCTTTACGGCATAGAGTCATACGAGGTCAACAATGACGAAAAGATATTCCGTGGAACGGACAAGCGTGAGCTTACAGACGAGATAATCTGCTTTGACCTTGAAACTACGGGTACAAATCCTAATGAAGATAGGATCATCGAGATAGGCGCTGTCAAGCTGAGAGAACTTGAAGTTGTGGACAAGCTCGATATTTTCGTGAACCCTGAAAGACCTATCCCTGAGTTTATCTCAAACCTCACCCACATCACTGACGATATGGTAAAGGACGGTGCAAGCGAAAGGGAAGCTCTCCTTAAATTCAAGGAGTTTATCGGTGATGACCCTGTTCTTGTGGCGCACAATTCTCAGTTCGATACGGGCTTTATATCCGCCTGCGCAAAAAGACAGGGCATCGAGATAAAATATTCTTCTATAGACACTGTGCCAATGTCGCAGATAATGCTTCCGGAGCTTGAAAAGCATAAACTCAACTATGTGGCGGAGCATTTCGGACTTGGGGATTTTCAGCACCACCGTGGCTGTGATGACGCAGAGGTGCTTGCAGGGATATTCATAAGGCTGTCGAAAATGCTCATGGAGCAGTATCCTCTGATTCTTATAACAGTGGATATGCTCAACAGCTTGCTTGCAAATGAAAATCAGGTGCTTGCAAAGCCGACTTATCACCAAATTATTATCGTAAGAAATAACACGGGTCTGAAAAATCTGTATAGGCTTATATCAGACTCCAATCTTAAATATTTCAAAAGACGTCCGAGAATACCAAAGTCGGAGCTTGTAAGACACCGTGAGGGTCTTATCCTCGGTAGTGCCTGCGAGCGTGGCGAGGTCATTCAGGCTTATCTCGAGGGCAGAAACTATGAGGAGATAAAGCAGATAGCAAGCTTTTATGACTATCTGGAGATCCAGCCTGACGGAAACAACAAATTTATGCTCACCACCGAAAAGCCTCCTTATGACAGGATACACACAGCGGAGGATATAAAAGATATAAACCGCTTTATTGTAAAACTTGGGGAGGACTTGGGCATACCCGTCTGCGCAACAGGCGACGTGCATTTTATGGACAAGACCGACGCACAGTTCAGGTCGGTGATACAGGCTTCAATGGGCTTCCCTGACGCCGATACTCAGCCTCCTTTGTATCTTAAGACAACAAACCAAATGCTTGACGAGCTGAGCTATCTAGGCGAGGAAAAGGCGTTTGAGGTCGTTGTTACAAATACAAACAACGTGGCTGATATGGTAGACCCTGACCTGAAAGCGTTCCCGAACGGTACTTATACGCCTTTTATCGAAGGCTCGGTTTATCAGCTTCAGTATATATGCTGGAAGAAATGCTGTTCCATTTACGGCGACTGCGACCCTGAGACCATAGAAGTTCCGGAGGGGGAGGACGTTGACGTATCAAAATATTTTGAGGGACACATTCCAGACCTTGTTTTCAAAAGACTTAAAAGAGAGCTTGACTCTATTATCAAGCACGGATTTGCAGTGCTTTACATGATATCTCAGAAGCTTGTTGCCAACTCTAACGAGAATGGCTATCAGGTAGGTTCAAGAGGCTCGGTAGGTTCGTCCTTCGTTGCCTCCATGTCAGGTATCTCTGAGGTAAATCCTCTTGTGCCACACTATGTCTGTCTTAACTGCCACCACAGCGAGTTCATTACAGACGGCTCGGTAGGCTCAGGCTTTGACCTGCCACCGAAAAACTGTCCTGTGTGCGGAGAGAATATGCACCGTGACGGACACGATATCCCATTTGAAACGTTCCTTGGCTTTGACGGCGATAAAGCCCCTGATATCGACCTTAACTTCTCAGGTGACTATCAGGCAAAGGCGCATAAATATACGGAAGTTCTTTTCGGTGAGGACCATGTGTTCAAAGCCGGTACTATTGGCATGATCCAGGAAAAGACAGCTTTCGGATATGTTATGAAATATCTTGACGAGCGTGGAAAAACAGTTCCAAAGGCTGAGATAGAAAGACTTAAACTTGGCTGCTGCGGCATAAAGAGAACGACCTCTCAGCACCCGGGTGGAATGGTCGTTATCCCAAGCGACTATGAGGTCTATGACTTCACACCTGTTCAGCACCCTGCGGAAAAAGTGGACTCTGACATGGTAACCACCCACTTTGACTTCCATTCTCTCCACGATACGATCCTGAAGCTTGACGAGCTTGGTCACGATAACCCGACAATGTATAAGTATCTGGAAATGTTCACAGGACGAGATATCCTCGATTGCCCCATGTCTGACCCTGCGGTCTATTCGCTGTTCACTTCCCCTGAGTCACTAGGAGTGACGGAGGAGGATATAATGTGTCAGACGGGAACGCTCGGTATACCTGAAATGGGTACGCCGTTCGTAAGACAAATGCTTCTTGACTGTCAGCCGAAAAACTTCTCTGACCTTTTGCAGATATCAGGACTTTCACACGGCACTGACGTATGGCTCGGCAACGCACAGGAGCTTATCAAAAACGGAACCTGCGATATCTCAAATGTTATCGGTACTCGTGACAGTATCATGACATATCTGCTTTACCATGGGGTTGAGCCAAAGCTGTCATTTAAGATAATGGAGATAACCCGTAAGGGAAAAGCTCCGAAACTGCTCACAGAGGAAATGAAAGAGAATATGCGTCAGCATGACGTTCCGGAGTGGTATATCGACAGTTGTTTGAAGATAAAATACATGTTCCCGAAAGCCCATGCGGCAGCATATGTTACGGCAGCTATAAGACTTTGTTGGTTCAAGGTGCATGAGCCGCTTGCGTTCTATGCAACTTATTTTACGGTCAAGGGAGAGGATTTTGATGCAGAGATCGCTCTCAAGGGAAAATATATCGTCAGAAGCAAGATAGAAGAAATAAAGAATAAACCAAAAGACGAGGTGTCGGGCAAGGACAGCGGTGTGCTTGAAATTCTCATGCTTGTGAATGAAATGCTCAGCCGTGGATATGACTTTTTGCCTGTAAACATCAAAAAATCTCACGCAACTATCTATCAGATAGAGGACGGCAAGATAAGGCTTCCGTTCTGTTCACTTAACGGAGTGGGCGAGTCTGCGGCGATAAGCATTTACGAAAAGGCGCAGAACGGCGAGTTTATCTCTATCGAGGAGTTCCAACAGCAGAGCGGAGTGTCCAAATCTGTTATCGAAACTCTGGAGAAAAACGGAGCTTTCGGCGATATGCCTAAATCTAACCAGATATCGTTGTTCTGATAGTTACTATGCACAATTTCATACTTTGCCCTTGTAACACTATTGACAAACAAGGGCGGGTGTGATAAAATTATTTGTGTTGATACTATGCTATCACTTTACTACAATAAAGTAAGCAAGGGCGTTACATAACAGCATAGAAAGAGGGATGTCGAGGACGCCGTCCCCCTACAATTCACTTAAATGTGTGTTTATGCGGATATTTATTCAAGCGTCAACATAAGAAGTACAATCTATAATTTATATACAGGAAGGGAAAGTGTATGAAAAGATATGATCTTATAACCCCTGAGGGTACGAGAGATCTGCTGTTTGAGGGCTGTCTGGCACGAAGAATGGTGGAGGACAGGCTGTCGAAGCTGTTCGAGGGCTTTGGCTACAGCGAGGTGGTAACACCGGGAATAGAGTTTTACGATCTGTTTATGGGAAGCTCGAGAAACTTCCAGCAGGAGAGCCTTTATAAGCTCACAGACTCAAAGGGCAGACTTATCGTTATGCGTCCTGATTCCACGATACCCATAGCAAGACTTGCTTCCACAAGACTAAAGGGAGCAAAGCTTCCCCTTAGACTATACTACAATCAGAGCATTTTTGAAAATAACTCCCTGCTCAAAGGACGTTCAGACGAGGTAGTTCAGGCAGGTATCGAGCTTATTGGCGGAGAAAATTCCAAGAGAGCAGATTACGAGGTGCTATGCACGGCTGTGGAGGCTCTTTCAAGCTTTGATAAGGAGAACTTCAGACTTGAGATAGGTCATATCGGCTATTTCAAGGAGCTTGTGGCTCAGCTTGACGTTGACGACGCAGTAAGAGAGGAGATTAGACTTCTTATCTCTGCAAAGAACTATCCTGCACTTAACGATATTCTTGACGAGGTGGGCGACAATCAGGTGACTAACGCGCTCAGACAGCTCCCAAGACTTTTCGGAGGTGTTGAGGTGTTCGACAAGGCTGCGGATATTTATACTGACGATAAGATAACAGGTATACTTTATAACCTTAAAGAGGTCTACACCAGACTTTCAAGCCTTGGTTATGAGGGCAAGATATCTGTTGACCTTGGCATCGTGAGTCATGCGGATTACTACACAGGCATTGTGTTCAAGGGCTATCTTTCAGAGGTCGGTCAGTCGGTGCTTAAAGGCGGAAGATATGATAGACTTCTTGCAGAGTTCGGCAACGATTGCCCGGCGGTGGGCTTCGGCATAAGCGTTGATTCTGTTGCAAGACATATCGAAAAGCTTGGCGGCGCACCAAAGCTCAGAACTCCTGACGCTGTTGTATTTGGTGAAAAGGGCTATGTGGTTGAAGCCATGGAATATGCTCAGACGCTCGTAAGAGAGGGTCTGACAGTTGAAAACTCGCTTTTCAACACCCTAGATGAAACAAAGTCTTACGCAAAGTCAAAGGGAATAAAGAAGCTTGTGGTCGTTGGCAGCGAGATAACAGAGCTTGATATATAGTTTGGAGGATAAGTTAAAATGAACAGACCCCTTAGGATAGCTCTTACAAAGGGCAGACTTGAAAAGGATACAGTCGGTCTTTTAGAGAAGATAGGCTATGACTGTACCGCAATAAGAGAAAAGGGAAGAAAGCTTATTCTTCCTGTACCTGACGGAAATCTTGAAGTTGTGCTTGCAAAGGCAAACGACGTTATCACATACGTTGAGCATGGCGTGTGCGATATGGGCGTTGTTGGCAAGGACACTATCATGGAAATGCAGGGCAAGTTCTTTGAGCTTGTTGATATCGGCTTCGGCAGATGTAAATTTGCACTTGCCACAAAGAAAGGCTCAAAGTTTTACGGCGGATTTGATGTTAAGACAGTTGCAACAAAATACCCTAACATCACAAGAAGATTTTTTGAAGCAAAGGGAATGGACGTTGACATCATCAAGATAGAAGGCTCAGTGGAGCTTGCACCGCTCCTTGAGCTTGCAGACGGTATCGTTGATATCGTTGAAACAGGCACGACACTTAAAGAAAACGGTCTTGAAGTCATCGAGGACGTTTGCCCTATCTCTGCAAGGCTTATCGTAAATATGGTAAGCATGAAAATGCGCCAGCAGGAGATCGAGAATTTTGTAAAGCTTGTTGAAGAAAATATCGACAAGTAGTTTATATAAACGGAAAGGACAGTATTGAAATGGCTGAAATAAAGAAGATTTTTGTCAACGGCAAAGACGAGGTAGAGTTTTTTAAGCAGCTTGAAAAGAGAAGTGGCGAAACAAATAAGAAGGTCACAGCCGTTGTTAATGAAATAATCGAAACTGTCAGAGAGGGTGGCGACAACGCTGTAAAGGCTTATACAGAAAAGTTTGACGGCAAGCTCCCGGAGTATTATGAAGTTCCAAGAGATGTTATAAATGACGCTCTCACAGAGGCAGATCAGGACTTTGTTGACGCAATGCTCAACGCAGTTGCGAACATCACAGATTTCCACCAAAGACAGAAGTCACAGAGCTTTATAAACGCTAAGGATAACGGTTGTATTCTCGGTCAGAAGGTAAGAGGACTTAACAGAGTTGGTCTTTATGTTCCGGGCGGCACAGCAGCTTATCCGTCAAGCGTGCTTATGAATGCAGTTCCTGCAAAGATAGCAGGCGTTAAGGAGATAATCATGGTAACTCCACCGCTCAAAGACGGCACACCAAATAAGGATATCCTTGTGGCAGCAGCTCTCTGCGGAGTTGACAGAGTGTTCATGAGCGGCGGCGCACAGGCTATCGCTGCCCTTGCCTACGGCACTGAGGAGATACCGAAGGTCGATAAGATAGTAGGCCCTGGAAACATTTACGTTGCAACAGCAAAGAAGCTTCTTTATGGTGTTGTTGATATCGACATGGTGGCAGGTCCGAGCGAGATACTTGTTATGGCTGACGAAAAGGCTAACCCTAAGTTCATTGCCGCTGACCTTATGTCACAGGCTGAGCATGACAAGCTTGCTTCCGCTATTCTTGTTACAACAAGCGAGAGCATTGCAGACAGAACTATCGAAGAGATAAACAGACAGGTGCAGAGTCTTTCAAGAAAAGAGATAATCGAAAGCTCTCTTGAAAATTACGGTGCTATCCTTATCTGCAATACAAAGGACGAAGCTTGCGACCTTGCAAACAGATTTGCTCCTGAGCACCTTGAAGTGCTTTTTGAAAACCCTATGGAGTATCTTGGCATACTTGACAATGCAGGTTCAATATTCCTTGGTCAGTATGCTTCCGAGCCTCTTGGCGACTACTATGCAGGCCCTAACCACGTTCTTCCAACAAGCGGCACAGCCAGATTCTTCTCGCCGCTGTCAGTAAACAGTTTTGAGAAGCGTTCAAGCTTTACATACTATACTGAGGACGCTCTCAGAGAAGCAAAGGACGATATCGTTCTTATTGCAGAAAAAGAGGGTCTGACGGCTCACGCAAATGCAATAAAGGTAAGATTTTAAGCGGTAAAGGTGATGAAAATGCGTACAGCGGAGATAAAAAGAAAAACTAAGGAAACTGATATAGAGGTGTTCGTGAAGCTTGACGGTGAGGGCAAGGTAAGCGTAAACACAGGCATAGGCTTCTTTGACCATATGCTTACAGCCCTTGGCGTTCACAGCGGAATAGACATGGACGTTGAGTGCACAGGCGACCTTTATGTTGACGGACACCATACAGTTGAGGACGTTGGCATATGCTTGGGCAAAGCCTTTGCGGAAGCATTGGGCGACAAAGCAGGCATTGCAAGATATGGCTCAGCTTTCGTGCCAATGGATGAAGCGCTGGCGTTCTGCTCGCTGGATATAAGCGGCAGACCTTTTCTTGCGTTCAATGCTGAGTTCCATGACGACAGGATAGGTCAGTATGACACCTGCCTGACAGAAGAATTTTTCAGAGCCTTTGCATTCAATTCAGGTATAACACTGCATATCCGTGAGGAGTACGGCAAGAACGACCACCATATTGCAGAAGCAATGTACAAGGCGGTGGCTCACGCTTTGAAGGACGCTGTAAAAATAACAGGAACAGGAGTTTTATCCACCAAAGGAGTGCTTTAAATGATAGCAATAATCGACTACGGTGCAGGCAATATATTCTCTGTAAAAAACGCTCTGGACTATCTTGGCTTTGAGAACAAGCTCACAGACAAAAAAGAAGATATCGAAAAAGCCGACGCAATTATCCTCCCCGGCGTGGGAGCGTTCCCATGGGCAATGAATATGCTCGGTCTTAGCGGTCTTATCGACACTATCAAGGAGCAGGCTAAAATAAAGCCTTTCCTTGGCATATGCCTTGGAATGCAGCTTCTTTTCGAGAAAAGCTATGAGTTTGAGGAGTGCAAGGGTCTTGGCCTTATCGGCGGCTATGTTGACAAGATAAACGAGCCTGACCTCGTTATCCCCCATATGGGCTGGAACAAGCTTGTGTATAATCATGACTGTCCGCTTTTTGACGGCCTGGGTGATGACGAGTATGTTTATTTCGTACACTCATACAAGGCTTTCTGCGATAATAAAAATCTGTATGCCTACTGCGAATACGGCTCAAAAGTCCCTGCGGTGGTATCAGACGGAAGATATATCTTCGGCTGTCAGTTCCACCCTGAGAAGAGTGGAAAGACCGGTCTAAAAATACTTGAAAACTTTGCGAAAATGTCACAGGAGGTAAAATAATATGCTTGCAAAAAGAATTATACCATGCCTTGATGTGCGTGACGGAAAGGTAGTAAAGGGAGTAAATTTCGAGGGCATAAAAGAAGTCGGCGACCCTGTGGAGTGTGCATATGAATATAATCTTCAGGGTGCAGACGAGATAGTTTTCTATGACATAACAGCCTCCCACGAGGGCAGAGGAGTTATGCTGGACGTTGTACGTGAAACAGCAAAAAAGGTATTTGTACCGCTCACTGTTGGAGGCGGTATCAAAACTGTTGACGATATAAGAGATACTCTCCGTGCAGGCGCAGACAAGGTGTCTGTGAACTCTCAGGCAGTGCAGAATCCTCAGCTTATAAAAGACGGAGCAGATATTTTCGGCTGTCAGTGCATCTGCGTTGGCGTTGACGCAAAGAAAGTCGGCGACAACAAATGGACGGTCTACATCAACGGCGGCAGAGTGGATATGCGAATGGATCTTATCGACTGGGTGAAAAAGTGCGAACAGCTTGGTGCAGGTGAGATATGCCTTAACTCTATCGACACAGACGGTGTAAGAGGCGGCTTTGATCTGCCTATGCTGAAAGCTGTGTGCAGTGCTGTAAAGATACCTGTTATCGCAAGCGGCGGAGCAGGAAAACTCTCTGACTTTGCTGAGGCTTTCCTTGAAACTGACTGCTCAGCGGCTCTTGCCGCAAGCCTTTTCCACTTCAAAGAGCTGACAGTTGGACAGGTAAAGGACGATTGCAGGAGCAAGGGAATTATCGTGAGGTGAGCATAATGCTTGTTTTCAATATCGTATTTACGTTGTTTATACCAGTGCTTATGATATTGTGCGGCTATCTGATGTATAAGCATACACCGAAAGATATCAACGGCTTGGTGGGCTATCGCACTGCTATGTCAATGAAAAATCAGGAAACGTGGGATTTTGCCCACAATTATTGCGGACGTCTGTGGGTAAAGGTCGGAGCGGTCATGACGATAATTTCGGCATTGGTCTGTGTTCCATATTTCTTTATGAGCGGCGGCAAGGCGACTGTGATAATGTGCATAGCTGAAGTGATACAGGTGGTAGTTTTGTGCTGGACGATAGTACCAACAGAACGAGCACTCAAAGATAATTTCGACCAAGACGGCAACAGAAAGGACAAATAATGAACCCAATAAAAGTTGATATAAACGATCTGGACAAATACTTTGTAAAAAGCGAGCTTACACCTGCTATCGCATTTGATGTGGATACAAAAACTGTGCTTATGCTTGCTTATATGAATAAGGAGAGCCTGAAAAAAACACTTGAAACAGGCTATACATGGTATTGGAGCAGATCAAGACAGGAATATTGGAACAAGGGTGCGACCAGCGGCCATCTGCAAAAGGTAGTTTCTATCTATGCGGATTGCGATAACGATACTCTGCTCCTTAACGTAAAGCAGACAGGCGCAGCCTGCCATACAGGCTCATATAGTTGCTTTTTCAATGAGATATATAATACGGAGGAAGAATAAAATGACAGTTTATCAGGAGATTTTCGAGGTAATAAAACAGCGTAAAGCTGACTATGAAGCAGGCAAGGCACAGGAGAACAGCTACACAGCTTATCTTTTTGACAAGGGCGTAGACAAGATTTGCAAAAAGGTGGGCGAAGAGGCTACAGAAACAGTTATCGCTGCTAAAAACGGTGACAATGACGAGCTGAAAAACGAGATAAACGACCTTCTCTATCACGTTATGGTGCTTGCGGCAAATCAGGGACTTGAGTGGTCTGACGTGGAAAAGGTACTTGACGAGAGAAACGAAAAAATAGGCAATCTGAAGAAATTTCATCAGGTAGACAAGAACACCTGATTATGTGTATCCAAAGGCTCTGTGTTCTGCGCAGGGCTTTTTTTGCTTTATGAGAGGATTTTCAGAAATTTAAGCACACAAAAGCCTTTTGCCGAATAGAATATAGCGAAGTAAAAAAACTTCCATGATTTGATTTATAGGAGGACTTACTATGAGCGATTTTAACGGCAAACCTTTCAAGGAAGCAATGTGTATCGAGGCAATGCGTGTGTTTGATTCATGCTCGTCACAGGATTGTCTGGAAGATCTTGCGTTTACATTCAGCGAGGCAGACCAGACCGTGATAAACGCTGCGGCGTATATCAAAAGCACTTGTATCGACGTGACAGACGTAAGCTTTGCAATATCTCCGGTGGCATTCAACCACGGCTTTTACGCAGTTGACGTTACTTACACATTCAGGGCGCAGATAGAAGCATATGAAGCGGCAGGCGCAGCTCCAACCGTAGTTTACGGCACCTCATCATTCACAAAAAAAGTTATTCTTTTCGGCAGCGACGGTGGCACACAGAGATTTTCTACCTGCGAAGCCGATCAGGTCGTCACCACCTCGCCTACAAGCGGCTGCTCATGCTGTTGCTGCACAGCGGCAATGCCTTGCGCTTCTGTGAGCGTAGCAGCGCCAATGTGTCTTGACGCAAAGCTTGTCGCAGAGCCTGCACCAAGCGAGGAAAAGAACGTTCTTATCACTATCGGACTTTTCGCTATCATTCAGTTGTCAAGACCTGTGCCTATAATGGTGCCTGTATATGATTACTGCGTACCTGGCAAGGAGTGTTCCACAAACAGTGACAGCCCATGCGAGATGTTTGAAAAGATAGCATTCCCAACAGTAGAATTTTTCCCAAGAGGACTTGAAGAACCCCACTGCAAGGAAGAAAATGATACAGAGGGTCAGGGCGAAGCTCAGGGATAATATGTGATCTATGGGGGCGGAGTTTTCTGCCCCTTTTTGTTTTGCAAAGCGACCTGTTTGGCTCTTCGCTCCCAAAACGCTTGACAAGAAGCCTGAAAAGATTTATAATTAAAAGGAATGTACGAAATGAAATGAGGATATCAATGACTGAGAATTTTTCGGAAATAATAAATGAGGAAACCGCTCCGCAGAAGCTGCTCCAATGGTCTGGTGAATACGAAAGAACTTGCGGTCACAAGCCACTTGCCCTTATCCATTCATACGGCTGTCAGCAGAACGTCAGCGACGGCGAGAAGATAAAAGGTATGCTTTCAAAGGTGGGCTATGAGTTCACATCTGACGTGAACGAGGCTCAGCTTATATTGTATAACACCTGTGCGGTAAGAGAAAATGCCGAGGACAAGGTGTTCGGCAAGCTTGGCGACCTTAAACATCTCAAAGAAAACAATCCCGAGCTTATTATAGGTATCTGCGGCTGTATGGCTCAGCAGAAGCACGTTGCCGAGAAGATAAAAAAGACCTATCGTCAGGTGGATCTTGTTTTCGGAACTTTTGCATACAACGATATGTACAATATGCTATGGGAGATAATATCAAAGCATGACAGGATTTTTAATCTGTCAGAAAATCATGTTGACATAAACGAGGACTTTTTGCAGCTTCGTGACGATAAGATAAGAGCGTTCGTGCCTATCATGTATGGCTGCAACAATTTCTGCACCTATTGCATAGTGCCTTACGTCAGGGGCAGAGAACGCAGCAGAAAGCCTGAGTCCGTTATCGCAGAGGTAAAAGCACTTGTGAAAAACGGCTATAAGGAAATAACATTGCTTGGTCAGAACGTTAATTCATACAGCTATGGGTTTCCTGAGCTTTTGAGAGAGCTTGACAAGATAGAGGGGGACTTCCGCATAAGATTTATGTCAAGCCACCCAAAGGACGCAAGCCATGAGCTTATTGACGCTATACTTGAATGCAAAAAGGTGTGCAAGCATTTGCATCTTCCTGTGCAGGCAGGCTCAGACAGGATACTAAAGCTTATGAATCGCCGCTATACCACGGCGGATTATCTGAAAATAATCGACTATGCCAGAAGCAAAGACCCTGAGTTTTCATTCACAACAGACCTTATCGTTGGCTTCCCAAGTGAAACATACGAGGAGTTCTGCGAAACTAAGGAGCTTATCAAAAAGGTAAAGTACGATAATATCTATTCTTTTGTGTATTCAAGACGAAGCGGCACAAAGGCTGCCGAAATGGAGGATCACATCTCAGATAAGCAGAAGGGTCTGTGGCTGAGAGAACTGCTTTTGGAGCAGAGAGAGGTGTCAACAGCGTGGCTTTCAAGATTTGTGGGAAGAACTGTAACCGTGCTGCCAACAGGCGAGGGCAGAACCGGCGCTGATTATCTCACAGGCAAGAGCGACGAGGATATGATCGTCGAGGTGAAAGCAGATAAAAAATATATCGGTAAATTCATTCAGGTTCGCATAACAAAGGCAATGAACTGGGCTTTGAAAGGCGAGCTTGTTGAAGATAAATAACAGCGAAAGCTGAATAATATTTAAAGGAGAATTACCATGGATGTAATCGAAATGACAAGAAAGCTTGGACAGGCTATTCAGGAAGACGAGAGATACAAGGCTTATATGGAGGCTTGTTCTATCAATGATACAGATGTTGAGATACAGAACAAAATAGGCGAGTTCAATCAGCTCCGTTCACAGCTCAGCGTTGAGATGCAGAAGCCTGATAAGGACGGCGAGAAGATGACAGCACTTGACACTCAGATCAGAGAGCTTTATGACGAGATCATGGCTATGCCTAAGATGATCGCATTTAACGAAGCTAAAGAAGTTATGGATAAGCTTCTCGGCTCAGTAAACTACATCATCTCAATGGCTGCAAACGGCGAAGACCCAATGACTTGCCCGGAGGAAGCTCCTCATAGCTGTTCAGGAAGCTGCGCATCATGCGGCGGCTGTCACTAAGACAGTATCAAAAAACGAATAACAGTCAGGGGGAGCTTATCCCCCGTCTGCCCGAATCTGAAGATACCTTCGGACTGGGGCGGATAATTTCTATGGCGATATGACACCAAAAGTGTTCGTATCGAAAAAACAAGTAGGGGCGAACAGTGTTCGCCCGCATTTTGACCGCAGGCATTATATGCGGTGTGATAAATTTACGAAACGGAGTGAGTTTGAGTGGAAACCAAAGATATAGATTTTTCAAAGCTGTCACCTATGATGAAGCAGTATTTTGAAGTAAAGAACAAATATAAAAACCATATACTGTTCTACAGACTGGGAGATTTTTATGAAATGTTCTTTGATGACGCTATCATTGCGTCAAGAGAGCTTGAACTTACTTTGACTGGTCGTGACTGCGGACTTGAGGAAAGAGCGCCTATGTGCGGTGTGCCTCACCACGCCTGCGACGTTTATCTGAAAAAGCTTATAGAAAAAGGCTACAACGTGGCTATCTGCGAGCAGACCATGGATCCTGCCATGTGCAAGGGCATAGTGCCGAGAGAGGTCATAAGAGTAGTCACACCGGGCACGCTCATCGAAAGCAGTATGCTTGATGAAACGTCCAACAACTATATCTGTGCATTTTATATGAGAGCCAAGGAAAGCGCATTGTGTCTTGCGGATATTTCCACAGGCGAGGTGCATCTGTTTGAGTTTGAGGGCAAGGAAATGACAAGCTCGGCTATAAATGAGCTGTCGAGATTTTCACCTGCGGAGATTCTTATAAATGACGCTTTTCTTTCAAATAAAGAGCTTTCAAGCTTCATAAGAGAAAAGCTCAAGACCAGCGTTCAGCTTTTGGAGGAGAACGATTTTTCCCCTGAGATACATACAGAAGAGGTGCTGAAACAGTTTTCCACAAACAGCCTTGAATCTATCGGCGTTAAGCCTGACACAGTTGCAGCATTTGCGGTGTGCGGACTTTTTGCATACATACACGATACACAGAAAGCATTGGTGGGCAGATTTTCCGAGATAATAAAGCATGACGCCGACCCTATCATGACTATCGGCTTCACTGCAAGAAGAAATCTGGAGCTTACAGAAACTCTCAGAAATAAAGAGAAAAAAGGCTCGCTCCTGTGGGTGCTCGACCATACCAAAACGTCAATGGGCAAGCGCATGCTAAAATCGTTTCTTGAACAGCCACTTGTCAATCCTGCAAAGATAATCGACAGACTTGACGCTGTTGAACAGCTCACAATGAAGCCTGTTGAACTTGGAGAGCTAAAAGAGATACTGGGAGGAGTCTATGACCTTGAAAGACTTATGACAAGGGTCATGTATAAGACAGCTACCCCTAGAGATCTTAAATCACTGTCGCTGACAGCACTTAAACTCCCTGAGATAAAGGAGCTTCTCAAAGGTTTTGATTCAAAGCTTCTTGCAAACTGCAACAATAAAATATCCACCCTTGAAGCTATCTCAAACCTTGTTGAGAACGCCATTGTTGACGAACCGCCTGTTAATGTCAAGGACGGCAACGTTATCAAAGACGGCTTCAACGAACAGCTTGACGGACTGAGAAATATAATCTCAGGAGGCAAGGGTATAATTGATGATATCGCAGAGCGTGAAAGAGAAAAAACGGGTATCAAAAATCTGAAAATAGGCTATAACCGGGTTTTCGGATATTATATCGAGGTAACAAAGTCTTACTATGACCTTGTGCCTGACAACTATATAAGAAAACAGACCCTTGCCAACTGCGAGCGTTTTATCACGGACGAGCTTAAAGTCGCAGAGAACACTATCCTCGGTGCAAGCGATAAGATAGCAACTCTTGAGCAGGAAATATTTGCGGAGATAAGAGATTTTGCAGCCACACAGCTTAGACTTGTGCAGGAAACTGCCACAGCAGTGGCGCAGATAGACGTGCTTTGCTCGTTTGCAACTGCGGCGGTGAACAATAACTATACAAAGCCTGAGATAGCCATTGACGGCATTATAGATATCAAAAACGGCAGACACCCCGTTGTTGAGCTTATGCAGAAAGACGAGGTGTTCGTGCCTAACGACACATATCTTGACCTTACAAGCAACAGAATGGCTGTCATCACAGGTCCGAATATGTCAGGTAAATCCACATATATGCGTCAGGTTGCTCTTATCACCCTTATGGCGCAGATAGGCTGTTTTGTACCTGCGGACTATGCAAAAATATCTGTGGTCGACCAGATTTTCACAAGAATAGGCGCTTCTGATGACCTTACCGCAGGTCAGTCTACCTTCATGGTGGAAATGAGCGAGGTTGCAGATATCGTAAAGCACGCCACCAAGAACAGCCTTGTTATCCTCGACGAGGTGGGCAGAGGTACTTCAACCTTTGACGGAATCTCCATTGCAAGGGCAGTGTCAGAGTATATCTCCACCAACAGATCAATGGGCTGCAAAACCTTGTTTGCAACACACTATCACGAGCTTATAAGCCTTGAAAAAGAGCTAGAGGGCGTGAGAAATTTCTCTGTTGCAGTAAAGCGTCAGGGGGATAGTATCAAGTTCCTTAGAAAGATAGTTCCGGGCGGAGTTGACGAAAGCTACGGCATAGAAGTTGCAAAGCTTGCGGGTCTGCCAAACAAAATAATAAACAGAGCCAAAGAGCTTCTCAAACAGCTTGAAGCGGAAAACAAAAAGGCAAGACTTGCCGCTGAGCAGATAGAAAGCGACCAGATATCTTTTGATAAAATAAGCGACAGCATCGTTACCGATAGGCTTAGAAAAACCAACATAGACGAAATGACCGACAACGAGCTTAGAGATTTTGTGAAAGACTTGCTGAGATATGTGTAGGCGGCAGCTGTAAAAAACTGTTCAATAAGGAGAATTTTCATACAGGCGGCTTTTGGAAAGAGCCATAGAAAAGGATAGAAAAATGTCAGAAATAAAAGTTCTGAGCAAGGAAGTTTCCGAGCTTATTGCGGCAGGCGAGGTAATAGACAGACCTGCTTCAATAATAAAAGAGCTTCTTGAAAACGCAATAGACGCAGGTGCGAACGTCATAACAGTTGAGATAAAAAACGGTGGCCGCACCTATATAAGAGTGACGGATAACGGCAAGGGTATCTCCAAAGATGATCTGCCTATAGCCTTTCTTCGTCATGCAACAAGTAAGATATCAGTAAAAAATGATCTTGACAGTATTATGACCCTCGGCTTCAGAGGTGAAGCGCTGGCTTCTATCTGCGCTGTATCAAAAGTGGACGTGCTTACGAAACGTCCCGAGGAGGATTACGGCACGCATTATGTTATCGAGGGCGCAGTGGAAAAGACCTGCGAAGAGTGCGGCTGTCCTGACGGCACAACTTTCGTTGTCAGGGATATTTTTTATAATGTTCCTGCAAGACTAAAGTTTCTGAAAAAGGACGTTTCAGAGGGCAATTTTGCCGCAGACCTTGTTACAAAGCTCACCCTTTCACACCCTGAGATATCATTCAAGTTCATCAGGGATAATAAAGTTGAGATATTGACAGCAGGGGACGGCAAGATATATTCCGCAGTTTATTCAGTTTATGGCAGAGATTTTGCAAACTCCATGCTTGAAGTTGACTATACATGGCAGGGTATGCACATAACAGGCTTCACTGTGAAGCCTCTGTCTGCAAAGCCTAACAGACGTTTTCAGAATTTCTTTGTGAACAAAAGATATGTGAAATCAAGGGCTTGTGCGGCGGCACTTGAAGAAGCCTACAGAAATCTTCTTATGACGGGAAAATTCCCGGCTTGTGTGCTTTATATCGATATCCCACCGAATACCATAGATGTGAACGTCCACCCTACTAAAATAGAAGTGCGTTTTTCAGACGAAAAGCTTATGCACGAGGCTGTGTTCTTTGCGGTGAAAAATTCCCTTATGAAGAATGACAGACCTAATGAGATGCACCTTGAAAACAAGCGTAATTTCACCGACAGAGAGCTTTTTGATATACCTAAAAAAGATAACAGCGTCCAGCTTAAATTCGCCATGGAGGATAATAGTCAAAAGCCTGCCGTGCAAAAGGCTGAGATACCTGCCCCAAAGCCGCAGACAGAGAAACAGTACGAAAATTCGTATAGCTATCAAAAGTCTGCACCAACGCTTAAAACTGTGGAGAGCAGGAGCATAACTGAGGAAGAAAAAGAAAAGCTCAGCGGCAGTGACGATATGTTTCTTGCAAGCCTTGAACAGCCTGCAAAGAAAGAAACAGCCGTAACAGCCATTTCAGGTCCCGAGCCGAAACCCCATAAGGTGACAGTGGAGGAGATAAACAAGGCGATAAGCGAGATACCTCTCCCCGAAGAGCCGGAAGAGCAGAGCGGAGAAGCTTTCAAGTTTATCGACGCTCAAAGCTTCACAAAGAAAAAGCCTGTTTCCGTTATCGTGGAGGAGAAAGAGCCTGAAAAGCCGAAGCCTGTTGTGGTGGGCGAGCTTTTCAAGACCTATGTTGTGGCACAGGTGGGCGACGAAATGATACTTATGGATAAGCATGCCGCCCATGAGAGATATATTTTCGAGAGGATAAAAAGCGACGCCGAACAGCTTGAAACGCAAATGTTCCTAGAGCCTATCATGGTGCTGCTTTCCTATGACGAGTATGACGCTCTCACCGCAAACCTCGATAAGGTGTCACAGCTTGGCTTTGAGATAGAGCCTGACGTTGCGCCAACTGTTGCAGTAAAAGGCGTGCCTATCATTCTTGGTGACGATAACCCTGCGGATATAATCAGCGAACTTGCAAAGAATTTTATCGAGAATAAACTCAATCCGCAAATAGAGCTTTTTGACGACCTCTATCATTCTATCGCCTGCAAAGCGGCAATAAAGGCGAACGATACCAACAGCGGAATAGAATTGCAGGCACTTGTGAATGCAGTTTATGGTCAGGAAAATATCAGATATTGCCCTCATGGCAGACCTGTTATGATAACCCTCACCAAAAGAGATATCGAAAAGCAGTTCAGACGAGTTCTATAAAAAATGCAGGAGGCGAAAGCTATGGAAAATAAAATACCTCTCCTTGTCATTGCAGGGCCTACCGCCAGTGGAAAGACCGCCTGCGCAGTGGAGCTTGCAAAGATATATGACGGTGAGATAGTTTCCGCAGATTCTATGCAGATATATAAGGGTCTGAGCATCGCCACTGCAAAGCCTACCAAAGAGGAAATGCAGGGCGTGCCACATTATCTTATAGATTTTCTCGAGCCTGAGCAGGCTTTTTCCGTGGCAGATTATGTGAAGCTCGCAGGTGAGCGTATCAGAGAGATACACAGCCGTGGCAAAGTTCCTATTCTCTGCGGGGGAACAGGACTATATATAAGCTCACTTGTGAACAACGTAATCTTTGACGATACCGAAACGGACGGCTCAGTCAGAAAACGTCTTGAGGAGGAAGCCAGGACGCTGGGCGGTCACGCTTTGTGGGAAAGGCTCAGAGAGGTCGATCCCGAAACTGCGGAGAAAGTCCATGAGAACAACCTGCCAAGGGTCATACGAGGACTTGAAGTCTTTGAAACTACAGGTATACCGCTTTCACAGCATAAGGTGAACAGCCGTCGTGAGAAGTCGCCATATAACGCCTGCATTATCGGTCTTACAGCTTCCGACAGACAGTATCTCTATGACCGTATAAACCGCCGTGTTGATGTAATGGTGGAAAACGGGCTTATAGAGGAGTGCAGAGCTTTTTATGACAGCTTTACCCCTGCTACAGCTTATCAGGCGATAGGCTATAAGGAGCTCGTGCCGTATTTTGAAGGCAAAGCTGAGCTTTGTGAATGCCTCGACAAAATCAAACAGGAAAGCCGTCATTATGCCAAAAGACAGCTTACTTGGTTTAGACGAGTTGACGGAATTAAGTGGGTGGAAACAGATAAATTTGATAGTTTTCAAAAAATTATAGAAAATATCAAAAATATTATAGCCAAATCGGAAATTATGTGATATAATATAATTTGAAAGATTTTATAGTAAAAAAAAGCAATACATTGCTGTAAAAATTTTTAGGAGTGTTATTTATGAATAAGAATCTTAATCTTCAGGACGTTATACTCAACCAGATCAGAAAAGACAAGATAGCGTCTACTTTTATCCTTATGAACGGCTACCAGTTCAAAGGCGTTGTAAAGGGCTTTGACAGCTATGTTGTAGTTCTCGATTGCGAGGGCAAGCAGAACATAGTTTATAAGCATGCTATCTCAACTATCGTTCCGTCAAGATATATCAACGTTCTTGACGCCGCAGGCAATTCAGATATTTAAGAGGGCAGTAAAAAATGAATTCTCTGACCGTTAAAATACTTACCGGTCTGCTTTCTGTGCTGATAATCACAACTATTGGCAGTCAGATATACAGTGCACTTACAGAGCGTCATGACACCGAGGAAGCTGTGCTTGTTACTATCAATGAGGATATTGCTTTTAAGGGCGTTGTAATCAGAGATGAAAAGGTTGTCACCTATGACGGCGGCGGAGTTTTGGATTATACCTATTCCGACGGCAGTAAAATATCTGTTGGCAATACCATAGCGTCAGTTTATTCTTCTGAGGACGCTGTTACAGCGAAAAACAAGATAAAGATACTTGAAAGCGAGATAGCCGCCCTTGAAAGAGCACAAAATCCGGGTACAACGAATTATGTTCAGCCTGAAACGCTTAAAAGCAAGATAGATAAGGAATATAAGGAGCTTCTCTCATATTCTTCTCAGGATAATTTCTCTGAGTTTGCAAAAACAAGAGAGGATATGTCCCTTGTGATGAATATTTATAATATCGTCACAAAGACCGAGAAGAGCTATGACGAAAGGATAAGCCGGCTTCAGGCGAAAGTCAAGGAGCTGGAGGAACAGACCTCAGGTTCAGGAAAAACGATCACTGCTGACGAAACAGGCTATTTTGTTTCCTATGCAGACGGATATGAGAGCGAGCTTACTATGGAGAACGCTTCCCAGCTCACTGACAAGGATATCCAAAAGGTCATCGACCAGCCTAGTAAGGACGCACCGAACGCCATTGGCAAAATGTTTTCCGACTATTCATGCAGGATAGCAGGGATCATGGAAAACGATAAAAGGATAACAGAGGGCGCATGGCTCAGAATGACGCTCAGTACCACAAAAAACATCTATGACGTTCAGGTGGAGTCTGTTAAGCCTTGTGAGGACGATGAGAACAAGGTGGTCGTCGTGCTTTCCTGTGACAGACTTGATGAAGCTCTTGTTGAGTCAAGAGTGCAGTCTGCGGAGCTTATCTTCGACGAGTATCAGGGTCTTAAAGTTCCAAGAAGTGCGATACGTTTTCAGGGCGATCAGAAGGGCGTTTATGTGATACTCGGCAAGGACGTTACCTTTAAGAAGATCAATGTTATTTACGAGGGCGATGATTATGTGCTCTCTGAAAATACCTCAAACGAGGATTATCTGCTGCTTTACGATCAAATTTTGTTAGAGGTGGTATCAGATGAAGATGTGCAGCAAAGTAGATCAGACAGCAACGCTGTCACCTCAGGATAATTATTTTCCGGAGGTTCTTGAAAACTGTAAGGAAATATGTTATAATGTAGAGAACGCCAAAGCGAAATGGCGTAAGTCTGACGAAGAAGTCAGGATAATGGCTGTCACAAAGACAGTGCCGCCTGAAAAGGTGAATTTTGCTGTGGCTCAGGGCTTTAAGCTGCTGGGCGAAAACAGGGTGCAGGAGTTTCTTTCCAAGAAGGAAGCTTACGATAAAAGTGCAGAAGTGCAGTTTATCGGACATTTGCAGACCAATAAGGTGAAATATATAATCAATGATGTTACTCTGATACAGTCTGTCGATAACCTGAAGCTTGCTCATGAGATAAGCAGGCTTGCAGTGAAGAATAATAAAACTATGAACGTCCTTGTGGAAATAAATATAGGCGACGAGGCTACTAAAAGCGGTGTTTCCGCTGAAATGGCTGAGGAGCTTGTAAGACAGACCGCGCAGCTGCCTAACGTTTCTGTTAAGGGTCTTATGGCTATCCCTCCTGTTGGCTCAGGGGAGGACGTTTTTGAAAAAATGCACGGTATTTTTCTGAGGGTGAAAGAGCAGGATATACCGAACGTGTCTATGGATATTCTTTCAATGGGAATGTCTGGGGACTATGAGCTTGCCATAAAGCATGGCTCAAATTTGGTGAGGATCGGAACAAAGCTTTTCGGAGCTAGAAAATATTTGGAGGATTGAAAATGGGTGCAATGCAGAAATTAAAAAATCTCTTTGTAGGCGAAGATGAACTTGAGCAGGAGGACGCAATGTATCAGCAGCCGATGTATGAGAATAAAACAGAATACAACGAAGCACCAAAGAACACAGGTGCATATGGCAATAACGCACGTCCGGTAAGAATGGAGCAAACTACGACTTTGCAGATAGTTCTTGCAAGACCAAACGATTTTTCAGAGGTCAAGTCTATCGGCGGCGATATAAATGAGGGAAAGACAGTTCTTCTCAACCTGGAAACTGTCAAGAGCGAGGACGCAAAGAGAATACTTGATTTTATCTCAGGCGTTGCGTATGCAAATGGTGCAGACATCAAGATGATGGCTCAGAAAACATTCGCTATCATGCCTAGAAACGTTGGCTTCTCAGGAGTTGACCTTATGAGCGAGCTTGAAAATAACGGCTACAGCTTCTAAAAATGGCTCGTGCTAAATATCAGTTTTTGCCCGATCTGTCTGAGGACGATATCCGTCTGTTAGACAGAGTGTCCGATTGGATAATGGCGGCTGATGAAAAGTATATAACAAAGTTTTCTGCGTTTCTCGATGAAAGGCAGTGTCTGTTGTGCGAAAAACTCATGGCGTCTGTGAAATATGAGAATTATAGGCTTTGGGGCGGATATGAAAACGCCGCAAGGCGTATGCTGTGCGTCTATCCTGAGTATGGCGAGGCGGAAAGTGAGGATTTTCCTATCACCGCAATTACCCTGCTGTATCGCAAAGAGGATAAAATAACTCACAGAGATATCCTAGGCTCGCTTATGGGACTAAGAATAAAAAGAGACAGCGTTGGCGACATTCTTGTGGGAGAGGGAAAGTCAGCGGTGTTCCTGCGTTCATCTGTTGCAGGCGAGGTGACAAGTGCTCTGACGAAAGTCGGCAGAGCAGGAGTGAAGCTTAGTGAAGGCTATGACGGCAGTATACATATTGAGCAGAAAATTCAGGAAATAAGCGGTACTGTGGCTTCCATGCGTGCAGATTGTATCTTAAGTCTTGCCGCAAGGATATCACGAGAAAAGTCAGCACAGCTTATAAAAAACGTGGGTATTGAAATAGACCATATGCCGAAAAATTCACCGAAAATACCTCTTGAAGAGGGCTGTACATTTTCAGTGAGAGGATACGGAAAATTCAAGCTGCTTTCAGTTGACGGCACAACTAAAAAAGACAGAATACATATAACTTTAAATAAATTTGTGTAAAGATCACGGAGGTCCTAGTATGTTAAATCCAAATAATATTAAAGGAAAAACTTTTGATACCGAGAAAAACGGCTATTCAAAAGAAGACGTAAAAGAATTTCTCGGACAGGTAGCCGAGGATTATGCCGAAGTCGTAAAGGCAAATCAGGATACCGAAGCAAAGATAATCAAGCTCGTTGAGAAGATAAACGAGTACAGAGAGGACGAGGAAGCTATCCAGCAGGCTCTTGTCGTGGCTCAGAAAGAGTCAAATAAGATACTTACTGAGGCCAAAACTCAGGCTCACGATATGATCGAGTCTGCCAAAACAGAGCAGGTAAGACTCGCAGAGCAGAGTGCCTCTGAGTGTGAGAGAATAGTTAAGGAGCATAAGGAAAAGTGCGCTGAGCTTATCAGAACTAATACCGAGATAACAGAAAAGAAGATAAATGAAGTAAGAGCCGCTTATGACGAGGAGCTTGCTAAGTTTGAGAACCTCAAGGCTGAGGTAACTCAGTTCAAGGCTGACCTTACTCAGCTTTATAATAAGCAGATAAGACTTATTATGGAAATTCCTGCGTCCGAGCCTGCCGAGGATACAGCAGAGGAGTATGAGGAAGAAGAAACAGTCGAGGAAACTCAGGAAGCTGCAGAGGAGCAGGCAGAGGAAACAGCCGAGCCGGAGGAAACTGTTGAGGCTGAATCTGCACCTGTTACTGATAGTGAGCACGTTGAGAAGATACTTAACACAGGTTCATTCGACCCTGTTATACCAAAGACAGCTCCTGCTGAGCTTAAATTTGGAAAAAATAATTAATTCAAAGGCTCTGTTTTCCGCAGAGCCTTACTGTTCATAAATGGAGTAGGGAATAGATGTTTGTAATTTCGCTTGTTATCATGGCAGTTCTCGTTGCCGCCGACCAGCTCATAAAGCTTGCCGTGACAAATAACCTGCCGTTGAATGGTCAGCCTGTGGAGGTCATAAAGTTCGGCAGCTTTAAGGTGTTCAGCCTGACGCATATAAGGAATACTGGTGCAGCATGGAGCATGATGTCAGGGAAGACTTGGTTCCTTATCGGTCTGCCTGTTGTCGTACTGATCGTGGCGGTGATCTATATGTATAAGATACGCAAAGGCTCAAAGCTGGAGCTTGTGTCGCTGGCTATGGTGCTTGCAGGCGGTATCGGCAACCTTATCGATAGAATAAGGGTAAAAGAAGTTGTGGACTATATCAAGTTCGAGCCTATCAATTTCCCTATCTTCAACTTTGCGGATATCTGTATCGTTATCGGCGGAATCTTGTTCGTTATCTGCTTCTGCTTTTTGGACGAAAAGAAAAAGCCGATCCGTGACGATATAAAGGTCAAAGACGAAAATGACAAAGCTTGATTTTATTGCCACTGCCGAGCAAACAGGCGAGCGTATCGACAGATTTTTGTCAGCGCAGGATACAGGTCTTACACGTTCCGCTGTGCAGAAGCTTATCGAGGACGGTGGCGTGACCGTTGGCGGCAAAAATGTAGCTAAGAATTATAAGCTGCATAATGGTGACAGCATTGAGATAATTATTCCCGACCCTGTGGAGCTTGATGTCAAACCACAGGATATCCCTGTGGAAATAGTCTATGAGGACAGCGAGTTGCTTGTGGTGAATAAACCTAAAGGCATGGTGGTGCATCCCGCCGCAGGCAATCCCGATGGCACTTTGGTGAACGCATTGCTTTATCATTGTCAGGGCAGGCTTTCTTCGATAAACGGCGTCATTCGCCCTGGGATAGTCCATAGGATAGACAAAAATACAAGCGGTCTGTTGATAGTTGCCAAGACCGACAGCGCACATAACTTTCTTGCGGCTCAGATAAAAGAGCATAGCTTTACAAGAGAGTATGAAGCTGTACTCACAGGCGGTCGCCTAAAGACCCCTACCGGCACAGTTGACGCACCTATCGGCAGAAGCAAATATGACAGAAAGAAAATGTGCGTGACAGAGCAAAACTCCAAGCACGCAGTTACCCATTATGAGGTGCTGGAGGAGTTGGGTCAGTATTCGCTGGTGAAATTCCGCCTTGAAACAGGTCGAACCCACCAGATAAGAGTACATTCTGCCTATATCGGTCACCCTGTCTACGGCGACGATGTTTACGGCAAAGCTGTAAAGGGAATCGAGGGGCAGTGCCTCCACGCAAAGAAAATTGGTTTTATACACCCTGCGACCAAGGAATATATGGAGTTTGACAGCGAATTGCCCGATTATTTTCAGGCGGTGCTGAAAAAACTCAGAGCAGGGAATTGACCCACGGAAGTGATTTTATGTTTGAAGATATATCAAAAGTCCTGCTTATAACGGATATGGACGGAACTTTTCTCCCCGCAAGCAAGATACCTACCCCGAAAACTCTCGCCGCTGTCAAGCGTTTTGAAGAGGCTGGGGGCAGATTTTCTATCGCTACAGGCAGAGCCATTCAGGCGGCTAGACAGTATTTTGACATGGTGAATGTGAATTGTCCTATCATAATGTCAAACGGCGGAATGGTCTACGATATCCATACGAAAGAGCAGATATATAACGTCTTTCTGCCAAGCTTTGCGGCGGATATCGTCAAGGAGATACTTGTCGATAATCCTTATGTTGGCTGTGAAGTGCTTACTGTCAACGAGGTCTATGTGCCAAGCATGACCCCTATGGAAAAGCGCCATAACGAGATCTGCAAGCTCATTCCCGTTCAGTGTGCCGTTGACGAGATACCTGACAAGAACTGGTATAAGGTGCTTTTTGCAGTTGAGCCTGAGCGTATGGACGAGCTTATAAACTATGTGGCAAAAAAAGGCTATAAAGGTGTAGATTTTGTGCGTTCAAGTATCGAGTATTACGAGATACTTCCACAGAATATATCAAAAGGTACGGCTCTTGAGGAGTTGAGAAAAGCTTGTGGCATGGAGGATTTTACTTTCGTGGCTGCAGGCGACTATAATAATGATATTGAACTTCTTCAAGCGGCTGACGTGGCATATTGCCCGTCAAATGCGGCAGAGGAGGTCAAAAAGGTTGCGGATAAGGTCTTTGAGCAGTCCTGCGAGGAGGATTTTATTGCCGCAGTCATAGATGAAATTTTTGAAAAACTGAAGAAATAATATTTTTTGGAGGTCAAAAGTATGGACGAAACATTAAAGAAACAGCTTGAGATCACAGCCTGCAAGGTTCGTCTTGGAATACTCGAGGGAGTATTCAACGCAAAGTCGGGTCATCCGGGCGGATCGCTCTCTATCGCAGATCTGCTCACTTATCTCTATTTTGCCAAGATGAACGTATATCCTGATAAGCCGGAAGAGCCTGAGAGAGATAGACTCGTGCTTTCAAAGGGTCACACAGCACCTGCACTCTATGCAACTCTTGCAGAAAAAGGCTTTTTTCCAAAGGAGGAGCTGAAGTCCCTCAGACATATCGGTGCAATGCTTCAGGGTCACCCTTGTATCTCTATCCCTGGCGTTGATATGTCCTCTGGATCCCTTGGACAGGGCATTTCTGTTGCCTGTGGTATGGCACTGTCAGGAAAGCTCACAAGCGATACCTATAAGGTGTATACTATCCTTGGCGACGGCGAGATTGAAGAGGGTCAGGTATGGGAGGCTGCAATGTTCGCCGCTCATTATAAGCTTGATAACCTCGTTGCTGTTGTGGATAATAACGGACTTCAGATCGACGGAAAGATAGAGGATGTAATGTCGCCATATCCTATCGTTGACAAGTTTGCAGCATTTGGCTGGCACGTTATCACAGCCGACGCTCACGATTTTGACTCTCTCGAAAAGGCATTCAACGAGGCAGAAACAGTATGCGGTCAGCCTTGCGTTATCGTAATGAAGAGTATCAAGGGCAAGGGCGTTTCATTTATGGAAAACAACGTTTCATGGCATGGTTCAGCACCTAACAAGGAGCAGTATGAGCAGGCTGTGGCAGAAATAAACGAACAGCTTAAAAGTCTGGAGGGTTAAGCAATGGCAGAATTGAAGAAGAAAGCTACAAGAGAAAGCTACGGCGAGGCTCTTGCAGAGCTTGGCGATAAGTACGATAACCTCTATGTTTTTGACGCAGACCTTGCTGCTGCAACAAAAACAGGTATATTCAAGAAGAAATTTCCTGACAGATTTTTTGACTGCGGTATCGCCGAGTCAAATATGATGGGCGTTGCAGCAGGTATGGCTGCAACAGGCAAGATACCATTTGCTTCTACATTCGCAATGTTCGCCGCAGGCAGAGCATTTGAGCAGGTAAGAAACTCTATCGGTTATCCTCACCTCAACGTGAAGATAGGTGCAACACACGCAGGTATCTCTGTAGGCGAAGACGGTGCAACACATCAGTGCAACGAGGATATCGCTCTTATGAGAACTATCCCTGGCATGGTGGTAATAAACCCTGCCGACGACGTTGAAGCAAAGGCTGCCGTTGAAGCCGCTATCCTCCATGAAGGTCCGGTTTATCTCCGTTTCGGCAGACTTGCAACACCTGTTTTCAACGACCCTGAAACATATAAGTTTGAGCTTGGCAAGGGCGTTAAGCTCCGTGACGGCAAGGATATAGCTATCGTTGCAACAGGCCTTATGGTTTATGAGGCTATCGAGGCTGCAAAAACACTGGCAGCCGAGGGTATCGAAGCAACAGTTATCAATATCCACACTATCAAGCCAATCGACGAGGATATCATCGTTGAAGCCGCAAAGAACACAGGACTTCTTCTTACAGTTGAGGAGCATAGCGTTATCGGCGGACTTGGCTCAGCCGTTGCAGACGTTCTTGCAGCAAGACACCCTGCAAAGCTTGTTAAGATCGGCGTTAACGATGAGTTCGGTCACTCAGGCCCGGCAGTTGATCTTCTTAAAGAATATGGCCTCTGCGCAGACAATATCGTTGCAAAGGCAAGAGATGCTGTTAAGGCAAAGTAATAAAAGCACCAAACGGACGGATATCTTCCGTCCGTTTTTTTGTACACAAAAAAGACACGCTTACGACCTAGTAAACGTGTCTTTTCTTATGCTTTTACAGTGCCTGCATGAGTGTCGATAATGTTGTTTATACATATGTAAAGATAAGGCTTAAGCTCGCCAATGTCCACAGGCTCGTTGTAAAGTATGGACGAGTAGCAGGTTGAGCTTACAAGCTCAACTATCATGAATATCATGACCTCAGGCTGAACAATATTATATGGAGCGTCAGCAAGCATAGCGTCATAAATGTTGCGGAAGTCGATGTCATCGTCCTTTATAGGCGACGTAAGAGCGTGCTTGAAAACGCCCCAGCTAAGATTCTTTGCAATAAAAGTCAAAAGCGACTTGTTCTCGTTTAGCTGGTTGATGATGTTGTCAACAATAAAAATAATTCGTTCGTTAAAGGTAAGCTTCTTGCCGCTCGCATTTAATGCCTCGATAGCGTTTCTGAAAAGCTGTGACGACTTGTGAGAAACAAGCTTGTTTCTTATGTCATATTTGTCCTTGAAATAAAGATAAAACGTTCCTTTCGCCACACCAGCGTTGTTCACGATGTCTGAAATAGAGGTCTTGCTCACTCCCTTGGTGGTAAAAAGACTAAAAGCCGTGTTAAGCAGAGAGTCCTCCTTTACCTTTTTATTGGTATCAAGCTTGCCCATTTTAACACGTCCTTCCTAATTATAATATATACAATTTGTATGCCACATATACACAGGTTTACTGTGGCTGACCCTATGTTTATTATAATACAAATTCTTGTTAAAGTCAACGGAGCAAAATGACCAATAGTCACTTATGACCGCTGGTCATTTTGTGCAACTCTACAAAAAGAATGACTAATGGTCATTTTACTATTGACTGTTGGTCATTTTTGATGTATACTATGAATTGTTAAAAGACCGAAAGGTCAAAACTATGTGAAGGGAATGACATTTGATGCAGAAATTTGGCAGAGGAGTTGTAAAGCTCCGAGTACCGATACTCATAGTCAGCGTCCTGCTGTTGATACCGTCAATATTCGGTTTTCTCAGCACAAGAATAAACTATGATATTCTTTCATACCTCCCGTCAGACATTGAAACCATGAAAGGTCAGGATATAATGCTTGACGAGTTCGGCAAGGGTGGCTTTTCGTTGGTAATGCTTGACGGCATGGACGATAAGGACGTTGAAAAGGTCAAGGAGAAGATCGAAAAGGTAGACCACGTTTGCGATGTTCTCTGGTATGACACCTTGGCAGACGTTTCACTTCCAAAGGAAGTTCTTCCTGATGATATTTACGATTTCTTCAATACAGATAACTCCACAATGATGGCTGTCTTTTTTGACGAAGCGACCTCCGCTGACGGCTCACTTGAAGCTGTCAAGGAGATAAGAAGCATCGCAGGCGAGCAGTGTTTCGTAAGCGGTATGTCGTCAGTCGTTGAGGATATCAAGGATTTGACAATGCAGGAAGCTCCGATGTATGTTGTTATCGCAGTAATACTTACAAGTATCATACTTGCACTTACAATGGATTCGTTCCTTATTCCACTGTTCTTTATGCTCAGCGTGGGCATGGCGATAATCTATAACATGGGAACGAACTTCATACAAGGCGAAATATCGTTCATCACCGAAGCTCTGGCGGCTGTACTACAGCTGGCGGTAACGATAGACTACTCGATCTTCCTGTGGCACAGCTACAAAGAGGAGAAAGAAAAGCACCCCGGTGACAACAAAGAGGCTATGGCAGTCGCCATCGGCAAAACTATCACCTCAGTTGTTTCAAGCTCCATAACAACAGTTGCAGGCTTCCTTGCACTTTGCTTCATGAGCTACGAGCTTGGCATGGACATGGGTATCGTAATGGCAAAGGGCGTTGTTATTGGCGTTATCTGCTGCATAACAGTTCTCCCGTCAATGATACTTGTCTTCGATAAGGCACTTGAAAAAACAATGCACAAAGACCTTGTTCCAAGCCTTGAAAAGCCTTCAAAGTTCATTATCAAGCACCATGCAGCATTTATCGTACTCTTTATAGTTGTACTTATCCCTGCCGTATATGGTCAGATAAACACCAATGTCTACTATAACCTGACAGATACTCTTCCAAAGGATCTCAACAGTGTTATCGCAAACACAAAGCTAGATGAGGAATACAACATGGCAACGACCCATATGCTCCTGGTTGACGCTGATATGAAGCCAAAGGAAGTAAACTCTATGCTCGACGAAATGGGCAAGGTTGATGGTGTAAGCTTCTCAATGTCACTGGATACTCTTATCGGTCCGTCTATCCCTCGTGAGATAGTTCCTGATTCAGTAACAAAGATACTCAAGAGCGACAAATGGCAGCTCATGCTGGTTGGCTCTGAATATAAGGTAGCTTCTGATGAAGAGAATGCCCAGATAGATGAGCTTAGCAAGATACTTAAATCCTACGATAAGGACGGAATGCTTATCGGTGAGGCGGCGGCAACAAAAGACCTTATCGACATAACAGATCATGACTTCAAGGTAGTAAATATAGTTTCTATCGCCGCTATCTTTATCATCATTCTTATTGCACTGCGTTCAGTTTCACTGCCTATCATTCTGGTAGCCGTTATCGAATTTGCTATCACAGTAAACATGGGTGTTCCGTGCTTTACGAATACCACCATACCGTTCATAGCGTCGGTAGTAATCGGTACTATCCAGCTTGGTGCAACAGTTGACTACGCTATCCTTATGACAACAAGATATAAGACCGAGCGTAACGCAGGCAAAGATAAGCACGAAGCTGTCACTATCGCACTCAGCACTTCAATGAAGTCTATCATGGTCAGCGCACTTGGCTTCTTCGCTTCAACATTCGGCGTTGGCGTATATTCAAGCGTAGATATGATCTCACAGCTTTGTACGCTCATGTCAAGAGGTGCAATAATCAGTATGATAACTGTTATCTGCATACTTCCTTCAATGCTTATGCTGTTCGATAAGGTAATAATCAATACAACAATGGGCATGAAGAAAAAAGAAAATAAGCTTTATAAGCTTCCTGAAATAAACTAATTCGTAAAGGAGATATAGTTATGAAAAAGTATTCAAGAGTTCTTGCAGGCATACTTGCCGTACTTCTTTCCGCAGGCTGCACAGGTCTTTATGCAGCAGCTCAGTCAGACAGCTCTTCCGCTGCCGACAGCACTGCCTCAACAACAAAGAACGAATCAGATAAAAAAGATACAAAAGATACAAAGAAAGCTGATAAGTCTGACAGTGATACAGAAAAGCAGGCTAAGGAAGAAACAGTTTATGTTATCACTGACGCTTCCGGCAACAAGACAAAAACAGTCGTTTCCAACTGGCTGAAAAACCCACAGGGCGTAAAGAAGCTGGAGGACGTTTCCGACCTGACAGATATCGAGAATGTTAAAACAGACGAGGGCTTTACAGCCAATGGTGATAAGCTCACATGGGATACCGAGGGCGGAGATATCTACTATAAGGGCTATACCGATAAGGCACTCCCGGTTGATGTAAAGGTAACATATACCCTTGACGGCAAGGAGATAAAGCCTGAGGACCTCGCAGGCAAGAGCGGTAAGCTTACAGTAAGATATGACTATACGAACAACGATAAGAAAACTGTCAAGATAAACGGCAAGAAAACAGATATCTATGTTCCATACCTTATGGCAACAACAGCTATCCTTGATACTAACGTTTATTCAAACGTTGAAGTAACAAATGGCAAGCTCATTTCAGACGGAAGCAGACAGATACTTATAGGCGTTGCAATGCCTGGCCTTACAAAGAGCCTTGATCTTCAGGATAACGAAGATATCGAGATACCGGAGTACGTTGAGTTCACAGCAGACGTAAAGGACTTCGAGTCAACGACCTCTCTCACAGTTGCAACATCTGACATCTTCTCAAAGCTTGACCTTAGCGATATCGGTGATGCAGACGATCTTCAGGATAAGCTTGATGAGCTTTCTGATGCTACAGACGAGCTTGTAGACGGCACAGCAGAGCTTTACGCAGGCATCAAGAAGCTGTCCGATTCCTCAGGAACACTTATCACAGGTATCGACAAGCTTTATTCAGGCTCTAAGTCACTTGACGATGGTGCAAAGACACTTAACAGCGGTGCAACAAAGCTCCGTGACGGAGCAAAGACCCTTGATTCTTCAACAGGTGAGCTTATGAGAGGTATCTCCACAGCTCATAGTGGTTCAACAGCCCTCCTCGGTGGTTTTGATCAGGTAAACAGCGGTATGTCAACCTTGAAGAACGGCTCATCATCACTTTCAAGCGGACTCTCACAGGTATCCTCAGGCGCACAGCAGGTAAATAACGGTGCTGCAAGCCTTGCCGCAGGCACAAATAAGCTTGTTACAGGCGTAGGCGACCTCCAGACAGGCTCTAAAAACCTTGCCGCAGGCACAAAGCAGACCTATGACGGTTCAACTGCACTGAAAAAAGGTGTTGCAACACTTAATGCAGGCGTTTCTACACTCTATGAAAAGGTGCAGACACTCCCTGCAAGCGTTGAACTTCTTTCAAATGGCATAACAAAGGTAGATAACGCACTTACACAGTCTATCGCATACGACCAGCAGGTACTCGCAGGACTTGAGCAGCTTCTCGGCAATTACGAAGAAGGCTCAGCAGAGTATACGAGCATAAGCAATATGATAGCAGCCGTAAATGGCTCTATCCAGTATCAGCAGGGCGCACAGAGCGGCCTTGGCGATGTTTCAACAGGTGTCGGCACAATGGCAACCGAGGGCAAACAGCTTGTTGACGGTGTAACTCAGATATACAATGGTCTTAACGATAAGAAGAAAGGTCTTGTCGCAGGCGTTGATAATTTGAATACAGGACTTAAAACAGTAAACGAGGGCGCTTCTGCACTTAAAACAGGTATCGGCACACTTGCTAAGTCCAGCAAGGAGCTTAACAATGGTGCAGCTACACTCTCCGCAGGTACAAAGAACCTCTCCGCAGGCGTAAGCTCAGCACAGGCAGGCGCAAGCAAGCTTGATAAGGGTGTTGACAGCCTGAACTCAGGCGTATCAAAGCTTTCAAACGGTGCAAAAACTCTTGACAGCGGTCTTGGTCAGCTTGACAACGGCACCAAGCAGCTAAAAGACGGTACTGCAACACTCTATTCATCACTTGTAGAGCTTGCACAGGGTACAACAACACTTTCAAGCGGCAGTGCAGAGCTGTTCAGCGGTATCGGTCAGCTCAAAGACGGCAGCTCACAGCTTTCATCTGGTGTTAAGAAGCTTGAAAGCGGTGCAAAGACCCTCAAAGACGGCATGGCTAAGTATAAGGACGAGGGCATCGGCAAGCTCCTTGACGTCTACAACAACGACCTCAAGGGACTTATCGACAGACTTGACGCTCTCAAGACAGCAGCCGAGGATTCAACAACATTCTCAGGCGCAGCCGATGGCGTTGAAAGCTCAGTTAAGTATATTTACGAAACTGCGGCTATTGAAAAAGCAGACGAGTAATTTTTACTTCCCACACATAGCAAAGACCCCCTTGGACAGAAATGTCCGAGGGGGTCTTTGTATTTATAAACGTATTATCTGTACAAAAAAACGGACGGAATCTTTCCGCCCGTTTTATATATCCTACTGTCTTAGATAAACGCCGTTTTCTTCGATGTAGTCCTCCATGTCCTGCTTGTATTCAAGATCAAGAGAATCTTTAGGAAGTGCCTTGAGTGCTTTCTGACCAATGTCCTTTCTGAAATGCTCTCCCTCGAACTTTATCTTGGAAACAGCCTCGTAAGACTTGTCCAGTGCGCCCTGAAGCGTGTAAGCATTGCAGGTAACACCCAGAACACGACCGCCGTTTGTGTAGAATTTGCCGTCCTCATACTTAGTGCCTGCGTGATAAATAAACGCTCCGTCTACCTGACCCTTGTCGTCCATACCGAACATCTCGATACCCTTTTTGTACTTAACAGGATATCCTCCGCTCGCCATAACAACACAAGTGCAGTAACCCGACTTCCAGCCGATCTTGACATCAGCCAGCCTGTGTTCATAAATAGCCTCAAATATCTCGCAAAGATCACCCTCCAGCATAGGAAGAACGACCTGCGTTTCAGGGTCGCCGAAACGGCAGTTGTATTCAATTACCTTTGGACCATTAGGGGTGAGCATAAGTCCGAAATACAAACAGCCCTCAAAAGTCCTGCCCTCAGCATTCATTGCATTTATAGTCGGCAGGAAGATCTTCTCCATGCACTCCTTGGCAATGTCCTCAGTGTAGTAAGGGTTAGGTGCAACAGTACCCATTCCGCCTGTGTTCAGACCCTTGTCGCCGTCCAACGCTCTCTTGTGATCCATTGAAGAGATCATAGGAACAACAGTCTTGCCGTCAGTGAATGAAAGCACAGAAACCTCAGGACCTGTGAGATATTCCTCCACAACGATAGTGGAACTGCTCTCACCGAACTGCTTGTCATCTATCATTGAGTGTATAGCCTCCACAGCCTCTTTCTCACTCTCCGCCAGAATAACGCCCTTGCCAAGTGCAAGTCCGTCAGCCTTTATAACAGCAGGGTATGTGTTCTGTTCCTTGACATATTTTATAGCGTCCTCACTGTTTGTGAACACCTCGTATTTGGCTGTAGGAATATTGTATTTCTTCATAAGATCCTTAGAAAAGACCTTTGAACCCTCGATTATAGCCGCATTTTTCTTAGGGCCAAAGGTCTTGAAACCCTCAGCCTGCAAAGCGTCTACCATTCCAAGTACAAGCGGATCGTCAGGTGCAACAGCCACCATGTCTACTTTAAGCTTCTTTGCCAGGGCTACAACGCCCTCAATATCCGTTGCCGCAACATCAAAACATTCCGCATAGCGTGAAATGCCACCGTTTCCGGGTGTGCAGTAAAGCTTTCCTACCTTAGGGGACTCCGCAAGCTTCATAACGATAGCGTGTTCACGTCCGCCGCCGCCAACAACTAATATGTCCATTTTCAGACCTCCTCAGTGTGTTTTTCCAATTATAACAATACCGCACACCTATGCTGTGCGGTATCGTCATTTATTTACTTCGTATATTATTACTTAAGCTCAAAGCTGTCAAGAACTGTCTTGAACTCGTCAGAAAGCTTGCTGTAAGCGTTCTCGCTTGCACCATATGTGATAACAACAAGGTTGCCGTTGTCAGAAGTGATTATCTGATTGAGCAGTACCTTCTGTGAGCCGATCTCGCCAGTTACGTCAACAATGTAAGCGTCCTTGCCTGCAAACTTATCTTCCTTGTCGTTTGTAACAGTGTAGCCGTCCATGGAATTATATGTTTGCTTGATTTGGTCAGCATAATCACTTGCTGTAAGACCATTGAGCAGATCGTTTGACATTGAGATAACGTTGATAGAAGCAGACTCAAGCTCAGCATCATCGCCTGCGTCAGCGTATGTGAACATTACGTCAACACCAGCGGACTCCTGCATTGCCCACTTCTTTGAGTCGATCTTGAAAGTATACAGATCGCTTGTGTAAACATTATCCTTATAAGTTCCCTCAGCCTCGTCACCGGTGCTTGTTGTGTCGTTAGCAGAAGTTGTTGTGTCAGCAACTGACTCCTCAGGTGCAGCAGTTGTAGTTGTTGTGTCAGCCTTAGACTCGACAGCAGGTGCGGCTGTAGTTGTAGTAGTTGTTTTAGCCTCAGCCTTTGACTCACTGCTTGAATCGCTTGACTCTGAGCAGCCTGTAACTGCAAATACCATTGACAGTGCCATGAGTGATGCAAGTAACTTTTTCATAATAAATTTCTCCTTTTCTTCTTGACCTTTATTGTTTTGCATTAATGCACAGAAATTAGTGGTGGAATAATCTTATTCCGGTGAATGCCATTGCCATGTTGTACTTGTTGCAAGTCATGATAACATGATCGTCCCTGATAGATCCGCCTGGCTCGGCAATGTAAGCCACACCGCTCTTTTTAGCTCTCTCGATGTTGTCGCCGAATGGGAAGAAAGCGTCAGAACCAAGGCAAACGCCTGTGTTCTTTGCAAGCCATTCCTTCTTTTCAGCCTCAGTTAACACCTCAGGCTTTACCTTGAATGTGTTCTGCCATACGCCCTCAGCCAGTACATCATCATGCTCGTCAGAAATGTAAACGTCGATAGCGTTATCTCTGTCAGGACGTCTTATGTTGTCAACGAACTGAAGTCCCAGAACCTTTGGGTGCTGTCTGAGCCACCATATGTCAGCTTTGTTTCCTGCAAGTCTTGTGCAGTGTATTCTTGACTGCTGACCTGCACCGATACCGATAGCCTGACCGTCCTTTACATAGCAAACACTGTTAGACTGTGTGTATTTAAGTGTGATAAGTGAGATAACAAGATCAGTTTTCTTGTCCTCAGGAATCTCCTTGTTGTCTGTCACGATATTTGTGAGCATATCGTTGTCTATTTTCAGCTCGTTTCGACCCTGCTCAAAAGTTACGCCGAAAACCTGCTTTCTCTCGATAGGTGCAGGAACATAGTTCTCATCTATCTTGATGATGTTGTATGTACCCTTTCTCTTAGACTTGAGTATCTCAAGAGCCTCGTCAGTGTATCCCGGTGCAATGATACCGTCAGAAACCTCTCTCTGGATCATCTTTGCAGTGCAAGCGTCGCACTCGTCAGAAAGTGCGATAAAATCGCCGTATGATGACATTCTGTCAGCACCTCTTGCTCTCGCATAAGCGCTTGCAAGTGGAGTAAGCTCGCCCAGATCGTCAACAAAATATATCTTCTTTTCGACCTCGCTCAAAGGCTTGCCGATAGCAGCGCCCGCAGGTGAAACGTGCTTGAAAGAAGTTGCCGCACACATACCTGTTGCCTTTTTAAGCTCTCTTACCAACTGCCAGCCGTTGAATGCGTCAAGCAGATTGATGTAACCTGGCTTGCCGTTGAGTACCTCGATAGGGAGATCCTTGCCATCCTCCATAAATACTCTTGACGGCTTCTGATTAGGGTTGCAGCCGTATTTCAAAAGCATTTCATTTGTCATAATTTTTACCTCCGTTATTTTTTATGAATAGTCCCTTTACGTCAGTCCATTGCAAATAATGCCACTCCTGCCATTACCGCCACAATAAGCACCGCAATAAAAGACATATAGAAAAGCAGTATCAGCCTGCCTTTGCCTTTCTCTTTTACGTCCCACTTTTTTGACGGAATAGTAGGTCTTGTAACGCCCAGTATTATCGGTACAATGAGCATATATCCCAGTGTAAAGAGAATAAGGTTTATGCTTGGCGTTTCGTCTTGATTTTTCATAAGCATAAAAACAGGTATCACAAGTTCAGCGTGGGCGACCGACATAAATATACGCCATATTCTCCGCTGCTTTAGCTTTCTGTCCCTTACGCTGTTGAGTGCCTCCTCCGAGGCTTTTCTTTTAAGAAACTCCTCCTGCCGCAGCCTTACCTCTTCAAGCTTTGCCTCGTCAACTATCTTGACAGTTCTCGTGCCGTCATCAATGTAGTTCTGAGTGCCGCAGTAAGGGCAGTAGACGATCTTTTTATCCTCCTCAATGGTTATCTCGCCGCCGCAGTGTTTGCATTTAAGTGCGATAAGCTCCAAATTACTTTCCCCCCGACTATTTCAAATACTTCAAGTAAATTTTACCCACAGCGAAGAAAATCACCGTGAACGTTATGTAAAACAGTACCGCAGTCTTTATTCTGCTCAGCCCTCCTGCGTTTCTCGGCTTGACCACCGCCAAAAGTATCGGAAAGCCTATCCAAACGCATATTGCCGCAATTATGGCGAATACCGACTGATACATAACAGCACCGCTGAACAGCAGTGTAAAAACAACGTGCAAAACAATGGAAAGAATTATCCAACCCTGTCTTTGTGATGCAGACTTGTATCTGCCCCTGTCCTCTTCGTTTTGGAGCTTTCTGTCAAAGTCTGAGACCTCTTTGTTGAGCTTTATTTCTCTGAGCCTTGCCTCGTCGATAACGTTGATTATCCTGTTGCCGTCATCAAGAAGTATCTGTGAGCCGCAGTATTTGCAAAACGTCCGCTTTTGTCCCTCGTGGACCTCAAGCTCACCGTTGCATTTGGGACATCTTAGAGCAACTAACTCCATTTTTCAAACTCCCTGTCTATGATCCTTTGCTTACTTGCTGTACTTATTAACGATCTTAGAAACAGCCTTGCCGCTTGCAATGTCAATGTATCTTACAAACAGCGATACCTTGTTGTCCTCGTTGAGTGCTTCCCAAAGCTTGCCCGTGAACTCTTCGATATCGTTCGGTATCTCCACCTTCTTAGGCTCGCCCTCAAAGCTTGGCAGAGGATTGCCGTCACCCATGTAAGTGTGGATAAAATGACCCACGCCGTCAAGAGGGTTGGTGTATGTGTAAGTAAATCTCTCGCAGCAGTCAGGGTTGCCGTCAGCGGACTTGAGTATGCTCATAGCATAATTATATGCGCCGTTCTCAACGTGCATGATGCCTGAAATACGGGGTGTGTAGTTTGGAGCGTCGTCCTCATACTCTCTTGTTCTCAACGATTGCTCAAAAGTCTGCTGCTTGTCCATAAGCTCGTAAATAGTGTCCGTCTGATCGCCGTTTGTTACGATAGTCTTGTTTCCAAGCACACGAACAGGGGAGTATATAATAAGGTGTGGGTCAGAAAGCTTGCTAGGGTCAGCAGCTTCTGTCTTGATGCCGTCCTCAGTTTCCGTGAAAACTCTGTTTCTGGAATTAACACTTCTGCCCATGATAAAATAAGCCGTTACCGCACTCTTTCCGTCAGCAGACTTGCCTATAACTATTCCTCTGCCCGGATATGAGTTGCTTTTAAGCTCGTCATAAATATTAAGGGTCTTCATATCTTGTCCTCCATAATTTTTCTCAGTCTTTAAGGTCAACGTAAGCCTTGCCGTCCTTAATGCTTATCCTGTCCTCGCAGAACAGCGAAACCGCCTTAGGCAAAAGCTTCCATTCAACGTTTTCCATTATCTTCTTCTGTAAGCTTTCAGGCGTCTCGTCATTTGCAACATCTACAGCGCCCTGCAAAATTATCGCACCAGCGTCAGCCTTTTCGTTTACAAAATGTATAGTCGCACCCGATACCTTTACACCGTATTCAAGAGCCTTTTCGTGAACTCTAAGTCCGTAAAAGCCCTCGCCGCAGAATGACGGTATCAGTGCAGGGTGAACGTTTATTATCCTGTAAGGATAAGCCTTTGTGACGCATTCGTCAAGAATTATCATAAATCCAGCCAGCACCACAAGGTCAGCACCTTGTCTGTTAAGCTCAGCCAGAATAGCCTCGCTGTAACTCTTGCTGTCAGCATATTCCTTTCTCGGAATAACGACAGTGCCGATACCTGCATTTTTCGCCCTCTCCAGAGCATAAGCACCCTCCTTCGAGGATATAACGCAGGTTATCTTGCCGTTTTTTATAATGCCGCTTTTTTCAGCGTCAATAAGCGCCTGTAGGTTTGTTCCGCCGCCCGAAACAAGAACGCATATCTTCTTCATATCTCTTTACCCTTAGCAGATGATAACGCCCATGTCAGAGTCAACAAGCTCGCCCAGAACGTAAGCTTCTTCGCCTGCCGCCTTGATAGCTTCGATAGCCTTGTCAGCGTCAGCCTTGTCAACAACAACAGTCATACCAACGCCCATGTTGAATGTGTTGAACATATCTCTCTCAGGAATGTTTCCTGTCTTTGCGATAACGTCGAAAATAGGAAGCACCTGAACGTCTCTTCTTGCTATCTTAACAGAAAGACCGCTTGGAAGTGAACGTGGAATGTTCTCATAGAATCCGCCGCCTGTGATGTGAGATATAGCCTTTACCTTAACAGAGTCAAGCAGGCTCATAACAGCCTTTACATATATTTTTGTAGGTGTGAGAAGTGTCTCGCCAAGTGTCTTGCCAAGCTCGTCATAGTGAACAGAAAGAGTCTTTTCGTCAACGCTGAATACCTTTCTTACCAGTGAGAAGCCGTTTGAGTGTACACCGCTTGACTTGATAGCTATCATAACGTCCCCGGCCTTCTGAGTGCTTGGGTCAAGTATCTTTTCCTTGTCAACAACGCCAACAGAGAAGCCTGCAAGGTCATATTCGTCAACAGGGTAGAAACCTGGCATCTCAGCCGTTTCGCCGCCGATAAGCGCACAGCCTGACTGTACACAGCCCTCAGCAACACCTGAAACTATCTGAGCTATCTTCTCAGGATAGTTCTTGCCAACAGCGATGTAGTCAAGGAAAAACTGTGGCTTTGCACCGCAGCAGATAATGTCGTTTACGCACATTGCCACGCAGTCGATACCAACTGTGTCATGCTTGTCCATAAGAAAAGCTATCTTGAGCTTTGTGCCAACGCCGTCTGTGCCTGAAACGAGAACAGGCTTTGTGATACCTGTCATGTCAAGCTCAAACAGACCGCCGAAGCCGCCGATGCCGCTGAGAACACCGCTCGTCATGGTCCTTGCAACGTGCTGCTTCATAAGCTCAACTGCCTTGTAGCCTGCCGTTACGTCAACGCCTGCTTCCTTGTAGCTGTTTGAAAAACTGTTTGTATTCATGATAAAATATCCTTTCAGTTATTTACTTCTTTTCCGATATCTTCGATTCAAATTTGTCCTTAGGCATATCCTTAGGAACTTCGATAGGGTATTTCTCTGTAAAGCAGCCTACGCAGAAATCACACTTTGAATTTCCCGCAAGCTTTTTAACGCTCTCAACACTGAGATATCCCAAGCTGTCTGCACCGATATATTCGCATATTTCTTCATTGGTCATCTTGCAGGCGATAAGATTTTCCTTGCTGTCTATATCCGTTCCGAAATAGCATGGTGCAATGAATGCAGGGGAGGAGATACGAACGTGAACTTCCTTTGCACCTGCGTCTCTCAGCAGCTTGACGATACGTCCCGACGTCGTTCCTCTGACGATACTGTCGTCTATCATAACGACCCTCTTGCCCTTAACAGTGCTTGAAATAGCGTTGAGCTTTATCTTGACGGAGTTCGTCCTCTCTGTCTGGCTAGGCTGAATGAACGTCCTGCCTATGTATCTGTTCTTGATAAATCCAATGCCGTATGGTATGCCGCTTTCCTGAGAAAATCCCAGCGCAGCGTCAAGTCCCGAGTCAGGCACGCCTATGACGATATCAGCGTCAACAGGGTGTTCTCTCCAAAGATATTTTCCTGCCCTGAGCCTTGCCATGTGAACGCTCGACCCCTCGATAACAGAGTCAGGTCTGGCAAAATATACATATTCAAATACGCATATAGTACCCTTTTTGCCACAGTGAGTCGTGATAGAGTTCACACCGTTTTTGTCAATAACTATCATTTCACCCGGTTTAAGATCTCTTATGTATTCAGCGCCGATGCTGTCAAAAGCACAGGTCTCCGACGCTACCACATAGCCGTCGTCTATCTTTCCGAGGCAGAGCGGTCTGAAGCCGTCAGGATCTCTCGCCGCAATAAGCTTTGTCGGCGACATAACGAGCAGCGAATATGCACCCTTTATCCTGTACATAGCCTTTTCAAGCGCCGCCTGTATAGACGGTGCTCTAAGACGTTCCTCGGTTATGGCGTATGATATGACCTCAGTATCATTTGTGCTGTGGAATATCATGCCCTTGTTTTCATATTGCTCTCTAAGTTCTCTTGCGTTAGTAAGATTTCCGTTGTGAGCGATAGCCATAGGACCCTTTATGTGACGAACAACAAGCGGCTGAGCGTTTGAAGCATTGCAGTTGCCTGTAGTCGAATATCTCACATGACCTATAGCAATGTTGCCCTTGCCGAGCCGTTCTAGAGTTTCCTTGTCAAAAACCTGATTGACAAGACCCACGTCCTTGTGATAGCTGAACACGCCGTCGTCGTTTACAACGATACCGCAGCTTTCCTGACCTCTGTGCTGTAATGCGTAAAGAGATACATAAGTTTGAGCCGCAACATCGCTTGTCTTGTTAGTATAAATGCCGAAAACGCCGCATTCTTCATGGATACCTGTTACCAATTAAATCATTCCCTTCCGTTCCAGCAGTAGGTGCAAAGCTCACAGCTTGGCAGACCCACAGCCTTTACAGTGCCTTCAAGCGACTGGAATTCAACAGAGGTAAGCTTAAGTCTCCTGCATATCTCGTCCCTGAGAAATTTTCCTCTCTCCGTGCTTGAATCGCTGTATTCTTCAATGTATTTAACTCCCTCGATACCCTCGTTCTCATCAATGATCTGTCTGGCGATAAGCTCAAGCTCCGAGGTGCTGCGTGAAAAGTTAAGATACTTGCAGCCATACATGATAGGAGGACAGGCTGATCTCATGTGGACTTCCTTTGCACCGTTCTCATAAAGAAACTCAACAGTCTCTCTCATCTGAGTTCCTCTGACGATACTGTCGTCAACGAACAGAAGCTTCTTGCCCTCGATAAGTTCGTGAACAGGTATAAGCTTCATCTTCGCAACTCTGTTTCTCATAGACTGGCTTGTTGGCATAAAGCTTCTAGGCCATGTAGGAGTGTACTTGATGAACGGTCTTGCAAAAGGTATGCCGCTTTTGTTTGCATATCCTATAGCGTGAGGAACGCCCGAATCAGGTATTCCGCAAACGAAATCAACGTCAGGGAGCCTGCCGTTTTTCATATCGTTCTCCGCCATTATCTCGCCGTTGCGTGTTCGCATAAGTTCAACGTTCACGCCCTCATAGCAAGCGGTAGGGTAGCCGTAATAAGTCCAAAGGAAAGTGCAGATCTTTTTCTTGTCTGTACCCTCGCTGAGGATATTGTAGCCGTCCTTTGTTATCTCAGTTATCTCTCCCGCCTTTAGTTCGTGACAGGTGGAGTATCCAAGTTTCTGATATGCAAATGATTCAAAAGAAAAGCAATATCCGTCAGAACGCTGTCCTATTATAATAGGAAGCCGTCCGTCCTTATCTCTGGCAACGATCATCGACTTGTCTGTCATTATTGCAAGCGACATCGTTCCTTCTATCTTGTCCTGTGCGTATCTTATGCCGTCAACAAAGCTGTCCTTCTGTGCGATCAGCGCACCGATAAGCCCTGCGGAATTGATAGCGCCGCTGCTCATTGTTTCAAAGTTTGCGCAGCCCTTTTCAAGCAGTTCGTCAGCCAGTTTAGCGGCATTTTGTATTACACCGATAGAGCACACTGCGTAAAGTCCTAACTTCGAGCGTACCATTATCGGCTGAGGATCTGTGTCGCTTATGCAGCCGATACAGATGTTTCCTCTCATTTTGTCAACGTCTTTTTCAAATTTAGTACGAAATGGTGAGTTTTCAATGCTGTGAATATTTCTCTGAAAGCCAAGCTCAGGGGAGAATGAAGTCATTCCGCCCCGCCTTGTGCCTAAGTGTGAATGATAGTCGGTCCCGAAGAAAACGTCCTGAATACAGTCATTAGCTGAAACAGCTCCGAAAAAACCGCCCATAAAAATTATTCTCCCATTACTCTCTTTATCATCTCATGGTAAGCCTCTTCAACGCCGCCCATGTCTCTTCTGAATCTGTCCTTGTCAAGCTTCTCATGTGTCTTAGAATCCCAGAAACGGCAAGTATCAGGTGAGATCTCGTCAGCAAGAAGTATCTTTCCGTGGAATCTGCCGAACTCGATCTTGAAGTCGATAAGGTCAATGCCGATGTTCTTGAAGAAGCCAAGCATGAACTCATTTACCTTGAAAGCATACTTTGTGATATCCTCGATCTCTTCCTCAGTAGCAAGACCAAGACCAAGAGCATAATACTTGTTGATGAATGGGTCGCCAAGCTCGTCGCACTTGTAGCTGAACTCAAGTGTAGGCTGCTTGAGCTTTGTGCCTTCCTCGATACCGAGCTTCTTTGAGAAGCTTCCTGCTGCAACGTTTCTTACGATAACTTCCAGCGGAACGATCTCGACCTTCTTAACGATAGTCTCTTTGTCAGAGATCTCCTCAACAAGATGAGTAGGGATACCCTCTTTTTCAAGAAGCTTGAACATATAGTTTGTCATTTTGTTATTGATAGCACCCTTGCCAACGATAGTGCCTTTCTTCTCGCCGTTGAAAGCAGTAGCGTCGTCCTTGTAATCAACGATAACAAGATCAGGGTCGTTTGTAGCGAATACTTTCTTAGCCTTGCCCTCATAGAGCTGTTCTGTCTTTACAATGTTTTCCATAGATTTATTCCTCCATAAAATTATTTACATTATTTATATGATACACCGAAAACATATCCACTGCCGTTTTAATATGTAGGGGCGAACATCGTTCGCCCGCCGACAGCAGAACTTCCCCGATATATCAAATATAACATACAGCCGAGCTATATGTCTGTATCAAAAAATCAAAGCGCAGCAAGCTTGTCCTGTAAAGCCTTGTCCTTAGCCACAACGCCGTCTATCATATCCTGCTTAGCCTTTTCAAGCTTCTCAGCCAGACCCTCGTCAGAAAGAGCAAGCATCTGAATAGCAAGTATAGCAGCGTTCTTAGCGCCGTCAACTGCGACCGTGGCAACAGGGATACCGCTAGGCATCTGAACGGTAGCAAGCAGAGCGTCCATGCCGTCGAAGTTAGCACCCTTGCAAGGGATACCGATAACAGGAAGCGTTGTGTGACCTGCAATAACTCCCGCAAGATGAGCCGCCATTCCGGCAGCGCAGATTATAACTCCGAAGCCGTTTTCCTTAGCCTTGTCAGCAAAATCGCTTGCAAGCGCAGGCGTTCTGTGAGCAGACATAACGTGACATTCGTAAGGAACACCGTAAGCCTTAAGTTCAGCAACAGCCTTGCTGACAACAGGAAAATCGCTGTCAGAACCCATTATTACCGCAACTTTTTTCATAAATTTATACCTCCAAGTAAAACAAAAAATTACAAATAAAAAACTGCAACAATGGCGTTGCAGTTTTAGTCAGTGCATAATTAGATTGTTAGAGTGCAAAAAATCAAGGCAGGACGCAATTATACTTAAAGACCTACCCATAAAAGAATATGTAATTGATGAAAAACAGCACATTTCAGTCATACATCTCTCCTGAATACATACAAAAAATACTGCACAATATTACCAGACAGTAAAGCGGAGCAAAACTGTCTGCGAAAGCTTTTTTTACTGATTTTCTCCATAACAGCATACAAAGCCTTACAATAATATTGTACAATATTTATAGATAAATTTCAACACATATTTATATAAAATTTATATCAATTAATCTTTGATTTATTGTGAAATTTGTCTACATTAACTTTTTGTTCAGAAAATACTTGTATCAGTGATCTGACCGTTTGACAAGCTGTTGACGAGATCATGCATTTCCTCTTTGGAGCGAATACAGTGTGCCGAGTCGATTATCTGCTGTCTTTGAAGCGGATCCAGCTTAGCGAAGTAAGCATATGCCGCAGGCACCTGAGCAAGAGCCATAGACAGCCCCAGCGGCAATTCCTGCCCGTGAGCAAAAGAGTTGTTTTTCATTTTTATCACCTCCGCATATATTATTTCCCGGGCAATAAAAATAATAAACCCTTACGATCTTATATGTGATACTGCACAATTTATCACATCGTAATTTGTGCAAACAAATGATTTATCTTTTAATTTGGCAACATTTCTGCAATTGTTGCATTTTTTATGCAACAAAAGTGATGATTTTCGGGATAAGTATAAGGATATTATCCCAAATCGAATATCCTGCAAGGTAGCAGAGTATGAGGAAACATTCTGAGGGCGTGAGTTAGGTGAACACGATGAGAGGTTCTGATCGCACAGAAAAGCACTTCCTGCACCTTGTTTGAAGCTTGAAAATTGAATATAAAACGACTGAAACACGACCCCCACGGCAACAAATCTGTAGGGGCGACACTGTTCACCCGTCTTGGTCGCCCGTCAAACCCTGCGTTATCCGCACAATTTACTGCGTTTCACAAACCCTGTAGGGGAGCGGCGTAATTTCTGCTTTGCAGAAATCCGACGTCCCGCCACCACAACGTTTCGCATTATTGTTTATCCCACAAACCATGACAACCCCACAACGCATGGTAGGGGCGAACAGCGTTCGCCCGTTTCGTTCCCTCACTCAACTTCGTGAAAAATCCAAACCTCGCAACTCCCCCGAAACGGGCGGTCGTATTTCTGTGAGCTTGCGAACAGAAATTTCGCCAAGCCCCTACAGATATTCGTGCAAGTTCTACCACCACAAAATTGCTCCGCTGGGTCTTTCATTACTTCATAGGAATATTATTCTTTTCCAAATCAGTTGACAATCTTTTGTTAATATGATATAATTATTTTGTTAATTTTTTGTCGATTTATCAGTTAATCTGAGGTGTATTAATAAATGGATAATCTTTCTAATATAAGTGTGATAAAAGATGTTCTCGCAAGACACAATTTCACTTTCTCCAAGGCTCTCGGTCAGAATTTCTTAGTGAATCCCTCCGTTTGCCCCAAGATAGCCGAAATGGGCAATGCAAAAAAAGGCTTCGGAATAATCGAGATAGGCACAGGCATAGGCGTTCTCACAAACGAGCTTGCCAAGCGTGCCGACAAGGTGGTGGCTATCGAAATTGACGACAGGCTTATGCCGGTCCTTGCAGAAACTCTTGCAGAATATGACAATGTGAAGATAATAAACGCCGACGTCATGGAAACTGACCTCCATAAGCTTATTGCCGAGGAATTTCAGGGCATGGACGTTGCCGTTTGTGCAAATCTACCTTACTATATAACCTCGCCCATATTAATGATGCTCCTTGAAGAACGCCTGCCCATAAAGTCTGTTACTGTCATGGTGCAGAAAGAAGCAGGCACACGTCTTTGTGCCCCTATGGGTACAAGAGATATGGGAGCAGTCACAGTGGCAATAAATTATTTTTCTGTACCGAAACTGCTTTTCAACGTATCACGAGGAAGCTTCATGCCATCGCCTAACGTTGACAGCTGCGTGGTTCGATTCGATATCCGTGATAAGACCCCCGAGGGCGTGACGGACGAAAAGTTCTTTTTTAAAGTCGCTAGGGGAGCATTTTCACAGCGAAGAAAGACCCTCTCAAATTCCGTATCATCATCAATGGGCATAGATAAATCTATAGTAAATCAGGCGATAGAGCAAAGCGACCTGCCTGCCTCCGTCCGTCCTGAAGCTCTTTCCATGGAACAATTCATAACATTTTCCGAAGCCCTTAGAAAGCTTATCTAATTGTACATATTTTCGTACAACTAAACCCTGCATTTACATCTGCTTGCGTTATCCGCACATTAAATGTAGGGGAGCGGCGCAATTTCTGCAAGCAGAAATGCGACGTCCCGTTCTTCGGATATCTCAAATTAAAAATTATTATGCAAACATTGATCGTGTTTTTTCAAAAGATGTATGGGAGTGGCTTTGAGATCTGTCCGTAAATTTGGTCAGTATTTCAATTTCAAGCCCATATTGCGACACCTTTCGCTTGATAGTCCTGCTAAAATGTAATTATTACATTTTGGAAACATAGGACGTGATAAGCAATGGAAAAAATACGGCATACGGCAAAATTTCATACCTCAGGCAAAACGAATGTACTTATGGCTGTTTTATCGGCGGCAGCAGCGTTTACAGCAAGCTTCGGAAAGATCTTAGGCTTCCCCTCGTCAATGAACGTGGCGGTGGCAGTGCTTTCGGGAACTAATGTGATACCTGCTTTTTTAGGCTCTGCACTTGCATATTTTGTAAGCGGAACATTCTCAGAGGGTATCGTTCAGCTTTGTGCGATACTTGTTATAGGGGCGGTAAGGCTTGTGATGCCCTCTGCTGACCATAAGGACGACCCCGTTTTTGTGTCGCTCCTCACAACAGGAGCAATGCTTCTTTTCAGCTGTGTAATGTCGGTGGCAATGCCGTCGGATACATATACGGCTTCACTGCGAATGATAAGCTCGCTCATGTGTGGCTGTGTGGTTTTTATTGCACTGACCGTAAAACGTCAAAGAAATCGAAGCGGTGTTTTTGACCTCACAGGAATAAACGGAGTTTTCACAGCTATACTTTATATTATGTTTATCTCGACCATCACTGCCGCACCGCTCCATGTGGTGAACTTGGGCAGGATAGCAGGCACTTTGTGTATGCTTATGGCAGTGAGAAAGTATAGAAATATAGGCGGTGCAGTTGTTGGCGCATTGACCACCTGCGGTGTACTCCTTTGTACTCCGTCACTTGCGAGAAATACGCTTTTGCTTGCCACGTCAGGACTTATCTGCGGAGCTTTTCTGCAATTCGGCTCTCTTGTGATAGTGCTTGTTTTCCTTGCAGTTTCACTTGTGAGCCTTGTGGCAATGGGCGTGAACGGCGATACTTTTTCAATGTTCGCTGATTTGCTTATAGGCTCTGTGCTTTTTATCGCCCTGCCTGTTCCTGTGATAAAAAGGGTGGCGAAAAAGGTGGTGGGAGTGAAAAATTCCGTTGACCTTGTAGGGCAGACCACTTCTTCAAAGCTCAATATGGCTTCGAGAACTCTGGGCGGTATCAGAGGTCAGCTTACAATGGTCACTGCGGCGATAGATAAACGCTCAAAGGAAGCTACACTGTCAAAGCGTGTACGATCTGTTGTTTGTACCGATTGCGATATGTACTCAGTGTGCAGTAAGCGTTGTGTACAGCTTGATGACAGCTTTTCAAAGCTTGAAAGCATAGTTTGTACATATAATAACCTCAGCCTTGACGACGTTGAAAAGCATTTGGGTGGCTGTGTGAGAAAGTCGCTTCTTTGCAAAAGCTTCAATGAATTGTATACCGACTTTGTGGCAGAACGTGCCGACAGCATGAGAGTTCGTGAAATGCGTGAGTTTTTAAGCGAACAGCTTTCCTCCATGGAGGATATCTTATCCGACCTTTCGTTCAGAGCAGGTCAGGTGAGAAGCGTTGATCCTCAGCTTTCAGCAAGAGTAAGAGAGCATTTCTCAAACCTTGGCTATCCAAATGTGAAAGCCTGCGTTTACATAGATGAAAACCTTTGTCAGCGTGTGGACGTTTTCATTACGGCACAGTTCAGGGGCGATCTTGTAAGGCTCACAGCAACGCTTTCAGAAATGATAGATTATGACCTTGATATGCCTGTGATAGTCAAAGTGGATAATATAACCAGAATGTCCTTTGCGGAAATACCGAAATTCACAGTTGATATAAAAAGCTTTTCAGCTTCGTCAAGCGGAGAATATTCGGGGGACAGCTTTGAAGTCTTTGATTCAAGCGTCAACGAAAAGTATATCGTCCTTTCAGACGGCATGGGAACAGGAAAAAGAGCAAGACTGGATTCATTGTTTTCCGTAAGTCTTGTTACAAGGCTCATACGATCGGGAATGTCTATGCAGACAGCCCATAGGCTTATAAATTCTATGCTCAGAGTTAAGGGCTGGGAGGAATCTTTTGCGACCCTTGATATAATGCGGCTGGAGCTTAATGGCGGAACGGTGCAGTTTCTGAAATCGGGTGCGGCGCAAAGCTTTCTTTTCCGTGACGGCGGTCTTAAAGCTATCGGCGGACAGGCTTTTCCTGCTGGGATACTTGCGGAGTGTACTCCTGATGTGAGCGAGCTTAAGCTCTTTGACGGGGACGTTCTGCTTATGACCTCAGACGGTGTCGAGGACGCTACAGCACGAGAGATACTCCGCTGTAACGGAATGAACGCTCAGGAGATAGTCACGGCGCTTGGCGCAAAGGCGCTTGCTCAGCGAACAGGAGGCAGGCGTGACGATATAACTATTATTGCCGCAAAAATTTTCCTTCGTGACGAGAATGAAAAATGAATGTAAATGACTTGGCCGACTTTTGCCTGTGATTTTTACTTTTGTATACTTTGACTTTACTTTTTCTATGTTATTATATAAAATCTATTGTGCGAAATATATAAAATCGTCTGTTGAAATATGTGCGAATACGAGAATAACTACTAAAACTATTGCAAATTTGTTCAAAAAAGATTAAAATATAAATATGAAACACCGAAATTATTCAGCGGTTTTCACAAAAAGACAAGGGAGGCTGAATTATGATAGATATTATTCCAAAGGATTATGAACTGCCGCTCTATCTTTTCCACAATGGCACAAACTGCGAAACATATAAGTTTCTTGGCTGCCATAAGGGAGAGAAAGACGGCGTAGAAGGATATTATTTCAGAGTCTGGGCAGCACACGCTGAGGGCATTTCTGTTGTGGGAGATTTCAATGACTGGGACGAAAATGCCACTCCAATGGAGAAGATAGACGACTCAGAGGTGTGGGAGGCTTTTGTTACAGGGCTTAAGACTTATGATACATATAAATACTGTATCCACGGCTGTGACGGCAAGACCCATTATAAGGCTGATCCGTACGGCACACACATGGAGGTCGCTCCGAACACCGGCTCAAAGGTTTTCGATATAGACGATTATCTTTGGAGCGATAAAAAGTGGGTGACCGAGAAAAAGTCTAAGGATATCTACAATTGTCCTATGAATATCTATGAGGTACACCTCAATTCATGGAAGGCTTGTCCTGACGGAAAATATTTCTCATATGTTAGATTTGCAGATACTATAATCCCTTATATAAAGGAAATGGGCTATACTCATATCGAGCTTATGCCGTTGGCGGAATATCCTTTTGACGGCTCTTGGGGCTATCAGGGTATCGGCTATTTTGCGCCGACTTCACGTTTTGGCACGCCTTATGACTTCATGAAAATGATAGACCTTTTCCATTTGGCGGGAATAGGCGTTATCCTTGATTGGGTGCCTGCACATTTTCCTAGAGATGAAGCAGGACTGTTCGAGTTTGACGGAGGTCCGTCATATGAATACTCTGACCCGAAAAAGGCAGATCACCTCACTTGGGGAACGAGAGTTTTCGATTATTCAAAGGGCGAGGTAAAGTCATTCCTTATCTCAAACGCTCTTTACTGGATAGAAAAATATCACGTTGACGGTCTGAGAGTTGACGCTGTTGCGTCTATGCTTTATCTTGACTATGACAGACGTGACGGAGAGTGGACGCCTAACAAGTTCGGTGGCAAGGAAAATCTTGAAGCTGTTCAGTTCTTCAAGGATCTCAATACCGCTGTGTTCGGAAGAAACCCTAATACCCTTATGATAGCCGAAGAGTCAACTTCATGGCCTATGGTAACAAAGCCTGCAAGCGACGGCGGTCTTGGCTTCAACTTCAAGTGGAACATGGGCTGGATGAACGATATGCTCAAATATATGGCTCTTGACCCTATTGACAGAGCTTTTCATCATGATATGCTCACGTTCTCATTCTTCTATGCTTTCTCTGAAAACTTTATTCTGCCTATCTCTCATGACGAGGTGGTGCATGGTAAGGCTTCATTGGTAAATAAAATGTACGGCGGAGATATCGACAATAAGTTCAGGCAGTGCAAGCTGTTCATGGCTTATATGATGGCTCACCCAGGTAAGAAACTTCTGTTCATGGGTGCTGATTTTGCTCAGTTCAGAGAGTGGGATTACGAGAATGGTCTGGAATGGTTCATGGTGGACGAATATGAGAACCACCGCAATTATCTGAACTACTCCAAGAACCTCAATCACTTCTATCTTGACCACCCTCAGTTCTGGGAGAGAGATTTCTCTTGGGAGGGCTTTAGCTGGATATCAAATGACGATTTCAAGCAGAGTATCATCATCTTCAGACGTTTTGACAAAAACGGCGGAGAGGTCATCGTTGTGTGCAACTTCGTTCCTGTGGAAAGAAAGTCATACTGCTTTGGCGTTCCTTACTGGGGCAGCTATACAGAGGTGTTCAACTCGTCTTCTGTTGACGGATCCCCTTGCACTAACGGTACTGTCAAGGCTGTTGATGAGAAGATGCACGGCTTTGATCAGTCTGTTTGTATCGACATTCCTGCGTTCTCCTGTATGTATTTCACGGTGAAGAAAGAGGAAAGACCTGTGCCTGAGAAAAAGGCAGAGAATAAGAAAAAGACAAAGACGGCGGCTAAGAAAACTGCTGTCAAGAAAGCCGCTAAGGCGAAAACAACTAAGAAGTCCACAGCTAAAAAGGCTGAGTAATATAGACTTAATAAAAATTGGTGGGTGAATTAATTATGTTCAACAAAAAAGAATGTGTTGCAATGCTGCTGGCAGGCGGTCAGGGAAGCAGATTGTATGCCCTGACACAGAGCGTTGCAAAACCGGCAGTACCTTTCGGTGCTAAGTATCGTATCATTGATTTCCCTCTCTCGAACTGTATCAATTCAGGTATCGACACAGTGGGCGTGCTGACACAGTATCAGCCATTGGTACTCAATGAGTACATTGGAAACGGTCAGCCTTGGGATCTTGACAGAATACACGGAGGCGTTCATGTGCTTCCTCCTTATCAGACAGCATCAGGTGCTGACTGGTATTCGGGTACTGCAAACGCTATTTATCAGAATATCGCTTTTGTAGACAGATATGACCCTGAGTATGTTGTTGTTCTTTCAGGCGACCATATCTACAAAATGGATTACAACAAGATGCTTGAATATCACAAGGCTAAGAACGCTGACGCTACTATCGCTGTTCTGGACGTTCCAAAGGAAGAGGCTTCACGTTTCGGCATCATGATAACTGACGAGGACGACAACATCATCGACTTCGAGGAGAAGCCAAAGAACCCTCGTTCAACTCTTGCTTCAATGGGTATCTACATATTCACTTGGAAGAAGCTGAAGGCTTATCTTATCGCTAATGAGAACGACAAGGAAGCTTCAAAAGACTTCGGCAAGAACATTATCCCTGACATGAGAGAAGCAGGCGAGAAGCTTGTGGCTTATCGTTTTGACGGCTACTGGAAGGACGTTGGAACTATCGACTCTCTTTGGGAAGCAAATATGGATCTTATCAATCCTAACATTCCTATCGATCTTTATGACACAAGCTGGAAGATATACTCAAGAAACCCTGTTATGCCTCCGCAGAGCATAGGCAAGAACGCTCAGGTACAGAACTCTATGGTAACAGAGGGTTGCGTTATCGACGGCTCTGTAGAGTTCTCAATGATCTCTGACGGCGTTACTGTTGAGGAGGGCGCTGAGATACTGGATTCTATCCTTATGCCTGGCGCAGTTGTCAAGAAGGGTGCAAAGGTCGAGTATGCTATCGTTGGCGAGAACACTGTTATCGGTGAGAACGCTCAGATCGGTGCAAGACCTGAAACTATCGAGGACAAGGACTCATGGGGCGTTGCTGTAGTGGGCAATAATCTGACCGTTTCTGACGGCAGTGTTGTTGCACCAAAGGCAATAATTTACGAGAATATCTAAGAAAGGACCGAGTAAACATGGATGTAAATATGGGTAACGTACTGGGTCTTGTTTTCGCTAATATGCACGACACGACTCTTGGCGACATGACAAAGAACAGAACTATGGGTTCTGTAATGTTCGGCGGAAGATACCGCCTTATCGACTTCCCACTGTCTAACATGGTAAACAGCGGCATAAGCGAGGTCGGTGTTATAACAAAATCTAACTATCAGTCACTTCTGGATCACCTCGGCTCTGCAAGAGAGTGGGATCTGGCAAGAAAAAAGGGCGGACTTTACATTCTGCCTCCATTCGGCAACGTTGAAAGCACTCTTTACAGAGGCAGGATCGAGGCTCTTTATGGTGCGATGAGCTTTATCAAGCACTCAAGAGCTAAATATGTTATCCTTTCAGACTGCGACGTTGTTACAAACATTGACTACAAGCCTATCGTTGCGGCTCATATAGAGAGCGGTGCTGACATTACTGCTGTTGCACACACCGGTGTTTACAGCTCTGATGATATAAAGACTTCAACTGTATTCAACGTTGACGCTGACAAGAACGTAACTTCTGTTCTTATCAATCCTGACATCAGCGGCACTTGCACAACGAGCCTTAATGTATTCGTTATGTCAATGGATTTCCTTATTGAAACTGTTAATGACGCAATGGCTAGAGGAAATGTAAGCTTTGAGAGAAATATTCTTCAGGAGAAGTGCAGAGAGCTTAAGATAAAGATCTATGAGTACGATAACTATTTCAGCAAGCTCAACAGCCCTGAAAGCTACTTTAAGTCAAATATGGCTCTGCTTGAACCTGAGAATGCACGCAAGCTGTTCGTTCCAAAGCGTTCTATCTACACAAAGGTAAGCGACAACGCTCCTGTTAAGTACGATCTGGACAGCAAGGTATCAAATTCTCTTATTGCTGACGGCTGTATCATAGAGGGCGAGGTAGAGAACTCTGTACTGTTCAGAGGCGTTAAGGTAGGCAAGGGTGCAAAGGTCAAGAACTGTATCCTTATGCAGGGCACTGTTGTTGGTGACAATGCTGAGCTTAACTATCTTATCACAGACAAGAACGTTTCTATCTGTGAAAACCATATCCTTACAAGCTCGCCACAGTATCCTATGTATGTAGGAAAGGGAGCTTCTGTATAAAAAGGTCGCAATGACTTAGGAAAGAGGGTTCGGATATGAACATACTTTATACTGCAAGTGAGGCTTTGCCTTTTATTGCTTCAGGTGGATTGGCTGATGTTGCAGGCTCACTGCCTGCGGCTATCAATGCCGAGGGTCACGATTGCAGAGTCGTGATACCTTATTACAGCTCTATCAGGCAGGAGCTTAAGGACAAGCTGACATATGTTACGAATTTCACTGTGCCGGTGGCATGGAGAAATCAATACTGTGGCGTTTTTACAGGCGTTGTGAACGGAGTGACTTATTATCTGCTTGACAATGAGTATTACTTCCAGAGAAACGGTCTGTATGGCTTTTATGATGATGCTGAGAGATTTATATTCTTCTCAAGGGCAGTTCTCGAACTGCTGAGATACATCGACTTTAAGCCGAATGTTATAAACGCCAATGACTGGCAGACGGCACTTGTTCCTGTTTATTATGATATTTTCTACCGCTATCAGCAGGGTTATGAGGATATCAAGACGGTATTTACCATACACAATATTCAGTATCAGGGACAATATGGCTTAGAACTTATCAACGATATTATGGGCATTCCGCTTTATCATACGGATCTGCTTTCATATGACGGTGATGTGAACTTTATGAAGGCTGCTATTGAAACGGCTGACAAGGTGACGACAGTTTCGCCAAGCTATGCTTGGGAGATACTTGATCCATGGTATTCACATGGTCTTGACAGGGAGCTTGTGAACAAGCAATACAAGCTTTGCGGAATACTTAATGGTATAGATCAGAAGATCTATGATCCTGCAACTGATCCTGTTATTGCTAAGAATTATAGTTTGAATGACAAGACGGGCAAGGCTGTTTGCAAGCACGCTTTGCTCAGCGAGCTTGGCATGGCACATGGAAAAGAGCCTGTTATCGGTATCGTAACGAGATTTGTTTCACACAAGGGTCTTGACCTTATCAAGTATGTGTTTGAGGACATCATCAGGCTTGGCTGCAAGTTTGCTATTCTTGGTTCGGGCGAGAAGATATACGAGGACTTTTTCAGCGAAATGCATTATCGTTATCCTGACAGAGTGGGTCTGACCATTGGTTTTGTGCCTGAGCTGTCCAAGAAGATATACGCTGGTGCGGATATGTTCCTTATGCCGTCGCAGAGCGAGCCTTGCGGTTTGGCTCAGATGATCGCTCTGAGATATGGTACTATACCTATCGTAAGAGAGACAGGCGGTTTGAGAGACAGTATCCATGACGCAGGCGACAAGAGTGGAAACGGCTTTACTTTCAAGTCTTACAACGCACATGATATGCTTGACGCTGTTGTTAGAGCCAGGGCATACTATGATGACAAGATGAAGTGGGGCAGGCTTGTGAACACTGCGCTCAAGCAGAATTTCAGTTGGACAAAGTCCGCCAAGGATTACATTGCACTTTACAACGACATTCACTAAACACCAATATCCGTTTATTTTGCCTGATAAACGGGAAAGACCGTCCCTTATATTAGGGGGCGGTCTTTTTGTGTTTATATAAGTGTACGATAAATTGTACATTTATTTAGGGGTTTGTCAACAAACTGAAAGCGGACAGGTGTGTGCCTGTCCGCTTTGGTTTAATGCTGTTTTGTTCGCATTGCTTTCGCTTTTTCTTTCATTTTCTGACCCAAATAAGAGCCTATTTCCAACATTGCGGTGTATTTGTCGATACACACGATAACGTAAGATTCAGCGTATTTAGGAAATTTCAGGGTCAGCGGCCACATATGCTTGACTATCATATCCTCCTCACGCTTGCCTATCTCAAAATGCTGTTTCGCATTGTTGAGTGCGACCTTTGGGTGGGTCATTCCGTGAGGCATTTCGCCTTTTTTCTTCTCACGATCCCGCCAATCATAAAGAAACAGATCGTGAAGCAGACCTGCTCTTGCTGCGGATCTTGAATTTAGTCCCAATTTTCTGCAAACGAGATAGTTATAGTAGGATACATTGATGCAATGCTGATAGCAAGTCGTACTATAGTGATGACGAAAATTTTTCATTTCGTTTACAACATCGCTGTCAAGCAGGTCCTTTACAAACTCAAAATACTCCTTTGCTTCCTCGGAATTTTCAATGGAATATCTTGAACCGAAAGCCTTTGACATTTGCATGACCTCTTTTCGATAACTTATATGCAGGCGGCAATTTTGCTGCCCTTTTTACGGTTGGTGACTAATGTTTACCCCATAAGTTACCCCATTCAAGTTTGTTTTACCAAACTTACATTAACATTATAAACTTTTTTGTTCAAAATGTCAATAGGGAATGTATAACAATTTTATTACAAAAATATCGGGCTGTCTGCGTTAGCATGGCAGTCCGATAAAAAATTGCATATCAGTAGTATTTTTCGTCATAAAATTTGGGGATAAAATCTTTGGCGGCGGATGTGCGGCTTTGGACAAAACCCTCAAAACCGTATTTGTTCACGGCGTCAATGACGGTGTTATACTCGAAAGTTGATGTCTTACGGCAAAGCTCTTTGTAGTCAAAGGCTTTATACACGGGGGTGAACTGGCTCATAAGACTTATCATTATTTCGTCTTTGGCAAAATTTTTGCCTAGCCACTCCATAAGCTTTATGGAGTCTTTACGGTGGGTAGGGAGGACAAGGTGGCGGACTATTGTGCCGCTCTGCATTATGCCTTTTTCGTCAAAGGTTGGCTTGCCTGAAAGCTCCGCCATTTTATGTATTGAAGCAACGGCGTTTTCAAAATAGTCTGCGGCTTTGGAATATTTATCCGAAAGTGTAGGATCAAAATATTTAAGGTCGGGTAGAAATATCTGCACATAGCCACGGAGAAGCTCCAGCGTTTGGGGCTTTTCATAACCGCCGCTGTTATAGACCACGGGGATAGTGAGCTTATCTTTACAGAGGTCGAGAGCTTTGATTATTTGCGGAACGAAATGGGTGGGATTGACGAGGTTTATGTTGTTTGCGCCCATTGATCGAAGCCGCAGAAAAGTGTCTGCAAGTTCTTGTTCGGTAAGCTCAAAGCCTTTGCTCTGAGCGGATATCTCGTAGTTTTGGCAGAAACAGCATTTCAGACAGCAGCCTGAGAAAAATACTGTTCCTGAGCCTTCTGTGCCACTGATACAAGGTTCTTCCCACATATGAAGCTCGGCTCGGGCTATCCTTACTTTGGCAGTTTCACCGCAGAAGCCTTTATGCTCGTATCGATTCACTTTGCACTCTCTTGGGCAGAGGGTACAGCTTTTAAGGATATCGTTCATGCCGCTGTGTCAACTCCGCTTATTTTGGTGTAGGAGTCAGAGGATAGGTCGCCTGATGAGTCTGTGTTTTCGTCAAGCGGGATATTGAACTGGAATGAATCTGTTATCAAATCGTCATTCTGGAAGCAGGCTGTGAAGGTGGTGCGCTTTGAATCGGCAGGGACAAGGAACTTGATCGTATAGGTCATATCGCCTTCGTAGTCGCTTTCACCGGGGAAGAAGTTGTTTGAGAAAAACGAATTATCGTTTTCGTCATAGGCGGTGTTGTAGGCAAAGGTGAATTTTACCTGTCTGTTGCTATCGCTGATATTAACATCAAGGTCGAGGTCTATTTCCCATACTGTGTCACCGCTTATAATACCGCCTGTAAGTGAGTTTCTTTCCTCATCGGTCAGGTCGCTTACTTTACGTTCAGTGAGAGTATAGCCTTGATATTGAACGCTGTAGGTACCGTCCTCAGCGTCTTGCGCTACATAGAGGTTGGAATGGTCGGTATAGTCATCTTCGGCTTCACTATAGGTATCGTCATAATCGTAGTCATAGTCATAGTCGTCATATCTGTCGGAGATGAGCTTGCTTGAAAAAAAGCTAAAAAGTGTGGGGATAACGGACATGAGGATAATGATGATAACAACGGCTGTGACGCAGCCTTTGCCGCCATTCTTTTTGTTAGAGCGGTTTATGTTCGTGGCGTTGAAGCTATAGGAGCTGTTGTTTGGGCGGTTATAGCTTGTACGCTGTTGGCTGTAGTTATTGAGGGCGGCAAGCTTTTCGGCTCTTGAATTTGAATAGCTCGGGGGAGGGGTCGGGTTTTTAGGTGGGGTATAGGTGCTTTGGAAATTCTCGTCCCTTGCTTCCTCTTTACGTTCCTCGGAAACGAAATCGTTCTTTTCTTCTTTGAAGGTGTCATTTTCAGACTGTCCGAACCAGCCGTCCTGCTCGTTATCGGCACGGAGATCATGAGAGTGCAGGTCATCTGAAAAGCTGTTACAGCTTATATCCTCGTCACGGGCTGTGAAGCACTCAGGACAAATTATCTCATCGTCGCTTTTAAAGCGATATCCGCAAATTCTGCATTTATTTCTGCTCAATTATTTCACCTCATTAATATACAAATTCCCAGCCCTGTTTTACAGGCTGACAAACGCACTTATAGCTCCAGCCTGACAGCTTTTCTGCGGCTGTTTGTGCGGAAGCGATATCGGGAAAAACTCCAAAAACGGCTGAGCCGCTTCCTGTCATAAGTGCGGAGAGAGCTCCGCTGTTTTTAAGCTCCTGCACTGCATGAGATATCTCCTCACGGTCGGCGGCATATTCCAGCACATTGAAAAGGTTTGAGCATATGCCGAAAAGCTTTCCACCGCCGATATATCTCAGCAGGACGTCCATATTACAGCGTTTTGGGTTTGAAATGCTGTCATACTTTTTGAAAGCTTCTGGGGTGGAGATACCTACATCGGGTTTTATTATGACAAAAGCACAGTCGGGTGAGGGCAGGTTGCTCATTATTTCGCCAACGCCCTGACAGAGCCTTGTGCCGCCTGTAATACAGAAAGGCACGTCTGCACCCAGAGCCACGCCTATGGAGCAGAGCTGTTCATCGGTGAGCCTTGTATCAAACATGAAGTCCAAGGCTCTAAGGGTAGCGGCGGCGTCTGCACTTCCTCCGCCCATGCCGGCTTGTGAGGGAAGGTTTTTCTCCACATTCACTGTTATTTTACAGCCGAAGTCAATATGGGTGAAGTCGGCAAAGGCATGGTAGGCTTTTGTGATGATATTATCCTCGCCCTTTGGAAAGCTGTCAAGTTTGCAGGTAAGCTCTATGCCCTTGCCCTCAGAGAGTGTGAAGTCCAGGAGGTCGAAGCAGGACACTGACTGCATGACAGTATTTAGCATATGGTAGCCGTCATCACGTTTACCAACGATATCCAAGGCAAGATTTATTTTTCCGTAGGCTTTTATTTTTAAATTACTGCACGTTACCATTTTTGATATCCTCTAAAAATTCTCCGATACGTTTGATAGCCTCTCTCAGGTGGTTAAGGGAATAGGCGTAGGAGACACGCACATAACCCTCTCCGCACTCGCCGAAAGCATCTCCCGGTACGACGGCTACCTTTTTGGTGTACACAAGTTTTTCGCAGAAGTCGGTGCTTGTCATACCTGTGCTTTTGATACAAGGGAAAACATAGAATGCGCCTTGCGGTGCAAAGCATTTAAGACCAAGCTTATTGAAAGAATCCACCACAAAGCGACGGCGGATATTATACTCGTTACGCATGGCATCTATATCCTTCTGACAACTGTGCATGGCAACGATAGCGGCATACTGGCTGACAGTAGGGGAGGACATGATAGCATACTGATGAAGCTTGAGCATTTGGGACACTATCTCTTTTGGTCCGCCAAGGAAGCCAAGCCGCCAGCCTGTCATTGCAAAACTTTTGGAAAAGCCGTTTATGACGATAGTACGCTCACGCATACCCTCTATTTCTGCGATAGAGCAATGCTTGCCTGAATATGTAAGCTCGGAATATATCTCGTCTGAGGCTATCATGATATTGGTATCTTTAAGCACCTTTGCGATAGCTTCAAGATCTTCACGGCGCATTATCGCACCTGTTGGGTTATTAGGATAGGGCAGGACAAGGAGCTTGGTTTTGTCGGTTATTTTTTCACGAAGCTCGTCTGCTGTAAGTCGGAACTCGTTTTCTTCCTTTGTTTCTATGACCACTGGAACGCCGCCGCATAGGGAGACGATAGGACGATAACAGACAAAGGACGGCTCGACTATAAGGACTTCATCACCGGGTTGGATAAGGCATCTTATGGTAAGGTCGATAGCTTCAGAGCCGCCAACAGTGACGATTATTTCTTTATTCGGGTCATAGCTTGTGTGGATAGTACGCTGAAAATACTTGGCTATCTCTTCACGGAGAGCGATCAGACCTGCGTTTGCGGTATAGCAGGTCTTGCCTTTTTCCAAAGTTGAGATAGCTTCCTGACGTATGAGCCACGGAGTTTTGAAGTCAGGCTCGCCAACGCCAAGGGAGATAACGCCCTCCAGCTGCTGTGCGATATCGAAAAATTTTCTGATACCTGAGGGCTTCATTTCCTTTATGGCAGGGCAAAGCACTTTATTATAATCTATCATGGGGAGATCAAACCTCTTTCGTCTTTATCATCTGTGCTTATCATGATGCCGTTGTCTTTATAGACCTTTAGCACGAAGTGTGTGGCGGTGGACTGGACAGCGTCGATAGTTGCAAGTCTTTGGGAAACAAACTGTGAGATATCCCTGATGTTTGCACCGTTCACGGCAACGATTATATCATAAGCACCTGACATAAGGCGGACGGACTCCACCTGCTCATAGCTTGCGATCTGGTTTGCTATCTCGTCAAAGCCTGACTGTGACTGTGGGGTGACTTTAAGTTCTATAAGAGCGAAAACTGAATTAGGGTCATAGGCACTTTCGTCAACGATAGCGGAATAGCCCTTTATTACGCCATCTGCTTCAAGCTTGGCGATATCCGCCGCCACCTGCTCTTCTGTTTTATCAAGAAGAACGGCAAGCTCGCTGTTTGTGATACGTGCGTTGTTTTTCAGTAATTTTATAAGCTGATCCATAAATAAGCCTCCTTTAGATTTATAAATATACATTATATATTATAACATATTATCTGTATGAACGCAAGTATTGTGATGTAAGAAGTGAGTAATTTATCTGTCAGAATAGACAAAGGGGAGGGGGTGGGGTTAGGCAGGGTAACAAATTTTGGGGTGCGGGGTTGTTTGGGGTGGGGAGATGTGGTATACTTTAGGTCTGCGTTGCTTATATGAGATCAGGAATTGGAGGAAGAATGAAAAGAATAATGGTAATAGGCTGCTTGGGGTCGGGAAAATCAACTTTTGCGTTAGAACTTGGGAGAATAACAGGAATAGAAGTCACACACCTTGATAGGCTTAATTGGAGAGCAGGCTGGAAAGAGGTCAGCCGCAATGAATTTGACAGACAGCTTGACGAGGTGCTTAAAAAGGATAGCTGGATAATTGACGGAAATTATTCAAGGACAATGGAGAAACGTTTGGAAAAGGCTCAAGTCGTTTTCAGATTTAGGCTCAGTACAGCAGCTTGTTTATACGGATATTTTTCACGTTTGATAAAGGGCAAATTGGGAAAGAAACGCATTGATATGGCAGAGGGGTGCAGCGAGAGATTTGATTTGGACTTTGTAAGGTTTATAGCAGGCTTTGAAAATGATAATGCAGAGAGGACTGAAAAACTTCTTGAGAAATACCCTCATGTAAAGGTGATACGCTTTAATTCAAGGCGGCAGGCGGAGAAATTTCTTAAAGGGTCGCAGGAGTATTACGACAAAAAGTTATAAGATGTGAAAAAATATGTGGCGGCTGCAAGGTTTCGGGGCTGTGATGCGTTTTATATATGAAACCAAATAAAAGTGCTGTTATCCCCTTTGGCGGCACTTTGCAAGGGGTGGTTTGATGAAAGAGAAAAATATCGGGGCGGCTTATGAGATGTATTTTGACATGGTATACCGCATTTGCTATTTATACATGAATGGCTGCGGGGCGGACAGTGAGGACGCTTGTCAGCAGGTGTTTTTGAAATACATGGAACATGGCGGCGGATTTGACAGCGGCGAGCACGAAAAGGCTTGGCTCATCGTGACGGCACAGAACACTTGCAAAAGTATGCTCAGGCGTGTTTATCGCAGGCACATCAGCTTATCTGAGGCGGAAAACGTTATGGTGGAGGACAAGGCTGACGGGATAATGGAGGAGATCTTAAAACTGCCGGAAAAAGAGAAAACGGCTATTTATCTTCACTATTACGAGGGCTACTCGGGGGCTGAGATAGCGAGGCTTTTAAAGTGCAGGGAGTCAACGGTATTTTCATATCTTCACAGAGGACGAAAGAGGCTTAAAAAGCGATTGGAGGAACAGCTATGACTGACAGAGAATTTGAGAATATCATAAAAGAAAAATTCAGTGCTGTGAAATGCTCCGACGTTGGAAAGAAACGCATTTTTGACGCTTTGAAGGGGGCGGACGATATGAATGAGAAAACAGGACGGAATGTATTTAATGAAAAGACAAGTGAGATACAAGAGATAAAGGCGGCTAGGGTCAGCAGGAAGAGAAGTTTTGCGGCGGTGGCTGCGGCTGTGGTGCTTTGCATTGGCGGCGGAGCTTTTATGCTCAGGTCGGGGATAGATAGTGATGTGGGGACTGCGGTGGACGGAAGTTCAAATGACGTGAGGCTTGCTACAGACGACAGTTCAAATGCTATTGCAGAGGTGGAGCAGACGGAGATATACAAGGAAAATTACGATTATCTCAGCAGGTTTTACAGCGACAGGGGCTATGACATAAGTGCCCTCGGTGAACAGCTGACGGTGTTTGACACGGCGGTGGGATATGCTTATGACACTGAGCATTTTGATGTGCGTGTGGCCGGAGTGATAGATCATGACCCGTTTGCTACTGTGGCGGTGGTGTTTATACCGAAAAACGGGGAGCTTGAGGGTGCAGACGATAAAGAACTGACGGTGGATTTTAACTCGCCATACCGTGACGCACCTGATTATTTTTCAGATGATTGGTATGATACGGCGTGGGGCAATGCTTACAACTATGGCGATCATGCTATTGCTTTTCTGAGCTGTTCATTCCTTTACACAGATGATAAGGGCAATATGGTAGACCGATATGTGGAAGATACACATTATGATGTTTATGCCACAAGTTTTCGTGTTGGTGAAAAGGAATATGAGCTTAATTATTCCGCTGATCTGACCTTATACGGCGAGGGTGAGTATACAGGCACAACGATCGAAAATGGCAAGACGAGTTGGTACACCTGCGGTGTTGAGCCTTTTGAATTGGATATACAGGAGGTCAGCTTTAACGCATCGGGGCTGAACTTTACCTTTAGCTCTAAGGCGGATATTGACACGCTGAGAAAGGCACTTGACCCTGATGTCATACTATTTGATGAGGCTGACAGAAAGTCTTGGTTTAAGGATTATGACCCGGACAAGAACTATGAGCCTGTTAAGCTGACGGGTTCGGACGGCAGCGACATTGCTTTTGTTCACACGATTTTTGGTATCATGGACAACGATGACGGCACATATACGGCATATTATGACACGGCACAGTCGCCTGTTGACTACAGCAATGTTCAGGATATCATGATATGCAACTTGAAGGTCGGTTCTGTGGGAGATAGTTATCCGAGCGGTGAATCTGCTGTGGAAAGTGACGTTCAGCCATATTATATTTATCACTGGTATGGTCAAGAGCCTAATGAGATATCGAACCCTGAAACTATAGAACTTATAGACCAGTGGATAGACAAGGCTAAAGCGGTTTGTGAGGATTATCCTTATATTGAGGGATTGGAATATGGCGGTGCAGACGCTTACGGCATTTCTACTGAAAAAGTAGAGGCCGGCAAGGCACATGATTCTATATGCATAATAGATATTTCACAATACTCATGGGGAGACGCTGACGGGAGGGAAGTTCACAATTTCTCTTTCACCGATGAGGACGGCGAAACTAAAAGATACGAGCTGCCGCAGGAGATGATAGGGGAGATAATGGGACTTATCGCTGAGGCTGATTCGGTGAGCCATGATGTTGGGTAAAATTTGATGCTGTGGGGGCGAACGGGCGAACGATGTTCGCCCCTACAATTTGCGTAAATGCGTTATTCGTATGTAGGGGCGACCTGAGGTCGCCAGTTGGTTTGATACTTTTGCGACAGATCGGGCTGTACAGTTATTTGGACTGTGCAGCTTTTTATGTGTGAGGGGTGTGAAAATTGGGGCGGCGGTATTGAAATTATTATTTTGTTGTGATATAATTGTACTAACTAGAACTGTGTAAATTCGGGAAGGATCTTTATGAGTATAAACAGCAATGAGGGCAATGATTTTTGCAACAGATATAATGAGGTGCTGAAAAGCGATAAGAAAAAAATGATCGCTGTGGCTGCCGCCTGCACTATTGTTATGGGAGCAGGCTTTGGGGGATATTTATACTACGGCGCTTATTATGCTTCGGGCTGGCACACCCATGACGGCTCGACTTATTATATTGTCAAAGAGACGGGCGAAAAGGCGCTTGGCTATCAGATAATAGACAACACCTGCTATCTTTTTGACGACAAGGGAAACGCTATGGCTGACGGCTGGCATAAGTATCGTGGGGACACTTACTATGTCAAGGACGGCGTTGTTCAGCGTGGAAAATTGAAAATAAAGGGAGAGGAATACTATTTCTCTGAGGAGTCTGGCATTTTCAGGACGGGTCTTTGCGAGATAAACGGCGGTGAATACTACTTTGACGATCACGGCTTCCCTGACACGGGTTTTGACAGCGACGGCGGTTATTACTATGACGAGAGTGGCAAGCGTGTGACAGGCTGGGCAAAGATAAACAATGTTCAGTATTATTTTCTCAAGAGCGGTGAGATGGCCAAGGGTTTTGTTGAGATAGAGGGCAAGATATACTATTTTGATGATGACGACGGTCACATGGCCACAGGCTGGCAGGACATTGACGGAAAGAAGTATTATTTTTCTGAGAGCGGTGCTGTTCACAAGGGCTGGATGGAGCTTGAAAAGAAGTATTATTATTCTGATGAAGCTACAGGGGCTTGCGCTCAGGGCTTTGCGGAGATAGACGGTGAGAGCTATTATTTCAATGATAGCTGTGAAATGGTCAAGGGCTGGATAACAATTGACAAGAACAGATATCATTTTGCCGATGACGGTAAAATGACTAAGGGCTGGTATGAAGAACCGCCTGAGAAGTATTATTTCAAGGGCGACGGCTCGGCAGGCAAGGGCTTTACCAAGATCAAGGACAAGTATTATTACTTTGATAAGAAAAATCGCCTCCTCTCCGGCTGGAACGAGATAGGCGGAAATGTTTATTACTTCGGCAGAGGCGGTGTTGTGGCTGACGGCTGGGAGGATATTGACGAAGATACTTACTATTTTGATAAAAAGACCCATGTGGCAGCGACAGGCTGGACGAATACGGATCAGTACACTGATGATGAGAAAAAGAAAATAAAAGAGTTCAAATCCAATGTTTCAAAGCTTGTGAAGTTTGAGAAGGACGATTACAAAAAGGACGAGAAGCCTGACGAAAAAGAGACCCAAAAGCTTGAGGAGCTTGCGGACAAATTCGGTGAAAAGACATTCAATGCTTATGACAGAAAGGTTTATGAAAAGTTCGGCGGGGCGGTGTTCTATCAGTATTATTTCTACTCTGATCACACTCTTTGCACTGGATTTCATAAAATAAACGGTTATTACTTCTACTTTGATGAGGAGACCGGCAAGAAGGCTACGGGCTGGAAGACCATTGACGGAAAGAGATATTATTTTGGTCTGACAGGTGCGGCGGCTGTTGGCGAATTTGAGGAGGACGGGGACAAGAAATACACCTTCTCAAACGAGGGCGTGCTTGCAGACGGAATCGTTAAGATAGACGCTGAATGGAAGTTCAAGAAAGAGGACGGCTCTTGGGCTAAGTCGGAGTTTGTTACTTCAAAGGGAAAAATTTACTACATTGGTGAGGACGAGGCTGCACTTACAGGTTGGCACACTATTGAAGACAAGCTGTATCATTTTGACAATGACGGCAAGCTTTCAAAGGGGCTGTTCAGTGATGATTCAGGGCTTTACTACATTGACAAGAACGGCGCTCAGAAAGACAAGTGGGTAACAGCCGGTGACAAGACCTATTATTTTGACGGCGATGGCAAGGCAGTTTCAGGTTGGAGAGAAATAGACGGAACGGAATTTTATTTTGACAGCGATCATGTTTTGCAGAATGAATGGACGACTATTGACGGAAAGAAATATTTTCTGCAGAATGGTGTTGCGTTGAGAGGTCCTGTGTATATTGACGACAAGTATTACAACTTCGGTGAGGACGGATATCTAAAGTCCGGCTGGGTAAGCTGGCGTGGGCAGAAGTTCTACAACAACAAGAACGGCACTGTTGTGACAGGTTGGAAGAAGATAGGCGGAAAGCGATATTATTTCAACGATTACGGCATGATGCTCATAAACACTACTGTTGACGGATATAACATTAACAATGACGGAGTTGCGCATAAGGCAAAGTAGCAATAAAAAGGACTGCTGTGGTTTAAGACAGCAGTCCTTTTGGTTTTGTATCAAATTTTTTCAAGCAGGCAGACCGCTGTGGCGGATATGCCTAGTTCCTCGCCTGTGAAGCCTAGTTTTTCTTCGGTGGTTGCTTTAACTGATATTTGTGAAATATCGCAGCCGCAGGCTTCTGCTATACGCTCCCGCATGGAGGGGATATAGGGGGCAAGCTTCGGCTTCTGTGCACAGATGGTGGAGTCTATATTGCCTATTTTCCAGCCTTTTTCGGTCATAACGCTTATGACTTTTTCCATGAGCTTCATACTGTCTGCACCCTCATAGTCGGGGTCGTTATCAGGGAAAAGCTTGCCGATATCGCCCAGTGCCAATGCACCAAGTATGGAATCCATTATGGCATGGGCAAGGACGTCTGCATCGGAATGTCCTAAAAGTCCTTTTTCATATGGAATATCCACGCCGCCGAGAATGAGCTTTCTGCCCTCGGTCAGTCTGTGGACGTCATAGCCGTGTCCTATACGCATTTTTGTTCCTCCTGTCCTGAAAATCGTACTGTTAAATTTCCTCGTAGTTGCCTAAAAATTTGAAATATGAAAGCTCTGAATTAAGCTCGCTCATGAGCTTTGCAACGTCCGGAGAGGTTATTGCTCCCTCAAAATCGAGATAGAAAACAACGTCAAAATCGGTGTTTGCGATAGGGCGGCTCTCTATCATGGAAAGGTTAAGGCCTGCCACGGAGAATTTGGTGAGAAGTCTGTAAAGTGCAGATGAGGTATGTGGCAGAGCCAAGGACACTGACACGATGTCAGCATTTTCCGAGCAGAGAGTCTCCTTTGAAATGAGGATAAATTTTGTGTAATTCTCGGCGGCGTTGGCTATATTATGCCTGAGTATCTCAAGACCGTTCTGCTGTGCGCAGGCTTCTGAGCAGATAGCGGCATACGGTTCATTGCTTTCTTTTATGTAGCACGCCGCAAGGGCAGTATTTGCGTATTTATGGCATTTAAGTCCGTTCTGAGAAAGAAATTCAGAACACTGGCTGAGCGCCTGCTCGTGGGAATAGACTATTTTGATATCCTCAAAGCGTGTGCCTTTTTTTACGGCAAGACAGTGGGAGATCTTTACCTTAGTTGCTGCGCATATCTTGAAGTCATGCTTTTTCATAAGCTCGTAGGTCTGACCAACTGAGCCTGCGGTGGAATTTGCTATGGGAAGTATGCCGAAATCCGCAGAGCCGTTTTCAACTGATGAAAAAACGTCTTCAAAATCTTCAAAGAACATTGGCTCAAAGTCGCTGAATATCTGCTTGCAGGCTATATGTGAATACGAGCCTGTGGTACCCGGTACAGCGACTTTTTTATGACCTGTCAAGTCCAACTTTTTGTACTCTATCTTATCTGAGTCTGCAAAAAACTCCTGGTACTGACGGCACTTTGAAATATCCATGATGTTTTGGAAGAACACTCTTGACGCACTTTCCAAGCCCTTTGGTGAGCTTTCTGTTACATGGTCAAGTATCTCGCTTTCACGCTTGCTCTGAAAAACAGGCATATTGTTTGCTATCTTATACTCAGCCACCTTGAAGCTTATCTGCATACGCTTATTGAAAAGCTCCTGAAGCTGGCTGTCTATATCGTTTATTTCATTTCTTAATTCCTGAAGATCCATTTTTACGCTCCTTAACAGACAGAATGATATTATTTTATCATATTTTCTGCCTTTATTCAAGAACTATTTTGTTAATTAAGACTTTATCAAGCTGAGAAAACGGGATAACGGGCAGAGGGGTGATATCGGTCTGGGTGAGTATTTTTTCGAGCCAAACCATATGATAGCACTTGTTGAATTTGAAGGCACATCTATGGAACGTACCTGTTATGGTATAGCCCATTTTTTCATGGAACTTTACGCTGTCAAAGGTGAGATACTCGTCTTCTTTTTCGGGATATGCGACGCAGGCGTAGAGGTTTGTTATATGCTGTGCCGCAAGGAGCTTTTCAAGGGCGGAGTAGAGTTTTGCACCTATGCCTTTGCGGTGAAGCCCTTTTTTTACATAAACTGTGACTTCAACCGACCAATCATAGGCGGCTCTGTTTTTGAAAACGCCTGCATAGGCGTAGCCTGCTATTTTGCCGTTTTCTACTGCGGCTATGTAGGGATAATTTGCGGATATGCAGCGGATCCGGTCGGAAAACTCCTCCACAGAGGGGACGTCATACTCGAATGTTATGGCGGTGTCTTCAACGTAGGGACGGTATATTTCAAGAAGCTCGTGAGCGTCCTTCTCGGTAACTGTTCTTATTATCATGGCGTTCTCCTTATAGTACCATTAATATTGTGCCTGCGGTGATAAGAGCCGCACCTATGGCTGATTTTACTGTGAAGTCCTCGTGGAGAAATATCACTGCAAGGATAAGGGTGATGACAACGCTGAGCTTGTCTATGGGGGCGACCTTTGAAACGCTGCCCATTTGGATGGCCTTATAATAGCACAGCCACGAAGCACCTGTTGCAAGTCCTGAAAGGATAAGGAATACCCAGCTTTTTCTGCCTATAGAGCCTATGCCGCTTTGTGCGTGGGTGATGAACACCATGAGCCATGCCATAGCAAGCACAACGCAGGTACGCAGTGCGGTGGCAAGATTTGAGTTTACTCCTTCAATGCCGATCTTTGCAAGGACAGAGGTGAGCGCTGCGAAAACAGCGGAGAGAAGCGCAAACACGAACCACATAATACCACTTTCTTTCGTGAAAAAATTGTTTGCTCATGCCTTATTATAGCACCTAAAGGTGCTTTTTGCAATAGAATGAGCGGCAGGACGTGATATTTTACATCAGACCTGCCACTTATGCTTAGTTATTTGCGGCAAATATTTTTATTGTTCGTGAAAGTGCTGTTACCTGTTGAGGGGTACTGAATGCAGAGGGTGAGAAACGCACTGTGCCTTGCTCTATTGTGCCGAGGGTGGTATGGGTGACGGCGGCACACTGAAGTCCTCCACGGAGGGCGAAGCCTTTTTCGCTGAGATAGGAGGCGATCTCAGCGGAAGGGATATCACCGATGTTAAAAGAAAGTATGGGGACTTTCTTTTGGTCTGCTTCATAGAACTTTATTTTGTCTATGTCTGAAAGCTGTTCGTAGAGCTGTTTGCAGAGTTTTTCTTCGTGGGCTTTTATTACGGCAGGGGTCTTTTGGCGGACGAACGTTAGTCCCTCGCCAAGACCGATTATGCCCACTGTGTTAATTGTGCCGCTTTCAAGCTTTTCGGGGAGAAAAGGGGTCTGTTCAAGGAGTGCGGAGGTCGCACCTGTGCCACCCTCGATTATGGTAGACAGAGAATACTCGCCGTCTGAGATAAGAAACCCTGTGCCTGTTGGTCCGTAGAGGGCTTTGTGACCTGCGGCACAGAGAAAGTTGAAGCCGTCTGAGAGGGAAAGTTCCACAAGACCGCAGGCTTGTGCGCCGTCGGCTATAAAGCATATGCTGTGGGCTTTGCAAAGGGCGGCTAATTCACGGTATGGCATGAGCCTGCCTGTGACGTTTGAAGCCACTGTACAGCAGATACACTTAGTTTCGGGGGTGATAAGACGGCGGAAGTTTTCCACTGTTTCGCTGTCTGTTTCCCCTGTTCGGGCAATAGAATATTTCACGCCTCTTGTTTTTGAAAGGGCATAGACGGGTCTTGCTACTGCGTTATGCTCGTGGTCTGAGATTATCATATGACCACCGTACTGCATGACGCCTTTTATCGCCATGTTAAGGGCATGGGTACAGTTGGCGGTGAAAGCCACGTTCTCGGTCTGTGCTCCAAACATTTTTGCCGCCTGCTGTCTGACGGTGAATATCTTTTCAGACACTCGCATGGAAAGCTTGTGACCGCTTCTGCCCGGGTTGCCGCCATAGCGTTCTACTGCCTGAGCGACGGCTTTTGCTACGGCAGGGGGCTTGGGGTAGGTGGTGGCGGAGTTATCAAAGTTTATTATGCTTCGGGTGTTTATTTTTCTCACCTCTTTTGCTCGAATATCACGTTTCTGAATGGTATGCGCTCTTTTTCAAGTATGGCGGTTATTTCTTCCGGGGGTGCGGTGACGGCTATGGAGTAGCCGCAGCCTGTGCCCAGATCTTTCGGGGTGCGCTGTATTTCGCAGTAGTATTTTAAACTGTTCAGCAAGTTTTTTGCTTTCATTGCATAGGTTATGGAAGTCATGGCTATAAGACTCTTTTTCATTTTTGTTGCTCCTTTATGCTGTACTTGTCCGTATACGCTTTTACGAATACACTTCAGTATATGCCGTTCACTGTTTGAGGGTGAACGCTGAAAGTTTTGTGAAAGGTAGGTGAAATTTGATAAAAGTTAATAGTCAGTTTAAATATCGGGTGTACTATTTATAATATAAAAAAGAAAAGAGGTAAAAGCTTATGAACGGATTTATGTATAAGGTAGCGAGATTTTTTCAGGGCAGATATGGTATAGACAAGCTTTTTTACGGCATTTGCGGTGTGGCTGTGGTGCTTAGTGCGGCGAATTTGTTTGTAAGGTCGCTTATTTTACAGCTTATGGTATACGCTGTGTTGGTGCTGGCGGTGGTGAGGGCGATGTCGAGAAACTGCCAGAAGCGATACGAGGAGAACATGAAGTTTGAGAGGGCTTTCGGGGGAATTGGCAGGAAATTTTCATTCTGGAAGAGAAAGTTCGCTGACAGAAAGACCCATGTTTATATAAAGTGCGGTGTATGCAAAAAGACGTTAAGGCTTCCAAAGGTAAAGGGTGAACATACTGTGAAATGCCCTAACTGTGCAAATAAGTTCAAGGTGAAGATCTGACCTGTTGCGGAATTTGCGGAAATGTGCTATACTATATAATATAGTATGATACTGTAGGGGTGCAAAGACAATGGGAATGGGCTGTCGAGGACGCCAGCCCCTACGGGAGTGTGTCAGGTACGATTTTTTTGCGAAAAGGGAGCGGCAGGAATGCAGAAGGTAAATTATCAGAAAATGCTGGAGGGCATTATAAAAAAACACGAGGAAAAGGGTGAAGTGCCGACTTTGCTTTTGCATAGCTGTTGTGCGCCGTGTTCGTCTTATGTGCTTGAATATCTGTCGCAGTATTTTAAGATAACTGTGTTTTACTACAATCCTAACATTTATCCCCATGAGGAGTACGATAAGCGTGTGGCGGAGCTTCAAAGGCTTATTGCACAAATGCCTATGAAAAATCCTGTTACGTTCGTGGAGCGTGGGTATGACGAGGGTGAGTTTTTTCAGGCTGTTAAGGGCTTTGAGGATATACCTGAGGGCGGAGAGCGGTGCTTTCGCTGTTACAGGCTCAGGCTTGAACGGACGGCTCAGCTTGCCAAGGAGCTTGGTGCAGATTATTTTACCACAACGCTTTCTATTTCACCATACAAGAATGCTCAGAAGCTCAACGAGATATCGGAGGAGCTTGGGGAGCTGTATGATGTAAAGGCACTTCCTGCGGATTTCAAGAAGCGTGAGGGCTACAAGCGTTCCATTCAGCTTTCAGCAGAATACGGGCTTTACAGGCAGGATTACTGCGGCTGTATCTTCTCAAAAAGAGAGCGTGAAAGGCTGAATACGATTACAACAAAATCTGAATAAATATAAAAATATTAAAATTACATAGAATGCTTGTACATATTACGATAACATATTTGGCTATATATAGCAAAAATAATATACAGATTTGTGAAAAATGGCTAAAGATATGTGGTTAATTTGTGAAAAACGTTTATTGAAATACTTGTAAATGTGTGTTACAATATAGGCAGGATGTATGTTGAGGAGATATCGCTCAATATGTATCTAAAAATTATTAACAAAAATGGAGGAAAAACAAATGAAAATCTCTAAGATTCTCGCTGGTATGTCAGCTGCTGCTCTTGCTGCATCAATGATGTCACTCGCAGCATTTGCTGATGAAACAGCTACTGTTAAGGCAGACCTCACTGGAGGTACTGTTTCTCTCATTGATGAGAAGGACGATGACGGTGTTGTTACAAAGACAGGTGTTCTTACAGGAACAAACGTTAAGCTTGCAGATGTTTGCGGTATTGATGTTAATGTAACAGTTGGTGCAGACTCAGCTGCAAAGATCGAGGCTGGAGACTGGATAGGCGGTGGACTTGGTTACAACTCTGAGTCAACTGGTTGGGCTTCAAAAGAGTGGTCATTCCAGGAGGGTGCTAAGGACGTAACAGGCGTTAAGGCTGCTGACGGTTCTTATGATTTTGTTCTGAAGGGAACAGATCCTGTATTTGCTGATACAGATACATATGCTCAGGTATGGCTCCAGAACTGGTCTACAAAGGACTTCACATTCAATGCGTTCACACTTCTTGACAAGGACGGCAATCCTATCCTTGTTGTAGAGTCTGACAAGGCACAGGGCGGAAACACTGTTGACCTTAGCGAATACAAGAAGCAGACTGAGGTTACACTTAACAGTGAAGGTCAGTCTACATCTGACGGTGGTAAGGTAAGAATCAACATCAAGCACCCATGGTGTGACGATGCTCACAAGGCTGCTTTCAACCTTGTTGATGATTGGAGCGTATTTGCAGGTGCTGACGCTATTGCTGTTACAGTTGATATCTCAAATGTAACTGACGCTTTCACAGCTTATCCATGCTTCACAAATGGTATTGAGAACGGTATTGGTTATTGGGAAGCTTCTGATAACAACCCTGCTGTTACAGTAAACGCTGACGGCACATACACATTTATCGTTAAGTTCCCTTCAGCTCTTGAAATGGACGCAAATAATATGTTCTTTGACATTGCTACAGACCTCGCTGGTACAGACGGCGAAGATCCTGCTGTTAAGATGGCTGTTAAGAACGTTGTAGTTCTCAACAAGAGTGACGCTGAGCCAACAGATCCTTCTGAGTCAACAGCTGATTCAACAGATTCTGACGAGTCAAAGGTTATTCTTACAGATTCTTCAGACTCTAAGACTAACTCTGCTGCTACATCTTCTAAGGCTGCTAACAACGCATCTAACACAAACCCAAGCACAGGTGCTGCTGCTCTTGCTGCTGTAGGTGTTGCACTTGCTGGTGCTGCTGTAGTTGCTACTAAGAAGAGAAAGTAATCTGTAATTCAGATAATTCTTACTTAGAATAATTAAAGACCTGTCTTTCGGGACGGGTCTTTTTTTTGTTGCTTTTTTATCGATGTGGTGGTATAATTGATCTATAAACTGCGGAGGTGTTTTTATGCGTATAGTTTTTGATGATATTAAAGAGAGCCTTGCACCGAATTTCAAGGGCGGCGAGAAAAGCTTTGCAAGCAGGGCTTTTTCTGACGGCAAGAACAAGATGATGAAAGGCAGGCTTGTGCCGGGGGCTTCTATCGGTCTGCACAGACATGAGGGCAACTGCGAGATGATATATGTTCTTGAGGGAAGCGGCAAAATGCTTTATGACGGCGGTGAGGAAAGACTGTCGGCAGGAGATTTCCATTACTGCCCCGAAGGTCATGAGCATAGCTTTATCAATGACGGCGACAGCGACCTTGTGTTTATTGCAGTTGTGCCAGCTCAGTAGATTTTTGCAGCTTTGTATCTGTGAAATAGTGGGTCAAAATGGCTCTGTAGTCTGAGCCTTTTTCTGCCATGGTGTTTGCACCGTACTGGCTCATTCCTACGAGGTGTCCGAAGCCGTGAGAGGTGAAAGTGAATTTTGTATTGGCAAAGGTAAACTCGAAACATGGCGAGGAGATATCAAGGATATCGCAGAAGGTGTTTGGCTGGATATCATAGCCGCAGACGGTCAGGTTCGTTACATAGCCTATGCCGTCTGTTTTTGTTTTGAGCCAACTATCAGCATTGGCGAGGGGAGTGAAATTAATATCGGGGAAGCGGTCAAGAAGCTTGTCTTGAAATTCCTTGGCGGTGAGTGTCTGGGTACATTCTGTGGCGGCAAGGTCTTTGTCAGCGGAGCTGTCTACTGACAGAAGATATGGGATATCCTCTCCCCATGCGTTTTGGGCGGATTGGGTATGACCGTTTGAAGCGGCGTGGAAGGCGACGATTATCGGCTCTCCATTATAGGTGAGGATTTCGTTTTCCACTGACTGCACGGCTGACTTTACCTTTTTGTATGCCTTTTCATAGTCGCTGCCGTAGTATTCTTTGGCGGCTTTCAGGGTAAAAAAGCTTTGGTAGAGGGTGCTGTCATCGCTGATGAGTGCGCCTTTTAAGGCGGGAGTAGGCGACTGGGCTTCGGAGAGCTGTCGGCGGCATATGTAGGTATGGGCGAGGACGGCTTGCGCTTTCAGGGCTTCTTCGTCAAAGTCCGCAGGCATTTGTGCAAGCACTGAGCCTATCATATATTCTTCAAGGGTGAAGTCTTCGGTCTTGCCGCTTTCGGTGAAATATACGGCTATTTTTTCTTTTTCTGAAAATGCAGGTTTCGATGCGGACTCGTTTGGACGAAGAAATACTATGGTCGGTATTATTGTAAGGATAACAGCAAATACTGCCATTATCTGTATCAGGTCTTTCATATGGTTTGTCCTTTCTTTTTTGGGGTACTATATTATATTCATGCAGTGGAGCAAATATTCATACAGGGCAAATTTTTGTACTGCAAATTTTTAAATGGCGGAGATATGTGGTTTTAATTTGACAGGTTATCTTAATACTTGACAAAAATCTGAAAAAGGTGTATAATATAACTTATATTTATAATATACTTGAAAGCGAGATGATCTATTCAATGATAAATAATGCAGCAAGGTCGCTTTTATGCGAACAGTTTATAGCAAACAATACTATTGACCCTAAGCTTTATGACAGATATGTGGTAAAAAGAGGACTTAGAAACTCTGACGGTACAGGTGTTATGGCTGGTCTTACTAATATCTGTAACGTACACGGATATGTGGTAAACGAGGGTGAGAAATCTCCTATTCAAGGTCAGCTTATCTTCCGTGGATACAACATCAATGATCTGGTGTCTAACGCTCAGAAAGAGGGACGTTTCGGCTATGAGGAGATAGTTTATCTTCTTCTTATGGGCGATCTGCCTAACAGGGTGGAGCTTGATGCGTTCAGAGAAATGATGGCTGAAAACAGACCTCTCCCTGACAACTTCTTTGAGGACATGATACTTAAAGCTCCGTCAAAGAACATCATGAATAAAATGGCAAGAGCAATTCTGGCTCTTTACTCTTATGACGATAACCCTGAGAATCGCTCGCCTGAGTATGAAATGGCTACGGCTATCTCTATAATCTCTAAATTGCCTAACATCATGGTTTCGGCTTATCAGGTAAAAAAACGCTGTTATGACGGTGAAAGCTTGTTCATGCACCCTCTGATACCTACACATTCTACTGCGGAGATGATACTGTCGGCACTGCGTCCGGACAGACAGTTCACTGAGGAAGAGGCTAAGATACTTGATCTGTTACTTATGCTCCACGCTGAGCATGGCGGAGGAAATAACTCGACTTTTGCCTGCCGTGTGCTTACATCTTCCGGAACGGATCCTTATTCAGCATACTCTGCGGCTATCGGTTCACTGAAAGGTCCACGTCATGGTGGCGCTAACCTTAAGGTGGCGGCAATGCACCAGTGCATAAAGGACAACGTTCAGAACTGGGAGGACGAGGGCGAGATCGCTGATTTCCTCACAAAGATACTCAACAAGGAAGCTTTTGACCACACAGGTCTTGTTTATGGCATGGGTCACGCTGTTTACACATTGTCTGACCCTAGAGCTGTCATACTCAGAGAGAATGCCAAGAAAATGGCTGAGAACACTGAGTTTGAGAGAGAATACAAGCTTCTTGAAGCGGTGGAAAGACTTACTCCTGAGCTGTTCAAGAAGGTCAAGGGCAGTGACAAGGCGATGTGCGCTAACGTTGATATGTACTCCGGCTTTGTTTACAGTATGCTGGGTATTCCTGAGGATCTTTATACTCCTATGTTTGCCGTTTCAAGAATGGCAGGCTGGTGCGCACACAGATTTGAAGAGCTTGTAACAGGCAAGAGAATAATCCGTCCTGCATACAAGGCTATCTCAGGTGAGAAGAAGTATATCCCATTGGACGAAAGATAAGCAAAATAATTTTTACCTGTTCCTAATGGACGGAAAAAGGCTTGAAATATTTTTGTGTATATGATATAATAGAATCGGGTATATGCCCGGTTCTATTTTTTTGTTTGGTGTATCAGGAGGGATCGCTTGAAAAATCTTAAATTGGCTGCTGTTTGTCTTTCTTGTCTTACTATGACAGGCTGTTCGGCACTGAATTTTTCTGTTGAGGGACTTATAAACGCCCCGAAGCTTACCTCTGAGCAAAGCGAGATACATCAGGCACTTATCGAGAGCGTGGGCAGCAATATAACTCTGAAATATCCTAAAAACGGTGAATACCGCTCGGCTTATGTTATCGCAAATATCGACGATGAGCCTACGGACGAGGCTATGGTCTTCTATGAGTACACTTCAAATGGATCTGAGGAGGACGGCTTGAGGGTGAACATTCTCGACAAGGACGAGGACGGCAAGTGGTATTCTGTGAAAGAGCTAGCAGGCGCAGGCACGGACATAGATCAGGTCATTATCTCGCCTATGGGAAGCAATAACCAGACGGACGTTTTTGTGGGATATCAAAATCTTACTAATGATGAAAAGACTATGGAGATATACAGCTATACCGACGGAGATTTCAAGCGTGTGGCGCTTGATACTTATTCGGTGCTGGAGCCTTTGGATATAAACAATGATGGTTATATAGAGCTTATCACCATTCAGAGAAGCACCAATAATGATACAGGTGCGGTGACGGCAAAGGCTTCTATGCTCAACATGAAAAACAATGAGATAACCCGCGGCGAGAACGTTGATATGTGCGATAATGTGACTTCTTATGTGTCATCAAAGACGGGAATGCTTGACAGCGGCAGGCGTGCTATTTTTATTGACGGACTGACTGCTGACGGAAAATTGCAGACGGAGATAATATACTACAGATATTCGGGACTTCAAAATCCTATGCAGCTTAGAAGCGAAAAGCTGCTGCCTTTATGCACAAGACCAGCGGGCTACTACAGTGAGGACATGGACGGCGACGGTGATGTGGAGATACCGTTAACTTCGCCTATGGTGGGTTATGAAAACGCTGTGGCAGACGAAATGCTCTATATGACTACATGGAGCGTTTACGAGGATTTTTATGATCTGAAAACAAAATACACAGGCTATTATGCCATATCTGACGGATATTTTGTAACGTTCCCAAAACGCTGGAACAGTTCTGTTACGGTGAAAAAGGACAGCGACACAAACGAGCTTGTTTTCTATAAATACACAGGAGATATAAACGAGAGCAACGAGGAGATAATGCGTATTGCTGTGTCTTCAAAGAATGATTCGGAGGATTATATCTCTGACGGATATGAGCTTATCGACAGCAAGGGTCAGCTTGATTATTTTGTGAAGCTTCCTCTTGACAGGCGTGAAAAGCTCATACCGACTATTGACGAAATTCAGAATAATTTTTACATAATAAACTGATCTTGGAGAGGAGTAAATGTAATGAAAAGAGTTTTGGTTTGCGAGGACGAAGATTCAATTAGAGAATTTGTGGTCATAAACCTTGTAAGAAGCGGTTACGAGGTAGTTGACGTAAACTGCGGAGAGGACGCTCTCAAAGCCTATGACGAAAAGGACGGCGGTTTTGACGTTGCTCTGCTTGATATTATGATGCCCGGCATCGACGGAATGCAGGTGTGCAAGAAGATAAGAGAGAAAAGCAACACTATCGGCATTATCATGCTTTCGGCAAAATCACAGGAAATGGATAAGATATCATGCCTTATGAGCGGTGCTGACGATTATATCACAAAGCCATTCTCTATTTCTGAGCTTATTGCAAGAGTTGACGCTGTTTGCAGGCGTGTAAATCGTTCAGGCTCTAAGCCTGAGGAGGCTTCACAGATAGTTTCAGGTCCATTTACGCTTAATCTTAAAAGCAGAACTGTTTTCAAGAACGGTGAGCAGATAGACCTTACACAGGTGGAGTATCAGATAATGGAGTATTTCTTCAAAAATCAGAATACTGCACTTGACCGTTCAAGTATACTCAATCACATATGGGGCGAGAGCTATTACGGCGACGATAAGATAGTGGACGTGAATATCAGAAGAATAAGAATGAAGATAGAGGACGAGCCTTCTAATCCTAAGTATATCCTTACTATATGGGGCTTTGGCTACAAGTGGGCAGGCGGCTCTAACTGAGCTGTGAAAACATGATGAACGGAGTTTTTATCAGTTGAGCGGAAAAAAAAGAAAAAGCGGCAGACTCAGTATCACACAGCACTGGCTGAGGAACAATCTCGGTGTGGTCGTGGGAATACTTGTGGTGCTTGAAATACTGCTTATCGTGGTGGTGAGGAATTATTACTACAGCTCCACAAGGCAGTATCTTACATCTAAAATGAAGATAGTCACCACGGCGGTAGTGAACGCTTCAGGTGACGAGCAGACTAACTATAATTCTCAGATACGCTCCCTTGTGGAAAGCTATGACGAGAAAGACAAGATAGAGCTTATGGCTATCAAGACCGACGGTGAGGTCGATGTTACATCATCAGGCTTCTCTCCCTCGGAGAATGACAACATGACCGATTATGAGGACGCAAAGAAGTCCGACACGGGAATAGGCACACAGATATATGAGCTGTCAACAGGGGAAAAGGTCATGGCGATAACGTCGGTCATATCCCCGAAGGGAAGCGAATATGAAGCACTGAGAATGTTGTCTTCCATGAAAAATATCGACCATCAGATCTTTATTATGTCTATGATAATCACGGCCATCGTTGTGGCTGTCATAATGCTCATGTTTTTCTCGGGAATGTTTTTTATCAAATCTATTGTTTTGCCTATAAGAAGCATAAACAGCATAACAAGGCGGTATGCTACGGGAGATTTCAGCGAACGTCTTGAAAAGAAACGAAATGACGAGCTTGGCGAGCTTTGCGACTCTATCAACTACATGGCGCAGGAGCTTTCTAATACAGAACAGATGAAGAATGAGTTCATATCCTCTGTATCTCATGAGCTGAGAACTCCGCTTACCGCTATAAGGGGCTGGACGGAAACTGTTACCAGTATGTATGAGGACAAGGAAACCTTCAAGAAGGGTATGAGGGTCATCACAAGTGAGACGGAGAGGCTTTCGCAAATGGTTGAGGAGCTTCTTGACTTTTCGAGGATACAGGACAACAGACTCACGCTTATTATGGATACTATAGATATTCTTGCGGAGCTTGGGGAAACTGTGCTTATCTATCAGGAGAGGGCCAAGGCGCTTGGTATAACACTCAATTACTACGAGCCGAAAATGCTGCCGTTTGTTTACGGCGACAAGAACAGGCTTCGTCAGGTGTTCATAAATATTGTGGACAACGCTATCAAATACTCCAACAAGGGCGACACTGTATCGGTGGAGGCTTATGAGGAGGACAATGAGGTATGTATTTCCATTTCCGACACGGGTATGGGAATATCAAAGGATGACCTGCCAAAGGTCAAGACGAAATTCTTTAAGGCAAACCACACAAGACGTGGTTCGGGAATAGGTCTTGCGGTGGCAGACGAGATCATTCAGCGGCATGGCGGTACGCTGGAGATAAACAGTGAGCAGGGAGTAGGTACAACAGTGATGATAACGCTCCCTTGTATCGAGCAGAAGAAAAAGCCTGACAATCAGGCAACTGTAGATGTGGAGCTTATTTCTTCTGAGCCTATCGAAAACAACGACAACGTGCAGTAGACGCACACACCGCCTTGAAAGGAAAGAAAATGAGCAGTAAAGCACAAAGCAAGGAAAAATTCAAGTCAAAAATCGGTGGACAGGCTGTTATCGAGGGCGTTATGATGCGTGGCATCCACAAGGCGGCTATGGCTTGCCGACTGCCTGACGGCACCATAGACCTGGAGGAGTGGGCGATAAAAGGCGGAAAAGATACGCCTTGGTACAGGAAAACACCTTTTGTGAGGGGCATTTTCAGCTTCCTTACTTCTCTTATAGACGGCTACAAGTGTCTTACAAGGTCGGCTGAGAAGCAAATGACGGAGGACGATGAGGAGGAGCAGACCAAGTTTGAACAGTGGCTGGACGATAAGCTTGGGGACAAGCTCGGCCCTATCATCACGGCGATATCTATGGTGCTGGGTGTGGGTCTGGCGATATTGCTATTTATGTATCTGCCGTCGCTGGTGTCTAAATTTATAAGCAAGTTCATTGACCTGTCGGCATTCGGCAAAAACCTTATTGAGGGTATTTTGAAGATAGCAATATTCATAGGCTACACTGCTTTGACTGCTCTTACTAAGGATATAAGGCGTACATATGAGTATCACGGTGCTGAACACAAGACTATCGCTTGCTATGAGCATGAAGAAGAGCTGACGGTTGAGAATGTGAAGAAATACACACGTTTTCACCCTCGCTGTGGAACGAGCTTTATTTTCCTTGTGCTGTTCATAAGCATTTTTGTAAACACAATATTCAGAGTATCATGGGCAAGCATTTTGCTGAGAGTTGTTATAAAGATAGCGCTTCTGCCTATCGTTACGGGTATTGCTTACGAGCTTATAAGGCTTGCGGGAAAATATGACAATATTTTCACTAAGATAATCTCTGCACCGGGTCTGTGGATACAGAGGATAACTACAAGCGAGCCTGATGAAAGTCAGATAGAATGTGCTATAGCGGCACTGAAAGCTTGTATACCTGAAAATAAGGAAGATGACAAATGGTAAGGAAAGAACTGTTCGATAAATGCGTGGGACTGCTTGAAGAAAGCGGTCTGGGCGAGAACGCTGCTTGCGAGGTCACATGGGTGTTTGAAGATGTGGCTAAGGGGGAGGATATCACTCCTGAGCAGGAAAAGCGTATAAGCGACATTATCACACGCCGATGTGAGGGCTATCCTTTGCAGTATCTCCTTGGGCAGTGGGAGTTTTATGGTCTGCCTTTCAAGGTGGGCGAGGGTGTGCTGATACCACGTCAGGACACGGAAACTATTGTTGACACGGCTTTGAAGATGTTTGCAGGCAAGAAGGATATCACTGTTATAGACCTTTGTTCAGGCTCGGGGTGCATTGGTATCACCCTTGAAAGGAAGCTTGACTGCGGTCGGGCAGTGTGTGTGGAGAAATCTGAAAAGGCGGCAGAGTATCTCCATGAGAATATAAGTATGAACGGCTCGGGGGCTGAGATAGTCATGGGCGACGTTACAGACGAAAAGCTTGTGGAGGATATGCCTGAGGCTGACCTTATAGTGTGCAATCCCCCTTATCTCACAACAGAGGACATGGACGCTTTACAGCGTGAGGTCACTTTTGAGCCTGCGGAGGCTCTTTTCGGCGGTGAGGACGGCTTGGACTTTTATCGTGAGATAGTTCGCAAGTGGAAGAAAAAGCTTAAAAACGGCGGCGTTATGCTCTTTGAGATCGGTATCGGTCAGGAGGACGAAGTAATGCGCCTGATGATACAGCACGGCTTTAAGAACGTGAGATGCAGGAAAGACTTGTGCGGTGTTTACCGATGTGTTTCGGGCATTTATGAGAAATAGTACGAAAATTTGTACAGATAGATAAATTTCGGTTACTGTACAGACAAACGGACAGTTAGTGTGATATGATATAGATACGGATAAAACACCGATAAGATAGGGAGGTCATATAAAATGGCGATAGACAAGAAAAAAAAAGAAGCCGTTAAGACGGTAGTAAAAATAACTGACGCAGAGGAAAAGAAAAAGGCTCTTGACACAGCGATAGCATATATTGAAAAGCAGTTCGGCAAGGGTGCGATCATGAAGCTTGGCGAGGCTAAGGCTATGGATATTGAGGCTATACCGACAGGCTCAATGACCCTTGATATGGCGCTTGGTATTGGAGGAGTGCCGAGAGGAAGAATTATCGAGATATACGGACCTGAGTCATCAGGTAAGACAACGGTCGCACTTCATGTTATCGCAGAAACGCAGAAAATGGGCGGAGAGGTAGCTTTTATCGACGTTGAGCATGCTCTTGACCCTGTTTATGCAGGTCAGCTTGGCGTTGATATCGACAATATGCTTGTTTCTCAGCCTGACAGTGGTGAGCAGGCTTTGGAGATTGCAGAGGCTCTGGCTCGTTCAGGTGCTATCGACTGTATCGTTATCGACTCGGTTGCGGCAATGGTAACAAAATCTGAGATAGACGGCGAAATGGGCGACACTCACGTTGGTCAGCTTGCAAGACTTATGTCTCAGGCTATGAGAAAGCTCACATCTGTTATCGCAAAGTCCAATACAACGGCTATATTTATCAATCAGGTCCGTGAGAAGATAGGTGTTATGTACGGAAACCCTGAAACTACTCCGGGCGGACGTGCTTTGAAGTTCTACGCTTCTGTAAGAATAGAGGTCAGACGTGGAGAGCAGATAAAGAACGGCTCTGAGGTCATTGGTAACAGAACAAAGTGCAAGGTGGTAAAGAACAAGGTAGCACCGCCGTTCAAGGAGTGCGAGTTCGATATCATGTACGGCAAGGGTATCTCCCGTGTGGGCGAGGTGCTTGACATGGCGGTCGATCTTGATGTGGTGAAGAAGGGCGGAGCTTGGTTCAGTTACAACGATATGAAGCTTGGTCAGGGACGTGACAACGCTAAGGAGTTCCTGCTGAACAATCCTGACATCATGGGCGAGATAGAAGCCAAGATAAAGGAACATCAGGCGGAGCTTGTGCTTGCAGCACAGAAGGATAAAAAGGCAAAGAAGCTTGAAGAAAAGGCTAACGCAGGTGCGGCGGCTCAGAGTGCAAATGAGGAACCGTCGGCTGACAAGTCTGAGAAGAAGATACGCAAGGCGGCAAGCGACAAGTCTGTTGTGGCAAAGCCTGAGGAGGACTTCGAGGAGTTCGCTCCTGTTGACATAAGCGAGCTTGGTGACTGATAAATGCTTAAAATAATGGGCGTTTCAAAATACAAGGGCAGCACATACATGATAGAGTTTGAGGAGGGCGAAACGGCTTTCCTAAACTATGAGATAGTGTCTGCCTATGGTCTGAGAGCAGGGCTTGATATGCCTGAGTCTGCTTGGGAGAAGATAGTTTTTGACAACGAGTTTAGAAAGGCAAAGGAAAGGGCTTTGTATCTCCTTGACTACAGGGACTATTCCTATGTGGAGCTTTACAAGAAGCTTGAAAAGAATTACAGCGAGGAGATATGCGACGCTGTAATGGATAAGATGCTGGAGCTTGGGACGGTCAATGACAGGCGGTATGCTCAGGGGCTTGCGAGGACTTATGTGGAAGTGCGTAAATACGGATATTACCGTGCTTATCAGCAGATGAGACAGAAAGGGCTTACAAAGCCTATAATAGAGGAAGCTCTGGAGGAATACAGCGAGGGTACATACGAACGGCTGTATGAGCTTGTGGAGCGAAAGTATCTCAGATATCTTGACGGAGAAAAGGGCGACATAAAGGTAAAAAACGCCCTTGTGCGTTTGGGGTATTCATACGACATAATAAAAGAGGTGCTTGCTGACATAAAACAGGAGTACGGCGACGAATAAAGGAGCAAAGAATGAAAAAGATCATTTTTGCGGCGGCTATACTGAGTGCGGGAATCATGACAGGCTGTTCGCTGAGCTTTGACGGCACAGATAACTCTCAGCCTGCGGAAAATGTTCAGGGCAGTGAGAACGCTGTGACGACGCAGGGAACTGATACGGAAAGCGAAGAAGCCGCTGACCCGCTTGAAGAGGCAAAGGACGTTGCGGCAATGTATCTTAAAGCCGCAAACGCTGAGTTTGACCAATCAATGGTAAAGCTTATGACAGACGATTATGCAGCTGACTATGAATATATGAAAAAGAACATGGGCGGCGACAATGAATACGGTGAGGACGAGCAGATAAGCGGAGTAAGATATAGCTTTGACAAGGATAAGTGCGGCTTTATCGACAAGGTGAACATCTCGGAGGAGTATTCAAAGGCTGCGGAGCTTTATGTGACCATAGCTTATGACAGCTCTGAGGGAGAGGTCACGTCATCGCAGTATATTCTTATGGTGCTTGATAAGGACAATGATTGGAAAGTTTGCTTTGCAGGCTCAAAGGCGCAGGCTTACGCTGACGGAATTATAACTGATGAAAACTCAGAAAAGGCAGAGGCTAACGCTCAGGCGGTATATGAGGCGGCAGAAAAGGCTGTCAAGGAGCTTTCAAAAGACAAGAGCTACAAGTTTGAATACATGAACTACATTTCCACAGAGACGGACAAGTTCATAGAAAAGATAAAGGAACAGCTTCCTGATGAGCTTAAGGATACATATTTCACTGTTTTTATTGATGAAGGAAAGCTTGATTATGTTGTTTGGTCGCAGGAAGCAGGGGCTGAGATAACGGTCACATATCCTGAGAAGAAAAACTGACGGTGCAAAAGTGCTTGACAAAATAAATTGCGTGGTGTATAATATAGGTAACCACAAAGGATATAATTTTCAGTCGTTTCACGCTGAAAAGCGAAAACCCCGAAAGCTGCAACTTTCGGGGTTTTCTTTTGGGATCATGCCGGACTTACTTTCTGTCGATCCACTTGCTTATGTAGTAACCAACTACGCTTGCCAAGACAGAAAGTACAAAGGATATAATAAAATTCAAGCCGTTTCACCTCCTCCCTAGCGGAAGAAGCCGACATGGCTATATTATACCACACTTTCTGTCTGATTTCAACATATTTTTACTAAAACAGGGCAGGGGAGCTGTTTGAGTCAGCCTTTGTGGAAATTTCATAAATATTTTGATTTTTGTCATACAATAGTGACTAAAAGGGCTTGACAAAACTGTGTAAAAGTGAGATAATAAGATAGATTATTGTGATACTTTATGCCGTCCGTTGGCGGTGTAGGATTGGAGATTTTTTCATGGCAACTAGAGTGGGAATGGTTTCTCTCGGATGTCCTAAAAATCAGGTGGACGCTGAGCATATGCTCTATGATCTGCGCAAAGAGGGTTTTCAGATAGTTTCTGACGCAGCCCTTTCTGATGTAGTCATTATAAATACCTGTGGATTTATCGAGTCGGCTAAACAGGAGGCTATAGACACTATACTTGAGTTCTGTACTCTCAAGCAGGAGGGCAGGATAAAGGCGGTAATAGCTACGGGCTGTCTTGCTGAAAGATACCGTGACGAAATGAAAAAGGAGATCCCTGAGCTTGACGCTGTTGTGGGAATAGGCTCTAACGGAAAAATTTGCGATATTATAAGAGAGATACTGCTGGATAAGCAGGCGGTCTGTTCTTATGGCGCAAAAACTGAGCTTTCAATGGAGGGCGGAAGAATTATTTCTACTGAGCCTTTCTATGCGTATATAAAGATAGCCGAGGGTTGCAGCAACAACTGCACTTACTGCGCTATCCCGTCTATAAGAGGAAAATACAGAAGCAGACGCATGGAGGATATTGTCAAGGAAGCCAGATGGCTGGCTGAGAACGGCGTGACGGAGCTTGTAGTTGTGGCGCAGGATACAACACGCTATGGCGAGGATATATACGGCAAGTCTATGCTCCCTGAATTGCTCACGGCACTTTGTGAGATAGACGGCTTCAAGTGGATAAGAACGCTTTATTGCTATCCTGAGAGGATAACGGACGAATTGCTGGACGTTATCGCTAAAGAGGACAAGCTTGTAAAGTATCTTGATATGCCTATACAGCACTGCGACAAGACCATACTTAAAAGAATGAACCGCCATGGGGACAGAGAGACCCTTACGGCGCTTATAAAGAAGATAAGAGAAAGGATACCGAACGTTACGCTGAGGACAACTCTTATCACAGGCTTCCCAGGGGAAACTGAAGAGCAGTTTGAAGAGCTTTGCGAGTTTGTAAAGGAAATTCGCTTTGAAAGGCTCGGCTGTTTCGCTTACTCGCCTGAGGAGGGTACGCCTGCGGAGAAGTTTGAAGATCAGGTGCCTTTGAAGGACAGAGAGCGCAGAGCGGAGATAATAATGGAAGAACAGATGATTATTTCCGACAGCCTTAATGAGGCTGCTCTCGACAGCGAAGTCGAGGTGGTTTGCGAGGGCTTTGACAGATATGCCGAATGCTACTACGGCAGAAGTCAGGCGGACGCACCTGAGATAGACGGAAAGATATTCTTCCTGAGCGAGGATAAAGTTAGGGTCGGCGAGTATGTCAAGGTAAAAATTGACGATACTATGGATTATGACCTTATCGGCTCAAAAATGTAGATGAAAGGAACTTGATATGAACCTGCCAAATAAACTTACAGTGCTTAGAGTAATATTGATCCCGTTTTTTCTGTTGTTCGTGCTGCTTTTCAAGATACCGCATCACATGGTGTTTGCACTTATCGTATTCGCAGCTGCGTCTATCACAGACTGGTTTGACGGCAAGATAGCAAGAAAGCACAATCTTGTTACTACATTCGGAAAGTTTCTTGACCCCCTTGCAGACAAGCTTCTTGTTATGACGGCGCTTATCTGCTTCACATTTGAACGTTGGATAGACCCTGTTGCGGTGGTACTGATACTTGCAAGAGAGTTTATGGTAACGGGTCTTAGACTTGTTGTGGCAAGCGAGGGCGTTGTGGTCGCTGCAGGAATATGGGGTAAGCTGAAAACGGCTTTCACCATGGTGGCGCTTATTGCTATAATGGTTTTGCAAATCGTTAATCCTGCGGAAAAAGGAAGCCCTGATTTCACTTGGGGAACACCGATATTCCTTGTAAACGAGATACTCATTTGGATAGCTGTTGTGCTGACAGTCATTTCTGGCGCAGTTTATCTCAAGGGATACTGGAAGTATATAGATTCGGGCAAATAATGTGGCCTGCCGACGTGTTGCGGCATATGATAACTTAATATATAAATGCGTATCAGCAAGAGTAGCTGTGAGGTAATTTTCAGAGAGGAGCCGTTTGGTGCAAGGCTTCAAGGACTTTCAGTGAAGTGCGGCTGACAGCAGGGAGCGAACAACGGCAAAAGCTTAGTATTCCTCTCCGTAGGGTCTGCGTTAAAGATATTGAGCTGTACAAAATTTTGTATAGAAAATCGGAGTGGGACCGTAGATCATAATCTGCCTCCGGAGTGGTGAAACGCCATTCCGGAGGTTTTTTCTTAGAAAGGGAGAGATAGATATGACGATTTTGGAAAACATAAAGCATGATATTCAGACTATAAAGGACAGAGATCCTGCGGCAACTAGCACGCTGGAGATCCTCACATATTCGGGGCTTCACGCTGTGGCTTTTTACAGGGTGTCGCACTGGTTCTATGTTCACAAGCACAAGGTCATCGCAAGATGTATTTCGCAGTTTGCAAGAATGTTGACAGGTATCGAGATACACCCAGGCGCTAAGATAGGCAAGGGTTTGCTTATCGACCACGGCTCGGGTGTTGTTATAGGCGAGACCGCTGAGATAGGCGATTACTGCCTGCTGTATCAGGGCTGTACCCTTGGCGGAACAGGTAAAGACCACGGTAAAAGACACCCGACCCTTGGAAACAATGTTATGGTAGGGTGCGGTGCAAAGGTGCTTGGACCATTCACTGTGGGGGACAATGCGAAGATAGCCGCAAATGCGGTAGTTCTTGAGCCTGTGCCTGCAAATTCAACGGCTGTGGGCGTGCCTGCAAGGATAGTTAAGCAGAACGGCAAGCGCACCTGTGATCTCGATCAGGTGCATATCCCTGATCCTGTGGCTCAGGAGCTTTGCCAGACAAGAATACAGATAGCTAAGCTGGAAAAGAGAGTGGCTGAGCTTGAAAAGATCGGAAAGAAAGAGCAGTAAAATATAAGGAAAGAGGTAAAGATAAATGAACATTTATAACACGCTTACTCACAAGATCGAAAAATTTGTACCAAACGAGCCGGGCAAGGTGTCAATGTATACCTGCGGTCCTACAGTTTATCACTATGCCCATATCGGCAATCTGAGAAGCTATATAATGGAGGACGTTTTGGAAAAGTATCTCCGCTATGACGGTTATGACGTAAAGAGAGTAATGAACATCACTGACGTTGGTCATCTTACTTCTGACGGCGATACAGGCGACGACAAAATGCTCAAGGGCGCAAAGCGTGAGCACAAGACTGTTATGGAGATCGCAAAATTCTACACTGACGCTTTCTTTGAGGACTGCAAGAAGCTAAATATCAAAAGGCCTGACGTTGTTGAGCCTGCAACGGGCTGTATTGGTGATTTTATCAAGGTGATATCTGCTCTTATGGACAAGGGCTATGCTTATGAGGCAGGTGGAAATATCTATTTTGATACTTCAAAGCTGAAAGAGTATTATGTTTTCCACAACTTTAATGAGGAAGATCTTGAAGTCGGCGTTCGTGAGGGCGTTGAGGAGGACACAAACAAGCGCAACAAGGCTGACTTTGTGCTGTGGTTCACAAAGTCTAAGTTCGACGATCAGGAGCTTAAGTGGGATTCCCCTTGGGGCGTGGGCTACCCTGGCTGGCATATCGAGTGTTCATGTATCTCCATGAAGCACCTTGGCGAAAGACTTGATATTCACTGCGGCGGTATCGACAACGCTTTCCCACACCACACAAACGAGATAGCACAGTCTGAGGCTTATCTCGGTCACAAATGGTGCAACTACTGGTTCCATATCCTGCACCTTAACACAAACAGCGGAAAGATGTCAAAGTCAAAGGGCGAGTTCCTTACTGTTTCACTGCTGGAGTCAAAGGGCTATGACCCACTGGTATACAGATTTTTCTGCTTGCAGTCACACTACAGAAAGTCGCTTGTTTTCACATATGAGAACCTTGACAATGCAAAGACAGCATACAACAAGCTCACTGCAAGGATAGCACAGCTTATGGCTGACAAGAAGCCTGACGAGGTGGTGGAGCTTGAGGATTTTGAGAAGTTCAAGGGTAGCTTCAAGGCGGCGCTTGATGACGATATAAACACTTCAAATGCTATCACTGTTCTGTATGACGTTCTTAAAGCTGACACTAACAATGAAACAAAGCTTGCCCTTATCGAGGATTTTGACAAGGTTCTTTCACTTGGTCTGATAGAAGCTGCAAAGAAACTCAGTGCTGACGGTGAAGAGGATATCCCTGAGGAGGTCAAGGTGCTTGTTGAGGAGCGTAAGGCTGCAAGAAAGGCAAAGGACTTTGCTAAGGCTGACGAGCTGAGAGATAAGATAGGCGAGCTTGGCTATATCGTTGAGGAAACAAGACAGGGCACAAAGATAAAGAAAAAGTAAAGGAGCTTTAAATGAGCAAAAATAAACAGGATCTGGGTCCATACCGCAGAAAACAGTTTCAGACGTATTTTCAGTTTTCACTTATAGCAATTTGCTTTGTTATAATCTTTGTTCTCTTTTACGCCTGCACTGGCAGCAGCAAGAACGATATAGACTATACTGATGCAAAGGTGATACAGATGGACGAACCTGCCGATGACAGCCCTGTGGTGGTTTTTGAAACAAACAAGGGAACTTTCAAGGCTGTGCTTTTCCCTGATGAAGCACCGAACTATTGCAAGTTTTTCACTGGACTTGTGAAAAAGGGCTATTATGACGGCACTTATGTGAGCATGGTGCAGGACGGTGTGTATTTTATAGGCGGAACAAAGCAGGCTGACGGTCAGACAACTTCTGACACTGACACTACCACTATCGAGGCGGAGTATTCAAAAAACCTGTGGCCTTTAAAAGGTGCGCTTTGTGCATACACGCAGGAGCAAGGTCACTTGTTCAGCAAGAAGAAGGTTTCAAACAGCTATCTTTTGTTTGTTGACAATTATGATCTCACTGAAGAGGAGCAGGCGGAGCTTGACAGCAAGCTTGCAGACAGCAACAATATCCCTGAGGATATCACCGATGCTTTTGAGAAATATGGCGGTGTGCTGAATTTCTCTCAGCAGTATACTGTTTTCGGTCAGGTTTATGATGGCTTGGATATTTATGACGAGATATGCGGTACTGATGTGGCTGACTCTGAGACGCTGAAGCCTAGGGAGGACATACAATTCACAAAGGTGTATATGTCTACCTACGGAGAGAATAAAAACAGCAATGCTTTTGCAGGCAGTGCGGATAGTTCTGAGGTTTCTGAGAGTGCGGTCGACAGTGCAGACACAAGCTCGGAGATGTAATTTAATCATATCAATTAAAGCGAACGGGTGAATGCCTGTTCGCTTTTTATATTCACTGAAAATTCATTATTTATTTGTTTATTTCACTATAAATTTGTATTAAGCTCTGCTATACTACTCTTTAGAACATAAAGATTTTAACATTGTTTTTGTATGAGTCAAGGCTTAAAATCAGAAGATTTTATACTTAATATAAGAATATGAAACATGAATTTATTATATTAGGCATGACGGCTTATATTGTAAATTACATTAATAACGTTAGCCGAGCCACAGTTCTTGACTTTATGAGCTTATTGTGGTAAACTTAAAACCAAGTCCATGTGTGAAAAAATTCCGGCAGTGCCTGGATTTTATGTGCGTTGAGCCGAGGGTTGAGCTTGCAAGGGTGTTGGACGATATTAACGAATTTTTTAGTAACAGAATAGGCAGGAAAGTCCTGTCTTTAAAATAGGAGGAAATTTTATGAGCGAATACAAGATCTATTCATTGCATATGGGTAAGGCAAAATGTGCTGTTGATTTGGGCGACGGCTCTGAGCGTGGAGAGTATGTAAATCAGGATTACATTCTCAACAAAATGGGCAGACCACACAGAAGCATAAGCCTTATGTACTGCTACTATCCGCTGGATAAGGAGTTCCCCGGAAGAATTTCTGAGGTAATGAAAGACGAAGATATTTCTTTTGCATGGGATTATCCATATGATGATTATTTCACATACAAGGGCGGTCTTGAGGGCAACACAGAGGGCGAGCCTTTTACCTTCATGAGAGATGTAAGACGTCATGGACAGGACGTTACACTCACACTCACAGTTGACCCACACGTTTCAGACGAACAGCTTATCGCTATCGCAAATGACCTTAGACCTTTCGGCAGACTTCTTCTTAGAATAAACCATGAAGCTACAGGCAACTGGTTCTCATTCAACAAGAGATGCACTTATCAGGAAGTTGCTGATTTCTACTGCCGTTTCAATAAGATACTTAAAGAGCATGCACCAAACGTTTCTACTATTCTTTGTATCGGTGGCATTGAAGATCTTAACAAGAAAGAGATCGAAAAGGAAGCAGAGTTTTCACAGGCTGTCAAGGAGACAGACATCTGGTCTGTTGATAAGTACATGGCTCTTCACTGGGGTTGGCCTTATGACGTTGCTGAAAGAGGCGGCACAAGCCACAGCAGAAGCAAGGTCAAGGACATATACAATATGACAAAGCGTTCTTTTGAGAGATTCAAGGAGATAAACGGCGGCGTTACAAAGCCAATGGTAATGAGCGAGTTCAACGCTGACGGTGATGTTACAGGTCCATACGATCAGGCAGCAATGGTAAAGGAATTCTGCGATATGCTCAAGGCTGACGGCGAGAGCTGGTTCTCAGGATTTACTTTCTATCAGTTCAGAGACAGAGGACGTCTTGGTCTTGAGATTCAGGACCCTAACTATGCTGACTGCGGTATCGAGCAGCCTGTTATGAAGACATACAAGAAAATAATCCACGATGATTTCTTCAAGCCTGCAATGACAAGAGGCGACGAGGTTACACTGCCATGCACGCTTCGTTGGGGCGGTTCTGAGGACGCTGAGGGTCTTGAGATCCCTCTCCACTTTGAAAAGAATCCGCACTTCTGCGAGGTTACATTTGATGATGATTCAAACATCATGATGGAGATAAACGGCAAGTGGTTCTATAAGTCACCTGAGGCAAAGACGATCGACCTTATGGCAGCTTTCTTTGAGAAGCCGCTGGAGGGTGAGGCTGATCTGACTCTCAGACTTTTTGCTCCTCCTGCAAGCGGTGAGAATGATCTGTCTATTGAGGACGGACTTATGAACAGCTACACAGAGATCAAGAAGCTTCCTGATATCCGTATCAGATTCGAGCCTGTTGAGCTTTAATATCCAAAAATTTAAGGGACGGTTTTGCCGTCCCTTTTTGGTTTATAGGGTGACAAATAAGGCAAACGGGACGTCGGGGGCGCCGTCCCCTACAAAGTAAAAAGGTTGTATACTGTACAAAAAAACGTACAGTATACAACCTTTGTCTTTGTTATTTATCGTAAGGAGCTTGTCTTGACATTATCTGCATTGCGGCTTTAAGACCGTCAACTGCGGCGGACATTATGCCTCCTGCATAGCCTGCACCCTCGCCGCAGGGATAGAGATTTTCCACTGAGAGAGATACCATATCTGCGTTTCGTGTAATGCGAACAGGGGAGCTTGTACGGGTTTCAGGTGCGGTGAGCATTGCACCTTTATCGCCGAAGCATTTCATTTTTCGTGAGAAATTCTGCAAGCCGCCCTCCAGCATATCAGTCACGAATTTAGGGAATACATCACGAAGCTCTGTCGCCTTACAGCCAAGTGCATAGGTGGGTGAAACCGTGCCTGCTATTTCAGGCTTGCCATCAAGAAATCCGCCAACTGTCGTGCCTGCGCCTTTATATGAGCCTGTGAGAGTATAAGCTTTTTGCTCTATAGACCGTGCGAAAGCCACTCCGTCAAGCGGGTAGTGACCAAAGTCGTCAGGGGTAACGGCCACGACAACTGCAGCGTTTGCGTTTTCACCGTCACGGGCAAACTCGCTCATGCCATTTGTGACAGTGCCGCCGTTTTCGGATGCCGACGGCACAACTGTACCGCCCGGACACATACAAAAAGTGTAAACACCTCTGCCGTTTTTATCACGCCATGAAAGCTGATATTCACCCTTTGGAAGAAGTGGATTGCCTGCATGGTCACCGTATAAGCTTTCGTCAACAGCCGCCTGTTTATGTTCTATTCTTGCGCCAACTGAGAACGGCTTAGGCTCGAGGAAGATGTTTTTGCGCTGCAAAAGCTCAAAAGTATCCCTTGCGGAATGACCGATAGCAAGTATAACGGCAGACACTTTTTCGTTTTTTTCACCTGCTGATATAGTCTGCACTTTGCCGTTAGCGATAGACAAATCAGTGAGGGCAGTATCGAATTTTACCTCGCCCCCAAGCTCTATTATCCTTTTTCGGATAGCCGTGACGATATTTCGCAGATTGTCAGTGCCTATATGCGGTTTAGCTTTTGTGAGGATCTCTTTCGGCGCACCGAAATCCACGAAGCGTTCAAGAACATATCTGCAAAGAGGGTCTTTTATTCGTGTGGTGAGCTTGCCGTCAGAAAATGTGCCTGCACCACCTTCACCGAATTGCACGTTGCAATTGGTGTCAAGCTCGCCTGTGAGCCAGAATTTCTGTACCGATGCAGTACGTTTTTCCATTGAGCTGCCACGCTCTAAAATAATCGGTCTATATCCCTGCTCGGCAAGGGCAAGCCCTGCGAACATTCCTGCCGGTCCAAAACCTGCAATGACAACTTTGCCCTCTGCTTTTTCTGTGGATATGACAGGCTTGTAAACACTGCGCTCAACATAGGTCAGGGAAGTGTTCTTCTCACAAAGCTTCTTTTCAAGGTCGGCACTGTCAAGTGTCACGAAAACTGAGCGGACAAAGTGAATGTCGTTGCGCTTTCGTGCATCAAGAGAGCTTTTGTGTATCTCGCAGTCTATGGCGTGCTTTGAGGCACTGCCTAGCTTTTTCAGAGCGGTGGAGATAACTTCCTGCTCTGTTGCGTTAAGGGGGGAACTTATTTGATTTACTATTATTGGCATATATCCTCCTGCGTTTTTACCGAAAAATCGGGACGAATAGATCGTCCCGATAAAATTCTATTAGTCTGAAACAACTATCTGTATCTCGTTTTTGCCGAAACCCCAAACGTTGTTGTAGGTCGGTGAATAGATTATAGCCTCTCGAGCATAAGAACCAGAGTCAATTATGTCGCTGAGATTGACCTCAGCGTATAAGTCGCTGTCTTTAAGATTGTTTATCACATCTTCAGGACCGTAGACCTTGACGTTTGTGAGCTTTTTGGTTTCTATCTCAGTGGACTTGCCTGACGGCTTGCCCGTTGCGATGATATGGTCTGATGTTATGGTGAACTCCTTCGAGGTGTATCCCTCTGAGTCAAAGGATACACGAACGTTTTCATCGCCATTCATATTGATCTCACCTGAGTTGAGAGGGATCTTGAAGCTGAACACTTTTGCAAGGTTTATCTCTGAAAGTTTTATGGAGCCGATAGTGAGCGTTTCTGTATCTGAGTCGTCAAGATTTGGCGATACCACAGATATCTCTTCCTCGGAAAGCTTCAGTGGCAGTGAGCTGACATCAAAATTATCCGTACAATTAGAGATATCTACCTTTAGCTTTGCTGTCTTTTTCTTGTAGATAACAAAATTCACATCGACAGACTTTGTATCCTTGACTTCTATTTTAGATGGATCAACAACGTTGTCGTCATCGTCATAGAATACTATATCCTGTGTGTTGATAGTCGTGTCCTCGGATATTTTCTTTGATTTTGAGATCTGAGCCACTGCTTTGCTTATGTTGTCAAGGTCATTTTTCGGACCTTCAACTGTTATCTCGCTTGGCGATGTGGTAGTTTCTTTAAGGATATAGCCCTCTTCAGCGCTTATGAGCGGGGCTTCTGCGGTGAGTGGGATAGTCTTTGTGGTAAGTCTGTCAAACTCCACAGAAACAGTGTCAGGGTTGACAGAAACTACAGTTACCTTGTCGGTGGAATGTGATGACTTGACATCGATGTCAAGGTCGTAGGTACCCTCTTTTGTTACGTCATCAAGATTGACAGTTGCCACAAGATCTGCGGCAGTATAGCTGCCTATCTCATAGTTCATGCCCTTTATCTCAACGTCTACGGAGATATCCTTATAGTTGAGTGCGGAAAGTCCTTTTTCTTTTGCCTGCGTTCCGTCAAGTGAGAACACAACAGGAACGTTTGTTATAGTCTTGTTTATTGTAGGATACTGAGTGATAGAAAGGGCGAACCATATTATTACAGCAATGATTATGGAAAGTATTCTCAGACCAAAGTCTGCACCATGGCGATTTTCTTTTTTAGCCTTTTTTACTTTTTCCATTTTGAAATCACCCTTCCTGCAAAAGAATTTTCTCTAATGGAATTAGCGTCCTTTTCAGGCAAAAGACGATTGTCCAGAAGTCTTTTCAGAGAGTCCTTTGAATATCCTCTGGTAAGCTCTCCGTTTTCGGCAACTGAGATGTTGCCTGTTTCCTCAGATACCACGACGACTATTGCGTCAGAGTTTTCGCTCATTCCGATAGCTGCACGGTGTCTTGAACCGAGTTGTTTGTTTATAAGTTCGTCTTTCTGCGGTCTTGGCAAGAAACAGCCTGCCGCAAGTATTATTCCGTCTCTGATTATTACAGCACCATCATGGAGCGGTGTATTCGGGAAGAATATGTTTCCGAATATCGCTGTTGACGGTATGCAGTTGAGTATCGTTCCTGTAGCTATCTGTTCCCCAAGCTTTGTCTTTCTCTCACAGATTATAAGCGCACCTGTTTTGGTGGAAGAAAGACTTGCGGCAGAATCACATATAGCGTCAATAGCTTTTTTCCAATGTTCGGTGTTGTCGTCAGAGTCACTTGAGCTAAAGAAATTAAAGCCACCCAGACTTGTTCGTCCAACCTTTTCAAGAACACGTCTGAGTTCAGGCTGAAACATTATGATAAGAGCAAGGAAGCCCCACTGGAAGCAGATCTTCAGCAAAAATCTGATAGTTTGCAAATTAAAGAATACTGCAAGCAGGTAGCAACCTATAAGTATAAGGATACCTTTTGTGAGCTGCTGCGCCCTTGTTTCACGAATAAGCTTTATGCCGTGGAATATCAGAAAGGAGAGAATAGCAATATCGACAATGTCATTAAGACCTATTGATGTAAAAACGCCCCAAATAGCGTTTATAACATAAGCGATACTGTCAAGCATAGTTCACACCCTTTCGATAATTTCTGTAAATGTAATGAAAAAAACAAAACAAATACAGATGATTTTATATATATTAATAGTATATCATATTTTTTCGCAAAGTACAAGGGTTGAACAAGATTTTTTTTAATAAAAAGCGGACCTTTTTCAGTCCGCTTCTCTATCAGCTCTCTTTTGGCAGATAAAATCTTCCTGAGAGTTTTTGTGTTTTTACCTCGTTTATGAAGGCTTTCGGATCGGCTTCTTTTACAGCGTGTATGACCTTTTTGGTCTGTGCCGCTGATACTACTGAATAGACGATCTGTCTTTCGCAGTGTTCGTAAGACCCCTCGCCGTCAAGTATGGTCGCGCCATGCTGGCTCACTGCATAAATAGCGTCTGCTATCTCTTTGGGCTTGTTTGTTACGATAAGCAAGGTGCTTTGCTGGAATTTTTTGTAGAGCATATGCAAAACGGTTGTTGAAGCATATTGAAAGATGATAGAATACAGTGCCTTGTCCCAGCCGAACATAAAGCCTGCAACGCACAATATGACCGCATTGAAGCCAAGTATAACATTGAAGGTGTCCATATTGCTTTTCTCTGAAAGATAAATGGATATAAAGTCCGTTCCACCTGATGTTGCACCACGATTAAGGCAGAGGCTAATGGCCACGCCGTTTATCATTCCTCCGAAGATGCTTATGAGAAGCACGTCCTGGGTGATTATGTGGTCGGGGATAAGGTCGGTGAAAAAGCTGTTGAGCAGTATCATCACGCAGGAAAAAGCCGTGAACTTTTTGCCGATAAATCTGAAACCGATATACACGGGGATTATGTTCAGAGTTATGTTTATGATGCTGAATGGAAGCATTATGCCTGCAAGCTGTTTCACTGCACGCTGTATGAGTATGGACATTCCTGTCATTCCGCCTGGGTAAAGACCGCCTGTGTTTACAAAGGTCTTTGTGTTTAGCGCCATCAGAAAGGCGGCGACAGTCACGGCGATAATTGTGAAAATGTCTTTTCTGATATCTTTTTTCATGGCTTTGCCACTCCTTTCATATGTCAGCAATTATTCTCCTTTAAGCTCGGCAAATTTTTTCTGCATGGTAGGGTTATTTTTGGTAAGGCTCTTGATAGTGAGAGCGTCAGCCTTTTTATTAGCAAGGCGCAGATTGTTTTCTGATGAAATAAGATTTTCTTTTATCTTTGTGAGATGTGCTATAGACTTGTCTATTTCTGTGATAGCTTCGCCAAAACGTCTGCTTGCAAGTTCATAGTTTCGGGCAAAGCCCTCCTTGAAAGTGTTGATGTTTTGCTCAAACATTGTGATGTCGATATTCTCGTTGCGCACCTTTTCAAGCTCTTCCTTATAGGAAAGGGTATTCATGGCGGCATTTCTCAGTATGGTGATTATCGGTATAAAGCACTGAGGTCTGACTACATACATTTTATCATAAGCATATGAAACATCTGTTATGCCTGCGTTATAAAGCTCGCTGTCGCTTTCCAGAAGTGAAACAAGTACAGCGTATTCACAATTTTTCTGATGTCTGTCCTTGTCAAGCTCTTTGAAGAAATGCTCGTTCTTTTTCTTGGTGGAGGTGGTGTCCTGCTCGTTTTTCATTTCAAACATTATGGATATTATCTCCACACCGTTTTCATCACATTCACGGTAGATAAAGTCGCCCTTGCTTCCTGAGCTTGCGTCGTTATCCTTGTCAAAATAAGCGTTTCTGAATGCGGTAGCTCTTATCTTGTTGAACTCGTTCATGCAGTGCTGTTCAAGGCTCTCGCCCACCATTTTTGTAGACAGACGGCTTTTTAGGTCTTTGTAGTATGCGATAGCTTCGTCCTTACTTTTTATCTGTGCATTAAGCTCTGCGATAGTGGAATTTTTCTCACTTTCCACTTTTGAAAGTGCAGTGGTAAGCTCCAAAGCCTTTTCAGTATCCTTATTTTTGATATCTGTTTCAAGACGTGTTATCTCCGCTTTATATTCATTTTCTGACTTTTGCATTTGCAGAGTATGCTCAGAATTGAGCTGCTGTATCTGCATATCACGCTGAGATATCTCCTGCCTGAGCTTATCCTTTTCGCTGTTGAATTGCGATCTTGCTTTCTCCACAGCCATTGATATGGCAAGTTCTTTTTCTGTGGTCATAGATTTGGTCTGAGCGGTAAGCTGTGCGATAAGCTTTTCGTTGTGCGATATCTGCTCTTTGAGCTGTTCAAGCGTTTTTTCATACTCGGCTCTTGTGCTCTCCTGCGCCTTTGTGACTGCAAGTGTCTTTTCACTCTCACCGTTAGCCACAGCCGCCTTGAGCTTTTGTATCTCCATATCCTTATCATTGACAGCCTTTGTATACTTGCTGTCAAAATCAAGCTTAGCAAGCTTTAAAGCCTTGTCTTTTTCATCAGCCACACGCTTGTCAAGCTCTTTATCAAACTCCGCAGTTTTTACCTGTGCCACGATAGCCGCATAGCCCTGTTCATCAACTTTGAATACTTCTCCGCAGTGGGGACATTTTATTTCAGACATTTTATGTACCTCCGATTTTTTGTTTTTTCTTTAATATGATTATACCATATTTTATTCTCCTATACAAGAAATGAAGAAGATTTTTTTACGACAAAAAAGCAGGAACGTAAAAATCACGCTCCTGCCAATTTGTTAAAAAGCCCGATAGTTAGCGAGCGACCAAAGGTTGCCCCTACATAAAATAGCTACGTCATTTGTAGGGGACGGCGCCCTCGACGTCCCGCTTGCTTGTTTTTTTCAGCACTCTCAGCAGGAACGTAAAAATCACGCTCCTGCGAAAATTTAGCCGAGTATTTTCTTTATATCTTCCTCTGGTGTGCTGATAGGTGTAAGCTGGAACTTATCCACCAAAACGTCAAGCACGCCCTTTGAAACGAATGCAGGGAGGGTCGGTCCGAGGTAGATGTCTTTTATGCCCAATGAAAGCAGGGTGAGAAGTATGCACACTGCCTTTTGCTCATACCATGAAAGCACAAGTGTCAGCGGCAGATCGTTCACTCCGCAGTCGAATGCCTCGGCAAGTGCAAGGGCTATCTTTATGGCTGAGTATGCGTCATTGCACTGTCCGCAGTCAAGTATCCTTGGTATGCCGTCGATAGTGCCAAGATCCATATCGTTTATGCGGTATTTTCCGCAGGCAAGAGTGAGGATAAGGCTGTCAGGCGGTGTGAGCCTTGCGAAGTCTGAATAGTAACTTCTGCTCGGTGACGCACCGTCACAGCCGCCTATGAGGAAGAAGTGCTTTATCCTGCCCTCTTTCACAAGGCTTATTATCTTTTCGGCATTTGACAGCACTGCGTTGTGTGCAAAGCCTGTTGTTACTGTGTGACCGCCGTTCATGCCTGTCATTTCTCTGTCCTCGTCATAGCCGCCGCACTCAATGGCTTTTTCTATAACAGGCGTAAAATCCTTGTCGTCGCCAATGTGCACAAGCTCAGGATATGACACGATAGAGGTGGTGAAAACTCTGTCGCAGTAGCTTTGACGGACAGGCATTATGCAGTTTGTTGTGAAAAGTATCGGTGCAGGGATATTGTGAAATTCCGACTGCTGATTTTGCCAGCCTGTGCCGAAATTGCCCTTTAGCTGCGGATAGGCTTTGAGCTTTGGATAACCATGGGCAGGGAGCATTTCACTATGAGTGTAGATATTCACTCCTTTATCTTTGGTCTGCTCAAGGAGAAGTTTCATATCGTGCAGGTCATGACCGCTCACGACGATAAAAGGTCCTTTTTCAATGGTTAGTGGAACTTCTGTAGGGACAGGGTCGCCATATGCGTCAGTGTTTGCGGCATCGAGAAGTGCCATACATTTCAGGTTCACATTGCCTGTTTCAAGCACCAGCCCCAACAGCTTTTCAGGGTCGTTCTCACTGCCTATGGCACGCAGAGCCTTGTAGAAAAAGCTTGTCACCTCGCTGTCAGTTTTGCCAAGTGCCTGTGCGTGATAAGCATACGCCGCCATACCCTTTATTCCGAAGAGGATAAGTGATTTCAGCGAGCGGATATCCTCATGATCGTTCCACAGTTTTTTCATGTCGTAGTCATCAAACTTCTGAGAGTTGATGCGGTTTCGCTCAATGTGTATCTCCTCTGTGAGCTGTTTTATGGTGACATTATTGAAGTTCACGTTCGTGATAGTCGTAAAAAGCCCTTTGAGTATGAGCATATCTGTTTTTTCAGTTGGCGAGCCATTTTCTGCGGCGTTTGCAAGGGCTATAAGTGCACCGATAAGCTCGTCTTGATAAACTGCTGTGTCGGCTTTTTTGCCGCATACGCCTACTTTTCCGTCACAGCCTGTGTTGTGTGCAGTCTGCTGACACTGGAAACAAAACATATCTTTCATTGGTAAGACCTCCGTATATTTGTGATAGGTCTATTATGTACCGATATGTGAAATTTATTCCTGCGTTTTATGAGAAAAACAGCCTAACAGCCAGTGCAGAGAACACAAATCCCATAAGGTCTGAAAGGCATGCCGCCGCAAATACCGAGGGATAAGCCTTTTGTTTTATGGCTGAAAAATATACTGCTATGGTGTAGAATGTCGTTTCCGTTGACCCCATTAAAACGCTTGCCACACGTCCGCTGTAGCTGTCAGGGGAAACGCTTGAAAGAATGGTTTCAAGGCAGGCGAGTGCGCCGCTCCCTGAAATGGGTCTGACTATGGCAAGGGGTATGCACTCTTCCGGAAAGCCCAGAAAGGTGGTCACAGGTCGGAGCAGTTTTGCTATAATATCAGCTGCTCCTGATGATGTGAACATTCCCACTGCTGTCATAAGCAGAATGAGCATTGGTATCAGCCCCACGGCGATTTTGAGGTTTTCAGTCGCACCCTCGCAGAAAACATTCACTATATCCACCTTTTTCACAAGCCCATAGCAAAGTATCAAAACCATAAGCGCAGGCGCGAAAATGTCACCGAAATTCATGGCGTTCGTCCTTTCTGAGGTTGAGGGTATAGACCATAAGACAGCCTGCGGTCACGGAGATAAGGGAGGAGAAAATGATAGCAGGCGTTACGTCAAAGGGGGATACTGCACCGTGTTCAAGGCGCATTGCCGCAATGGTGGAGGGGACAAGCTGAATGGAAGCCGTGTTAAGCACCACAAGCATAGAAATGCACTTCTTTCGTGCCGCAGGCGGAAGCTTCTGCATGGCTTTCACGGCGGCTATGCCTGAGGGTGTGGCAGCATTGCCTAATCCTAAAAGGTTTGCGGTCAGGTTCATTGTCACGGCATTCATGACCTCGGGGCAGTGTGCGGCATCTCTGAATAGTAGCCTTGTGACAGGGGATAGCATACGGGCAATGACCGCTGTTATGCCAGCCTTTTCACATATCTTCATAAGTCCGCCCCAAAGACACATCGAGCCACTCAAGTATATGACAAGCTCCACCGCTTTGTTACAGCCTTCAAGAGAAGCCACTGATACTGCTGTCATGTCGCCTTTAAGAAAACCGCATAACAAGGCGGATAGGGACAATATCACAATTATTACGCTTAATATAATTAACACTCCTTTCAGTTAGTATTCATATCAAGTTAATATATAAAAAACTTTGACAATAAGTGTGAAATTTTGGTGATAACGCTTGACAAATGTAATTATGTTTGTTATAATATGTTTATCATAAGATTTATGTTAAATGAAATACTATTTTTGTGTTTCAAATTAATTTAAAGGGGATTGATTTTATGAAATCTACAGGAATTGTAAGAAAAGTTGACGAGCTTGGAAGAATAGTTCTTCCTATCGAGCTCAGAAGAACCTACGACCTTGCTGTTAAGGACGCTATCGAGATCTATACAGATGATGACAAGATCATTCTGAAGAAGTTCCAGAGAACTTGTATCTTCTGCGGAAGCGGTGAAGAGTGCGTTGAATACAAGGGCAAGACAATTTGTGCAGCTTGTATGGCAGAGCTCAAGGGTGAAGCTAAGTAATTACATATTTGTAGTAATATTATGAAACAGACAGGACGGACATGAAAGTGTTTGTCCTGTTTTTATTTTATGTGATAGAAAAAGCGTGTATGCAAAAAAACATACACGCTTTTTTATATTATAAGCTTTTTGAAATCATCTTCGCTGCCATTAAATACCGTCATGTGGAGATATTCGCCGCTTTCATAGAATGAGAATTTTACACGGTTGGTATAAGTCCAGAACGTCCAATCCATATCCTCGTCAGGCTTTGAAAACAGGCTCTCATACCATATCTTGTCCTTGTTGAATCTGCTGTCTGAAGCAACGATGTTTTTGTACGTCCGTTCTGTGCAGTATATGACAGGTCTTACGCCGTATTGCTTTTCTATCCTGTCGCAGAAGTCTGCAAGGTTATCTGCGGCTTCGTAATAGTCAGGTGGCAGAAGTCTGTAAAGTCCTCTCAGTCTTACCTCCACTGCAGGGATAAGCCTGCCGCTTAGATCCTCGCCCACAGCATTTATGAAATGCTCTGCCTGCTCAGTGCCGTCAGTATCAAGCTCAAGCACATGATATGCTCCCACTGATATATCAGTGTCCTTTGAGCCGTTCCAGTTGTCACGGAACGCACCGTCCTCAAAGGTAGTGCCTTTGGTGGCTCTTATATAGGCGGTCTGGATATTCTGCTTAGCAAAACTCTTCCAGCGTATCTCGCCCATTGACTCTGTTACAACAGGTCCTCTTATTGGATAGTCACGCTTTTTCGGCTCATTGAACCACAGTCTGCCTGTATACAAAAGCACCGCAAGGTTTATCACAAGCACAACTGCACACAGTATTATCAGCCGTTTTACGAGCTTTTTCAGAAATCTGTGACGCGGCTTTTCTTCCTCGTAGACCTCGTAATTTGTGTAGTTTGAAAGGTCACGTTCGTCATACTCGCTGTCTATTTTGTTTATAGCTTCCTTGTCAAGCTTGAATTTCTTGCTGCGTTTCATTAGCAGTATCCTCTCGGTTAAATTCCTCAGAATTTGCGATAAGCTCCGCAAAGGTATATGTGTCAAGCTTGTTCCTTACCATTTCAGATATCTCGTTAAAAGCTTTCTGATAACAGCAGATACCGTCTGCACCTCTGTTGCAGGTGCAGTCTGGGGAAAGACATCTTGAAAAATAATATGTACCCTCTATGGCTTCAAGAACGTCTTTCAAGGTAAGCTGTGCAGGGTCTTTATTTATGATATAGCCCCCCTGCGTGCCTTTATATGACTTCACTATATCAGCCGCAACAAGCTTTCTCAGTATCTTCAGCGCAAATCGAAGTGTAACGCAGGCATCATTGGAAATGGTTTTTGCGTCCATTTTGTCTTTTTCGCGGCATAGAACGGATACTATTCTCACTGCGTAATCCGCCTCAAGTGTTATAAACATTTATTTCCTCCGAAACTTAGTCAAGATAATCTCTTACCTTGTTGCTCCTGTTAGGGTGACGGAGCTTTCTGAGAGCCTTTGCCTCTATCTGACGTATTCTCTCACGGGTAACGTTGAACTGCTGACCTACTTCTTCAAGAGTTCTTGAACGTCCGTCCTCAAGACCGAAACGAAGTCTGAGCACCTTCTCTTCTCTCTCTGTAAGAGTGGAAAGCACCTGATTTATCTGCTCTTTAAGAAGCACAAGTGAAGCGGCTTCTGCCGGAGCCGGAGCGTCATCATCAGGGATAAAGTCGCCAAGATGTGAGTCCTCCTCCTCGCCGATAGGTGTTTCAAGAGAAACAGGGTCCTGAGCGATACGCATGATCTCTCTTACTCTTTCAACGCTCATATCAAGCTCTTTTGCTATTTCCTCAGGTGACGGATCATGACCGTTCTTGTGGAGAAGCTGTGAGGATACTTTCTTTACCTTTGTGATAGTTTCTACCATGTGTACAGGTATTCTGATAGTTCTTGCCTGATCGGCGATCGCTCTTGTTATAGCCTGTCTTATCCACCATGTGGCATATGTGGAGAATTTGAAGCCCTTTGTATAGTCGAATTTTTCAACGGCTTTGATAAGACCCATGTTGCCTTCCTGGATAAGGTCAAGGAAGCTCATTCCTCTGCCCACATATTTCTTTGCGATAGAAACAACAAGTCTGAGGTTTGCTTCTGCAAGTCTTTTTCTTGCTTTTTTAGCGTCCTTTTCATTGCCGCTAGACATCTTTTCTGCTAGCTGTATCTCCTCCTCGGAGGTAAGAAGCGGCACTCTGCCTATTTCCTTAAGGTAGATCTTGACCGGGTCGTCGATAGCGATCCCGTCAGTTGAAAGGGAAATATCAACGCCGTCCTGATCCAGATCGTCTTCCGGGTTTACCATGTCAAGGCTGTCGTCGGTGATGATATCATCAATTATCTCAATATTATTTGCGGCACAGCTATCATAGAAACTGTCCATTTGCTCGACGTCATAGTCGAGCTTTTCAAGAGCGTCAGTTATCTCTTTTGTAGTGAGCTTGCCTGTAGTTTTGCCGTGTTCCATAAGGTTATCAAGTATCTGTTTTTTGTCTGTCATTTCAAACACTCCAATCTCAATTTTTACATCGGTTGATCTTTGTTAATTCTTTTTGCGCATTTCTTCAAACTTTTTGAAGAAGTCATCGTCGGATATATCCTCCTGTTTCTCCTTCGGCTTGTAGTTTAAAAGCACATTTATATAATCCTCAGCGACCTTGGCGTCAATGCCCAGTTCGCTGTATTTTTCCAGTATCTCCGTTATCTTACCCACTTCCTCGGGTGAAAATTCACCATTAAAAGATGATACAGAGCAATCCTGCAAATCGGTTATCTTGCTCGTCAGGCTTTCGTAAACACGCCTATTGAAGCTGGTAACGAATTTGTCGGGGGGAAGCCTTTTCAGAACATCTCCGCAGGCGTCATGATTATTGTAGAGATAATATATGATACCCGCTTCGGCGGCGGATTCTCGTCTGTGTTCATTGGCTTCGGGGTTTATGGTGTCACGCTTGTCAGCGAAGGTTATAGTGCGAGTCCACTCCTTTTTGCTATACTGATAGCGACGGTTTTTAAGTATAGCATTAAGTTCTGCATTGACAGTTGTGATGCTCACATTCTGTTCAGCCGCCACCTTTTTTGCGTATATCTCACGCTCAGTAGGGGAGCTTATATCCGCAAGGACTTTATAGGCTTTTTTGAGATAATCTATCCTGCCTATATCAGTGTCGATATCAATGCCGTCTTTGCATTTTTCTAACTCAAACTCTATTGCACCGTCTGATTTTTTCAGCAAATGGCGAAAGTGGTCTGCTCCGAATTTGTTTATGTACTCATCAGGGTCTTTTGCACCGTTCATTTTGATAACGGTGGTCTTAAGGCCGGTTTCACCAAGAATTTTTATTGCTCTCGTTGTGGCTTTCTGACCTGCGCCGTCTGCGTCATAGCATATGACAACGTTGTCTGCATAGTTGGATATTATCTTCGCCTGCTCAGGGGTGAGCGCAGTTCCGCAGGAAGCTACGGCATTTTCAAAGCCTGCCTGATTAAGGGAAATAACGTCAAGGTTACCCTCGCACAGAAGAATGGTCTTATCTTTCACTGCGGCGTTTTTGGCGAAGTTCATGGAGAAGAGAAATCTGTTTTTTGAATACACAAGGGTATCTTTTGAGTTAAGGTATTTTCTCTTATCGTCAGGTGTGAGCGCTCTTCCGCCAAATCCCACTATATGACCTGCAAGGTCGATAAAAGGGAACATTGCACGATTTACGAAGAAATCGAACGTATTTCGGGTATTCTTCTGTGAACGTGAGATAAGCGAGCCTTGCTCCAATTCTTCCTCGGTGAAGCCCTCAGAGAGCATATAGCTTTTCAAGGCAGACCAACTGTTTGGAGCAAAGCCCATTCCATATTTCTTTATGGTTTCAATACTGAGCTTACGTTTGTTTATAAGATAGTCAAGACATTCCTTGCCCTGCGGCGTCTTTAGCTGATGATAGAAAAACCTTGCGGCTGTTTTATTCATTTCATAGAAGCGCTTTCTGGTATCGGTGCGCTTGCTGTCATAGCCGTTATCCTCCGGAAGCGGCACTCCGCCACGTTCTGCAAGGAGCTTGACAGCTTCCCAATAGTCCAGATTATTGTACTTCATTGTAAAAGTGATAACATCTCCGCCTGCTCCGCAGCCAAAGCAGTGAAAATACTCTTTGTCAGGGTGAATATGGCAGGACGGGGTTTTTTCGTTGTGAAAAGGGCAGAGGCAAACATAATCTCTGCCTGTTCTTTTGAGGGTGACATAGCTGCTCATGACCTCTGCGATAGGGTTGGCAGCTTTAAGTCTTTCTATAAAATCTATAGGCAGCGGCAAATTTCTTCCTCCTTGGGTATGCGCTAATACTTTGTCCACCCCAATGGGATAAACAGATTTTTAAAGGTCTCAATGGCGAAGCCGTCTGTCATGCCTGATATGTAATCGCAGATAGCACGGTCAATTCCGAACTGATAGGCGAGATTCATATAAAAGGCAGGCAGCTTTTCGATATGATGAACATAATAGTCATAGAGCTTTGCTATCATGTCTTTAGCCTTGACTTCTTCTGATTTGCACTTTGGATTTGTGTACACAAAGTCAAACATAAATCTATGCAGTGCAGTGTAGGCGTCACTCACTTCGTCATCCATATGCAGGTTTTCAGCTCCGCCCTTGATAAGCGAGGTCACAAGAGTGGTTATCCTCTCAGACTTGGATCCGCCAAGCACCTTTGTGATGTTTTTCGGAATATCCTCTTCGGTCATAATGCCTGCACGAACGGAATCGTCGATATCGTGATTTATATAGGCGATAACGTCTGCAAATCTCACAACATAGCCCTCTTTCGTGTCAGCTATCATGTTAGTGTGCTTTAATATTCCGTCACGGACTTCTTCTGTGAGGTCAAGGCCCTTGCCGTCTTTTTCCAAAATATCCACTACACGCAGGCTTTGCTCATAGTGGTGAAAGCCGTCAGGGCTAAGCTCGTTGAGAGCCCTTTCTCCTGCATGACCAAAAGGCGTATGACCAAGGTCATGACCCAGTGCGATAGCTTCGGTGAGATCTTCGTTGAGCCGCAAAGCTCGTGAGATAGTTCGTGCGATCTGACTTACCTCAAGGGTATGAGTAAGTCGTGTTCTATAATGGTCGCCTGCAGGGGACAGATAGACTTGAGTTTTATGCTTCAGCCGTCTAAAAGAATTGCAATGAAGTATCCTGTCACGGTCACGCTGGAAACACGTCCTCAGCGGACAAGGTTCGCAAGGCTCTTTACGCCCTTTTGAATCAACAGACAAGCAGGCGTTTTCGCTCAGAAATTGTTTTTCAAACAACTCGGTTTGTTCTCTCGGCAGCACAAAAATTCCCCCTTACAGTATATAAAACATACTAACTCTATATAATATATACTATAATAGTTCAAAAAAGCCTTTATTTTTACATAAAGGCTGAATGTTTTTGTATAATCGCACAAATCTCATGCAAAATCGGCAAGAAGATTTGTTTCTTCTGACAATTCAAGCTTGCCGCAGGATATATCCGTAAGCTGTTTTTTTAGATTGTCTGCAAGCTCAGACTTCACAAGAAACGCAAGATTTACAGAATCGGCAAAGTCCTCTTTTTCCATTATCACGCCATATTCAGGCAGCGCATAGCTGACCTTGCCATATAGCGTATAGTCACAGGACAAAGATATTCTTGAACACTCGCACATTTCCATTTTTCTTGCAGCGTTCACCGCCATTGAACAACCCTGAGAATAGGCTCTTGTAAGACCGCTTGCCCCTAAAAGTATTCCGCCAAAATATCGTGTCACCACCACACAAACGTCTGTAAGCCCGGATTTGTTTATTACATCAAGCACAGGCACTCCGCCTGTACCCTGTGGCTCGCCGTCGTCGCTGTATCGTGAAACGTTTCCCTCTCTCAACACATAGGCGTAGACGTTGTGCCTTGCCTTGCGGTTTTCGGCTTTTATTCTGTTTATGAATGCGACAGCCTCATCAGCGGTGCTGACAGGTGCGATATGCCCGATAAATTCGGACTTTTTCTCCGTAAAGCTCGCCTGAGCTTCCTCATAGATTGTTGTATATCCCATTTGGTGTCCTCATATAAAAGAAAAAAGGAACGGAATTATCCGTTCCCTTTGAAAATTAGTCAAGATTAAATCTCTTCTTGAATCTGTCAACACGTCCGCCTGTATCTACGAGCTTCTGCTTACCTGTGTAGAATGGGTGGCACTTAGAACAAATTTCAACCTTGATATCCTTCTTTGTAGAACGAGTATGGATAACATTACCGCAAGCGCAAGTAATTGTTGTTTCCTCATACTTTGGGTGAATTCCTTCTCTCATTTGACTTCCTCCTTCCAAACTAAAATTATGACTCATAGAAGCCCATCATTTCAGTTTAGACAGTAGTTCTATGTAGTATTTATCAATATGCTGAACAAATCAGCTTTATTATTATACCATTATATACGTCACTTGTCAAGCACTTAACACTTTTTTTACATTTATCCTGCTCATTTCGACAAAACAAAAAGGCAACCCATCGGCTGCCCTTTGCTTGTGTAAAAATTTTGGAGAGGATGAAACGAGCTAAGAGTTTGATCTTAGTGTTTACATTCTTTTTCTTTCTCTGTTCTACATTACATATTATAGCCTTTAAGGGCTGTAACTTCAAGAACAGACAAGTTACATTTCACTACAATACTGTTACAAATTATTTCAATTTGTAACTTTAAAATAACCTTAAATTTTTCTCAAAGCAGGCTTATTATTCGTGGTCAACTCCGTATGCAGCACGGTATTCCAGCATTTTGTCAAGATACTCTTTGCCCTCAACAACGCCGTCCTGAATAGCCTTGATAATATCGTTGATGTTTACGATAGAGTATACCTTTACGCCAAAGTCTTTATAAGCCTGTTCAACAGCTGAAAGGTCAGTATCCAGTGCTTTTTCCATTCTGTCAACTGTTATCACCATGCCTGTTACGTTTACGTCTGCGGCACTTTTGAGCTTTGGCATTGACTCTCTGAGAGCCTTGCCTGATGTCATAACATCGTCGATGATTATTACCTTTTCTCCGTCTGCAAGCTTCTTTCCAACGAACATTCCGCCCTCGCCGTGATCCTTAGCTTCCTTTCTGTCAAAGCAGTAAGAAACGTCAATGCCATACTTTGTTGCAAGCGCGATAACGGCTGAAACAGCAAGAGGGATACCCTTATATGCAGGTCCGAAAAGTGTTTCAACAGGTATTTTGTTGTCAGCTATGCAATCAGCGTAAAAGCCACCCAGCTTTGCAAGCTGTTCGCCTGTTTTATAGTTTCCGCAGTTGATGAAATACGGAGCTTTTCTGCCACTTTTGAGAGTGAAGTCGCCAAATGTGAGAACTCCGCTGTCTACCATAAATTTTATAAATTCTTCCTTGTAGGTCATATTGAACTTCCTTTCAATTATGTTACTTTGATTATACCACATTTTTCACGGCTTTGCAAGGTTTTTTTGCCTGCCGAACATAAGCCCGTGAGAGCCTGTGGCAAGGCAGAAAACGCCGTGTTCACGCATATCGCCGCATATTGAGTGTATAACGCCGTATTGCTGTCTATCGGTATTTATACGTGCGAAGCTTTCACCCAGATCATCAGAAATATAAAAGCCGTATTCGCCACTGATATTTCCTGTGACATACATTGCAGGAGTTTCTTCAAGTCCTTTTCCAAAGCCTATGCAGTTTATCCTGTCCTCAGGGAGAATATCGCTTATACCCACGCTGTCACTCTTTATCTCAAAGCGGTAAAGTCCCTTTATGCCATTTGCGAGCCAGAATACTCCGCTCTTATCAGGCTGTCTTGAAAGCTGATAGTGGGCGTATCGCGGACACTTTATGTCCATTCTTATGGACACTTCTCTGAAAGTTGCACCTTTGTCACGGCTGATGTAAAGCCCCAGATTTGCTCTTTCTGCTATGGCGAAGAAAAGATCACTGTTGTAATAGTCTGAGAAAATTTTTACGTTGTGTTCATCTGCTGAGTTTCCGCTGCTGTCCGTAAAAATGGACTTTTGCCATGTTTTGCCCTCATCGTCGGTATAGCAGACAGCCTTGTTAGAAAAGCCTCTGCCGCCTGCAACAGCCCACATTATGCGTTTGCCGTCGGCAGATATCGCTGTCCAACCTGAGTCTACATTAGGCTTTTCGATGTTGTCAAGCTTTTTGTCTATAAACTCAGAAAGCCCACGGGGCATGGGAAGTCTTTCCCACGTTGAACCGCAATCTTTGGATAAGATCAGACCACCTTTTGTTTTGCCCGTCCAGTTGCCACGGGGAGTTGCGGCTATGTATTCGGGTCTTTGAAGTGTGAAGTCTGCGTTTAGGCAGGTGATGTAGCGGTCGCCATTTTCGTTTGCAAAGGAATTTTCGCACTCACTGTCATAATCTTCAAAGGCAAAGCCACCAAGGTCGCCAATGATATCTATAATGCGATTTCTGCCATGGGGAGTGGTGTATACATTAAGGTGAACAGTTTCCTCGATGCCCTCGCAGAATGGTTTTACAAGCACATCTCCGCTTGCAAGACCTGTTATCATGAACAGACCTGTTCCTGTGTTGAACAAGGCTGTGTCGCTGTCAAAAGGTGAAAGCTTTATGTCGCTTATCCAGTGGACACAGTTTCCGCCGCCGTTGTATCGTGGTTTCATGTATGGGATATTCCAATCGAAGCGGCTATATTCAAGCCTGTTCATTATTATCTTCCAGCTTTCACCGCTGTCGGTGCTTGTATAGATCATATCTCCGCCATTTTTCCGGCAGACAGTTGATAGCAAAAGCATTTTGCCGTTGGAACATATTCCGCTGTAGCCGCATGGGATATGGTTCTCAGGGGTTATGTCTTTGTCAAAAACAGTAACTCCATTTTCGATGCGGTATCTGTATACCTTGCCGCCTGAAAGCGAGCCTGTGTCGCAGGCATAAGCACCCATGCCACCGTAGAATACTTTTCCGCTTGAAGCAAAAGTGATGTATATATATCTGCTGTCGCTGGTGATACGCTGTGGCACGAAGCCATAATAGGAGGAGTTTTCGTATTTCACAGGGTCGGGGGCGGTGAGGGGAACGAAGCTTTTCAAGCCGTCTGTGGAGCAATACAGAGTGTGACCTCTTGTTACACCGTCAGGGGAGTTTGCTTCACCTGAACAGCCTGCGATAAAAAGTTTGCCCTCACTGTCTGTCCATATAAGCGAGATGTTTTTCTCACCAAACAGGTCTATGCTTTGCCAGCTTTCGCCCATATCCTCAGAATAGATAATTCCTGCGGTCTGAGAGCCGAAATACAGCCTGCCGTTTTTGTAAATTAGTCTGTTTCCTGTGGCTCTGCCAACTTCGTTTCCGTGAACGCTGCATGGCAGTGGCTTTTGTATTATATTTTCTCCCTTGTTATCAGATATGCAGAGATAATTTGAGCGTTTATCTCCGCAGGTGAAAAACAGCTTATTGGGGTCGTTTTCGTCAAGGGCTATTGCAAGGGGATAGGTCTGTGCAGGGTCGTCTGCGGTAACTTTGTCTGCCAGATACGTCCAAGTTTGTTTATCAAAGTCATAGCGATAAACACCGCCGATGTCGGTGCGTATATAAAGCGTTTTGCTGTCGGTGGGGTGGAAATTGATACCTGTCACAAAGCCGCCTCCGCCTATTTTCAGATTGCCATATTCGTATTTGATAGGTGAAAGAATTTTCATATATTTCTCCGTTACCATTCGATAGTAGAAACGTCAACAGGGTCTTTGTTTATCTCAACTTTGTCTACCTTGCTGTTTTTGACGGTTATAACTCTGTCAGCCATTGGTGCGATTGCAGAGTTGTGGGTTATGACTATAACTGTCACACCGTCATTTCGGCAGGTATCCTGCAAAAGTCTGAGGATATTTTTACCTGTGTTGTAATCAAGCGCTCCTGTCGGTTCGTCGCAAAGAAGAAGCTTAGGATTTTTCGCCAATGCTCGTGCGATAGAAACACGCTGCTGCTCGCCGCCTGAAAGCTGGGAGGGGAAGTTGTTCATTCTGTCCTCAAGTCCCACTTTTTTCAGCACCTCTTCAGGCTGTGAGGCGTGTGCGCATATCTGTGTGGCAAGCTCAACGTTTTCCTTGGCGGTAAGATTATTTACAAGGTTATAGAACTGAAAAACAAAGCCTATGTCATATCTGCGGTATGTTGTGAGCTGCTTTTTATTAAAAGTGGCAATGTCCTTGCCGTCAACAAGGATCTTGCCCTCGTCACAGGTATCCATGCCGCCGAGCATATTAAGTATAGTAGTTTTTCCTGCACCGCTTGCGCCTACTATAACAGCAAATTCGCCTTTTTCTATCTCAAATGAAACACCGTCTGCGGCATTTATGGTTATCTCGCCCATTTTGTATCTTTTATAAACGTTCTCGAATTTTACAAAGCTCATAGTCTGCACCCCCATATTGTCTTTACGTTATTGTATCACAATAATATGAACATTTCAAGGGCTTTTGCTACTTGAAATGGTGGAAGTGATATGTTATAATTGTATCTGAAACAGGCGTGAGCCTCACATTTTGACAAGGAGAGATATAAATGGAATTTCAGAAGCTTATTGAAAGCAGAAGAAGCATAAGAAAATATGACGGCAGTAAAAAGGTAACAAAAGAGCAGATAGAAACGCTTATAGCTGCCGCAACAGAAGCACCATCGTGGAAAAACTCTGAAACTGCAAGGTATTACTGCGTTCTCAGTGACGAGATGACAAAGAGGGTAAGAGAGGAGTGCTTGCCTGGATTTAACAGAGAAAGGTCTGAAAATGCGGCGCTTCTTGTAACGACTTTTGTACATACAAAAGCAGGTTTTGACAAAGAGGGTGATCCTGATAATGAAGTCGGCAATGGCTGGGGATTTTACGATCTTGGTCTGCACAATGAGATACTTCTTCTCAAAGCGGCTGAGCTTGGCTTAGGCTCGCTTGTAATGGGCATCAGGGACGGAGAAAAGCTCCGTGAGGTGCTTGAAATACCTGAAAGCGAGATCGTAGTATCGGTTATAGCCGTTGGCTATCCTGCAGAAGCCCCTGCCAGACCTAAAAGGAGAGCTGTTGAGGATATTGCAAAGTTCTTTTAATATGGTCGTTATGCAGTTTTTTAGCTTGTATTTGTGATATTGACCTTCCTGCGCTTTAGTTTGGTCGTCAGACCTTTCTTACAGCATGGGGAGGTCTTTTTGTGCGTAAAAATAAGGCGTTAGAACAAAATCTAACGCCTTACTGATATTCTTTTGAACACGAAGTCTTATAGTTGTTCGCATTACAAGACTTGTGAAGTGGCTTAAAACCTTACTTCATAGCCTCTTCAACTGCAACTGCGCAAGCAACTGTAGCACCAACCATTGGGTTGTTGCCCATGCCGATAAGACCCATCATCTCAACGTGTGCAGGAACTGAAGAAGAACCAGCAAACTGAGCGTCGCTGTGCATTCTTCCCATTGTATCTGTCATACCGTAAGAAGCAGGACCGGCAGCCATGTTATCTGGGTGCAGAGTTCTACCTGTTCCTCCGCCTGAAGCTACTGAGAAGTACTTCTTGCCTTTCTCAAGTCTTTCCTTCTTGTATGTACCTGCAACTGGGTGCTGGAATCTTGTTGGGTTTGTTGAGTTACCTGTGATAGAAACGTCTACGTTTTCCTTCCACATGATAGCAACGCCCTCGGTAACATCGTTAGCACCGTAGCAGTTTACCTTAGCTCTCAGACCATCAGAGTATGCCTTACGGAATACTTCCTTAACTTCGCCTGTGTAGTAATCCATTTCTGTTTCAACATATGTGAAGCCGTTGATTCTAGCGATGATCTGTGCAGCGTCCTTGCCAAGACCGTTAAGAATAACTCTCAGAGGCTTTGTTCTAACCTTGTTAGCCTTCTCAGCGATACCGATAGCACCCTCAGCGGCAGCGAATGATTCGTGGCCTGCGAGGAATGCGAAGCACTCTGTATCCTCTTCAAGAAGCATCTTGCCGAGGTTACCGTGACCAAGACCAACCTTTCTCTGGTCAGCTACAGAGCCAGGGATACAGAAAGCCTGAAGTCCCTCGCCGATAGCAGCAGCAGCGTCAGCAGCTCTTGTGCAGCCCTTCTTGATAGCGATAGCGCAGCCTACTGTGTAAGCCCACTTAGCGTTCTCAAAGCAGATAGGCTGAATGCCCTCAACGAGCTTATAAATGTCAAGACCCTTAGCCTTGCATACGTCAGCACACTCTTCGATAGTGTTGATACCGTACTGATTGATAACAGCAAGGATCTGCTTTTCTCTTCTCTCATATGATTCAAATAAAGCCATTGTAACAAATCCTCCTTATTCTTTTCTTGGGTCAACGATCTTAACAGCGTCAGCTACTCTACCGTACTGACCCTGTGCTTTCTCAAAAGCAGTGTTAGCATCGTCGCCAGCCTTGATGAAGTCCATCATCTTGCCGAAGTTTACAAACTTGTAGCCGATGATCTCGTCATCTTCGTTAAGTGCAAGACCTGTAACATAGCCGTCTGTCATTTCAAGGTATCTAGGACCCTTTGCAAGTGTACCATACATAGTACCTACCTGTGAACGAAGTCCCTTACCAAGGTCCTCAAGACCAGCGCCTACTACAAGACCGCCCTCAGAGAATGCACTCTGTGAACGACCGTAAACGATCTGGAGGAAAAGCTCTCTCATAGCTGTGTTGATAGCGTCGCAAACGAGGTCTGTGTTAAGAGCCTCGAGAACTGTTCTGCCTGGAAGGATCTCTGATGCCATAGCAGCAGAGTGTGTCATACCTGAGCAGCCGATAGTTTCAACGAGACATTCCTGGATAACGCCCTCTTTTACGTTAAGTGTCAGCTTGCAGCAGCCCTGCTGTGGAGCACACCAGCCGATACCGTGTGTAAAGCCTGAGATATCCTTGATTTCCTTAGCTTTTACCCACTTTGCTTCTTCTGGAATTGGAGCTGCACCGTGAGCAACGCCCTGAGCGATAGGGCACATTGTTTCAACTTCGTGAGAATAAACCATTATTTACATAACTCCTCTCAAATGATTTTGGTGTAAATGTTGTATATTACATACACTCATATTATAACGCATATTTCGCCATTTTGCAATAGTATTTTATGATTTTTAATATTTTTTTCTCATTCTGTGGTAATTATAACGCTGCTGAGAGGTGCGAGTCTGAGTGGCAGCTTATAGTTTGTGGTATAAAGACCGCTGTTTATGCAGTTTGATCCACTATAAATATCACGATCAGAGTTGAGAAGCTCTTTGTAGGCTCCGTTTTGCTCGACCTTCAGGATATAGTTCTGATAGCTTCCGGAAAAATTGAACACCATATAAAGCGTCTTGCCGGAATGGTCGCTTCTGCGGTAGGCATAAATGCACTGATTTTTGTTGTCTGCGTCTATCCAGCGGAAGGATGTGGAATTATAGTCGGACTTATACAGTGCAGGCTGTTCAAGATAAAGCTTGTGGAGTGCTTTCACATACTTGTGTAATGAATCGTGTATAGGATATGTGAGCAAATTCCAGCCAAGCTCTTTTTCATCACGCCATTCAAGATATTCGCCAAGCTCGTTGCCCATGAAGTTGAGTTTCTTGCCTGGGTGTGTGAACTGGAAAGTATACAGTGCTCTTATGGTAGCAAACTGCTCCTGCTGACTGCCGAACACCTTATCCACCATGGTTTTCTTGCCGTGAACTACCTCGTCGTGGGAATAAGGAAGAATGAAAAGGTCATTATAGAAATAACTCATGGAGAAAGTCATTTTATTGTGATGATTTCTGCGTTCAAAAGGCGGAGTCTTTATATAATTGATGGTATCGTTCATGAAGCCCAGATCCCATTTATAGTCAAAGCCAAGACCGCCGAACTCAACAGGGGCAGTGACCTTTGTGTAGTTTGTGGAATCTTCTGCGAAAAGCATAACGTCAGGGTGCATTTTCTGAATGGTGTAATTAGTGTTCTTCAAGAACCATATACCGCTGTCGTTCACAGCGTCATCAGTGTGGCCGTGACGATAGATAAGATTTGCAACTGCGTCATATCTCAATCCGTCAACATGATATTTTTCTATCCAGAAATTAACTGAGGATTTTACAAAGCTGAGCACATGGGGCTTTGTGTAGTCAAACAGGGCAGTACCCCACTCGGAGTATCTGTCATACTCGTTGTCGCTTTCAAAGAGGAAGCCTCCGTCATAGATGTGCAGGGCATAGAAATCACGAACAAAATGTACGGGTACAAAGTCCAGAATAATGCCGATATTTTCCGCATGACAAGCGTCTATGAACTTCATAAGCCCTCTGGGGTCGCCGTAACGGCTGGTTGCGGAGAAATATCCCGACACCTGATAGCCCCATGAGCCGTCATAAGGATATTCCGTCAGTGGCAGAAGCTCGATATGGGTATAGCCCATTTCCTTTACATAAGGTATGAGCAGGTCTATCATTTCTTCATAGGTGTAAAAGCGGTCGGTTTCTTCTTTTCCCTCTTTTATTCGCCACGAGCCGAAATGTACCTCATATATGTTCATTGGCTTTTCATAGCATTTGTCACGCTTTGAGAGCCATTCTTGGTCATTCCAGCTATAGCTGTTGATATCATACACCACAGAAGCATTTTTCGGTCTTACCTCGCTGTACACCGCAAAAGGGTCTGAGCGGTAGTGCTTTTCAAGAGTAGGCGTTGTGATAACATACTGATAAATGTCACCCTCTTTTGCAGGGCGTTCAACGCTCCATACCCCACGTTCATCACATTCCATAGGGATAATATCTCCATTCAGGCAAAGCTCTACCTTCCTTGCATGGGGCGCATAGGTGGAAAATCTTATGCCGTTCTCTATTTTTACTGCCCCCAGGGCTTCATACGCTCTACAGCTTTGACCATTTATAAATTCTGTGATGATATTGTTTTTCATGCCGTTTCCCCCTGTGAAAAATATTTATAAAAAGTTATTGAAATTTCATAAAATTATGATATAATAAAAGTTAGCGCGAATTGTCTGCTTTTTTGACATTAATTCAGCTTAGTCTGATTTTTTCTCAAAAAAGACCTTTTGTCGTTATGAATCTGAAAGGAATGTAGTTAAATGTCAAGCTCTGCGATAACCAAAAGTGCTTTGTGTGATTCACTGAAAAAACTCTGCGAGCAAAAACCCTTTGATAAAATATCCATATCCGATATAACAGGTGAGTGCGGTCTTAACCGCCAGTCTTTTTATTACCATTTTCAGGATAAATATGAGCTTTTGAGCTATATATATCTTCACGAGCTTTTCGCTGACATCACCAAAGGCGTAAACTACGACAACTGGTATGAGCGTCTTGAAGGATTTCTCGTAAATATGCTCAAAGACAAGCGCTTTTACTCAAACACGCTAAAAAGCAACGAAAAGATATTCGAGCATTATCTTTTCAGAAGTATGCACAAGCTGTTCATCAGATTTTTCTATCACGCTGTTGCTATAACCAGAAAGCGTTCCGATAAGGCGAAATTCTTTGCCGATTTTTATTCTCATGGTTATTGCGGAATAATAATAGATTGGGCAACGGGCGGAATGAGAGAAACTCCACATGACGTAATGCTGAAAATGCGTGAGCTTGCATACGAAAATGTTACCATTGGTGAGGGATTCAGACAGAACCTTTGACAAAAGTCACACAATCACTCTGTTATTTTATCATATTTTATGTAATAAGTGAATAGACAAACCCAAACATACGACAAAAAAAGCGACAGATTCAGATTTCTGTCGCTTTTATTTTTTTACTTTGATGCTTTTGATTTTCTTCTGTCAATAATAACGCATATTATGAATATCAGCAAGCCTGCCGCTGAAAGTGCTATGCCCTTGTGGAGCAACGGCGCAGTAAAGGTTATCTTTATGCTGTGGCTGCCTTTTGGTATCTTGAAGCCAAGGAATGCAGTGTCGGTCTTTTCACACTGCACCTCTTTGCCGTCGATCTCAGCGGTGAAGCCGTCGGTATACGGAATGGAAATGGTGAAATAGCCGTCATTTTTAACGTCTATAGTGCCGTTTATCACATCTCCGTGAGAGGTCTTCTTGTCTATGATAAACGGGTCAACGTCACGCACAAGGCTGTCTTTGTCGATGACATAACAGCGAACGTTGGTTATCTCATACTTGCCGTCAGAGAATTTCACCTTCACGCTGTCTGCACTATAGTCCTGACCTGTGGTTATGACATATTCAAAACGTCTGTTATTATTGTAATATTTCCAATCAGGGGCAGTGAGCTTGTTTTTATTGCCGTTTATGGACACCCAAGCGTCCTTTCTGCCTCCCTTTATATCGTTGTTCACATTGAAAGATACAAACATTATCTCATTGTTCGTGAGCGTTTCGGGAAGCGTTATCTCCTGAGTGAAAGGCTTTTTGGCGTCAATGGTGTATTTTCCCCATTCACGCTTTATCTGGTCGCACTCTGTAAAGTTGATGGAGCGTACCTTTTTGATATCAGATGAAAATGACTTTTCCGTCTTATCCTCAACTATTATATTATTGAAAAGAGCTTCCACTGAGTAAGGATAATTCAGGGAATTATATTCTTTTCTGCCGATAAGAGCATTGGTAGCATATCCGAAAGGCAGAACGTCATTGTTTTCATAAAGTGAAAGGCTTCCGCTCTCTTTTATCTTCTTGTAGCCTGACACTGCCTTTACTGGGTCGTCAGTGATAAGATATCTGTTTGAAAAATACATATCAGCAATAAGGCTTCGTGTCTGAGTGGTCAGGGAAGTGTTGCGGTATGAATTTTCGTTGTATATTTCGCTGTAATAAAATTTGTTGTAATCTTTATTGTGCAGTGAGGAATATATTGACATGGTGTAATAATCTGCATTATATATCATGTTCACTGTGTTCACTTCGTCAACGCAGTTTGAAGTCCTCGATATTTCTTCCTGCGAGCCGACATAGTCTGCAAGTGCGTTCATATCACTGCTGTTGTCATATTCAAGCTCACTTAAAGGCACAAGCTTGTCTGCAAAGTTTGCATACACTGTGGATACCACGAGGCAAAGGGACATTCCTATATTAAGTATGAACTCTTTTTTGCAACGTCTGTATACAAACAGGCTCGACATAAGCACAACAAAGTCAAGGATAATATAAAACTCCACTTTTTTGGTGGTCTTGAACCAGAAAACTCCTGCCAATGCAACTAAAAGGGTTATCACTGCAAGTGGTTTAAGCTTTAGCTTTCCTCTTATTATATCAAAATAGGTGTGTCCGAAAAGAAGCATACCAAGAGGAAGGAAAGGTATAAGAACTTTCGGGTCAACATACAGTGTGCCGTTTAACATATAGACTATTATAGGGCAGGTGGCTATTACCATCATAACGATCCCAAGAAATCTTCTGCAACGTTGTTTTGAGAACACCGCCGATATTATGCTAAGCACTGTGAAAAGGCAAAGCCCCATTGAGTAGTGATAATAGAGCAGGAATTTCAAGTTTACACCTGGTATGAACGACTTGAGATCAACATGGCTGTTGCCTGCCTCTCTGCCTGAGAGCATACAGTGCAGTGTCGGCAGGATAAGCACGCACGCCATTATCACTGCTAGGATAAGCCTGAAAGCGAATGCTGTTCCGTCTTTGCAGAATTTCTTGAAAGTTGGCTTTTCATTTATTTTCAGCCAGCGGTAAACGCCATACACTGCCATTGCCGCAAGACCCGACACTGCAAAGAAATAGCTTGTCATGAGCATCAAAAATGCCCAAAGCGTCACCATGTATTTTCTCTTGCCCTCAAAATAATCCTCGATAGCCATAAAACCTAAAAGCAGGAACGGCATATAATTCACGAACATTATGTGCCTGTGACTGTGGAAGATAAGGGGCGCTGAAAAGAGAAACACAAAGCTCAGTGCAAACGCTGTGTTGTCTGTGAATTTCTGCCGCATCCATATATAGAATATCCACAGGCTTGCTATAATGCCTATTATGGATACTATCTGTATATAGGTTGACATTTTCACAAAGGGCAGAAGATAAGAAAAAAGTATTATAGGCGAATAAAGCCCATAATATGACAGATTATAGATGTTCTCACCACAACCTATGTTCGGGGCAAAGGAGGGAAAAAAGTCCCCTGTTTTGTAAAAGAGCTTTCTGAAATAATCAGGGATAGCATAGTGCTGTCCGCCCCAATCAAGCTCAGAGCCATAGGCGTATTTAAACCTTGTGAGCGCAAGGACAAACAGAAGATATATCCCTGTAAGCACACAAAGATGTATTATATTTTTCTTACTGAGCTTCATTCACAGCCACTCCCAGCGCAGTTGCAGTTTGTTTTTTCATTTCAGGGTGTTCACTGTAGCGTTTATACAGCGTCCAATCCTCATAATAAGCCATATGCCACAGCTTGTCTACAGTTTTCTCTTGAGAGGTATACATATCCGCAAGCTTTTTCTTGAACTCGTATCTCTCTTTTGATATCTTTGGCAAAGTGTTGCCCACCACTTTCAGACGGCTAGCCTTGTAATACTTGCCAAAGCAGTAAAGGTCGCACTGGATATCGTTCTTATCGTATATCTCAGTGACGTAATTATGCACGTTTACATGGTGGATATGACCATATTCGCCTTTTTGATTATGCACAGCTATAAGTTTCCAATCCTTGCAGGTCATTATCTTTTCAAGGTCAGATTCGATACCGTCCTTAACAAGCGCCCAATCGTCACGCTTACCCCTGACTTTATCAGGATATTCAAGCATTATACACTCGTTTCCCGAGGCTTTCACCACGTCCTTGAACTCCTGAGAACGCACCTTATTTCTTCCGTTTGTTACACACACAACAAGATAGCCTTTATCATAAAGATGTCCTCCGCCCCAAAGCACTTCGTCATCAGGGTGAGCCACTATCATAAGCTTATCAGCCTTTGATGACGAAGCAAGCTGTAACTGTATGGCGGATATAGGCGCAACGTCATAAGCCTGATTGACGGTATCTCTTATATGTCTTTTGTAACCTAAAAACCACAGTGTGCCTATAAAAATGACTATTGCCAGAATTATTGCTGTTTCCTTTATATGCCGTCTTGTAAATCTGAGCATAAAAATGCCCGCACCCTTGCAGGATCTCTTCTGCGAGACACGGGCGTTCACCTCTTTCTTTATTACTTGTTGTTCACATAGTCTATAAATCTTTCAAATGCAGCTTTTCCGTCTTTATTTCTCTTATAAACGCCTGCATGTTCAAGCACCTTTGCAAACACGATGCCTATTTCTTTCTGCAAGACCTCATGAACGTTCTCGGCTGTTATATTGTTTTTCTTTGATATCTCCTCAGCCCAATCAGCGTGCTTTTCGATCAGCTTGTCACGGCGTACACCCTCTGTTCCCTCTGTGACCAGAACCTGAGCAAGCTTCTCCATTTCGCCTTTAAGTCTTGACGGAAGCACTGCAAGACCCATTACTTCGATAAGACCGATATTTTCCTTTTTTATGTGGTGTAGCTCCTGATGCGGATGATAAACGCCAAGAGGATATTCCTCGGTTGTGATGTTGTTTCTAAGCACAAGGTCAAGCTCATATCTGCCGTTTCTCATTCTTGCGATAGGTGTGATAGTGTTGTGCGGCTCGCCCTTGGTTTCAGCGTAAATGAATGCTTCTTCGTCGGTGTAGCCTCTCCAAGCTTTGAGTATCTTGTCAGCAAGGTCAACGAGAGCGTTTTTGTCCTCACTGTTTATTCTGATAACTGACATAGGCCATTTAACGATACCTGCGTCAACGTTCTCAAAGCCCTTGAAAACTATCTTTTCTTCAACAGGGGCTTTCGCCATTGCAAAAGTATAATGACCGCCCTGAAAATGTTCGTGCGAAAGGATAGATCCGCCAACGATAGGCAGGTCAGCATTTGAACCTATGAAATAGTGCGGAAACTGTCTAACAAAGTCAAAAAGCTTCTCAAATGCCGAGCGGTCTATTACCATGGGCGTATGCTTCTTATTGAAAAGGATACAATGCTCGTTGTAATAAACATAAGGGGAATATTGAAGTCCCCAGTCTGTGCCGTTTATTTTAAGGGATATAACACGGTGGTTCTGTCTTGCAGGGGAGTTCACTCGTCCTGCATATCCCACGTTCTCATAGCACAGCAGGCACTTAGGATATCCCGACTGCTTTGCAAGCTTTGCCGCCGCAATGGCTTTCGGGTCTTTTTCAGGCTTGGAAAGATTGATAGTTATATCAAGGTCGCCGTACTCTGTTGGAGCTATCCAGCGCATATCTTTCTTTACCCTGTATCTTCTTATGTAGTCCGTGTCCTGCGAAAGCTTGTAGAAATAGTCAGTTGCGACCTTTGCAGACTGGTGGTTGTAAAGTCCCCAGAACTTTGTGTCTACCTCTGACGGTCTTGGAGTAAGAAGCCCCATGAGTTTTGTGTCGAAAAGATCTCTGTAGACAATAGAATTTTCTGTAAGACCCTTTTCCACAGCGTAATCGAGAAGCTCTTTGAGAGTGCTTTCAAGATCAACGTCAGAAAACTCCTCCGCAGGCTCGTCATATTCCTCAAGGTCAAGGGCTTCAAGAAGCCTGTTTGTGGTATAAACTCTGTCGCTCTCCTCAATAAGTCCGCTTTCCAGACCATATGTTACAAGCTTTTTAATGCTTTCAAATATCATGTTATAGATCCCCTTTTGTACAAAAGTATGAGGGGTAACCCCCTCAGCCAGCATCTATTATTATAGACCATTGCTTATTCTTTGTCAACCGACAGACAGGCTAATTAAGATACTTTTAAGCATTTGAAAAGCGTAATAAGAATATTTTAAGATTATTTTGCAGGGGACGCCAGCCCCTACATTTAATGTTAGGAAAAATGATCTAGCACCGAATATTAACAAATTGTTAAATTGACAATTGTCCTATTGACAAAAGCGGGAAGTATGGGTATAATAAAAACAATATGACAAAGGCGTTGACAGGAACAAAAGCAAAGTTCTGACATTACAGAGAGCCGTTGGTGGGTGCAAGACGGTATGCGGAATTTGTGATAACTCGTCCCCGAGCCTGAACGGTGAAATCTTATTAGCCGCTCACGGGTTCTCCCGTTATAGAGATACGCATTGATAGATGCGGCTGAGATATGCGGTGTGAGCCGTATATGAATGAGAGTGGTAACACGGCAAAGCTCGTCTCTCCTTATTGGTAGGAGCGGCGATTTTTTTTATGCCCTTTTCCACATCACTATCAAAATAATTATCGGCTTTATATTTATAAGGAGGATCTGACATGAAAAACGTAGAAAAGTATGAGAGAGGCTATTATATGCCTCCTGTAAAGTGCATGAAGTGGGCTGAAAAAGAGTATGTTGACCACGCTCCTGCATGGTGTTCTGTTGACCTGAGAGACGGAAATCAGGCTCTTATCATTCCTATGAGCCTTGAGGAAAAGCTAGAGTTTTTCACAAAGCTCGTTGAGATAGGTTTTAAGGAGATAGAGATAGGTTTCCCTGCCGCCTCTGAAACAGAGTATGAGTTCTGCCGTACACTTATCGAGAAGAACATGATACCTGATGATGTTACTATTCAGGTGCTTACACAGTCAAGAGAGCATATCATAAAGAAAACATTTGAAGCTATCGACGGTGCAAAGAACGCTGTTGTCCACCTTTATAACTCAACATCTGTTGCACAGAGAGAGCAGGTTTTCCGCAAGTCTAAGGAAGAGATAATCAAGATAGCTACAGACGGTGCAAAGCTCTGCAACGAGTATAAGAAGCACGCAAAGGGAAATATAGTATTCGAGTATTCTCCTGAGAGCTTCACAGGCACAGAGCCTGAATTTGCAAGAGATATCTGCAACGCTGTTATCGACATCTGGCAGCCTACACCTGATAACAAGGTCATCATCAACCTGCCTGTAACAGTTGAAATGTCAATGCCTCATGTTTATGCTCAGCAGGTAGAGTATATGTGCGACACTCTTCACAACAGAGAGAACGTTATAGTTTCACTTCACCCACATAATGACAGAGGCTGTGCAGTGGCAGACTGCGAAATGGGACTGCTTGCAGGCGCTGACAGAATAGAGGGTACTTGCTTCGGCAATGGTGAGAGAACAGGCAATGCCGATATCGTTACTATCGCACTTAATATGTACACGCACGGAGTTGACCCTAAGCTGGACTTCTCAGATATGCCTGCACTGGTAGAGCTTTACGAGAGAGTTACAAGAATGAAGGTTTATGACAGAAGCCCATATTCAGGCGCACTTGTATTCGCTGCATTCTCAGGCTCACATCAGGACGCTATCGCAAAGGGCATGAACTGGAGAAAAGAAAAGAGCTGTGACAAGTGGACAGTTCCTTATCTTCCTATCGATCCGCATGACGTTGGCAGAGAGTATGACGGTGACGTTATCAGAATAAACTCACAGTCAGGCAAGGGCGGAATAGGCTTTATCCTCCAAAATCAGTTCGGCTACGATCTTCCAAAGAAGATGAGAGAGGACTTTGGCTACAAGGTAAAGGCTGTTTCAGACCACAAGCACAAGGAGCTTATGCCTGATGAGGTCTACAAGATATTCAAGGACGAGTACCTCAACAAGTGCGCACCTGTTGACATTCCTGAAGCACACTATGTTCAGAAGCAGAACGGCACTATCTGCGCCGCTATCACAGCTTCAGTAAACGGCGTAACAAACGATCATACAGCAGAGGGCAACGGACGTCTTGACGCTGTTGCAAATGCTATCAAGCAGGCTTTGAACTTTGATTTTACCGTGGAAACATACACAGAACACGCTCTTGAAAGAAAGTCAACATCTGAGGCTGTTTCGTATGTTGGAATTTCCTGCGGTGATAAGATGTATTGGGGCGTCGGCAGACATTCAGACATTATCGTATCTTCTATCAAGGGTCTTGTTTCAGCTATCAACAACGCTTTTGCAGATAAGAAGTAATGAATAATAATTTAAGGGACAGGCGAAAGTCTGTCCCTTTTTTTGTACAAAAAAATGCAGCCATATAGAATATGACCGCATTGTATATTATTTCTTTTTTCTTCTGAAAAGCCTTTTGAGCCAGCCTAAAAAGCCCTTTTTCTCCTTTTCAGGCTCGACAGCCTTTGAATCATTAACAGGAGCAGGCTTTGGTGCATTGGCGTATGCTTCAGCGTAAAATCTGCTTTGTGCGTCAATGGCGATATCTCCACGCTCTGCACGGACATATTTTCCGTCAGGCTGCATTATCCTTGCTTTTACGTTGTCCTGCATCTGGGTGTCAAAAATATCGAGGACACGTTTTTTTACTTCTTCACTGAGGATAGGTGCGGCGACCTCAACTCGCCTTGTGGTGTTTCTTGTCATATAGTCTGCGCTGGATATGTATACCTTTTTGCGAACACCTGTGCCGAAAATATATATCCTGGCGTGTTCAAGATATCTGCCCACTATTGAGCGTATCTGCACATTGTCAGTAACGCCCTCCACGCCTGCCACAAGGCAGGATATACCTCTTATAACAAGCTCTACCTTCACGCCTGCCTGAGAACATTCTATTATCTTGTCCATAAGCACCTTATCAGTAAGAGAATTTAGCTTTGCGGCAACATATCCCTCACCGCCTGCTCTTGCAATGCTTATCTCATTATCCATAAGCTCCACTACCTTATTTTGCAGGCAGTGTGGAGCGACCATAAGTGCCTTTGAGCTTTCCACAAGCTCGCCCATTGACAGCGTTCTGAACACCTCGCAAGCATCCTGAGCAATGTCATTGTTTGATGTCATAAGGCAAAGGTCGGTATAAAGCCCTGCGGTCTTTTCGTTGTAGTTTCCTGTACCCACCTGAACAGTGTACTTTACGCTGTCGCCAACTTTTCTTGTAATAAGACAAAGCTTTGAATGGACTTTAAGTCCCTGCGGACCATACATTACATGACAGCCTGACTCCTCGAGAAGCTTTGACCACCCTATATTGTTTTCCTCGTCAAAACGTGCCCTCAGCTCCACAAGCACAAGCACGTCCTTGCCATTTTCAGCGGCGTTGCACAACGCCTTTATGACCTTGGAGTTCTTCGCCACACGATACAAAGTCATTTTGACAGACGTAACGCTATCGTCCTTAGCCGCCTCGTCAAGAAGTCTGATAAAAGGCTTTATGGACTCATAAGGATAGTGCAGAAAAAGATCCTTTTCGTCTATCTGCTCTATCATTGACCTTGACGGGTCTATCATCGCAGAGGGCTGAGGCTCCTGCTTTGGGAAGAAAAGTTCCTTTCTGCCCGATGCCTTGTCAAACACAGCGAACACATAGGACATATCAAGGGGAGTTTTTTCCACAAAGACTTGCTTTTCTGAAAGCTCCAACCTTGAAAGCAGTTCGTTCAGCACAGTGTCGGATATTTGCTTTGAAAGCTGCAATCTAACAGGACAAAGGCGTTTACGCTTGTTGACAAGCTCAGACATATTTTGTCTGAAATCAAGTTCCGAGTCAAAGCCCTCGTCAACGTCTATATCCGCATTTCTTGTGACCCTCATAAGAGCCTTTTCTTCTATTTTATAGCCCTCAAATGCCTTGTCAGCATAATGTAGAATAAGCTCCTCTACAAGGATATAGCTTATGCACCCCTCGTCATCAGGAAGAAAGATCACACGCTGGAATTTCTCGTTACAGCTAACGATACCAACTGTGACGGCGGATTTTGAAGCGAGTTTGGCGACCGCATAAATACTTTGATTTGCAAGAAACGGGAAAGGGTGTCTTTTATCGATAATAAAGGCGTTAAGAAACGGCTTGACCTCATAGGCATAATAAGCTTCAAGAAATTTCTTATCCTGTTCAGTGAGAACCTTAATGCTTTTATGTACTATATTTTTTAGCTCCAGTTCCTCACAGATAGCTTTGTATGTCTTATCTTTTATTGGTATAAGCTCATGAACACGCTCAAATATTGCTGAAAGCTGTTCAGATGGACGCATTTTGGACTTGTTGTCTTTATGATCGTCGTCTACAAGCGAGGAATCATAAAGCGAACCCACACGCACCCTAAAAAACTCGTCAAGATTGCTTGCAAATATCGACTGAAAAAGCAATCTTTCAAGAAGCGGTGTAGCACTGTCCTGAGCTTCTTCAAGAACTCTCTCATTAAATTTAAGCCATGATAACTCTCTGTTATCGTAGACCTTGTTATTCATATTCTTATTTCTCCTAACTCCTATCGTAAGAAAGGCATCTTATATCATACTGTATTATTATACCGCCAAACGAATATGATGTCAATGCAGGTGCCGTAAAAAGCTTGTAAAATCGCCATAAAACAAAAAAGCTCCCGCCCGAAGGCAGGAGCAGATCGTCTTGAAGATCAGATCCCGATATATTCCTTAGCGGTCTGGCATATATTTGCACAGTTATTCGCAAGGACGCTGTTGTCTTGTGGCAGATTCGGCAACATGATAAGCCAAAAAAGAATGAACACAATTATAAGCATAAGCGTAGCACCAGTCACAAGTATCAAAGCGGCTGAACGCTTTGATTTCAGTGTTGTATGTACGTCGCTGCACACTTTCTCGGCGGGCTGTGCATTTTCTTTTTCCTCGTTAGGAATACGTTTTTCTTGCTCTTTTTTACACTCAGTACACAACATATACTTTAAACCTCCATAATCTATTTTTACTTCATTAACTATTATACCACATTCTTACCGTCTTGTGTTAAGCTGGCAGCTATAATTTACAGAAATTTCGACTGAACTTTTTGTAAATTGGTAAAATTCTAAAACTTGTCATGCGCATATAATCTATCTTCATAAACAAAACCCCTAAAAGAATAACTTAACAAAATCAAATATTGATATAATTCTGCTATTGACAAATGAGAAGTGTATGTTATAATTACTGTGTGTGGAAAAATCAACGAAAATACGTTGTAATTAGCTTTATGTGGAGGAAGTAAAAAATGGTAGACAATGTACGTCGTGAATGTATCATGTCAATGTATGAGATATACCCTCTTAGCAGAAAATTGGTATTTGATACGTTTGATAAGAAAAAGTATGATATAACAAGAACTCAGCAGATAATAATGCTGTCACTATGTATTGAGGGAACGCTCACAATGTCACAGCTTGCAAGCAAGATAAACACTTCTAATGAGCAGGCAACAAGGGCTGTGGCACAGCTTGTTGACAAGGGCTTTGTTATCAGAATGCAAAACCCCGATAATCGCAGAGTTATCAACATCAGGCTCACTGACGAAGCTATGCGCTTTATGGAAAAGATGAAAAACGAGATACTTGACGATATACTTGGTAAATTTTCCAGTGTTTCAGATAGTGATATGAAAAAAATGAAGGACGCACTTGTATTTATAAATAGTATACTTAAAAAGGTGCTTAAATAGGAGGCTGTCATGACAAAGACAAAGAAGATAGTCAGCCGTTGCGAAAGCTGTGTGAATTACGTTTTTGATGAGGATTGTGAATGTTACTGCTGCATGGTAGATCTTGACGAGGACGAAGCATACAGATCAATGAGCGACAGCGAATATAGCTGTCCTTATTACAGGCTGGATGATGAATATGCTGTTGTGAGAAAGCAAAATTGATGATAGATCGGTGAATACATGAAATTTGCCGATTTTTTTGCTTTGCCGAACGTGTAAAGTTTGAAAGCTTGTCGATGTAGTTATGTAAAGCTTGTTTGCTTTGCAGTGAACATTTGTAGTTAAATAAGGATCGATCTGGGACTAAATTAATATTTGGCGAATGATAGAAAGTTATTTATCAAAGTTTACAAAATATTAATAAATACAGTATTAGTATACAATGTTAAAATATTGACTATGCAGGCTGCTATAATCAAAATAGGAAAGATTTTTTTGGGGAAAGTTGCAATTAGCGTAAAAACGCAGGTTTCGTATTGTTTCATGTTCAAGGCTAATAAATATGCCGTTTTATCATCTGCCGGCACTGTGAAAATGATAAATCAATATTGTGCGAACTATCAGTATATTTATATGTAATAAAATACAAATATGATATATTGTGGGATTGACAAATGGAAAATCAAGTGATATAATACTTGTAAATATATAGGCATATTGCGTCGGAGGTGAGGCTTTTGAAGGATAAGGCGCTTGAAAAATTGTCGAAAAATGAGCTGCTCGAGTTAATGCTTTATCTGCGAAAAGAATATGATAAGCTTAACGCAGAGAATGAAAAGCTTCTTCAAAAGCTCGAAGATAAAAAAAGTATCACTGACCGACTTGACAGGCTGGAGCGGCAGGTAGCTGCACTGACAGGTCACAAGCTGGTTGTTGAGCAGCCGGTAGTGGAGGAAGATCATGGCGGCAGATAGCAAGAACGAGGTGTTAAAAAAACCTGAGCTTCCTGATGTCCAGACACTTGAGCGGGTGGTAAAAAAGCATCATGAAAGGCGGGAATATCTGAGGATACTCCGCAGCACCGTGGCGTCGCTTCTTGTTGTGGCAGCGGCAGCAGTGATCATATCAATGTTATTTTTGCCTGTTTTGAGAGTAACGGGTACAAGTATGACGCCGACCTTGCATGACGACGAGCTGGTGGTGTGCAGAAAGCGTGGAAGCTTTCAGAAGGGCGATATAGTTGCGTTTTATTATAATAATAAGATACTGTTGAAACGTGTTATCGCTACAGCAGGAGATGTGGTGGATATTAAGGAGGACGGTACTGTTCTCGTCAACGGAAAAACCTTGAATGAGCCGTATGTTGACGGCAAAGCTCTGGGAGAATGTGATATCGAGCTGCCTTATCAGGTGCCTGACGAGAGAATATTCGTTATGGGCGATCACAGATCTACATCTGTTGACAGCCGTACAAAGAGGATAGGCTGTATTGCTGAGGAAGCAGTGCTTGGAAAGGTCTCACTGAGGATATATCCTTTTAAAAGGATAGGCACAGTGGACTAGCGTTTATTATAAATAGTGTATAATTTCGGAGGGAGTGATCCGTTTTGCAGAATTTTAACGGTAAAGTTCGGCAATATCTAAAAGAAAATGAAAGGAAAAAACGCAGCCGCTTGTTCGGTGTGGTGCTGTCTGTTGTTATGACAGTGTCAGTGCTGGCAAGTCTTGTTATGCCTGCAATAAGTGCCACTGAGGGTACTTCCGTGGCAGGTGGAGATGTTTCCTATAACGGCGGAAGCTATTCTTATAAGGATGCGAATAGCGTCACGATAAAATCCTATGATGCGGTCGGTTCAGGAAAAGACCAATCTAAAAAGATCGAATTCAATGTGGAATTTGATTTTGATAAGGGCGAAATGACCAATAGGTATATTTATTTCCCTATCGATGATAATGTTAGCCTGCCCGAGGGCGGTATACCGTCAGACGGAACCTGGGGCGATGTCGAGGATACTCACTTCGATGAAGGACATGGAATTTCAGGTAAGTACAGAGTCGACGAGATAGATGGAAAGAAGTATCTTTTTATTGAGTTTGACGAGCGATATCAACAGAAAAATGAGAAGGACGCTATAAGCGGTAAGGCAAGCTTTGAGGGTAATGTAAAGCGTAAGGATACAGATACAGGCGATAAGACCACTGTTGAGATAGGCGGTCAGACGGTTGAAATAGGCGGTTTCACTCCGCTCACTATGTCTGCCGTAAAGGACGCAAGCGAAACTGCAGACGGAGTTAAGTGGACTATCACAGTGGACAATCCTGCAAAGAAGCCTCTTGACAGGATCGAGGACAAGCTTTTTAAGGACGCTGTAGACGGCAGTTTTGTTGTTTCACCTGAGGGTGCGGGAAGCTATGACGCGTCAAGCGGAAAGTTTGTTTTCAGCGATGGATTCAGTGAAGAAAATGTTACCATAAGCTACACGACTCCATATCCTACAAGCGACCCGAATTTCGTTATGTCAGGTAAGGTGGAAAACAAATCCACTACATATGACAAAGACGGAAATGGAGTAAAAGCAGATAAAACTATTTATTCCCAATCAAAGAAGGATAAGATCTCAAAAACTGGCAAGAATGTTGACTACGACAATAATGAAGTCACATGGGAAATAGTTGTAAGCAACCCTAGCGGTGCAGACCTAAAGGGCTATCACCTTTATGATGAAGCATTTCCTGATGCAAAGCTGGGAAGCTTTACACTCAAAGCTGACGATGGTTCAGATGTAAAGTACACACTTGACGGAAACACACTTACGTTTGACGATAAAATAACAGCGTCCCAAATCACCATTGAGTATGTGACTGCTATCGATCGTGACAAGGCGGAAATTACAAATACAGTTAAAATGCAAAGACCTGATAAAAGCAATCCATGGTCTGATATCACATCAAGTGAAACTGTTTATAATAAGTATCAGATATCAAAAAGTGGCTGGATAGATAATAACACATTAGGTATAATCAAATGGGAAGTAACTGTTAAATGTAATGACAAAAATTCCACCCTTAAAGGTAAGACAATAACTGACAATATGCTTAAAGCAGGACAGAAGGTCAGCATTAAAATAGGAAACGATACTATTGATGCAACGGTTGCAAGTGACGGTGAGCTTGTTTTGCCTGACAGCGTAGGCGACAATAACGAGGTAGTTATTTCTTATGAAACAAAGGTCGCTGATTATGATCTTGGCGACCCTGACAGCAGTGGATATTATTCAGTGAAAAATACTGCAGGTATTGACGGCTTCCATTCTGACAAGACAGTTTATTATAAGCCTGTAAACGAGAAGTCAAAAACAGTTCTTGACATTTCTCAGAACGGAAGCAGTGTTACATATAAGTGGCAGGTAGAGGTCAAGCAGACAAACGGTTCCTTCAGGGGCAAAACTATAAGCGATGTAATGAACGCTGCGTCAAATGACGGCAAGTCAATAAAGAGCGTTCTTGACCCTGATTCCATTATTATGTATGTTCAGAGAAATGGAAAAGGAAGCTATGAAACTCTTAACAGTTCAAATTACACTGTAGTACCTAATGCCGACAACACTTCGTTTGAGATAAAGTTCAATGATAGTGAAGAATTTGACAATATAAACCTTGTGCAGATACAGTATAGCAGTACCGTAGATGTAACAGGTCTTGACGCAGGTACTATTATAAATGTAAATAATAAGGCTGCTTATAAAGGTGAAACATTCGGGCCTAGTGCAGATAAGACAAAGTTTACTATAGGCGACAGCTCCAAAGCACCTTATGAAAAGTATGACGCTGCAAGCAGTGTAGCAGGCGACACAGTGCATGATCTTAGCAGCCTGCCTGTTGTTACTGTAAATGGAGTTGAGTATTACAGGTTTGATTGGCGGCTTGATATCAACAAGGACGGCACTTATAAGCGTAACGATAATGTCGAGATCGTGGACACGCTTCCGGCGGGAATGATATTCTACGAGGACAAGGATTATCTCAAGTATTCATTTGGAAATAGTTCTGATAAGTATGATTTTGCACAAACAACTCAGTTTGAATATTTCTATGATAAGTCAGCCAATACAGTAACTTTCAAGACTGTATGGAATCAGCAGGACGCTTGGACAGCTTACTACAGCACACTTGTAAAGGTCGATGATGTTAAGAACGGCGTTTACAAGAATGGTACTGCAGCGTTCAAAAACACGGTTCAGGATAAAGCTGGAAAATATCCAGAGAGAAGCCAGACGCAGACAGTTAAGGAAAAGAACTTGAAGAAAACTTCTTCTCCGAAGTCCACCGGCTGTGAGATAACTTATACCATTGATGTTAACCCTAAAAAGCTCAAATGCTCAACAAACGGAATGATAACTCTCAACGATGTTATCAAGTGCGGAGGCACGGCTGTAGTTAAGACAAAGGACGCTCAAGGCAACATTAAGACAAAAACGGTAAGCATAAATGGCAATTCCGCTGTTGATATGGATCTGAAGTCTATCAAGGTGTTTGACGCAGATACGGGTGCAGAGCTTGCTGTGAGTGATTACAGTTATGTGATATCAGACCCGGAGGTAGTTGACAGCACAGTTTCCTGCAGTGCAGATGTTATTACCAACGAAAAGGCCAAGTTTATCGCTAACTTTATTCCAAGTGAAAGTATTGTTGGCGCTAAGGGTACTATTGATCTGACTTTGCCTGAGGGCTACGAAAACGGAAATATAAAGAGTTACTATGTGGCTTATGGCTATATGGACGGCAACAGCTTCAAGGAAGTAAAGGCTTTTGCCAATAAGAGCGGCGAGTGGTCAGATTATGGCTCAAGCATATCCGTTCCTGTGGAAGAGGTTTCTTCTGAGAAGGCGGGCGGTGTTTTCAGAGTTGAATATGAATACAGGGATAGCAACGGCAGTTCAAGCACTGTGGTAAGCAATGAAAAAATGCTTTCGGCGGTAAAGTGTTCCGCATTGACAGCAAAGACACGAGATTTTGTAAAGAAACTTGAAATAAACGTTCCGGATCAGCGTCACCTGAAAATAGTATACGTTTATACAGGAAGTCCTGCAAATGATGAGGACGCTGAGAACGATGGCTATAAAGTCCATGTGTTCAATAATATCTCATTTGACACAAACGGCTCTGCTGTAAATGACAGTGAAGATAATGATTCCGAGTTTGAGTTGATAAATCAGTCAAAGGCGTCATCAACAACTGTTGAGCCATTTAAGCTTATGAAGGTAGACAGCGGAGATTATAGTATTATGCTTAAGGCTTCTTTTGAGATCTACAGATACACTAAGCTGGAAAATGGCACATACGATTGGCTCCCGGCAGTAGATTTCAAAGAAAATGCTGCGAAGGACAGAAGATCAGTTATATGGGGAAGTTCGGCACAGGATAAGGCGCAGACATTCAATGTAAATGCTGACGGGTCATACAACCTTGATCTTGAACCTGCCGCAGGCACAGGAGATACTGAGGGGCATCTTTATAAGCTTATAGAAAAGCAAAGTCCGGAGGGTTATCTTCTTGACGAAACTCCTATTTATTTTGCCTTTAAAGTGCGTCCGGCTGTAGTTCCAAGTGAAGTCGGTGAGGACGGATATCAGTTCGTGAAGAACGGAGATATGTTCAGAGTAACAAATCTGCTGAAAGAATTTAAGATAACTGCAAGCAAGGTTTGGAGCGATGGAAACGGCAATCATTCGGCAGAGAGCGTAAAGTTCCTTCTTGGCTGGTCTACAACTAAGGTTTTAAGCGGTGTTCCAGATGATATTCAGTGGGGCGGTGATGAGGTAACTCTTAACGAAGCTAACAATTGGAAACATGAGTGGTCAAAGCTTCCTGGATATACAAAGGTCGGCAATGATTACAAGCAGCTTTACTACTATATTAAAGAGATCGATCTGGCAACAGGATATGAGGCTGTATACAGTGCAACGGCAATGAGCAAAAACACTGATGTTACAGTTACGAACGTTAAGGGACTTAACATTACAAAGGAATGGCGTGATGAGCTTGGAAACAAGCTTGCTGACAGCGAGCTTCCTGCCGGTATCGACAAGATTGAGGCAGATGTTTATGAGTCCTCTGTTGCACCAAATTCAACTTCAAGAGTGAATGGAGATAACGGAATACCAACAGATTGCAAACTTATAAAAACTGTTTCTCTGGAAAAGTCTAAGAATTGGACGGTAACTCTTGACGGTCTTGACAAGGACAAGTATTACTATGTTCTTGAAAAGAATATACCTGACGGCTTTGGCGTTACATATACTTATTCAAATAACGGCAGTGCCACGGGCTTTGATACGATCGTCAATACCAAGACCCCTCAGAAGGTAGAAAATATGGATGTTCGCCTGCAAAAGGCATGGTCTGACGGCGATAGCAATACCCATACCAATGATAAGGTAACGTTCAATATCTATAGGTCAACAAATAAGGCTGACGTGCCTGAAAAATATAACAAGTTTACAGGCACAATGGATAAGGGACAGAATGTAAAATTCAAGATCCTTACAAGCAACGGCGCAGAAATGGCTCAGAACGGAAGCTTTGCCTCTGAGTATACCATGTATGGCTCGGCTAAGTTCAGTTTTGATATGACAAAGTCATGGATAAATAACGGTGAAACTGAGGGACGTGTCAGAGTTCTTGACAGTTCAGGAGCTGTTCTGGCTGACATCTATAAGTCAGGTGAAAATTGGGTGGACGGCAAGGCTATACCTATATGGAGCGGTGATAGCAAGTATGTCAGCGTTAGTGATTACGTTACACCGTCTTGGGACAAGAGTCAGTTTGTTTTAAATCTGAATAATATCACTTCAGATATTACTGTTGAACTCACACTTAAGGGCGATAGTGGCTGTTCATACGCAGTGACAGCTAATGATCTTGGCACTCCTGAGAAGACGAACGTTACACCTGTTCCTGATAAAGATGCGATACCTAGCGGTGAAGTATTCTTGTGGAAGCAGATAACGCTCACGGCAGATAACAACTGGTCAACTGCCGTTTCTCTTGAAGAGAATAATATCAAAGGAAACAAGTATTATTATTGGTTTGAGGAGATAGACGTGAACGGTCAGCCGATAAGCACATCGTCATATAAGGCTTACTACAGATACAATGGCTCAGAAAATGAGAATTGTATTGATATGACAAAGAACGGCGATCAGTATGTTCAGGTCTATAACAACTCTGAGGAAACCTTAGGAGAGCTGCCTGAAACAGGCGGCATGGGTGTTATCCCATTCGTGGCAGCAGGCGGAACAGTCACTGTTGCCGCAGCAATACTTTTAGTTACAAAGCGTCGCAAAAAAACGCTATAAATAAACCAATATGAAAGGATAATTAATTATGAAGATGAAGAAATTCGCAGCTCTTGCTGCTGCAACAGTTATGTCAGTTTCAGCTATTGCTGCAACATCAGCATTCGGAGTATTTGCTACTACTGATGCTGGCGTTAATAACATTGTTATCAAGGATTCTGATACAAACAGAGTATATAAGGCTTATCAGATCTTTGACCAGGCATCTGCAACAAATACTATCAAGTGGGGCCAAGGCATTAATGGCGATGCTCTGCTTACCAAACTGAAAACTTCTGGTCTTAACACTTATATGTCACAGTTCGACAGTGCCGAGAACGCAGTAGACGTTGCAAAGATAATCTCAGACGCAGATCATTGGACAAAGGAAGATACTGCCAAGTTTGCAAAAGCCGCTTCTGGCTGCATCATCGACAGTAAGTCTGTAACTGCTCATGAAGCTAACGGTGAGTACACTATCAATGTTCCAAGTGCTGGATATTATCTCGTTGTCGATGCAACAGAAAATAATGGTGTTGATAAGGCTAACTCAGCTCTTATCCTTAACGTTTCAGGCACAACAGACGTTACTCCAAAGAGGACAAAGCCAACACTTACAAAGCAGATCAAGCACAATGAGAATGACTCATGGGGCGATGTTGGCGACAACGCAATTGGTGACGATGTAGAGTTCAAGATCACAACAACTATACCAAAAGATGTATCAGCTTATGACAAGTATACTTATACTGTTCGTGACCAGCTCAGCGAGGGCTTTACATTCAATGATAACCTTACATACAAGTACTATGACGCTGACGGTCAGGAGATCACTTCTGTTACAGTAGGCCCTAACACAACAGTTGGCGACGACAGCAGTACGACCGACTATAAGGAGTCTTTCTATGTTACTTTCGATATCAAGGAACTTGTAAAGAACTATCCTACAGTTGCTAAGATCGAAACTTATTATTCTGCTAAGCTCAATGAAAAAGCTAAGGTAGCAGTTACTGCTCCTGACAGCGTGAACAATAACCCTAACACAGCTTACCTGACATATTCAAATAATCCTCAGGACAAAACAGGTAAGGAGAACGGTGAAACACCTAAGGTCACAGTTTATGACTGGACATTCTCACTTGTTGGTAACAAGGTAGACGAAAAGGGCGCGCCTCTTGCAGGTGCTAAGTTCCAGCTTAGAAATGTTCATAACGATGCTATCAGACTTGTCAAGATAGCTGACAATGTTTACAGACTTGAGATCGGCAGTGAGGCAGGCTCTGTTGATCATATCGAAACAGACGCAACAGGTAAGTTCACTATCAAGGGCATTGATGATATGACAACTTACAAGCTTGTTGAGATAGAAGCTCCTGCTCAGTATAACAGAGCTGATCCATATGAGTTCAAGTTTGACACAACATATGATCCTGCTGATACACTTCAGTCCATTCGTATGCTCGACGGCACTGATTCAGGCACAAGCGGTTCAACAGTTAAGATCATAAACCAGAAGGGCGGCTCACTTCCAACAACCGGCGGTATCGGTACTCAGATCTTCTACGGTGTAGGCGGAGCTATCGTACTGGGCGCAGGTGTGCTTCTCATTGCTAAGAAGAGAGCTAAGAACGACTAATTTTTGAATTTATTTTTACCTTTATCCTGCCGATCTCGGTTGGCAGGCATCAGGGAGGACTCCATGAGGAAGAAAAGCGGTAAATCAACTACAATTTTATTGGTCTTGTTATTGCTTGTGGGGCTCTCCGTGATGTTATATCCAACAATAAGCGATTGGTGGAATTCAAAAACGCAAAGCCGTGCGGTGGCGACTTATCAGAAAGCGGCAAATGACCTTTCTGACAAGGAGAATGAAGAGATACTCAGCCAAGCCAGAAAATATAATGAAGAGATAGCAAAGCTTGCCCGACCTTTTGTGGATTATGATAAGGTCAAGGGCTATGAGGATATCCTGGATATCACGGGGACGGGTGTTATGGGCTATATTTCCATTCCGACTATAAGGGTGGAGTTGCCTATTTATCATGGCACAAGTGACGGCGTGTTAAATGTCGCTGTGGGACATTTGCAGGGTTCGAGCCTGCCTGTTGGCGGAGCGGACACTCATTCGGTCATTTCAGCACATAGAGGTCTGCCGTCGGCAAAGCTTTTCAGCGACCTTGATAAGCTTGCGGAGGGCGATGAGTTCACTATAACAGTGTTGAAAGAGGTCTATACATATGAGGTCGAGGCTGTTTATATAGTTCTGCCTAATGAAATGGATAAGCTGAACATTATTCCGGGTGAGGATCATGTTACGTTGACTACCTGCACACCATACGGAGTCAATTCTCACAGGCTTCTTGTTCGTGCAAAGAGAGTTGAAACTGCGGACGATACAAAGAGTGTTTCAAAAATAACGGCAGACGCTGTTCAGCTCGATTCTCTTGTGGTCGTACCTTTTGTAGCAATACCGTTGTTTGTGGTACTGCTTGTGTGGTGGTTTGTGGATTCAAAACGCAAAAAAATCTCTCATGATGAGCTTGTGGCAATGCTGGATAAGCCAGAGAGTGACGATAATGTTGAAAATCTACCTGATAAGGAGAGTAGCAAAGATGAAACTTAAATTTTCTCAGCTTGCAAAGGCTGTTTTGTGTACGGCGGCAATGGCTGTTTCAGCCTTGGGAAGCATGACGATCTCAGCTTCTGCAGCGGATAATATCAATGTGGATATAGTGTGCAAAAATGATACAACGACTGTTAGTAATGCCGAGTGGAGCATATATAAGGTCGGTGAGCGTAAGGAAGCTGACTTTGTCCTTACCGGCGAGTTCAGCGATTATCCTATAGATATGTCTGATTTTACTGACGCTTCAAAAATGCAGGCTGTCGCTGATACGCTCGACAACTACGTAAAAACCGATGGCATAACACCAGTTTCAACAGGCAAGACGGACGCAAACGGTGAAGTAAAGCTTTCTGCTGATTCTGTGGGTCTGTATCTTGTTTCAGGCAAGAGTTTTGAAAACACAACAGCTAAGTTTACACCTTCTCCGTCACTTATCGAGATAGATAAGGATATCGTTGCTGAGGGTCAGATAACAGTTTACACCAAGTTCACATACGAAGAGATCCCAGCAGGGGACAGTGATTATGGTGTAAGAAAGTCGTGGATAGTTCCTGATGGTCAGGAAAAGCTCATACCTGATAATATCAAGGTGGAGATCTATCGTGATGGCAAACTTTTTGATACTGTTACTCTTGACGCTGACAACAATTGGGAGTATTTCTGGAAAGACGATTCTGCGGCTGAGTGGTCAGTTAAGGAGATAGATATTCCTGCCAACTACACAGTTGTTACCAAAAACAATGACAAGCTGTTTCTTATAGAGAACACATATGAGTCAGACAGTTCGAGTAATACAGATAGTAGTTCAAGCACACCTGACAGCAGCTCGTCAGGCTCTGATTCATCAAGCTCAACGCCTGACAATATACCACAGACTGGTTCGCTCAACTGGCCGGTGCCTGTACTTATAGGCGGTGGAGTTATCCTTATCGCGGCAGGCTGGAGAGTAAGCAGAAAAGAAAAATAAAGCGAAACCACATAGGCTCGCCTTTACAACAGGAGAAAAATAGTGACTAAAAAAAAGCTAGGACTTTTGTTGATAATAATGGGGATAATGCTGATAGCGGCGGCATTATCCCTTAATTATTACAACTATTTTCATGAAAAGCAAAGTAATAAAAGGATGGAGGCTGTGCTGAGTGACCTGAAAACGCAGATCTCAGACAGTGCAGAGGATAGCGACAGCAGTTCACCCTTTGACATTTTTGACGATAGTCGATTCACGGACAGCGAGATAGATGACCCGGATAAGGATATCGTGCTTGACGGCAACTCATATATAGGCTTGATTTCATTCCCGACACTGGGGCAGGAGTTCCCTGTGACCCGTGGCTGGAGCTATGCTGCAATGAATACTGCAGCTTGTCAGTACAGCGGCAGACGTGTAGACAATGATCTTATAATCTGCGCTCACAATTACACAGGCTTTTTTGATAAGCTGGATAAGCTCAGCTCAGGTGACGAGGTCATTTTCACCGATGTTTACGGCAGAGAATTTAACTATACTGTTACAAACAGCGAACTGCTGAGCGGCTGGGATTCGCCATCGCTCATAAAAGGTGGTGGCAGCGACTGGGATCTGACCTTGTTCACCTGCACATGGAGCGGTTACAGCAGAGTGACTGTAAGACTTGTTTATTCATAAATACATCAAAAACGCACAGAGTTCTACACCCTGTGCGTTTTATATTCCTGCGGCAAGTCTTATTTTTTTTATATCAAAAGTTTTTAGTTTGTCATCGTATATGCAGTGTCGTCTTGACTTTCTTGGGTGGCGGCGTGTATAGTCAATGGCTTCTTCAAGGTCATTTGTTTGAAAAACTGGTCGTTTCATTGCTTTGTTGTATACTGTGTATCTCATAAAAATACCTCCCAAATAATTCTTATAATTAATTATAACATTAATTGGTACGTTGGTCAATAGCAATATTGTACAAATTTAACCTATTAATCAGATATACATAAATTAAAACAGAAATCGACTTGTTTAAGAACACTTCACGACATAAGACGACATAATTCTACTTATAAAAATTATAGTGATAGTGGGATATTGTGCAAAAATGAGAATGGTTGGTCAATTTGACGAACGATAAAGTTATAAATTTGTTTTGACAGCGAAAGTTGTAACACAGTTTTCATTGATTGATAATTAATTGAACATTCAAATATGGTATAATACCCTAAAGAATCGGAGAGGAGCGAGGAGTTATGGATAGGTTTGTGCGAAAATATGGAAGATATGTACCCTTTGCTTTAACTATTATCATAATAATTTGCTGTGCTCTTTTTCTGAAGGACCATGAGTTTTCTGAGATACTCAGTTATTGCCCGGACAATTTGTGGCTTGCCGCATTTGTTATTCTGGGGTTTTATGGATTGAAGTCTTTGTCGGTGGTATTCCCGCTTGCGGCTATTTTTGTGTGCGTAGGTGCAATATATCCGTTCTGGGTGGGCATTTTGTTGAACGTAATAGGACTATCGGTTTGCTTTACTGTTCCTTATCTTGTGGGAAGGATATCGGGTGGCGATATCATGCGTGTTATTGAGATGAAATATCCTAAGGCACGAAAGCTTGTAAATTATGGACATGACAATAATCTGTTCGCCTCCTACATTTCAAGGGCAGTGGTAGTTGTGCCGGGCGACCTTGTTTCAATGATACACGGCGCACTGCGAATGCCTTACAGACCATATCTTCTTGGCTCTATAATGGGAGTGATGCCTGAAATGCTTGTGCAGACATATATTGGAGCACAGTTGAAGCATTTGACAATAAAATCAGTGCTTGTGATGATAGCACTCATAGCTGCAACGCTGGCTTTTTCGCTGATACTTAATAAAAAGGTCAGCAGGAGCGGCAAGCAGATGGACAAGGAAGATTTTTGATATATGTACAAAAAAGCGGACTGAAAACACAGCCCGCCTTTTTTATTATTTGTCAAAGCTAGGATTGAAAGCGTAGAAATTTTTGCTGTCAAGCATATCCTGAATAAGTCTTAGTCCTTCGCCGAAACGCTGATAGTGGACTATCTCACGTTCACGAAGGAACTTGATAGGGTCACGGACATCGGGATCGTCAGCAAGCCTGAGAATGTTGTCGTAGGTCAGGCGGGCTTTTTGCTCAGCAGCAAGGTCTTCGTGTATATCAGCGATAGCGTCACCGGTACTTTGGAAGATTTCTGCAGAAAATGGTACACCAGAGGCGGCTATAGGGTAAACGCCTGTAGTGTGGTCAACAAAATAGGTGTCAAAGCCACTGTCTTTTATCTCCTTGAGGGAGAGGTCACGGGTCAGCTGATAGATAATAGTGCCGATCATTTCGATGTGGGCAAGCTCTTCTGTGCCGATATCGTTGAGTATTGCCTGCACTTCACGACAGGGGGCTGAGTAACGCTGATTGAGATAGCGAAGCGCTGCACCAAGTTCGCCGTCAGGGCCACCAAGCTGCGAGATAATGACCTTAGCCAAAGCAGGATTAGGGTTAGCGATCTTAACGGGGTATTGCAGCTTTTTTTCATATTGCCACATTAGTCAACACTCCTTTCCCACGGAAAAGGTGATGTTACCCATTCCCATTTCTTGGACGAATTGTTCTGCGTGATCGTCAATGGTCCGTATTTCTCATTGTATTGAGCAATAAGCTTCTCTTTTTCTGCCTTGTGTCGTGCAAAATATGCCAGACCATCTCTGCAGGTAGGGTGGCTGTCGAGGTAAAGATTAGCCTCTACAAGGGCAAAGCTGCATGCCTGTATCTTTCTAAGAAGCCTCTCCTTTTCACTTAGTATGGGCATTCTTTACAGCCTCCTCTCCTATAAAAGGTTTGTCTATGGACGGGAAGATAGTTCCTCTTGAAAGTCCTACATCTGCCTCATAAGGCTTCTCCCACATCTGAAAAGGCACATATGCCATTGCCAGCGGCGTATCCTCAGGAAATCTTCCTTTCGGAAAAGGGCAGGCAGGTGTGTTATCCTCTGTGTCGTCAGCAAGTATCCTGCCTAACGACAGATTGTCAAACATATCCAAATAAGTTCACTCCTTATGTTGTCTGAATGTCATATGCCACAGGTTTCGTATGGCTGTTTTATTATATGCAGCTTATGAGTCAGTGGTGTATGTATGCAGGATATTATCAAAAAACTTGCAAACCGTTCATTGAAAATACATAAAGTTAATTTTCTGTGAACACGCATATTGTTTGTAACAATAAACATAGTTTAAATAACGTTAAATTTGTAAGATTTAATATTGACAAATTGGGCTTCTGCGTGTTATATTAATACTATTAAAAAAGCATATGCAGTGACATATGTAATCGGAGGAGAGATTATTATGAAAAATGTCAAGAGAATTCTTGCATTAACAGTTTCGGCTGCCCTTGCAGTTTCTTGCTTTGCAGGTTGCGGAAACGGTGCAAAAAAGAACAGCGATACTATCGTTATCGGCTGCAGCGGTCCGCTCACAGGTGACGCTGCACAGTACGGCGTTGCTGTTAAGAATGCTATTGAGCTTGCTGTCAAGGACGTAAATGACGCAGGCGGAATAAACGGAACAAAGCTCTCATACGTTTTCGAGGACGATGAGGCTGACTCAGGCGATAAGGCTGTAAATGCTTATAACGCACTGAAAGACAATGGTATGCAGGTAATGGTCGGAACAGTAACAACAGGTTCTTGCCTCGCAGTTATTGAAAAGACAAAGCAGGATAACATCTTCCAGCTTACACCTTCTGCTTCTGCTCAGGACGTTATCAAGAACGATAACTGTTTCCAGGTTTGCTTTACTGACCCTAACCAGGGTAAAGGTTCTGCCGACTATATCGCAGAAAACAAGCTTGCTACAAAGATAGCTGTAATTTACGACAGCTCTGATGCTTATTCATCAGGTATCTTCAACACATTCAAATCCGAGGCTGAGGCTAAGGGTCTTGATATCGTTGCAGAGCAGTCATTCACAAAGGACAGCAAGACTGACTTCTCAGCTCAGATCAGTGCAGCTAAGAACGCAGGCGCAGACCTCGTGTTCCTGCCTATCTACTATCAGCAGGCTTCACTTATCCTTACACAGTGCAAGTCAGCTAACTACAACCCAACATTCTTCGGTTGTGACGGTCTTGACGGACTTCTTTCTATCAAGAACTTTGATACTTCACTTTGCGAGGGCGTAATGCTCCTTACACCATTTGCTGCCGACGCTCAGGATCAGGCTACTCAGGATTTCGTTAAGAAGTATAAGGACGCTTACAAGGGCGAAACACCTAACCAGTTCGCTGCAGACGCTTATGACGGTGTAATGGTACTTGCAGAACTCATGAAGAAGGAAGGCATCACAGCTGATATGTCTGCTTCTGATATCTGCGATAAGCTCAAAAAGGCTATCTCTGATAAGGACTTCTCATATGACGGACTTACAGGTACAGGCATGAAGTGGGGCGAAGACGGTGCCGTATCTAAGGACCCTAAGGCTGTTATCATCAAGAACGGCGCATATTCTGCACTGACAGCTGATGACATTGCCGCTTCTACTGCTCAGTAATAGCTGAAATGAAGTGCGTACAAAAAGTACGCTTAATATGAAAAAACCGGCAATTGCGAAAAATTGTCGGTTTTTTTGATTTATTTCATTAAAATGTGTTGCAAAAACTACGGGGTTATGTTATAATTTATTGTATATTGTGTTTATGACAAGGACAGATGTAATATATGTGATTACATCTTGTGCTTTGTCTATTCCAAAAGGAAGGAATGTTTGTATATGGGTTTTCTTAATAACCTCATCAACGGAATAAGCCTCGGCAGTATATACGCAGTTATAGCTTTGGGCTATACGCTTGTATACGGTATTGCCAAAATGCTTAACTTCGCACACGGCGATGTTATTATGGTGGGCGGATATGTTATATTCACCTGCATGACCACATGGGGACTAAACTCTTGGCTTTCCATAGTTCTTGCAGTTATTGCCTGCACACTTCTCGGTATAGTCATCGAAAAGGTGGCGTATAAGCCGCTCAGACAAGCTACTTCGCTTGCGGTGCTTATCACTGCCATAGGCGTCAGCTACTTTTTGCAGAACACCGCACTGCTTATATTCGGTGAAAAGCCTGTAAACTTTACATCAGTTGTAAACGTGCCGAGCATCAAGCTTTTTGACGGACAGATAGTTATTTCCGGAGAAACATCAGTTGCAATAATCGTATCTATACTCATTGTAGTTGGTCTTTCATTGTTCATCAACAAAACCAAGAGCGGACGTGCAATGCTTGCAGTATCTGAGGACAGAGGTGCGGCTCAGCTCATGGGCGTAAACATCAACCGCACTATCTCTCTTACATTCGCTATCGGCTCAGGTCTTGCCGCAATTGCAGGCGCACTGCTTTGCTCAGCTTATCCTACGCTTCAGAACACCACAGGCGCAATGCCTGGTATCAAAGCGTTCGTTGCGGCGGTATTTGGCGGTATCGGCTCAATACCGGGCGCTATGATCGGCGGTATCCTTATCGGTGTTATCGAGATACTTGGACGTGCCTATATCTCACCGCAGCTTGCCGACGCTATCGTTTTTGCTGTTCTTATACTTGTGCTTATCATCAAGCCTACAGGTATCCTCGGCAAGAAGATCAGCGAAAAGGTATAAAAGTCAACTTAAAATTTTCGAGCAGACTTGCTTTGCAGTTCTGTTTTATCTGAAAGGATTGGTTTTTTGTGAAAAAAGAAGGGGCTAGCGCAAAAACAAAGTTTTTTAAGCCGCAGACCAGAAAAAGCTTTATCACATACGCAATGGTAATAGTTGCCTTTGTGGTAATGCAGATACTCAGCAGCGGCGGATATATCTCAAGTATGCTCACAGGACTTCTTGTTCCTCTGTGTGTATACTCTATACTTGCAGTATCCCTTAACCTGACAGTTGGTATACTTGGCGAGCTTAGCTTGGGTCAGGCAGGCTTTATGTGCGTTGGCGCATATACAAGTGCGATATTCTCTATCGTTACTTCTGAAACTATTGAAAATGTGTGGATCAGATTTCCTTTGGCTATCCTTATAGGCGGAATAATTGCCGCAGTGTTCGGCATACTTATAGGAATACCTGTTCTCAGACTTAAAGGTGACTATCTCGCTATCGTTACACTTGCGTTCGGTGAGATCATAAAGAACGTTTTCGCAGCACTTTACCTTGGTTATGATTCTAAGGGTGTTCACGTTTCTCTCAAAAGTCTGTCAAACCTTAACCTTGAGCCTGACGGAAAGCTTATCCTGAACGGCCCTCAGGGTATCAGCGGCACACCTAACGATTCTACATTCATTATCGGCGCTGTTATGTTGCTTATCACTCTTATCATTGCCTATAACTTTGTATATTCAAGAACTGGAAGAGCTGTAATGGCTATCAGAGATAATGTTATCGCAGCCGAGTCTGTAGGTCTTAACATCACAAAGTATAAGCTTGTTACTTTTGCATTGACTGCATTCCTTGCAGGATGTGCAGGTGCGCTTTATTCTCATAACTTCTATACGCTCCAGGCTTCTAAGTTCGACTATAACCTGTCTATTCTTATCTTGGTATTCGTTGTTCTGGGCGGTATAGGCAGTATCAGAGGAAGTGTTATTGCGGCTATTGTGCTTGTTCTGCTTCCAGAAATGCTAAGAAGCATAAACAGCTACAGAATGCTTATCTATTCTATCGTTCTTATCGTTATGATGATAATAACCTCAAATGAAAAGACAAAGACCTTTATCAGTGCAAATACTGCTAAGTTCAAGGCTTTGTTCAAGCGTGAAAAAGTAAAGGAGGCTGAGTGATATGGCACTTCTTGAAGTAAAAAACCTCGGCATCTCATTCGGCGGACTCCGTGCAGTTGACGAGTTCAGCATAACAATAGAAAAAGGTCAGCTCTATGGTCTTATTGGGCCGAACGGAGCAGGAAAGACCACTATCTTCAATATGCTCACAGGCGTTTATAAGCCAACAGACGGCACAATCGTTCTTGACGGAAAGAACATTACCGGCAAAAACACTATCGAAATAAACCGTGCAGGCATTGCCCGTACATTCCAGAACATCAGACTTTTTAAGGATATGACGGTGCTTGACAACGTCAAGGTCGCACTTCACAATCATTATAAATACAGCACCTTTACAGGTGTTTTCAGACTTCCAAGATATTTTAAGATTGAAAAGGCAATGGACGCAAAGGCACTGGAGCTTCTGAAGGTTTTCGAGCTTGACGATAAGGCGAGTCTGCTTGCTTCTGGACTTCCGTATGGCGATCAGAGAAAGCTTGAGATCGCAAGAGCCCTTGCAACACAGCCGAAGCTGCTGCTTCTTGACGAGCCTGCTGCGGGCATGAATCCAAACGAAACAGCGGAGCTTATGGATACTATCCGCTTTGTAAGAGATAATTTTGATATGACGGTGCTGCTTATCGAGCATGATATGAGCCTCGTTTCAGGTATCTGCGAAAAGCTGTCAGTGCTGAACTTCGGTCAGCTTCTCTGCGAGGGCAAGACAGCGGAAGTGCTTAAAAATCCTGAAGTTATCACCGCATATCTGGGCGAATAAGGGGGTAAGTAAAATGGCAATGTTGGAAATCAATGATCTGCACGTCAATTACGGCATGATAGCCGCTTTGAAAGGTATCTCCTTTGAGGTAAACGAGGGCGAGGTCATTTCCCTTATCGGCGCAAATGGAGCAGGAAAGACCACCACTCTGCACACCCTTACAGGTCTTATCTCTGCAAAATCGGGTTCTATTAAATTCAACGGCGTGGAGCTTACAAAAACTCCTGCCCACAAGATCGTCGAGATGGGTATAGCACACGTTCCTGAGGGAAGAAGAATATTCCAAAACCTTACAGTGCTTGATAACCTTAAACTTGGAGCATTTACAAGAAAAGACAAGGAGAATATACCGAAGGATATTCAGGATATATACGAGCGTTTCCCTAGACTTGCAGAAAGAAAAAATCAGATAGCAGGTACTCTTTCAGGCGGTGAGCAGCAGATGCTGGCAATGGGCAGGGCGCTCATGTCAAGACCTAAGATAGTTGTAATGGACGAGCCGTCAATGGGTCTGTCACCGATCCTTGTGTCAACCATATTTAAGATAATCGAGGACATAAGAAAGAGCGGAACAACTGTATTGCTTGTTGAGCAGAACGCAAAGAAAGCCCTTGCTATTTCAGACAGAGCTTATGTTCTTGAAACGGGCAAGATAGTTCTGTCAGGCAAGGCGTCTGATCTTATCAATGATGAGTCGGTCAAGAAAGCATATTTAGGTGAATAGGAGTTGAGCTTTATGGCAAGGATCATAACCATTGCAAGGGGCATCGGCAGCGGCGGAAGGACTGTAGGAAAAATGCTGTCAGAGGATATGGGTATAAAATATTATGATAAGGAGCTTATAAGGCTTGCAAGCGACGAAAGCGGCATAAATGAACGCTTTTTCGGGCTTGTTGATGAAAAACTGAAAGGTTCTTTTCTGAGAAAGGGCGGAGTTTACAAGGGTGAGCTTCTTGACCCTGACGATCACGACTTTACTTCTGACAGAAATCTTTTCAATTATCAGGCTAAGATAATAAAGCAGCTTGCAGACAGAGAGCCTGCGGTAATAGTTGGCAGATGTGCTGACTATATCCTCCGTGACAGAAAAGACGTGCTTAAGGTTTTCATATATTCTGATATGGAAACTGCGGTCAAGAATATCGTCGATCTGTATGGTGTTTCTGAAAAAGAGGCTGTTAAGATAATCGAAAAGACAGACAAGGAGAGAAGCGATTATTATCGTCACTACACAGGCAGGGATTGGACAAATGCGAAAAACTACAATCTGTGTCTTGATACCAGCGACATGAGCTATGACAAGTGCGTTGATATCATTAAGGGATATATAAAGCTTCTTGAAGAGTAAGGCAAAAAAAATAAAGCCGCATTGCTTTTTGGCAGTGCGGCTTTTGTGATATATGAAATCAGTTGAATTTTTCTGAAATAGTCCTTGCGGCAAATACTCCTGATGCAGAAGCCTGCGACAGAGAGTGTGTAACGCCTGAGCCGTCGCCAAGGACGTAAAGACCTTTGACAGCAGTTTCAAGGTTCTCGTCAACGTCAACTCTTGAATTGTAGAACTTGACCTCAACGCCGTAAAGAAGCGTGTCGATATTCGCCATACCTGGTGCTATCTTATCCAGAGCGTATATCATTTCGATAATATCGTCAAGCTGTCGCTTTGGGATAACAAGGCTCAGGTCGCCCGGAGTAGCTTTGAGAGTAGGGTTAAGGAACGTCTGACCAAAGCGGTGTTCATTTGTACGTCTGCCTGCAACGAGGTCGCCGAAACGCTGAACAAGCACTCCACCGCCAAGCATATTAGACAGCTTTGCGATAGACTCACCGTATGCGTTTGAGTCCTTGAAAGGCTCAGAGAATGTGTTGGATACCAGCAGAGCGAAGTTTGTGTTCTCAGTTCTCAGCGCAGGGTCAGCATAGCTGTGTCCGTTTACTGTGATGATGCCGTTTGTATTCTCGGTAACTACCTCACCATATGGGTTCATGCAGAATGTTCTTACAAGGTCGCCGTATTTCTTTGTGCGGTAAACTATCTTGCTTTCGTATACCTTGCTTGTGATATGCTCAAAAACAGCCGCAGGTATCTCAACACGAACGCCGATATCAACTCTGTTTGAACGCCTTTTGATACCAAAGTTGTCGCATATCTCAGATATCCATTTTGAACCGCTTCTGCCTGCCGCAACAACAGCGTTTGAGCAGTGATACTCGTCCTTGTCTGTGATAACAGTGAAGTCGTTCTCCTTGCCTGTTATACCCTGAACACTTTCATAAAATTTTATGTCTATCTTGTCCTTGACAAAGTCATAGATGTTCTGGAGTATCTGCATATTTCTGTCAGTGCCAAGGTGTCTTACCTGAGCGTCAAGGAGGTGGAGGTCATATTTCAGAGCCATTGCCTTGATGTCGGAAGAAGTTGTGGAGTAAAGCTTAGCGTCCTGACCGCCCATTTCAAGGTTTATCTTGTCAACATACTGCATAAGCTCGATAGCCTTTTCCTTGCCGGTAAATGTGTAAAGGTCACCGCCGAAATTGTTTGTGATGTTATACTTGCCGTCCGACATTCCGCCTGCACCGCCGAAGCCGTGCATGATAGAACATACCTTGCAGTGAATGCAGGACTTAACTTTTTTGCCATCTATAGGACACTTACGCTTGCTGACGGGTCCGCCCTGATCAATAATGCAAACTTTTATGTTTTTGTCAAGCTTGACAAATTCGTATGCCATGAATACGCCGGCTGCACCTGCACCGACAACAACTACGTCATAATTCTGAGCCATAACTATTTCCTTTCAAATCAAAATCCAATTTATTTTTATCCATAAAACGGGCGGCCGCACCTTTGCAGAAGATAGCCTGAAAGGAGATAACCGCCATATTTTTTTCTATTTTATATCAAATACGATAGTAGCCAATGTGAAGAATATCAGTGTTGAGCAAGTGTCAACGATAGTGGTGATAAGCGGGGCAGCCATGATAGCAGGGTCAAGATGAAGTTTCTTGGCAGCCATTGGGAGCATACAGGCGATGAGCTTTGAAAGCACAACAGTTGCCATGATAGCCATACTTACCGTGAATGCAAGCTTGTAGCAATCCACAGATGTGTCACCGTGATACACCAGAACTATTCTTATAGCATTGACTATAGCAAGGATAACGCTACAAAGAAGCGCAACTCTGAACTCTTTCCACATGACCTTGAAAAAGTCTTTCATTCTTATCTCACCAAGCGCCATGCCTCTTATAACAAGGGTCGAGGTCTGAGAACCGCAGTTTCCGCCTGTGCCACTAAGCATTGACAGGAACGATACCAAAACAGGAACAGCCGCAAAAGCAGACTGGTATTTGTTTACTATAGCGCCTGTAAGGGTAGCCGACAGCATAAGTATCAAAAGCCATGCTATTCTGTTTTTCGCATGAGTGAAAACAGATGTCTTGAAATAGGAATCGTCACTTGGCGCAACGGCAGCCATTTTCGAGAAGTCCTCAGTGGTCTCCTCCTCGATAACGTCCATAGCGTCGTCGAATGTGACGATACCAACCATGCGGTTTTCTCTGTCAACAACAGGCAGAGAAAGAAAGTCATATTTTGAGAACATGGAAGCAACATACTCTTTATCCTCAAGAGTATCAACGGAAATAACGTTGTCCTCCATTATGTCCTCTATTTTATCGTTATCATCAGCAGTTACGATATCAAGCAGTGAAAGCACGCCCACGAGCTTTCTGTTCTCAGTGACATAAAGTGTATTTACAGTTTCCTTGACCATACCAACGTGTCTTATCCAATCCAGTGCTTCCTTGGCGGTGTAGCTTCTGTGAAGATAAACGTACTCGGTGGTCATAATAGAGCCTGCACTGTCTTTAGGATATTTGAGTATCTGATTTATCTGCTTTCTCGTTTCAGCGTCAGCAGACTTGACTATCCTTGCAACAACATTTGCAGGCATTTCCTCGATAATATCTACCGTATCATCAAGATAAAGGTCGTCAACGATCTCCTGAAGCTCTTTATCCGTAAAGGCATTGATAAGCATCATTTGTGTATCGCTGTCCATATAAGCGAAAACGTCAGCCGCAACGTCCTTGTTCAAAAGACGGAACAGCAACGGAAGCTCGTATTTCTCGACCTCGTGATCGTCATAAAACTGTTGCAAAAGAGCAGCCACGTCGGCTTCGTTCATATCCATAAATATTTCACGGATAGCCTTGTAGTTTCTTTTCTTTAACAGCTCCAATACTGTGTTAAACATAATGTTTCCCCCTAACAGCAGCGGTAATAAGCACAACAGTACAAATAATTGTACTTATACCAACTCTGTACAAATATAAGGATCTACCAAAACACAGATCGTCCTATTCAATTAAAATTGATATTTAGATCACAAAAAGGCTGCCACAAACGGGCGAGCCGCTCTGCAATCGAGGGGCGATCGTATTCTGACTGGCGTCGTCCATTTGTACACACTCCTTAAAAATCATGATTTATGCACGTTTTTACTATTCGCACACATAATATTATTATACGCTTACCTTGTTTTTTTGTCAAGAAATTGTTTAATTTAATTTTATGAACGTGCTGTAAATTTGCGAAGTATAATGAATTGCTTTTGACCTCTTGCCAAATGGGGAGAAATAGGGTATAATTATTATATGGATCGAATAATAAACCGAAAGGAATTGATAAAATGAGCGAAATAAGAGATGAAAGCTTGTGGGAAAGCGGTAAAAGAAAGATAGAATGGGTAAGACAGAATATGTCATTGCTCAGAAGCGTTGAGGAAGATTTCAAGAGAGATCAGCCTTTTAAGGGGCTGAAAGTTGCACTTTCTATCCACCTTGAAGCTAAGACCGCTTATCTTTGCAAAGTCCTTGCAGCAGGCGGTGCTGAAATGTACATCACAGGAAGCAATCCGCTGTCTACTCAGGACGATGTTGCGGCAGGTCTTGTGCATGACGGTCTGAACGTTTTTGCATGGCATGGTGCAACTGACGAGGAGTATCACAGACATATATCCGAGGTAGTCAAGGTAGGTCCAAACATTATTATAGATGACGGCGGCGACCTTGTAAACCTTATCCACAATGAATACCCTGAGCTGATACCGAACGTTATCGGCGGCTGCGAGGAAACTACTACGGGCATTATCCGTCTTATTGCAATGAACAAGGACGGTCAGCTCAAATTCCCTATGATGCTTGTAAACAATGCAAAGTGCAAGTATCTTTTTGATAACAGATACGGCACAGGTCAGTCTGTATGGGACGGAATAAACAGAACAACTAACCTTATCGTTGCAGGCAAGAACGTTGTTGTTGCAGGCTATGGCTGGTGCGGCAAGGGCGTAGCGATGAGAGCAAAGGGTCTTGGTGCAAGCGTTATCGTCTGCGAAGTCGATCCTATCAAGGCTATGGAAGCTGTTATGGACGGCTTCAAGGTAATGAAAATGGTTGACGCCGCTAAGGTGGGCGACTTCTTTGTTACTGTAACAGGCTGTAAGGACGTTATTACTGAGAAAGCTTTCATGAACATGAAAGATGGAGCTATACTCTGTAACGCAGGTCACTTTGATTGCGAGGTAGACGTGGCTGGACTTAAAAAGCTGTCTGTTGAAAGCAAGCTTGCAAGAAACAATATCGACGGTTATAAGCTTCCGAACGGTAATTGGCTGTATGTTATCGGCGAAGGCAGGCTTGTAAATCTTGCCGCAGGCGACGGTCACCCTGCCGAGATAATGGATATGTCCTTTGCTATCCAAGCCCTTTCTGCGGCTTATCTTGTTAAAAACAAAGACAAGCTTACGGACAAGATAGTTTATGTTCCTGATGAGATAGACAAGGAAGTTGCAAACAGAAAGCTTAAATTCTGGGAGCTTGAGATAGATAAGCTTACACCTGAGCAGGAGAAATATCTTAACAGCTGGCAGGTATAAAATATCATATTAGTACAATAAAACGGACAGCTTGGGTTGTCCGTTTTTTGTATCTTGAAATTGCCATAAATTTATTTTGTCTTCAAGGTTTTAAATCTCTGATTTCTGTACATTTTAATATTAGGGCGATAAAAAAACAGGGCGGTGAGAATGTGGCGGCAAAGATGTATAAGATACTTACGCTTTTTTCAGTGGGCGCAATATGCTACGGCTTCATGGAAATACTTAACAGGGGATATTCTCATATCACAATGGGGGTGCTTGGGGGAACTTCAATGCTGGTTATCCATATCATGAATGGCGAGCGCAGGCGAGGAGTTAGCCTGCTGTCTGTGCTTGCAGTGTCGGCAGCATTTATCACTGCCATAGAATTTCTTGCAGGGGAGTATCTAAACCGCTTTCTCGGCATGGGCATATGGAGCTATGAGGAAGTGCCGCTGAATTTTGACGGACAGATATGCCTGCCATTTGCTTTTGTGTGGTTTGGGTTATCCTATATTGGTGTGCTTGCGGATAATTTCATACGCAGACATATTTTCAAGGAACACCCTGTCATTGTTAAACGAGGAAAAGAAAAAATACCTGCGGCGGTTGGATAAGAGTACGAATATTTGTACTGCTCAGTATGTAAAAAATATAATTAACTGGAGACCTCAGGTCGCCACTACGCAAAAATTGTAAATATAGGGGACGGCGACACGCTTACATTCGCCCGTCATTCACCAACGCATATAAAAACAAACGGGCTGTCTATCCAATGATAAACAGTCCGTATTTTTGTACATATCAATCTTTTGTGTACCACTTTTTCAGCACTTCTTCGCCAAGTTTGCCGTAAACTGTGAAGTCACGGTCCTTCTTGGCTTTCTCTATTGGCGGCAGGATAGCTTTCCAATCCCACCAGAAATAGCCGCAGAACCAATCCAGATCCCAAGTTGCTTCCATTGCAGTGTCATAGAAATCTGCCTGCTCCTGCTCGTCAAGGGGCTTGTCGAGCCTGTCATGGAAATCCCAAGGGTACTGCGTGCAGCCCTCCTCGTTTCGCACGCCTATTTCAGCGAACATTATAGGCTTGTTGAAATGTTTGTGAGCCTTTTCAAGGGAGCCGACAACTTCGTTCCAGCGACTGAGCATATGCTCCTTGCTTCTGCTCACACCGTCTGTAACAGGGTAGTAGCCTGAGATTCCGATTATGTCCACGTCGCTGAGCCAATCAAAACGCTGTTCGTCGCCGTGATTGATGTTGTGCATAACGATACCGCTGTAGACCTCTCTCACCTGTACGATAAGCTTTCTGCATCTGTCAGACTGCTTGTCCATTCCTGCCATTTCACAGCCTGTGCAGAGCATTTCACAGCCGAGCTTTTCTGCAAGCTTTGCATAGTGAAGCATAAAAGCTGTGTATGACTTGAACCACTTGTCCCAGTATTCAGGGTTCTCAGGCGGAAAGTCTATCCTTGCACGCCATGAATGGTCGAGGCAATCCACCATAGGCTTAAGGCAGACTTTAAGTCCCAGTGACTTTGCTTTTTTTATAGCGAAGGCAATGTCCTCGTCAGATTGTGTTCTCTCATAATCACTGAAAACTCTTGTGCTTGCAAAGCTCTCCTGCAATGCGTTTGCAGGGATACATATCCAGTTCAAGCCGTTTGAAGCAAGCCTTTCCATTGACTTTTCTGCCGCTTCCGTCTGAAAATCACCTCTCTTGGAGAAAAATCCCCAAGTATATCCTTTGCAGAAAATATCTTTATTCATGTATCAAAAACCTCTCTTTTTCGTAAATGTCCTGATAGAAAAGCCACAGGTAAGCTCAAGTCTGTTCACCTTTTTAAGCTTCTCCACCGCCTCGGCAGATGTTTTGTAGTAATACGGAGTCATTGTAAAAAGATTGAAAATATCCTCCTGACTTTCAAGCACCACAGGGTATTCAAAAATTATCTCCTCTGACTCGTCAAATTTATTAAGTCCGTATACATTGGGTTTGTTTTCGTAAGGCTTCTCATAAAGCACTTCTTTAAGCTCAAACAGATGTCTTGGGGACGGAGAAACTACCACAAGCTTTCCACCGTCTTTCAGCACCCTTGCGTATTCGTCATTTGAAACAGGTGCAAATGTGCATACGATAAGGTCTGCAAATTTGTCTATAAACGGAAGCTGAAATGACGATGCCACTGCAAATTCGCAATTTGTGATATTTTCGCAATGTATCCTCGTCATGCAGTGGGCAACTGCCGCCTTTGATATGTCAATGCCGTAAAACTTCGCCTTTGGCAGTGCCTTGGCATAGTTCACAGTGTAAAAGCCCTCACCGCAGCCACTGTCGATAATATAAGGCTGTTTCACATTTTCAAGCAGACCGCCCATTACCTCAGCCGTTTTCTTCGCAAGAGGCAGATAATAGTCACGGTCAAGGAAATCCGTTCTCGCCTTTACCATTTCCGCATTATCCCCTGCGTTCTTAGGGTTTCTGCCCTTTGTGGTAAGCAGATTTACATATCCTTTTCTCGCAATATCAAAGCTGTGACCGTTCTGACAGTGCCATACGTTGTCAAGCTTTCTGAGCCGTTTTTTGCATATCGGACAAACATACATATAAATCACCCTGAACATTATAGCATTTCCCTCTGCTTTTAGCAATGGATATTTTATTAATAAAAAAGTGCTTGACAATCGTCGGGTTATGCTTTATAATATCAATATATGCAAAATGCGGTGACGGAATTATCCGAAACAGTGTCGGTAAAGAGAAAAGGCGGTGGGTGAAAGCCTTTGCGGCAAGTTCGGTGGCTAACCTGAGCGGTGCTGAAAACAGCAACGTATGCTCTGCGTTAAAGGGCTTCGAGTGGTCGGGCGATGAGTTCGGCAATTTGGGTGGTAACACGGAACTGTCGGTTTCGTCCCATGTTTAGGGACGAGCCGTTTTTTATTTTGCGAATAATTTCATTTGGAAGGATCTGAATTTATGGAATGGACAGGACTTAATGAACTGCGTGAATCTTATCTGAAATTTTTTGAGAGCAAGGGCTGCTTGAGACACAAGAGCTACCCTCTCGTACCTCAGAACGATAACAGCCTGCTACTTATCGTTGCAGGTATGGCGCCTCTGAAGCCTTACTTCACAGGTCAGGAAACACCTCCGAGAACAAGAATGACAACTTGTCAGAAGTGTATCAGAACAGGCGATATTGAAAACGTTGGTAAGACGGCAAGACATGGCACATATTTTGAAATGCTTGGTAACTTCTCATTCGGCGATTACTTCAAGAAAGAGGCTATCGCATGGGCTTGGGAGTATGTTACACAGGTACTCAAACTGCCAAAGGACAGACTTTATATCTCTGTTTATGAGGACGATGACGAGGCTGAGAAGATATGGCATGAGGACGCTGGCGTTCCAATGGATCATATCGTAAGAATGGGCAAGGAAGACAACTTCTGGGAGGCTGGAACAGACGGCCCTTGCGGTCCATGTTCAGAGATCTATTTCGACAGAGGCGAAAAGTATGGCTGTGGCAAGCCTGATTGTAAGGTCGGCTGCGACTGCGACAGATACATGGAGTTCTGGAACCTTGTGTTCACACAGTTTGAAAGACATGAGGACGGCACTTATACTCCACTTAAGCAGAAGAACATCGACACAGGTATGGGTCTTGAAAGACTTGCTTCTATCATGCAGGACGTTGACTCTATCTTTGACGTTGATACAGTAAAGGCTATCAGAGATCATGTTTGTAAGATAGCAGGCTGCGAGTACGGCAAGGAGTACAAAAAGGACGTTTCTATCAGAGTTATCACAGACCATATCCGTTCTGTAACATTCATGGCGTCAGACGGAATTTTGCCGTCAAACGAGGGCAGAGGATACGTTATGAGACGTTTGCTCAGAAGAGCCGTTCGTCACGGAAAGCTTCTCGGCATAAACGGACTTTTCCTCAAAGACCTTGTAAAAACTGTTGTTGACTGCAACAAGTGTGAGTATAACGAGCTTGAAGAAAAGTATGACTATATCGTAAAGGTGCTCACAACTGAGGAGCAGAACTTCAATACCACTATCGACAGAGGTATGAAGATACTTGACGATCTTATCGCACAGATGCAGAAAGACGGCAAGACGGAGCTTGACGGTGAGAGCTGCTTCAAGCTTTCCGACACATACGGTTTCCCTATCGACCTTACAAGAGAGATCCTTGAAGAAAAGGGCATGACCTGTGATGAAGAGGGCTTTGCTGAGTGCTATGCAAAGCAGAGAGAAACAGCCAAGAACGCTCATGCTGCAACAAAGTATATGGGTGCAGACGAAACTGTTTTCCATAAGATAGACAAGGATTTCCACACAGAGTTCATCGGCTATGACAAGCTCGAGGGCGACAGCGAGATATCATTCATCACAACTGATGATGAGCTTATCGAAAACGCAAAGGCTGGCGATGAAGTATATATCGTATCTTCACAGACGCCATTCTATGCAGAGAGCGGCGGACAGGTGGGCGATATCGGTACTATCGTTACAGAAAGCGGTAAGTGCAGAGTCGTTGACACACAGAAGGTCGTTGCAGGCAAGTTCGCTCATAAGGCAGTTGTTGAAGAGGGCGAGATAGCTGTAGGTCAGAAGGCTCACTTCACTGTTGACAAAAAGACACGTTATGCTGTTATGAGAAACCATAGCTGCGCACATCTGCTTCAGGCTGCACTGAGAAAAGTTCTCGGTGAACACGTTCATCAGGCAGGTCAGCTCGTTGACGCCCACAGACTTAGATTTGACTTCTCTCACTTCAACGCAATGACAGCAGAGGAGAAACTCAAGGTCGAAGCACTTGTAAACAAGTATATCCTTGAAGCTCTTGATATAAAAATGGAAGAAATGCCTATCGCAGAAGCTCAGAAGCTTGGCGCTATGGCTCTGTTTGGCGAGAAATACGGTGAAACTGTAAGAGTTGTAACAATGGGTGACGGTGACGAAACAGCTTCTATCGAGTTCTGTGGCGGTACACATCTTGACAATACTTCAAGAATAGGTCTGTTCAAGATAATCTCCGAAAGCTCTGTAGCTTCAGGCGTAAGACGTATCGAAGCCGTAACAGGCAGAGGCGTTCTGGAGCTTGTTGAGGAAAGAGCCGCAACTATCCAGCAGGCGGCTGAAAGCCTTAAGCTTGCAAATCCACTGGACATCGTAAAGAGATGCCACACTATCATGCAGGAAGTCAAGGATCTTGAAAAGGAAAGAGACGCTTTGCAGGCAGAGATAACAAATCTCAAAACAAAGTCACTGTTCGATAATCCGTATGAGGTAAACGGCGTTAAGGTAGTTACTGCAATGCTCACCAACACAAGACCTGATATGCTCAGAAAAATGGGCGACGATCTTAAAGCAAGAGAAGCTGACGCAGTTGCAGTTGTTGCAGGCGTTGACGGTGAAAAGGCAAACCTTGTTGTAGTTTGCGGCAAGAATGCAGTTGCAAAGGGCGCACACGCAGGCAAGATAGCAGGCAAGGTAGCAGCACTCACAGGCGGCAAGGGCGGCGGACGTCCTGACTCTGCTATGGCTGGTATCGGCGATAGATTTAAGATAGACGAAGCTCTCGATAAGGTAAACGAAATAGTTGGCGAATTTGTAAAATAATATGGGCAAAGGCTGTGCAAAATGCTGTGCAGCCTACCCCTTTTTGAAAGGCGGAGAGATAAATGGAAGATTGTCTTTTTTGTAAAATTATTTCCGGGGAAATACCCTCAAAGAAAATATACGAGGACGAGCTGACATACGTTTTTGAGGACATTGCTCCTACAGCTCCGATTCATTATCTTGTTATCCCTAAGCAGCATATTTCAAAGCTTGACGAGATAACCCCTGAGAACAGTGCAGTTATCGCACATATCTATGAAGTTATCGCAAAGCTTGCCAAAGAACTCGACCTTAAGGACGGTTTCAGAGTTGTTTCCAACTGCGGCGAACAGGCAGGACAGAGTGTTTTCCACATTCATTTTCATCTTCTTGCAGGCAGACCACTTGCTTGGCCAGCCGGTTAAAGAAATAAAACGGGCGGGTAAATTTCTTATCCGCCCTTAGTTTTAAGGGGGACGGCGGCAATGGTGAGAAAAAGCTGTTATATCGGCTTTTCGTATTTTGCAGGGCTTTTTCTCTGTACCATTGGCTGGGGCAGGAACAACGCAGTTTTTGCACTTGCGTCAGCGTGTGTAGCCATTACAGCCTTTGCGCTTTTTAAGAGATACCGAAAGCATATAGCTCTCTGCTTTGTTTCGTTCCTGATAGCGGTGGGAGTCAATACCGCTTATACTCACATTTTCTATGATAAACTGACAGCTTTAGACGGAAAGACCGTCACAGTTAAAGGCGAGATAACCGACATAAGCTATATAGGCTCTGACACCTGTCGGCTAAGTGTCAATGGTATCGTTGGGGGAGTAAAAGGCAGGTTGACCTTTTATGCAGATGACATTGAATATGATTACTATGACAATATTGTGGCAGCAGTAAAGGTCAGCAGGATAAAAGACAGCATCAATTTCAAATCAGAGCAGTATGACCGGCCTAAGGGCATTTTTCTCCAAGGTTCAACCGCTGAAAGCATAGAAGTCACAGGCGGTGGAAACACCATTTTACGCAGTATAATGCATTATCGTGACAAGATGTTCATGCTGATAAACGATATCATAGGCGGAGATGAGGGCGGTTTTGCCGCTGCAATGCTCTGCGGAGATAAAACTGAGCTTTCAAAGCAAACGAAGCTCACGGTCTATCGTAGTGGCATAGGTCATATATTTTCCGTGTCGGGAACTCATGTGGTCATAATAAGTGCCATGATAGGCTGGCTCATGCAGAAACTAAGCAAGGATAAGCGTGTGATATTTGCCGTCCAAGCTGTTGCAGTGTGGGCGTTTGCGGTCTTTGCAGGATTTTCAGTATCCGTTGTCAGGGCGGCTGTTATGCTGACCTTGGTCACTGCCGCACCGCTCCTTTACCGCAGACCCGACCCGGCAAATACTCTCTGCCTTTGTGCTGTTTTAATACTTACTCTTTCGCCCTATGCGGCGGCGGACTGCTCTTTTTTGCTGTCATTCACAGCAACATTTGTGATAGGCACGGTCTGCCCGAAAGCAGCGGCACTTGTAAAGGGCGAAGGCATTTTGTACAGCCTTGAACGGCAGGCAGTAAATGCGGTGACGATACTTTTTTGCACAATGCCTGTTCAGCTAATGTTTTTCAGTGAAATATCTCTTGTTGCACCACTATCAAATATCCTGCTGGTGCCTGTCTGTACCCTTGCTCTGGGTCTGACAGCTATAACTGCGGTAACAGGCGGTTCGGCAATAATAGCCTATCCTGTGCTGACGGTGGTAAAGTATCTTCTGAAAGTCGTTCTGTTTCTTGCTGAGCTGTTTTCAAAATTCAGCTTTGCCTATCTTCCTCGTGGAGTAAGACCACTTGGCATTGTAATGCTCGTTACCTGCCTTGTGCCTGTAGCGGTCATGTTTCTGAGAAAGTCAGTAAAGCTTGGGGCTTTTTGCACTGCTCTAATGCTTGTATGTTGGACAGCGGTGTATAATTTTTCTCTTGCTTTTGGAGGCTCGGTAAAGATAGTTGTAATGCCAAAAGGAAATGCTGTGCAGGCTGTGCTGTATGATAAAACAAAAGGTATGGTTTTCGATATGGGCAGTAAGGGTAAGCTCAACAGCGGTATTGAAAGCTTTTTGGAGCTTTATGGCATAAAAGAGCTAAAAGGCGCATTTATAGAAAGCGAACAGTATTACACTATAACGAAATATAACGAGCAGATGACTATACGACCTGACAGATTTTATATAAATGGCGAGCCTGATAATGACAGCGAACTGCCGTTCATGACAGGCGCACAGCTTGATTGGAACGGTGTTAAGATAGAAGCATTGGAGGACGGCTATAAAATTACCACCGAGGGCTGTGTGGTCACTATAGAAAAAGGTTCTGTCACCATAAACGGCAGAAACCTTGACACAACAGATGAAGAATACCCATTGATGATAGATATGAAAAATTCGCAGATAAGGAGGACGGACTATGGCTTTGCTTACGGCTTCGGCTCTTGGTAAAACGATAAGAGAGAATGATATCGACAGCCTTTATTATTTTTACGGACATGATACAGCGGCACTTGAAAGCTTTACAAAAAGGCTTGTGAACAAGCTTTGCCCTGCTGACGCTCAGGTCATGAACTTTCATAAGCTTGACGGCAAAAATCTTGATTTTCCAATGCTTACAGACGCTTGCGAAGCTCTGCCTTTTATGGCTGAACGTGTGGTGGTGACTATAAACGACCTTAATATAGACGCAGTGACTAAGGACGATCTGGACGACCTGAAAAAGATCCTAGGCTCTCTTGGCGAAACCACCACAGTGATAATCTATGCCACAGGAGTTGACCTTTTCAAGAACAAAAAGTATCTTACAGACAAAAACAAGCGCTTTGCAGATTTCTGCGAAAAGCACGGCACTGTCTGCAACTTTGAATACAAAAGGGCTTCCGACCTTGGAAAGTCTATATCCACCTATCTTGCAAAAAGCGGCTGTACCATAACAAAAAGCAACGCAGAGTATCTTGCAAACCTCTGTTTGTGCGACACTGCATTTATCAGCAAGGAGCTTGAAAAGCTTTCGGCTTATGCAGATGGCAGAGAGGTAACAAGAGAGGATATCGACTTGCTTTGTATCAGACGTATCGAGTCGGACGGATATTCTCTTGCAATAAATATCCTCAGAGGCAATGCGGCAATGGTCTTCACACGTTTGCGTGAACTCGATGTGCAGAATTATGAACCATATGCTATAATAGGAATAATCGGCTTTTCCCTTGCGGATATCTATAGGGCGAAGCTTGCACGTTCCTCTGGCAGGAGCGTTGCAGACGTGGCTAAAGATTTTTCCTATGCGAAAAACAGAGAGTTTGCAGTAAAAAACGCCTATTCCGAGTGCGGTAATATCTCGGCGGAGCGTATAAGAAAAACGCTTGAGATACTTTCTGAAACCGACCTTATGCTCAAAACAAGGTCACGGGGAAAAGACGGAGATATGCTCACCCTCGAGCAGGGGCTTGCAAGGTCAATGGCGTTAAGGTGTTAGTAAATGGAAAAACTTAAAATATCAAGGGCAATAATCGTTGAGGGAAAATATGATAAGATAAAGCTTTCGTCCATAGTTGACGGTGTTATAATCGTCACTAACGGCTTTCGTATCTATAAAGACCCTGACAAAGCAGCGCTTATAAGATACTATGCTCAGCATGGCGGAATAGCAATTCTTACAGACTCTGACACAGCAGGCTTTCGCATAAGAGGGCATATAAAGGGTATCGTCCCCAAAGGCGATATCGTGAACGTGTATGTTCCTGAGATATTCGGCAAAGAAAAGCGCAAAACAGAGCCGTCAAAAGAGGGCTTGTTGGGGGTCGAGGGCGTTCCTGCGGATATTATCAGGGAAGCCTTTGAAAAAGCAGGCATTATAGGCGAAAAGGTTGCAGACAGAGAACTCATGACCAAGCTTGACTTTTACGAGTTAGGTCTAAGCGGCAGACCCGATAGCAGCAGGCTCAGACAGCTTGTGTGCGAAAAATTGTCGCTGCCCAAAAAGCTCACTGCAAACGCACTGCTTGAAGTGGTGAACACAATGCTCGATAAAGAAAGCTTGCAAGCACTCATAGAGGAATTGACCTCAGAAAACAATAAAGACAAGGAGAATAGCGTTGATTAGTCTTGAATTTTTATATTTCTTTCTTCCTGTTTTTATGGGAGTATACGCTTTGTCAGGGGTGCGTTTCAGAAAAGCCGTGTTCCTGCTTGGAACAGTTGTGCTGTGTCTGTGGGCGTCCACATGGGGGATAATACCAATGGCAGTGTGTGCTGTCGTATCATACTTTTGCGGCAGGCTTATCCACCGCTTTGCAGACAAAAAAGGACTTAAAAGGCTATGGCTCATATTATCGGTGGTAGTAAATATGGCAGTGTTTCTTGTATTCATAAGAAGCGGTCACAGCAGCTATGACGTGACGTCTATATTCACAGGCAAAGGCGCAATGCTAAAGCTTTTCCCTGTGTGGGGAGCGGGCGTTTTCACTCTCCATGGCATCTCCTACTGCATGGATATCTATAGGAAAGAAATAGAGCCTGAGAAGAATTTTCTTTTGGTATCTCAATATATATGCTTTTTCCCATGCTTTAGCTGTGGACCGATACTCAGATTTTCGGATATGAGCGAACAGCTTAGAAAACCTGTCATAACCTCCGGAAAGCTTGCAGAGGGCATAAAGCTTATGCTTATAGGCTTTGCAGAGAAGCTTTTTCTGTCGGATCCTATGTACGAGATGTGGCAGCACATAAGGGGAGTAAGTGCAGATTCGCTCTCCGCCGCTTGTGCATGGCTTGGGATAATAGCTTTCTCCTTTGCGTTCTACTATGAGCTTAGAGCTTATTCGCATATTGCACAGGGTATTGGTTCAATGCTCGGCTTTGAACTTCCTGATAACTTTGATCTGCCGTTTATGTCAGCAGGCTTCAATGAGCTTATAAAACGATTTGCCTGCACCTTTTATAGTTGGGTGAGAGATTATTTCTACAGACCTATATGTAGAAATAAAGACAGCGTTTGTCTTTGGGCATTGATACTGTCTGTGCTTGCAGGCTCGGTTTGGTATGGCTACGGCAGACACACAATGCTGTGGGCAGCGTTTATTTGTGTTATGCTTGGCATAGAATATCTCCTGAAAAATATTCTTGCGGCTGTGCCGACAGGGGTAAGATGTGCAGTGATGAATGTTCTGTTTCTTATAGGTCTGCCGTTTCTTGCGATAGACAGCCTGCCTTCAGCCTGCGGATATGTTGCCGCAATGCTCGGCGGGGGAAGCTTTGCAGGAGATGTTCTTGCATCGTATGTGATAAAAACAGGAATTGTGATGTATCTTATCTGCGGCTTTTTTGCAACAGGTATCGGCAGATATCTCAAACGCAGGATAATGCAGCTCAATACTAATATAGTTTACATAATCGAGCCAATGCTCACTATAGGATTTCTGCTTATCAGTACAGCGTTTCTTGTGGGCGGAGGTAATTCGTCTATGAATTTGTTTGTGAGATAAAATGGGAGGAGTGAACATTAATGAAAAAGGCTGCTGATTATATCGCAGTAAGCGCATTTTTTGTAATAGTCATAATGTTTGCGGCATATACTCTCGTGATGGGCAGACATGGATCTGAAAGTGAAAAGGCAGACAGTTCAGATATAAGACATAACGTTCAGACCTATGTTAGCAATAATTTTCCTCTAAGCTCAAATTGGAAGTCGCTCAGAACGACCATGTTTGTGATGACTGGTAAGAAAAATTTCGATAATATCTATATCCTTAAAGATCGTCTTGTAGAGATCACAGATTTTGATAAGGACAGGCTTGATAAAAATATCTCGCAGATAAATGATTTTTCAGAAAACACAGATACACCTGTATATGTTATGTTAGCTCCGACTGCCGCAGGTATCTATTCTGCTAAGCTGCCTGCTTATACTTCAAACACAGACCAGCGTGAAATGATAGATAATATCTATTATGACCTAGACAGCAGGATAGACACTATAGATACGTTTTTTCCTATGTATTCTGCAAGAAATAATTACGTTTACTATCGTACAGATAGAAAGTGGACTTCCTTTGGGGCGTATTTTGCCTATGCAGACGGCATAAAAGAGCTGGGTTTTGAGCCGGTCGCTCTGTCCAATTACGATCAAGAATATACCTCAAATTCTTATTATGGGGGACTTTACAGTGAACTTTGCTATAACAGCATAGGCGCAGACAGAGTGAACATCTTCCGTTCAAAGTATAAGACTACTGTGGATTCTGTGGAGCTTTACAGAGAAGATCAGGTGCTTACCTCAAAATCTGTTTATTTTAGATCTGCACTGAAAACAGCAGATAAAACTGCTATCTTCCTGCAAGGTGACAACTTTACTAAGGCAACGGTCAAGACAACTGCAGAGGACGCACCAAAGCTTCTTATCATCAAAGGAAGCTATGCCAATACCCTTGTGCCGTTTCTTACCCCACACTACAGCGAGATAACCTTGGTGGACCCTGACAAGCTCAAAGAGGAGGGCAAGACCCTTTCTGACGTGGCAGATACGAGTGCATATGACCAGATATTATTTATGTATGACTGCGACCAGTTTGCAGATGAAACAAATTTTGACCTGCTCAAATAATATGGGCTATGTACTTGAAAAAATGGAGCAGGTGTGATATAATAAAGAAAATGCCGTACAAGGAATGTGCGGCATAATGTATGTCTGAATATTTGAGAGGGTGTTTGATGTGAGTGAGCAAAAAAACAGACTTGATCTTATTGATCTTAATGACTATCCCGTATCTTGGTGGCTGAAACTTCTTGATCTCGGTCATAAGATAGTTCAGGATCCTGCCGCCTACAGCGAGGCTTGCAAGGGCAAGATAATGGGTACTCTTTTCTATGAGCCGTCAACAAGAACGCAGATGTCTTTCCAGACCGCTATGCTCCGTCTTGGGGGAACGATAATAGGCTTTGACAATCCTGCCACTTCTTCCGTTGCAAAGGGAGAGAATATCAAGGATACCACAAAGATAGTTTCCGGCTATGCCGATATCATGGTAATGCGTCACCCTACCGCTGGATCGGTAAAGGCTGCGGCACTCACTGCTGATTGCCCTGTTATCAACGCAGGCGACGGCGGACACCTCCACCCAACACAGACACTTACAGACCTGCTTACACTTAGAGAAGAAAAGGGCAGACTTGATAACCTGACCATAGGCTTCTGCGGTGACCTTAAAAACGGCAGAACAGTCCATTCCCTTATTAAAGCAATGGTATGTTTTCCAAACAATAAGTTCATATTAGTTTCAACTTCTGAGCTTGCTTTGCCTGTGTATGTAAAGGATATCCTTGAAGCGGCAGGCATGGAGTACAAAGAAGTTACCGACCTTGAAGAGGTTATCGGTGAGCTTGACGTGCTATATATGACAAGAATACAGAAAGAGCGTTTTGCTTCTGAGGAGGAGTATCAGTCTCAGAGCGGAAATTACATACTCGATACAAAAAAGCTTTCAATGGGAAAGCCTGACCTTATCGTGCTTCACCCTCTGCCAAGAGTGGACGAGATAGCTATCGAGGTGGACGACGACCCGAGAGCAATGTATTTCAAGCAGGCAAAATATGGTATGTATATCAGAATGGCACTCATACTTACAGTTATAAACGGCGATGGTGCTTCACAGCCGCTTATGAAGGGCAGAGTGCATAAGCACATTGATTGTTCAAATCCTAACTGTATCACTCACCACGAAAAGTATCTGCCACATTGGTTCAAAGGCGACGGCACAACGCTTGTTTGCGAATATTGTGACGAGAGAACATTGGTGGAATAAAATAAGAGCTTAATGGGGTAAACAAAGGCTGTGTGTCAGTCTTTGCTTGCCCTTTTTTATTGTGCAGATAGCGTATATTAATAGCCTTGTGATATGCAAAATCGTTAAAAGTAACGAAATCCTTACAATATGGTAACAAACAGTCTTGAAATAACGTTGAGCGTGTGGTATAATTAAAATGGATAAATTTTTTACAGGAGCTTTGATCTAATGAATACACTTTCAGATGAGGAGTTTGAACAGATCTACGGACGAAAGCCTGTCAGAAGGGTGAAAAAGAAAAAAATATACTGGAACAGAATTATTATTGCTTTGATAATACTTATCGGCATTGTGACTGGTCTGGTAAAGCTGACAGTCTTGGTAGTATCAAAGATCAAAGGAGACGATACGCAAAAAACAAACAAGGTATTGAATAATACATCTTCTGTCGCTGTGAAGGAGGACGCTTCTTCTGCTGAGGATAAAAAAGACGAGCCTGCGAAGTATTCTAATATGGACTTTACAGTGTGTGTTGACGCAGGTCATGGTGATTATGACGGCGGCACAACTGACGCCTCAGGAAAAAGATATGAAAAAGACGATAACTTAAAGGTCGCACTTGAGGTGCGGAAATATCTTGAAAAATACGGCGTCAATGTGGTGATGATAAGAGATGATGACTCTTTCCTTGAGCTTGACGAAAGATGTGCAAAGGCAAATAACGCCAAGGCTGATATGTATGTTTCACTTCACCGAAACAGCTATGACGGTGATATTTCGGGCGTTGAGGTTTGGGTGAACAATTCTGAGCCTGAATATGATACAAAGCTTGCACAGAATATACTTGATGTTCTTGAAAAGGTAGGTATATCTGAAAATAGAGGAGTACAGTATGGCTACGTTGGCAATTCCGGTGTAAACTACTACATAAATGCTGACACTGTTATGCCAAGCTGTCTTGTGGAGCTTGGATTTATAACCGAGGATATCGACAATAAGCTTTTTGACGAACACCTTACCGAGTATGGACAAGCTATTGCTGACGGTATAGTTCAGACAGCTGTTGATGTTGGTCTTGTTGATGAAAGTGGCAAAAGACTTATGTCTGAGCAGCTTATCTCACCTGAGAAGCCTGTGAACAATAAGGATTCTTCTTCTGCGGTTGACGCTATGACACAGCCGATGCAGACGGACTCTTCTGCTGACATTTATAATACTCAGGAAAACGAGTGGTATTGATAACAAAAAATAAAAGCGAACACAGTTCGTTTCTGCTAATGCAGAGAAAGCGTGTTCGCCTTTTTGTTGTTAAAGCTCTTTTCTGATGAGTTTGAATTTCTCAAATTCTTTCGTCAGGTCTGCCAGAACGTTTTCAAGACCCTTTTCAGAGTATTCTTCGTGATATTCTGCCACAAAGTCTGTTACCTCTGTGACGCACTTTGTGCCATACCATACTCTGACATAAAGCTCTTTTTCATCGCCGAGAATAGGGTCTATGCGGTAGCTGAAATTGGTGTAATTGCTGCCAGACCAGGTGTTTTTTTCTTCAAAATAGTGAAATGTGGGTATATCAAAATAACCATGGAGCATTGCATATTTTCCTTTCAAAAATCATTCGTTTATGATATTATAGCATATCACTGTTCCTTTTTCAAGCATTTAGTCTGCTTCTTAATTAAATTAGCCTAAAAAACGTTTACAATTTTGTTAGGAATGTATATTGGAGAATTGTTCAAAATATGTTATAATTGATAACGGTATGACTATTTCAGCGGTATGCTGTCGCAGAAAGGATAAGATCTATGAGCATTACAATAAAAGATGTTGCCAAGGAAGCCGGTGTTTCAGTGGCGACAGTGTCAAGGGTTCTCAACGGAAGCTGTAACGTATCAGATGAGTCAACAAAAAAAGTCAATGAAACTATTGCAAGGCTCAACTATTCTCCGAATTTTCTGGGAAGAAATCTTAGAAAGTGCGAAACGAATGTTATTCTTGTAATTATGCCGACCTCTGAACATTCCCTTTATTCAAAGATAGTCATGGGTATGCAGGAATATGCAGGAAAAGTCGGATACGATATCATAACCGCAGTTTCCTATTCAACCTCGACCGCTGAAACAAGGCAGATGAATATGCTTTTTAACAGAACTGTTGACGGTGTTATCCTTCTTGGCACTCAGTATGACGCAGCTTCGCTTAATAAGCTCGCAGAGAATTATAACGTTGCTCTGTGCTGTGAGGGCGTGGAGGGCGCAAATGTGCTTACTGTCGCTGTTGACGATGAACAGGCTGCGTTTGACGCTGTCGCTGCTCTTATCAAAAAGGGTCATAAAAGGATAGGCTTTATCGGAACGAACTCTGCGGCTATCTCCTCCACTGCGAGAGAGAACGGCTATATAAGAGCATTAAAAGAATATGGCATAGAGATAAAGAATGAATATATCTATAAAGAGTCCTATGACTATGACTGCGGAGGCAGAGCGTTTGAATATTTCAATGCACTTGATGAGAAGCCTACGGCGATTTTCGCTGTGTCAGACTTGCTTGCTATCTCTGCAATGCACAAGGCAATAGATATGGGCATTGATGTGGGCAAAGATGTCGCCATAATGGGATTTGACAATATATCCATGTGTGAGTGGATAATCCCTACGCTTTCAACGGTTGAACAGCCTTGCTCAAAAATGGGCGAGCTTGTTGTGGCAAAGCTTATTGAGAACATGAATAAGACTACTAAGGATAATCATTATTATACTGTTGACCACAGGATAATTTTAAGAGAGTCCACAGGCGACTAATTACTTTCGTAAAAATAGATAGGGGAGAAATAAGGCAGTTTTTCCGTAAAAACTGCCTATTTTCTGTAAGAAAGGATTTTTTAGGGCATGGAGAAATTTACAAAAATACTTGAAACGATAGATGGCTATGTCTGGGGCATACCGCTTATCGTACTCATTATGGCTGTGGGAATATTCCTCACCTTTAGGCTAAGGCTTCTTCAGATATTCCACCTGCCAAAGGCTTTGAAATTTATGTTTCAGAACGAAAATGGTGGCAAAGGCGAGATATCGAGCTTTGCAGCACTATGCACCGCACTTTCCGCAACCATAGGTACGGGAAATATCGTCGGTGTTGCAACAGCCATTGGTGTGCTTTCAGGCGGACCTGGAGCGCTCCTCTGGATGTGGATAGCGGCACTCCTTGGTATGGCGACAAAGTATTCCGAGGGTTTTCTTGCTATCAAATACAGACGTATGGACGCTGACGGACACGTTTGCGGCGGACCGTTCTATTACATAGAATACGGCATGGGTAAAAAATGGAAGTGGCTTGCAAAGGTATTTGCGTTCTTTGGCGCTTGCGTTGGCCTTTTTGGTATCGGAACTTTCTCTCAGGTGAATGGTATCTCATCGGCAGTTCAGGCTTTCTTTGATCCTAAAAAGGAACATACAGTGAATATTTTGGGTGCTGACTATACATTGGCTGTTATAATCTCTGGACTTTTGATAACTGTTTTTGCCGCACTTGTTATTATCGGAGGCATAAAGAGGATCTCAAGTGTTTCTCAGGTAGTTGTGCCTTTTATGGCGGTCGTTTATATAGTTGCTTGTCTTTCACTTATTGTTATAAACATTCAGAGGCTCCCTCACGCTGTCGTTCTTATTTTTGAACAGGCATTCAGCTTTAAGGCTGTCGCAGGCGGATCTCTTCCTACAATGTTCATTGCTATACAAAAGGGTGTTGCCAGAGGAATTTTCTCAAATGAGTCAGGTCTTGGTTCGGCACCTATCGCAGCCGCAGCAGCTCAGACAAAAGAGCCGGTAAGACAAGGTCTTGTTTCTATGTGTGGTACATTTATCGACACTATCGTTGTATGTACTATGACAGGTCTTGCTATCGTAATGATGGGAAGCTACGAGGCTATCAACCCAGTAACAGGCAAGCCTTTTGAGGGCGTTGAGGTCACAAATCACGCTTTCCAGAACGGCTTCTCGTTCCTGCCGTCAATGATACCTGCATTTATTCTTATGGTTTGTCTTGTGTTCTTTGCTTTCACAACTATCCTTGGCTGGAACTATTACGGTGAAAGGTGTATGGAATATCTTTTTAACAGCAACATGAAGGTGGTCATGGTCTACAGATATCTCTATATCCTCGCTGTATTTATCGGACCATATATGACGGTTTCTGCCGTTTGGACGATCGCTGATATTTTCAATGGACTTATGGCACTGCCAAACCTTATAGCGTTGCTTGCTCTCAGCGGTGTTATCAGTAAGGATACAAGGCGTTATGTGGCGAAGTATTCCAGAGCAAAACGAATCAATAAGCTGGTAAGAGCATAGATATCGTATATTATATGAAGCGGAAACGGCTGAATGTTGTTTCCGCTTTCTTTATGCTGTAGGCTTAATCACCAAAAAAATGAATGGTTATTTGTTGAAATCACCAAAAGTATTTAAAAGAATGTAACAGTGATTGTAACTTTATTGACAACGATTACATTCAGTGATATAATAGCTTTGTAAGAATCAAGGAAACGTTTTCTAATGAAAACGATCCGTTACGGAGGTTATATATAATGAAAAATTCCAAGCGTGTTATTGCCGGTGCAATGGCTCTCTTGTCAGCAGTGAGCGTAGCTTCATGCGGTAGCTCATCAGGCAGCGATTCAAGCAGCTCTTATGTTGATAAGGTAAAGGTAGCAAGCACCGACGATATTGCTACTATCCCTGATGGTTCGGAAAAGGAGTTGGAGTGGCTTTCTTATTTTGACATAAACCCAACTAAGAAAGAGCCGGAAAAGAGAACCGACCTTACTCTTTTTGAGGAAAAGGGCGGTAAGATCAAGTATTCTCAGACATCATCAATGAACAAGTATGATAAGCTCGCAGCAAGACTTATGTCTAACGATCCACCGGATATGTTCTGGTATGAGCAGTCTATGACATTCCCTGCAAATTGTATCAAGGAAATGTTCCAGCCTGTTGATGATATCGTTGATTTCGACAGTGCTATGTGGAGCGATGTCAAGGACGTTGCAGAGCAGTTCACTCTCAACGGCAAGCACTTTGTTGCACCTATCAACTTCCTGCCAGGTTCTGTTATCACATATGATAAGTCTATGATCGACGCTGCCGGTCTTGATGATCCATATGAGCTTTATCAGAACGGCGAGTGGGATTGGAACGCATGGTATGACATGATGTCAGAATATGTTGAGGGCGCTGCTGCTGACGAGGAAAGATACGGCGTAAACGGTTGGTTCGCACCATTTATCTTCCAGTCAACAGGTAAGACGCTTATCACATATGACGCTGATAAGGACGAGTATGTTTCAAATCTTAACGACGCTGACTTTGTAAGAGCATCTGATATGCTTTATGATATCGCAAAGAATGGTATGTACTATCCTGATTGGGTAGGACAGGCAGGCGACGCATTCAAGAAGAATATCCTCTTCTATGCAATGGGTCCATGGGCTTCTACCGGTACACATTCACCAAAGGACGGCGACAATTGGGGCGTAGTTCCAATGCCAAAGGATCCTAACTCTGATACGCTTTATACAACTATCGACATGAATGCGTATATGTGGGTAAAGGGTTCGACAAAGAATGACGCTATGAAGTGCTGGCTCGAGTGTGCAAAGATAGTTTATACTCAGGATACATATAAGGATATCGAGAAGGAGAAGTTCTTTGTAAACAATCCTAACTGGACAGAAGATATGTATAACGTAGCTTACGTTGACCTTGTTACAGACAAGTTCACTAAGATATTTGACCCTGGTTATGGTATCTCCACAACTCTGTCAGATAATGACGCTGCAACAAATGATACTAAGGAAGCTGTTATTCCTTATCTGTATACTTCAGTTATGAAGACGGATGAGAATGGCTCACAGTATACATGGACACAGCTCAAAGAGCAGTATAAGGGTACTGTTGATTCAGAACTTAAAACTCTCAACGAGCAGTATCACGCATATTTGGAAAAGAATAAGTAATATAACTTGCCATATAAAGACGGACGAAATTTATTTCGCCCGTCTTTTTGTTGTAATGTCAGAAAAAATGTGATATAATCAGAGTGTACATTAAGATTTAATTAAGAATTATGTTGAGCTGTTTTTAAAGAATGTGGCTTATAATAATAAACGTAAAAGAAAGGATCGTGCCGATATGGAGATAAAGGAGCCTGTAATCCTTGTTGTAGATGATGATAAAGATATAGTGGGAGCTATAGCAAAGCTGCTTGAAATGGAGGGCTATAAGGTAATAAAAGCCTATGACGGTCTTGAGGCTTTGGAGAAGCTCACTGAGAACAGCATACAGCTTATACTCATTGACGTCATGATGCCTAAGCTGGACGGACTTTCTACAATGATGAAAATAAGGGCAACAGAGAATATCCCTATACTTGTGCTTTCAGCTAAATCTGAGGATACAGATAAGGTGCTTGGGCTTTCAATGGGCGCTGACGATTACATAACAAAGCCTTATAACCCTATGGAGCTTGTGGCAAGGGTAAGAAGCAACCTGAGAAGATATATGCAGCTTGGCGCTATCGACACGGCAAACAAAACGGATATTATAGAAATAGGCGGTCTGGAGCTTGACACTAAGGCAAAAAGCTTAAAGGTTGACGGAGAACCTGTCAAGCTCACCGCCACGGAGCTTAAAATTCTTGAGCTTCTTATGAAAAACGCAGGCAGGATATTTTCTGCCGAGGAGATCTATTCTAAAGTGTGGAACGAGGACGCTTATGCCGTTGAAAATACGGTAATGGTACATATTCGTCACATCAGAGAGAAAATTGAGATAAACCCTAGAGAGCCGAAATACTTGAAGGTGGTGTGGGGAATTGGCTATAAAATCGAGAAAATTTGAGAAGGCAGAATGGTTTAAGATATTCTCAGCAAAAAAGACGAGAATTATTGCATTTATCGTTGCCTGTGTTATTGCAGGCGGCTTTTGCTTGTCTTTTGTGTTGTATGCTAACAGCCATGCTGACAGCAGCAGTAAGTCTTATCTTAAATCAGAAAGCTACAAGCTGGCTTCCAATGAAATGTATGAGGAACTGTGCGTTACAGCTTCGGCTTATCTCAGATATGTTGATGAGGATCAGAATTACACTCAGCCTAGATACCTGCTCAATGACTATCTGAATTATCTTGATTACAACCGCTATAAATACAAAAAGACAGAAGACGGTATACGGCTTGTAGACAGTCAGTTTGATTACTATGTGGGGATTACTCAAAATGGCGAAACAAGATATCTGTCAAATATAAAAGATATAGAAAATTATGACAGTGAAACGGATAAGATAAAAGCTTTTAAATCGTCGCACAAAAACTATATACTCCGCCGTGATAACGAGGTAATGAGCGACAGAACTTCATCAGGGCAGATAGTTGACTACTATTACAATACAGCGGAGTATCAGGATAACGTGACAGAAGAATTTTATGCCGATAATCTTATGCCCGTAGGCGGAAGCTATTATGATAATTACGGCAGATATTTTTACAATTACGGCAATTATGATCCGATAGCTTTCTATAATGTAGACTCAAGATATAATGTTATTAAAGGTCTTGATTTGAAAAACGGTCTGAAATATTCCGACAAGCTTGGTGATGAAGAAATTGGTGACGATTATGACACTGATGACGGCAATGAATACTATGACTATGACAACGGCAGATATTATTATGAGGACGATTACGGAAACACATGGGCAAAATGTGAAAACCTCTATGACCTGCCTGATTACAAAGCGACAGACAATGACGATTCAGGTATAACGGTGTTCTTTGCACCGAAAGCCGAAAGGCTCACGGCAATGGAAAAGGAATACACCGAGGCTTTGAATGATATGTATCGTGCAAAGCTTTTTGTGATCGTTTTTGGCATTATTGAATTTATGCTTGTGTGCTATCTGCTCCTGATCTGTGCATATAATGCAGAGCCTGAGAGCGTTGAACGCTGGAAGCAAGGCAATTTTCTAAAAAAAGTGCCTATGGAAGTTTACCTTATCCTAATGGTATTGGCTATTACATTTGCTTTTGTATTTGGCTCCTGCTGGAATTATTATGTGAGCATCACAAAAAATATTTTTGACAATGCTTTGGCTAATTCCGTTTTTAGAAATATCCTTGCTGTAGCGTTGTTTGCATTGGCATATTTTGCAGGTTTCGGCTCGCTTATGGAGTTTGTTGGCAAGATAAAGACAAGAAGCATATTCAAAGAAAGCCTTATTTGCAGATTATGTAAGTTTCTATGGCGCAAGTATAAGGAAACATCACTGTATCACTATTTTCATGGACTTCCGCTTGGAATAAAGCTTACTTGGAAATTCATACTTATATTCGTTGGAATTTTTGTTGTTATGTCTAGTCGATTGACGATGTTAATTTTGTTGGCGGTCGAAATTGTTCTGTGTATATCAATGCTTCGTGACTTCTCACAGCTTTCAAAGCTCAGCAAACAGATAGACAGCCTTGGAGAAGAAAAGCCTTATGAGGGCAAGATAAGAAAAACTTCGCCGGTTTATGCTGAATCTGAAAAACTCAACTCAGTTCAGGATAAGGTGAGAGAGTCTGTGGAGCAGCAGATACAGTCTGAGCGTTTGAAAATAGAGCTTGTGACAAACGTTTCACACGACCTGAAAACACCGCTGACTTCCATTATCAGCTATATCGACCTGCTTAAGAAAATGGATCTTGACGATGAAGCTTCGAGCTATGTGAAGATACTTGATAAAAAGGCGCAGAAGCTCAAAGGCATTGTGTCTGACGTTTTCAGCATAGCAAAAGCCACAAGCGGCGTTGATGTAAACCTAACAAAGCTTGATTTTGTGATGCTGTTAAATCAGTGCATCGCAGACGCAGAGGACAAGATAGCTGACAGTGGCAAGATAGTAAAGATAAACATAAATGCCGACAGCGCAATTGTAATGGGCGACGGCGACAAGCTTTACAGAGTGTTCCAAAACATTGTTGACAACGCTCTGAATTACTCTATGGACGGCACAAGGATATTCCTTGATGTGTACAAAAAAGCGGACAGAATAGTATTTGCCGAGAAGAACATTTCGGCAACGCCGATAAACTTCACAGAGGAAGAGATACTTGAAAGATTTGTGCGAGGGGATAAGTCACGAACAGACGGCGGAAGCGGTTTGGGATTATCCATATCAAAGAGCTTCACGGAAGCCTGCGGTGGTATCTTCAATATCGAAATAGACGGAGATATGTTCAAGGCGATAGTAGAAATGCCGATAATTCAGGAGGATACGGCAGAAAAAACCGATGACAAAACGGAATAGCGTAAATAAAAATAGCGGTGCATTGAGTTGCATCGCTATTTTTAATGTCGGAAAATGTAGATAAAAAATTAAAATATACCAATATTTTTTGACAATTTGTTGAAATTTATATACTAATATGTTACAATATAGAAGTAAGGTGATTTTAGCGGACGGGAAGTGACATAATGAACTTTACAGAACAGATACTGTATTCGCTAATGGCGAAAACAGGCAAAAATTCGTCTGGATGGCTGCCGCTTTTGCAGCATTTGCAGGATACGGCAGATATCATGAGCTGTCTGTGTGATGAATTTCTGTCACCGTCATTTGCAAAGGCTTGCGGATTAGAGGAGAATGAGTTCAAAAAGTTGGCTATTTTTCTAGCAGCAGTTCACGATATCGGCAAAGCAATAGTGGTATTTCAATATAAAATAGGTGATAAACTTCCTGAGAGAAAGTCTGCACTTGAAGCGTCAGGTATCAATTTTAATGCTTCTCACGATAAAGGAAAAGCCAAACAAACCCCTCATGCATTTGCAGGTGAGGAGATCCTTAATTTGTTGGGTTGCCCTGAATGTGTAAGCACTGTTGTTGGCTCTCATCATGGTGTGCCTGCTGAGAGCGTACAGGATTTGTCATGGCCACAAAAGGATATAGCTTTATATGAAAACTATTATGGATGTGACAAAGAAAATGTTGAAGTTTTGCAGGATATTTGGCAGACGATATTTGATATGGCACTTGATTATGCAGGCTTTTTAGATGTTAGTGAGTTGCCGGATATAGACCGTTCTTCACAAATGCTTCTGAGTGGTCTGTTAATAATGGCGGATTGGCTTGCAAGCAACACTGAGCTTTTTCCTCTTTTGTCAGTGGAGGACCTCAAACCTGACGACAAGCTGAGGGCTGAACGCGCTTGGGCAAAGCTCGATTTTCCGCAGATGTGGAATCCTGAGAGATCGGTAATATCTAATGAGGACTTTAAAGAAACTTTTGGTTTTGAACCACGTTCGGTGCAGTCAGAGGTGCTGAAAATAGTTGAAAACACTGCCAAGCCCGGCATATACATATTTGAAGCGCCAATGGGCTGTGGTAAAACAGAAACATCACTTGCGGCAAGCGAGATATTGGCATCAAAGTGCGGCAAAAACGGCGTGTTTTTTGGACTTCCAACTCAGGCAACTGCAAACGGCATTTTCCCAAGAATACTCAGTTGGGCTGAAAAACAATCTACAGAACTTTATCATTCTGTTCAGCTCAACCACGGAAGCGCAGCACTCAATTCGCTGTTTCAGAACATACAAAGGGGCATACCGCAGGAGGAAAGCGACAGCGGATTAATTATCCACAACTGGTTTTGTGACAGCAAAAAAGCGTGTCTTGCAGATTTTGTGACGGCGACAGTAGACCAAATGCTCATGCTTGCATTGAAACGAAAATACGTTATGCTCCTTCACCTTGGATTATCAGAAAAGGTCGTTGTCATTGATGAAGTCCATGCTTATGACGCATACATGAGCGAGTATCTTGAAATGGCTTTGCAATGGCTTGGAAGCTACAACACCCCTGTTATCCTGCTGTCGGCAACGCTGCCCTCAGCAAGACGAATGTCACTTATCCGTGCCTATCTTGGAATAAAAAAGTCTGATGATAGATTTGAAAAAGAGCAGGGCTACCCTCTGCTCACATGGACAGACGGCAAAGATATCCGCCAGCAAAGATTAAGCTATGATGGAGCGCACAAAACTGTGTCAGTCAAGACCTGCGTTAGTGACGATGTTGTGTAGCTTGTGAAAAATGTAACAGAGAATGGTGGCTGTGTAGGTGTTATAGTAAATACCGTAAGACGTGCCCAGATGTTCGCCGAGCTTTTGCAGGATAATGCAAAAGTGCTTTTGTATCATGCTCAGTTCGTGCTTCCTGACCGTGCTAAAAAGGAGAAACAGCTTGTTGACCTTGTCGGCAAAAACAGTACGCCTGAAAGCAGGAGCGGTCTTGTGGTAGTTGGAACGCAGGTGCTTGAACAATCACTTGATATTGATTTTGATATGCTCATTACAGATATGTGTCCTATGGACTTATTGTTGCAACGAATGGGCAGACTTCACAGGCATGAACGTGGAGTGCGGCCTGATACAGCAAAAACCCCTGTCTGCTATGTTATTACAGATGAGTATACAAATATGGAATCAGCGTCAAGAAAAATATACAGTCATTGGCTTATCAATAAAACGGCTGACAATTTGCCCGACAGCATCACTCTTCCTGACGATATCTCACCACTTGTTCAAGAGGTCTATAGTGCTACGGGTGATGAGTGTTATGATAAGTATATCGACGAGCGGAAGAAAAGCATAGGCAGAGCGGACAGCTTTAGGATAAGAAAGCCAAAAGACAGCGATATCCATCGATTGCTTTCAAGGCCTATTGAAACAGGTGATGAACAGCTTGCACAGGCGGCAGTGCGTGACGGGATCTCGTCATTTGATGTGTTGCTAATGCGGCTAAGTTCTGATGAAAAAATACATTTTCTGCCTGATCAATATGGTGGTGCAGAAGTCTCAGAGTACCCTGACGATGAAGAATGTCGCCGAATAGCTGAACAAAAACTGCGACTTCCGACAATGTTTTGTCAGTCATTGAATATAGATAAAAATATAAGAGAACTTGAAAACAACTGTATGAAGTATATTGCAGGCTGGAAAAAATCCTCATGGTTGAAAGGTCAGCTGGTGTTATTTCTTGATGATGACCTTAATGGTGAACTAGACGGATATGATCTTCATTACAGCTTTGAAAAGGGTCTGGAATTTACTAAGAAGGAGGAATGTGAATGAACGAAACAGAGTTTAATCTGCTTGATGAGCCGTGGATAAGAGTAATGGACGACAATTGTCAAATAAAAGAGGTGTCACTAACAGATGCACTTTTGAATGCGCATAAGTATAAGGCTCTGAAAGGTGAAATGCCTACGCAGGATATAGTTATACTTCGTCTTATGCTTGCCATAGTGCATACTGTCTTTTCAAGGGTAGATGCCGACGGCAATGAAGCAGAGCTAGAGGAAGAGGACGATGCGGTGGATAGGTGGGAAAGCCTATGGAACAACCTAAAGATTCCCGAAAAGCCCGTGAGAGAGTATCTTGAAAAGTGGCATGAACGCTTTTGGCTCTTTCATCCCGAAAGACCATTTGGGCAAATGGCCGGGCTTGATACGAGAGATTATGACGTTCAGAAATTAAACGGAGAAATTCTTCAAAGCGACAATAAAAAGAGAGTTTTTTTCTCCTTATTCAGGTGAAGCAAAGCATAAAATGAGTTTTGCACAAGCTGCAAGGTGGTTAATGGCTCTAAATGGTTTTACTGACATGGGTACCAAAAAGCCAAATCCTAAAAAACCTGGTTGGCTTGCAGACATTGGTACTTTATATGTAGTGGGAGACAACTTATTCGATACTATAATGCTGAATTATGTTCCACTATATCCTGACGGAGAATTTAGAAAAGAATGTCCTATTTGGGAGAAAGACACGATTGTAATTGTAGGAAATAAACTGCTCCCTATTCCTGACAATCGTTCAGAACTATACACCGCTTTGCCTAGAAAAGTTTTATTGATAAAAGACGTTAATTGCGTAAGAGTTTTTAAAGTCACAGCTGGAGATTATTTTGAAACAGAAAATGCTTTCATTGAACCTATGACTGCATGGAAAAAAGTGATAGATAAGAAAAAAGAATTTTATATGCCATTTAAACATGATAGTGAAAAACAATTATGGCGTGAATTTTCGTCTATTCTTATGCAATCTGAAAATCATGATACAGAATTGGCTGAAGTTGTGAAATGGACAAATTTTTTGTGTAAAAAAAGAATAATAAAGCATGGTTATGTTTTTTCTATAAGCACTATTGGTTTATCATTTGGAGATTTGTTTAAATCATTAGTTAAACATGTTTATTTTGATTCCCTAGAAATGAACGCACAAATACTATCAGAAGTAGGCAGGGGTTATCGTGAAGAAATAAAGTTTGAGATAAGCAGATGTGAAGAACTTGCGGATAAAATAAGCAGGCTTGCAGGAAATCTTTATCTTGCCTCAGGAGGAACGAGCGGAAGTAAGACAGCTCCTGATAAAACATATCAAAGCACAAAAACAAACGCCAAGTCACAGCTATACTACCGCCTTGATATTCCTTTCCGCAGTTGGCTTTCCTCCCTTGGCCCGGAAAATGATGATAAGCTGGAAAAGTTTGAACAGTGGCAGAATACTGCAAAGAGGATAACCCTTGATCTTGGCAGTGAGCTTGTTGCGGCAGCAGGTGACACCGCAATGGTGGGACATAAGATAGATAAGACTATCTATTCTGCCCCAAAGGTTTACAACAGTTTTCTGCGTGATGTTTCAAAGATATACAAGGAAATTTAATGGTTTTTAAAGCGAGGTGAAAATATGGAAGAAGTAAAGCTCGTAAGAGAAGAAATGTACAAAAGAGTGCAGGAGCTTATCAGACAAAAAGGCACTAGCGGCGGAAGAGCTGCATTAGCAAATCTCCGCCGTGGCATAGGCAAAAAGCCGGGTGAAATGCCTGAACTGTGGGATGTATTTTTCAATAAAATGTCGCCTGAGCTTTTCAGTAAATCTAACGAGCCAAGCATGGCAGAGTGGGCAATATATATTTCGATGACTATGTTTGCGCTTCATCAGCAGGGAAGCACGGAAGCAGTTCATTGTGAGGGAAGATCCCTTGGAAGTGCAGCCGCTGATCTTATGGAAGAGAAAACTGATGAAAACAGAGAACGCATCATGCGCAGATTTGGACCTGTTGTCACAGCCAAAGATATGCCTGAACTTTCACATCATATAAGAGGTCTTGTGCCGCTTACAACGCTCCGTTTTGGCGTTCGTGCCGATAAGGAGGACGTTTTGCTTAAAGATTTTCATACTGTGCAAGTACCAGGAGAAAAACATCCTGAAGTATCATATCGTTATTATCTGTCAGACGCAGCGTTTCTTGTCGCACTTGAAAGTGATGATAAATCATTGCTGGAGAGTATAGCTTCTGCACTGCAAAAGCCTGTTTATCCGCTGTATCTTGGACGAAAGTCCTGTCCGCCAACTTTGCCTATCGTTCTTGGCGTTAAGGATGAGGATATTCTTACGGCACTAAAGACCGAGCCATATCTTTATAAGAACGCTCACCGAAAAAGCGTGCGCATTTCCTATGAAGTCACATCAGGCGGCGCAATGGTGCAGGATATTCCGCTGTCATTCTCACAGCTCCACAGAAAGCACGGCTGGCGAATGAAGCGTGAAGAACTTCTTGCTGTGGATAGCAACCCAGAGCATGACGCCTTTTCTGAATTGTGAGGTGCAGTATGTATTTAACAAGAATAAAATTAGATATGACAAAAACAAATACAATGAAGGCATTGGTATGCCCAAGCAGATTTCATGGAGCTATCGAAAGCGCTGAGTCTGACGGCAGAACAAGGAAGCTTTGGAGAATAGACGAGCTTGGCGGAGAGAAGTATTTGCTCATATTATCAGAAAAAGAACTTGATTTTTCAAATGTTTCAGATCAATTCGGAGCAGAAAGACCTCAAACTAAATGTTATGATACATTACTTGACAGAGTTAAAAATGGCGGTAAATGGCAGTTTCGTTTGAAAGCAAACCCTGTTATACATAAGAAAGATACTAATTCCCACAGAGGTCGCCCTGTCGGACTTATAGGAAATAAACAGCAGGAAGAATGGCTGAAAAAGCAGGCTTTGAAAAATGGCTTTTCTCTAGAGGACGGAATGTGGCTGGTAACAGAGTTTAAGTGGTATGATTTTAAAAAGGGCGAGCGTAGAAACCATGTGAGAATACTTTCTGTAACATATGAGGGCGTGCTTACAGTAACAGACGAGGAACTTCTTAAAGTTGCACTTACTAATGGTATCGGCCGTGAGAAAGCTTATGGTCTTGGAATGCTGACGATTGTTGGAGTAAGATAATGGCACAACAAAATGGGATAGAGAAGCCAGATCTCCATGCACTGCCCACAATAAGCGACAGAATGACGTTTATTTATCTTGAACATTGCAAGGTAAGCCGTGAAAACGGTGCAGTCACCGCCACAGATCTTGACGGAACAGTGTATATCCCTGCGGCAGCCATAACAGTGCTGCTGTTGGGACCCGGCACTCTTTTCCCCGCATACGCGGGGGTGATCCTCTGCTATACTGTATAATAGCCCGATAGGGTGACTTTTCCCCGCATACGCGGGGGTGATCCTGACTAATACTTTTAGTACACTAATTAGGTGAGGTATCATTATGAATGAAAAACAGAAATTATATATTGACGAACTGGCAGAAAGCCAAGGGGTAGCATTCTCAATGGCAGTTGAGCAAGGTTTTGACCTGTGTTCATTTGCAAATATGTTTATGCTATCAGATGCAAGGAACCATATGGACAACGGTTCTGCATACTGGATGACAATGACACCAGATATAATGATTGATAAGCTTAGTATGAACTCTGTAGACAAGGCTACTATGAACTACAGTAAAACAATGGCTGAGTGGCTTGGTGAATTTTATGCAAGATACCAGTACTATACAAATATACCAAGTTCAAAAATAGTAAAAATCATAACACCGGAATTTATATGTAAAAGGTACAATGTACTGCATGATTTAGATATGGGCGTTGCAGTTAAGAAGTTATCAAAATCATTTGATAAACAGATATAATCATATAAAAATAAGTAACTGGAGGTAGGTAATATGCCATTAAACTTATATATTAAGAAAGAGGACGTTAATAAAACAGGTTTAAAACTAGAGGAAAGAAATGATGCATTCTTCAATTTGCATATAGGTACTACTAAAATATCGGATACAATAAAAAGTCTAATACTGAACATCGATCACTCAACATACTCATCAGGGTCTGATATTAGAACAAAATATGGTAGACTTGTGGACATCAGAAAAATTAGTACTGGCTGTAAAACAGCAATAAATATATACAGTAATCCGGATAAACTGTTCAATTGTGTTGAGGCTGGAGACAATGCACTGAGGTGCATATTGATGTTTAACAGAGGAAACGCATATATGCCATTACTGCCAAGCATCATAAATAATTTTAGTGTTGATGTTTTGCTGCACTATATGGGAAAAAAGATACACTGTACAAATGCATTACAAATACTGGAGGTGCTAGACTAATGGCAAAGCTACTTCATAAGAGGATAAAAGTTACAGACGGAGTATATTCATTCGATTTCTCATTTCACTCACCTGTTACAGTGATATTTGGCAACAGCGGAATAGGTAAGTCTTTGTTTTATGACATATTTTCTGCATATTGTTCCAATATTAATGCAAAAGGCGTTGTATTCATAAACAGTTTGACATCTGCTGATATGGTTGAGTCTGCTCTTAAAACAGTTAAAGACAGTCTATTCATAATAGATAATGCAGATATAGTTATGGCGAATAAGACAAGAGATTTTTATGACATGGATAAGAGTAACCAATATATAGTATTTGGCAGAGTGACTGATAGGTATACACTCGATGATAAAAGTGAGGCTACAATAGTTGAACCACAGCTTGGGAAGTTTAACTTAGTCTATCCAAGTTTAAAAGGACGTGAACTATAATGATAAACATACTTATAGAAGGAACAGGCTCTGAAAGAGTATTCTGGAATCAATTACTAAGTCTTGTTGACAGGTCTAAGTTTAGGCTTATACCATATGGTGGTATACGTAATCTAATTACTGTGTACAGTAATAATTATAATGAGCAAGATGTATTCATAATTAGTGCAGATGACCCTGTAGATAATCAAATGGTACATTCTATATTACGAACCTTTAAAGCTGATACATACAGTATAAAAAATGTATTTGTTCTCATTTCACTCATCTGTTACAGTGATATTTGGCAACAGCGGAATAGGTAACTTTTCCCCGCATACGCGGGGGTGATCCTATCCCTGATGTATACGCTATGGAACGTGGCGGCTTTTCCCCGCATACGCAGGGCTACACAATTTCCCAAAAAGCGGTGCTTTCAAAGCACCGCTTTTTTCAAAATATACAGCTAAAACCTACTTTATCCCCTTTACCTTATACCCTGCGTCCGTCACCGCCTTAGAAAGCACCTCGTCAGCCACGTCCTTGTCAAGTGTGATGTAAGCGCACTTGTCCTCAAGGGAAACATCTGCTGTAACACCGTCTATCGCATTAAGCACCTTCGTTACTGTGCCTGTGCAGTGTGAACACATCATGCCGTCGATCTTCATTACCTTTTTCATTTTTTCGTCCTCCGTTTTAGTATTTATTTCAGCCTTTGCGGCTTTGTTTTCTCTGCTGCTTTTAAAAAGATTGAGCCTTAACGCATTGGTCACAACGCAAACTGAGCTTAAACTCATTGCCGCTGCACCGAACATAGGATTGAGCTTCCAGCCAAGCAAGCCGTAGAATACTCCTGCCGCCAGCGGAATACCAAGCGAGTTGTAAATAAGCGCCCAGAAAAGGTTTTCCTTGATGTTCTTCATAACGCTCCTGCTGAGCTTGACAGCCGTAACAGCATCATTCAGATCGCTTTTCATTAGCACGATATCAGCTGACTCGATAGCAATATCCTGTCCTGCACCGATAGCTATTCCAACATCTGCCGTTGTAAGGGCAGGTGCGTCGTTTATTCCGTCGCCTATCATGGCTACCTTTTTGCCCTGCTCCTGCAATTCTTTGATTATCGTAGCCTTGTCCTCAGGCATAAGCTGTGATCTTACCTGTGAAATGCCAAGCTTTTTCTGTATTGCTCTAGCTGTTTTCTCGTTGTCCCCTGTGAGCATTACAGTTTCAATTCCTGCCTTTTTGAAGCCCTCTATAGCCTCTGCACTTGTCTCTTTTATCTTGTCTGCAATGAACAGAATGCCTGCAAGTTTGTTGTCGATCGCTACATAAAGTGGTATCTCACCATTGTCAGCGTGAGCATGAGCCGTTTCCTCAACCATCGATATGTCAACTCCACTGTTATCCATAAGCCGCTTGTTACCGATAAGAACGTTTCTGCCCTCAACAACAGCCGATATACCACCGCCTGCTGTTTCTGTGTAGCTTTCAGCAGGGGAGAGTTCAATGCCATTTGTCTTGCAGTGGCCTGTAACAGCCTTTGCAAGTGGGTGTGATGAACCGCTTTCTGCCGAGCCACAAAGCTTTTTAAGCTCTGAAACATCAAAATCACCAAACGCTTGCATTGAAATAAGTTCAGGCTTGCCCTCTGTGCAAGTTCCTGTTTTGTCAAGAACAACAGTGTCAATGCTGTGAGCAGTTTCAAGGCTTTCAGCGGATTTTATTAGGATACCGAACTGTGCCGCTTTACCTGTTCCTACCATTATTGCAGTGGGCGTTGCAAGTCCCAATGAGCATGGGCAGGATATAACAAGTACTGATATTGCCATGTTAAGTGCAAATGCGAAGCTATATCCAAGCAACAGCCAAACTATCAGTGAAATGATAGCTATAGTTATAACCACAGGCACGAACACAGCGCTTATCTTGTCTGCAAGCCTTGCTACAGGCGCTTTTGAAGCGGAAGCGTCTTCGACAAGTGCGATTATCTGTGAAAGTGTTGAGTCTTTAGCTTGCTTCTCACACCTTACCTTAGCAAAACCGCCAGCCGATACGCTTGCACTCATAACTCTGTCACCCACTGCCTTGTCTACAGGTATGCTCTCGCCTGTAAGTGCAGATTGGTCAACAGTGCAGCTTCCGTCGATAAGAACTCCGTCACATGGCACAGACCAGCCAGCTTTGAGCAGGAATACATCTCCCACCATTACGTTTTCCGCAGGAACTTCAACCTCCTCGCTGTCACGGATAACAACTGCCGTCTTAGGCGCAAGGCGCACAAGCTTGTTCACAGCGTCAGCCGTCTTGTTTTTTGAGCGAGCCTCAAGATATTTTCCCACAGTGATAAGTGTGAGTATCATGCCGCATGACTCATAATATAGATTCATCATATACTCATGTGCCGAGCCAAGGTCGCCCCTGCCCATAAAGTAAGCCATTCTGTAAGTGCCGTAAACACTGTATATGAATGAAGCCGCCGCACCAAGAGCTATAAGGCTGTCCATGTTAGGGGAGCGGTGGATAAGATTTTTGAAGCCGTTTGAAAAATAGTGAAAGTTTATTGCAATGATAGGCACTGTGAGCAAAAGCTGAGTGAGTGCATATATCATCATGTTTTTGTGCCCTGCAAAAATAGGAGGTATAGGTATGTTCGCCATGTGTCCCATGCAAATATAGAACAGCGGTATCAAAAATCCCACAGACCACCATAGGCGTTTCTTCATCTTTTTACTTTCGTCCTGAGCCGCCGCAACAGGTGATGCAGTTTTGTTTTCTTTGTCGCCTATCTCGCTTGCTCCATATCCTGCACTTTCAACAGCATTTATGACCGCCTGAGCGTTAGTTACGCCCTCGTCAAGATCCACCGTCATTTTGTTTGCAAGCAAGTTCACGTTTACGTCCGTTACGCCCTCTACCTTACTCACAGCCTTTTCCACATGAGCCTGACACGCCGCACAACTCATGCCAGTTACATTGAATTTTAACTTTTTCATAGATATTTGCCTTTCTATTTAAGCTTTTTCATAAGCTCTAATACTTCATCGACAACTTCAGTGTTGCCGCTTTGTATCTCCTCTGTCATGCAGGTCTTCATATGTTCCTGCAAAATAAGATAGCCGAAGCTTTGCATTGCACTTTCAACCGCTGCAACCTGAATGAGTATATCTCCGCAGTAGCGGTTATCGTCAAGCATTTTGATAATGCCGCTTATTTGTCCCGAAACTCTGCTTAGCCTATTCTTTAGCTGTTTTATTTCCTTATCATCACGGGGAGTGTGCTTGTGCCTGCAAGTATCACAGCAGCCGCATGACAGTTCTTTATCATTTCTGTTGTCCATGTTTTTTGCCTCCTTACTACATCAAATACCCTTATGGGGTATCTTTTGCTGCATATATATTATATACCCCTTACGGGTATTTGTCAACCGCTTTTTTTATATTTTTGCACGAAGCAAAAAAAATATCCGCCCTCCCAAAAGGAAAGCGGATATCAATTATTCAGTTAGTAGCCGTAATACCCAGTGTCATAGCTGTAGTTGTAAGCATTTTCTTCCTGATACTGCTTGATAGCTTCGTCAATGTTTTTACAACTGCCGTAAACTATATATTGAATGAACGCAGAGTTTGCGGCAAAGTCCGGATTAAGCACGTCCATGCTATAGATGACTTCGTTTGTGAAATAACCGTCAGCAGGTATTCTAAGCTGCTGGATATCATATTTCATATAGTCAAAAGCATTGAGGAGTAGATTTGCGATCTCACCATCAGTAAGGTCTGTGTTTATCTCAGGAAGGACTTTGTTCAGAAGCTTGTCAAGCTGAACAAGACTGAGCTTCTTGGATTCGGTTATGATCTCTGAGATAACACGTCTTTGACGTTCGGTACGCTCATAGTCGGAATTTCCTACATATCTAAGCCTTGCAAACGCAAGTGCCTGATTTCCGTTAAGATGAAGCTTTACCTTATCCTCATCACTCTTGCCCGCAAATATGTCGTTGCTTATATAGTCAGTGCCTTTCTTATTTTTAAGGTATTTGTTCTGTTCAGCCATCGGCTTCTTCATGCCCTCGGCTTCAGCCTTTGACACTTCCATGTCGATACCGCCTACAGTCTCAACTATATCTATAAATGAGTAGAAATTCACTCTTGCGTATCTGTCTATCTGGATGCCGAAATAATCCTCAATACACTGTTCAAGATACTCACAGCCACCGTGCCAGTAAGCGCTGTTGAGCCTGTTGCCCTCGTCAAACTGCGCCATGTAAATGTACATATCACGCATAAGGGAGGTCATTGTAATAGTCTTGTTCTTGGTGTTTATGGAAATTATCATCATAACATCAGTATTTCCACGGCTCTCCTCTTCTGTATCACGGATATCCTCACCAATGAGCAGAATGTTCGTTACGTCCTCGCTGGATATTTTGGAGGACTGCTTTTGTAGCTGAGCCTTAAGCTCGTCCTCTTTTTCCTTTGCGTCAAATGTATCCGCCTCGTTCGTAAGCTCGCTGGAATTTATAGGCGCTTTGCCTGAATTTATCTTAGTGTCTTTAGTCCTGTCAAGCATTCCTGTGTAGTGGAAAAACAAACCAACGATAATGGCAATTATAATAATGAATACTACAAATATTATTCCAAGAGCAATGCCCGTCTTTTTCTTCTTGCTCCAGCCTTTTTTCTTTTTTGGCGTCTTATCCTGCTTTGGATCAGACTCATGTATCGGATCAGCTTTCTGCTGTTCCTTTGAGGGGATAGGAATGACCCCCGTAGGTCCGTTTGAGTTTGAAGCATCAAGTATCTTTCTATTTTCTATTGCATTGGATATTAGCGACTGTAAATCCTTATCTCCCTGAGTGTTGGAGGTGTTCTTGTTGTCGTTGTCCATAAAATAAACCTCGTTTCCGATTAAAGTCAGCAAGCCGGAAGTCTATAGCTCGTTTAAGCATAATACAATAATAGTATATACTATTTTACCTCAAATTACAACATAAATTTCGTACGAATTTGACTTTAAAATTACCTCTATTTTTATATAATCAAATAAAACCGCTTTAATTTACAACAATTTTACAAGAGATTATTGCAGCTATTTGATAATTTATAAAAAATTCAGAGAAAAATAGAAAAAACACTTGCCTTTTGTATAAAAATTTGTTATGATATTAGTAAGAGCGAAAAGGTGAGTTGTGTCCACATGATCTCACCTGATTTTTTTGTGTTTTATTTTTGATATATGGAGGAAAAATGATATGCCTACAAAATATGTCTTTGTAACAGGCGGTGTAGTATCAGGTCTTGGAAAGGGCATAACCGCTGCGTCACTGGGAAGATTGTTAAAAGCAAGGGGCTACAGCGTTACCATTCAGAAATTTGACCCGTATATAAATGTCGATCCAGGCACAATGTCACCTTATCAGCATGGTGAGGTTTTCGTAACTGACGATGGTGCGGAAACTGACCTTGATCTTGGTCACTATGAGAGATTTATCGACGAAAATCTTTCTATCAATTCAAATGTTACCACAGGTAAGATATACTGGACAGTTCTTAATAAGGAGAGAAGAGGAGATTATCTTGGCGGCACAGTTCAGGTCGTTCCTCATATCACCAACGAGATAAAGGATCGTCTTTACAGAGTAGGCAAATCAACTGACACAGATATAGTTATCACAGAGATCGGCGGAACAGTTGGCGATATCGAGTCCACACCATTCCTCGAGGCTATCAGACAGGCTTCTATCGAGCTTGGAAGAGAAAATTCCGTGTTTATCCATGTGTGCCTGCTGCCTTATATCTCAGGCTCAAAGGAGCTTAAATCAAAGCCTACACAGCATTCCGTAAAGGAACTGCTTTCTATCGGTATCCAGCCTAATATCCTTGTTCTTCGTTCTGAAATGGAGATACCTGAAGATATGAAGCAGAAGATAGGTCTTTTCTGCAACGTAAGAGCAGAGGACGTTATACAGAATCTTACAGCACCATCACTTTATGAAGTGCCTCTCTGGCTTGAAAAAGAGGGCCTTGCAGATGTTGTTTGTCATCATCTTAAGCTTGAGTGCAGACAGCCAGACCTTAAAGAGTGGCAGGAAATGATAGGCAGAGTTCACAGCTGTAACAAGAAAGTAACTATCGGTCTTGTTGGCAAGTATGTTGAGCTTGAGGACGCTTATCTTTCCGTAGCAGAAGCTCTCCGTCATGGCGGTTTTGAGAACAGCGCAGAAGTTGATATCAAGTGGATACAGTCTGAAAATCTCAATGAGAACACTGTAGCTGAAATGCTCCACGGCTGCGACGGCATAATCGTACCGGGCGGCTTTGGTGACAGAGGAATCGAGGGTATGATCGAAGCTATCAAATATGCAAGAGAACATAAGATACCAATGTTCGGTATCTGCCTCGGTATGCAGATGTCTGTTGTTGAGTTCGCAAGACACGTTGCAGGACTGGAAGGGGCAAATTCTTCCGAGTTTGGTGACACTCCATATCCTGTTATAGATATCATGGATTCACAGAAGGATATCACAGATAAGGGCGGCACGATGCGACTTGGCCTTTATCCATGCAAGCTTGCAGACAATTCAAGATGTGCTGAGATCTATTCAGCACCACAGAATCTTATCCGTGAGCGTCATCGTCACCGCTGGGAATTCAATAATGAATACAGAAAGCTTCTTGAAGATAAGGGTCTTATGCTTGCAGGCCTTTCACCTGACGAAAAGCTTGTTGAAATAGTAGAGCTTCCGAAGAATGTACACCCATGGTTCGTTGGTGTTCAGTTCCACCCAGAGTTCAAGTCAAGACCAAACAGAGCGCACCCTCTGTTCAGAGATTTCATCAGAGCTTCTATCGAGTATTCTGAGTTTGGAGAGAAAATATAATAACATATAGTTTTTATCAAGGACAGATGATTTTTTCATCTGTTCTTTTTTTGTGCAAAAATGCAAAACGTGCAGGAAAAATGGCGTAAATATGTATGATTTGAATAAAAGTCATTGACCTTTTATGTGATGTATGATATAATCGTATTAAGTAGAGTAAAAACTGATAGGTGGTGAGGGTTTGTTAAAAGATCTTGAGAAACCAATAGAGTATCTAAAAGGCGTTGGGGAAAAGCGTGCCGAATGTTATGAGAAATTAGGCGTAAAGACAGTATATGACCTGCTTTGTCATTATCCAAGAAGCTATATTGACTATACCTCGCCTGTCCCCATAGCCGACGCACCAACTAACGAGCCTTGCATAGTAAAGGGCAGAGTAGTTAAAAAGCTCCCTGAAGCCCATATTAGAAAAGGTCTGTCAGTGTACAAAGTCATTTTTACCGATGACGTCACTGACCTTGTAATAGTTATCTATAACAGCGAGTATATGTATAAACAGCTTGAAGTGGATAAAGAGTATTACCTCTGCGGCAGGATAACAGGAAACCTTGTGAGAAAAGAGATAAATTCTCCTGTGATACTTTCTGCCGATACGGAAGATAAAGTTCAGCCTGTCTATCACCTCACAGAGGGTCTTAGTCAGCAAATGCTGAGAAAAACAGTAAGGCTCGCCCTGAATGTTTTTAATAAGAATATCTATGAGCCGCTGCCAAAAAGCATAATGCAAAGGTATAATTTCTGTTCTCTTGAATATGCTTTGGAGAATATACATTTTCCAAAAGATATGCACACCTGCGAGCTTGCGAAAAATCGCCTTGTCTTTGACGAGCTTCTTGTTTTGCAGCTTGGTATGCAGCTTATGAAAAGCCGAAGCCGTGAAAAAAGCGGCTTTGTGCTGAAAACGCAGGATATGGACAGCTTTTATAACGCTCTGCCTTTTATCCTTACAAACAGCCAGCAAACCGCCATAGAGGATTGTATCAGAGATATGCAGAAAGAACAGCCTATGAACAGACTCGTTCAGGGCGACGTTGGCTCGGGCAAGACCGCAGTTGCGGCAGGAGCGGCATATTTTGTGTATGAGAATGGCTGTCAGACCGCACTTATGGCTCCAACTGAGATACTTGCAGAACAGCATTATGAAACCTTGAAAGGCTTCCTTGAACCGCTTGGCGTAAAGGTGGCACTGCTCACAGGCTCTATGACCGCAAAACAGAAAAAGCTTGTGAAAGAGGGGCTTGAAAACGGTGAATACGCCGTTGCAGTGGGAACACACGCTCTTGTTCAGCAGACAACTAAGTTCAAAAAGCTTGCCCTTGTCATAACAGACGAGCAGCACCGCTTTGGCGTTGAACAGCGAGCGGCACTTGCTTCAAAGGGTGAAAATCCCCATAAGCTTGTTATGTCAGCCACACCTATCCCTAGAACTCTTGCCCTTATGATATACGGCGACCTTGATATTTCTGTACTGAAAGAGCTTCCTAAGGGCAGACAGCCCGTTGAAACATATGCCGTTACAGGAAAGCTTCGCGAGCGTGCTTTTAACTATGTGAAAAAATATCTTGACGAGGGCAGACAGGGTTATATAGTCTGTCCAATGATAGAGGAAAGTGATATGGACTTGCAGGACGTTAAGACCTATGCTAAAAAGCTTTCTCAGGGTACATTCAAAGATTACACTGTGGGACTTCTTCATGGCAGAATGAGCGGCGCTCAGAAAGAACAGGTCATGAACGACTTCAAGGAGCATAAAATAGACCTGCTCGTTTCCACAACAGTTGTGGAAGTAGGAGTTGACGTTCCTAATGCGGCAATAATGGTAATAGAAAATGCTGACAGATTTGGCCTTTCCCAGCTTCACCAACTTCGTGGTCGTGTGGGAAGAGGTAAATATAAATCAAGTTGTATCCTCATTACAGACAACGTGAATGAGGAAAGCGTGAAAAGGCTTAAAATTTTGGGCAAGACTAACGACGGCTTTAAGATATCTGAGGAAGATCTTAAACTCAGAGGTCCCGGTGACTTTTTCGGAAGCAGACAGCATGGTCTTCCTGCATTGAAGATAGCGGATATGTCACAGGATATGGATATACTAAGAAAAGCACAGGAAGCCGCACAGCTTATCAGAAACGCAGACCCTAAACTTGAGCGTACAGAAAATATATATCTAAGAGAGCTTGTGGATAAACTCTTTGACAAAACTATGTCAGATAATTGAAAGATGTAAAGTCTGGAAACTTTATCGCGTAAGATGAGATGTAAAGCATAAAGACTTTATAAAACAAAAGAATAAAACGGAGGTAATTATGGAGGCAATAAAATTTTTAAAGTACATTTTGTCGAGAATTGGGATAATGATCGTTCTTACACTGTTTTCAGCCTTTGCAGGCATTGTGCTGATACCGGCTCTGGTTACGGTCTTTCCGTCAAGCACATCTGCTTTCAAAAGCTTTATAACAAATAGTAATGTAGACTCATTTATAGGCTTTGCGGTCATGCTTATATTTTTCCTAAGGCTTTTTTATGACGACGGCAAACGCCATGCCGCATATGAAAATTGGAGCTGGGTCAATATTACAATAGTGTATCTTCTTATGCTTCTAGTGTATTTTATTCCTGCAATATTCAGGGATTCATTCAGTCAGGAGGGCAAGGGAGATATCTTCTATAAGGTGCTTTATTATCCGTGTATATGGCTGAATGAAGGCGTGGGCATGAACTACCTTGTAAGCGTGATCATCGGCATAGGACTTCTTCTTGCAGCGTCCTATTGTATCTATCTGATAGCTTATAAAGTGTATGTTCATAAGCATCCTGTCATTCTCAAAAGTATGAAATCTTTTAGTACGGGCAAGACGGATAACAATGTATAAATTGTGTCATTTGAACATAAAGAAGGTTATTTACTATCATAAAACTGTATGAACTCGCTTTGAGTGTTAAATATTATTTAAAATGTTAGTTTAATTATTCTATTTGTACAAATTCGATAAATTTGTGAAGATTATTTTGTAAATAAATTAACGCTTAAAAAGCACTCAATCACTTGCGAAAAGATGAAAATAATGTTATAATTATAAAAATGCGTTTTGTGTATTTTTAAAGTTTTTTGTTATGAATGCACAAAATGTATAAATAAGTGGAGGTGTATCTACATATTATGAAGAAATTTTCCTATGTTGCTAAGGATACCTCGGGAAAAACCATAAAGGGTATCTATGAGGCTGAGGATGCACAGGAAGTACTGGACAAGATCCACGAACAAGGTCTTTTCTGTATAAGTTATACAGAAGCATTGGGCGGTGCAGGCAAACAATCTGTGCACAAGTTCAATACTAAGGAACTTGCTTTCTGCTGCCGTCAGCTTGCGGCAATGATGACATCGGGTCTTACCATTGTTAAAGCGCTCGACATTCTCTATAAGGAAGAGGAGAATAAGGGTGCAAAGGATGTTTGGAGAAGCGTTTATGACGATGTTCAGAAAGGTCAGAGCTTTACCGAGGCCCTCGATACAAGAAGAGGAAGCTTTCCGGACTTTTTCATTTCAATGGTAGACGCAGGTGAGACCTCAGGTACGCTTGATATGACAATGCAGCGTCTGAGCGACTATTATGCAAACTCAAACAAGTTGAACAATAAGGTAAAGAGTGCGATGACTTATCCTATCATACTTGGCGTTCTTTGTATCGTCATGGTAATTGGTATGTTTACGTTCATCATGCCTATATTTGCAGGTCTTATGCCAGAGGATCAGATGCCTGCACTTTCTAAGGCTCTCTTCTCATTCAGTGACTTTTTCAAGGCAAAATGGTATATCATTCTTATCGTAGTCGTTGTTTTGATATTCGGTTGGATATACGCCTTGAAAGTACCGTCAGTCAGACTTAAATTTGACTACATAAAGATAAAGATGCCTGCCGCCGGAAAGCTTATGGTAAAGATCTACGAGGGTCGTTTCGCAAGAACTCTTTCATCACTTTATTCAAGCGGTATCCCAATGGTAGAGTGTCTTGAACGTTCGTCAAGAATACTTGGAAATGCTTATGTTGATAAGATGTTCATTCAGGTAGTTGATGAAGTTAAGCAGGGCGCACCTCTTTCAGCGTCACTTGCAAAAACAGAGATATTTGAAGGAATGTTTACTTCCATCATCTACGTCGGTGAGGAATCAGGTGCTCTCGATGAGATCCTTGAGAAAACTGCTGACTACTATGAGGAAGAAGCAGACGCAGCCGTTACAAGACTTGTAGGACTTATGGAACCATTGCTCATCGTATTCATGGGTGTTGCGATCGGTCTTTGCCTTGCGGGTATCTTCCCACTGCTCTACGGTTCATTGTCAGGTCTGGAAAACTAAGGGTCTGCATTTTGTGTTCGTTAATTTTAAATATCTCCTCTCCTTTAAAACGGAGAGGGAAGATATTTGTTTTGAAAAATAATTTAAGAGGTGAAGGAATAAATGCTATCATTTGATATTTCTGATAGACAAATCAACATTGTTAAAGGTGATAACTCCTCTAACAAGATAAGGATCGAGAGATCTTTGCAGGTAGACGTTCCTGAGGATATGATCCTTAACGGTGAGGTCATCAACCTTTCTGGTCTGTCTGAGTTACTGCTCACACAGATCAAGGCTGAGGATATGATGGATAAGGACGCTATCGTTACTTTTTCATCGAGCAACATCGTATTCAAGGAGCTTGTAGTTCCAAAGGCAAAGGGTAATGAGTTCCTGCTTATGGTACAGAACCATATGAGCCAGGAAATGGGTATCACAGATGAGTATTCTATCTCATATACAGTAGTAGGTGAAGCAGGCGAGGATAATCCTGGTGCAGTGAAGGTACTTGCAACAGCTTGCCCTAGTACGATAGTTGAAAGCTACAGAAAGCTTTATAACATTATGGGCATGAACCTCAGATCTGTTAACATCGGATGTAACTCTATCGCAAGAATCGTTCTTGCTGACAAGTCCAACATGGAGAAAATGCCACTGTTGGTTTGCCAGATCGATAAGAACTTCCTTGGTCTTACACTTTTTGAGAATGGACAGATGGCATTCGCCAGATACGTTCCTATCTCAGAAGATGATTATGATTCTGACGATTATATCACTGAAGCTCTTAACGAGAACATCTTCAGAATGGAGCAGTTCAATAAGGCAAGAGGCGGTTCAGGACTTGAAAATGTTATTCTCTATGGCTTTATCGAGGACTACATCAAACTCGTTGACGCTCTTGACGGTCTTGATATAAAGGCTTCCGTTCTCGGTGTGCCTGCTCAGATCACAGGTTTTGAGAACTTCGAGTTTACAGTATTCGCTAATGCTATCGGTGCTCTCTATAAGAGAAACAAGGCAACAGAGAAGATCAACCTCCTCGAAGTTGATCAGTCCACAGGTAAGGGCGGCAACAGCGGAATGGGTTCGCTGCTCATGACAGGCGGTATCTTCGCTGCGGCAGCCGCAGTGCTTATCGCAGGTGCAACACTTGTTATTAATCTCAGGAAGAGTTCTATCGAGAAAGATATAGACAAGACTAATGATAAGATAGCTGTTTGCAATGAGAAGATCGCCCAGAACCAGATACTTCACAATAAGATGAAGATCATGCAGGATTATTCAAACTATGTTACATCAGCAAATGCAGCTCTTGAAACACTTCCGGTCGTGTCAAGTGAGATGTTTGACGATATCAAGGAAGCTCTTGGTTCTTTCAAGTATGAAGGCTTTACATATAACCTTGAAGCTGGTACAGTAACACTTACTAAGGTTGAGCTTGATGATCAGTCAGATGTAAAAACAGCAATCGATGCCCTTGTAGGTACAGGACTCTTCCAGGAAGATGTAGGATACAACGGATATTCGATCGGTGAAGAAGGCAGCTCAGGCGTAACGCTTGATTCGCTGACACTTTATCTTAAAGAAGAGGGCGAGGGTGAATAATTATGAAGTTGAATTATCGTGATAAAATGATTTTGATAGTAGTATTCGTACTGCTTATAATTGTTGCAGGTTTTATGCTTTTTATTAAGCCTGCCATTGATGAGTGTAGTCAGGCAAGCAGTGATCTGGAATCAGCAAAGGTACAGCTCAGCGAGCTTGAAGATCAGGTAGACAAGGATAAGAACCTTGCCGCTGAGATTCAGACACTTTATACGAGCACCTCACAGGTCGCAGCTAACTTCTATGATTATCAGGTAGCATACAAGGCTACTGATAAGGTTCGTGAGCTTTTTAATGTTGATGATGTAAAGATCAAAAACTCCAATATGACTATTTCATCATACGGCAGCACAGTTCTTTCGCCTTTTGCTTATGAGTCAACAGCAACAGCTACTGATTTTGACACTAAGGTAGATGAATACAATAATGCAAGAACAATTGATTCATCAGCTGCAGACGCAAACACAGATGAAAATGCAGCTGATACCAATGAAACAGCTGCACAGACAATAGGTTACTATAGCCTTGACATTCAGTTCAAAAGCTCGCTTTCAGGTTTCAAGAATTTTGCTGACAACCTGACAACAAACAACGAAAAGAGCATGGTTATCCAGAATGTTAACATTGAGAATGTCAACGAAAGCGAGATCTCCGGTACAATGACACTCAATATGTACGTTTTGAAGAAGCTTGCTGATCCTTCTGCCAGCTAAGAGAAAACTATTTGGTAGGATAAGGAATATTTCTTATCCTGCCAATTAGTGCTATATAATGATTAAAAATTTTATATAAGTAATCAACCTGTGTAAAATGAAAAAAGTATAGCATAAGTGATAATAAAACTAAGAAAGGTGGTTAATATGAAGAATACTCCGAAGAGGAAACAAAGAAACAAACCCGGAGTCGTGCTTTTCACAGCGGTTGCTGTCATGCTCATGCTGTCAATACTTTTGACTGCAACTGTTTCTTTTGTTTCGGTAAATAGGACAAAAACAAATGATAACTATAAGAGCAAACAGGCTTATCTGACAGCTTCATCTACTCTTGAAAGCTTTATTAATCAGATACAAACTGATACTGCTCCAACCAATGACCCTACTGCAAAGGCTCAGCAGAAAAAGGCCATAGATAACCTTAAAAAGCTAGCAAGTGCTAATAGCGGAAAGGGTACAACTACTGATGTCAGCTATAATGGATCAAATGGTAAAAGCGATAATATCGGTACCACAAAGATAACTGTAGCACAGGAGGGTACAAGTGTTGCAAATATCGTTGTTACCTGTGAAACTACTTATCTGGGAAAAACTGAAAAGGTAGCAGCTCATATTTCCACGCAGTCAGTTACAAAGCCTGCCGAGTATACAAATACTATCGAGCTTGTTGGTAACGGCGGCGCAGGTTACGATAACCTTAACGTTATCGGTGATATGGCTGGTATCAATAATACCACTGGTAAGGTCTATAGATTTACAAACAATACCAGTATCTATGGTTCTTATCTTATGTATGGTTCTTTGGAGGTTTCAACTCAGCCTCTTATCATGCTCAAGCCTAGTCTTGTAGATGAAAAGCAGGGTTCAACTGTTACAATTTCTGAAAACCTTGATGTTTCAAATGAATTCCACATCAACTCCACAATGGCAAGAGCAGACGGATATAACTATGTTAATATCGGTCAGAAGCTCTCTACTTCAAACCATATGGACGTTGGTTCTTCAGGTTTTGATGTCGATTTGTTCTGTTGTGAAGCTAACATTGGCGGAAATGACTATAAACAGTATGGTAACTTCTACGTTTATAAGGGCGCAGGTGCTTATAATGGCGATGCAACATTTGGTGCAAATGGTCAGACGATCAATGGCTCTCTCTATGTCGAGGGTGATCTTAATGTCACAAAGTCACTTAAGGTAACAGGCTCTGTATATGTTACCGGCACTATCACAGGTAAAGATAAGATCGTCTGCACGGCTTCAAATATTCATGAAGGAGCTGTTCTTAGCAAAGCAGGTCGTGACGCAAAGCCACAGATACCAGTATCTGCTGATGCCTATGTATATTATCCGGAAGATTTCTTCATGAGCAATGATACTAATGTGACAACGATCTCTGATCAATATCAGGATTTCTATAATGGCAAAAACACTAAAACTTTCAATACCTTTGCAAGCGATCCAAGCTATTGGAATAATGTTGACTACACGCTTACTGAGCTAATAGACCTTACAGGAACAGGAGCTAAGACTCCAGTTACGAGCCGCTACAAATTGAGAATAACATCAAGCTGTACATGGGCATCTGATCTTTCGTTCAATGATTATGGCAATGGTTCAAGGATCCTCGTTGATGTTTCTGATTCTTCGGGTGATATCGTTATAAGACTTCAGAATGGTCTTAATCTTGGAGCAGAATGGTCACCTGTAATAGTTGTTAGAAATCGTTCAACTATAATTGATACGACTACAGGTGACAGAAAATACAACTGCTATTTTGTTTCAGACTCAGGCAGTGCTATTACACTTAATGGTATCGACTCAGTAACAGGCAAGTCACAGCATTCAGGCTCTAGTGCTTGTAACTATAGCTTTAAGGGACTTAAGGTATTTGATTATGATACTTACGTTCGTATGTTTGATTCTTCTGTTCTCAATAATACAAAGGGTAACCCTGGCTTACCACAGAGCGGCTTTGTTCTCAACCCTACATCTGTAGATGTTGCAGGCTCTTACAGACCGAAAAACAGCAGCATCATCTTCCTGTTTGGTGAGAACACAACACTTAACGCTACAGATCAAAGCTTCTTCCAGGGCTCATTCTATTCACCACAGGCTATCGTTAATATCGCAACAAGCGGTCTTGGCGGACTTGTGGTAACAGACTCAGCAGGCGGAAAAATGACCGTTCAGTGCTGTGCAGTCGGTGTAGTTATCGCAAACAGCTTTGGTAACGCCAATACAGCGTTCTATGTATACACTAAGCCTTCAACTACTTCTGTAATGCAGAATGCGAAGGGCGGTAAGGACGATTCAGCATTCGGATATACTCTTGACAGATATGATCACTATTAATTGAAAGGAGTATACTCATGAAAAAGAACAGCAAAAATAAAAAGGGTATGACTCTTGTAGAGGTCATCATAGCAATGGCACTTTTGTCAGGTATGTCAGCTATGCTTGTTACAGTTGCTGTTGCGGCTAAAAAACAGAATCTTGAAAACTACTACCGCAACAATGAAATGTATACTCAGGCAGTAAATGCCGAGCAGTATAATGATAACAAGACCGTCAATATGAACGAGTTGAAGGTTAACAAGTTTTCTTCAAGCGGCAAAACTACAAATGAGTTTGCCCTTGAGGCAAACTTTGGAAGCGGCATAAAGTTCAATACTACAGCCTATGGTTTTAAAGCAAAGCTTAATAATATTGATGAAGACGCAGGCTATCAGCTCAAATTTCTTCAGGGTAAGGACATAAACATTACGCCTAATCCTGAAAAGAGCGTTTACTGGGTAAAGTTTTATAACAATTCAGGGGCAGATATGAATTTCTATGCTCTTACTCCTGAGCTTACAGGCGGAAAGTTCTTTGATGTAAATAATAACTCATCAGGAAATTCACTTCTTATCCCTATCGGTGACGGTGGAAATCAGCAGTTTGGCGTTGTGCTTTCAGGCGTAACAGGAAGCGATTATTTCGGCTTCTCACAGTCATCTGATCTTTACAGCAGCACTCCAACAGCCGATGCAGCTGCATTTAAGATCACAGCTGCGACCTTTGACCATTATCTTGAAAAAGATGCGTCAGGTAAAGCTACAGGTTATGTAGTTATCCATTATATGGGCGGTTCTGACTACAAAAATCAGGCTGACTATGACGCAGCAATGGCAACACCATAAGGAGGGAGGATCTTGAAAATGAATAAAAACCGCAAGGGTTTTACCCTTGTTGAGCTTATCGTTGTGGTAACGATTTTCGGCGTGATCCTCGGAGCTATCCTTAATATGATCAAACCTGCAAATAACGTTTATCATGACGCTGATGCAACAATGGAAAGCAATGTCATAGGTTCAGGTCTTATAGACTATCTTGATGATGAGCTTAGATATTCGACCAATGTCCTTGTGCTTAAAGATTATGTAGGTGTGCCTGATGTTTCAAACTCTGGTACTATCGGTGCAAGCGGTGTGACCTATTCAAATTGTATCGTTATTGACAATAATAATCTTCGTGGCTATAGTCTGAAAAACTATTCAGGCAGCGACACGGATACAGCCGCAAAGAGAATGGGTGCAAAAGGCTGTATCCTCAATGTAGGTAAGGTAAATACAGAGGGCTTAAACTTTAATAATTCTGCTGTTGCAAGAGGCGTTGATTTTTACGACAATTATAAGTTTGATATCAGTGCAAGTATCAGCAAAATTGAGGAAATGTATACTCTCGACGTTTCTCTTACAGCCTATCAGCCAACATATGAGAACGGAAGCTATACTTTTACGAAAACAAAGTATAAAAAGGACGCAGCAGTAAATCTCACAAATATTAACATAGATGAAGGCGATTCATACAATGTTAATGACTATAAAGATTTCTCTGTAGCTCCTGATTATGTCACATATCCTCAGGCAACTACTGCTCCTGCAGGTTGCACAGCTCAGCAGGAAAAGTATTATGGTTTTGATGCTTCAAACACATATACTTATATTTTCTATGATAAGACAACAGTTTCAAGTTCAAAAACATACAGTGTAAAGTTTATCTACTCTGCAAGCGACCCTGAACCAACGCTTCGTGGTAAACAGATAGATACTAAGTCTGTCAAGGCGGGTACAGTTTATAAAGCTCCACCTTCTATGTCATCAAGAACAGGTTATGGCACGCCTTATTGGGTAGACAGCAAGAATAACGTTGCTGATTTTACAACAGGTGTAACGATAAACAAGGATATGGTATTCTCATGTGTTTATCCGCCTGTTGCACCGAAAGCCCAATTTAATGTAACGTTTGAGAATATCAACGGTTCTACATTTACAACAACAAGTGTCTATGATGGCGACTTTGCAAATGACCCGGGAATTCCAACTGACATGGATACTATAAAACAGGATTTTGTTAAGTGGGTATACAAATCAGATACGTCAAAGGGTCTTACTGATGTTTCTATTACAGATAGCTCAGTTGTTTTCGTTCCGGTTGTACAGAACAAGCATAAGGTTGAGTTTAAATTAAACGGTTCTTTAATAAATGCCTCAACTATTTATGTTTCCGATGGACAGTATGCAAATTATCCAGGAGCTACCCCTGTTTCGTCAGACGCTAATAAGATATTTGGCGGTTGGGTCGTAGAAGGAACAAGCGATGATATATCTACTAAGGTTATAACATCAGATACTGTTTTTGAGGCAACCTTCATTTCAAAACCGACAAATGATTTGTACGTTATCAGCAGTATCGCAAGAAAAATCAATGATGGTGAGATAGACTATGATATAACAATACAGAATAATGGTTCTGATGTTGTAAAGATCTGGTCTTTAAGTGCTAATGTTGGTTTTGCATTTGATCAGATGCAGGCGGATTGGAGATTGAAAATTCCAAATGATAAGGTTTGTGGATTTACAACGAACAACGATTTGAATAACCCATCAAACTGTGTATTTATTCCAGCGGGTGGAACCGTCACAGTTACGTTGTATTTTAAGAAGTACAACGATCCAAAGTATACTGAGGATCTTTCAAAGTATTCACTTAACCCATCTGATATTACAGTATCTAAGGTACAGTAATTTCTTTTCTCAATCAGACCCCTCCATGGGTCTGATTGCTGAAAAAATCCCCTTAACAGAAAACTTCTATTAAGAGGATTTTTTGAGCAAAAAAATTCCGCAGTATCAAACTGCGGAATTTGTGCAATTATCTTATTATCAGCATTGCTTCGTTCATCATCTCGTTAAGACCAGTAAAGTCCATGTACCATGAACCGATCTGCTCTGAGTACAAAGCTGCAACAGCAATTCCTATGGAGAGATATGGACCAAATGCAAATACTGAATCACCGCTGTGGTGCTTCTGGATAAGTCCGCCGATCGAGCCTGTTATCAGTCCGATAAGAAGCGCTACCAAAGCACCCTGCATTCCGAGAAACAACCCTGCGGCTGCCATGAGATATACATCTCCCATGCCCATTGCTTTCTCATGTGTGATAAGACAAATAATAAGCAAAGGCACGCTCACAATGAAAAATCCGATCAAGTGTGATTTAAGCGTAAGTCCCGTCTGATCTTTGCAGAAAATGTATTCTGCAACACCAAGCAAACCTATGAATATCACAACATATGTGTTGATAAGCTGAGTGTCCCAGTCCATGAAGAATACAACGATAAGAGCAGAGAATAACAGACAGACAAGTGCTGCACGAAGCGGATTGAAAATTCCATTAAAATGGTAGAATACCCATAAGTAAAGCAGTGCGTTCAGCGTTTCAACTATAGTGTATCTTGCCGATATCTTTGCACCGCAGCTTCGACACTTTCCACGAAGTATGCACCAGCTTACTATCGGTATCAGGTCACGCCGTTTGATCGGCTCTCCGCAGGTCATACAGTGAGAATTTCGCTTGATAAGACTCTCATTTTTCGGCAATCGGTATATGCAGACGTTAAGAAAACTGCCTATGCACGCTCCGAAGATGAACACAAATACATAAATGATTATGTATGATAAGGTTAAATTATCCACAGTGATCCTCCTTTGGATTCATTAGTTAATATATTAATTTTATCATACTTTCATGAAGATTACAATAGATAATATGATTTTTTTGCGGTTTTTGCACCGCAGCAGACGTTTCCGCAGCGTCGGATCCCTAAATCAATGCGGAGGATTGGAGTAATATATATGAGAAACGGCCCTATCGGTCAGTATCTGGTACAGAAAGGTCTTATAACTGAAGAACAGCTTCAGGAAGTCCTTGCCAAACAGAAGGAGCAAAAGGGAAGACTTTTTGGTGATGTCATTATTGACATGAAGCTCGTTACCGATGTTCAGTTCTGTCAGGTCCTCGCCGAGCGACTGAATGTGTCCTATATCGACCTTGATAATACTGAGCTTATGCCTGATATAGTCAAGAAGATACCGGAGGCAACTGCAAGAAAGTATAACGTCATCGCCGTCAGCAAAATAGGCAAGCGTATGACCGTTGCAACTAATGACCCTATCAACTTCTATATTTTCGAGGATCTCCGTGTTATCACAGGCTGCAGCATAACACCTGTCCTTGCCACAAAGTCATCTATCAACCGTGCTATCGGTAAGATGTACTCAGAAGGTCAGGTTAACTCCGTTGTTGACGAAGCTACAAAGCAAAAAGAGGAAGAGCTTAACCTTGAAGAACTCAAGGATATCTCCGAGGAGAGAATCGAGAACGCTCCTATCGTTAAACTTGCTACCGCTATCGTCGAGAACGCACAACGTCAGGACGCAACGGATATACATATCGAGCCGTTTAAGGACAAGACCGTTATCCGTATCCGTGTAAACGGCGACCTTATTGAGCTTATGACTCTTTCCGCCGCACTTCATACTTCGCTTGTTACCCGTTTCAAGATCTTGAGCGGCATGAATATCGCCGAAAAGCGTATCCCGCAGGACGGCCGTATGTCGCAGGTCGTTGACGGCACAACACTCGACCTCCGTGTATCTAACCTTCCAATGGTGTACGGTGAGAAAGTCGTTCTCCGTATCCTCGCAACAGGCGATATGTCCCTTAGAAAAATTACCGATCTTGGTATGACCGAGTATAACTATAAGAGATTTGAGTCTTGCCTTAAAGTGCCACAGGGTGTTGTCCTTGTAACAGGCCCTACAGGTTCAGGTAAATCTACCACACTTTATGCCGCACTTGGCGAGATCTCGAAGCCTAATAACAATGTTATTACTGTCGAAGACCCAGTCGAGAAAAAGATCGACGGCGTAAACCAGTGCCAGATAAACGAAAAGGCAGGCATGACATTCGGTGCAGCCCTACGTTCTATTCTCCGTCAGGACCCTGACATCATAATGGTCGGAGAAATGCGTGATACTGAAACTGCCGAGATCGCTATCCGTGCCGCTATCACAGGACACCTTGTTCTGTCAACACTTCATACCAATGACGCCGCTTCTACTGTAACAAGACTTGTGGATATGGGCGTTGAGGCATACATGGTCGCAACCTCACTTATCGGTATCGTTGCTCAGCGTCTTACAAAGGTGCTTTGCCCTGAGTGCAAAAAGCCTAGAATGTCAACTGAGGAAGAAAACGAGCTTATGGGTCTTGACCATTCAGTACAGGTGTACGACCCATGTGGCTGTCCAAAGTGCAATAACACAGGATATAAGGGAAGAACCGCTATCCATGAGATCCTTCTCGCAACACCGTCTATGCAGGCTCTTATCACAAGGGGAGCAAAAGCTGACGAAATTCAGGAGCTTGCAAAGAAAGAGGGCTGTCACCTGCTTCGTGACAACGTTTCAGAGCTTGTTCAGCAAGGCAAGACCTCAATGGACGAACTTATCCGTGTAACATATGCTGTATAAAAAAGAAATATATGGAGGTAAATTCTAATGGCAATCGACATTAACAAAATTCTTGATGAAGCAAGAGCCCTTGGCTGTTCCGACCTGCACTTCACCGTAGGTATTCCGCCGATAGTTAGACAGGGCGGTAACTTGAGAAAGCTTTCCTCATATCCTGATATGACCGAGATCGAAATTCTCAAAATATGCGAGGATATGTGTACAGATAAGCAGCGTCAGTCTATCAAAGATCATATTGATACAGACTTTACATATGTATCATCAAGAGGTTTCCGTCACCGTGTAAACGTGTATCGTCAGAGAGGAAACACGGCAATCGCTCTCCGTCTTTTGAGAAACGATATCCCGACCCTTACCGACCTTGACCTGCCACCTATCCTTGCAGAGTTCTCAATGAGACCTCGTGGACTTGTGCTTGTAACAGGCCCTACCGGTTCAGGTAAGTCAACAACTCTTGCCGCAATGATCGACCATGTAAATATCCATAAATCAGCTCATATCATCACAATTGAGGACCCTATCGAGTATATGCACGCTCATAAGAGATGTATGGTAAACCAGAGAGAGATCGGACCTGACGTACCGAGCTTCTCACTTGCTCTCCGTGCTGCTCTCCGTGAGGACCCGGACATTATCCTCGTAGGAGAAATGCGTGACTTCGAGACTATCGAAGCTGCTGTTACCGCCGCTGAAACAGGACACCTTGTTATGAGTACACTTCATACAACGTCCGCACCGTCAACTATCGACCGTATCATCGACGTTTTCCCTGCTCACCAGCAGCATCAGATCAGAACTCAGCTTGCTTCCGTTCTTGTAGGTATCTGTACTCAGACACTTTGCCGTACATTCGACGGCACAAGCCGTGTGGCTTGCTGTGAGATTCTTAATGCAACAGACTCTATCAAAGCTATGATCCGTGATGATAAGGTGCATCTTATCGGTTCAGCTATGCAGACAGGTAAAGCAACAGGAATGCAGACCATGGATCAGGAGCTTGCAAAGCTCGTTCGTTCGAGAACGATCTCCATGGACGTTGCGCTTGAAAAGTGCGTAAACCCACAGGATCTCAAGAGATTTATCGCAGGCGGAGCTTAAATTACAATATTAATAATAAAGAGCGTTTTTACCGAGAAAGTAAAAACGCTCTTTTTGTTTACCATTTTGTCAGCCCTTGACCTCGCTGTCATTGTGCCATACGTTGTTGTAAAGAAAAACAAGCACAGCCATGGCAATTATGATAAAATATCCAAGAAAGCTCCAGCCGTCAGGAATGTCGCCAAATAGGAAATATCCCAAAATCGTAGTGAAAATCAACTGTGAGTAATCATAAACCGATATCTCCCTTGCAGGAGCGTGAGTGTAAGCCGCAGTTATAGCGAACTGTCCGCCTGCCGCACCTGCGCCAGCTCCCAATAAACAAAGTATTTGGAAAATCGTCATAGGGTGGAAATCTAATATTAGAAATGGCAGGGTGAACAAGCACGAAAATCCCGAGAAGTATGCAACTATCACCGCACCATTTACTCCATGCTGTCCTAAGTATCTTACGCAAGCGTAAGCAAGTCCCGCTCCCATTCCTCCTAGAAAACCAACAAGGGCAGGGAAGAAGTCCACATTATGAAAACTCGGCTTGATGATAAACAAGCTTCCTATAAATGCACAAATTACAGTGAAACCCTGAAAGAAAGTCAGCCGCTCTTTAAGGAAAATAAAAGAGAAAATGATAACGAAAAACGGTGACATTTTGTTTAGCATGGAAGCGTCCGACAGCACAAGATGATCTATGGCATAGAAGTTTCCAAGCATACCCAACGTGCCGGCAAGCGCCCTCACAAAAATGACTGCATTGTTCTTTTTGCCCTCAATGTGAAAGCGTATGTGATTTTTCTTTAGCACTCCGATAGCGAAAAACAACGCCACAAAGTTTCTGAAAAAAGTCTTTTGCACCGTCGGCAAATCTCCTGAAAGCCGCACAAATGCGAACATAAATGCAAACGAAAAAGCCGACAGAATAATGTAAATAATAGCCTTGTATTTACTTTTCATCTCTGTCACCTCCGTTCATGTAAATGTGTTCACGCCTCAGCTCTTTTATAAGCTCGCCAACGTTCCAGCTTTGATTGTGTGCCGTGACAATGGCTTTTAGCTCCACCGCCGCACCTTTCTCCCTGAGTTTTTTCAGTATAGGGTCAAGGCTCCTGCCGTCAATGCCCGAAAAAATAAGGCACTCGTCCGTGATGTCCTCGCCCTCTTTTTCAGACCTGGCAAAGCCCTTGAAACCGCAAAGATATCCAACCTGCTGAGCCGATACCTCGCTGCCGAAAAACTCAGCCTCAGCGTTTTCACTTTTGGCAATTTCTGAAATTACGTCACGCTTTTGTGAACTGATATTTATGCCGATTATCTTTTTCGGTATAACACTTCTTATTCTTGATCTCATAAAATTTCTCCTAAAAATCTAATATCTATATTATACCCCAATGCAGCACATTCTTCAAGAGCAAATATACAGAATTTTTACCCTCATATGCCCCGATTTTATGTGTGAACGCAAAAAAATCGCCCCGATCTCTCGGAGCGATGATTTTATTTAGTCATTAGAGTTCAATGATGACCTTGCCGCTGAAGTTAGGAGCAATTTCAACAGTCTTGTCTGTGTTAGCCACAGCGATCTTGAAGCTTGCCTTTGTGTCAGTGTATTCGCACTCGATCTTGTTGCCGTGTCTTGTAGCTGTCAGCTCGAATACCTTGTTTGCCTCAGTGTCATAGATAGGGCAAACTGCATTCTTGCCGTCCTCAAGCTCGTAGATAGTGAATGTTGTACCCTCAAGATAATCATACTCGATCTGTCTTTCAAAATTACCGTATGCAATAATGCTGTTTGGCTTAGCAAGAGCAGGTATCTCAAAGTATGAGCATTTGTGCTTATACCATTTGCCGCCCTCAAGAACCTTGCCGGTGATAATATCTGTCCACTTGCCCTCCGGAACATAGTATTCAGCGATACTCTCGTCATTAAGGATAGGAGCAACAAGAATGTTGTCGCCGAACATATACTGTCTGTCAAGCGTCAGGCAAGTTGGGTCGTCAGCAAAGTCGATGACCATTGCTCTCATTACAGGTACGCCGACCTCGTGTGTCTTGATAGCCTGAGCCCACAGATAAGGCATGAGCTTGCCCTTGAGCTTTGTGAAGAAGCGCAGAACGTCGCAGGATTCCTCGTCAAAAAGCCATGGCACTCTGTATGACTGGTTACCATGCAGTCTTGAATGTGATGAGAACATACCGAATGCAGCCCATCTCTTGTAAATGTCAGGTGTAGCAGTAGCTTCAAAGCCTGCCATGTCATGTGAAGTGTAGCCGAAACCTGAGATACAAAGTGACAGACAGCCTCTTACAACCTCAGCCATTGAGTTGTAGTTGCCTGAGCAATCTCCGCCCCAGTGAACAGGGAACTTCTGACCGCCTGCTGTAGCAGAACGTGCGAACAGACAAGCTTTGTTCTCTCCAAAATATTCTTTCAGTACATTGAATACGCACTCATTATAAAGATATGTGTAGAAGTTGTGCATCTTGATAGGGTCAGAGCCGTCATAGTAAACAACATCTCTTGTAGGTATTCTCTCACCAAAGTCTGTCTTGAATGTGTCAACACCCATTTCGCAGAGCTTTCTCAGATATCCTGCATACCACTTGCAAGCCTCAGGATTAGTGAAGTCAACAATAGCCATACCAGGCTGCCACTCGTCGCACTGGAATACAGAGCCGTCAGTTTTCTTGATGAAGTAGCCGTTCTTCATACCCTCGTCAAAGAGCTTTGAACGCTGACCAACATATGGGTTGATCCATACGCAAGTTTTCAGACCCTTGTTCTCGTGAAGTCTCTTGAGCATTGCAGGTGGGTCAGGGAACTGTGACTTGTCCCACTCAAAGTTACACCACTCAAAGCCCTTCATCCAGAAGCAGTCAAAGTGGAATACCTGAAGAGGAATATCTCTCTCAGCCATGCCATCGATAAATGATGTGATAGTCTCCTCATCATATGTTGTTGTAAATGAAGTTGTGAGCCACAGACCAAATGAGAATGCAGGTGGCAGTGAAGGCTTGCCTGTAAGGTCAGTGTAGCCCTTGAGTACGTCAGTGATGTTAGCACCGCCGAATACATAGTATTCAAGGCTCTCACCTGGAACTGTCATGGATACCTTAGAAACAGTGTCAGAGCAAACCTCATATGAAACCTTGTCAGTGCTGTTTACAAATACGCCGTAGCCCTTTGAAGAAAGATAGAATGGGATAGACTTGTAAGACTGATCTGAGCAAGTGCCTCCGTCAGCGTTCCATATCTCAACGTTCTGACCATTCTTTGTGAATGTTGTGAATTTCTCGCCGAAGCCGTAGAAATATTCGCCAACAGAAGTGTCAAACTGCTCTCTGATGTATGTTCTTGTAGGATCGGCAGGGTAGCTCCAGAATGTGTCGTCGAGCTGTGTCTGAAGTCTTGCCTGCTGCTTGTAAGCACTCTCGAAAATAACGCCTGTCGATCTCCAGCCACCACTTGTGAGTTTCTTATCCTTATAATAGTATGTGAAGCTCCAGTTTTCCTTAGAAACAACGAGCTTTGTGTCGCCTGTAACAAGTAAGGCTTCCTTGTCTGTAACAGTTACCTGTGGCTTGAAGCCCTTGTCCTCGAGAACAAAGTGCGGACCATTGTCAACATGACCCTTGTGGTGTGTGATGCTGACCTTAACGCAGTTCTCCTGAGTTGAGGTGTAAGCGATCTCAAGGTTTGCACTTCCGAGCATCATAGCTCTGTTGTATACAACAAAAGGTGTTGCCACAACAAGGAATCCGTTTTCGATCTCTTCGATCTCGAAAGCCTGATTTGCATAGTTTACTTCGTAGCCTCTCTGGTTGAGCCAGAAACCGTCAGCAAATTTCATGTAATAAACCCTCCTGTAAATTTAAAATAGTTTTCAGAATATAAAAAAATGAAAATTTTATCGGGAAGTCCGTTCCTCCCCCTATATGTATATTTTATAGCATATTTGCATAAATTGCAATAGTAAAAAAGTGATATGTGCAAGTATTTTAATGGATTGAGCATATTTTAGTGTAAACATTTCATGAATTGATATTTACATTATATAAATTTATTAAGATATATGTAAACCTTTACACAATACCCAAAAAAAGCGGACGGCATAAAAGTCGTCCGCAGAAACATCATATTCTTTATCAACTTTGCAAACGGGACGTCGAGGGCGCCGTCCACTACATATTGCCCCGACTACTCAATACTAAGAAACTCATCAGGTATGTAAGACAAGCATTGCTCCACACTCTCACGAGTGAAGCCCTCAACATAATTCTTGGCAAACAGCTCGTCAGTGTATTCCGCATAAGGATAAACAGTGCAGTTGTACCAATCGCCATAGTATGAATCACCCTCAAAGTGCGATATTATCGGTATCGCCTTAACGTTCTCGAATGTCACCTCATTGGTGTCAGGGTCCTTCACAACATTGAGCTTGCCAATAAGTCCCACAAGCGACTTTGTGTCATACATAGTCGAAATAAAGTTGCCCAAACCGTAGTAAACGAACGCCTGTCCGCCCTCAGGCTTGTCAAGATATCCGCAAGTGCTGATAGTGTGCGCCTGCGTGCCTATTATCAGGTCAGCGCCCCACTCCACAAGCTTAGGCGTTATCTCCGTCTGCTGTTCGTTAAGCTCGTTCTGTATCTCTGTGCCATAATGACATGAAACCACAACAACGTCCGCCATTTTGTCAGCCTCTTCTATCTGAGCCTTTATCTTGTCCTCTTCATCAAGATATATAACCTGAGCACCGTCACCGCTGAGATAATTGCCGTTGGTGTGTTCCATGTATCCCAGAAAAGCGAACTTTATTCCGTTAACTTCCATGGTCTTGATAGTGTCAGCGTCCTCCTGCGAACGATAAGCGCCGTAGTGTACAACGTCCTTAGTGTCCCAGTAATCAAGAGAGCTTATAAGCCCCGATTCCCCCTGATCGAGAACGTGATTGTTTGACATAGAAACCACATTGAACCCCATGTCAACTATTTTGTCGCCCACAGCCGTTGGTGATGCGAACATAGGATAGCTTTGTGGTTTAACGCTGTCTGTAACAAGCGTTTCCTGATTGATTATAGCCACATCAGTGCCTTCTATGTACTTTGTAACGTGTTCATAAGCCTGCGTGAAATCATATTTTTTACCACCGCCAAGCTTTAGCGCCTCATTATAAATGTTGTCGTGTATAAGGTTGTCGCCCACGCAAACCAGCGAGCAGGTGTAGCTTGGCTGTTCCTTTTCTTCTTCATTCACCTTGACATCGTTTTTACTGGAGCTGTCATCAGTTTTTTTGACTTCCGCTTTGCTCTCGGTTTCGGTCACTGTCAAAGCGTTTCCGTCAAGCTTGCTCGCGTCAAGCTTACCGCATGATACAGCACTCAGTGACAACAACGCCGAAAGAGCCACTACTGTGATCTTATTGTATAAAAGTCTGTACTTCATATAAATTCCTCTCATAACATTTTAAAAAAATACAAATTTACTTATAGTTTAATTTTAACACATTTTTAAATAATAATCAAGCCAAATTTTCAAAATGTCGAATGCTTTATGTTGACCTATATATTATAATGTATTATAATAAAAATATAACAATTTGTACAAATATTTGTTTATGTGTACAAAAATTTTCCCCACAAGTATTAAATTGTATGATATAATAAAAACATAGATAAACTTGTATATCTAAAAGGAGGAATGACCATGGAATATTATGCACACACCCGTGAGGACGGTGAAAGGCAAACTGTAAAAGCCCACGTTATAGGCGTAAGCAAATTGGCGGAGGGCTTTTCAGTAGACTTTCTGAAACCTTTAGCTAAAAAAGCGTCTTATGATCACGACACAGGAAAATACGCCCTTAAATATCAATGGCGATTGGACGACGATAATATAAAGTTCAGCCACGCCGCCTGCGGAGCGATAGAGTATAAAAAACTTGCAGATAAAAACGATTGTTTCGCACCCCTTATGGAGTATTGCATCGCAGGACACCACACAGGACTTATGGACGGCGGCACAGTCGCAGACAACTCTGACAGCCCGACTCTTAGCGGCACTTTAAAAAGAGAAAATGAATACACAGGCGATAATGACTACAGTGCATACACCACTGAAATAGAATTTGCCACCCTAACTCAGGAAGAAATAACACCGCCATTAAATGAACTGCTTTCTACAAAAGACCCCACCGAGCGTATCGAGCGTTACGCCTTTTTCACCAAGTACGTGTTCTCTTGCCTAACAGACGCAGATTTTCTCGATACTGAAATATTTTGCAATAAAAATGTTGAACGTGGCATGAGCGGCGATTTTAAAATGGCGCTTGATAAACTGAACAGAGAATTAAGTGATATGCCGTCAGATAACCCGTTAAGGCAAGCAAGAAGCCGTATTCAGCAACAAGCTTTTGATAATTCGGTCAATAAAAGTCATATTTCAATTCTTGATATGCCAACAGGTAGCGGAAAAACCTTATGTAGTTTGAAACTAGCCTTAGAAAGCGGAAAGAAGAGAATCATATACGTCATACCTTACACAAGTATAATAGAACAGACCGCTAATAAGTTTGAAAAAATGTTCGGCGACGTTCTCCCTGTCCTACAGCATCATTCAAACTATTCCTATGACGGCAACACAGAGGAAGAAAAGAAAACCGCAGAGAAGCTCAAAAGGACCTGCGAAAATTGGGACGCACCACTTATAATCACCACAAGCGTGCAATTTTTCCAATCCATATACCATTATAAAGGCTCGGCACTGCGAAAGCTCCACAATCTCCGTGACAGCGTGATAGTTTTTGATGAAATACACCTTATTCCAACAGAACTTCTTCGCCCCTGCCTTAAAGCTGTGGGCTATATAACAAAGTATCTTAACAGCGAAGCCCTTTTTCTCTCCGCCACAATGCCCGATTATTCTAAGCTTTTTGATAAGTTCCTGCCTGATGTGAACTATAATAAGCTTGTTACCGACCGAACCAATTTTAAGTATTTCAAGAAATGCGAATATAAAGACATGGGCAAAACCACTCTTGAAACCATTGCAGAAAATGCCTCTCGGTGTAAAAATGCCCTGATCGTTGTGAATACCAAGAAAACAGCGGCAGAGCTTTATAGCCTTGTTCAAGGTGAAAAATATCACCTTTCCGCCAATATGACACCAGCCCACAGAAGCCGTGTCATAGAAGTAGTAAGAAAGAAGCTTAAAAATGGCGAGCATATCACAGTAGTTTCAACTTCACTTGTAGAAGCAGGCGTTGACCTTGACTTTAACACAGTTTTCCGCCAACTTTCAGGTTTAGACAGCATTTTGCAGGCAGGCGGCAGATGTAATCGTGAGGGTAAAGATGCCAAGGGCTATGTGTACGTTTTTGACATTGACGAAACATACCGCAAGGGAAGCGACCTTGCCATGAGAATTAACAAGACTAAAGGTTTGCTGGAAAAGTACCAAGATATAACTTCCTATGATTGTATTAAAGAATACTACGACGGCATTTTCGGCTTCAACCAAAGTCGTATAGCTGAAAACTCTATTGCGAAATATAACGAACAAAGCAACTCGTTCGACCGCCAAGGCTTAATGTCACCATACAGCATACCATTCCGAAGCTATGCAATGCAGTTTGAATACATCTCCGCCGACACTATCTCTATCGTTATCGACGATCCTAACGACCAGACTTGCCATGAACTTGTTGAAACCTTGCGTAATGGTGATATGTCAGTAAGAAGAGCATTGCAGAAATATTCAGTGTCCGTCTATATGAACGTTTTCAAAGATCTCTATTCTCAGGGTGTTCTCAAAGACCACGGCACAGGCATATTCATTCTTGAAAATCAGAGCTATTATAATAATGAAACAGGTCTGACCACCGAAGCCGCAATGCAGGATTATTTTATCTAAAACAAATGGCAGGCTGCCACCAAGACAGTCTGCCACTTGCTGCATTCCATATCGTACCGAATACGAATATTTTTCAACTCACATATGCGTAAAGCATAGACAAATATATTATACAAACATAAGTTTAAAAAGTCAACGTTTTTATACCACAAACCATTGAACGTAGAATTGTGAAATATGCCGAAAATCCGACACTTTTTTTATACATGAAAACTATTGACATTTTATTCATAATGGTGTATCATATATGTAGAACAGAATAACTGTACCAAATACTAATATAAGCTAATAAAAGGAGTGATGTAAAAATGAGCTATGGTTTTAAGATCATCGTGACAGGTGACTACGCTTGCTTTTCGCGACCTGAAATGAAAGTTGAGAGGGTAAGTTACGACGTACCCACCCCAAGCGCATTGGAGGGGCTTATCAAATCGGTGTATTGGAAGCCTGCCGTGCGCTACCAAATAAACAAAATAGTGGTGTTCAACCCTATCGAGTTTACCAATATCCGACGAAACGAGGTCAAAGATAAGTTACTGTTATCATCGGTGAAACAGCAGATGAAAGGCGGAGGCTCGGCGGAGATGTACACCTCGGAGATACGAAGTCAGCGTGCGGCAATGGTGTTGAAAAATGTGAAATACGGTATCGAGTTCACGTTTGAGCGCACCTATCTTAAATCAGACCACCCCGACGAATCTGATGAGAAGCATTATAACATAATGCTCAGACGTCTCAGAAACGGCCAGCACTTCAGACAGCCTTGCCTTGGCTGCCGAGAATTTGCGGTAAAAAGTATCGAGCTTGTTGACGACTTTGATCTTACACAGATAGCACCGCAAAATATGGGCGATAAAGACCTTGGCTTTATGCTTTACGGCATGAAGTTTGAAGACGGCGGCAAGCCTGTCAATAATGATTGGAATGACCATAAGTTTTCTGACAAGGCCGACGCAGTTTTCTACCGTCCGCATATGATAGACGGTGTTATTGATGTTGCAAAATACAGGGAGGAGATTAAATGCTGATTAAAGCCTTGTGCGATTACAGTGCTTTGCAGGAGAATAAAACTCCTGCAGGCTATTGTGAATATGACATACACTATGAAATTCTTCTGACCCCTGAGGGCAAGATAGCCGCAATAAACGATGTTAGAATACCTCAAATCATCAAACTAAAAAACGGCAAAACTAAAATAAATTACTTTCCAGCCATGGAACAATTTCCAGTAAGAACAGAGAAAACAGACATAGACAAAAACACTATAGAACACAGGTCTCGCTACATATTTGGATTGAACTATGATAAAGGAACTTTGACCCCTACAGACGCTACCAACAAAGCGGCAAAATCACACAAATGCTTTTGCGAATGGAATGAGAAGTTCTTTGAGAATATCGACTCGCCTATCTGCAAAGCCTATCTTAACTTTATCCGTACATGGGAACCTGAGCAGGAAACCCAAAACCCACACCTTCTTGCCCTAGGCAAGGAGTATTCAAACTCCCACTTTGAGTTTGGACTTGACGGATCACCTGAAACTAAGCTTCACAATGACAGCAAATTCAAAGCTGCCTATGAGGATTATCTCGCCCAGCTTAACGCCGACAGCGACAGTGACGATACCGAACTATCCACCTGTTCCATTCTTGGTGAGAAGCTCCCGCAAGCCCGTATCCACAATAAAATAAAGGGTATCAAAGGTGGAATGTCCTCAGGCTGTGTCCTCGTTGGCATGAAAGAATCTGCCTTTGAGTCCTATGGCAAGAAACAGTCCTACAACAGCAATGTTTCTGAGAAAGCCATGAAAATGTATACCTCTGCGTTTAATTCTCTGCTTGCTGACAGAAGCCATTACAAGACTTTTGACGATATGACAATAGTTTATTTCGCAATGAAGAAGAACGATGCAGAAGAATGCAATATGTTTGCCGGTATGTTCAGCGGATTTGAGGACGAATTAAATAAAACCGTTGTGACAGAAGCCGACCGAAACATAAACACTGTCATGACCCAGCTTAAACAGGGCAAAACAGCCGATATGCCTTATGATCCTAATGTGGAATTTTACGTTGCAGGCTTTACCCCAAACAGTTCAAGAATATCCCAGAAGTTCATCTTCCACGATAAGTTCGGCAGGATATTTGAGAATGTACTCAAACATCAGCAGGATATCTCGTTTACTGAGGGTCAGCGCCAAGTGAGCATTGAGCGAATCAAGCGTGAGCTTATCTCACCGAAATCGTCCAAGGAAACAGTTCCGCCGCCTCTCACAGCCGCACTTTTTGAAGCCATACTCAAAGGTACAAGATACCCTGAAGAGCTGCTTTCCACGGTAGTAGCAAGGGTCAAGACCGACAGTGACGAGGAGAACAACCATTTTATAAAACTCAATGATACAAGGGCAGGCTTGATAAAAGGCTGCATAAACCGTAAACAAAATAAGGAGGAGATCAAAATGTCATTAGACCTTGAAAACAAAAATCAGGCTTATCTCTGCGGAAGACTTTTCGCAGTGCTTGAAAAGATCCAGCAGGATTCTTCAAAGGCAACAATTAACACAACTATCAAAGATACTTATTTCTCATCAGCTTGTTCAAGACCTGCAACTGTATTTCCTAAACTCTATTCGCTTTCACAAAATCATTTGAAAAAGTTTGAGAATCCTAAACTTCGTAATTACTACAATGATAAGTGCCTTGAGATAATAGATGATCTGAATGGTGAGTTCCCTCAGACTCTTTCAAATGACGATCAGGGCAGATTTATTGTAGGTTATGCACAGCAGTACAGAGATCTTTACACAAAAAAGTCGAAAGATAAGCCAGAAGAAAATTCTGAAGTTAAACCCGAAGCAAAATCAGAAGAATAAAGAAAGGACGAAATATTATGGAAAACGCAATCAAGAACAGATATGAATTTGTAATGCTTTTTGACGTTGAGAACGGCAACCCAAACGGCGACCCTGACGCAGGTAATATGCCTAGAACAGACCCCGAAACAAGCCTTGGCATCGTTACAGACGTGTGCCTTAAAAGAAAGATAAGAAACTTTGTGGAGCTTACCAAAGAGGGCGAAGCAGGCTACAATATCCTTATCAAGGCAGACAAAGCCCTTAATACAAAGTTCACCGAAGCTTATAAAGAGCTAGGTTTAAAGGGAAGCGGAAAGGAAACTCCTGCTGACATACAGCGTCAGGCTCGTGACTATATCTGTCAGAACTACTTTGACGTAAGAACATTCGGCGCAGTAATGAGTACAGGCGACGATCCATGCGGCATTGTAAGAGGACCTGTCCAGCTCAACTTTGCAAGAAGTATCGACCCTGTTTTTGCACAAAATATTTCTATCACAAGGCAAGCGAAAACAACAGAAGAGAGAAAAAAGGTCGGAGATACCGAAATGGGCAAAAAGAGCATAATCCCATATGCTCTCTATCGTGGCGAGGGCTATGTTTCCGCAATGCTCGCTCAGAAGATAACAGGCTTTAGCGAGGACGACCTTGAGCTTCTCTGGACATCTATTATCAATATGTTCGAGCATGACAGAAGCGCCGCAAGAGGAAAGCTCTGTATGCGTAAGCTTATCGTGTTCAAGCATGACTCCGCCCTGGGCAATGCCCCTGCACATATCCTCTTTGACAAGGTGTCGGTTAAGCTCAAAGACGGCGTGACAACACCAAGACATTACTCAGACTATGATATCTCCATAGATAAGGATATGCCTGAGGGCGTTACCCTTATTGAAAAGCTCTGATGAGCGAAGATGTAACTATCAATATCCGTGACATACAGCATTATATGTATTGTCCACGCAGGTTTGCTCTTTTAGAAGTTAATGACGACTGGGCTGAAAACGCCTTTGTCGTCAAAGCAAACCTCCTCCATGAGAACGTCCACAGCGGCGAGCGCAACTTTGAAAATAAGCGTAAGATAGTCCGAAGCGACGTGTCAGTGTATAACGATGACCCTAAGTACAATATTTTCGGAGTTGTAGATTGTATCGAGTTCGTCCGTGACAAATGCGGCGACTATATAGATACCCTGGACGGCACATTCCGTGTGGAAATTGTGGAGTATAAACCCACCAGACCCAAAGCAGGGGAGTTCAATCAGACCGACGCTATACAAGTCTATGCGCAGAAGCTTTGCGTGGATAACGTATTTCATTGCAATAGCCGATGTTTTCTGTACTATGCAGATGTGCGCAGACGATCAGAATTGCCCTTTGATACTCAGGGCACAGAGTATGATAAAATGCTTTGCGACTATCTTGGAAAAATGCGTGAGATACTTGCAGCGGATATTATTCCAAAGCGTGTAAAAGGTCAGAAATGTTCAGGCTGTTCACTGTCGGATATGTGCTTTCCAAAAGTGAAGAAATATAGCGTGAAAAATACGATTTTCTCCATGAACGGAGGCGAAAACAATGCGTAAACTGCTCAATTCACTTTATATTCTCGAAGAAACTGCCTACCTCACACTTGACGGTGAAAACATAGTGTGCAGGGCAGAGGACAGCGAGAAGTTCCGTGTGCCCTTTACTAATATCGAGGATATCTATATTTTTAGCTATTCGGGCTGTTCGCCAGCGCTTATGGGCAAGTGTGCAGAGTATGGCATAGCCGTTAATTTTATTTCTCCTCAAGGTAAATTCCTCGCAAGAGTTCAGGGCAAAACAAAGGGCAACGTCTATCTGCGAAAAGAGCAGTTTGAGCTTTTTTCTATTCCTCAGCTCGACCTTATCAGGAATACTGTCGCCGCAAAGCTTTCAAATACACGTTATCTTATCAGACGTTCGCTCCACGATAACCCGGATATAAACAGTGACGGAGCGCTTACAGATTGCATAAAATATCTTGAAAACGGCATAAAGACCGTCTATGAAACTGCCGATAAAGATATCATCATGGGTATAGAGGGAAGCTGTGCAAAGGCATATTTTGATATATTTGACCGACTGATACTCCACCAAAAAGAAGATTTTTACCTTGCCAACCGCACCAAACGCCCACCCCTCGACAGAGTAAACGCCATGCTCTCGTTTCTGTATACTATCGCAATTTCATCATATACATCAGCCCTTGAAAGCGTAGGACTTGATAGCTGCCTCGGCTTTTACCACGCCCTGCGTTCAGGCAGAAGCAGCCTGTCCTGCGACCTTGTAGAGGAATTTCGTTGCGTGGTGGAGCGACTTGTGCTTACCATGATAAACTTGAAAATGATAAAGCCCGAGGACTTTGAAACTCAGGTCAGTGGCGCAGTATACCTCTCCAAAGAGGGCAAGAAAAAAGTCCTCACCGCATGGCAGGAGCGTAAGCGCACAAGCATAGTCCATCCATATCTGGGCGAAAAGATACAGCAAGGGCTACTCCCATATGTGCAAAGCTCGCTTCTCGCAAAATATATCCGTGGCGAGCTAGATGAGTACCCGAACTATTTGCTGAAATAGAGGTGATATAAATGATGACCTTAGTAAGCTATGATGTATCAACAACAGATAATAAGGGTAAAACAAGGCTTAGAAAAGTAGCCAAAGAGTGTCAAAATTATGGTCAGCGAGTGCAGAACAGCGTGTTTGAAATAGACGTAGACTATGGCACTTTTCTGAAAGTGAAAGATAAACTTCTGAAAATAATAGACCCAAAGCATGATAGTCTGCGGATATATTACTTAGGAAACAATTGGAAGCATAGAATAGAACACTACGGCATCAAAGAAACCTATGACCCCGAAGGCGTCCTAATATTTTGACCAGCGTACCCCAAGTGATCCACAAATCCCTAGTAAGTTCGCATGAAAATGCCATGCTAATTGTGAACGCACAGTGAACAAAATCGAATCGATACCCATTAAATAAAAAAATAAGTCCGCATCACGTTGAGCAAGCACCAGATATACACAACATCAAGTGTCACGCTCCACGTGAGCGTGTGAGTTGAAATGTTAGGAACACCAGAAGAAGACGTTATTGTCTTCGTCACGCTCCACGTGAGCGTGTGAGTTGAAATTATCCAGATAGGAAAGAAATAAGCCGAAAATCTGTCACGCTCCACGTGAGCGTGTGAGTTGAAATTAAATTCGATTGGATAAGCACCTTTAAGGTAGAAGTCACGCTCCACGTGAGCGTGTGAGTTGAAATATCGTGAGACATTTGCATATAAACAGCCTCTTTGTCACGCTCCACGTGAGCGTGTGAGTTGAAATTATTCGTAGGGAAATAGGTTGAACGAGGAGTTACGAGTCACGCTCCACGTGAGCGTGTGAGTTGAAATTTAAAAAAATTAAGCACATAGTCCAAAGCTGAAGTCACGCTCCACGTGAGCGTGTGAGTTGAAATCATTCTGTAACCGCACTGAATTTCATTGGTAAAAGTCACGCTCCACGTGAGCGTGTGAGTTGAAATGATAATCAAGCCTACAAACAAGACTGCAATAATAGTCACGCTCCACGTGAGCGTGTGAGTTGAAATGACCCGAAAATAAACCAACCGACAACGGCAACGGGTCACGCTCCACGTGAGCGTGTGAGTTGAAATGTACTATACACGTTATCACCTCGCATATATAGCACGTCACGCTCCACGTGAGCGTGTGAGTTGAAATGCGTATTTTTAAAGCTTCCGATATCCTCATTCCGTCACGCTCCACGTGAGCGTGTGAGTTGAAATTTTGATACGCTCCTCGATATCAGCCACCAAATGCGTCACGCTCCACGTGAGCGTGTGAGTTGAAATATTCATGAATAATCGTTAAAATTGAGAGGGGAGTGGTCACGCTCCACGTGAGCGTGTGAGTTGAAATTTGAATTGCTCAAAATCTATATCATTGTTTTGCGTCACGCTCCACGTGAGCGTGTGAGTTGAAATCCATTTTTTCGTATACTGGATTAATTGGATATCCGTCACGCTCCGCGTGAGCGTGTGAGTCAATTTTCGTTTCAACGCAGGACTTAAAGTCTACGTTATCCGCTCAGACCACAGCAAGTGCTGTGTGGTGTTCAGAGCTTGCAGTAAAAGACGTTTATCCTGAATTTAACTGGAGAAAAGGGGGCTATGTTCATGGCAGAAGAAAATGATATTCTCACAAAGTTAAAAAAAGGCGAAAAAGTTGAGTGCCCTGTTTGCCATAACGGCTACTATGTTCCTGTAAATACAACAGCAGATAAGGCACATTACTTTGTCTGCACTAACAAAGAGTGCAACGGACATTATCGGTGGGAGCCGATAATCGATATTGAATAATACAAGTAACCGCTTGACTAAGGTCGGGCGGTATTTTTATACCCAAATACTATACATTTTTCATGTGTTTTCCGTCAAATCCGCCAATTCACACCCCGAAATTTGTGCAAACAAATGATTTATAATTTAATTTGGCAACATTTCTGCAATTGTTGCATTTTTTCTGCAACAAAATACCCACTTTTCGTGTATAAGTAGAAGGGGTTTCACCACAAATCGGAAACCTTGCGGAGCGACAGTGTATGAGGAAACATTTTGTCAACGTGAGTTAGGTGAACACGATGAGAGGTTCTGATCGCACAGAAAAGCACTTCCTGCACTCCGTCTGAAGCTTGAAAATTGAATATTTATACCGACACACCTTAGCTATACCTCATGAGCATACTGCTAAATATAAATGTTATAGCCACGTTTGTTGACATTATTCATATAAAATGGTATACTTAAAATAAAATTTATACATAATGAAAAGAGTAAATGTGATGAATAAACATACCACTATTGATAAGTCAACAGGCGAGAAAAAATGCAGCTGCTTTAAACGCTGCGGCGGCTGTCAGTTGGATAAGGCCTACGCCCAGCAAATAGAATGGAAGCAGGCAAAAGCCGATAGAATGTTGAGCCGCTTTTGCAGACCTCAGCAGATAATAACTATGGACGACCCCTATAATTATCGCAATAAAGTCCAAACTGTCTATAAGGTCAATAGCTCAAAGCGTATCGTCTCAGGAGTATATCAGTCCTCTACCCATAGCATGGTAATAACTGACGATTGCTTTTTGGAGGATATAAGAGCACAGCAAATAGTCGCTACCCTTAAAGAGTTTATGGCTGACTTCCGTATTCTTCCATATAACGAAGAAAGTGATCAGGGCCTTCTTAAGCATACCCTTATCCGTACCTCCCAAACAACAGGCGAGGTAATGCTCGTGCTAGTTACAGCTACCCCCATATTTCCTGCAAAGAAAAATTTCGTCAAAGCTATCACCGAAAAGCACCCGTATATAACCACTATCGTCCAAAACGTTAATAAAGGCAGAATTCCTCTTACTTTTGGCGACCGTGATATTATAATGTACGGCAAAGGCTATATCACCGACGAGATGTGCGGCTGTAAGTTCAGAATATCACCTCATTCTTTCTATCAGGTAAACCCCGAGCAGACCGAAAAGCTCTATTCTAAAGCAGTTTCCTGTGCGGAGCTTAAAAAAGGCGATAAAGTTATCGACGCATATTGCGGAACAGGTACTATCGGTCTTATCGCTGCAAAAAGCGGTGCAGACGTGGCAGGCGTTGAGCTTAATGCCGAAGCCGTAAAGGACGCAGTTTCAAATGCCAAGCTCAATAAGCTTGACAATATCAGGTTTTATAATGAGGACGCAGGTGAGTTCATGACAAAGCTTGCGCAGGCAGGTGAGAGCTGTGATGCAGTTTTCCTTGACCCTCCAAGAGCAGGCACAACAGAAGAATTTGTTGAAGCCTTGGGTAAACTCAGACCTGAAAAGATAGTCTACGTTTCCTGTAAAATAGAAACTCTCGAGCGTGATTTGAAGCTTCTTGCAAAAATAGGCTATAAAGCACAGCTTATCCAGCCTGTTGATATGTTCCCGCATACCACAGGTATCGAAAATGTGGTGCTTTTAAAAAGAAAAATGATATCGCTCACACCAAACAGAACACCTGATAAAAAGGGGGATAAAAAAATTGAACGAAAAGGTAAAACTTCTCACAGATAATATCGAAAAAGTTATCGTCGGCAAGACCGACTCTGTGCTTAAAATAATAACAGCCATGCTTTGCGGCGGTCATGTTCTTATCGAGGACGTGCCTGGAGTAGGCAAAACTCAGCTTGTATCAGCCCTTGCAAGGTCAGTGGACGGCAAATATAACCGTATCCAGCTTACCCCTGACGTTATGCCGTCCGATATCGTTGGCTTTTCTATGATAGACCAGAAAACTCATGAGCTTGAGTATAAAGAGGGTGTGGCAATGTGCAATTTCCTCTTGGCAGACGAAATAAACAGAGCCTCCCCAAAATCTCAGTCAAGCTTGCTTGAAGTCATGGAAGAACATCAGATATCCATTGACGGTAAAACGCATGAACTTCCGTCACCATTTATGGTGCTTGCCACACAAAACCCTGTGGAAACTTACGGCACTTATCATTTGCCTGAAGCCCAAATGGATAGATTTCTTATGAAGATATCAATGGGCTATCCCTCATATGATGATGAGCTTGATATCATGTCAAGAGCCGAAAAATCAGGCTTTGCAAAGAATATCCAGCCTGTCATGACCCTTGAAAACGTCCGTGAGCTTATGGGCTACGCTGAAAATGTGACCGCAGAGCTTTCCGTGAGGAAATATATCCTGAGCCTTGTTACCGCAACAAGAAATTCAGATTATGTAAAGCTTGGCGTTTCTCCCCGTGGAAGTATCGCACTTCTCAAAGCTTCAAAAGCCTATGCCTTTGTTCAGGGCAGAGGATTTGTCATGCCGGATGATGTCAAGGCTGTTATGCCTGACGTTCTTGCACATAGACTTATGCTTTCTCCAAAAGGCAAATCCGCCTTTGAAAATGAAAGGGAAGCTCTTGAAAATATCGCTCTTACAGTAAAATCACCTGACGCAATAGAGAAATAGAGGATATGACCCCATGAAAAATCTTTTAGGTTATCTTACCTGCGTGGCGGTGGCGATACTGCTTAGAGTTTATATAAACGGAAGCGGTGGTACGCTTGTGCTTTATCTTTTAGCTATAGCCTTTGTGATATCTCTTGCGGCACTTCTCATTACCAAGCGTAAACTTGTGGCAGCCATAAAGCTTTCCACAGAAATAAGTGCAAAGAACGAGGAGTTTGACGCTGACATAATGCTTTTAAATGCAATACGCATTATTCCCTCATGCGTTGTTGAGGTAACGGCAGAGTGTTCAGATAATATCGGTGCTGTAAGCCCACTTGAATTTAAAACTATCGTGGCAGGCGGCAGACAGCAAAGCATCAGCGTTAAGCTGAAAACACGCTATGCAGGTCTTGGCACAGTGAAAATAAAAAGCATACGTCTGCATGACTATCTTGGAATAATCACCCTGCACCTTGACAGTTCACGTTATGAAAAAGCCGTGGGAAAAATAAAGATAATGCCGAATATCCCTGATACTGGCTCTCAAACAGAGCTTCTTAAAGCAACTTCCGAGAACGCTTCATTTGACGATAACGAAAGCGAATCAGATGAAAATGCACTTGGTCTTACAGGCGTTCCGGGCTATGACCACAGACAGTATGAGATAGGCGACCCGCTGAAAAGAATAAACTGGAAGCTTTCTTCAAAGCGTGGCGAGCTTATGGTGCGCCTTGATGAAAAGGTCACGGCTTCAAGTCAGGCGTTTTTCCTTGATATACCAAGCGAAAATCATGACCCCATGTTTGCTATGAATATTGATAATATAGTCGAAGCGAGCCTTGCAATGCTTTCAATGCTTATTATGGAGGGCTTTGAGAGTGAGTATAATTATTATCTTGACGGCTGGAAAAGCATGAAAATAAAGCAGGCAGGTGATATAATAGAGCTTCAAAACAATCTTGCGGCAATAGCACCATATCCGCAGGAAAAGCGCTTTGCCTTTTCTCATGAGATAGGCAAGACAGCTCCTATCTGCTTCACAGCCTGCATGGCGACTTCTCAGGGGGAATTTTCTTCTCTTATAGAAGAATTTAACGGCTCTTTTGTAGTGACACGTCTTAGCGGTCTTGATAAGCAGACAGAAAATATGTGGCTTGTAGACGAAACTTTCGAGTTTCGTAAAATGACATAGGGGGTGTGGCTTTTGAATACTAAAACTGCTCAGATAAAAAACACCCTTGTGAATATTCTTTCAAAATATGCTTTGCCGCTGCTCCTTGGAGCAGTGGTCATGAACATAATCTTTAAGACCTATCTTGTAGACAATGTCAGACTTTATACTTTTGGATATGTGGTATATGAATGTCTGCTGTTTGCTCTTTTTGAGTGGCTGAAGCCGAAAAAAGTCCTGCGAGGTCTTGTCTATACCGCCCTTATGGTGGCAGTGCTGTTTTTGGGCTTTCAGCTTCTTCGTGCTGGATTTGAACATTCTGGAAAATCATTTATCAATTGGTTTTATGTAAACAGGCAGGAGATAGGTCAGATAGATGAATATTTCTACTTTCTGTTTGTGGGACTAGGCTTCTTTATCATTTCGGTGCTTTATTATTTCACCATTGTGCGCTATAGAAGCTTTGGAACGATGCTCGTTGTGCTTTTTCCGTTTTTTATTTACGGAAAGCGTGCCGACTCAATGGATACTCTTGACATAACCATAATGCTCACTGTGTTCATTGCACTTATGGTGCACAGCAGACTTGTTTCAGACGAGAGCAAGCATGACCTTGTTATAAACGGCTCTTATGTGGCGGCATCGGCGGTTTTCGTTACCCTTGTGGGTGCGCTTGCAATGCTTATGCCGACTTCCTCAAAGACATCTTATCTTGAAAAAAACAGCAACTTCTTTGATGTGAATATCAAAAGCAGTGGCACATATGACAATCTTAGTGATGAGTCTTCCCCAAGATTTGGCGCAGACGCAACGGGCGAGATACTTTTCAACTTCACCACAACTTCTGATGAACAGGTCATTTACCTCAGAAGACAAGCCTTTGACCTTTTCAGAAACGAGAAGTGGGTGACTGACGATAGCTTCTACAATTTTCATTTTGACAAAAATGTTCACCTTTACGGTGACAATGAGGTGAACTCACCGAGCTATGTTTACAGCATAGCAAAGTCACTTGCAGATAAGGATTACACCAAGGATCTTGGCGTGGAAAAGTCACAGTTTCCTGATGATCTGTTCAGTGAAAAGGCAGTCATGAATCAGTTCAGCGACAGCTTTACCCCTAGCTATATCCCTGCCCCACTCATGATAACCCCAGGGGAAAACAACGTTTATATCAAAACAACTCACAGCGAGGTCTACAGACCATATGACACCGCAGGAAATAAGCTTGGCATCAGCTTTGAGTATGTTCCTGAAACGGAGAGCGAAAGACAGGCTGCGGCAAATCTTGATATGACCGAAAATCAGTTCAAACTGCTGCTTTCTTACGGCTTGACAAACGGAGATGTCACATCAAATCAATCGGTGAATATTTATAATATATATGCGTTGTACACAGACGTTTCTGCATATGACGATAAGGGTGGAAAAATGGAGGCTCTTGCAAAGAGCATAACGGAAAACTGCAAAAATGATTATGAGAAGGCTCAGGCGCTTGTGGATTATTTTGAGCAGAACGGCTATGTTTACGATAACGAGTATGAGCCTGACGACGAGTCTATCGCATATTTTCTTTTCACGAGCAAGCGGGGAAACTGCACGAACTATGCCACAAGCATGACGCTTATGGCGAGAATGCTGGGACTTCCTGCAAGGTATGTTGAGGGCTTTGCAGCATATGAAAAGAATGAACGTGGAGAGTTTGTGGTAAGAGATAGCCATGCTCACGCTTTCGTAGAGGTCTTTATCACAGGCATTGGCTGGATGACTTTTGACCCGACAGTTCCGGGCTATCAGCGTGACTACAGTGCAAATGGTACGAACTTTGATGTTTCAACTTTTGTAAGCTATTTCAGCAAGATCGCACTGTTTATCGGTGTAGCGTTTGTGCTTGTGGTTTTCGTATTCCTTAACAGAATTATCGAGGTATTTTTCAGACTGTCACTTAAATTCAGAGATAACGGCGACAGAGTCATAAGGCTTTACAGGCGGGTGATAAGGCTTTTGACCATAGCTTCTAATGATAAGCTATCGGGATACACGCCTGAAATGATAAGAGAATATCTTGTTAAGAGGCGTGGAGTTGAGCTTGGCGGTCTTATAGATCTTTTTGAAAAGACCTGCTTCGGTGGATATGTTCCTGATGAAGCCGAGTGGAAAATGGTCTATGCAGAGTACAAGGCACAATGGAAAAAGCTCACAAAGCGTGAGAAAACTTCTTTGGAGCTTGATAAGAATATGTAATGAAATGGCTGTGCGGAAAAATCACGCACGGCTATTTTTTTGTGTATAAAAAAGGCTGCCGTATAAAACAGCAGCCTGAGAGTGTAAAAATCTCTGAAATAGTGGAACATCAAGGACGCCCACTGTATCTGATATTTAATTAAAGTGAAGCAAGAAGATCGCTCATTGCGTAAAGTCCTGCCGGCTTTCCACAAAGGAAAACACCTGCATTCACTGCACCCACAGCGAAAACCTGCTTTGAATGAGCTTCGTGCTTGAGTGAGATGACTTCATCTCTGCCTGCAAAGATTATCTCATGCTCGCCAACAATAGTGCCACCACGGACAGAGTGCATACCGATCTCGGTCTTTTCTCTCTTTGCTCTTACAGAATGACGATCGTAAACATAGTGATACTTGTTGTCAAGCTCCTCGTTTATGGCGTCTGCAAGCATGATAGCAGTGCCTGACGGAGCGTCTATCTTCTGGTTATGGTGCTTTTCGATTATCTCGATATCATACTGACCACCAAGAACTTTTGCGGCAGTTTTTGCAAGATTTGCAAGAAGATTGATACCAAGGGTCATGTTGAATGTGAAGAAAACAGGTATCTGCTCGGAAGCCTTGTGTATCTTCGCTGTATCCTCTTCTGTATAGCCTGTGGTAGCTATTACAAGTGCAGTGCCGTTTGAAAGGCAATAGCTGAGAAGTCCGTCCAGTGCGGAAGGGTGTGAGAAGTCGATTATTACATCAGGCTTTTCAGGCAGGTCGGCAGGCTCTTTTACTACAGGGAAGTCTGCATAAGCCTCGCCGAATTTGTCGATACCTGCGCTTACTGTGCAATCGTCACGCTCTGATATAACGTCATATATGAACCTGCCCATTTTTCCGCAAGCACCGCATATTGCGATCTTAGTCATTTATATCATTCCTTTTCTTTTTGATTTGTAGATAAACGTAAGTGATAACGTCAAAGACAGCGTTTGGGCTGTCGGGGACGTCAACCCTTACATTAGTACAATTTTATAATGGTAAACATAAAGGGCGAATTTCTCCGCCCTTTGTATTTTTTTTACTTGATAAGTCCGAGAGCGTTCATTGACGCTTTCAGCTTTTCTATCTTATCATCGCTCATTCTTACAAGCGGCAGACGGCACTCGCCGACTTCAAAGCCCATAAGATTAAGAGCTTCCTTGACAGGGATAGGGTTTACGTCGCTGAAAAGTGCCTTTGCAAAACCAAGGGTCTTGAATACCTTTTCTCTTGCTTCCTCGTACTTTCCATCAAGGCAGAGCTGTGTGATCTCATGTGTTTCAAATGGCATACAGTTGGAAAGAACTGAAATAACACCCTTTCCGCCCAGAGCCATGATAGGAACTATCTGATCGTCGTTGCCTGAATAGATATCAAGGTCATCGCCGCAGAGAGCTGCCACCTGTGTTATCTGGCTGATGTTTCCGCTTGCTGCCTTGATAGCAACGATATTGTCTATCTTTGCAAGCTCACGGCAAGTTTCAGGAAGAATGTTCACACCTGTTCTTGACGGTACGTTGTAAAGAATGATAGGCAGTGTAACAGCCTTTGCGATAGCGGAGAAGTGTGCGATAAGTCCTGCCTGTGAAGTCTTATTATAATAAGGTGTAACACAAAGCAGAGCGTCAGCGCCAAGCTCCTCAGCCTTCTTAGAAAGGTTTACGGCATACTCTGTATGGTTTGAGCCTGTGCCTGCGATAACAGGAATTCTGTGATTTGTCTTTTCAACAGCATAGCGGATACACTCGATATGCTCCTCGTCTGTCATGGTAGCACTTTCGCCTGTTGTTCCGCAGATTATGATAGCGTCTGTACCGTTGTCGATGTTGAAATCGATAAGCTCGCCCAGCTTGTCAAAGTTGATAGAGCCGTCAGCGTTCATAGGTGTAACGATAGCAACGCCTGCACCTGTGAAAATAGTCTTTTTCATAAACAGCACTCCTTTCGTGCATATATATGTGTTATATTAGTCAAAATAGCCCTTTGCTGCAAGAAGCTCAGCCAGCAGAACTGCTCCGCCTGCCGCACCTCTCAGTGTATTGTGTGAAAGGCAAACGAACTTATAGTCATACTGTGAATCTTCTCTCAGTCTGCCTATAGAAACTGCCATGCCGCCCTCAAGGTTTCTGTCGAGCTTAGCCTGTGGACGATCGTCCTCTGTGAAGTAGTTAAGGAACTGCTTTGGAGCGCTTGGAAGCTGAAGCTCCTGTGGAACACCGCTGAAATCTTTCCAAGCCTGAAGGATCTCTTCCTTAGAAGGTTTATTCTCAAATGATACGAAAACTGCCGCTGTGTGACCGTCGGAAACAGGAACTCTCAGGCACTGTGTTGTGATAGCCGGAGCTGTTGCGTCAACGATAACGTCGCCCTCGATATGACCCCAGATCTTAAGAGGCTCTTTCTCAGACTTTTCTTCCTCGCCGCCGATATAAGGGATAACGTTGTCAAGGATCTCAGGGAAGCTTTCAAATGTCTTGCCTGCGCCTGAAATTGCCTGATATGTGCAGGCAAGAGCCTTTGTTACCTTATACTTATCCATGAGAGGAGCAAGGGCAGGTACATAAGACTGGAGTGAGCAGTTTGACTTAACTGCGATGAATCCTCTCTTTGTGCCAAGTCTTTTTCTCTGTGAAGCGATTATCTCGATATGCTCAGGGTTTACCTCAGGAATGACCATTGGAACATCAGGAGTATGTCTGTGTGCGGAGTTGTTTGATACAACAGGGCATTCAGCCTTTGCATACTTTTCTTCAAGGGCTCTTATCTCGTCTTTCTTCATATCAACTGCGCAGAATACGAAATCTACCATTGAAGCGATCTTCTCAACGTCCTCCTCGGCGTTCAGAACTGTAAGCTCACCGATAGCTTCCGGCAGAGGCTCTGAAAGCTTCCACTTGCCAGCAACTGCGTCCTTGAGCTTTTTGCCTGCCGAACGTGGTGAAGCGGCAACGCATACTACATTGAACCATGGGTGTTTGTCAAGAAGCAGAGAAAATCTCTGACCTACCATTCCTGTTGCACCGATGATACCGACATTGTACTTTTTCATATTAAAACTCCTTTTCCTGTGCCATGGTAACAATTTTCTTTGGCGTTATACACTAAAATATGCCGCTGTTCAAATGTTATTTTGCACAAAACATAAAAAATAAACAAATAATAAAAAAACTGGTTGAAAACCAGTTCATCATACAATATAATAAGAATGTTGACATAAAAATTTATGCCGATAGCACTCCACCATTTGTAATGATGACAACTGATAGTCTATTAAACTAACAGTCAGCAGGAGTGTTCCCGATACTCCGCTTCGGCAGTTTTACCTTTCTCATTTACCATAGGCGTTGGGACGCTGTTGTGTGGGGTCACACGAAAAATGATACTCATTTCAACTGCACCTCTATCTGTTCTGTTTAATGATAACAAATATTTAGCGTTCTGTCAATACATATAGATAAAAATATTTTAATTTTCTGTAAATTAATAAGTTTATATGAAATTAAATGGCTTTAAAGAATGTTGACAGTTGTTGGAATAAGGACTTTGAGAATGGTGAGAGTGGGACGTAGAGGACGCTGTTCCCTACATTATTATAATTATTATATTTTAAATAAATAGGAGATATTTAAAATGCTTGATATCAACAATATGAAAAGATCGGATTTTTATTATGACCTGCCACAGGAGCTTATTGCACAGACCCCTGTCGAGCCGAGAAATGCTTCAAGAATGATGAAGATAAACAGGCAGACAGGAGAGGTGGTACACGACCATTTCTATAATCTATGCAATTATCTCAAAAAAGGTGATTTGCTTGTGCTTAACGACTCAAAGGTTCTTCCTGCGAGGATATACGGCGAGCGAGAGGACACAGGCTCGTTCATTGAGTTTTTGCTTGTGGAGCAGAAAGAGAACATGGTCTGGGAGATCCTTTGCAGACCCGGAAAGAAAGCTAAGATAGGCACTAGGTTTGTTTTCGGCGGCGGAAAGCTGAAGGCGGAGATAATTGATGTGTTGGAGGACGGAAACCGTATCGCACGATTTGAGTGCGAGGAGAATTTCTTTGCCACACTTGACGAGATAGGTCAGATGCCTTTGCCGCCTTATATTACTGAAAAGCTGAAGGACAAGGACAGATACCAGACGGTTTATGCTCATGAGCTTGGCTCGTCTGCTGCGCCGACTGCCGGTCTGCATTTCACTGAACAACAGCTTGAGGATTTAAAGGCAATGGGTGTGAACATTGCGTATGTTACTCTGCACGTTGGTCTTGGCACGTTCAGACCTGTTAAGGAGGACAAGGTCCTTGACCATAAGATGCACAGAGAGCACTATGAGCTTAGCCGTGAAACTGCAGACATGATAAACGAAACGAAGAAAAATGGTGGACGTGTTATTGCGGTTGGTACTACTTCATGCAGGACGCTGGAGAGCGTTGCGGCATTTAATGACGGAAAGATAGTTCCATGTGACGGTTACACGGAGATATTTATTTATCCTGGCTTTGAGTTCAAGGTGCTTGACGGACTTGTTACTAATTTTCACCTGCCTGAAAGCACGCTTATTATGCTTGTTTCTGCATTTATGGGATACGAGAACACTATGAACGCTTATAAGATAGCTGTGGAGGAGAAATACAGATTTTTCAGCTTTGGTGATTGTATGCTCATAATATCTGAGTGAGGAATTAAGGTATCGCCTGCGGCGATGATATCTCATTTCAAACTTTGTTTTACGGAGGTTTTTTTCTATATGAATGACGTTAAGTCAGGGGAGAAGAAACGACTGTATTTATATGACAATCTGAAATTTCTGCTTATAGTGCTTGTGGTCTTGGGGCATTTGATAGACGACAGCACTGTCAAGCTTTTTGGTGACGGCGGCGGTGAAACAGGTGTACCGCAGGCAAAGGTTTTTAGCGGCGCATTTCTGTTTCTGTATGCTTTTCATATGCCGATGTTTATATTCATATCAGGACTGTTCAACAGAGGACATGATGACGGCAGGAAAGTGCTTGGAAAGACGCTTGGATTTGTTGTTATCGGAATGTTAATGAAATGCCTGAATTATTGGTCGCAGGTGAGATTTCAGACGGATTTTGACAAGGAAAACAGTGATGGCGAGATTTTCTTTGACCTTTTAGGCGGCGACGGTGTATATTGGTATATGTTCGCAATGGCGGCATTTATGGTGCTTTGCTATCTGTTAAGAAACAGCAGACCTTGGGCGGTGCTTACGACGGCTATGGTGACGGCACTTGCGGCAGGGTATGACCCTAGCGTGGGCGATGAATATGAGCTATCCAGGATAGTGGTGTTTTTTCCGTTTTACTACTGCGGATATGTGCTTGACCCTGAAAAGGTGGCTGATTTTGTGAAGAAGTGGTATGTAAGGGTGTTGTCCTTGGGAGTGATAGGCATTTGGGCTTATTTCTGCTTTGGAAAAACAAAGCTTGTTTATCCGCTGAGAATGCTTCTTACGGGAAGAAACTCTTATTTTTCCATATCTGAAGCAACGGACATGGATTGCACTTTTTTGAGCAGGCTTCTTGTTATGGGTATCTCGGCACTGCTTTGTTTGGCGGTGCTTGGTATTGGGATTGATGTGAAGATTCCACTGATAACAAAGTGCGGTTCCAGGACTTTGCAGGTGTACTTCTGGCACAGAACTTTAGTCTATATGCTCACATACTATGGATATCAGGCTTATCTTGCAAAGGCTTTTCCTGAACGTTGGGAGCTTTATTTGGCACTTACAGCGATACCTATTGTATTGGTGCTTTGCATAAAAATATTTGGTGTGCCTCTGGATATGGTGCTTAAAGGAATAAGGGGCAGGAATGATATCATAAAGGAGAACGGAAATGGAAAATAACTTTTTTAAGAGCGTTATTGACGCAGACGATGCACCTGTGGTTATTTGCGACCTTGAGCATACGATAGTATATATGAATCCGACAGCGGTCAAAAGGTATGAAAAGCGCGGAGGAGCGGCTCTTGTGGGCAGATCGATAAAGGGCTGTCACAATGAGGATTCTAATGCTAAGATAGAACAGGTCATTGCATGGTTCAAAAAGGACAAGGGCAACAACAAGGTGTATACTTTCCGCAACGAAAAGGAAAATAAGGACGTTTACATGATAGCTCTCAGAAATGATGAGGGAGAGCTTATTGGATATTATGAAAAGCATGCGTACAGAACAAGAGAAAGTATGGCTATGTACGATCTTAGAAATGGTGAGAATTAATGGATAAGATCATTGATCTTTCGCTGCCTGAAAAATGCAGGATACTTGCTGTCAGCGATATCCATACCCATTGGCAGCTTTTTGATAGACTGCTGAAAAAGGCAAAATATGACCCGCAAAATGACTATCTTGTGATAGTCGGCGACATACTTGAACATGGCAGTGACAATATAAAGACTCTTGAATATGTCAAGGCTCTTTGCGATAAAAGTGACAAGGCAATATTATTAATGGGCAATAATGACATAATGTGTTCAAGAATGGCTTATCATTATGATTTTGATAAGTTTGTGAAACAGTTTTACCGCAATGAGCATAACACATTCAGGCAAATGGCTAATACGCTGGGATATGTTGACTGCTGGGAGGGCAACTGGCTTGAGATAAGAGAAAAAGTTGTAGAGAAGTATGGCGAGCTGTTATCTTTTATCAGAGAGCTTCCAACGTGCCTTGAAACAGAGGAATATGTTTTTGTTCATGCAGGACTTGAAAACCGTCCTGATTGGAGAAATACAGATGATATTTATGCTATAACTGTTCCGTGGTTTTTGCGGAAAGAAAATCCAACAGGAAAGCAGCTTGTATTCGGGCATTATCCCACATACAATTATAAGCGTTCAAATGTGACTAATCTTCCGATAATCGACAGCAAAAAGAAAATGATATGTATTGACGGCGGAATGACTATCAAGAAGGCTTGTCAGATGAATTTGTTTATCATTGATAAGTGCGGCGAGAATTATTCTCATAGAATAATTTGGGATACAGATGTGCCAAAGAAAACTGTCTTAAAGGATTTTTCATGTGACATGAAACCTGTTTATATTGATTGGGAAAAGCAGGATATAACGATAATTGAGAAAAATGGATATATGACAAAGGTCAGAGATGAGTATTCAGAGGGCGAGGGTCTTATTCCTGACCGTGAAATATATTTTTTTGATGAAAAGCCTCATGTATATCAGTTTTTGTCATCGTTTCCTGCTGTCAGAAAAGGTGAGCGGGTATCGGTCTTTGATGAAGATGAAACAATGTCTTTGGTAATTACGGAAAATGCCACAGTCGGCTGGCTGCCGTCTGATATAATAGAATGATAAAGGAGAATTTATGTTTACATTACTTAAACAAGAGGGTGCTGCACGCAGGGGGCAGTTTGAAACTGTTCATGGAACTATACAGACGCCTGTTTTTATGAACGTGGGAACTTCGGCGGCGATAAAGGGCGGAGTTTCTTCCATTGATTTAAAAAACGAGCTTAAAACGCAGGTGGAGCTTTGCAATACCTATCATTTGCACGTCAGACCGGGTGACGACATTATATACAAAATGGGCGGACTTCATAAGTTCATGAACTGGGACAAGCCTATTCTTACAGACAGCGGTGGATTTCAGGTATTTTCTTTGGCCAAGCTGCGTAAAATCAAAGAGGAGGGCGTGTACTTCAACTCTCATGTTGACGGTCGCAGGATTTTTATGGGTCCTGAGGAGAGTATGCAGATACAATCGCACCTTGCTTCTACTATTGCAATGGCGTTTGACGAGTGTGTGGAAAACCCTGCTGAGCATAGCTATTCAAAGGCAAGCTGTGATAGAACGGTAAGGTGGCTTGAGAGATGTATCGCTGAGCAGAAAAGGCTCAACGGACTTGAGGAGACTATAAACAAGCATCAGATGCTGTTCGGTATCAATCAGGGCTGTACTTATGAGGATCTGCGTATCGAGCATATGAAGCGCATAAGAGAAATGGAATACTGTTCGGGCTTTGCTATTGGCGGTCTGGCGGTGGGTGAGCCTACTGAGGTAATGTATAACATTATAGAAAAGGTCGAACCTTTTATGCCAAAGGATAAGCCGAGATATCTTATGGGCGTTGGCACGCCGACAAACATAATCGAGGCTGTTTACAGAGGCGTGGACTTCTTTGATTGCGTAATGCCAAGCAGAAATGCACGCCACGGAACGCTGTTCACATGGAACGGCATTATGCACATCACTAATAAAAGGTATGAAACTGACCCTAGACCTATTGACGAGCATTGCGATTGTCCTGCTTGCCGTAATCACAGCAGGGCATACATTCGTCATCTGTTCAAGTCTGAGGAGCAGTTGGGCGGCAGGCTGGCAGTTATGCACAATCTGTATTTCTACAACACGCTCACGGAGAAGATAAGAGAGGCTCTTGACGAAGGCAGATTTGAGCAGTTCAGAAATCAATACAGCTCGCTTCTTGCTTCAAAGTGTGAGGATTAACAAAATATAACGGTATGACGCTGTTTTCGGAAAATGCAAAGATGTTATTTTGTATTTTACGAAGATGGCGTTTTTTTTGTTGAGTGGAGGCTATTTTATTTGATGAAAGCATGGGTTTGTTGCTTCGACTGGCGAACGCTAATCGCCCCTGCAGAAAAGGTGTGGTAGCAGGCGTAAAAAGTGTTGGTGCAGATAAAAATATAAGGGAAGTCAAGATTGAATGTAAAGCTGTTTTTATAAATTATACAGGGGGATTATATGAGTATTTTTGAGCTTTTTCTTACTGCGTGTGGACTTTCTATGGACGCTTTTGCGGTATCGGTGACTAATGGGCTTTGCGTCAGAAAGGGGAGAGTCAAGGGAGCATTGATGTGCGGTATCATATTCGGGCTTTTTCAAGGGATAATGCCTGCGATCGGCTATGCGCTGGGCATGAATTTTGCGGAGTACATAGAGAGGTTCGACCACTGGATAGCTTTGATACTGCTTGGATTCATAGGGTTGAATATGATATGCGGTTCGGGGGACGATGAGATCCAGACAGGGGGCAGGCTCACTTTCGGGGCGGTGTTGGTGCAGGGATTTGCCACCTCTGTGGACGCACTGGCGGTGGGCATAAGCTTTGCGGCACTTGGTGTGGGCATAGTCAGGTCGGCGGCTTTTATATGTGTTGTTACGGCGGCCTTATCGTTCTGTGGGTTTATGCTTGGTAACAAATTCAGTGGAAAACTCAAAAGCAAGGCAAGGATAGTTGGGGGAGTTATTTTAATATGTATAGGGCTTAAAATATTCGCTGAACAGACCATATTAGTTTAAAACAATTTTCTTATTCACATAAATATGTATCGCATAGATATCTTTGTGAATTTTAATTTAACAATTACAGGTGTGTATGTTCATAAACAAGCCACAATATCAGTGTATAATAAATCTCGTGATTTTTAGACAAGTGTATAAATTTGCGATTGATGTACAAACTTATGATAAGTGTACAAAGTTATGATATGTGTATAAACTTGCGATAAGTGTAAAAATTAGTGCATGGTGACCGACAAGTTTATGGAAAGTCGGAGGGAGGAAAGGCTTTTTGTATAGCTGGTTTTATGAAAAAGCTATTTATTTTTGATCTGGACGGAACGCTTGTAAATTCTATTTATGATCTTGGGGACGCCATGAATGCGGTACTTGAGAGATATGGGTTTCCTGTGTTTGATTATGATACCTACAAGCATTTAGTGGGAAATGGTACTTTGAAGCTTGTTGAGCGGGCTTTGCCTGAGAAGCTGAGAAGCGAGGAGAACATCAAAAAGTATCATGCTGAGTTCTCTGAGGAATACAACAAGAGATGTGTGAACAAGACCAAGCCTTATGAGCATATCTGCGAGGTGCTTGACACGCTTCGCAATGAGGGCATTATGACGGCGGTGGCTTCAAACAAGCCTGACGGCTTTGTGAACTACATTGTAAAGAATATTTTCGGTGAGAAAGATTTTGACCTGATTGAGGGCAAAAAGGACGGCGTTCCGACAAAGCCTGCGCCTGAGATAATATACAATATTCTTGGCACACTTGGGGTCAAGGCTGAGGAAGCTGTGCTTATCGGAGATTCTGATGTGGACGTTATGACGGCAAAAAATGCGGGTATTGACTGCATTGGCTGTGAATGGGGCTTCAGGGGCCGAGAAGAACTTGAAAATGCAGGTGCGAAGTATATTGCGGAAGTTCCGCAGGACATAGTGAGCATTTGTCATGAGATAAACAGGATATAATTAAAACGGAGGATTTCATATATGAGTTTTGTAATGGCTGATTTTTACAAGAAGTTTGTTGACGAGGAGCTTGACAGCGAGGGCAGACTTAAAAGCTTTAAGCTTGACCTGCCTGAGAACTTCAACTTCTCATATGACGTTATAGATGAGCTGGCTAAGAACGTGCCTGATAAGGTGGCTATGCAGTGGGTCAACGAGGAGGGTGAGGAGCATATCTTCACTTACAAGGATCTTTCTGAAAAGAGCAGTCAGGTGGCTAACATGATGCTGGCACACGGAGTTAAGAAGGGCGATTTTGTTATGGCTGTTCTTAAGCGTCATTATGAGTTCTGGTTCCTTGCTTACGGTCTTATGAAGATAGGCGCTATCCTTGTGCCTGCAACTTGTCAGCTCAAGAAAAAAGACTATGTTTACCGCTTTGACGCTGCTTCTATATCTTATATCGTGGCAACTGCGGAGGACGATGTTCCTAATCAGGTGGATTCAGCTCTTGAACAGTACAGCGGCATGAAGGAGAAGTTTATCACTCACGGTGCTAAAGAGGGTTGGATAGATTTTCTCAGCGAAATGGACAAGTATCCAAAGACTTTTGAGAGAATCGAAACACACGTTACTGAGTCAATGCTCATGTATTTCAGCTCCGGTACTACCGGTTATCCTAAAATGGTACTGCACAAGTATTCACTGGCTGCGGCACACATTATTACTGCTAAGCACTGGCACCACCTTGACGAGAACTCACTGCACCTTACTGTTTCTGAGACAGGCTGGGCAAAGTGTGCATGGGGCAAGATGTTTGGTCAGTTTATCTGCGGTGCAACAACTTTTGTATATGACTTCGACAGATTTATTCCTGCAAACGTGCTGAAAGTAATTCAGGATTACAAGCTGACTTCTTTCTGCGCACCTCCGACAATGTACAGATTTTTCATCAAGGAGGGTCTTGAAAACTATGACCTTTCTTCACTGAAATATAGCTGTATTGCCGGTGAGGCTCTTAACCCTGAAGTATTCAACAAGTGGTATGAGTACACAGGTCTTAAGCTTATGGAGGGCTTCGGTCAGACAGAGGGCGCTGTGCTTGTGGGCAATCTTTACGGCATGGAGCCAAAGCCGGGTTCGATGGGCAAGCCTACACCCCTTTACAATATCGGTATAGTTGACAACGAGGGCAAGCCTGTTAAGGTAGGCGAGACAGGCGAGATCGTTGTTTACGCTAAGAGGGGCGAAAACCCTGCGCTGTTCAAGGAGTATTACAGAAACCCTGAGGCAACGGACAACGCTTGGAGATTTGGTATGTACCACACAGGCGACACGGCTTACATGGACGATGACGGCTACTACTGGTATGTTGGAAGAACGGACGACCTTATCAAGGCTTCGGGTTATCGTATAGGACCTTTCGAGATAGAGAGTATCCTTATGGAACACCCTTCTGTACTTGAGTGCGCTATCACGGCGGCTGATGACGCTATCAGAGGCAAGGTAGTTAAGGCTACTATCGTGCTTGCAAAGGGCTACACTGCTTCTCCTGAGCTTGCCAAGGAGCTTCAGAACTATGTTAAGCAATCAACTGCGCCTTACAAGTATCCTAGAATAGTTGAGTTCGTGGACGAGCTGCCTAAGACTATCAGCGGTAAGATACGCCGTGTTGAGATAAGAGAGAATGACAGCAAGAAGAGTAGCTGATTTTAAGACTTAGATATGGTGATATGTGGGATGTCGCATTTCTGTGAAACAGGAATTGCGCTGTTTCCTACATCTAGGTGATGTAAAAAAATATAGCACAGCTCTTTTTAATGGGGGCTGTGCTTTTTTATTGGGTAAAGATGTGGCATATGGTTTGTTGCTTCGACGGGCGAACAGTGTTCGCCCCTACGAAATGTTATATTTTTTTGTAAAAGTATTGACAAATATTTGGCTTTATGGTATTATATAATATTACCATGACATATGGGAAATTATAGAGAATCGGGAGAGGTGCTTTTTATGAAGAATGGTATGAAGAAAACGGCGGCTGTTGTTATGGCGGCAATGCTTATGGGCACGGGGGCTGTTGTACCTGCGGCGGAGAATATGGGGATATTCTCACAGACGGCTATCGTTGCGGAAGCGGCAAGTGTGGGAAAAGTAACAGGTCTTAAATCCAATACTTTAAGCAACAGCGAGATAAAGCTTAAATGGAGCAAGGTAAAGGGTGCGAGCGGTTATACCGTGTATATGCGTAAGAACGGAAAGTATAATAAGGTCGGCGATACTAAGAGCACAAATTATACTGTCAAAAACCTTCCCAATGCTACAAGAGAAAATTTCAAAGTAAGGGCATACAAGACTGTAAAGGGCAAGAAAGTTTACGGAAAATATTCCGCAAACTGGAACACGGCGACCAATCCGCAGGCTTGCAAGGGTCTAAAGGTAAGCAGTGTTGGCACTGACAGCGTTAAGCTTTCTTGGACGAAGATAGGCTGTACAAATTACCGCATTTATCAGAACTTAAAAGGCGAATGGAAAGAGATAGGCAAGACCACAGGGACAAGCTACACTGTGAAGAAGCTTGCGCCTGCGACAAAGTATCAGTTCAAGATAAGGGCTTGCAAGCAGGACGACAAAAAGACGAATAATAATCACTATGGCAAGTATTCGGGGGTCGTGACGGCGACAACTAAGAAGAGTGACAAAATCACACAGGCAGATATTGATGCGATGAAGAAAGAATTGCAGGAATATTCAAACAGCAAGGCTGAATATGTAAATACTCATTATATGGAATTTTCAACTTATGGAGAGGAATTTAATACACTAGAAGAATACTATGATTTGTGTATAAGAGAAAAAACTCCAAATAATTCGGGATATAATGACGAATATACAATCTATTTTGATGAAACTGATATAGGAGGAATGATACAATCTTTCAAAGAAGATTTAGATTATTTGTATCAAAGAAAGCCTAAAACATATCTTGTGGTGTATGTTGAAATTAATTCCTCTTATTGGTCTGTATACTTTTTAAATTAAGAAATATAAGACAAAATGTAATGCGTGTTGTATAAGAAGTCTTAAAGGAGAGTAAAAATAGCCAATGAGAGATAAAAAATATCACGAAATGTATGATTTATTGACACAATCTATGTCATTAAACCATAAAATGATTGACAAGATAGAAGAACTAAGAGCTGAGAACACAATTCTGTATAGGCAGATTGAGGAGTGTAGAGACACATTAAGAACGTTGATATCAAAAGATGTTAAAAGCTTAAATGATAATAAGAGACTTTTTTCATTCTGTTAGAAAGCAAAAACGCTATACAAAATCTGTACTTGCTATGGAAAAGTCAAAGAGTTGAGAGGTGAATGTTTTGCAGGCGGTTTATGAATATCCTCCGAAGCTGTCAAGGGCGGAGAGGCAGGTCAAGGCGGCACATGATATTGAAGAACACGGGAAAATGCAGAGGAATATGTATAAGAATATCCTGCTTGGGGTCGTTATCATCATAATTGGTGCGGTGTTTGCAAGTGCGGTCTTTGCAAAGGTTCTGCTTATACTGCTGGGGGCTTGCAATTGTTCTGTGGGCGGGCTTATGTACTGGTATTACTCACTTTCACGGGACGCTGATGTTTACACGAGGATATATGAGGATCACATTGAACACTCTCAACGCATGGGGCTTTCTAAAAGTTATCTGCACATATGCCTTTACTATGAGGAAGTAGAGAAGTCTTATCAGACGAATAAGGGCAGACTCGTTTGCGTGTTGAAAAATGTGGAGAAGTCAAGCTTTGTGGTAAAGGACAAAGAGGGCAGGGAAAGCACATACAAGTTAGAAGATAATACTGTAAGTCTGAGCTTTCAGGACACTAAGGGCAAGCTTGTGCTTATCAATGACTTTTATGAGAAGATAGGTTATCCACACAAGGAATACAACAAGATAGAGGACGAGGAGGACGATTATTACTCCGAGGAGGATATGAAGTGGGACAGGCTTCATAAGCATGGATTGTAGTTGTAAACTTTTTGTTAAGCCCTTGAAATGTGGTGCGGAATGTGATAACATATTATTATATCAATACACTTAAAACACTATGACCGAGAGAGTAGTTTTGCTAAGGGTCTTCAGAGAGAAGCTGCGGCGTGTGTGCGTTTTCTGAAAGCGGCTTTATATCCTGACAAAATGAAGTTCACTTGCGAGTGGTCATGCCGAATGAGAGATAGTCTTTAGTAAGCGTGAACGTTTGTCTGCGTTAAGGACGGAAGAGTGTTGGCTCTTTACTGATAGGTGGTATAAACAAGAATTTCAAAGTCTTGTCCTGTTTAGTCGGGGCAGGGCTTATTTTTATAGGAGGATAAGTAATGAAAGAACAGTTGAAAAGCATTGACGAGCGTGCGAAAGAAGAACTTTCACATATTGATGACGCCAAGCTGTTGGAAGATTTCAGAGTAAGATTTCTTGGCAAAAAGGGAGAGATAACTTCCATTCTTAAGCAAATGGGTAAGTTTTCCGCAGAGGAAAGACCTGTTATCGGTCAGCTTGCAAACAAGGTAAGAGCTGATATTGAGAATGCTCTCAACAAGCGTAAGGAAGAGCTTAAGAGCAAAATGGAGCAGGTAAGGCTTACAGAGGAAGCTATAGACGTTACGCTTCCGGGCAAGAAAACAAGAATAGGCAGACCTCACCCTCTGAACGCTACTCTTGAAGAGGTAGAGGAAGTGTTCCTTGGTATGGGCTTTGATATCGTTGACGGTCCAGAGGTTGAAACAGACCACTACTGCTTTGAGGCACTGAATATGCCTAAATCTCACCCTGCAAGAGATACGCAGGATACATTCTATATCAATGAGAACGTTGTTCTTAGAACACAGACTTCTTCCGTTCAGATAAGAACTATGGAGAAGAGAAAGCCGCCTATCAGAATCATTTCACCTGGCAGAGTTTATCGTTCTGACACAGTGGACGCTACACATTCACCTCTTTTCCACCAGATAGAGGGTCTTGTTATCGACAAGGGCATCACTATGGCTGACCTTAAGGGTACGCTGGAGCTTCTTATGAAGCGTCTTTACGGCGAGGACACTCAGATAAGACTTCGTCCGCACCACTTCCCATACACAGAGCCTTCTGCTGAAGTTGACCTTATGTGCTTCAACTGCCACGGCAAGGGCTGTTCAATGTGCAAGCAGGAGGGCTGGGTAGAGCTTCTCGGCGCAGGTATGGTACACCCTAAGGTACTTGAGGGCTGTGGCATTGACCCTGAGGTTTACAGCGGATTTGCATTTGGTATCGGTCTTGAAAGAATAACAATGGGCAGATACAACATCAATGATATGCGTCTGCTTTATGAGAACGATATGAGATTTTTAGAGCAGTTCTAATGAATGATGTTATAATGCAGAGCAGGCTTTACAGAAAGCTTGTGCCGTCAAAGGCTAAGCTTGTAACGTCGGCGGCTATCAGCACACTTATGGCGCTGATAGTGGGCGTTGGCGGTGGGTTATCGGTCATGCTTGTAAAAGAACAGCAGAGTGCATGGGATATGCTCGTGCTATGTGGGTTTCTGATGATTTTTCTGGGTATCCTGCTTTTTATCGGAATAAGAGGATTTAAAAGGCAGGTAAAACAATACAGAGGGAACCTTGCAAGGCTGGAGCAATTTGACGCTCAGGATATGCTGGCTTTGGAAAGCGAGATAGAGGGAAGCGAGTTCAAATACAAGACCTTTTATCTACTTGACAGATATATGTATGTGCCTAAGGCTAAACTGCTTATAAAATATACGGATATTAGAGAGTTCAAGACCATAGTTCACAGCACAAATGGTGTCAATGACAGCATGAAAGCTGAGATAACTGATAATTTCGGGATAAAATATACTGTGAACATAAAGCGGTGGAAGGATTTCTATATTTATAGACCGCTGTTTTTAAAGGACTTGGATGAGAAGATACAAAACTGCGGTAAATGATAAGATTACGGAGGAATAATAAATGGATTTGTCAATGAAATGGCTTGCAGACTATGTAGACTGCGATATGCCGATAAAGGATTTTGTTTCCGCTCTGACGCTTTCAGGCTCAAAGGTAGAGTGCTTTGAGCAGGAGGGCGAAGATATTTCTAACGTTGTTGTGGGCAAGGTAGTTTCTATGGAGCGTCACCCTGATTCTGACCATATGTTCATCACTCAGGTAGACGTGGGAGAGGACGAGCCTGTTCAGATAGTTACCGGTGCTCAGAACGTTCACGAGGGAGATTTTGTGCCAGTTGCAAAGCACAAGTCATCTGTTCTCCATGAGGGCAAGCAGGTGAAGATAACAAAGGGCAAGCTGAGAGGCGTTGCTTCTAATGGTATGCTTTGCTCTCTGGGCGAGCTTGGACTTTCTGTTCACGATTTCCCATATGCTATAGAGGACGGCATTTTCATTCTTGGCGATGACTGCGACAAGACTGTAGGCAAGGATATACATGAGGCTATTGGATATAATGACACAACTGTTGAGTTTGAGATAACTTCAAACAGACCTGACTGCCTTTCTGTTATCGGTCTTGCAAGAGAAACTGCGGCTACTTTCGGCACAGAGCTGAAGGTCAAGAAGCCTGAGTTCAAGGGCATTGACGGGGATATCAACGATATGCTCAAGGTAAAGATACACAACACTGACCTTTGCAAGAGATACATGGCCGGTATCGTAAAAAATGTAAAGATAGGTCCTTCACCTCGTTGGATGAGAGAAAGACTTAGAGGCTGCGGCGTTAGACCTATCAACAACTTTGTTGATATCACAAACTATGTTATGCTTGAATACGGCAGACCAATGCACGCTTTTGACCTTAAATATGTCAAGGACGCATCTATCAACATCAGAAACGCTAAGGCAGGAGAAACTATCACAACTCTTGACGGCGAGGTAAGAGAGCTTTCCGAAGAGATGTTGGTCATTGCTGACGCTGAAAAGCCTGTTGCAGTAGCAGGCGTTATGGGCGGCGAATACAGCGGCATCATGGACGACACAACTACTGTTGTATTTGAGTCAGCTTGCTTTGACGGTGCAAGCGTAAGAACTACAGCTAAGAAGCTTGGCATGAGAACTGACGCTTCTGCAAGATATGAAAAGGGTCTTGACCCACATGAGTGCTACGAGGCTCTTATGAGAGCTTTCCAGCTTGTTGAAGAGCTTGGTGCAGGTGAGGTCGTAAAGACTTATATTGATGAGAATTACGAGGACGAAACGCCTAAGACGGTTGATTTTGACCCTGAGTGGATAAATAAGTTCCTTGGTACTGAAATACCTGAGAGCGACATGGTTGAATATCTCACAAGGCTTGGCTTTGTGATAAAGGACGGCAAGGTAGTTTCGCCATGGTACAGAGTGGACATTGCCTGCAAGGCTGACGTGGCAGAAGAAGTTGCAAGACTTTACGGCTACAACAAGATACCGAACACTATCGTAAGAGGTGTTGCTCAGGCTAAGCTCACCGAGGCGCAGAAGTTTGACAGACATATACAGAGATCTATGCTCGCTATGGGTCTTAACGAGATATCTACATTCTCATTCATTTCGCCTAAGTATTTTGACAAGATAAATCTTCCTGCTGACTCAAAACTGAGAAAGACAGTTGTTATCACAAACCCTCTTGGCGAGGACACTAGCGTTATGAGAACGACTATCATTCCGTCTGTATGTGAAGTGCTTGCAAGAAACTACAGCTACCGCAACCCTGAGTGCTATATCTTCGAGAGAGGAAACGAGTATATACCAGTTGAGGGAGAGGTGCTTCCTAACGAGCCTGAAAGACTAGGTTTTGGTTTCTATGACACTGAGACGAAGGCTGATTTCTATGACATCAAGGGCGTTGTTGAGGGTCTACTCTCTAAGCTTGGCGCACAGAAAGTTGAGTTTGAAAAGGCTACTGCTGAATGTAGCTTTGACGAGTTCTACGCTTTCCACCCGGGAAGAGTTGCTGTCGTTAAAGTAAATGGTGAGGAGATCGGCATTTTTGGCGAGCTTCACCCGAGAGTTCTGGAGAACTACGGCATTGATGCAAGAGCTTATGTGGGCAAGATAAATGTTCCTGAGCTTATGGCAAGCTGTGTTGCTCAGAAGACATATAAGCCACTGCCTAAGTATCCTGCTACAACAAGAGATCTGTCTATCGTTTGTGATGACGATATCCCTGCGGCTCTTCTTGAAAAGACTATAAGCAAGGCTGTTGGCTCGATACTTGAAAAGGTAACGCTTTTTGACGTTTACAAGGGCGAGCAGATCGAAAAGGGCAAGAAGTCTGTTTCATACTCCATTTCAATGCGTTCACATGACGGCACGCTTACTGACGAGCAGGCTGACAAGGCTATGAAGAAAGTTCTTGAAGCTCTCAAGGCTATCGGTGCTGAACTCAGAATGTAAAAAATATAGTGCTTGATTTGTATAATGTGCATAAATTTTGCTTTTTGACTTGTTATTTTGAAACAAATGGAGTATAATAATATCAGGCGTATTGCTGATATTAATACATTGCAGAGGGGCTGAGCATAATGCACGAACAAACTATGGAATTTTCAGTACAGCACGATAAGGAGGCTGAACTGAAAAAGACACTTACAATTATATATGACGCTCTGAAAGAGAAGGGCTATAATCCTATTAATCAGATCGTAGGTTATATTCTTTCTGAGGACCCGACCTACATAACAACATACAATAATGCCAGAAGTCTTATTCGTCATATTGACAGAGATGAACTTTTGCAGGCATTGGTGAAGTCCTATCTTGAGTCATAACTGATATTTAAAGGCGGTAGTTTTTACCGCCTTTTTTGTTTTACGTCAGAATTTACCTGAAACGTATTTTTGTATAAAGCCGTTTTCTGAACATAATAGTATAAGATGATAAGAAAACGGAGGGCTTCATATGAAGATAAGAAATTGCATGGCACTTATTTGTGCAGTTGTAGCGCTCAGTGCTTGTGGCAGGACAGTGATAATGCTTGAGGGAAATTCATCAGAGGGAACAAGCTCGGCGGTCATCGAGCCTGTGGCTGTGGGAAAGAAAACCGCAAGGGAAAAGATAGATCTTTCGGGGCTTTCACATGACAAGGTCGGATATGGTCAAGGCGTTCTTGTGGACGAAAAGAACAGGACGACTGGTGCGCTTGATTTTAATGCACAATACGGCAAGCTTAACGCAAAGGCTATAAATAATGATGACAAGATATATCTGACATTTGATCAGGGGTATGAGAACGGATACACTGAAAAGATCCTCGATGTGCTGAAAGAGAAAAAGGTCAAGGCGACGTTTTTTCTTTTACAGGATTATGCAGAGAAAAATCCTGAGCTTGTGAAGCGTATGATAGACGAGGGGCATATTGTGGGAAATCATTCGGTACACCATTATTCTATGCCGACGCTTGGACAGGCGGAATGTGAGTCGGAGATAAAGGATTTCCATAAGTATATGGAGGATAACTATGATTATACCATGACAGTGTTCAGACCGCCTATGGGGGAGTTTTCGGAGTTCTCTCTTGGAGTGACGGCAAACTGCGGTTATAAGACTGAGCTTTGGAGCTTTGCTTACGCTGATTGGGACGTGAACAATCAGCCAGATGAGGGGCAGGCACTTGAAAAGCTTGTGAATGCGGCTCACCCGGGGGCTATTTATTTGCTTCACTCAGTATCGAAAACCAATACTGATATTCTCGGGGACTTTATTGACAGAATGAGGGCTGGCGGATTTGAATTTGGCTGATAAGAGAATATGATGAAGAGAGGCCTTGTGCCTCTCTTTTTGTTATTTTAGGGGTATTTGTAGCTGATTTGTAATATGTTAGTCTATTGACAAATTGTTAAAAGTATGTTATATTTTAAATACGAACAGAAACATGAGTTTCTTTAAGGAGGAAATAAAATGGTAAAAAATAAGGTGCTTACACCTGTATTGGCAGGCGTTTTGGGTCTTAGCATAGTTGGCTCAGGTCTTGGCTATTATTTTGTAAATAAAGACAGTAATGATGGTAAAACTGAGGGCGGCAAGGCTAAGCTTACTCAGGTGGCAGATAATATAAACAACACTCTTGGCACGGCTGAAAAGGCTATCAAGGGCGAACTTGATTTTGCTTACAACGCAACGGCTACTGTTTCATTCGGTGAGGGCTTCACAGAGCAGGCAGGTGTCAGCTTACAGCCTATTTCTGTGACAACTGTTACAAAGCAGAAGGGAAGCAACACTGCAGCAGATGTTTCGCTGACATATGGCGGAAATAATCTTGTGTCTGCTAATGCTGTATATTCCAGAGATAACAAGTCGGCTTATGTTCAGATACCTGAGCTTTCTGACGCTTATCTTATGGTTAACGTTGACAGCCTTAAAGACAAGATAGGCAGTGAGATTTCTTCACAGGGCATTGACCTTGATTCTCTCTTTGATTCTGCTGAGGGCGCTGATGTTGATTTTGATACTGACGCACTTGAAAAGGATCTGGAGGAATACAAGAAGGTTATGGAGGACTCTTTCCCTAAGCCTGTTGACGGTGAGAAAAAGACTGGTGACATTGACGGAAACGAGTACAGCTATACAACTAAGGAATACACTATCTCAGGCAATGATGTAAAGGCTGCTTTTAAGGCTGTTCTTGACAAGGCTAAGGACGACGCTACGCTTAAAGATATGTTCAGCAAGGCAGGCGTTGCTGACAAGCTTGGTATGTCATATGATGAGATAATCTCACAGTATGCTGATTCTATGGATTCACTTTTTGAAAGTGATAATCTTGACGAAACTGCAACATTTAACGCTTACTACAGCGGTGATGATCTTGCGGGCTTTAGCCTTGAAAAAGACGGCGAGGGTGCAACTCTTTACACCATTCTTAAGGATGACGTTGTGTCTGTTGATTTTAGCCTTAACATGGGCAGTGAGGGCAGTGCATCATTCAAGGGTTCTGCAAATACTGTTGACGGTGTTACAAATGGCAAGTTCACAATGAAAATGGAAACTGCGGCTGATTCAGATATAGACGCTGACAAGACTTCTGCTGACGGTGGACTTTCCCTTGAGCCTACCATGGCAGTTTCACCGAGCATAAACTTTGACACAATGGAAGCTGAGGTGACTCTCAAAGACCTTAAAGAAGAGGGTGACGCATTCTCGGGCACTATCAGATTTGATGTGAATGGTACATCTGATTCTCAGGCTGTATCAGGCTGGGTAGAGCTTGCTTCTGCTTCAACTGCTGACAAGCTTGATCTTTCTGTTGAGTTTGGCATGAACGGCAAGCAGTTTGTTACAATGGCAGTTACAGGAAATAAGACAGAGGCTTCTGACATCACTGTTCCGTCAGGCGACAAGATCTATGACATCACAAATGACGATCAGATGAATACATACCTTGCAGGCTGTGACAGTGATGGATTTGTTGCTAATGTAAAGAAAGTTCTTGGTGACGAGGTCTACAATATGCTTGTAAATGCAGAGGGTGATCTTGAGTCGGATTATGATGACTATGGTGATTATGATGATTATGATGACTACGATCTCTCTGATATTGATATGTCAGATTATGATCTGAGTGCAAACGCATAATAATAGATAAAAAAATTAAGAGGATCGCATTGAGCGGTCCTCTTTTTTAGCTGATAACACGATAATTCTCGGCTGCTTCTTCTTTTTTTACATACTCGGTGACATTGAGAACTTCCACCTTGACAGGCTTCTGACCCATATTTATGGTGATAATGTCGCCAACTTTCACGTCATATGAAGCTCTTGCAATCTTATCGTTCACAAGTACCTTGCCTGCATCGCAAGCTTCGTTTGCAATGGTACGTCGTTTAATAAGTCTTGTGACTTTCAGGTATTTATCAAGCCGCATATTTTCCTCCTTTGTAGTAAAAAAGACCTAACCCGCAGGCTAGGTCTGAGTGGCATAAGCTTTAGATTACTTGTTTACAGCGTCCTTAAGAGCCTTGCCTGCCTTGAATGCAGGAACTTTCTTAGCTGCAACAGTGATCTGCTCCTTTGTACGAGGATTGATAGCTGTCTTTTCAGCTCTCTCTCTAACCTCGAATGTACCGAAACCTACCAGTGAGATCTTCTCGCCGTTAGCAAGTGTCTCTGATACAGAATCAATAACAGTTGTAAGTGCCTTCTCAGCGTCCTTCTTTGAATAATCGCCCTTTTCTGCGATAAGATTGATCAGTTCTGCCTTTGTCATTGTTTTTACCTCCAAATTATTTTTAACGAATAAAGTTATTCATTCATTTTGCTCTCGCCAATAAGCGTCAAGCTCATTTATGCTCAGGGCGGTCATATCCTGCCCGTTTTGCCTTACAGCATTTTCTGTTTTCTCAAACTTTTCGATATAATTATTATTTGTATCCGTCAGCACTTCTTCAGCGTCAAGGTCAAGCTTTCTTGCAAGTGAAGCACAAGTGAACATTATCTCACCAAGCTGTTTTGCAACTACGGCTTTATCACTGTCAGCACTGTTTTCAAGAGCCTTAACAGCATTTTCAAGTGCGCTGATATCATGAGCATTGTCATACTCGATACCTGCTCTTGCTGCACGTTTGCTTAACTTCTGAGCTCTCATAAGTGCAGGAAAGTTCTTTGGAACGCTTTTAAGGGTATCGGAATAAGTTTCCTGTCCCTTGGTTTCTTTCTTGATAGTGTCCCAATTTTTAAGCACTGTTTCAACGTTGTCAGCTTCTACGCTTCCGAAAACGTGTGGGTGTCTGATGATAAGCTTTTTACAGATATCAGTTATTACATCGTCAAGTCTGAAATTGTTGTTTTCGGTCTCGATAACTGTATGGAAAACCACCTGCAAAAGAACGTCGCCAAGTTCTTCCCTCATCATTTCAGGAGAGTCACAGTCAATTGCTTCCATGACCTCATAGACTTCTTCAAGAAAATCTTTCTTGATAGACTTATGGGTCTGGACCTTATCCCACGGGCAGCCGTTCTCGCTTCTGAGAATTACCACGATATCCGCAAGATCATTGATATCAAAGCTGTCTTTAGCAAGCAATTCCTTAATTTTATCGCTCATTACATCATTACCTTTCCAAAAGGGTGCTTATTAATAATAAACCATTTTGCTCAAAATTTCAAGGGTTTTACGGATTTTTTTTTGAAAATATGTAATTTACAATATTTTTCGGCGTTTCGCACAATAAATATAAACAAAAAAAGTACATTGTGCTACCAATTCCTATAGAAAAAAGGGTCACAAATCTATGATTTATTTGCAAATGGACTATTTTCGTAAGTGTTTCGTGTGACAAAACGGCTGTCACACTGCACATGATAGCGGCGTAGGTGGGTTTTACGAAAATTTCGCTCACTTTTGGTTTTAGATCCGTCATTTTGCAAACTGAGCGTACGGATAGGACGCATATGAAAACCTCTGAAACAAGAGTAGAAATAGCTGCTCCTGATATATTTATTATGGGCTGTCTTATAAGTATAATGTTCAGAAATAGCTTGATAATTCCACCTGCCAACATAATTATTATGGCTTTGTGAGGTTTTCCGAGGGTTTGCAGGATAGAAAAGCATGGAGTTGCTATGGCAAGGAATATTACTGCTATTCCTAGTATGGACATTGGCATTATACAGACCTGTATTTCAGTTTCACGGCCTCCGAAAAGAAAACGCAGGATAGGTTCTGACAAAACTGCTATGCCCATGCCTGCGGGTATGGCTATGATACTGGTGACGATGAGCATTTTTGTAAGGCCTGACTGCATGGCTTTTTTATCGTTTTTGGCACAGCTTTCGGCAAGTGAGGGGAGTATGCTTTTGCCAAACATTGCGGTGAGGGTCGGAACAAGACCGAAAACTGTTACGGCAAGACCAGTATAAGAGCCGTAGATGAAGTTCGGGAGCATATCGGTGGTGAGCTTATCGGAGAGCAGGCTGTCAAATGTGTGTGGAGAAGCTTTCATGGCGGTTTTGATACACGGATTGACAGTGAGCATATCTATCATGTTGGCAAAGGTCATTATCACTGAGATAAGTGCGATCGGAAGACAGCAGACGACAAGCTTTTTGGCTGTTGCTCCTGTGGGGTCTGTTATGGTATCTCTTTGAAGCATTTGCTTTGTTACGCTGTCGCCTTTGATCTTGCCTGATATGAGAATATACAGACAGGCGATCGCAGAGGCTAAGGACGAACCCAGGATAGCTGCGGCAGCTATAAATGGAAGTGCGGCGGAGGCTGCCTGACGTGAGTTTTCATAGGCTGTGCCGAATACCATGCCTGTTTTATCATACATATCGGAGATATGATACATTAGTCCGTAGGCGAAACCAAGACCTAGGATAAGTTTGAAAAGGGTTTCTATCACTTCTGATACAGCGGTCGGTATCATATTCTGCAAGCCCTCACAGTAACCGCGTTCCACTGACATAATGGTACAGAAAATAATAGATGGGGCAACGCACATGAGAGCATATTTTGTACTTGGCTCGCCGACTACATTGCGTGACAGAAAATCTGAGGTGAGTATCATTACTGCAGCAGCGGCTGCGCTGATGATCGTGAAAAGAAAAAATGCAGTTCGCTTGGTATGACGCATATTTGAAAAGCGTTCAAGGGCATAGTTTTCAGCGGTTAGGCGGGCCATTGTCGAGGGGATACCTGAAACGACTATGGCGAAAACTGGTGTGAAAACTGAGAATGCTGAAGCAAAATATCCCATTCCTGTGCCGCCCAGAAGATTGGTAAGAGGTATCTTATAGAGAAGTCCGAGAATTTTTGTTATCAGAACCATTGCAAGCAATATTGCTGAGCCTTTTATAAAGCCTTGTCTTTTCATCTGTCAACCTGCTTTCTGACTTGTTTTTATATGATCTTATGCTGTTATGGTGGGTTTTATTACGGTTTGTCCATATGTCAGGTGGATATGCAGTTGTTTAAATTGCACAAAAATAGAACTTAGGGTGCTAATACTAAAAAAAGTTTGCGTAAACACTTTATTTTATAGGAAAAATGTGATATAATCATATTATGTATTTTTAAGAAAAAGAGGTAAAAAAGTTATGACTTATAAGTTTTCAGAAAAGGTTTCTCATTTGCAGGCTTCTGCTATCAGAGAGATACTTAAATTTACTTCTGACCCAGAGGTAATTTCATTTGCGGCAGGCAATCCTTCTCCTGAGGCATTCCCCGTGGACGAGCTTAATAGAATATCAGAAGAGATATTCAAGGAAAATCCTATCGGTGCACTCCAGTACAGCCTTACAGAGGGATACACTCCGCTGAGAGATCTCCTTAAGAAAGAGCTTGAAAAGAAGGGTGAATTTGACCCTGAGAGAGATGATCTTATCATCACAAGCGGTGCTCAGCAGGCTAACGAGCTTGCTTGTAAAGTTCTCTGCGACCCAGGCGACGTTCTTTGCTGTGAAGCTCCAAGCTTTATAGGCTCACTTAATGCGTTTAAGTCTTACAATGTTGAGCTTAAGGGTATCACACTTCATGAAGACGGAGTTGACCTGAAAGAGCTAGAAGAAGCTTTCGCTACAGGCAAAGTAAAGGTATTCTACATTATCTCTAACTTCCAGAATCCTACTGGTCTTACAACTTCTCTTGAAAAGAGAAAGGCTATCTACGAGCTTGCTAAGAAGTACAGTGTTATGATACTTGAAGATAACCCATACGGCGACCTGAGAATAAAGGGTGAGGCTATCCCGTCTATCAAGAGCATGGACAAGGACGGTCTTGTTATGTATTCAAGAACATTCTCAAAGATACTTGCTCCTGGTATAAGAGTTGGCTACATTTCCGCTCCAAAGGAGATAATCGGAAAGATAGTTGTCTGCAAGCAGGTGGCTGACGTACATACAAACATCTGGGCGCAGATGCTGGCTTACAACTTCATGAAGGACAATGATATTGAAGCGCATCTTGCTTCGCTGAGAGTGATCTACAAGCATAAGCTCGAACTTATGATAGAGCAGATCGAGAAGAATTTCTCTTCACAGATCAAGTTCACAAGACCTGAGGGCGGTCTGTTCATTTGGTGTACTCTTCCGGAGGGCAGTGACATGACTGGTTTCTGCAAAAAGGCTGTTGCAGAATATAAGGTAGCCGTTGTTCCGGGCAATGCTTTCATGGTAAGCGAGTCTGACAAGACAGCTTCATTCAGATTGAACTTCTCAACTCCTACAGACAAACAGATAATCGACGGCTGTGAGAAGCTTGGCAGGCTTTCTAAGGAAATGTTCGGCGATTAAGATAAAATGAAAAAAGTTCCTTTTACGCCTTTTCAGCTTGTGCTTACTGTGGTAAATACGGCGGCTCTAATGTTCTGCATGGGGTGTGATTGCTTTGTGCTGATAGTGGGCATGACGGCAGGCAGGACAAAGCCTTATGTGGTGGATCTTGTGCTGAGTTTTCTTGCTATGGCGGTGTTTATTCTGCTTGTGTTTTCAGCAGGCAGGATAAATATTTTCAGTGATAAAGCTGACCCCGATGGGGACACTGCACCTGCGGTATCGGCACTTAGGACGTATTTTTGTATCTTGTTTTTTGATATCTCAGGAGTGCTGGGTCTTATGCTTGCGGGAGCGTTGGGGGTTGAGTGGGCTAAAAAAGCTATTATAATTTTTGCTCCTGTCGTTTTTGTTCTTGCGGCGATTGTTTATTTTATTCTATCGGGCAGGATAGGTCTTGATGATTTTTCGGATAGTGACGGGGAAGAATGATATTACAAGGGGGGAGGTCTGTAATGAAAAGTGCATTGAAAAAGGATACTGTCAGAGAGATAAGGCACTCGTTGGGCAGATTTCTCTCTATTTTTCTGATAGTTCTTCTTGGCTGTGGATTTTTCTCTGGTATCAAGGCGACTATGCCTGATATGATAGACACGGCGGAGGAGTATTTCAGTGATAACAGACTTATGGATATTAAGTTAATGTCGTCTATAGGCGTTAAGTCTGAGGACGTTGAGGCTGTGAAAAAAGATGATGATGTTCAGGGCGTTATGGCGGGATATTCTAAGGACGTTTTCTACTATCATGAAAATCAAAACCTTGTGCTAAAATTCATGTCCTTCAACAATGTTGTTGATGAGAACAGCCCTAATAATCTTGATAAGCCTGTTTTACTAGAGGGCAGGTTGCCTGAAAAAAAGGGTGAGTGCGCAGTAGAGGTAAAAATGAGTTCGCCTGACACCTTTAAGGTGGGCGGAGAGATAAAGATCAATGAGCCTGACTCGTCAAAAAAGATAACTGATACTTTGGCAACTGACACATACAGGATAGTTGGTATTGTGGCTTCACCGCTTTATATCGGCTATGAGCGTGATGCGACCACAGTGGGCAACGGAACTGTGGTAAGCAACGTTTTTGTGCCTGAGAGCGAGTTTGTGTGCGATTATTACACTGAGCTTTATGTGAAATTCAAAGGCACTGACGAGCTTGACCCGTTTTCCGACGAGTACAAGCAGGCTGTGAAAGATAAGAGCGTTCAGGCGGTGGAGTTTTTTGAGGACAGTGTGAACGCAAGGTTTGAAAAACTAAGCAGTGACGCTCAGGACAGTATTGATGTCGCTCAGGAGAAAGTTGACATCTTGAAACAGGCGCTTGCCTGCGACGAAAATCAGCTTACGGAGCTTTTGGCAACGGCGCAGAAGTCGGTTGAGGAAGCTCAGGAGGCTTATGATAAGGCTGAACAGAGTGGTTCTAGTGCAAAGTATCTTGCAAGGTCACAGCTTTTAAAAGCACAACAGCTTGAAGAAGTGGCAGGAAAGCTTCTTGAAGACAAAAAGACAGGAAGTACGGCGGCTTTTGATGAATATAATGGTCAGCTTGCGGCGGCAGAAGATGAGATAGCCGGAGCGAAAAAAGAACTTGAAGCCGTTAAAACGCCTGCATTCTATCAGTATGACAGATTTGAGGCTAGCTCTGATTATAGTTCCTTTTATGGGGACGCTCAGAAGGTCGACTCTATCGCAAAGGTGTTTCCTGTGTTCTTTATTCTTGTGGCGGCGCTTGTGTGCCTGACCACAATGACTAGAATGGTAGAGGAACAGAGAACGCAGATAGGTACATACAAGGCTTTAGGATACAGTGGGGCAAGAATAGCCGGAAAGTATCTTTTCTATGCAGCAACAGCGGCATCAGCAGGAAGCTGCATAGGCGTTGTTGTTGGATTGCAGATCTTTCCGAAGATAATTTATAGTTGCTATAATATTTTATATAACATTCCTGATATTGACACACCGTTCAAGCCTGTTTATATGGTGCTTTGCTTGGTGGTGTCGGTTATTTGCACTTGCTCGGCGGTGCTTTACGCTTGTATCAAAGAGCTTAAGTCACAGCCGTCACAGCTTATGCGTCCAAAGCCACCGCAGAATGGCAGGCGTGTTTTGCTGGAGCGTGTGGATCTTATATGGAATCGGCTTGACTTTCTTGCAAAGGTCACTGTGAGAAATTTGCTGAGATATAAAAAGCGTTTCTTTATGACGATTGTGGGAGTGGCAGGCTGTACGGCGCTGATAGTTACGGGTTTTGGTTTGAAATATTCTATAAAGACTATTGCCGAAAAGCAATTCAATGAGATATTTCTGTATGATGGTATTGCAGTACTTAATTCGGCTGATTTTGACGAGAAACAGTTGGAGGACAAGATAAGCAGTATCGCACAGGTAGACAAATCTATGCTTATGCAGAGTACAGATGGCATTGCAGAAAATGAAAGCGAAAACCAGTCTGTTTCTATGATCGTGCCGAAAGCTCCTGAAAATATGGGAGATTATATCGATCTTGTATCTGCTGAGAATGGATCAAACCTTGAAGTGAAAAGCGGTTCTGTTATCATAACACAAAAGCTTGCAAAGCTTCTTGACCTGAAAACGGGTGACACTATTACTATAAAGCTCAGTGGTCATGAGGAGAAAGAGTTCAAGATAGGCGGAGTAAGCAAGAACTATGCTTTGCATTATATTTACATCACCCCTGATGATTTTGAAAGTGTATACGGTGAGAAACCTGTTTATAATCTTTCTTTTATTGACCTAAAGAAAAACACTGATGAAAACTCTTTCAAGGAACAGCTTATTGCAAATGATGAGTTTTATGGAATAAGCTTTAAAAATGATTCAAGCAGAGGTTTCCTTAATTCTGTGGACAGCCTTGACGCTATCGTTATTTTGCTCATCGTTTGCGCGGGAGGCTTGGCGTTTGTGGTGCTTTACAATTTGGCAAACATAAACATAACTGAGCGTGTTCGTGAGATAGCGACAATAAAAGTGCTTGGATTCTATGACGGCGAAACTTCAGCGTATATTTACAGAGAAAATCTGATATCGACGCTTGTGGGCATTATCGTGGGTCTTGCGGCAGGAAAGATACTGCACTATTTTGTTGTGATAACTTCTGAGGTCGACCTTGTGCTGTTCAACAGACAGCTTGTTTGGTGGGCATATGTGCTTGGTGCATTGCTCACATTGGCATTTGCATTTATAGTTAATTTGGTTCTTCATTTCAAGCTTAAAAAGATAGATATGGTAGAATCTTTAAAATCAGTAGAATAGACGGAGGTATTATTATGGATATTTTTGAAGAAAACTGCGATACTGAAAATAACTGCACAGTAAGCTATTTTTGGAAAGGTCTTGCACTTTTTCTCCTTGGCGTTATAATTGGTCTGTTTGTTTCGCCTATCAAGAAAGGCGTTACTATCGGTTGTAACAACAAGATAGACAAGGGTGGCTGTAACGATCATTTTGACCCTGAAGAGTATTATGATGATTATGACTTTGATGATGAAGATGATTTTGACCATGATGGCGTAAAATTTTAACGAAAGGCGTATATTGATATGAAACTTGGCATGGTAGGACTTCCTAACGTAGGAAAATCAACACTTTTTAATGCACTCACAAATGCGGGTGCAGAATCTGCAAATTATCCGTTTTGCACGATCGAACCGAATGTGGGCATTGTTTCGGTGCCTGATGAAAGACTTGACAAGCTGGCTGAGATGTATCACCCTGTAAAGTTTACTCCTGCAACACTTGAATTTGTTGACATTGCAGGTCTTGTAAAGGGTGCTTCAAAGGGTGAGGGACTTGGAAACAAATTTCTTTCAAACATAAGAGAGGTGGACGCTATCGTTCACGTTGTAAGATGTTTTGACGACCCTAACATCATTCATGTTGACGGCTCTATCAATCCTCGCAGAGACATTGAAACTATAGATTTGGAGCTTATTTTCTCTGACGTTGAGCTTATCGAGAGAAAGCTTGACAGGACTAAAAAGGCAATGAAAGGCGACAAATCTCTTGCTTCTGCTGTAGAGTTCCTTGAAAAGCTCAAAGAGCATCTTGAAAGCGGCAAGCCTGCACGTTCTTATGACATGACAGAGGACGAGCTGGAGATACTTAAAGAAACACCGCTTCTTTCACTTAAGCCTGTTATCTATGCGGCTAACCTTTGTGAAGATGATTTCAGAAACAATATCGAAAGCAACGAGCATTACAAGGAAGTTTGCGAGATCGCAAAAGCCGAAGGCTCGGCTGTGTTCCCGATATGCGCGCAGATAGAGGCTGAGATATCTGACATGGACGATGAGGACAAGGAAATGTTTCTTGCAGACCTCGGTCTTGAAACTTCAGGTCTTAACAGAATAATCAAGGAAGGCTATTCGCTTCTTGGCCTTATTTCATACCTGACAGCAGGCGAACCTGAGGTAAGAGCTTGGACTATCAAAAAGGGCACTAAAGCTCCGCAGGCGGCAGGAAAGATACACACTGATTTTGAAAAGGGCTTCATCAGAGCTGAAGTTGTTTCATTTGACGATCTTATGAGCTGTGGCTCTATGACGGCGGCTAAGGAAAAGGGTCTTGTTCGTCTCGAGGGTAAGGATTATGTTATGCAGGACGGCGATATCGTTCTGTTCAGATTTAACGTATAAAGCGTAAGCTACACAAAGGCAGGCTGAAATATGCTTGCCTTTTTTTTATGTGCAATATGTATGTTTTTTGTTATTATATTTGTTTAAAATCACAAAAGTAAATTTAATTTGTGTTATAGATTTTTTCATATATTGATGATAGAATGTGATAGTAAAAATTAAAGATGATAAATGTAATAGTTAGATTTTTGGAGGAAAAGTAATGACAAAAAACATGACAACGGGCAGTCCGTTCAAGCTTATAATGAGCTTTGCGCTTCCTCTGCTTTTAGGAAATTTGTTGCAGCAGACATACAATCTTATTGACGCTGCCATCGTGGGAAGATTTCTTGGTTCTGACGCTCTTGCAAGTGTCGGAGCTTCAAGCAGTGTGCAGTTTTTGGTGCTTGGCTTCTGCATGGGAACAGCCTGCGGCTTTGGCGTGCCTATTGCAAGGCATTTCGGAGCAGGGGACATAAAAAAGCTGAAACAGTATTTTTACAATTCTATTGTTATAACCGCCGTTACTGCGTTTGTATTGACCACAATTTGTGCGGTGCTTTGTAGTGAGATATTGAAGCTTCTTTCAACTCCGTCGAATATTTTTGATGACGCATATAAATATCTACTGGTGATATTTCTTGGCATACCGTTCACACTTTTGTATAACCTGCTTTCAAGCGTATTGCGATCTGTTGGCGACAGCAAAACGCCATTTGTATTTCTTGCTATATCAACGGTTTTGAACATTGCACTTGACCTTGTGTGTGTTATCGTGTTCAGGTGGGGCTGCATGGGTGCGGCTATCGCTACGGTCGTTGCTCAGGCGATAAGCGGAATACTATGTGCTGTATTTATTATGAAAAAGGTCAGCGTGCTGAAACTTACCAAAGAGGACAGAGTGATGTCAAAGCCTGCGGTGCTGAACCTTATAATAATGGGCTTTCCTATGGGACTTCAATATTCCATAACGGCTATCGGCTCAATGGTCATGCAGTCGGCTAACAACAAGCTTGGAAGCATTTATGTGTCAGGATTCACCGCTGCGGCGAGGATAAAGCAGTTCACAATGTGTCCTTATGACGCTTTTGCAACAGGTGCATCTGTTTTTGCAAGCCAATATCTCGGTGCAGGAAATCTCAAGCGTATCAAAAAGGGTATACGCATTGGAGTTGGCGTGGGCATGACATATGGAGTAATAGCCGGTATTGTACTTATATTCTTCGGCAGAGAGCTTTCGCTTATCTTTGTGAACAAGTCAGACGTTGCGGTGCTTACTGCTTCGGCAAAATATCTTTTCTGCGCAGGCTTTTTCTATTGGACGCTCGGTATACTCAACACTTGCAGAATGTGTACGCAGGGTCTTGGATATTCTGGACTTGCTATATTCTCAGGAGTGACGGAAATGATAGCTCGAATTTCTGTAAGTATGATATTTGTGCCGAAATTCGGTTATCTTGCGATCTGCTTCACAGATCAGGCGGCATGGATAGCGGCTTGCTTGTACATAGTTCCTGTTTGCATATATTGTGTGAACAAGGCAGGCAGACACATTGCAGGAGATCACGGACTTCCTGTGGAAAATAAATAAGTAAAAGGCAGCTCTGAAAAAAATCAGAACTGCCTTTTGTTATGCCTACTTGTTTATAGCTTTTTTAAGTTGTAAGACAACTTCGCTGTAGTATCTTGGATTGACATCGCCAAGTTTCATGTTGTCATTGTATGCAGCATCGGGAAGTCGGAAGTAAAGCTCTTCCACGGTCACGTCCTCTATCTCGTAATAGCCGATGTATGTTCCTGAGAATTTAAGCTCGGCGGTCATGCCTATGTTGACGAGCTTGCCGTCGGGATCTTTCCCCTTGCCCGAGATATCATTTCTTATGAACTCATAGAAAAAGCCTGCGTCCTGTGCCTGACCTTTATCCCAGCCTGCTTTGGTCATGCGGTTGACTAGAGTGGTGTTCGTTATCTCGGTATTCTTGAAGATCTCGCAGGCGGTCTTATTTTTATCGATTTCCGCTACTTTGTATACCTTTCTTCTTAGCTGGTCGAATGGCTGTATTATCTCGTAATCATCAAGCTGTTCCAGCCAAGCTTCTTTTTCATGTTCAGTAAGCTCCAGCGGGTGAACAAGCCCTATCTGCATAACCTCGGACAGCTCTATCTCATCATCATCTGAGTTTGTAAAGCTGCCGTCGTCAAGATAACGGAACGAAGTTTTAAGGCAGCCATTTTCGTAAATACCCCATATAAGACCTATCGCAAAGCAGTGCATGAGAGGATTTTTTACAAAGAGAGCTTTCCAAGCTTCTGCTGACCACTTACGGTCAAGCATAAGCACATATTCAAGACGCTGTTTCTGTGCGCTAATAACAGTTTTCATTTGCTTTTTCATTTCCTTGAAATCAGCAGTAGCCTTTTCTGCAAGGGCAGGGTCGTCATTAACGCCTATTTTAGGGAGATTTTTAAGCTTTTTCTCGCCCTCGAATATTTCTATATCGAGCTGTGGAGTGAGATAAACGGAGAATTTTCTGCTTCCAAAATCAAAGGTGCGGCACATTTTCTCGTCAAAGCCCATGTCAGGTACTATCTTGTCCGCAAGCTCCTGCGTTGTCAAGCCAAGCTGTTTAGCGGCATTGGCAAGTGCGTCAACTGCGGCAGCTCTGACCGCACGACTCTTATATTTTCTTGAAATATTGTCTACAGTCATAAGTGCATAGGAACTGCCGTTCAGAGCTACGGCATTGACGGCTTTAACCGCAAGGGCAACACGCATATTTAATGACTGTTTCGACCATTCTTTTATGTAATCCGTCAGGCAATTTATTGCTTCATCACCGCCGTAAATGGCCGCAAAATACATTGTCCACTTTGTTTTCGCTTCTGCACCTTTTTCAAGCCAGCGGCTCAGGACTTCAAGGGCGAATGTTTCAAGCTCGTCAGCTTTGAGCTTCTGGGCAAGTGTCTTGCCCTCGGGTGGGAGGGTACCTTCGTTGGTGTTTGCATATGTAAGCAGGAGAGCCTGCAAATAGATATCCTTTGCGACTGTATCATCGGTGAAGTGAACAGGTGCAAAAGGCTGTTCAAAAAGCCAGAGAACTTTCTTGCTTTTTGTGCCTTTGGTGAGCGCAGTCACAAGGTCTTCATCTGATATTTCGGCAGGCTTTGCTTCGCTGCCCAAAAGTTCAGATATTTTCGATTTTAGTTTGTCGGATTTTTCTGTGGAATAGGCTTTTTCAAGCTCTGTGCGGTAGGCGTCAGCTCCCTGATTTTCGATTATCATAAGTGCAGTTTCACGCTTGGCTGATTTTTTCTGAACAAGAAGTTTGCAAACATCATCGTGCCAATCCTTGTGGGCGGATATAACTTTCACAAGCTCTGCTTTTATTACCTTACTGTTATCATCACAAAGGGCAAAAAATTCGTCTTTGTACTTGTTGCTGTCTGCGATATCAAGAAGCCTTATATACAAAAGTCGGCTGGACACAGCCATTTTACTTACGTCGATAATGGCGGCTTTGTCTTTAAATTCTGGCATGATAGCGGTTATCTTATTGATGATGACTTCTTTACAGTAAGAGCTGTCTATCTGCCAGCCAAGGGATCTTATAATTATATCTATCGGTAGACCTGATCTTACCATTGCACGGACGATGAACTCGGTGTTATAATAAAGATCGTTGTCTATAAGTTGGAGGGGGTCACTTGTATCTTTAGTCGCTCCTATGGAAAGGGCGGCGATACAGCGGATTATAAAATCGTCCTCGCCATATTCGCCAACATAATTCATATTCTGATGTCCGCCATTACAGGATTCTTCGTCTGCAAAAGGGAGTATGGTGTCTAATTCGGCTTTGCCTGTGATATATGCGTATATCTCGTCACGGTGTTTGAAATGCTCGGCTATATTTTTTGAGATATGTTCCTGCTGGGCGGCTTTAAGACCTACTGCCTTTGCATCATAATTCGGGTCAGTGGCTTTGAGCATTTTCTCCATTATTATGCCTAGATCAAAGCGAGCGTTCTTCATTGTTTGTATGAAGATATCGGGGTGATCTTTTGCGAGCTTTACCATTTGCACAGGGTAGTTTCCGTTTTTGTCAGGTAATTTGACAAAGTGTAGAATGTATCTATCTGTAAGACACTGTGGTTGAGCTTCGATAAGGTCGAATATCCTGGTGGTGGAGAGCTTCATATATATCAGCCCTTGGGTAAGATCGTCGCAATATTTCACAATGTTTTTATTAAAAAACGCACGATATTCTTTTACAAAATATGACGCTTCTGCATATGCGGCAAGAAAAAGACAGAAAACGGCTGTAGTTGTTTTGGGCTTTTTTTCGACCACTTCGCAAAGCTTTTTTATGGCAATTGCGGCTGTATCGGGAATTTTTGTTTTGCCGAGCAGGCTCTTTTTAGGCAGCTCGGTTGCGTCCAATGCGTAAACGCACAGGAGAAGCTGTGCTATGATATCGTCAGGGCTAACGTATTTGAATGTCCTTATGGCATCATCAGCGGAATAGATAGGATTTACAGTGAAAACGTAGTGTATGGATTGATCTGATCTGTGTGATATCTCTGTTGATATCCAGACTGCTTCTGCGTTCTCACCATAAAAATCAGTGAGCGGCTTCATATACATGGCTTTGTTTTCGGAATATATATAGGCATTGCCAGACAGCGCTTCTGTCATATATCGGAAATATGGACCCGTTGCCATTGAACTGAAAATAATATAACGGTCTTTAAGCTCCTCACTATCTGAACCTGATATCTCACTTTTTACAGCTTTGATAAGCTTTTCACGATAACTATACTGCATGAGTTTTGGATAGTATCTTGTTGTAATTTTTCTCATCAGGTCATTGTTTCTTGGCTTTGTGATGTCAAGATATTCAAGGGCAAGGTCTATGGTCTGCTGGTCAAAACCAAGCTCCTTTAGGGCGGTTTCAAGCTTTATAAAGCTTTTGGTGCTTTCGTTGTAGATCATTTTTTCTCCTCCATATTATTTATCGCACTGAACAGTGCTAATTTTTGTGTGCAAAGTCTGATATACCGCATTGTGTTGCCTGCGGCAGTGAAGATATCAAGGCTTTTGTCTGCGGTGGTGTGTCTTGCATTTTCGCACAGCTTTGTGAAGCATTCATAACGTTTTGCAAGTTCTTCAAGTCCGCATTGGCGTATGCTTTGAACGTGTTCGTCTGTGATAACAGAGTTCACTCCGCACTCCATTGCCGTGACTATCCTCTTGTCGGTTTCTTCGGTGGCGTCAAGAAGCTCGCTACACATTCCATAGTCTTGGTCTGTATCATTCTCGACAGGTACAGGAACATTGTCAGGCGGATCAATAAAATCATAGACCTCTATTGGGAAAAGCGTTAGCCTGCCGTGGTCGATATATCCTTGAGCCAGCAGGACGTAGTTTTTGTGCTTTTCTTTTAGCATTTTGCCACCTATGGTTTCAAGCGTGGAAATAAATTCACGATTTTCTGCTGTGTATTTTGCGGTGACAGATATTTGTCTATCACAGCCGTCTTTTATAATAAAAATCTGCTGTTGAGTGTGCTTGTCAAAATATGAAGCGACACACTCTTTGGGGTGAACGAAATAAAGTCGGTCGGTCTCCTCGTCGCTTTTGTTTGCGGAGATCTTTTCCGCAAGCTCTTTGAAATCGCTGACAATAAGCTCACGGAGGGCAAAACAGTTTAGCTGTGCAGGACCTGCGCCTATGGCGTTGGTCTTTGACGATGAGGACAAATGCCCCATGCTCACCTTGGCGTTTTTAAGCTTCAGCTCTGTGCACATATAGATGTTTAGAGAGCTGTCAAGATCCCATACAGTTGTGCTTTCGGCAAATCGTCTTGACTTTCTGTCATAGAAAGTAGGGCGCAGATCGCTGTAGGTTAGAAAGCGCTGGTGAGATGTTCTGTCTTTATTTAGAAAATAGTAGATACAGCCAGTGTATTCGCCACTGACATTTCTTGTGCCTATAGGCAGGAGTTGGAGCGCCCCCTCATAGTCGGTGTATTCTCTGCGGAAGGTGCCGAGCATTTCTTCTGTGATGTCGGCTTTTATAAGCTTGTTCATGCTGTCAGCATATTCAAACATTTTGTGAGTGAATACCTGCGGGCTGAATGAAGCTCGCCTTGAAACACAGTCTTTAAGTCGGCTGCCAAGTTCACGCATTTGTCTTTCTGCCTCAGCCATTCTCAAAGCGTGGCAGGAAACTGCGGCAAGCTCAAAATTATCGGGGTCGCTCTCTTCGGCTCTTACAAGGCCTCTGGTAAATATTCCGGACATTATTTTTATGCACTGTTCGGCACATCCTTTTATCTTTTTCTGGGTATCCTGAGAAAGCGAATTTATTTCAGGTTGGTCGGGGAGTTCAATTTCTGCTTGTTCAGGCTCGGAGGTTATGACCTCTGGAGTGATATCCTCGCCGTCGTACTGTGGAAGCTGTGCTTTCAAAAGCAGTATGGCTGTGATAATGTGCCTGCACATTCCTCTTGAAACACAACTGCATTGACTTTCATCAAGTGGTGATTTTATGGTGCAGGTTTCACCGTCTAATTTTACTATGTAACATTCATGGATCTTTTCAGCCGAAAGGATCATGTTTTTGGATTCCTTCAACGCACGTTTGTAAATGCCCTTGTTTGAAAGCTCAATAAGCGTTTGTTCGTTTGCAATGGCAAGCTGTTTATCGATTACGTCCAAGATGTCATCTCCTATGCAAATATTTTTCCGATGTAATCCCCAAGCTTATCAGGGGTAAGACAGCCAACGAATGAGCCCATATCTGCAAGCTTCTGACCTGTCGCCTTGTCATAGGCAGGGTCGGCATTTTCATCAAGGGCGGTAAGGAATGAGAGATGTGCGCCGCTTGTGATTATATTTTTGCTGACGTTCATAAGCTGTGCTTCACTGCCACCCTCGTAGAGGTCTGTTACCACGATAACGCAAGTGTCACGTGGCGTAACGATAAGGCTTTCGCAGTAGGTAAGGGCTTTTGCAATATCCGTTCCTCCCCCAAGCTGAACGCTCATTATTGTCTGAGCAGGGTCGTCTGCATGGTCTGAGAGGTCAACGATGCTTGTATCAAATATGATGAGCTTCACCTCTGCAAATGGCAGTTCGGAAATTATCTGCGCCATTACTGCACTATAGATGACTGAACCGAGCATTGAACCGCTTTCGTCTATGGCTATGATAATGCGCTTTTTGTTATGCTTTTTCACACGTCCACTGAAATAGATATCTTTAAGTATAAGCTGATTGCTTGCTTTGTCATAGTTTTTCAGGTTTCGGCGGATAGTCTTTTTGAAATCGAGGTTTGCAGAGCATTTCATAACTGACGATGTGTTTTTATCAAGCCTGCCTGTAAGGCTTCGCTTTATGGTCATATCAAGCTTTTGTTTGATATCGTCTGCCACCTGTTTTGCTATTTTTACAGCCGCCTGCAACACCTCGCCGTTCATGAGATGTTTGAGCTGAATGATAGTTTTAAGCAGCGCTATATCAGGCTTCATTTCTTCAAGAACCTTTTTATCGGTAAGAAGCTCGGTCATGTTGAACCTTTCCAAAGCTTGACGTTCAAGCACGTCGGCGGTCTGCTTTGGAAAAAGCGTTCTGACTTTTGTTATCCATTCTGCGGCGTTTAGCACACTGCCACCCTGACCGCCTTGCCTGCTGTTCTCGTTCCTTACATCGTCACCTTGCGCACGGCTATAGAGATAATCGAGTAGCTTTTCCATATCCTGAAACGTTATTATCTCTGCTTTGTCACCGGTAAAGGAAAGGCTTTTGTCAGACATTCCGCCCAGCACGAGCCGCCAGCGGTTGACGGATATGGCTTTGTTTTCATCTGTCATGGCTTTTCCTCCTCAGACAAAAGTTTGACTATCTCTTTATCTATTTCCCCACCGAAGCTATATAGCCTTTCGTTTATAGGTTTTTCCACAAGAAGCTCAGCACTGTCAGCGTCATAAAGCTTTGCGACAGCGGTGGCTGTTTGCTGTATTTCATAGGGGGTGAAACAACTGAAAGCAAGCTTCATGGAGGGAAGTATCTCTATAAAATCGTCATAGTCAAGTCCGCAGATAAGCGTGTCTGTCATTCTGATGAAAGAATCGTCCGTCATGATGATATCACGGGCGGCATTGAAAAGTCCGTGAAGAAACTCCGCTCCTTGTATCTGAACATTCCTGTCGCCTTTGAGATAGCTTGACATTGCCTGTTCAGCAAGCTTGCGGCGGTGGGGGTCAAAGGCATAAAGTATGCCAAGTGCTGTGCCGTAAACAAATGGGTCTTTATCAGATTTGCCGCAGAGGGAAAGCAGAGCGTTTTCATAGTCCTGACGATATTCTCTAAAGCCGTCAGTGACAGCTTTCTGCATTGCGTACATTATCGCTGCACATTCTGCAATGTGGTCGTCTTTCACCGACGCCATATCAGGCAGTGCTGTGATTATCCTTGTCATGCACCGCTTTGCACAATTTTCTGCGGCGGAAAACTCGGTATTATAAAGCTGTTGGAGTTCCATAAGAGTTATAAAATGCCTTAGACCTCTGCCTACAGAGAAAAAGTCACCGTCTGAGTTAAGAATGTTCTCGGCACAAGCTTTGTCATCATCAGAGAGTTCTAAGCCCATTTGGAAGCAGTCCACAAGGATATGCGCCGCAACATCACAGTGCTTTTCATGGCGAAGTGTTCTTGAAGCACAGGTGCGGCAGGCTTCTTCAATGGTGAAGCCGTCGGCAGTATGGTCTATGAGTGCAACGTCTGTGGCAGGAACTTTTTTGTATACCCATTCTTCACGGACACGGCTTCTGTCTTTTCGCCTATGTAAATCAGGTCCTTTTGTTCGCTGGGCAAAGTCTGTGCCTAGAAACACCATTCTGTGGAAAAATCTGCTTAGTTCCATGCCGTTTGCAGTGGTAAAAAGTGAAACTTCCGCTTTATTAGGAGTTACTGTTTTTATTTTAAGTCGAAACTTTTTGCACTGTTCTTCAAAATCAGCGATAAGCGGAGGAACGTGGTTTATATCACCTATATGACCTGTCTTGTCGCCTGTGGCAAGTTTGTGCATAAGGTCGATAGGCAGGGCGGAGGATATTGTTTTCTCTCCCTTGATAAATGACGAGGTTATGGCGTCCTCAAGCTCGTAAAGTCCACATTCATGACAGCCACGAAGTGCGGCAAGTCCACTCATCATAGACTGCGCTGCGGAAGCGTCAGCCATTGACACTGGGATATCATGTTTATCACAGGCTCTCACTGTACCTATGAGCAGGTCAAGAACTGTGTCGCTGTAAACACCTGCCGGGTCATCGCAGTGGATTAGCTTGTTCATCACGCAATCATAAAAATAAGGACGCTGGATACCAGAAGCATATCCACTGAGAGCGTCTGCTGCTTCATAAGAATAAGCTACGGGGAAACAGCCCTCATCTTTTTGAGAGAGCTTGTGAAGCTTTTCTTTTTGGATATTATCACTTTTCAAAAGCTCATAAAGTCCCAAACTGTGGAATCCGCCTGTTACAGCAAGGACTTTTTTGTTATCTTTAAGTGCTTCTTTGATACGCAGAGCCATATGGTTTTCTCTTGCAAGAGTGCCGTCTGCCGCAAGATCATCTTCTGTTTCGTCATTTCGTGTGATAATGCAGTAGGTGTACATTTGCTGTACAAAATCTTGTACAGATAGTCTGAGTCCCTCTATCTCAAAATACTTCTCCCAGAACTCTTCAAAGGTTCTTAGATTTGTTTTCTCGCAAAGCTTTTTGCAGAATTTGCTGTATATAAGTCTGCTGTCATCAGTGTAGCTGTGTTTGTCCTTATTACTACGAAGGCCTTTATTTACGGCTGTGGTAATAAGTATCTCGCTGTAGGGAAGATCTATAAAGCGTGCTTCTATATCCATGGCTGCGGCTGTTTTCAGAGCATTGTACTCAGGTGAAGCATAGATAAAAGGGTAGTAGCATTTATAGTCCTCGGCTTCATCACTGATAAGCTTTTTTCTGTCCTTGTAGTAATAATAGAAAGCCGCAGGGAGCTTAGTTCTCTCGTCCGTCAACACACCTATCATATCATTGGCGTTTTCAGGACCCTCTATAAGTATGACATCGGGCTGATATTCTTTAATTGCTCTGATGAGCTGCCACGAGCAGACAGGGCTGTGGTGTCTTACAGGAAAAAGCAGAAATGGCTGAGAATAGTCAAAAGATATTATTTCAGATACTTGGCTGTATCCAGATATTCTGTCCATATGCCTCCCTCACTTGCACTTTTTTCCTTAACAGCGATCCTGAAATAGCTTTTGAGCTTTTCAAGGTCGTCTTTGTTTTCCTTACAAACTGCTCCTAAAAGATTCTGCGTAAGCTCTTTGAGATCAGTTTTTCCGTCACCATAATAATATGCACTGCTCATAGTTTGATAGAAAACGGACACAGCTTCGGCTGTACTCATAACGGCGTTTGGTTTTTCAAGCTTTGTTCCCTCTGAGGTAACGCCCTCACGAAGCTCATGATATGTGACAGCAAGAAGTTCAGCAGCGTCGGTGTCTATAGGCTGGTCGATATGACCTGTTTTTGCAAGGTCTTGTGCTTCACGGATAATGATCTCTTTTTCGAGCCTTACGTCACGAACAGGCTCGACAGTCTCAAAATTGAAACGCCTTTTCAAAGCACCTGACATTTCATTTACGCCCTTATCACGAGTGTTTGCAGTACCGATTATATTAAATCCTTGCTTGGCGAAAACAAGTCCTTCGTTTTCAAGCTCAGGGATATTGAGTATCTGGTCGCTCATTACAGAAATAAGGCTATCTTGGATTTCTGCAGGGGTACGAGTTATTTCCTCAAATCGTGCGAAAATGCCTTGTTCCATACCTATGAGCAGGGGGGCAGGCACAAGGGCTTCACGGCACGGGCCTTTTGAAAGAAGCATGGCATAGTTCCAGCTATATTTTATCATATCCTCGGTAGTTCCAGCCGTACCCTGAACTGTGTTCGTGCTTATGCCACAGCAGGCAGCAGAGAGAAGCTCAGAGAGCATAGTTTTTGCTGTGCCTGGTTCACCCACCAGCATAAGACCACGGTTTCCGGCGAGGGTGATTATACTGCGCTCAACAAGTGCGTCATTGCCATAAAATTTACGCTTTATCTGCATTTTGCCATCGGTAGTTTTGATGCTTCCGCCTAATATAAATGTTCGCACTGCCTTTGGCGACAGCACCCAATTTTCAGGCTTTTTACCAATATCAACACTTTTCAAGGTGTCAAGTTCATTTTTGTAGCGTATCTCAACGGGCGGTTTTATGTATTCATTCGTCATAGCAGTTATCTCCTAAAAGTTAATTTATCAGTAATAATTATATCATATTTTGCTGTTATTTACAATAATCAGGGGGATATTCAGCTAAATTGACAACGAACAGATGTTTTGATTGTGCATTTTGACAGTTAGGATCGGGTATAAAAAAACCGCTTCGCATTTCTGCGAAACGGTTTGATAAATGAGAATGAAATTATCTCTTGGAGTTTACCCCGAATGTTCGGCTAACCCAGAACTGGTATTCAGGCATCTTCACTTAAATTATCCTTTTCTTCAAAAAGTGCCGTAAATACGGCGTTTGGATTGAGTTACAAGAACTGCGGTTCTGCTGGATTTCAAAGTCTCTGCCGCTCTCTTGTAACTCAGTTGACCACTACTTGACCTTAATTGACCACGCTATTGCATATCTCTGTACTAAATTTGAGAACTGTGGTGAGAGCCTTTGAGAACTCCGCCCACGAAAGGAAGATCATTATGACAATAGCAGAAAAACGTGAGATCGTAAACACAATCATTAACCTCTTGCTTCAACTGACCGCCGAGGAAGAAGTGCAGGAACAGCCTGCAACATCATCAAAGCCTGTCAAAGCTCCTGCACAGTCGGTCAGAATGCTGACTATCAAGGAGTGTACCGCGCTGATCGAAGGTATCTCCGAGCATTCTATCCGTATGCTGATAGCACAAGGCAAGATCAAAGCGTTTCGAACAGGTGAGGGTGTCCGTGGCAAGTATCTCGTCAACAAGGAAAGCCTGCTGTCTTATTTCAGCGGAAATGAGGAGGTGTGAGTTATGAGCAGATACAAGAGCGAACATACCGCATACAGCCCACTGAAAAAGAAATACGTTCCGCTGTGGAAGCTTGACACTAACACTGTTACCGTCACCCACTTCAACGCCGATACGCAGACCGAGGAGAGCAAGACCTACAACACCGACTTCATCAGGTATCATCTTCATTTCTCTGACAGCCATTGTCCCGACAGGCTTCGCAGGCTCGTTAATGAAGGGAAAATCATGAAGTACCTTGATGATATGGAACTGAAAGTCAATGATGTTATCTCCCGTCAGGTGGAGCTTTGGAAGCAGACCGACAGTTGTTATCAGAAAGCTGTTTTCGCAAATGATGCTGAGAAAATGCTCGGTCTTGAAAACTGCTTCATAAGTATGGCGAGAGAAACAGTGTTTGAGTATATGGTTTATATTTGATGATCAACGGCTGTGCCTTCGGGTGCAGCCGTTTTATTTTTATTATGGTCTGTAAATTTTGTTATATAGTATAGACTTTGATGCTTTTCTCAATAGGAATAGCCAAATTCTTGTTAAACAAAACAAGATTCTTACCTTTATCATATACTGTGCTTTTATAGATAATTCCACAGTACCCTAATGACTGAAAATAGTGAGCAATGCAATGAAATGGTGCGTAGATTAAGCTTTTATTATCTGAATTCAGTGGAACAAATAATTCACTTGATATTATATTTGCATAAGCTGCGACAATCATTCTTTTGCAAATCGGATGTTGTTCAAGTATTTCAGTTTCCACAATAAATGGGTTCTTTTTACGCTGGCTTTTTATCAGCCTTCTTATCTCTTGCTGTTGCTGTGTGGGTGACCATGTATCTCCTACTGTTAAGTCAACTAATTTAGCATCATGTTTAGTTGCTCCAAATTCACACAAAGCAAATCTATTACCGGTTATTACTCTGCACTCCTTTTCGGAACACCTACGTGCTTTATCTTTTCCGTTTTTGGCTTTAGGGTAGCCTAAAGCTAAATATAGCCATTCCACACCTTTAGGACTAAACCTGTTATCATCTTTTATGTACTGTGAATTTGGAATAAATCGATTTCCATTTGGCGTGGGTTCAGTCTCTCCAAGAATAGTACCTCTGATTAGATAAGCATTATTACATACATCGCTTAAAGTTTTTGAGAAGTATTCTTCTCCACCATCAGTCGTAAAGAGACTATCAAATTCTGATAGAAATTTACTTTTGGTTGCTTCAGATTCATCATCAAATGAATATTTACCTACTTGAAGATCTTTACGTAGTAGCCCCCACTTTGCTTTTATCGCTTTATGAGCAACCATCATATCTTCAGGTTTATAACTATTACTTTTTTGGACAATTTTCGCTTTCATAAAAACTATTCACCACCCAAATATTGATAAGTCGAACCTAATGTTTTAACTAATCTTGCTTAACAAAATGGTTGTAGGTAAAAATACTATCTTTACCTACAATTTTCTCCAAGTAGCTTTCAAATTCATCATTAATTGGTACAGTTACAAATATTGCTAATCTTTTAATAGATCTTGAGCAGCAGACATAGAATAGATTTCTATTTCTAATATAGACATCATATTCTTTTCCTGATAAATTCGTTGGATCTAAATAGACTTGTTCATCAAATTTATAGTTATTCCATCCTCGCCCAATAATGAAAAGTACATTTTCATATTCCTCACCTTTTACACCGTGTTCGGTTGAATAGTCTGATTGCGGTGAAAAGAAAGCAATTGCATTTACAATTTCCGAATAACTAATATTATATAACTCGGATAATGATACTTTATTGTATATATAATCTGGATTTGACAGATGTGCTTTATAGTTTTCTACTATTATAGATGGAATAGGGATTATTTGCGCGTTTTCTATACATACATTTATTACGTCTCTTATTGTTTTTTCTCGTGCCTCTTTCAATGCTTCATACAATTTATGCCATGATTTCTTTTGTTTTTTTCTTTCTATAAGCATACGATGTGTTTTTAAAGCATCACACAAATCATTTATATTATTATCACATAATGCCTTATAGAGAGGTTCGATAATATTCTGAAAGAATTTCAAATACTCATTTTTTTCCTCTTTCAACGAATCTCCTAATAATGTAAGCACATTATCATAATGCTGTTGATTTGCGAGCATTTTATGGGTGATCATTAGTGTTTTTACTTTGCCATTCCAATCACGTTCTAATTGTTTTTTTACATTATCAACGTAACATACAAGGTCATTTTGAGCTAATTCTGACTTGTAATAACCACCTTGTCTATTGCCTTGGTAATCTTGTGTTGTTATCACGAAAACTTGTCCATCATCTTGCTGATCTACGGCTTCTTGTTGAAAATCAGGTCTAATTGCGTTTAGGGCATTTACTACAGCCACATTTGAACGAAAATTCAATTTTTTTTGTATTTCAATAAGCTGGTTGCTGTCTATTTTTCCACAAGCACCATTTGATGTATAAATAGTTTGCCATGAATCACCAAAGAAACCAAATTGAATGGTTTTCGAGCCTTCTACAAAGTGCTCTATAAATTTATCAGTCAATATCTTAAAAGAATCCTGATATTCATCAATTAATACGATTGGATATCTTAGCGATAGAAGTCTTCTGAATTTTATATTATCTAAGAATTTGGCAAACAGTTTAATAACATCATCATGGTAAAGATATAAAGTTCCGTTATCTATATACCTTGAACCAAGCATATATGCAACATTAGAAACCTGATTTATGGTTACTCCTTCGGGTAATAGGCCTAATTCTTCTACATAGTTTTTAATAGTTTGCTGAAATTGATTTATTGAATCCCACGCAAAAGAATGAATTGTTGAAGGGACGATTGAACTATCAGCAGAAAGTCTTTCAAGTATTACGTTTACAGCAGCGTTAGTATATGTAATACACGCTATATTCTTTTTCTTTCTTCTAAATTCTTGACATTTATTTTGTTCCAGCCAATCAATAACTTTTAGAAGGGAATATGTCTTTCCCGAGCCTGCACCTGCTTCAACTATAAAACTGTTTCCTGATTTTAAAGCATCAATAATATGATTATCAATAGCATCAGCTTGTTCTTGAATTCTTTTATTAAGTATAGCCATATCATTCTACCTTAATCTTTTATTGTTTTTATGGTTAGGTTTTGTTTTCTCTTTTCTTTGACGGTGATTGTAACAGGATATACTATCTTTTCTTGATTGTTAAGCCATATTAGCCCATTAACAATGTATGAAGGTGTTTGATATTCTAAAAAATCATCGTCAGTCAATAATTGCAAAGAAAAGTTTGTTTTCTTTTGTTTTTCCGAATCGAAAGAAAAATTACTATCAGAATGGCTAATACCATATAGCTCTCTATTAACATTCATGATAGCCTCCTCCAAACTTCGAGCATGATATCCGTTTTCTTCTTTTTGAAATTCGATATGTCTAAATCCATTAGTGAGTTTATCGTTGGATATTAGTTTATATACATCTTCTATCTTTACTGTAGTAGATAAGGGAATATTCAATTTATCGTGACACCATTTCATGATAGTTGCATTGGAAGTTCTTTTTGCTTTATCTTTCAAACATTTTTTTCCTTTTGAAGTAACAAAATCAATGTCTGTTAGTATTAACGTTGGTATTCCAAGGAAGTCTATAAAATCAAAGAACCTGTGAGCATATGCTCCTCCAACTTCTATTATTGAGCAATATTGAGATGCTAAGGTTGGCGATTTTGTGTTGAACAAACCAGCTTGATCACATTTATTAATCATATCTGGAATCAAAAGTCTCTCAGCTGCTCCTTCAACCAATATAGCTTTATCACAAAAGTAAAGATCACATCTGCTTATTGTCATGTATTTATGTAGGAATTGCAAATTGTTTTGCTTTTCTTCATCATTTTGACACGTATTATAGAAGTCAGTTAAATTCTTACATATAACACATTCTTTCAACCTCTTAAAATATCTGACTTGTGTAAAAGGAACTGAATTAGCTATATATGACGAATGAGTAGAAATCAATATTTGAATTTTATTGCCTGTAAAACCTTCAAGAACCTCACTAATATACTTTACAAAAACGGTTTGTAATTGAGGATGCATATGTGCTTCAGGTTCTTCCAAAAAAAGTAAAGGAATTGCAGAAAGTGAATTCTTTTTGATTTCTTGTGCGAACTCTTGCAATAAAAACACTATTTTTATAAGATTTTTATAACCCAGACCATTGTGGGAACTTGGTAGAGTTTCATTTTCTCCACTAATTGAATATGCAAGATCAGTGTCTTTAATGATATTATCTTTCAACAATATTTGCGTTGTTGCCTTTAATTGCAAGTCTTCTGCCGTCGGATATCCGAAGCGTATCATTTTTGTAATTATTTCTTCAAGAAGTTTATTGATCTCATCTTGAGCTTTAATGCTTTCCTGTTCAACATAAGCTTTAAGTTTTTCGATTTTTTTATTTATATTATCTTCAAAAGGAATAACACCATCTTGAAAAATGCGTTCCATCACCTGTCCTATTGGTTTTTTATCATGATTATCAAGTTCATCTAAACCACGTTCAGCTGATATTCTTTTGAATATAAAAACATCTCTGAGATGGGATACTTCTCTTATCTGAAAAACAGATGGGTTAGTGGGATTGATTGCTTTTACACTAATTTCAAATATCTTGTTAAAATTTGTACTGAGGTAATTTGAAATTGCTATTATTTCACTGCTTTTTTTACTTTTAGCTGTAGGATTAGTTACTTTTAGCAGACTTATTTTATCAGTTATTTCCGATATAATGGTATCAGAGAGTATGCTTTGATATTCTACCAAAATGCGAGCTATGTTATTGTTAATATCTAAATCAATAATAAATGGTGAGAGTGCTCCAAGATACTCATCCTCAGCTTCATTTGAATAATCAATATCAAACTGAATAGCTGTTTTTGGAATCAAATCTTTGGCTTTGTCAATAGAAATTTTCCCTTTTACGACTTTCCATAAGACTTCATATAATGTGCTTCTACATTGTATCGGATAATCAGCAAAATCCAAGTCTTTTCTGCCTGATAGAACACGTTGCAGAATAGATAAAAACGAAGTTTTACCAGCATTGTTTTTACCAACTATTAGTGTCAGTGCTTCGTCTAAATGTATATTGGTATCAAGAAGAAGTCTGTAATTCCAAATATGTACATTACTCAGTAACATATACTATCACCTTCTAAAACAACTATTAAATTCTATCTCCATAAGGCAGTGATTTAATATAATCCTCCATAAACTGCCAATCAGGGATATATCCTTCATCTGAAAATTCATTTGAGTTATCAATTACTGGTGTACCGTCAGCTGCCATAAGAATGGGAAGTTTGATTTCATCTTCTGTGTATTTTTCTTCTGTTACTTTCCTACCATAAGCGTATTTAAACCTATTAGCTGTGAGAAGTGTTTGAATAAATAGGTATACACCGTTTGATGCTATTTTTTCAGGAAGCAGAAGGATCTTTGCAGAATCGCCAACGACACAACCATTAGGGTGAAAAGATACATATCCAGCCGAACCACTTCGAGCTACTGTTAAACACGATCGTTCAGATACTGTATATTTCTTTTTTTTACAGTATATCAGATCTATTTTTCCTAAAACACCATTATTCTCTTCGCCGCTTTGAACAGCATTAAATGTTCCAGGATTTTCTTCAATTTCATCGTTAGTGATACCTTTTCCATTGAGTATGCTAAGAATACGACCGACTTTAAACGATTTCCAGTTATTTATTTCTAATGATCCTATATTTCCAACTTTGTTTTTAGTAGTTAATGGCTTATAATGAAGAGATTTAATATAATTCTCCATGAACTGCCAATCAGGAACATAACCTTCATCAGAGTATTTGCATGTTTTATCAATTATTGGGGCATTTTTATCATCTTTCACTACGGGAAGCATAAGTTCTAAATAGGGCAATGTTTTGTTTGCTTGTCTTCCGTAGCTATATTTGTATTTATTGGCTTTGATTATAGTTATAATAAACATCTTAGCTTCAAAAGATATATTATCTTTTGCTTCTAGAGTATATAAATCTCTACCGCTGTAGAAGGGTTCAGGCTGTATAAAAGTTGACAGTACGCTTCCACCACCTGCAACTGATATCAATCCTGCTTTTTGTGGAATTACATTTTCAATTGGCATTACAGTAGCTGAAACTCCATTATTTGACTCCGTTCTGCTAACAAATTTAATTCCTATTTCCTCATTATTGATTATTTCATCGCAGTTACTAAGCTCTAAGTTAACACCGTATTTTACAGTAAATAATTTTTCAATAATAAATGGTTTCCATTCACTAATATTAAGATTCATATATGTTACCTTCCTTTACTAAATAAGCAAGATAATCATTTAATGTTCTCTGGAAATCTTCTTCTTTGAGAGTATTATAATCAGTTTTCATATACGCTTCACATAGCCATTCGGACTCACCATTTACTACTACTGTAGCAGATTTACCAGGTTCTGCCTTGTGATTTCTGAAAAGGTAGAGCCATTCTTTTTCAATTTTTTTCCACAAGCTCTCGTTGTCTACATTAAACTGTTCAACTCTGCCGAGGTTTTTCTTTTTCTTAAAGCCATCGTCTTTACAATAACCAAAGAAAGTCTCTTTTTCCTCTGAGTGCGGTTTGCCAAGTGTAAATAACATACAGCAGGCACAAGCAGAGGCTCCAGGATAAAAAATCTCATTAGGAAGCGTGAATACCGCTTCAAGAGTATTATTCTCAAGCATTGCAATCTTTTCTTTTTCGATTATATCGCTTGTTCCTATTGCCGCAGCAACAGGAAGTAATACAGCAAGCTTAACTTGCTTAGTTGGCTTTCCAGCTTTTTCTTTCAGATCATTCAGTTCTTTTATAACGTCAGAAATGAAATGAACGAATACAAATCCCTTAGTCGGATCTTCTTTTCCGTCCTTAGCCTTAGCAGTCCATGTTGTTTTATAGGCAGCAGGAATGCCAATAGGTTTGGCATTGTATGGCGGGTTCATCAAAATTATATCAGGGTCGGCTTCCATGATAAACTTCTTACTATCAAAGATACTGCCAAACTTGATGTTTGAATTGCCGTCACCATGAATAAGCATATTGGTTGTAGATAGACCATAGGCTTTTTCTTCAACTTCAATACCAAAAATGTGTTTTTCCTTTACTTGTCTTATCAGTTCCTCGGCTTCCTTTTCAGTTTTATCTCTTCGACAATCAGCAATTTCTTTTACCATTGCCTGCACTAAGAATGATCCGCTTCCACAAGTGCCGTCCAGAACGACCTTTGTTCTATCTACATCTGTTATTCGGCACATGAATTCAGTGATGTGATCAGGAGTGAAAGCCTGATTTTTATCGGCTTTGCCAGTATACTTATTAAAAGCAATAAAGAAAAGGTTCAGTATATCCTGTCCCTCGGAACTGTCAGCATCAATATATCTGTAAATATCCATAAGGATAGTATCGAGTATTTCAATCCAATCCTTTATTTTAAGTTTTTTGACTTTCTGATCGTTGAGGACATTCTTCTGTAATAGTTCAATTTTCTTTGTCTTGTTTTCAGAATTATCAAGAAGATTATCAAGAGTATTTTTTATGCCGGCACGTATTTCTTCAGCAGACATCATTTTCCATACATCGTCGAGCTTATCTTTAAGTGCGTCATCAATTCTTGTAGCACCTGTTTTCTTTACCATATCTTTGATATAAAGAAGTGTAGTGCCTACAAATTGACTGCGAAGCTTCTCGTCAATGTCCTTTTTATGAAGTAGCTCATTAAGATCATAGGTGTTTTTCATGACACGTTCTTTATCGTTTTGTCTCGAAGTATCGAAAAGTTTTACATAGTGCTCCATTGCATCGAGGACGGTTTCTTCTTTTAAAAGATGAGCATCGTCCACAGAGTAACGCCATACCTTGATCTTATCATTATTAGTGTTTGCAAGAATAGCAATAATTTTTATCCCTTTATGTAAAGCACGTTCTTCTTCAACATATTCTGCCAACTGTTTTTCGTCAGCTTTAGTGAAGCTCTGCTTTGTTTCGATTAATACTGCAACGTTATTATTTTCAAAACGTATATCTAACTTGAAATGCTTGACAGCGTGACCTACAGCTTTTTCAAGCTTTTCTTTACTGCTTGCTTCCTGTACATAGCTGTATTCGCCTGCTTCTATGTTAGCGGTAAGATATTCCTTACCAATACGATCAATCATCTCATGTCTATTCACTATCAACACCACTTTCTAATGGATATTTCGACAAAATATATAAAATAATTATACCATAATTCCTTTGAAAAAGCAATATGTAATCGTGGGATTTCACCTGTTTTTCGACATCTGCAACTTTGACGCCAGTGGATTCAAAGTTCACTCCTTCTTCCCAAACCTTTCAACAAGCTCTTCTGCAATAGCCTTCATCTCAGCCTTATACTTAGCACTGAGTTTTTTAAGCTCCTTGGTAGGGAGACCGTTGCGTATCAGTCGCTTTTTGAGCTTATCCATATCGTCCATACGCTCCTGTTTTGCCTGCATAAAATCGTCGAATTCGGCAGGGTGGTACTTCTCGATGCCAGCTTCAACGAGAATCTTCTTGTATCTGCGGACATAGGCATCATAATCACGCTTCACGGCTGAGTATGCCTTTGTATTTTCCTTGTATATGGCTTCCTTCTGCTGTTTCTGTGCTTCGATGCACTCGGCGGAGTGACAGCAGACTTCTCTTTCCGTTCCGAGAAACAGCTTATGACAGAAACCGCACTCGCAGACAGTCCACTTATTATAATGAACGAGCTGTCCAACCTCTGCAAGGATGGTAAGCAGGCAATTGTCGCTTTCACGGAACACATTGAATGTATAATCATCGGCAGCAACTATCGTTCTTCCGGACTGTATCATAAAATGCTCCATAGTAGACTTATGGCTGAAATACGCATCACTGCACATCAATGCGAACTGCGTATCCATATACGCCATTAGCTTTCGGGAAACCTCGTCCTGTATCTTTCTTCTGTTGAGCTTGGCGATAACAACGTCATTCGGTTTCAGTAGGACGTGCCTCTCCTTGTCATAGAACTCAATAACAGAGCTGACATATCCTCTGAAAAAGATATTCTCCCCATATTCAGCTATAAACCTTGCTATCATATCATCGGTGCTGACTTCAATGCTCTTGTCAATACGCAAGGCGCTGTTGAGCCTGTCCTTGAAAGCGTCATAAGGCTCGGTATGTTCGCAGAACACCCTATGCTGATTCATCAACTCATCAAAGGTGAACGTCCTCGTATTCAGGACTGCACCGTGTATGCTTTCATCAGTATCATTAACAGACTGTGCGATATTTATCGTGCGGCCTGTTTCGTTTATACGGTAAATTGTCGTAGTTTCCATATGCTCTCCTCGCTTTCGGTATCTTCTTCCATTATAGCATATCATACGCAGAACGTCAATTATAATGCGTATTATAGCGTAATATACAGCGTATTCAAAAATATTATACGTATTCTTTTGCGTAAATACGCAATACACGCACAGGACCTCCGAAAGAAATGTTACAATGGTCATGTCAGCAGGCGACGGTCGGCTGACAGCGGTATTGCATACAAGATGCTGACCGCTATACATATAAATTCGCTTTTATAAATACATCTGAAAGGAAGATGATAGTTGAACAACGAAACAACGTGGGTTCAGCCCACACCACTCCGTCCTGACAGGACAAACCTCCTGCCGTTTCCTGTGAATGCACTGCCACCTATTATAGGTGATATGGCGGACGCAATAGCGACTACCACTTCAACGGATGTTGCAATGGCAGGCACTTCAATACTCTCAGCGGTGAGCTACTGCTTTTCGGGAGTGTACAGAATGTTAGCCAAGCGTGACCATACTGAGCCGCTGGTACTCGACACCCTGACGATAGCAGAGCCGAGCTTCAAGAAGTCTCCTGTTATCTCTCTTATAAAGCGACCGTATATCCAGTTCGCTCATGACTGGAACGAAAACAACAAGCAGGACATCTACACGGTGCAGGCAGAACGAAAGCTGCTTGAGAGCAAGCTCGAAGCACTTGAAAAGAAAAAAGACGTTACCGCCGAGGAGATTGCCAAGCTGCAAACAGACCTTAGCAATATGTCTCCGAGCAACTTCCGCAGGATAGCTGTTGACGATGTTACACCCGAATCACTTGTGAATCTGCTTGAAGAAAATGGCACTTTGCTGATGATATCCGATGAATCAGGAATGCTCGGTAATTTCAGCGGGCGATACAGCAACAATATCCCGAACCTTGATTTGCTACTGAAATCGTGGAACGGCGAAACGTATATCAGCGACAGAGCGACCAGGGCGAGCATAGTGCTGAAAAAGCCATACATGAGCATCTGCCTTGCGTGTCAACCATATATGTTTGATAGCATGATAAACAATCCTGTGTTCCGTGGCAGCGGACTGATAGCACGTTTTCTGTATTGTTTCCCCGTAAGCAATATCGGTCATCGTAAGTACGATACACAGGCTGTTCCCGAAACTGTTGCAGAAAATTACAAGAAGCTGATATACAAACTCCTCAGTAAGAAGTTTGCTTATCACGACGAAAAGGAGCTGTATCTCCATTTCGATGAAAAGACGTACAGGGAGTTCGTTGACTACTACAATAACTACATTGAGCCGCACCTCGTCACGGATATGGCATTCTGCAAGGACTGGGGCGGAAAGTATCACGGAGAACTGCTCCGCCTGTGCGGTATCATTCACTGCATCAAGTGTGCTTTGAATGTTGTTGAGCCAGCAGAGAACCGTGTCACGCTTGATACGTTATGTAACGCTATCGAGATAGGCGAGTATTTCCGTGAACAGGCGATATACGCTTACAGTCTCGGAGACGTTGACCTCGGTACGATCAAGACAGAGAGAGTGCTGAACAAGATACGCTCCAAGCACATCACGAATATCAGACAGAATGACCTGTACAAACTGTGCTGCTGCACACTTTTCAAGAATGCCGCCGACTTCGGTGAGACAATGAATATGCTGGAGGAATACAACTACATCGTCCGCATCACAAGCAAGGGAACGAGCAACAAAACCATGACTAATGTGATCGTCAACCCGAATATTTACAGATGATGAAATCTGTACTTTTCGCATTTTGCACACTTTGTAACTGCAAAATGCTCAAAATGTCCAAAGTTCATAAAACACAAAACTCTTAGATAGAAAGATGAGGATTTTAATTATGACAAACGAAAGAAAAGAACAGCTTCTCGACCAGATACTTGAACTCATGACCGCTGTCGCTTACGACAGAGAGCCTAATGAGGGCGCAGTCCCCGAAACAACCAAAGCTCCTGCACCTGAAAAGGTGAAGATGCTGACCGTCAAGGAATGTACCGAGCTTATTGACGGGCTTTCCGAACACACTGTCCGTATGCTTGTAGCTCAGAACAAGATCAAGTATATCCGCACAGGCGAAGGTGTTCGTGGAAAGATACTTGTCAACAAGGCTGACCTGCTTAACTATTTCCAGAATTGACGGTATTCGAGCAAGTAAAATCTGCTATTGATATGAGAACGGTAGCGGAGGGATATGGTCTTGAAATATCCCGTGGTGGTATGGCACTTTGCCCGTTTCATAACGAGCGTACTCCCTCTGCAAAAATTTATCCCGATGCTCTTCATTGCTTCGGCTGCGGAACGCACGTTGACGTTATCGGTTTCACGCAGAAAATGTTCGGATTGGACAAGCCTATTGATGCTGTGAAAAAGCTCAACGATGATTACGCTCTGCATATCGAAATCGGCAAAGCTCCGACTGCGGAAAAAGTGTCCGAATATCAGAAGCGAGTCCGAGAAAAACGAGCCTATGAAGAATGGGAGAAGTCAGCGTGGCGAACACTCAATGATTATCTGTGGCGGATGCGTGAATGGAGAGAATTTGCTCCTGCTTCTCCCAATGAAGAATGTGACGAGCGTTTTGTATATTCCTTGCATCATCTGGACTACGCAGAGTATCTTTGTTTTGAGTTCATAAACTGCAACAAAGCTGGTCGGCTTTCCATGAAAAATATCGTTGCTGAGATAGCAGATTTTCAGAAAAAATGAGAGCTGATTTTTCAAAATTGTAATGCGGATTTCCGCAGTTCTCACGGGTACGATTCAGAATAACCGTACCCACAATTTTGGCTGCTCCGCCAGCCGATAAGAGCCTCGCAGAGCCCCGGCATTTTTGATAGTCGTGTAGGCGGCTGTCAAAAGTGCTTTGGGGTTACTGGTGGCGCACCGCAAGTAAAATCCGGTGCTTCGCACCGTTTGGGTTGCCGATCTCCGTATCGTTGCAATCCAATTTGACCATCAGGGCTATATGGAGCATAAGCTCCGTCTTATGCGAAATTCTTCAAAGCCCGACAGGGCGTAAATGTTCTTAGTAGCACAAGCTCTGTCTTGTGCGTAATTCTTCAAGCCCGTCATGGCTTACATGATGAAAAAAATTTTATGAAAGAGAGACTATAACATGAGTACAAAATCTATCTCGATGTGCGAGGGTAAAGGCAGCCTTTCACATAACAACAGAGAGTTCTCTGCCAAGAATATCGACAGCTCCAGAACACCGAACAATGTTGTGTTCGTTCATCAGGCTCTGAGTGATGCTTATCATCAGCTTTTCGATGAAGCGGTTGAGAGATACAACGCTAATCAGAAAAGAAAGGATCGTAAGATCGGTAACTACTTTGAACACCTGTTCAATCGCCTGCCGAGCAAGAGTGTTATTACAGGCACGAACAAGCAAAAAAGCTTCTACGAACATCTCGTTTATATCGGAACAAGAAAAGACACTGGCGTCGGCACTCCTGATGCCGAGATAACGACTGAATGTCTGCGTGAATATATGGAGGGATTTCAGGCGAGAAATCCTAACTTCTATGTGTTCAATGCGGTGCTGCATCTTGATGAATCAACTCCGCACCTGCACATCAATTATATCCCCGTAGGTCACTTCACTCGTGGACTTGAAGTCCGCAATGCGAAGAACAAAGCAATGGAGGAAATGGGCTTCGGAAATGATGCGAAAGCGAATGACCGTTGGAGACGCAATGAGTGGGATATTTTGAAGAATATCTGCAATGCTCACGGCATTGAAATTTCCGAACCGAAGAAGTCCAGGGGTTACAGTTATAAGGTCGAGGAGTACGGCGGACATCAGGACAAGATAAATGCTCTCAATGCTGAGATCGAAAGGCTCACCGCCGAGCGTGATGAGACAGTTGCCGAGTTTGAGAAACTGGCAAAGAAAAAGGTGAACATAGGTGAGATCGAAAGCATCGAAGCCAAGGAGTCCGTGTTTGGCAAAAAGGTCACACTTTCCAAAGAGGACTATGACAAGCTCAGCGACACCGCTAAGAAGTATGTTGCTATGGAGAAGAACATCAAAAAGCTCAAAAAAGAACGTGACACTGCCGTGCAGGAGCTTGGGGCTGTGATGCAGAAGTTTGAAGCGGTGTCCTCGGAGCTTTCGGAGTACAAGAAAAAAGAGGAGAACGCTCATTACCTTAGCCGTAAGAAGCTGAACGCCGAAGCACAGCGCATCAAGCGTGAAGATCAGCTATCCCGTGATCTACAGAAAGCAAGGGCGTTCATATCCGCTTGTGGACTTGCGGAGGATTTTGCCCGGTATAAGTTTAACAAAACAAGAAATGCAGAGTTAGAATAAAAGAAAAAAAGCTACGGCATATCTCCGAAAGCACTTGACAAAGATAGAATAGTGCGCTACAATGCTAAATATAGAGATATGCCGTAGTGTAAATTTAGGAGGATTTACATTGGCGAATATAACAAAACGCGGAAACACATTCCGCATCAGGGTGTTTGTCGGCTGCGATATGAACGGCAAACAGCTTGTAAAATCAACAACCTACACTCCGCCAGACGGAGTGACACCAAAGAAAGCCGAAAAGCTCGCCCAGGAGTACGCTTTCGAGTTCGAGAGACACTGCAAAGGTTACTCTCAGCTCAATGAGAATATGCGTTTCTCCGAGCTTGCTGACTGGTATTTCACAAACTACGCTCCGCAGGAACTGAAAGAAAGCACGATCTATACCTACAAGGGGCAGTACAAGAACCACATCGAGCCTGTTCTCGGTAATGTTAAGGTAAAGGACATCAACGCTCCCAGGCTGACGCAGATAATGCAGTCTTATAACTTGAACCCTGCGACGGTAAAGAAACTGTACGTCATAGTGCAGAGCATCTTCCGCAGAGGAGCAGAGCAGGGCTTCATTCGTGACACTCCCTGCCGTAACGTGATACTGCCGAAACGTAAGAAAAGTCGTAAAAACAAGGCTTTAGAGGAAGACAAGCTCAAAAGGTTCATGGAATACCTCGAAAGTAAGCCGTGGGACAAGGACTTCAAGCGTATCATCAAGGTTCTGCTTTACACGGGTATGCGTTCGGGAGAGTGCCTTGGACTTGCTTGGGAGGATATCGACTTCGAGAACAACACTATCTCGATAAACCACACGTTGACCGACATAGGCGGAAAGCATGAACTGACTGATCCTAAGACCGAGAGCAGTATCCGCATCATTGGTATGGGGCAGGAGCTGAAAAAGATTCTTCTTGCACAGAAAGAGTATATCGAAAAGCTGAAATATGCCCTCGGTGATAACTTCGCTCATCCTGAAATGGTGTTCGTATCAGCAAGAGGAAACTACCGTGACCGTAATTCAGTCTATCAGTCACTCAAACGCTTCACCAAAGGAACGGAGTTTGAGGATATGACTCTTCATCAGCTCCGTCATTGCAACGCTACAATGCTCTTAAACAGCGGTATCGACCTGAAAGTCGTGTCTGAGCATCTTGGTCACTGTGATGTGAACGTAACTGCTGACATCTACGCTGATGTTCTGCGTAAAACAAAAGCCCGAACTGCCGAACAGATTGAGCTGTGCCTTGCATAAAGGCAAATAAAAAAACCTCCCTGTGCGAACAAGGAGGTTTTGAATTGACCAAATGTTGACCAAAGAGTATTTGACCACTCGCAAAGTGCGTAAATGCGCAAGTTTTGAGGTATCTGATTATCTCTTTGAGAACTGTGGAGCACGTCTTGCGGCTTTGAGACCGTACTTCTTTCTTTCCTTCATTCTTGGGTCACGAGTGAGGAAGCCTTCCTTTTTGAGGAGAGGTCTGAACTCATCGCTAGCCTGAAGAAGAGCTCTTGAAAGACCGTGTCTGATTGCACCAGCCTGACCTGTTACTCCACCGCCTGTTACTGTGCAAACGATATCGTACTTATCCATTGTATCTGTTACAGCAAATGGCTGACGAACGATGAGCTTGAGTGTCTCAAGACCGAAGTAATCGTCAATGTCTCTGCCGTTGATTGTGATCTTACCTGTACCCTCGTAAACACGAACACGGGCAACAGAATGTTTTCTTCTACCTGTGCCATAGAAATATGGCTGCTTTGATTCGTACATCTAAATTGCTCCTTCCTTACAGTTCGTATTTAACAGGCTTCTGAGCAGCATTATTATGCTCAGCACCCTTGTATACTCTGAGTCTCTTTGCAGCAGCTCTGCCAAGTGTGTTGTTAGGGAGCATACCCTCAACAGCAATTGTCATAGCTCTGTCTGACTGATTAGCCATCATATCTGAATACTTGATCTCCTTAAGACCACCGATCCAGCCTGTGTGCCACTTGTAAGACTTCTGATCAAGCTTCTTGCCTGTGAGAACAGCCTTATCTGTGTTGATGATGATTACATGGTCGCCGCAGTCAGCGTGTGGTGCGTAAGTTGGCTTGTGCTTGCCACGAAGAATGTGAGCAGCCTTAGCAGCAACTCTACCGAGTGACTGACCTTCAGCGTCGAGAATATACCATGTGCGAGTAATGTCGCCTGCTTTTGGCATATAAGTTGACATATTATTTCCTCCATTCAGAATTTTAAAAAGTCTGTTCACAGCCGCATTTTTCGCCCTGTGAACTCACAACGTTGTCTATTATACAACAGCTTTTCCCGATTGTCAATAGTCAAAACGTCGAATTTTTAATTTATATCCCTCATTCTCTTTAACTCTCTTCGTTTTGCTCCATTTCTCTCGATTTCTCACAATTCATTTCACTTTTGCCTTTTGCACTAATATACGCAGTAATATGACGTAAACTAAAGATAATCATAGCATAAGCAACGTATATTCAATATTTATCTTTTCACGTTAGAATATGTGCTTATATGTCTGTATTTGCATTTTCAGTATATGCTTTTCTTCTGCACCAAAATCCTGCAAACCGTCTGCTTTACTGTATTTTCAGCTTTATTCATCTTCAAATGAAAAAATATCCTCTACAGATACACCAAATACCTTTGCAATATCCATTGCAAGCTTTAGGGACGGATTGTATTGTCCTTTTTCAAGACGTATGATAGTTTCACGTCTGACGCCCACTTTTTCGGCAAGGTCACCCTGCTTCATGTCAAGCTTGGCACGATATTCCTTGAGTTTTGTTTTTAGCTCCGGCATTACTCGTCCTCCTCATCGGTGCTGAGCTTGCCCTCATGGTGGAGGAAAAAGCCGCTTTCAAGGGTCATATAACTGAACCAAAATATAAACCATACCTGATACAGTCTGTCGCTATTTATCTTTATGGTTATACTTCCGTCCCAGAACATTGATATAAAGATCGCCACTGCTAATATTATCAAGAACATTTTTGTGATACTTTGATGTGCCTTGAGCATATTTTCTTTTGCCATTTCGTCCTCTTTGTCAACTTTCTGACAGCTTGCATACAGCCATATTACTGCAAATAAAGCCGTCATGGCAGCCAACACAACGAATATTACCGTCGCCCAAGTTGTATTATCAAGCTTGTAATGCTCCACCGTGTTTTCAAATATCTCTGTGACAAGTATTGCAATTCCTGTTACCATACGCTTTTTGTGATATTCTCTCAGAGTTATCTTTTTCTTTTCTTTTTTCGCTTTCATTTTTATCCCTCTAGTTCTCATCATCATCGAACTTACTTTCAAAATACAGCCCTATAAAATTGTACACCGCATAGCAAAACCATATCAAGCCCGTTATAACATATTCGTTTAGTGTGACCTTAAATCTTCCTAAAATATCGGAAAACAAAGCCATAACTGAAATAAATAGGCAGGCAATCGTGAATAGGAACGTTATAAAAGTCTGATTGACCTTTGCTGTTGTCTGCTGAGTAAGCTCGTCATCTGTATCTCTTTTGCCGGCCGTGGATATCATCTTTGTTATGCATATGGCGATCAGCGCAAGCGTTCCCAAAGAAATGATAAGGTTTATCACATTGGTAAGTGTGTGCCCTTTCTTTATCGCAGGCAGCACCTTTTCCATAACCCAATAGAATATCCACATCGCTCCACCCAGCGTGCCCAAAATACCCATCTGTCTGTAATACTTTTTGTATGATATTTTGTCTGTTTTTATCTCCGTTTTGTCATTCATTTCTACATCTTCTTTCATTTGTGATTTAAACAGCTGCATATACAAGGTGATTTATTTATCACCTTATGTGACAATAATATCACTTTTACCTTGCAAAGTCAATAGAAAAGTGACAAATTTATCACCTTTGTGCATATACACAAATCGTGCCATATCTGCTAGTACACATTTATGTACACTGACAACAAAAAGAGCGGAACAAAGTCCGCTCATAAAATTATTTTGTTTGTGAATTTGAACTTTCTTCATTGCTACTGTCGATGTCGCTTTTATCTTCTGTGAATATCTCTTTGCATACAGCACTAAATTCATCGTCACGGAGTGAAACTTTATTTTTTATCACGTCTGAAATGGTGAATTTTCTGTAGGTGAAGCCGTCATATACTATTAAAAAGGAAATAGTGTAGTTATCAGAGCCATGTTTGCCTTTTACTGTTACTGTGTAGTTGTGACCGTCCTTTGTGCAGTCCCACTCAGCGTCCTCACCTAGATAAGAAGTTATGCACTCACCGATTATCTTTGCTGAATTTCCCGAAAAATTGTCAAGGCTTTGCACATAACTGTTCTGTGCAGATACGAGCATATAGTCGTTGTCTATTTTTATGCTCTGCGTAAAACCATTCATGAACAGGGCAGCGATAATGAAAAATCCACACATTATTGCTTTATAAAGCTCTCTTCCACAAAGCTTTTCACGTTTGTATACATAAACAGGCGTGAGCCATACCCACTTGTAAAGGTGCTTTGCGTCAATACCATGCTTTATAAGGTGTTTGCAGTCTGCAATGGAACAGCCTATCATGAACAGCGGAACAAGTATCCACAGGAACGCTCCTGCAGTGGCAGAGTTTGCATAGTTTTCAAGAAACAAGCCAATAAGCGGAACAAAGCATATGAACCATATCAGCCCATTGTTAAGGGACATTGCTTTGGCAGAGTTTGAGTTGCTTTCGGTCTGCGGTGCATTTATCGTAATATCCATTTTTTCCTCCGATTTTTTTAAGCTACCTATATTATATAATATTTTTTTCAAATAATCAATAGCCTATGTTTTTGTTTATTAGTAACAAAACAAATGTTCGGCTTTGCTCTGAAAAATGTTTAATTAATGTATTTACAAAATCGTTGACTTTGTGTTATAATATAATTTGTATGTAAAAAATTCTTCAGATCCGTAAGAAAGGAAATGAGAAATGGCAAATAAAAAGGAATATACAAATGAAGATATAGTATCCCTTAAGGGGGAGGACAGAGTAAGAAAGCGTCCTGCGGTAATATTCGGCTCTGACGGACTTGAGGGCTGTAAACATTCTGTTTTTGAAATTCTTTCAAACTCTATAGACGAGGCTCGTGATGGTCATGGCGATAAGATAATCGTTACAAAGTACAATGACGATTCTATCGAGGTGGAAGACTTCGGACGTGGTTGTCCTGTTGACTATAACCAGCGTGAGAAAAAATATAACTGGGAGCTTGTTTACTGCGAGCTTTATGCAGGTGGCAAGTATAATAATAACGGCGGAGATAACTATGAGTATTCGTTGGGTCTTAACGGACTGGGTGCTTGTGCGACGCAGTATTCATCTGAGTTTATGGACGTCGAGGTTTTCCGTGACGGATATAAGTATGACCTGCACTTTGAAAAGGGAAGAAACGTCGGCGGTCTTAAAAAGGAAGAAACAAAGCAGAAAAAGACAGGTACAAAGACACATTGGCGACCTGACCTTGAAGTTTTCACTGATATAAAAATTGAGAACGAATATTTTGAGGACGTTCTGAAAAAGCAGGCAGTAGTAAACCCTAATATCACATTTATCCTGCGTATACAGCGTGAGAACAATTCTTTTGAAGAAAAGACGTTCTATTATGAGAATGGTATCGCCGATTATGTTGCAGAGATAGCAGGTGAAAAGCCTCTGACCTCGGTGCAGTTTTTTACAGGCGACCGCAAGGGTCGTGACCGTGAGGACAAGGACGATTACAAGGTAAAGCTTTCTGTAGCGTTCACTTTCTCTAATCAGGTAAAATGTCTTGAATATTATCACAATTCAAGCTTTCTGGAACATGGCGGCTCACCGGAAGACGCTGTAAAGAGTGCTTTCACATCTCAGATAAATGCTTATCTCAAAAGCAACAATAAGTATCTGAAAAACGAGAAGCCTATTACTTTTCAGGATATCGAGGATTGCTTGGTGCTTGTTTCAAGTTCGTTTTCTACACAGACTTCATATGCCAATCAGACAAAGAAAGCTATCACAAACAAGTTTATCAAGGAATGCATGACAGAGTTCTTGAAGCACAATCTCGAGATATACTTTATTGAAAATCCTGACGAAGCGGTGAAGATAGCAGAGCAGGTTCTTGTAAACAAGAGAAGCCGTGAAAAGGCTGAGAAGTCAAGAATAGACCTGAAGAAAAAGCTTGCAGGCTCTATCGACCTTTCAAATCAGGTGCAGAAATTCGTTGACTGCCGTTCAAAAGACCTTTCTCAGCGTGAGCTTTATATCGTGGAGGGCGACTCGGCTCTTGGTTCTGTAAAAATGGCAAGAAACGCTGAGTTTCAGGCTGTTATCCCTGTAAGAGGAAAGATACTCAACTGTTTGAAAGCTGACTATGATAAGATTTTCAAGAACGAGATAATCACAGATCTTATAAAAGTCATAGGCTGCGGCGTTGAGGTCAAGACTGGTAAGAACAAGGAGATATCTATGTTCAATCTCGACAACCTACGCTGGAACAAAATAGTTATCTGTACTGATGCCGATGTTGACGGCTTCCATATCAGAACGCTTATACTCACAATGCTTTACAGACTTGTGCCGACCCTTATTGAAAAAGGATATGTTTATATTGCGGAGTCACCGCTCTTTGAGATAACGACTTCCGACAAGACTTACTTTGCATATGACGAGAACGAAAAGACAAAGATACTCAAAATGATAGGCAATAAAAAGTTTGATATCCAGCGTTCAAAAGGTCTTGGCGAGAACGAGGCTGAGATGATGAGCCTTACGACAATGGACCCTGCCACAAGACGTCTTATAAAGATAGAGCCTGACGATATCGAGCAGACACAATGGATGTTTGATATGCTCTTGGGTGACGACTTGCAGGGCAGAAAAGATTTCATCACCAATAATGGTGTTGATTATCTGGATATGGCAGATATTTCATAAGCTGTTTGAGGGGAGAGCATTATGGACGCAATTTTTATATGGTCGTCTGCGCTTGTGATATGTGTTGGACTTCCATTGTTTTTCACAGTAATAAATGTTATAAGGCTTTTTGAGAATGCACCTAAAGAATTTGACAGACCGCTGTTTGATGTGCTGACGGTGGTAATCGGTTCGTTGCTGTCTGTTTTTGACCTTGACGGGTTAGGTCTTGGCGTTGAATATGATGTTCCTCTAACTGTTCATGGGGAATTTCATACACCCATAGCAGGGGAGTATAGGTTTAGTTTTTTCTTCCTGTTTTTTATAGCAATGGTGTGCATTGTACTGTTGAGTGTTATAACAAAGAGAAAACCGCCGTTGTTTGCGGCTATGCTCATTGCAGGGGTGTATATGGGCAATGTGCTTGATATACTGCTGGTGATACAGCTTTTGAAGAATATGGATAACTTTTTCACGGTGATGATGTTGGTTTTTCCAATGAATTATATGCTTATGTCCGTAAGGCTCATTCGCCGTGAAATAAAGGCGCAGACGGGATATCTTAGCAATTCGGCGGAGAAAAGCGGCTTTATGGGCTGGCTTAATAAGCTTCTCACAAAAAGCCTTGGTTGGTATCCTATCAGCTTTGTGGCAATGATACCGCTCCTTGCGGTGATGCTTTTGATACTTGTTTTATTTGGACAGCGCCCTGACAGCATAGTAAAGGCTTTCACGGAAACAGCCGATTGGACGTTTTCTCAGCAGATACCTCCGCCGCCTGATTACTCACAAGGGCATTATCTTTGCACAGTTGCGGCAGGGGGTCACGCTAAGCTCGTCAAACCTCAGCGAATGGGTCTGCGGCGTGGGGATAAGATAGTTGTGAACAGACAGCTTTGTGTTGCAAACGCATTTGAAGAGCTTATACAGGATAAGCTTCCACGTTTTCACAAATGTGTGAGAAGCTTTTACGATAAACACGGATATCCCATTTCACAGCATATATCGACGAAATTGCGTGCTGATGTGGTCTATATCCTTATGAAACCACTTGAATTTATTTTTATTGCGGTGCTGTATATGTTTGACGCCGATCCCGAAAGCAGGATCGCTATGCAGTATACAGGCAAAAAGTGCACCGACCTTACGAACTTTATGAAAGGATAGATTTTATGGCAAGAAAAAAGGCAGAGCCTAAAAAGACTGCTAAACCAAATAACAACGCATATATCGAGGGTGCAGGACTTGTTGCAGACGAAAAGATAACAATGTCCCTTGAAAAGAACTATATGCCATATGCCATGAGCGTTTTGGTATCAAGAGCGTTCCCTGAGATAGACGGATTTAAGCCCTCACACAGAAAACTGCTTTATACCATGTATAAAATGGGACTTTTAAACGGAAAGCTCACAAAGTCTGCCAATATCGTTGGTGCGACCATGAGGCTCAATCCTCACGGCGACGGCGCTATATATGAAACCATGGTAAGACTTTCACAGGGCAATGAAGCACTTTTGCACCCATATGTAATGAGTAAGGGTAACTTCGGTAAGGCATATTCAAGAGATATGGCTTATGCTGCCTCTCGATACACTGAGGCAAAGCTCATGCCTATCTGTCAGGAGCTTTTCGGAGATATAGACAAGGACACTGTTGATTTTGTTCCTAACTATGATAACACCACTACAGAGCCGACACTGCTTCCTGCTACTTACCCGTCAATACTTGTTAATGCCAACGTTGGTATAGGTGTTTCTATGGCTTCATCAGTTTGTCCGTTCAATCTCAGCGAGGTTTGCGAGACAACTATCGGACTTATGAAAAATCCTGATTTCAACGCTCTTGAAACGCTGAAAGGACCTGACTTTCCGGGCGGTGCTTCACTTCTCTATGATGAGGAGGAGCTTGATAAGATATACCGCACAGGAAAAGGCTCTGTTAAGCTGAGAGCAAAATATCAGTATGACAAGGAGTCAAGGTGTCTTGAGATCGTTGAGATACCTGCCACTACCACAGTTGAAGCAATAATCGAGAAGATAATTGCTCTCGTTAAGGAAGGCAAGATAAGAGAGGTATCATATATCCGTGATGAAACGGACATTAACGGTCTGAAAATAGGTATAGATATCAAAAAAGGCGTAGACCCTGACAAGCTTATGCAAAAGCTTTATAAGCTGACACCGCTTCAGGACTCATATTCATGCAATTTCTATATACTTGTTCACGGCTATCCAAGAATAATGGGTGTTTATGATATAATTAAAGAATGGGTAGCGTTCAGAATGGATTGCGTTCGACGCAGAACAAGCTTTGACCTTGCAAAGAAGAAAGACAAGCTTCACCTTCTGAAAGGTCTTGGAAAGATACTCCTTGATATAGACAAGGCTATAAAAATAATCAGGGAGACAGAGGAAGAAACAGAGGTCGTTCCTAACCTGATGATAGGTTTCGGCATTGATGAGATACAGGCTGATTATGTGGCTGAAATAAAGCTCAGACACCTTAACCGTGAGTATATCCTCAAAAGAACTGCCGAAACTGAGGATCTTGAAAAAGCTATTGCAGAGCTTGAAGATATTCTTGGAAGCGACAGAAAAATAAAGAATATCATCATTTCCGAATTAAAGGAAGTTTCAAAGAAGTATGGTCAGCCAAGAAAAACTCAGTTCTATTATAAGACTGATATCGAGGAGATAGACATAGAGGACGATATCCCTGACTACGCCTGCAAGCTTTTCCTATCTCAAAGCGGTTATTTCAAGAAATGTACTCCGCAATCACTGAGAATGGCAAGCGAGCAGAAGTATAAAGAGGGCGACGGTCCGCTTCAGGAAATGGAAAGCACCAACAAAACGGAGCTTCTGTTCTTCTCTGACAAGGCGGCTGTGTATAAGACCAAGGTATCGCAGTTTGCCGACACAAAGGCAAGCTCTCTTGGCGACTATATTCCTGCAAAGCTTGGTTTTGATGACGGTGAGGGCGTTGTGTCCATGGTGAATACTGTGGATTATTCGGGCTATATGATATTCTGTTTTGAAAACGGAAAGGTGGCAAAAGTGCCGCTCAATGCCTATGAAACAAAGACCAACAGAAAGAAGCTTGCCAATGCTTATTCTGCAAAGGCTAAGCTTGTGGGAATGTTCTTTGTGCTGGATAACGCTGAGATAATGCTTCGAACAACTAACGGCAGAGCAATGATATTTGATACTGCACTTCTTATGCCTAAGTCCACGAGAGATACTATAGGTGTTCAGGTCATGACACTTAAAGCGAAGAATGCAGTTGTTGATAAGGCATTTATCGTTGACGGTGAGACAGCAGCAGGCCTTTCAAAATATCGCAGCAAAACGATACCTGTTGCAGGCTGTTTTGCAAAGGATATCGAAGACCCTGACCAGATGCACTTCTGATATACGTTTTTTACAGCGGATAGACTTCTGTCCGCTGTTTTTCGTTTGTTGACTTTTTACAGAGATTATGGTATACTTGTTTTGAAAAAGTGTGCAAATGCACGGATGTTGCAAAAGGGAGTTGTTTTTATGGAGTGTCCTAAATGCCACAAGTCAGTTGACGATGATGACATTTTCTGTCCTAACTGTGACACAAGATTAAGACCAGACAAAAATACATCTATCATGAAGCGTTTCAAAAAGCAGAATAAACCGCTAAATGTGGAAATAGTGGGTGAGAAAAAACATAAATTGTCTGAAAGCAAGCTCAAGCTTATTCTTATAACGGTGGCGGTAGTGCTTCTTGTGGTGCTTGTCGTCCTTATCGTTGTAAATATTATAAGCGGAAAGGGTGAAAACACCGCTGAGAGTATTTCTGAATATATCGGCGTAGATGTTGCAAAGGCTCAGAAAAAGCTTGATATGCACTTTAAGGACGAATCGGCTTTTCAGGGAGTGAACAATGCACTGAATTTTGATTATATCATTGAGTCTGATGATAGTGTTAATGTTGATGGCATAAATTATCCTGAATGGGCGGCACTTGTTACTGTTGATGATGAAGAACGTATACAAACTGTAAAATATTCAAATTTCAAGGTGCTTAAAAACAATGCAAACGGTGAAAAGAAGAGTAAAGCTATCAACCTTGATAAGTTTGAACAAGGAGCAAAGTGGAGTAGCTTGTCAGATGCCATAGACCTTGAATATTACGGCATCGTATGGTCAAAAGACACTAAAAATTATATATACCGCTATTGGTATGAGAATGACGCAGGCGATGATCAGCCTGTGGTGCTTAATGTAACGTTCGATACGGATAATAAGTATCTGTATTATTCTTCTACGCTTATTTATCCTGAGTATCTGTAAAAGGGTCATAATGTTACAAAAGAAATACAAATTGTTGCGTAAATTCTACAATTTCACAAAAAAACTTGACTTATGCTCGGTTTGTTGCTAATATAAATTGATGAATAACGTAAAAAGGAGGTTCGGTATGGATCCTAGTACTAAATTATGTATGGGCTGTATGAACGAACTTGGTTCTGACGGTCGCTGTCATTATTGTAACTATACCGACGATATCCCGCATTTACAGGCTTATCTTGCACCGAGAACAGTGCTTGACAACAGATATATAGTTGGAAAAATGCTTTCATATAATGGTGAGGGTGCGTCTTACATTTGCTACGATATGGTTGGCAAATGCAAGTGTGTGGCAAGAGAGTATATGCCTGACACTCTTTGCGAAAGAGATAGCGAAAGTCAGCGACTTGTGGTGAATCCGGATTGTCTGGCTAAGTATAAGACATTTATGTCTGAGTTTGCAGACGTGAACAAAGTTCTTTCACGTATGAGAAATCTTCAGCATATCGCCACGGCAAAGGATATGTTTTGCGAGAATAATACGACCTATGTCATACTCGAATATGTGGAAGGCGTGACGCTAAAGAAATTTTTACAGTCAAATACAGGCTTTCTCACATGGGAACAGGTCAAAAAGCTTTTTGTACCATTGTTTACAACATTGAGCATTATACATAATGCAGGTATCATACACAGGGGAATATCTCCTGAAAATATTATTGTTACAACTGATTGTGAGCTTAAACTTACAGGCTTTTGCATAAGTTCTATAAGAACATCTAATACAGGGCTTTCTCCTGAGTTCTATTCAGGATATACCGCCCCTGAGCAATATTCTTCGTTAGAATGGCAGGGCACATGGACTGACGTTTATGCACTTGCTGCAGTTCTCTATAGAATACTAACAGGCTGTATGCCCCTTGACGCTTATACCCGTACTAAGAATGATACGATGGTCGAGGCTTGCAGAGTCAATCCGAGAATACCACAGCATATCTCTCGAGTTCTTTCAAGAGCTATGAGAGTTCGTGGCGAAGAAAGAATACAGACAGTTTCAGAGCTTGTTACTGCACTTTTTGAGCAGCATACAACGCATATGGAACACCCTAAGGGTTCAACTCAGACTATTCCTATACAGCATGTTCCAAGACAAAGAACGCAGTCAAGGCAAATGCCACAGCAGACTCGTGAGGAAGAAAAGCCTAAGAATAAAACGGCTACGATAATAGGCTGGACTGTGCTTGTGATAGTGCTTTTACTTTCAGTTTTTCTGCTATATGAGTTGTTTTCAGGTCCGTCGGACAGCAATAATGATTCGTCTGAGGATAAGGTCATTTCTTCTGATGATGCAGATGGAGTTGACAGCGAGGTATTCGTTTACAGCACCACAGTTGCTACGCCTAAGGTGACTGATACTGAAAGTCAGTCAGAATATGGCTATGGCGCTATAATGCCTAACGTTGTGGGTCTGGAATACAATACTGTTGTAAAACAACTTGGTGAGGATTTTACTATCAAGGCTGAATATTATTATTCTGATGTTGACGATAAGGACGTTGTTAAAGAGCAGAGCATACCAGAGGGTACTGATTTTGATCCGTCTTTGAAAAATGAGCTTGTTCTTAAAGTATGTGCAGGCCCTGAAAATGTTCCTGTTCCTGATTTCTCTGGCCTGTCAAAGAAGGCTTACCTTGAGCTGCTTGATTCTTATAATATCAAGTATAAGGTCGTTACCGATTTCTCAAGCTCTGTTTCTGCAGGATATGTTATGGCGACGAGCGTTAATGTTGGAAACACTGTGAATGTTAAAAATGGTGATGTGCTTACAGTTACAGTTTCCGCAGGTCTTGTGACTACTACGACCACTACAACAAAGGCAACAGAGCCTAAGCCTGATACGAACACAGGCAGCTCTTCTGAAACAACACCAGCTCCGGCTGTTGTGCCTGCTGAATAACGAAAACGTTTAATAAAATGTTAAAAAACAAACAAAGCCCTTGACAATTCAGGGGCTTTGTGCTATGCTCATTATAGATTATTAGGAAAGTAACAGGATAAATTGTTTCCTGGTTTGGAGGTATTTTACATGGCTAAGAAAATTGGTGTACTTACCAGCGGAGGAGATGCTCCGGGAATGAATGCTGCTGTCAGAGCAGTATGCAGAGCTGGACTTGCAAAGGGTATGGAAGTCGTAGGTATCCTCAGAGGATATAACGGCCTTCTTAACGGTGAAGTTATTGAGATGAATGCAAGAACTGTTTCAGGCATAATCCAGAGAGGCGGTACTTGCCTTTACACAGCAAGATGTCCTGAATTCAGAGATATCGAGGGCGTAAAGAAGGGCAGAGATAAGTGTCTTGAAATGGGCCTTGACGGTATCGTAGTTATCGGTGGTGACGGTTCGTTCAGAGGTGCGGCTGACCTTTCAGCACAGGGTATCCCATGTATCGGTCTGCCTGGTACTATAGACAACGATATTTCATGCACAGAATATACTATCGGTTATGACACAGCTATGAACACAGCTATGGAAATGATCGATAAGATCAGAGATACAGCACAGTCACATGACAGATGTTCAGTAGTTGAGGTAATGGGCAGAAACGCTGGTTACATTGCAATCAACGTTGCTGCTGCTGTAGGCGCTGAGGCTGTTATCACACCTGAGAAGCCTTATGATCTCAATGCTATTGCTCAGAAGATGGAGCAGACAAAGAAGTCAGGCAAGACACATTTCATCATCGTGGTTGCTGAGGGCGTTGGCAAGACAGAGTATATCACAAGAACTCTTCAGGATCTTACCGGTATCGAATCAAGAGCTACTATTCTCGGCCACGTTCAGAGAGGCGGCTCTCCTACAGTAAGAGATAGAGTTGTTGCAACTGAAATGGGTTACCACGCTGTTGAACTGCTTGAACAGGGCATTGGCAACAGAGTTGTTGGTATGAAGGACAACAAGATATATGATGTAGATATTCAGGAAGCGCTTTCAATGAAGAAGCCTTTCGAGGATGAACTTTACAAGATCCTCAATGAAACTGCATTCTAATTTTTCACGAGGTCTGAGTCTTTAAGACTTTGACATATTACAGAGTAGAAAACTGAGCGTTAAGTGTCCGTCGGACGGGGAGTTGCCGTCGGAACGAAAAAGGCAGAACCTTTGCGGTTCAGTTTTCGCATCCCGCTGAATGTGTAATTGAAGCTTTTTATAGCGGCTCTGCACATCCCGCATGGGTAGTGTGCAGAGCTGTTTTTATGCTCCGTTATGCACAAAGCGATAAGCTCGCAGAATAAGGAGGTAAATTTATGAAGAGCTTCGGAAGAATGTTCTATGACTCTTTCAAGTCACTGAAAGATCTTAGAACATTGACAACAACTGGAATATTGATAGCATTGGCGTTTGCTATCAGATCATTTTCCATTGAGGTAACGCCTGACTTGAGGATCGGTTTCACATTTCTTGCGACCTGTACTATAGGTATGCTTTACGGACCTGTGGTATGCGGAATGTCTACATTTGTCCTTGACTTTCTGGGATACATAGTGCAGAACAAATCCCCGAGAGCCTACAGCCCACAGCTTGCAATGGTAGTTATTATTTCAGGTATCATCTACGGCTGTCTGTTGTATAAGTGCGATTTTAACAACAAAAAGCTTCAAAGCTACATAAGGATCGCAATTGCAAGAGGAAGTGTTATACTTTTCTGTAATATAGGACTTAATTCTTATTTCCTGTATACACTTTATGTAAACAAGACTTTTGGCATCACAAACCTCACCAAAGAAGGAATGAGTGGTTTTCTCACATACTGCACACCGAGAATAGCGAAAAATCTTATCCAGCTCCCTGTGGATCTGATCTTGCTCATGATATTCCTGCCTGCTGTGAAGTTTGCTTATGAAAAAGTAAGAACACAGTTTGGACATAAAGCGACAAATACATGATTTAAAGCAGCGGCAGAAATGTCGCTGCTTTTTGCGTGAAAATATACAATAAAAATGGGGTGATAATGTGAAATTTAGGTGAAACACTTGAAATCCGTTGAGATTTAGTGTATAATTAAAATTAAGTTATTTTTAGGGCAGGCTTCTGCCTTTTATTCAGAAAGGTCTTGAGTGTATGATAAATGTTGGTTTTATCGGTGCAGGAAATATGGGCTATGCTATCATGAAAGGCATTGCAGGCAGTAAAATGGGTAAGGATATTCAGCTTTACGCTTTTGATAAATATGCTCCGATACTTGATAGACTTGACGAGCTTGGAACAGTAAAATGTTCAGGCTGTGCAGAGGTAGTTGAAAAGTCAGAATATGTTTTTCTTGCAATTAAGCCTCAGCAACTTGACGAGGTGCTTGATGAGATAGCTCCTGCGGTAACGAAAGATACGGTCATAGTTTCTATCTGCGCAGGCATTACAGATGATTATATCGCTTCAAAAACTGTGGCTGGCGCAAAGGTAGTGCTTGTTATGCCAAACACTCCTCTTCTTCTTGGGGAGGGCGCAACTGCTCTTTCACGCTCTGACAGCGTAACAGATGAGGAGTTTGAGCTTGTTTGCAATATCTTTGGTTCATGCGGAATGTATGCCGTCATATCAAAGGATAAAATGAAAGAGATAATAGCAATAAACGGCTCATCTCCTGCTTTTATCTATCTGTATGCTCAGGCATTCGTAGAGTATGCAAAGAGCGTTGATATTGATGAAACAGTTGCAAGAGATCTTTTTGCAAAGTCGCTTATCGGCTCTGCCAAAATGATAACTGACAGTGGCAAGTCACTTGACGAGCTTATTGAAATGGTATCATCAAAGGGTGGCACAACTATCGCTGGTCTTGAAAAGCTCCGTGAGGGCGGTCTGCCAAAGGCTGTTGAGGACTGCTGCAAGGCTTGCACTAAGAGAGCTTACGAGCTTTCAAAATAGTTATTTTTTCTGCATCGTGGCATATACATTACTCAAAGGAGTGATGTATAATGAACAGTGGGACAGGCATATACAAAAGCGGAGTTCTTGCATTTTTTGCAGGAGCTATCCTGATTGGTGCGCTTTTGGGTGCTGTTACTTTTTGCTTTATGGGCAGCGACGAGCTTTCAATGCTGTCGGTGTTTTCAAACAGCTTTGTTGACGTGAGGTCGTCAGGTGATCTTGAAGAAATACTTGTGAGGTCTTTTTTCAGTTCGACTGTTTTTTTAGCGGTTGTGTTTTTGTCAGGTTTTTCTTCACTTGGACAGCCTTTAGCTGTTGCAGTATTGTTGTTGCGTGGCATGGGCTGGGGTGTTGCAATGTCTCAGCTTTACAGCATTTACGGCGGACATGGTGCATTACTTTCAGCGATGTTTGTACTTCTTCCTGCGGTCATAACAGCGGCGGCACTTATGATAGCCGCAAGGGAAGCTGTTGCTATGTCAAATATCCTGCTGTGCATTGTTTTTTCTGAAGGACAGCATAGCGGTCTGCGACAGACGGTGCGGTTTTATGCTGTTAAGTTTCTTGTGCTTGAAGCGGTGGCGGCTGTTGCGGCTGCGCTTGAATGTCTGCTGACGATTATTTTTGCAGGACGAATTTAGTATACAGTATACAAAGAATGAAATAAAATTCGGGGCAATTTCGGGGACTATTAATTTTAAGGAGCGGTGTAATGTCTTTATTTGGTAATTACAATACCCCTGGCAGAGGTGTGCTTAAAGCACCTCAGGAGAAAAAGGGTATTTTTAAGTTTTTTGAAGTCTATGGCAGGCATATGTGGAAGCTTATGGAGCTTAATTTGCTGTATTTCGTTTTCTGCATACCGCTGACGCTTATGGTTATACTTATGCTTATGACATCAAATCCAATATGGCTCTTGCTGGCGATACCGTCAGTATTGGTAGGACCTGCAACGGCTGCAATGACAAAGGTTTGCCGAAATTATTCTCAGGAAAGAAATGCGTTTTTGCTACATGATTTCTGGGATTCTTTCAAGAAGAATTTCAAGCAGGGCACTATCATGGGTGCCATAGATATCATCTTCGCTATAGGATTTATGGTCGGGATTCCAATGTATAAATATTGGGCAGAGCAGAACTCCATGATATACATTCCGTTCGTTATCTGCATAAGCTGTCTTATCGTATTCTTCATGATGCACTTTTACATTTATCTTATGATAAGCTCCACTAACCTTAACATGAAGCAGATAATAAAGAACTCGTTTTATCTTGTGAGTCTTGGCATAAAGCAGTCTCTTTGGTCACTTCTGGCATCGCTTATCGTTATTGTTATGATGTATCTTTTCCTGCCGTATTCTCTGTTCATATTGCCATTTTGGCCTCTTTCGTTCATATGCTTCGTGACTTGCTTCAATTGTTATCCTGTTATCAGAAAACACGTTATCCAGCCTTACTACGATCAGCGTGGTGAGAGCAATCCTGAGTTTGCATACAAGAATGCAGACCCTGACGAACAGCTCTTTGAGGATAGAGCGGCGGAAGAAACTCCTGTCAAGACCAAAGAGAGCAGAAAAAAAGGCAAAACAATTTCATAAAAAACATAAGGACAGCTCGTTTGAACTGTCCTTTGTTTATGCTAATTATTTTTCGATTTCGCCAAGTGAAAGCGCTTTGAGATAAGCGTTTATGAAACCGTCAAGGTCGCCGTCCATAACAGCGTTTACATTGCTGTTTTCAAAACCCGTTCTGTGATCTTTTACAAGAGTGTATGGCATGAAAACATAGGAACGTATCTGAGCGCCCCATGCGATCTCTTTCTGAACACCCTTGATATCCTCTATCTTCTCTAGATGTTCACGCTCTTTTATTTTGATAAGCTCTGCTTTGAGCATTTTCATTGCATAATCCCTGTTCTGGAACTGTGAACGCTGTGTCTGGCATGATGTAACGATGCCTGTTGGTATGTGGGTAAGTCTTACGGCTGATGAGGTTTTGTTGATGTGCTGTCCGCCTGCACCGCTTGCACGATAAACGTCCATTTTAATGTCCTCAGGACGGATATCTACTTCGATTGTATCGTCTATTTCAGGCATAACGTCCACTGCTGAGAATGACGTGTGTCTGCTTCCTGAGCTGTCGAAAGGTGAGATACGCACAAGTCTGTGTATTCCTGCTTCGCTTTTAAGATAGCCATAAGCGTTTTCACCCTCCACGATAACGGAGGCACTCTTCATGCCAGCCTCTGCACCCTCGAGATAATCAAGAGTAGTCATTTTGAAGCCGTGGCTTTCACACCATTTGTGATACATCCTGAAAAGCATTTCGCTCCAATCCTGCGCCTCAGTTCCGCCTGCTCCTGCATGAAAGTTGATGATAGCGTTGTTGTGATCATACTCGCCTGTGAGCAGAGTGTCAAGCTGTGCGGCGTCAAGACCCTCTTTTAGAGTTTTAAGCTCAGACTGTATTTCGTCGATCATGTCCTCGTCACCCTCATCGGCTGCCATTTCAATAAGCACTTCGATGTCTTCAAATGACGACTTGAATTTATTGTATTTTTCCAGTTTGCCCTCAAGATTTCTTGTTTCCTGCAAAACCTTCTGCGATTTCTCCATGTCGTCCCAAAAATTAGGTTCTGCGGCTTTTTCGTGAAGCTCTGCGATCCTTTCCTGAGAACGTTCAATATCGTATACGTCATGTAGCTCGCTGATGATAGGTCTAAGAGCTTCAAGCTCTGACTTTAAGTTTTCTAAAAATACCATATCTTTTTCTCCTTATTTTATATCATTATATATTATAAAACTTTTTTTGTGAAAAGTAAAGGAAAAATATAAAAAAACTATAGCATTTTCCTGAAAGTTGTGCTATAATGTTATCTAAAGGCTTTAAAAAGCCTGTTTCAGCAAGAAAGGAAACCTGATATGGCTAATTATACAGGAAAAAAATGCTTTTCCTGCGGAGAAGTATTCAAAGATGGTGACGATATAGTTGTATGTCCTGAGTGTGGCACACCTTATCATCGTGAGTGTTATCTCAAAGAAGGAAAGTGCATAAATGACGCTTTGCATGAAAGTGGTCAGAGCTGGGATCAAACTCAGGAGAGTGTAGAAAGTGAGAATATACGCTGTATACGCTGCGGTTTTGAAAATCCGCCTGACAAGCTATTTTGTGAAAAGTGCGGAACACCGCTTACGAAAAATGATACTGAGGAACGTCCATTCAACGACATGGACACGCAAAATAACGCTCAGCAGACCGGTCCTGACGGACAGCCTTACGGTCCGTTTGGCAGACAGGTTGTATTTGATAAGGACTCAGATCTTGAAGGCATTAAACTAGATGATTATGCAAAATTTGTAAAGACAAATCCGCTCATATTTTTGTCTAACTTTATACGTTTTGGTAAATTTGGTGGAAAGATTTCCATAAACTTTGCGGCTTTCCTTTTTCCACACCTGTATTTTCTGTTTAGAAAAATGAATCTTGTGGGTATCATCATGCTTGTGGCTACGGCACTGCTCAATATCCCTACTGCGATAGAATATCTTAGTGCAGGAACAATGGGTTTCTCGCTTGATATCGGCATCGATGTGACCGGAAGGGTTTTTCAGGGCATTTCCGCTGCGACATGGTATGTTTCAATGGCACTTCAGTTTGTGGCAGGCTTTTTCGGCAATTATATGTATTATAAGTTTGCACAAAAAAAGATCCGAGAGATAAGGTCGGAGGACGGCACTGAGCAGGAGATAGCCGAAAAGATAGTAGCAAAGGGCGGTACGTCATGGGGGGCTGTTATTCTTGGCTTTGCCGTTTATTCTGCGATAGTTGTGTTTGGCATTTTTGGTGTTACAAAGATATTTGCATGATTTTACAAAAAGTTCATAAAAAAACGCAAGTGATACTTGACAGATAATCGGTCTTGTGTTATAATAATTGAGTTATCCTTGCTTGTGCAAATTGCGGCACAGGCGAAATCCAAAAGGAGGTGCAAATGCAATGGCAAAAATTAATGAGTCTTATGAGGCTATGGTAATTTTCAGCTCTAAGCTTGACGAGGAGGCTGTAAACACACTCACAGCTAAGTTCAATGACTTGATCGAGGCTAACGCAAGCGACGTTACACTTAGTAATTGGGGCAAGCGTAAGTTGGCTTATGCTATCAATTATGAAACAGAAGGTACTTATGTACTGTGGTCATTCACATCTACGCCTGAGTTTCCAGCTGAGCTTGAGAGAATTCTTGGTATCACAGACGGCGTGATCCGTTTCTTAGTAACGGTCAAGTAAAACTGCGAAAGAGGGAAAAGTTATGCTTAACAGAGTTATTTTAATGGGTAGGATCACTCAGGATCTTGAAGTAAGACAGACTCCTAGTGGAAATGCAGTTTTGAGATTCAATGTTGCAGTTGACAGACCAGTTCGTCAGGGTGCTGAAAAGCAGACTGATTTTATTACTTGCACTGCTTGGGGGCAGAGGGCTGAATTTATCAACAGATACTTTTCAAAGGGCAGAATGATCGCTCTTGAAGGTCAGATAAGAACAGGTTCTTATGATGACAAGAATGGTGTAAAGCATTATACAACTGAGGTCAATGTTGACAGTGTGTCTTTCACAGGTGAACCAAAACAGCAGGGAGCAGGTAACTATTCCAATAACTACGGAAATGGTGGTTATCAGCAGAATAATTACCAGCAGAACAATGGTGGATATTCACAGCCTGCAAACAATTCTAATCAGAATAACTATAACAATGCTCCATCAAATGACGCTTTGTCCATTGGTGACCTTGATGATTTTGAAGAAGTATTGTCCGATGACGGAGTACCGTTCTAAGCAGAGGAGTTTTGAAAAAATATTTCTCTAAGGAGGGAAATTTACCATGGAAAAGGAAAGAAATACAAGCAGACCTATGAAGAGAGGTCGTAAGAAGGTTTGTATGTTCTGTGCAGACAGAGCTGAAAAGATCGACTATAAGGATATCGCAAAGCTTAGAAAGTGCATGACAGAGAGAGCTAAGATCCTCCCTAGACGTGTAACTGGCACTTGTGCTTATCATCAGAGAGAACTTACAACAGCTATCAAGAGAGCACGTCATGTGGCACTTCTTCCATATGTAGCTGACTAATAGTGTTTTCTATTTTGAGGTACCTTTATAGGTGCCTCTTTTTGTTAAGGGGAAGTTTCTGAGTGGGGCTTGCAAATGTATCATAAATGTGATATTATATACTAAAGCTGTATAACAAAGCATTACAGTATTTGTAGAGCTGTAAGGAAATGGAGCAACTATGAAAGATAAAACTGATGTTAAAATAAATAATATTATGCCGTGTGTTCCAACGAGAGATCTGGTAGTTTTTCCTGGAATGTCTATGCATTTTGATGTTGGCAGACCAAGAACTATAAAGAGCATGAAAAATGCCATGGACGGCGATCGACTTGTTTTTCTTTGTGCGCAAAAAGACGTTTATCTTGAAATGCCTGAAAAAAAGGATATGTTCAAGGTGGGTACTGTAGCAAAGGTAAGACAGATCGTTAAAGCACCTGATGGAATATACAGATGCTATGTAGAAGGTCTGCGTAAAGCGAGACTTGCTGAGTTTTATCAGTATGATGATTGCTATGAAGCTGATGTAAGACTTGTACCAAATTATTCAAAGGATAGGCTTGACGATGACGAACAACTTGCTGTTTTTCGTTCGGTCTTAGATGAGTTTGAAGAGTATGTTAAGGTTGTTCCTAAAATGCCTGAAGAGCTTTATGCCCAGATACTCGGTTCAAAAACGCCTGTTCAACTTTTTGAAAGTTTGGCATTTAATATTCCATTAGCTTTTACTGACAGACAGTCGCTTCTTGAAGCCCCATCTGTTTTAGATAAGCTAATTCTTATGATCACTATGCTTTCACGAGAGACCAATGTTTTATCTCTTGAAAGAAGGATACATAGTCAGGTCCATTCTCAGATAGAAGAAAGTCAGCGTGAATACTATATTCGTGAGCAGATCAAGGCGTTACAGAATGAGTTGGGCGAAAATGAAGACGGCTCAGATGTAAATGAGATCGATGAGTACACACATAGGATAGATTCACTTGTATTGTCCGAAGAAGTTCGTGATAAGCTTATGGGCGAGATCAGGAAGCTTTCCAAGATGGGTATGATGTCACAGGAGGGTGTTGTGCTGAGAAATTATCTTGACACAGTGCTTGCATTGCCGTGGAATGCTGTCACAAAGGATAGGACAGACGTTAAAAAGGCTAAACAGATACTTGACAAGGATCACTATGGCATGGCAAAGGTCAAGGATAGAATACTTGAAAATCTTGCCGTAAGAGCGCTTACTCCTGATGTCAAGGGGCAGATCCTCTGTCTTGTTGGTCCTCCAGGCGTTGGTAAAACTTCAGTGGCAAAGTCTGTCGCGAGAGCACTTAATCGAAACTTTGTAAGGGTCTCATTGGGCGGTGTTAAGGACGAAAGTGATATCAGAGGTCACAGAAAGACGTATGTTGGTGCAATGCCAGGAAGAATAATGAATGCCATGAAGCTTGCAGGAAGTAAAAATCCTGTTGTTCTTCTTGATGAGATAGACAAGATGAGCAATGATTTCAGAGGCGATCCATCGTCTGCTATGCTTGAGGTTCTTGACAGCGAGCAGAATAATGCTTTCAGAGATCACTATATTGAAGTGCCGTTTGATCTAAGTGATGTGCTGTTTATTACAACTGCAAATACTCTCGATACTGTTCAAGCACCTCTTCTCGACCGTATGGAGGTCATAGAGTTGTCTAGTTATACTAGGGAGGAGAAGTTCCATATTGCAAAGGAACATCTTATTAAAAAGCAGGAAGGTAAGAACGGTCTTAAAGCATCTCAGATACGCATCTGCAATGATGCTATCTATAAGCTTATAGACAGCTACACAAGAGAGGCTGGCGTGAGAAATCTTGAAAGACAGATAGGCTCGCTTTGCCGAAAGGCTGCTAAGGAGATAGTTGAAAACGGTGTTAAGAAAGTTACTTTCAAGGCGGATAATCTTGAAAAATATCTTGGTCATGAGAAATATCTCCCTGATGTTGTATCAGATAAAGATGCTGTTGGCTCTGTAAATGGTCTTGCATGGACGTCAGTGGGCGGAGTTGTCATGCCTTTGGAAGTCCTTGTACTTGACGGAAAGGGCAGAATAGAGCTTACAGGCTCACTTGGCGACGTTATGAAGGAGTCTGCAAAGATTGCCGTAAGCTATTGTAGAAGCGTTGCTGACAAATATGGCATCGATAAAGACTTTTACGAGAAAAAAGATTTGCATATACACGCTCCCGAGGGTGCTGTGCCTAAGGACGGTCCATCTGCAGGTGTTACCATGATAACGGGCATCATCTCTGCATTGGGTAATATAAAAGTACGCAGTGACGTTGCTATGACAGGTGAGATAACTCTTAGCGGCAAAGTACTGCCTATAGGCGGTCTCCGTGAAAAGACTATGGCTGCATACAAGGCGGGGGTAAAGACTATTATTGTGCCTTTTGCTAATAAGGGCGATCTTGATGACGTTGACGATACAGTAAAGCTTTGTTGCGAGTTCGTGTTCGCAAAGACTATTCAGGATGTGCTTGACGTTGCACTTGTTCCAAACAGCAAAAATAATGTTCCGCTTGAACTCCTAAGCAAGAACGAGCTGGAGCGAAAAAAATTAACGGTATAGAAAGGGCCGCATATGAATTATAACAAAGCAGAATTTTATACTTCCTTTGGAAAATTCTCGCAGATACCCAAGTCTGACAGACTTGAATTTGCCTTTTCTGGCAGGTCGAATGTGGGAAAGTCGTCGCTGATAAACAAGCTTCTTAACAGAAAAAACTTGGCGAGAGTAAGCTCTATGCCGGGTAAAACTGTTACAATAAACTTCTTTTCGGTGGAGAATATCTATATCGTTGATCTGCCTGGATATGGCTATGCCAGCGTATCAAAGTCCGAGAAAAGGCAGTGGGGCAGTCTTATAGGCGGCTATCTTGACGACGGCAGCAGACAGCTTGCACTTGTTTTTCAGCTTGTGGATATGCGTCATCCGCCGAGCAAAGACGATCTGATGATGATAAATTATCTTATTGACGCTGAGATACCATTTATAATCGTGTTCACCAAGGCGGATAAGCTTAAGCCTAATGCCAGAAAAGCACGTATGGAGGCTTTCAAGACGGAGATACCATGCTTTGAGGACATCACCTGTGTGGAGTTCTCTGCAATCACAGGAGAGGGCGTAGATGAACTGAGGGCAATAATAGACGATATATCCGAGGGGGCTGAGATAACGCCACCAGAGAAACTAGAAAGCGATACAGAGGACGAAGAAGAGGAATATTACGATGATAAAGAGGATATTTCTGATGAGCCGAAGTCATTCGGCGGTTTTCTAACGCCTAATAGAAGAAAAAATTAAGAGTAAGTAAATAAAAAATTCATAATTCTCCTTTACATTTTTCATGACTTGTGTTAAAATATATTTATGGTTTAACACTTTACACCATGAAACGTAAAGGAGATTTTTTTCATGAAAGAGAAACTTGAGATCAAAAATTTAGACGATCTTTATGAAGCAGTGCTTTGTCTTGAAACTGTCGAGGAATGCAGGTTGTTTTTTAAAGATCTTTGCACTATACCTGAGCTGAAAGCACTTTCACAGCGTTTTCAGGTTGCAAAAATGCTTACAAAGGATCATGTTTACAGCGATATAGTAAACGAAACAGGTGCTTCAACGGCAACTATAAGCCGTGTGAACCGCTCGCTTTCTTATGACGGCTCAGGCGGATATAATATCGTTTTTGACAGATTGGATAAGAAGGAAGATAAGTAATGAGCGGATACGGCAGATTTGCCTGTTACTATGACAAGCTTACAGAGAATGTCGATTACGGAAAAATTGCGGCACGGTGTCATGAACTTATAAAACGATACAGTTCAGAGCATGAGGTAGTTTTGGATCTTGCCTGCGGCACAGGTTCGCTCAGTGAAGCACTTGCACGTCTTGATTATGATGTGGTAGGCGTTGATCTGTCGGATCAAATGCTTGAAGAAGCCATGGATAAGCGCTATGAAAGCGGTCTGAACATACAGTATCTTATGCAGGATATGACTGAGCTTGATCTGTATGGCGCAGTTGATGCTGTTGTTTGTGTTCTTGACAGCATAAATCACCTTGAAAATGAGGAAGCTGTCAGAAAGACTTTTGAGTGTGTATCAAAATTTACCTGCGATTGTGGACTTTTCATATTTGATGTAAATACTGTGTATAAGCACCGAGTGATCCTTGCAGACAATGCGTTCTGCTATGATCTTGATGGGCTTTTCTGTGCATGGCAGAATGAGCTTAATGATGATGACAGCGTGAGCATATATCTTGACTTCTTTGAGGAGCAGGAGGACGGCTCTTATTGTCGTTTTAGTGAGGATTTCACAGAGAGGATATATACGGGCGAGTTTTTGAGCGAGCTTGTAAAGTCAAATGATTTTGAGCTTATAGGAAAGTATGATGGATTTGAGGACTCGCCAGTTAATGATAAAACGCAGAGAGTTCTTTATGTGTGCAGAAGAATAAACAGAGGGTGATTTTATGGGTAGAATAGTTAGAGTTATAAGTAAAGACGCTTCCGTTGTGTGCAGCGCTATCGACGGAAAGGATATTGTTTCACGCATTGAGGAGATACATAAAACTTCCGCTGTGGTCACGGCGGCACTTGGCAGACTTGCTATGGGCACTTCGCTCATGGGATTTGGACTTAAAGGTAAAGATGATTCTATTACTGTAAAAATGGACGGTGACGGTTCTACAGGTGCGCTTATATGCGTATCTGACAGCATGGGAAATGTTAAGGCGTATGTACAAAATCCAGTGGTGGAACTGCCGCTTAACGATAAAGGCAAGCTTGATGTCAGAGGGGCTGTAGGCTCTAATGGTACACTTAGTGTGGTCAAGGACATGGGACTTAAAGAGCCGTACTGCGGACAAGTGCCTATTGTTTCAGGCGAAATAGCAGAGGATATAACTAACTATCTTGCTGTCAGTGAGCAGGTGCCAAGCGTTTGCGCTCTTGGCGTACTTGTAAATCCAGATCTGACAGTGAATTGTGCTGGTGGATTTCTTATTCAGCTTTTGCCGTTTGCACCTGAGTCAGCTATAGATCAGATAGAGAAGAATATAAACGGAATGGAGTCTGTAACAAAGCTTATATGTGGTGGTATGACCACTGAAGCTATTGCAATGAAAGCCTTGGAGGGTCTTGAACCGAACGTTCTTGATGATTTTGAGGTTAATTATCGTTGCGATTGTTCAAGGGAAAGAGTAGAGAATGCTCTTATATCTTTGGGCAGGGCAGAACTTGAAGATCTTTCTAAAGACGGTGGTACTGACGTTGAGTGTCACTTCTGTGATAAGAAATATCACTTTACTCCTGAAGAGATTTTAGGGTTAATAAAAGAATAATATTTAATGAATATTTTATGTACACTATTCAAATGCCCGATAATAAAGCGTTTGCGGACTTAAACTTTTTTGAGAAATTTCAAAAAAACTCTTGACAAATGGCTTTGAATAGTGTATAATAAATATCGTCGCTGAGAGATACAACTCAAAACGACAGCTAACGGGAGCATAGCTCAGCTGGGAGAGCATCTGCCTTACAAGCAGAGGGTCACAGGTTCGAGCCC